>Ga0190275_10000020_pt1 | contig 248177 bp, 262 predicted proteins | sample Popmic550T_FD_133745 | JGI IMG/M metagenome (GOLD analysis project Ga0190275, IMG submission 133745) | Populus adjacent soil microbial communities from riparian zone of Yellowstone River, Montana, USA - 550 T | ecosystem: Environmental > Terrestrial > Soil > Riparian zone > Trees stand...
GTCACCTTGCGGCCGCGGATCAGGTCGAGCGCAAACCAGACGATCAGCGTGCAGGCCGGCGTCAGCAGCGTGTTGACGAACGCGAGCACGCCGGCGTTGCCGGTCGAGAAGCCGCTGCCGCCGTTGAAGCCGAACCAGCCGAACCACAGCAGTCCGGCGCCGAGCAGCACGTAGACCGCGTTGTGCGGCAGCAGCGCCTGGCGCCCGTAGTCCTTGCGCGCGCCGACGACCAGCGCCGCCGCGAGCGCCGAGAACCCGGAAGCCATCTCGACGGCGATGCCGCCGGCAAAGTCGAGCGTGCCGCCCTCGATCAGCCAGCCGCCGCCGAAGCCCCAGTGGGCGAGCACGGCGTAGACGAGCAGCGACCACGCCGCGGCGAACACGAGGAACGCGTCGAAGCGCATCCGCTCGACGACCGCGCCGGAGACAAGGGCGACGGTGATGATGCAGAACGTCGCCTGGAACGCGAAGAAAACGAGGTGGGGGATCGTCGTGCCGTCGCGCGGCTCGAAGGTGACGTCCTTGAGGAACGCGTGGTCGAAGCCGCCGATGAACCAGTTGCCCTCGGCGAACGCGAACGAGTAGCCGACGGCCGCCCAGGTGACGGTGGCGATCGCGATCGCGGCCACGCACATCATGAACGTGTTGAGGGTGTTCTTCGAACGGACCAGGCCGGCGTAGAAGAGCCCGAGCCCGATCGTCATCAGCAGCACGAGCGCGGTCGCCATCAGCATCCAGGCGGTGTCGCCGGTGTTGACCTCGGCCTGGGCGATCAGGTTCAGCGTGTCCATCAGGCACCCACCGGCGTCACGGCGCCGTGGTCGGTCTCACCAGTGCGGATCCGCACCGCCCGGTCGAGCGGGACCACGAAGATCTTGCCGTCGCCGACCTCCCCGGTCCGCGCGCCCGAGCAGAGCGCCTGGACCGTCGGATCGACGAACTCGTCGGAGACCGCGATCTCGAACCGCACCTTGTCCGCGAGGCCCATCTTCACGGTCGTCCCGCGGTAGGTCTCGACGCGATCCAGCTCGCCGCCGTGCCCCTGGGCCCGACTCAGCGTCACCCCGCGTACTTCCGCGCGGTAGAGCGCCTCCAGCACGTCATTCGCCTTCTCCGGGCGCACGATCCCGATGACCAGCTTCACAGTCCCCACTCCTTGTCGACAAGAGAGCCCGGGGAGTGTTCGGCGTCCGGGACTGCCCCGTCCGAGCGCCTGCGCTTGCTCCCGCTGAGCGGGCGCGAGCCTACCAGTGAGGCAGGGCGTGAGCCAGCGAGGATTCTCGAACACCCCGACCGATGGCTGCTTCGCTACCGCAGTCCCGTCGGGTCTCCCATCACCAGCCCGAAGCGCTCGAGCAGCCCGGGCAAGCTCTCGGGCTGCATGTCGAGCGCGTAGCGCTGGCACAGCTCGCCGAGCTTCTCCGGCGATGCGTTGGCGACGCCGCCCATGTCCACCAGCTCGTCGAAGAACCGCTCGAACCCCGCCGGCGAGATGATCTCCAGCAGCCGCGCCGGCTCGTCGCCCGCGTTCCAGAACGTGTGCCACTGGCCGCGCGGCTTGAAGATCAGGTCGCCCGGGCCACCCTCGATCACATCGTCGCCGAGCAGTGCGCCGACCCGGCCCTCGAGCACGAACGAGTACTCGTCCTCCCTGTTGTGGCGGTGCAGCGGCGCCGCGAGGGCCCGCGGCGGCATCGGGTGCTCCACGAGCGAGAAGCGCTCGTCCGCCTCGTCCCCGTCGATCATGAATCGCACCCCGATGCTGCCGAGGAACCCGCTCTTGCCATCGGTCGGACCAAGGACCCTGGCCGTCGTCGCATCCATCGCCTTCCGCCTTTCGTTAGACAGTGCCGTTGCGCGAACTTACCGACCGCCGGGCGACCTGTCAAGATTCGTCGTACAGCTATGACTTCCCAAAAGCGTCCCTACCGGATGACCAAGCGTGCCGAGGCCCAGGACCGCACGCGCCTGAAGATCACAGAGAGCGCCGTCGCCCTCCACGGACCCCTCGGACCCGCCCGCACCTCGCTCAGCGCCGTCGCCGAGCACGCCGGCGTCCGCCGCTCGACCCTCTACCGCCACTTCCCCGACAAGGAGGCGCTGATCGCGGCCTGCAGCGCCCACTGGCGCGCCGCCAACCAGCCCCCCGACCTCGAGGCCTGGGCCGCGATCGCCGACCCCGCCGAGCGCCTGGCCACCGCCCTGACCGAGCTCTACGCCTACTACGCCCGCACCGAGCAGATGCTCGCCAACCACACCCGCGACGCCGAGATCGACCCGCTCGTGGCGAAGAGCTTCAGCCGCTTCGGCGACTACCTAGACGCGGCGCGGGAGGTGCTGCTTGCCGGCCGCGGCCTACGGGGCAGGACCAAGCGCCGCACCTCCGCCGCGCTCGGCCACGCGTTGTCGTTCACGACCTGGCGCTCGCTCGTTCGCGAGCAGGGGCTGGAAGCGCGCGACGCCGTCGCGCTCGGCTCGAGCGTGGTGGCTGGCGCGGAGACCCAGTCGCGGGAGCGAGGATCGACGGCCCTGGACCGGCGGTAGGGTTCGGATCACCTCTCCTTGCTCAGGCGCGGACGTTCAAATGACTGGGGCTCTGTGAAGAACTGGAATACGGCTGGACGCGATCGCGCGTGAAGAGCGTGGAGCTGGATCTGCGAATAGCGGATCCACTATCGGTGGCGGAGCTACGCACCCGCTCTAAGGAGCTGCTCGACATCTTGAAGCGAGATGCGTCCGAGATTGCCCTTGGGACGCAGGTCTTTGCGTATCCCGACGACTGCCTCCTCAGCTTTCAGCTTGATGTGCCCGGCGTGACCTATGCCGACGTGCTTCAGCACCTCAGCAAGATCATGGCCGTCATTGAGAACGCGGCGGGACCCCGAATCGATCCGGTCAGCGTGACGTTCGCCAGCGTGATCCATGCCGTAGCGGACGAGTAACCACGCTGTCTGCCCTATGCCAGGGGCCGAGGCCTCTGGATCGACCCCGCAAGTACCAGAGGACGACCCCCGAAGGAATCGTCCTCGGTGCTGGTATCCCTGCCGCGACGAGTATTGCTTAGGAGCTATACTCGGCCCGTGGCCAAGGTGATGATCTCCATCCCCGACGACCTCCTCGGCGCGCTCGACGCGGAGGTCGATCGCCGAAGCACCACGCGCAGCGCTCTCCTTCAGGAAGCCGCAAAACGCGAGCTTGGTCTGCTGCGCCGTGCGCCCGGCGACGTGCTCGCAGACCTCGACGAGCTGAGCAACGCCTGGGCGGGTCCGATCGACGCGGCAAAGCTCGTACGCGCCGAGCGCCTGCGCGACGAGTGATCCGCAGTGGCCGCTGAGACGACGTGGCTGGTTGACGCCAGCGTCGCCCTGAAGTGGTTCATGCCGCGAGACAGCGAGCCCGATGCCGATCTCGCGCGGTCCGCGATAGGTCAGCTCGCCATGCGCACCACTTCTCTAGCGATCTACGAAATCGGCAACATCCTCACACGCAAGTCCCGCTGGGACGCGGACCAGATCGCGCTCGCGCTCAAGGTGCTGCACGACATCTGCGGCGACCCGCTCGACCTCGAGCCGAGCGACCGTCGCTCCGCGGCCGACATTGCTCTCACTCACAACATCACCTTCTACGACGCGTCCTACGCCGCGATCGCGGAGCGCACCGGACGACACTTGCTGTCGGCTGACAGCGATCTCGTCCGGCCGGGATTGGCGAGGCCGCTCCAAGGCCTATTCGGTTGAGCCCAAGCGGAGGGGGCGGGATTCGAACCCGCGGTGGGCTTGCACCCACTCCGGTTTTCAAGACCGGTGCATTCAACCGCTCTGCCACCCCTCCGGGGGCGGGTCTCATCCTACGGGCGGCGGGGGCGTGGTTGCTGGGATAGGGTCGGCCGATGCCCAACGCGAACGACGAGCTGATCCAGCGCTTCTATGCCGCCTTCGACCGCAAGGACGGGGATGCGATGGCGGCCTGCTACACGGCCGACGCGAAGTTCGACGATCCGGTGTTCCCGGGGCTGAAGGGCAAGGAGCCGGGCGAGATGTGGCGGATGCTGACCTCGCGAGCTGCGGACTTGAAGATCGACCTGCGCGAGCACGAGGCGGACGACGAGACGGGCAGCGCGCATTGGATCGCGACGTACACGTTCACGCAGACCGGGCGGCCGGTCGTCAACGACGTGCGAGCGACGTTCCGCTTCCGCGACGGGCTGATCGCCGAGCACCAGGACGACTTCTCGTTCCACAAGTGGTCGCGACAGGCGCTCGGGGCGCCCGGGCTGTTGCTCGGGTGGACGCCGATCCTGAAGGGCGCGACGCGCAAGAAGGCGCGCGCGGGACTCGACGAGTTCATGGCCTCGCCTGCCGCTGCGTAGCCTTTACGCAGTCTCGCCAGACGTTTTGAACGCTTGTAGGACCCAGGGGTCATACAAACGTTCAAACGTCGCGTTAGCGCGGTGGCGAGCCGGCGGGCTCCAGCCGCGCCGGGCCGCCGTGCTCGGCGATCACGACGGGGAGCTCGATGCTGCCGTCGTCCTGCTGGCCGTTCTCGACTAGGGCGATGATGGTGCGCCCCACCGCCACGGCGGTGCCGTTGAGCGTGTGGAGGTGCCGGGTGCCACCGTCGGCCGGCCGGTAGCGCGCGTCCAGGCGCCGCGCCTGGTAGTCGGTCGTGTTCGAGCAAGACGTCAGCTCGCGGTAGCGCTCCTGGCCCGGTAGCCACGCCTCGATGTCGTACTTCTTCGCTGCTGAGGCGCCGAGGTCGTCGACGGCGATGTTGACCACGCGGTACGGCAGCCCGAGCTTGGCCATGTTCTCCTCCTCGATCCCGAGCAGGCGCTCGTGCTCGGCCGCCGAGTCCTCGGGCCGGACGAAGGCGAACATCTCGACCTTGTCGAACTGGTGGACGCGGAACAGGCCGCGCGTCTCGCGACCCGCCGCGCCGGCCTCGCGACGGAAGCAGGTCGAGAACCCGGCGTAGCGGGCGGGCACGTCCGACTCGTCGAGGATCTCGACCATGTGCAGGCCCGCCAGCGGGACCTCGGAAGTGCCGACCAGGTACAGGTCGTCATCGGCCACGCGATATATCTGCTGCTCGGTGTCGGGCAGGAAGCCGGTCCCGTAGAGCGCCTCCTCGCGCACGAGCACAGGGGGAACGACCGGCGTGAAGCCGTGCCCCTCCAGCAGGCCCAGCACCCAGCGCACCAGCGCCAGCTCGAGCATTACGAGCGGGCCCTTCAGATAGACGAAGCGCGAGCCGGCCACTCGAGCGCCGGCCTCCATGTCGATCAGCCCGCCGAGTAGCTCGAGGTGGTCCTTGCCGGTCTTGCCCCCCTCCCCAACCTCGCGCAACACGGTGTCCGACTCCGCCGCATCCACGTCCGGCAGGTTCGGCAGCGACGCCAGCGCCGGCTCGAGCTCCTCCTCAACCCGCTTCAGCTCCGCGTCGAGCGCCTTCTGCCGGTCGCCCGCCGCCTTGACCGCGCCGATCGCCCCAGACGCGTCATCACCCGAGCGCTGCAGCTCTCCGATCTGCTTGCTCGCTGCGTTGCGCTCAGCCCGCAGCCCCTCCAGCTCCGGCAAGATCGCCCGCCGCCGCTCGTCGAGCTCCAACACCCGCGCGAGCCGTACCTCTGACCCATCCCCACGGCGCGCGAGCGCCGCGGCGGCCGGCTCGGGCGCGGACCGGATCGACTTGAGGTCGAGCACCGGGAGGCCCGGCTACTCGGCTTGCTGGCCGGAGCCCTGGACGTCGGTGCCCTCACCGGCGTCCTCGCCCGAGTACTTCGCCAGGAAGTCGGCGACCTTGTCGGCGTTCTCACCGACGACGATGTTCGCCGGCATGATCGCGCCGGAGAACCCGCCGTTGCGGATCGCGAAGAGCGCGTCGTCCTTGCTGACCTTGCGGACGTTGAAGTTCGGGCCGTTGCTGCGCTCGCCGCCGGCGAGCTGACCCTCGGGCTTCGAGCCGTACGAGTTCGCCCGCTTCAGCGTGTGGCAGCCCGAGCAGTTCTCGTAGAAGAGCTGGGCGCCGTCTCGGTTCTCCGAGGCGACGTCGATCTCCCCCTGGGAGCACCCGGACACGGCGACCAGCGCCAGCGCGGCGCATGTCGCGAGCCAGATCCGTGCGCGGATGCGAGGGCGAGAGGGGGTCACGGCGGGCCGCATAGTATCCGCCGCCCAATGACGATGCCGTTCGGACTCGCGCTCTGCCTCACCGGCGCCGCGCTCGCCGTGGCGGGCTGCGGCGGCACGGAGGACCCGCCCGACATCGCCAGGACCGCCGCGGCCGGCAAGCCGCTGACGCTCACGGCCCGCGAGCACCTGTTCACGCCGAACCGCATCACGCTGCGCGGCAACGGCGGCGCGGAAGACGCCCCCTCGACCGCGGGCGGCAGCTCGGACGCCACACGTCAGACGATCGCGCTGCGCAACCAGGGCGAGCTGGCGCACAACATCGAGGTCCTCCAAGGCGACCGCGTCGTCGGCAAGCTGCGCAGCTTCCCGCCCGGCCAGACCCGCTCGATCACCCTCCCGCTCGACCCCGGCAGCTACCGCTTCGTCTGCACCGTCGCCGACCACGACGAGAAGGGCATGCGCGGGACGCTCGACCTGCGCCGGGGCTAGGGCAGGCGCTTGAGGAAGCTGACGAGGGTTCCCTCGTCAGTCGCCGCGATATGCACCTCGTCCATCGTCAGGGCGAGCACCTCGAGCCCACGCCCGCTCTCGTCCTCGTCGGTCGAGGGCGCCTTAGGCGCGACGAACGTCCCCGTGTCGCGGACTTCGAACACCAGCGCGCCGTCGCGCTGGAAGGCCTCCATCCGGACGACGTCGGCATCGCCGGTCGACCCATGGCAGATCGCGTTCGCCGCCGCCTCGCTCATCGCGAGCTTGACCTGGTGGCAGCCGGTTCCGTCGAAGCCGGCGTCGGCCGCGGCCGCGGCCGCCCATTCGCGGGCGTCGTGGAGGCTTCGAGGGTGGGCCTCGATCGTCAGCGCGCGAGTCTCGAACACTTGGTTGAGCAGCATCCTGAGGTCCGGAGTCAAAGGGCCTGGCGTGGCCGTGTCGTCAACACCGCGTTACCGGGTGCGATGCGGCCGAACCGTCGGATCATCGACGTACGAGTCTCGTACACGCGCTTATCGTACGGAACTCAGGCGCCCGTCTGGTATGCCCGCAGGGCCAGCGTCAGGATCATCAGCGCCCCGATCGTCATCACGCCCATCTCCGCGAGCGCGACCCGGCGCGCGACCGCTATCTGATCCGAGCGCGCCAACCCGTCGAGGTCGCCGAGTCCCTCGAGCTCGCGCTGGGCGACCCCAACGCGCATCCCCTCGCTGAAGAGCGTGATCGCCAGCGGCGCCACGCCGTAGATCGCGTGCAGCCCGTCGGGCGCCTCCATTCCACGCGCGAGCAGCGCGAATCCGAGCACCACCTGGATCACCACCGCCACCTGCGCGACCCGCAGCAGGTACCAGAACCAGACCGACGGATCCTTGCGCAGCCACGCCACGGCGCCCCACGCACCGGCCACCCCATTCGTGGCGAGGACGGTGATTCCGACGGCCATGTGGATCTCGCTCAGTTAGCTCCCTTTCGCACTATGTAGCAACCTCGCACAAACAGCGTTATACATCCGTGCCCGTGCTCAAGAGCTACCTCCCCGCCCTCGTCTTCCTCGCGCTCGGCATCGGTGTCGGCACCGCGTTCACGCTGCTCAACGGCCTGCTCGGCCCGAAGCGCCCGAGCAAGACCAAGAGCGAGCCGTACGAGTGCGGCCTGCCCTCCGACGTGCAGAAGAGCTTCCGCTTCGGAATCAGCTTCTACCTGATCGCGATGCTGTTCATCCTGTTCGACATCGAGGTCGTCTTCCTCTATCCGATCGCCGTCCAGCTCGAGGCGATCGGGATGTTCGCGCTCGTCGAGACCGGGATCTTCGTAGCGCTGCTGCTGGTCGCGTTCGGCTACGTCTGGAGAAGGGGAGCGCTGGAGTGGAAGTAGTCCGCAACAAGGTCGCCGCCCCGGGTACACCCGCCGCGCCTGGCACGCCGGAGGACTTCCGCGCCAAGCAGCTCTCCGCCCAGCAGATGCTGCGCGGCGACCTCGACGGCCGCGCCCTCGAGCAGTACGTCGAGGAGCGCGTGATGCTGACGACGCTCGACAAGGCCCAGAACTGGGCGCGCCGCAACGCGTGCTGGCCGCTCGGCTTCGGCCTCGCCTGCTGCGCGATCGAGATGATCACCGTGATCGGATCACCGCGCAACGACATCTCGCGCTTCGGCGCCGAGGTCGTGCGCGCCTCCCCGCGCCAGGCCGACATGATCATCCTGTCCGGCCGCGTGTCGATCAAGATGGCGCCGATCATCCGCCGCATCTACGACCAGATGCTCGAGCCCAAGTGGGTGATCGCGATGGGCGCCTGCTCGTCCAGCGCCGGGATGTTCAGCAACTACGCCGTCGTCCAGGGCGCCGACAAGTTCCTGCCGGTCGACGTCTACATCCCCGGCTGTCCGCCCCGGCCGGAGGCACTGATCTACGGGATCATGAAGCTGCAGGACAAGATCACCAACGAGCCGTCGCTGGGCTGGCGCAAGCGCTACGACGCCGAGGGCACGGAGGAGCCGGTTGCCTGACGCGACCGGACTCGAGCTGCTGGCCCAGCGGATCCGCGGCGCCGTCGCCGACGACGCGGTCGTGGGGACCGCCTACCAACACGGGCAGGCGATGCTCGAGGTGGCTCCCGCGCGCGTGCGCGAGGTGCTGACTTACCTACGCGACAAGGACGAGGAGCCCTACGAGCAGCTGCTGAGCCTGCACGGGGTCGACTACCTGCCCGAGGAGCCGCGGCTCGGCGTCCACTACCAGCTGCTCGCGCGCGCCCGCCGCGAGCGGCTCGGCGTGAAGACGCGCGTGACGGTCGAGGACCCGGTCGTCCCGAGCGTCGTCGACATCTTCCCGACCGCCAACTTCCACGAGCGCGAGGCGTTCGACATGTTCGGGTTGCTCTTCGACGGCCACCCCGACCCGCGCCGGATCCTGCTGCCCGAGGACTACGAGGGCTTCCCGCAGCGGCGCGACTTCCCGGTCGGCGGCGAGCCGGTCCTCTTCACACACAACGAGCACAAGTACCCGCGCTGGTATGAGTAGCGACGGCAACGGAAACGGCGCCGAGCACAGCCGCCCCGACCCGCTCGCCGCGCCCTACCGCGAGCGCGAGCAGTCGGTCACGCTCGAGCGCGTCGGTCACGGCCCGGCCGCGGCGACCGAGCAGCTCGAGCCCGAGACCGAGCTGTTCACGATCAACCTCGGGCCGCACCATCCCGCCACCCACGGCGTGCTGCGCTTGCTCTGCACGCTCGAGGGCGAGACGGTGCTCGACGTCAAGCCGATCGTCGGCTACGTCCACACCGGCATCGAGAAGTCGATGGAGACCCAGCAGTACTGGAAGGCGATCACGTTCGTCGAGCGGATGGACTACCTCGCCTACAACTTCAACGCGCAGGCGTACTGCATGACGGTCGAGCGCCTGCTCGACGAGCCCGTCCCCGCGCGCGGGGAGTACCTGCGCGTGATCCACTGCGAGCTGAACCGGATCGCCAGCCACCTGTTCTGGCTCGGCACGTCCGCGCTCGACATCGGCGCGATCACGATGATGTGGTGGGCGCTGCGCGAGCGCGACTACGTGCTCGACCTGTTCGAGATGTCGTCGGGCCAGCGGATGCACACGCGCTACATCCAGGTCGGCGGCGTGATCGACGACATCCCGCCCGGCTGGGAGCGCAAGTGCCGCGAGTTCCTCGAGCTGTTCCCGGCCCGGATCGACCAGTACGAGGCGCTGCTCGACAAGAACGAGATTTGGCTGCAGCGGCTTAAGAACGTCGGCGTGGTCTCGCCGGAGCGGCTGCGCGAGCTGGGCGTCACCGGGCCGCTGCTGCGCGCCGCCGGCGACCCGTGGGACCTGCGCAAGGCGATGCCCTACTCGGCCTACTCGGACTTCGACTTCCAGATTCCGGTCGGCACGGTCGGCGACTGCTACGACCGCTATCGCGTGCGGATGGCGGAGATGCGCGAGTCGGCGCGGATCGTCGAGCAGGCGCTCGACGGGCTGCCCGAGGGCCCGTACATCACGACCAACCGCAAGGTCGCGCTGCCCCCGCGCCATGAGCTTGCGACCTCGATGGAGGCGTTGATCCACCACTTCAAGCTGGTGACCGAGGGCTTCCGCGTCGGGCCGGGCGAGGCCTACTGCGCGATCGAGTCGCCGCGTGGCGAGCTCGGTTGCTACATCCTGGCCGACGGCTCCGCGAAGCCCGCGCGCGTGCATGTGCGCGACCCGAGCTTCGTCAACCTGCAGGCGCTGCCCGAGATGAGCGAGGGCGGCCTGATCGCGGACATGATCGCCAACATCGCGATGCTCGACCCGATCCTCGGAGGGATCGACAGGTGAGCGCGCCGGATCGCAACGGCGCGGGGGCGGCGCAGTCAACGGCGCTGCCGCACCGCAAGACGCCGCTCGGCTGGGACGAGGCCGTCGACCTCGACAAGCCGCCGGCGCCGATTCCCGAAATCGCCGAGACCGAGGTCCCGGCCGAGCTGCGCGAGCGGATCGAGGCGCTGATGAAGCGCTACCCCGACCACCGCTCGGCGGCGCTGCCGGCGCTCGACGCGGCCCAGCAGCTGCACGGCTGGTGCTCGCCGGAGGCGATCGGCCAGGTCGCCGCCGTGATGCGCGTCACCCCCGGCTACCTCTCCGCCGTGGCGACCTTCTACGACATGCTCCGCACCGAGCCGCGCGGCCGGCGCTACGTCTACGTCTGCACGAGCGTCGCCTGTCATTTGCGCAACGCGAAGGCGGTCCACGAGGCGATCGTCGACCAGGCCGACGCCCAGGGGCTCGAGGACTTCGACATCCGCGAGTTCGAGTGCCTCGGCGCCTGCGACATGGCGCCGATGGCCTCGATCGACGGCCGCTACGTCGGCCCGCTCGACCTCGACGACGCGGAGGAGCTGGTCGCGCAGCTGAAGCAGGGCCGCGAGCCGCTGCCCGGCCGCGGCCTGCCGGACCCGGCCTTCAAGCTGCCGTGGGACGAGCGCGGCGCGAACCCGCCCGCCGCTCCCGACGGGCCGCCGACGCGTCAGGAGCCGACACCGCCGTGAGCGAGACGCTGGAGACAAAGGTCCTCACGGCCAACTTCGACACGCCGAACCTGCACCGGATCGACGTCTACGAGGAGCAGGGCGGCTACCGCTCGGCGCGCAAGGCGCTGCTCGAGATGTCCCAGGACGAGGTGCTCGAGCAGCTCGAGTCCTCGGGCCTGCGCGGCCGCGGCGGCGCCGGCTTCTCGATGGGCAAGAAGGCGAGCTTCATCCCGAAGGGCTCGATGGACAAGTTCCTCTGCTGCAACGCCGACGAGTCCGAGCCCGGCACCTTCAAGGATCGGCTGCTGATGCAGCGCAACCCGCACCTGCTGGTCGAGGGGATCATCATCGGCGCTGTCGCCGCCGGCGCCAACCGCGCGTTCATCTTCATCCGTGGCGAGTACTCGCTGCAGGCAGACATCCTCGACGCGGCCGTCGCGGAGGCCTACGCCAAGGGCTACCTCGGCGAGCGGATCTTCGGCTCGGAGACCGGGCTCGAGCTGGTCGTCCACCGCGGCGAGGGCGCCTACATCTGCGGCGAGGAGTCGGCGCTGCTCGACGCGCTCGAGGGCAAGCGCGGCAACCCGCGCCTGAAGCCGCCGTTCCCCGCGAACCAGGGCCTCTACCAGGGGCCGACGCTGATCAACAACGTCGAGACGCTCTGCAACGCGCCGGTCATCATCGAGAAGGGCGCCGACTGGTACCGCCAGTACGGCGAGGGCAACTCGACCGGCACCAAGCTCGTTTCGGTGTCCGGCAACGTCCAGCGGCCCGGCAACTACGAGATCGAGCTCGGCATCACCGCGCGCGAGATCGTCTACGGCCTCGCTGGCGGCCCGCTGCCCGGCCGCGAGATCAAGTGCTGGTTCCCGGGCGGCTCGTCGGCGCCGGTGCTGCTGCCCGAGGACCTCGACCGCCCGTACACCTTCGAGTCGATGGCCGAGGCGGGCTCGATGCTCGGCTCGGGGGCGATCATCGTCGTCGACGACTCGATCCCGATCGTCGGCCTCGCGCTGCGGCTGGCCGAGTTCTACCGCCACGAGTCGTGCGGCAAGTGCGTCCCGTGCCGCGAGGGGACGAACTGGACGGTGAAGATGCTCCAGCGGCTCGACCGCGGCGAGGCGACGCCGATGGACATCGCGATCGTCGCCGACGTCCAGGAGAACATCATCGGCAACTGCCTCTGCGTGCTCGGCGACTCGATGGCGATGCCGATCGGCTCGATGATTCGCCACTTCCGGCCGGAGTTCGAGGCCCACATCGAGGCCGCGCGCGACCGCGCCGACCGCGAGGCGATCGCCGCGCCGGTGAGCGCCGCCGGGCTTGCGGCGAGCTACGAGTCCGGGCCGGGGGTCGGCTGATGGCGCGCCCCGAGCTCAGGGACGTGACCTTCGAGATCGACGGTCGGGAGGTGACCGCCGCCGAGGGCACGATGCTCGTCGACGCGGCCAAGCAGGGCGACGTCGAGATCCCCTACTTCTGCTACGAGCCGAAGCTCGGCCCGCCGGTCGGCGCCTGCCGGATGTGCCTGGTCGAGATCGAGGGGATCCCGAAGCTGCAGACGTCGTGCTCGACGCCGATCAAGGACGGCATGGTCGTCCACACGACGACCGAGCGGGTCAAGGAGGCGCAGAACGCGGTCGTCGAGTTCCTGCTCGTCAACCACCCGCTCGACTGCCCGGTCTGCGACAAGGGCGGCGAGTGCCCACTGCAGGACATCTCCTACGGCTGGGGCCCGGGCCGCTCGCGGATGATCGAGCCCAAGCGCCACTTCAAGAAGCCGCTCGAGGTCTCGCCGCTCGTCGCGATCGACCGCGAGCGCTGCATCCTCTGCTACCGCTGCGTGCGCTTCTCGCAGGAGATCGCCGAGGACTACCAGCTCGTCTTCCTCGAGCGCGGCGACCACACCTACGTCGGCACCCACGACGGCCGCCCATACGTCGCGCCCTTCAGCGGCAACGTCATCGAGCTCTGCCCGGTCGGCGCGCTTACCTCGACCGCCTACCGCTTTCGCGCGCGCCCGTGGGACGTGCAGGAGGCCGGGTCCGTCTGCAGCGGCTGCGCCGCGCAGTGCAACGTCCGCTACACGGTCCGCGACGACGACAAGGTGCTGCGCGTGCTCGCGCGCGACAACGACGAGGTCGACGACGGCTGGATCTGCGACAAGGGCCGCTTCGGCTACGAGTCGTTCCACTCGCCCGAGCGGGTGCTGGCGCCGATGGTGCGCGACGGGGGCTTCCTGCGCGAGGTGTCGTGGGAGCGCGCGCTCGACGAGGCGGCGAAGGCTCTCGCCAGGAGCGGCGAGCGCACCGCCGCGCTCGCGGGCGGGCAGACGACCAACGAGGAGGGCTTCCTCCTCCAGCACCTGCTGCGCAAGGGGCTCGGCTCGCCGCACGTCGACGCGCCGAGCGCCGGGGTCGTGGCGCCAGAGCAGGCGCGAGTGCTCGCGCGGCCCGAGCTGAGCGCGCGCGTGTCGGACATCGACCACGCCGACGCCGTGCTCGTGATCGAGGTCGAGCCGGTCGACGAGGCGCCGGTGCTCGACCTGCGCGTGCGCAAGGCGCGGCGCCGCAACGGCGCGCGCGTCGTGACGCTGACCAGCCGCCCGAGCGCGCTCGACGAGCCGGGGGTCGGCCTGGGTGCGGACGGCAGCCAGTCGAGCGCCCTGGGCGAGGCCGGCGCCGCTGCGGGAGATCCGATCGTGCGCTTCGCGCCGGGAGCCGCGGAGGCGGCGCTCGCGGCGTTGGCATCGGCGCTCGACTCGCCGCTCATCGAGGTTCGCGAGCTGGCGGGGCTGGCGGAGCAGGCCGGTGCCGACGAGGCCGCGGTTCAGGCCGCGGCCGCGGTGCTCGCCGAGGCGGGCGACGTCGTCGTGCTCTGGGGCGGCCGGACGCTCCAGGGCGGCCGCGGCGCGCAGGCGCTCGACGCGCTGCTGGCGGTCGCCGGCGTGCTGAAGCTGGATGAGCGGCCGGAGTCCGGGCTGATCGAGATTCCGGCCGGCGCGAACGGGCGCGGCCTGCGCGAGGTCGGCGCGGCGGCCGGATTCGCTCCCGGCCTCGCCGACGCCGCCACGCCCGGCGTGCCCGCCGCCGAGATCGGGCGCGCGCTCGCCGGCGGCGACCTCTCCACGCTCCTGCTGTTCGATCTCGACCCGCTGCGCGAGCTGCCCGACCGCACCACGTGGGACCGCGCGCTCGATCGCGCCGATGCCGTCGTCGCGTTCGCGGACTTCCTGACGCCGGGGCTCGAGCAGCACGCGAGCGTCGTCTTCCCCGCCGAGTGCAACGCCGAGAAGGAGGGCACGCTCACCCATCCCGACGGCCGGCTGCAGCGCATCCGCCAAGCGATCGTCCACCTCGGCGAGGTGCGCCCCGGCTGGCAGGTGCTGGCCGAGCTCTGCCGGCGTGCGGGCGCCGGACTCGACGTCCTCAGCGCGCCGATGGTCACCGACCTCGTCGCCTCCGCGGTTCCCTTCTACGCGGGCATCACGCTCGAGCAGATCGGCGGCCGCGGCGTCCGCTGGCAGGACCGCGAGAACGTCTCCGCCCTACCCGTGGCCGAGCTCTCCGAGCGTCAGCTCGAGACGCCGCCCGACCTGCCCGCCGGGCTCCGCCTCGGCGCCGTGCCGGCGCTGTTCGCGTCGTCCGCCGTCGACCACTCGCCATCGCTTCGCTTCCTGATCCCGCGCCAGCGCGCCGAGCTCTCGCCCGAGGACGCGCGGCGGCTCGGGATCGCCGCCGGAGACGAGGTCGAGGTCGTCGCCGGCGAGCGCTCGGTGCGAGCCACCGCCGCGTTGCGCCAGGCCGTCCAGCCCGGCAGCGTCTTCCTACTCGACGGGATCGGCGAGGACGGCGCGAATGCCCTAACCAACGGCGTGCCGCGCGTCGTCGAGGTTCGTCCGGCATGAGCAAGCTGCGCGACATCCGCGCGCCCGTCATCGAGGTGCGCCACGCATGACCGGGCTAATGGCCGCGGACGCCCCCGTCGTCGAGACGGCGCTCGTCCAGATCCTCAAGGCGATCGTGATCTTCGCCTTCATCCTGCAGGTCGTGCCGCTGATCCTGCTGCTCGAGCGCAAGCTGCTCGGGCGCTTCCAGTCGCGCTATGGGCCGAACCGGGTCGGCTTCCGCGGCCTGATGCAGCCGCTCGCCGACGTGCTCAAGCTGCTGTCGAAGGAGCGCTTCACGCCCGAGACCGCGGTGCCGTGGATGATGGCGATCGCGCCGGTGATCTCGATCACGACGGCCGTCGCGACGCTCGCGATCATCCCGTTCGGCCCGCAGGGCGCCTGGGGCGGCGACCTCGGCCTCTACGGGATCGACGTCCCGATCGGCCTCCTGTACTTCTTCGCGTTCGGATCGATCGCGTTCTACGGGCTGATGCTCGGCGGCTGGGCGTCGGGGTCGAAGTACTCGTTCCTCGGGGCGATGCGCTCGGCGGCGCAGCTGATCTCCTACGAGGTCGCGATCGGGCTGTCGCTGGTCGGCGTCGCGATGATGGCCGGCTCGCTGTCGTTCGTCGACATCGTCGAGGCGCAGGGCTCGGGCGAGCGTGGGATCTGGTTCGTCGTGCCGCAGTTCGCGGGCTTCCTGATCTTCATGGTCGCCGGCTTCGCCGAGACGGCGCGCGCGCCGTTCGACCTGCCGGAGGCCGACGCCGAGATCGTCGCGGGCTACAACACCGAGTACGGCGGGATGCGCTTCGGCTCGTTCTTCATGGCCGAGTACATCGAGGTGATCATCATCAGCGGCGTCGCGACGGCCTGCTTCCTCGGCGGTTGGCACGGGCCGGGCCCGGAGGCGCTCGCGCCGCTGTGGGTGATCCTGAAGATGTTCGCGTTCGTGATCCTCTTCATCTGGATCCGTGCGACCCTTCCGCGCCTGCGCTACGACCAGCTGATGTCCTTCGGCTGGAAGGTGCTGCTGCCGCTGGCGACGTTGAACGCCCTCGTGACCGCGATCGTCCTGGTGGTGTGACCTGACTATGAGCAACCACGACCTCTCAGACGACGTCATCGCGGTCCAACGCGGACCCGAGCCCGGCGGGCTCGGCGGCGCCTACCGCACCTTCGGCGCGACGCTGCGCGGGCTGCGCACGACGCTCGGGCGGGTGGCCGAGAAGCCGGTCACCGTCGAGTACCCGGAGGAGAAGACGCCGGTCTATCCGCGCTTCCGCGGCCGCCACAAGCTGCAGCGCTTCGAGGACACCGGCCTCGAGAAGTGCGTCGGCTGCTCGCTCTGCGTGGCCGCCTGCCCCGCCGAGTGCATCCGCGTCGTGGCGGCCGAGAACACGCCCGACAACCAGGTGTCCGGCGGCGAGCGCTACGCGGCCGTCTACGAGATCAACATGTCGCGCTGCATCTTTTGCGGCTACTGCGAGATCGCGTGCCCGTTCGACGCGATCACGATGGGCAACGACTACGAGCTCGCCGACTACGAGCGCTCGGACCTGATCTTCACCAAGGAGATGCTGCTCGCCGAGCCGATCGAGCGGACGCCGCTGCGGCGCGAGGGGGAGTAGGGGGCCCTTGTTCTTCGAGCAGCTCCTGTTCTTCGTCGCCGGCTTCGGGGCGATCGGCGGCGCGGTCGGCGTCGTCGTGCTGCGCAACCCGTTCTACAGCGTGCTCGCGCTCGTCGGGCACCTGATCTCGCTGGCGATCCTGTTCCTGCTGCTGACCGCGGCGTTCCTCGCGGCGGCCCAGGTCGTCGTCTACGCCGGCGCCGTGATGGTGCTCTACGTCTTCGTGGTCGCCTACGTCGGCGGCAGCGAGGAGGAGCTGCGACCGGAGGCCAAAGGCCTGCTCGGAGCCTTCGGGCCGCTGTTCGCCGCCGTGCTGCTGGTCGAGCTCGCGATCGCCGTCATCGGCTCGTCGCTGTCGACGCTCGACAGCCGCGGCGCCGACGTCGGCGCCGGCTTCGGCTCGCCGGGCGCGATCGGCGAGCTGCTGCTGACGAAGTTCCTGCTGCCGTTCGAGGCGGCGTCGTTCCTGCTGCTGATCGCCGCCGTCGGCGCGGTCGTGCTCGCCCGCAAGCGGCGCGGCCTCGAGGAGCCGGCCGACGCGATCTCTGTCGCGGACCTCGTCCGCAGCGACGTCGGCACCCAGAAGGAGGCGGCGGGCTAATGGACGTCGCCTGGTTCGTCGTTCTGTCGGCGTTCATCTTCTGCATCGGCGCGGCCGGCGTGATGACTCGCCGGAGCCCGCTCGTCGTGCTGCTCTGCCTCGAGCTGATGCTGAACGCCGGCAACCTCGCGCTGATCGCGTTCTCGCGCATGGTCGGCAACCACGAGGGCCAGGTGTTCGCCCTGATCGTGATGGTCGTCGCCGCCTGTGAGGTCGTGATCGGCCTGGGCATCATCGTGGCGATGTACCGCCGCCGGCTGCCGATCGACGTCGACCGGATGAGCGAGCTCCGCGGATGAGCGTCACGGATTGGGGCTGGGCGGTCCTGCTGCTCCCGCTCGCAGGAACGCTGATCATCACGTTCGGCTGGCGTGTGCTGCCCGGGCGGCTGCCCGGCTTCATCGGCAGCGCGGCGATCGGGCTGTCGTTCGCCTCGGCGGTCGCGATGCTGCTCGCGCTGCTCGACCGGCCGGAGGAGTCGCGCTCGCTCGTCGACAGCGCCTACACGTACGCGTCGACCGCCGGCTTCGAGGCCGACATGGCGATTCTCGTCGACCCGCTGTCGGTGCTGATGTGCCTGGTCGTCTCCGGCGTCTCGTTCCTGATCCACGTCTACTCGGTCGCCTACATGGAGTCGGACCGCGGCTACACGCGCTTCTTCGCCTACCTCAACTTCTTCGTCTTCTCGATGCTGCTGCTGGTCCTGGCGGCGAACTTCGTGCTGCTGATCGTCGGCTGGGCGTTCGTCGGCGCGGCCTCCTACCTGCTGATCTCCTACTGGTACCGGCGCGAGTCGGCGACCGCCGCGGGGATCAAGGCGTTCGTGATCAACGTCGTCGGCGACGTCGGCCTCGTGATCGGCGCGTTCCTGCTCTTCGACGCAACCGCCGCGCTCGACTTCGCGACGGTCTTCGAGCGGACGCCCGAGGTCTTCGCCACCAACGACGGCCAGCTCGTCGCCGCCTGCCTGCTGCTGCTCGTCGGCGCGTTCGCGAAGTCGGCGCAGATCCCGCTGCACACCTGGCTGCCGGACGCGATGGAGGCCCCGACCCCCGTTTCGGCGCTGATCCACGCGGCGACGATGGTCACCGCCGGCGTCTACCTGATCGCGCGCATGCACCCGCTGTTCGAGCAGGCCCCCGCGGCCGCCGACGTGAGCGCGATCATCGGCGCGACGACGCTGTTCGTCGCCGCCACGATCGCGCTCGTCGTGACCGACCTCAAGCGCGTGATCGCCTACTCGACCATGTCGCAGATCGGCTACATGGTGCTCGGCGTGTCGGTGTTCGCCTACGGCGCCGGGATGTTCCACCTGATGACGCACGCCTTCTTCAAGGCGCTGCTGTTCATGGGCGCCGGCTCGGTGATCGCGGCGATGGGCAACGAGCAGTCGCTCGACCGGATGGGCGGCTTCCGCAAGGCGATGCCGTTCACCTACGCGACGTTCACGATCGGCGCGCTCGCGCTCGCCGGCTTCCCGCTGATGTCGGGGTTCTTCTCGAAGGACGAGATCCTCGCCTACACGTTCAACCGCGGCGGGCTGTACGTGATCCTCGGCGTCGTCGGCTACGCCGCGGCGGCGATGACCGCCTTCTACGCGTTCCGGATGGTCTTCCGCGTCTTCCACGGCGAGCCCGTCCCCGAGGCGCGCGAGCTCGAGGGCGGCCACCTCGTCCACGCCGACCCGGTCAACCCCGCGACCGGCGAGCCCGAGGACACCGACGTCGGCTTCCCCGGATCGGAGCACCACATCGCCGAGCGCGAGGCCGGGATGAAGGCCGCGATGGGGCCGCTCGCGCTGTTGGCGATCGTCGCCGGCTTCGTGCAGATCCCGGGCGTCACCGACGTGCTCGAGCACTTCCTCGAGCCGACTTTCGCGGACTCGCACTACGTCCACGAGCATCCGAGCGACTCGGCCGAGTGGCTCGGACTCGCCGTCGGCGCCCTGATCTCGATCGCGGGTATCGCCGGCGCGTGGTTCGTCTACATCCGCCAGCCGGGCACGACCGGGCGGCTCGCCGAGCGGTTCGCCGGCGTCCACGACTTCCTCGCGAGCAAGTGGTACTTCGACGAGCTCTACGACCGCACCGTCGTACAGCCGTTCGCCGCGACCGGGCGCTTTGGCCGCACCGTGATCGAGAGCGCGTTCGTGCAGGGCGTGATCGTCGGCGGCACGGTCGGCATCGTCCGCGCGGGCAGCTCGTTCGCCCGCTCGATCCAGACCGGCGAGCTGCGCGCCTACGCGGCGCTGCTGCTGATCGGCGTCAGCGGCCTGGTCCTCTACTTCCTGATCGTGGCGAGCTGAGCGCGTGCTGACGATCCACCTCAGCATCGTGGTCTTCCTGCCGCTCGCCGCGGCGCTGCTGGCGGCATTCCTGCCGGCGCGAATCGGCCGCTGGGTCGTCGTGGCTGGGGCCATCGGCGTGCTCGGCTACGCGATCGCGCTGATCGCCGACTTCGACCGCGACGCCGCCGGGCTCCAGTACGTGACCGACGAGGCCTGGATCTCCGAGCTCGGGATCCGCTACCAGCTCGGCATCGACGGCCTCAACCTCTTCCTCGTCGGGCTGACCGCCCTGCTGTGGGTGCCGGCGACGATCTGGTCGGCGTGGCGCGAGACCGACCGCCAGCACCTGTTCCTCTTCCACATGGCGCTCGCCGAGACTGCGGTGCTCGGCGCCTTCGTGGCCCAAGACCTGGCGCTGTTCGTCTTCTTCTTCGACCTGATTCTGGTGCCGTTCTACTTCCTGATCGGCGGCTGGGGCATCGGTCCGCGCGTCGCGGCGACGACCAAGTTCGTGATCTACACGCTCGTCGGCTCGCTGCTGATGCTCGCGGGCGCGGTCGCGCTCGGCGTGCTGACCGCGTCGGAGTCCGGCAACGACCTGACCTTCTCGATCGCCGAGCTCGCGCAAAATCCGCTGCCGGAGGGAACGCAGCACTGGATCTTCCTGCTGTTCGCGCTCGCGTTCCTCGTCAAGGCGCCGGCGTTCCCATTCCACGGCTGGGTCGTCGACACCTACCGCGCTACTCCGACGCCGGTGCTGGTCGTGCTCTCGGCCGTGCTGTCGAAGGTCGGCGTCTACGGCTTCCTGCGAATCGTGCTGCCGACGATGCCCGACGCCGCCGTCTACTTCCAGGACCTGATCCTCGTGGTCGCGGTGTTCTCGGTCCTCTACGGCTCAGTGCTGGCGTTCTCGCAGGTCGAGCCGCGACTGGTGCTCGCCTACTCCTCGATCGCCCAGCTCGGCTTCATCACGCTCGGGATCTTCGCGATCGACGACCTCGGCGCTCAAGGCGCCGTGATGCAGATGGTCAACCACGGTTTGGTGGTCGCCGCGCTGCTGTTCGTGATCGCGCTGCTGACGGCCCGGGCGGGCGGCGCGCCGACGCTCGAGCAGATGGGCGGAATGGCGCTGCGCGCGCCGGTGCTCGCCGCGCTGTTCCTCGTGATCACGCTCGCGACGCTCGCGATGCCCGGCTCGCCGAACTTCGTCGGCGAGATCCTGATCCTGTTCGGCGCGCTCGGCGACAAGCTCGTCTTCGGCCTCGTCGCGAGCGTCGGCGTGGCGCTCGCCGCCGTCTACGCGATTCGCCTCTTCCAGCGCTCGATGCACAACCGTGTCGGGCCGGGCGCCGAGACCCACGAGCTCGGTGGACTCGACCTGCTCGCGATCGCGCCGCTCGTGGCGGTCATCGTCGCGCTCGGCGTGTACCCGCAGGCGATCCTCGACCGGACCGAGGAGGCGACGACCGCTCAGATCGCGCGGGCTGTCGAGGTGAGCGGGAAGACAGCCGAGCGGCAGGCCTCGAAGCCGGCCTCGGCCTCAGGGACGGAGTCCCACTCGGGCGGCTCGGAGACCGAGTCGCACCCAGAGGTGTCGGAGATCCGATGATCGACCTCGTCGCGGCCGTCAAGGCGCCGGAGATCGACTACCAGGGCCTCGCGCCCGTGTTCGCCACGGCGGGCGGGTCGATCGTCGTCCTGATCGCCGGGCTCTTCCCCGGCCGCGGCGTCCAGCGCGTCCTGCTGCCGCTGCTCGCGGCCGCCGCGCTCGTCGTCGCGATCGTCTTCAGCGTCGTCAACTGGGAGCCGGGCGACAGCGCTCCGATCATCGAGGGCGCGCTCGCGATCGACACGCTCGCGCTGTTCATGTCGCTGATCTTCTTCGTCACCGGCCTGGTCGCGATCGTCTTGTCGCTGCGCTGGGAGTCGGTCGAGGATGCGGGCGCGGGCGAGTACCTCAGCATGCTGCTCGCCTCGATTGCCGGCATGGTCCTGCTCGCCGGCGCCGAGAACCTCGTGACGCTGTTCGTTGGCCTCGAGCTGTTGTCGATTCCGCTCTACGTCCTCTGCGCCTCGGCGGTGCGCGACCGGCTCTCGCTCGAGTCGGGCCTGAAGTACCTCGTGATCGGCTCGGCGGGCTCGGCGACACTGCTCTACGGGCTCGCATTCGTCTACGGCGCCACCGGCAGCACCGACTTCGACGGCATCGCCAACGCGATCGGCGAGCGCGTCGGCGCCGGCGACCCGCTGCTGCTGACCGGCGTGGCGCTCGCCGCGGTCGGCCTCGCCTTCAAGGCCTCGGTCGCGCCCTTCTACCAGTGGACGCCCGACGTCTACCAGGGCGCGCCGACGCCGATCACCGCCTTCATGGCCGTGGCCACCAAGGCCGCGGCGTTCGCGATCCTGCTGCGCCTGTTCGCCCACGCCTTCCCCGAGCTCCAGGACGACTGGGCCCCGGCGCTCGCCGCGTTGGCCACGATCACGATCGTGATCGGCAACGTCGGCGCGATCGGCCAGCGCTCGCTCAAGCGCCTGCTCGCCTGGTCGGGCGTCGCCCAGGCGGGCTACCTGCTGACCGGCGTCGTCGTCGGCACTCAGCTCGGCGTCCAGGCGACCGCCTTCTACCTCGTCGCCTACCTCGCGATGAACGTCGCCGCATTCGCCGTCGTGATCGCCCGCGAGCGCGTCTCCGAGCACGGCGACGACCTCGAGTCGATCCGCGACCTCGGCCGCGCCGCCCCGCTGCTCGCCTGGCCGATGACGATCGCCATGCTCGCTCTCGCCGGCTTCCCCACCACCGCCGGCTTCATCGGCAAGTTCTACTTGATCGACGCCGCCGTCTCGGGCGACTACGCCTGGCTCGGCATCGTCATCGTCCTCGGCTCCGCGATCTCACTCGTGTACTACCTGCGCGTGGTCGCCGTCATGTGGATGGACCGCCTCGAGGTCAAGCTCCCAACCATTCCACCCCGCTACGTCAGGCCCGTCTCCGGCTGGTCCCCCGAGGCCGACCCCCGCGCCCTCCCCGAGATCCCCGCCATCGCCCTCCTCGCCGCCGCCGCCACCATCGCCCTCGGCATCGTCCCCTCACCCCTCTTCGACGCCGTCCGCGACGTCGGCACCTCCTTCGCCTCGTCGATCTAGGCGAACGCCCCGCCTAGCCTCCACCCCCGCCATCGCCCGGCGGCGCCCGCTCCCCTAGCATTTAGTCCATGCTCGAGCTAATCCACGTGACCGCGGTGCGTGTAGTGAGCGACCACCGGCTCGCCCTGCGGTTCGAGGACGGAACGGAGGGCGAGATCGACTTCTCCGGCTGGCCGTTGCACGGCTTGTTCGCCGCACTCGCGGATCCAGCCTTTTTCCTTCAGGTCCGACTCGATCAAGAGCTAGGGACGATCGTTTGGCCAAATGGTGCCGACATCGCGCCTGAGACCCTCCACCACTGGATAGTCAAGGGATCGCATCCCGCTGCCGCGTGACGGCTTGGACATCGCGTTCCGGGGCAGTAGGTTCCAGGGCGAGACCGAGCGGAGGAGTGGAGGACGCGATGAACCTGGCGAGCATCCTGATCGACGCGGCTGAGCAGAGCGCGGACAAGGTTGCGGTGAAGCTCGACGACGTCGAGCTGAGCTATGCGGCTCTTGCGGAGAGCACGGCGCGCATGGCGGGCGTGCTGCGCGAGCGTGGGATCGAGCCGGGTGATCGGGTCGGCGTGATGCTGCCGAACGTTCCGTACTTCCCGGTCGCCTACTACGGGGTGTTGCGGCTCGGCGGCGCGGTCGTGCCCATGAACGTGCTGCTGAAGGGCCGTGAGGTCGAGTACTACCTCAAGGACTCGGGCGCGAAGGCGCTGATCGCGTGGCACGGCTTCGCCGACGAGGCGAAGGAGGGCGCGGCAGGCGCCGGCGTCGAGGTGATCGTCGTGGCACCGGGCGAGTTCGAGCAGCTGCTCGGCGGTGCGGAGCCGGTGCGCGAGCTGGTCGACCACGACGACGAGGACACGGCGGTGATCCTCTACACGTCAGGCACGACCGGGAGCCCGAAGGGCGCCGAGCTCACGCAGGCCAACCTGCTGACCAACACGCGCGTCGTGACCGACACGCTGATCCAGATCACGTCCGACGACCGGCTGCTCGGCGCGCTCCCCCTGTTCCACTCGTTCGGCCAGACGTGCACGATGAACGCGGCGATCTACGCCCAGGCGACCGTGTCGCTGATCCCGCGCTTCGACCCGGTCAAGGCGCTCGAGATTCTCGAGCGGGACAAGATCACGATCTTCGAGGGCGTGCCGACGATGTACAACGCGATGCTCGCGGTGCCCGACCGCGACCGCTACGACGTCTCGAACCTGCGCGTCTGCGTCTCGGGCGGCGCATCGCTCCCGGTCGAGCTGCTGCGCGGCTTCGAGAGCGAGTTCGGCTGCGCGATCCTCGAGGGCTACGGCCTCTCCGAGACCTCACCGGTCGCCTCGTTCAACCATCCCGACAAGGAGCGCAAGCCCGGCTCGATCGGCACACCGATTGAGGGCGTCGAGATGAAGCTCGTCGACGACGACGGCAACGACATTGCCGACGGCGAGGAGGTCGGCGAGATCGCGATCCGCGGCCACAACGTGATGAAGGGCTACTGGGGCAAGCCCGACGCCACCGCCGAGTCGATCGACTCCGACGGCTGGTTCAAGACCGGCGACATGGCCAAGACCGACGAGGACGGCTACTTCTTCATCGTCGACCGCAAGAAGGACCTGATCATCCGCGGCGGCTACAACGTCTACCCGCGCGAGATCGAGGAGGTCCTCTTCGCCCACCCCGCGGTCCAGGAGGCCGCAGTCGTCGCCGTCCCGCACGCCGAGCTCGGCGAGGAGGTCGGCGCCGCGATCGCGCTCAAGGCTGGTGAGCAGGCCAGCGCCGACGACATCCGCGACTACTGCCGCTCCCAGGTCGCCGCCTACAAGTACCCCCGCCACATCTGGTTCGTCGGCGAGCTCCCCAAGGGTCCCACCGGCAAGATCCTGAAACGCGAGATCGAGCTGCCAGCCGAGGTCCAGGCCTCTTAGGCGAACTCGATCACGCTGCGGATGCCGTCCTGGGCCTCCATGAGGTCGAAGCCGCGGTTGACCTCGCCGAGGGTCAGGTGGTGGGAGATCAGGGGGTCGACGTCGAGCTTGCCATCGAGGTAGAGCTGGACGAGCTGGGGGACCTGGTCGCGGCCCTTGACGCCGCCGAAGGAGGAGCCGGCGACGCGGCGGCCGGTGATCAGGAGTCGGGGGACGATGTCGAGCGTCTCGCCCTTGCCGGCGACGCCGGCGACCGTGCAGAGGCCCCAGCCCATTCGGGCGGCCTCGACTGCCTGGCGCATGACGGCGACGTTGCCGGTCGCCTCGAAGGTGTAGTCGGCGCCGAAGCCGCCGGTCAGCTCGAGGATGCGGTCGACGCTGTCGGGTCCGCCGGTCAACGTGTCGGTGGCGCCCTGGCCGCAGGCCAACTCTAGCCGCTCGTCGGACAGGTCGACGCAGACGATCCGCTCCGCGCCCTGTAAGCGACAGCCGGCGACGGCGCCCAGACCGACGAGGCCGGCGCCGAAGATCACGCACGTGGAGCCGGGCTCGACTGCCGCCGTGTTCATCGCGGCGCCGAGCCCGGTCGACAGCCCGCAGGCGAACACGCAGGCGCGGTCGGGCTCGGCCTCCGGGCTCACGACCGCCAGCGCGATCTCGGGCATCACCGTGTACTCGGCGAACGTCGACGTGCCCATGAAGTGGCGGATGTGCTCGCCATCGCGCACGAGCCGCGTGGTGCCGTCGGGGAGGTGGCCCTTGTTCTGCTCCTCCCGGATCGCGAGGCAGAGGTTGGTGCGCGGGCTGAGGCAGTGCACGCACTCGCCGCACTGGGGCGAGAACAGAGTCACGACCCGGTCACCCTCCTTCACGAGCGTCACGCCGTCGCCGACGCGCTCGACGATGCCCGCGCCCTCGTGCCCGAGCACAGCCGGCGCATAGCCCGACGGGTCCGCGCCCGACGCCGTGTACATGTCGGTGTGGCAGATGCCGCAGGCCTCGAGCCGCACCAGCACCTCGCCGGCCCGCGGCTCCTCGAGCTCGACCTCCTGCACGGCCAGGGGCTTGCCGAACTCCTCGAGCACCGCAGCACGCATCCTCATCCGCTCGCTCCTTCCTCGTTCCCCGAGTCCCGATCGTAAGGCCGGCACCGACCGGGGCCCCTCCCAGGCCCGATTCGCGAGCTTGGGGCGCCTACTGGAGGTCACTTCTCGGCGCGCTGGGTAGTGTCAATCCCGTGCCCGATCTGGTCCTCGGCCCGCTGCTTCGCCACGTCGGCGAGAACTGCGCGGTGGTGTGGGTCGAGACCGATAGCGCATGCGAGGTCGGCGTCCTCGGCTCCCATTCGAACACGTTCACCGTCGCCGGCCACCACTACGCGATCGTGCGCGCGGAGGGCCTCGAGTCCGGCACGCCGTACGAGTACGAGGTCGAGCTCGACGGCAAGCGTGTCTGGCCACTCGACGACTCGCCGTTCCCGCCCAGCCGCTTCCAGACCCAGCCGATCGAGCGGCCGCTGAAGATCGCCTTCGGCTCCTGCCGAGCCGGGATGCCGAACGAGCCGCCGTTCACGCTCACCAAGGACGAGGACGAGCGCGGCCACGAGTACGACGCGCTGCGCGCGCTCGCACTGCAGATGACGAAGGAGGAGCCGACGGACTGGCCCGACCTGCTGATGCTGCTCGGCGACCAGGTCTACGCCGACGAGGTCTCGCCCAAGACGCGCGAGTTCGTCGCCGGCCGCCGCGACATCGACGGTGAGCCGGGCGCGATCGCGCTCGACTACGAGGAGTACACGCGGCTCTACCACGAGGCATGGAGCGAGCCGGTGATCCGCTGGCTGCTGTCGACGGTCTCGAGCGCGATGATCTTCGACGACCACGACGTCCACGACGACTGGAACACCTCGGCCGCCTGGGTCGAGGCGGCGCGCAAGTGCGAGTGGTGGGAGGAGCACGAGGTCGGCGCGCTGATGTCGTACTGGGTCTACCAGCACGCGGGCAACCTGAGCCCGGACGAGCAGGACCGCGACGGGATGCTCGCGCGCGTGCACCAGGCCGGCGACGCCGAGGACCTGCTGCGCGACTACGCCAAGCACGCCGCCGAGACGACCGACGGCACGTGCTGGAGCTACTACCGTGACCTCGGCGCCGGAACGCGGCTCGTGGTGATCGACTCGCGCGCGGGGCGCTGCCTCGAGGAGGGCGCGCGCTCGATGCTCGATCCCGAGGAGTGGGAGTGGGTCGAGGAGAAGATGACCGGCGACGTCGATCACCTGCTGATCGCGACGTCGCTGCCGTGGCTGCTGTCGCCGGGCATGCACTACATCGAGGCGTGGAGCGAGGCGGTCTGCGGTGGGGCTTGGGGATCGCTCGCCGCGCGCGTGGGCGAGCGTCTGCGCCGGGCGATCGACCTCGAGCACTGGGCGGCGTTCAACGAGTCCTTCGACCGGCTCGCCGAGATCCAGCGCGCGGTCGGCGCCGGCGAGCGCGGCGACCCGCCGGCGACGATCGTCACGCTCTCGGGCGACGTGCATCACGCCTACCTGAGCGAGGTCGGCTACCCGCGCGAGGCGGGCGTGCGCAGCGCCGTCTACCAGGCCGTTTGCTCGCCGCTGCGCAACCCGCTCGACAAGAAGGAGCGCCGCGTGATCAAGGCGGCGTCCTCGAAGGCAGCGCACGCGATCGCGCGCGGGTTCGCCCGCGCCGCCGGCGTGCACGACCCGCCCGTCCGCTGGCGCAACGTCGACGGCGCGCCGTGGTTCGACAACCAGGTCGGCACGATCAGCATCGAGGACCGCCGGATGGACATGACGCTCGACAAGGACGTCGCCGGCGACGAGCCAACCGCGCCGCGGCTCGATCGGGTGCTCGAGCGGCGCCTCGCCTGAGGCGTCTGACTCGCGGTCTCAACGTGAGGTCGCTTTTCGGACGTAATACGTCCGAAAAGGCGACCTCACCGCCCGCCGGGCGCCCTCGACCGGCCCGCCCCAGCGAAGTGTCGGCCCCCCGTCGTAGACTCGCCAGCCCGTGCACGAGACCCTCCCGACCGTCCACCTGATCGCCCGCCCCGAGCTCAATGTGGGCGGCATGCGCGAGTACCTGCGCGACGTCGGCGGCGAGTCGTGGCTCGACCGCCGGCTCGGCGACGACGACCGCCCGAGCGCCGGCGAGATGCTGGTCGAGTTCGGCGGTCGCGCGTGCTACCGCAGCTGGGAGCCGGGACTCAACCCGAACGTCACGCGCGTCCGCACCGACCCGACGGAGTACTTCGCGAACATCCTTCGCAGCGCCCACGGCAGCGTCCTCGAGCACGCCAACTACTCGTTCGCGCTGCGCAACGTCTCGCGCGTGTTCACCCACGAGCTGGTCCGTCATCGCGCCGGCTCGGCGTTCAGCCAGGAGAGCCTGCGCTACGTGCGGCTGACCGACATCGGCTTCCGCGTGCCGCCCGCGCTCGAGCCCGTACGCGACCAGGTGATCTCGATCGTCGAGCAGCTCGAGGACTTCCAGGTGACCGCCGCCAACGAGCTCGGCATCGATGCCGAGGGCATCCCCTTCCACGTCAAGAAGGAGGTCACCCCCGCGCTGCGCCGGCTCGCACCGATCGGCCTCAGCACCGACATCGTCTGGACCGCCAACGCGCGCACGCTGCGCCACGTGATCGAGATGCGCACCGCCGAGGGCGCCGAGGAGGAGCTGCGGCTGGTGTTCGACAAGATCGCGCGCGTGATGCTCGAGGAGGCGCCCGGCCTGTTCCAGGACTTCGTCTGCCAAGACGACGGCTCCTGGGTCCCCGAGCACCGCAAGGTCTAGCCGGCGTGAACGAGCAGCTGCTCCAGGATCGCCGGGTCGCGCCCTCGATCCTCGCCTCGGACTTCGCCCGCCTCGGCGTCCAGGTCGCCGAGGTCATGGACGCCGGCGCGCGCGTCATCCACGTCGACGTGATGGACGGTCACTTCGTGCCGCCGATATCGATCGGCCCGCTGATCGTCTCAGCGCTCAGCGACCAAGTCCACGATGCCGGCGGTCTGCTCGACGTCCACCTGATGGTCGAGCGCCCCGAGCGCCACGTCAGCGACTTCGCGAGCGCAGGTGCCGACTCGATCACCGCCCACGTCGAGGCGACCCCCAACATCCACTATGCGCTGCACGCGATTCGCGAGGCCGGCTGCAGCGCCGGGGTGGCGCTCAACCCAGGCACTCCCCCAGCCGCCATCGATGCGCTCGCCGGCGCCTACGACCTGCTGCTCTGCATGACCGTCAACCCGGGCTGGGGCGGCCAGCCGTACATCCCGGCCTCGGACGCCAAGATCGCCGCCCTGCGCGAGCGCATCCCTGCCGGAACCCCGCTCGAGGTCGATGGCGGCATCGGCGCCGACACCGCCGGTCCCGCTGCAGCCGCGGGTGCCACGCTCTTCGTAGCCGGCTCGTCGATCTTCGGCGCGTCGGACCCAGCGACCGCCTACCGGCAGGTCGCCGAAGCCGCCGGCGCCAGCTAGCGCCGCTTCTTGCGCTTGCGCGTGGGGCGCGAAGGCCGGGCGTCGGGCTCCGCGGCGACAGGCTGGTTCGACTCGCTGGCGTCATGGCCCTCGGGCCCCGCCTCCAGCGAGCGGCGCGCCGACGGCCACTCCACCGCCTCGCCGGTCGCCCAGGCCGGCCCACGCCCGCCGGGCCAGGCGCCGAGGAAGAGCACGCCGAGAGCGATCAGCCAGAACAGCTGGACGACGAGCGGCCCGGCGAGGACCGGCAGCACGTAGAGCGCGCCGATGATCGCCCCGACCACGCCCATGAAGCGGCTGAGCAGGCCGACGCGCATCGCGTTGATGCTGAAGAAGACGAAGGCGAGCGCCATCGCAAGCGTTCCCGCCGAGCCAATCGCGGCGGCGGCGACGCTGCGGTCGTCGATCAAGTCCTCCGCACGCGCCTCCGTCTGCGCGCCGGATGCGACGAACTGGTCGGCGATGTCGAGGCGCGCCAGATCTGACAGCACGCCGGCGATCGCCAGCAGCAACGGCCCGAGGATCCCCAGCCAGATCAGCAACCCCGGCAGGCCCGGCCGGCGCGCGAGAACGGCGCGGCTCAAGTAGAGGAAGACGCCGATCAGCGCGAGGAAGGCGAGCGCCTGGAGCGCGGAGGAGACGAGGAAGGAACCCGAGTTGTCGTTGATGGCGAGCAGGAACTCGCGATCGCCGTCCGGGTTGTCCGCCAGCGCCACGGCCTGACGAACGATCGTGCCGGCGACAAGCAGCGCAGCGGCCGCGAACGCCGAGATGGCCGCAGGCTTCGCCCAGCGAGCCTCCCAGTCGAGCTGCTCTCGGGCCGACACGGGCCGGGATGCTTGCAGGCGACGGCGCCGCACGTCCGGCGGTCCGTCCAACGCCGGCCGCCGCCTGAAGCTTCGCGCCTTTGAGCTAGCTGTCGCCGAGGCGGTAGAGGCGCCGTGTCGCCGCCAGCAGCACGCTGCGCGGAGTGAACTGGCCGCTGAGCCGCGTGAGGCGGCTGACCGTGCCGGGCACGACGACGCCCTTGCCGTCCTCGAGCCCGCGAACGCCGGCCTCGGCGACGTCCGGCGAGGAGACCCAGACGAATCCGGGCAGGCTGCTCGCCTCCCTGCCGAGGTCCGAGACCTCGATGAACTCCGTCTTAACCGGTCCCGGGCAGAGCGCGGTGGCGGTCACGCTGGTGCCGTGCAGGTCGGCGGCCATCGCCTGGGTGAAGTGGAGCACGAACGCCTTGCTGGCGCTGTAGGTCGCCTGCGTCGGCAGCGGCTGGAAGCCGGCGATCGAGGCGACGTTGAGCACCGCACCCTCGCCGCGGTCGGCCATCTGCGGCACGAAGTGGCCGCAGAGCGCCACGACCGCCTCGCAGTTCAGCCGCACCTCCTCGGCCTCGCGCTCGCCATCCAGGCGCTGGAACAGGCCGGCGGTGCCGAAGCCCGCGTTGTTGACGAGCACGTCGACCTGCAGGCCCAGCCGCTTGACGCCGGCGAGCATCCGCTTGCGCGCGGCCCGATCCTGGAGATCGCACTCGAGCGCCTCGGCGCGGATGCCCCCGGCCTCGGTCAGCTCGGTCGCGAGCTCGGCGAGCCGATCGGCCCGGCGCGCGACCAACACGACGTTGTGGCCGCGCCGCGCGAGCGAGCGCGCGATGTCCGCGCCGATGCCGGAGGACGCTCCGGTGACGAGCGCGGCGGAGTCCTTTGTCGGGGCGGGAAGAGCGATCCAGGCAGCCTACCCAGGACTTCTCGCCCCGGTCCCTAGAATCGTGGGCATGGCATCCGAGGATCCCTTCGGCGGGCTGTTCGGCGATCCCGACGAGCTACGCAAGCGCATGGCCGAGATCGCCGAGCAGATGCAGGGCGCCCAAAAGGTCGCCTGGGCCGACAACGCGATCAAGCTCGCCGTCGACATGACCGTCGCCGGCGTCCAGCGCCTCAACCTCCAGGGCAACGCCGAGCAACAGGCCGAGGAGCTGCGCTCGGCGATGAGCCGAATCTTCCCTGAGGCCGTCGCGCTCGTACGCGAGGCCCGCGAGGGCTTCGGCACCAGCTAGGCGAGCTTGCCCGCGCGATCGGCCTCGCGGTCCTCGCGGCCGCGGGCGACGACTTCCTTGAAGCTGCGTAGGCGGAAGAGGAACGCGAGCGCCCCGAAGCCGACGCCGAAGGCGAACACGCCGATCGCGATCTGCTGGCCGACGGAGTAGGCGGCGACGGTCGCGGCCGGAGCAGTGCCGGCGAAGACCTTGACCAGCAGCGCCTGCGCGACGCCCGCGCCCTGTGGCGTGAACGGCACCGCCGCCGCGACGGCGTTGACGCCGAGCACCAGCAGCACGTTCTTGACCGAGCCGCCGACGTTGAACGCCTCGAGTAGGAACCAGAAGGCGGTGAAGCGGAACAGCCAGCCGACGAACTGGATCGCGAACACCTCGCGCAGGTAGCGCTCGCGGTCGAACGCGATCGTCAGGCCCTGGCGCACGCGCTCCCAAAACGCCCGTACGCGGACCGAGAAGTACGCGAACAGCCCAAGCGTCCCGACCGCCAGCACCGTCAGGAAGAAGAGCGCGAACTTCGGGTGCGACGCGAGATAGGACAGGTCGAACGCGTTCAAGTTCGCGAAGTCCGGCGGCTTCGGGAACACACCCTGGGTGAAGGCGAAGATCAGCACCAGGCTTCCCATCGCGATGTCGAAGCCCATCTCCACGACGAAGCTCGCCCCCACCGCCGGGTAGCTCGAGTTCGGGATCGACGTCTTCGTCAGGAACAGCCGCACCACGTCGCCACCGCGCGCCGGGATTACCGCGTTGAACCCGTAGCCCGCGAAATACGCCCCCCAGATGTCCCGGAACGCGATCCGCTCGTCCGGATACGCCGCGCGCAAGATGTTGTACGAAGCCCGCGCCCTGAACGTCAGGTAGATCCCGAACGCCACCAGCGCCAGCAGCAGCGGCCCCAACCGGACGTCCGCCAACCCCTCGAAGAACTGCTCGACCGCGTCGAAGAAGGACCGGAACGAGTCGCCGATGGTCGCTGGGGGCGGCACTGCCGGAGAGACTACGAGGCATGGGCGTGAGTCAGGGAGGGCAGAACGAGCCCATGCGCGAACGTGTGCGACTCGCACCGGCTTGGCTCGTGGTCCTGGTGTTCACCCTGGCCGCTCTCGGCATCCGGCTGCTGAGTGGTCCGGACGCCTCTCGATTCGTCGCCGTCGGGTTGCTGCTCGTCGCCCTGGCGATCGTTCTGATCCCGCGCGCCGACGGCAATGGATGGGGCATCTACGGGGTGATGGTCGTCTCCAACCTCCTCATGCAAGCGACGCCTTGGCCACTCGTCGTAGAGGCCCCGCTCTTCCTCCTGTTCAGCATGGGTGCCGTCTGGGCGCTCTACGACCGCGACAGACCGAGCCGCGCGCCGGTCACCGCTTCCGACTGATGACCCGGCCCGCGCATCCATCTTGGGTCTCAACCGTCGCCCGCGCGCTCAGTCATGCGTCAGAACCTATGCTTGAGTCGTGGCCATGCTCGATGTCCAGACCGTCGTCTACCGCGAGGGCGAACACATCGTCGCCCAGTGCCTGGACGTCGACATATCGAGCTTCGGCGACGACGAGACCGACGCGCTGGCGAACCTGCGCGAGGCGCTCGAGCTGTACTTCGAGGACGCTCCCGCCGACGCTATCGCCAAGGTCGAGGCGCCCGCAGTGCGCAGGCTGACATTCCAGCGTGCCTAAGCTCTACTCGTCAGGCGAGATAGTCAGTGTCCTGGAACGCGCCGACTTCGTCTTCATCTCCCAGCGCGGCAGTCACGTGAAGTACCGGAGGGCGGGCACGCCGGCCAGGACGGTGATCGTGCCGGCCGGGCGCAAGCAGATACCTCGGGGCACGTTCCGCTCGATTCTCCGTCAGTCAGGTCTGGACGACGCGCACTTCTCCAACGACTGACCGCGGGGACTGCCGATTCAAGCTGAGGCCTTCGGGTGCCGATACGTGTCGGACACCAGAGCTGGTTCTCTCGACTCAGGCACCCCCGTCGCGAGGCGGGTCCGCAGCGCCACGGGACTCCACCGGAGTTCGCCGGGCTACCGAAGGACCGTCATTCAGGCCGATCGCTCTCATCCAACGGCCGATGACGACCGAGGAACGTTGTCCGGGCTGCTCGTTCATACAGGGAGGACTTTGATGTCCAACCCCACCCACTTAGGGCACGCCCGACGTACCGCGATCGCGCTCGCCGTCTGCTGCGCACTCGCACTCGTGGCCGTCTCGGCCGCACAGGCCCAGGTAGGCCTCGGCACCGCCACTCCGTTCGTCGTCCTCGGCGGCTCGAGCGTCACGAACACCGGACCGTCGGTGCTCAACGGCGACCTCGGCGTCTCGCCCGGGACGTCGCTGGTCGGCTTCGGGCTCCCGGCGACGGTCAACGGCGCGACGCACGCCAACGACGCCGTCGCCGCCCAGGCCCAGCTCGACCTCACGACCGCCTACGACGTCGCGGCCGGGGAGCCGGTCGCGCCTTCCGACGATCTGACCGGGCAGGACCTCGGCGGCCTCGTACTGACCAGCGGCGCCTACCGGTACGCCTCCTCCGCCCAGCTCACGGGCGCGCTCACGCTCAACGCCGAGGGCGATCCCAACGCGCAGTTCGTCTTCGAGATCGGCTCGACGCTGACCACGGCGTCGGCCAGCTCGGTCGTGCTCGTCAATGGCGCCTCGCCGTGCAACGTCTACTGGCAGGTGGGCAGCTCGGCGACGCTCGGCACAACCACCGCCTTCCAGGGCAACCTGATGGCGCTCGCGGACATCTCGCTCAACAACGGGGCGTCCGTCATCGGACGCGTGCTGGCCCGCACCGGCGGGGTGACGCTGATCAACAACGTCATCGACGGCTCGCTGTGTGGCGCGGGGACGACACCGACGCCTACGCCGGACACGACGCCGGGGCCGGGCACCACCGGCGGCACGTCGCTCGCGGGATCCGGCGGAACGCCGGCGGCGGCCGCGACCCCCGCACAGCTGCGGGCGCAAGCCAGGGCACGTGCGCGAGCACGGGCGAGGGCCACCCGCCAGGGGACCGCGACGATCAGCCGCACGCCGCGCGGCTCCTGCACCGACGGGTTCGTCGCGCGCGTTCGCGGACGCCTGATCGAGCGCGCGGTGTTCAGCCTCGACGGCCGACGTATCGCCAGCAGGCGCAATTCGCCGTTCCGCGTCCTGATACCGGCGACGCCCGGGGCTCACAGGGTTCGCGCACGCGTGACGTTCCGAGATTCGACCCGCGCCAAGACCGTCACGCTGCGCTACCGCGCCTGCGCCTCGGCGCTGCTCGAGCCGCGTCGCGGCCCGTCGCGGTTCACCGGGTGACCGACGTCACGCCCGTCGCCGCGCGACGCCCCGGCTTCGGCCGGGGAGTCGGGGCGGCGGCAGCAGTCGCCGTGCTTGTCGTCATCTCAGCCGGCGCCTTCGCAACCCCGGCTGGCGCCGTCTCCGCCAACTCCTTCGCAGGCCCGACGGCCGTCTCCGGCACCGCGCAAGCGGCCGCGAGCCGCCTGGTGCCTGTCAGTCAGCCGCTCGTGGTGCTCCAGCAGGGCCACGTCGCGCACAGGCGGCCGAACCGGCAGGCCCGCCGTGTCGAGTACGTCCCGGCGCGCCGGCCACTCACAGCCGTGCGGACCGTCCTCCCCGTACTCGGCCACGCCCACGCGCGCCGCTGGGTCCGTGTCCGCCTGCCCGGGCGACCGAACGGTCACGCCGGCTGGATCCGCACCGCTCATACGCGGCACACGTCCACGCCGTGGCGGCTTTCGCTTGACGTCTCCGCTCGCCGCGTCACCGTCCTCTACGGCGGACAGACCAAGCGTCGCTTCCGCGCGGTCGTCGGAACGCCAGCGACGCCCACCCCGCCCGGCCGCTACTTCGTCGAGGAGGGCGTCGCGCTACCGGGCCACGTCGGCGGCCCGTTCGCACTCGCCACCAGCGCCCGATCGAACGTCCTCCAGGAGTTCGAGGGCGGCCCGGGCCAAATCGCCCTCCACGGGACCGCCGGCCTCGCGGGGGCGCTCGGAAGCGCCGCCTCCCATGGCTGCATTCGACTCGGCACGGGCGCGATCGTCTGGCTCGCGCGGCGTGTCGGTGGCGGAGTCCCGCTAACGATCCGTCCCTGAACCGCCTGCCGGCCTAGGCCGCGGCGAGGTCCGCCAGCGCCTTCAAGACCACGCCGTCGTGGGTCTTCGGCGAGACCTTGGGGAAGACCTCGGCGATCTTGCCGTCGCCGTCGACGATGAATGTCGCGCGCTGGATGCCCATGTACTTCTTGCCGTACATCGACTTCTCGACCCAGACGCCGTAGGCCTCGGCGACGGAGTGGTCGGGGTCGCCGACGAGGGTGAAGGCGAGGTCGTGCTTGTCGGCGAACTTGCGCAGGGCGGCGGGCTCGTCGGGAGATACGCCGAGGACCGTGGCGCCTGCAGCCGCATACTCGTCCGCGCGGTCGCGGATGCCGCACGCCTGGGTCGTGCAGCCGGGCGTGTCGGCGCGCGGGTAGAAGTAGAGGACGACGGTGCGGCCGGCGTGGTCGGAGAGCTTGACGGGGTTGTCGTCCTGGTCACGGAGCTCGAAGTCGGGGGCCTTGTCGCCTGGGTTCATGCGGCGGGACGCTACTTCAGCAGTCGCGACAGCCGTCGGTCCTTGAGCACGCGGCCACCGGTCTGCTCCTCCGGGCAGTAGGACATCACGTAGTCCTTGAAGTGGATCGCCTCGAGTTGTGTGCCACAGCGCGGGCAGGGCTCGCCCTGACGGCGGTGGACCTGCAACGGCATCGGCGCCTTGTCGGGAACGGTGGCGCCGATGACCTCCTCGTAGTGGTCGAGCGCCTCGCCGAGCCGCTCGTCGATCGCGACGCGCAGCCGCTCGACCTCGTCCGCGTCGAGCTCGGAGCCCTTCTTGAACGGCGACAGCCGGGCGGTCCAGAGGATCTCGTCGACCCACGAGCGGCCGATGCCCGCGATCGTGCGCTGGTCGCGCAGCAGCGGATGGAGGTGGCGCGGCTCGTCGATCAGTGCGGTGAAGACGTCGGACGGCGGAGCGGGCCAGGCTTCCGGGCCGAGCGTCGCCACTGCGGGGTCGTCACCGACCGCGTCCCGCGGCAGCAGCTTCGCCCACGCCCGCTGCTGGGTGCCGAACTCGCGCAGCCGCAGCTCGCGGTCGCCGTCGAGGCGGACGAGCAGCCGCGAGGCCTTGTCGCGCAGCGACGCCCGCTTGTCCCACAGCTGTAGTCGGCCCGCCGACATCAGGTGAATCAGCAGCACCAGATCGCCGAACCGAACCTGGAACAGCTTGCCGCGCCGGCCGACCTCGTCGAGCGTCCGGCCGGTGAGCGAATCGAGCGGCGGATCGATCGTCTTCATCGTCACCATGCCGGGCGCGAGCGCCGACTCGACCTGCGCTCCGGCGGCCGCGGCGGTCAGTCGACGGGCCACGATCTCGACCTCTGGAAGCTCCGGCATGCATGAAGACTAGGCCGGTCGGGTAGCTTTCACGCGCGATGCGGACCCGAGCGGCAGCACTGTCACTTGCCTCGATCGCCGCGCTGGCCTGCGCCGCGCCGGTTGCGGCCGGGCCCTCGAGCGGCGGAACGGTAGCCGCCGAGGAGAAGGTACGGCTCGTGATGGGCAAGTTGCGCGGGATCAAGCAGGCCGACGCCGACCACCCCGTGCGCATCGTCCTGCGCGCCGAGGGAGACAGGCTGACCAACGTGCGCGTCGTGCTCCGCAACGAGGACGACGAGATCGTCGGGAGGAGCAAGCGCCTCACGCTCGCGAAGGGCGAGCGCAAGGACGTGCGCATCGAGGTCGACAGCCCGCTGCCGCACGGGCGCTACGTCGCCCACGCCAAGGGCCGTACCAGCACCCCCGCCGTCTCGTCGTAGTAGCCGGCAGTCCGCCCGCAAGTCGCGCCAACACCGCTCACGCCACAAGTCGAGCGCCGCGAGCTAGGGTCGTTCGGGTGCGGGTGAGCATCGCCACCGACGAGTTGACCGGCGCCGCCGGCGCCCTGAGAGACGAGCTGACGCGCCGAGGGCACGAGGTCGTCCCGCACGGCGCCTTCGACGAGGCCGAGCGTGCCGACTGGGCCTGGGCGAGCGAGGCCGCCGCCCGCGACGTCTCCGAGGGCCGCGCCGACCAGGCGATCGTCTGCTGCTGGACCGGAACCGGCGCCTCGATCGCCGCGAACAAGGTCGCCGGCGTCCGCGCCGCCCTCTGCTCCGACGCCGAGACCGCCCGCGGCGCCCGCCGCTGGAACGACGCCAACGCGCTCGCGCTCTCGCTGCGTACGACCAGCCCAGCGGTACTCGGCGAGATCCTCGAGGCCTGGTTCGACAGCAAGCCCAGCGGGGAGCACGACGACGTGGCGAACATCCGCCACGTCGACGAGATCGCCTGACCGTCGGCCGGAACGAGACGCTCGCGAAAGACCGTTGAGCGTGAGGTCGACTTTTCGGACGTATTGCGTCCGAAAAGTCGACCTCACGCTGCGAAGCCGAGCGTCTCGCTCCGGCTACCCCTGCGGTTGCGGAAGCTCGAAGGAGACCTTCGCCAAGCCGGCGTTGCCCTCCGGATCCTTCGCCGTCAGCGTCGCGCGGTAGCCGCCCGGCGCGAGCCCGGTCGTCTTCACCGCTAGCGTCCGCCTTCCGTCCTCGAGACGCCTGGCCTTCACGCTCACCAGCTTGCGCTTCGGCTGTGCGACAGACGCGATCGAAACCGACACCCTCGACGCCTCGGACAACTTGAACGACAGCCGCACGCTCGTCGCACCGACAGTCGCCTTCGGCGCCGCGAGCTTGGGGTCCACCCGGTCCGGGCCGACTTGGACGACCCCACGCATCTCGGGGTGGATCTTGCAGTGGTAGGGGTAGCGCCCAGAGACCGGGAAGGGGCGCGAGAACGTCGTGCCAGGCAGGTTGTCGCCCGAGTCGAATCGCACGCGCGCGCCCTTGCGCGAGGTGACGGTGTGGATCGAGCTGCTCGGGCTCAGACGCCAGTTCACCGTGTCGCCGCGCTCGATGCGGGTGTAGGCGGGCCGGAAGGCAAAGTCCCTGACCTGGACGGTCCGGGTAGCAGCCTCCCGTGCGTCGGGCCCCGTCGCGCCCGCGGCGACCGGCACCAACAGGGCGCCCACGGCGAGACCGAGCAACAAAGCACGCATCGTTCGACACATTAGACCCAGTCTGGTGAACAATGCCAAGCCCATGCGCGTCTCCGCCAAGGCTGACTACGCGGTTCGGGCGGCGATCGAGCTCGCGGCCAGCGGCAGCGAGTCGTCCAGTCCGCTGAAGGGCGAGCGCGTCGCGGACGCCCAGGGCATCCCGCTGAAGTTCCTCGAGAACATCCTCGTCGACCTGCGCGTCGCCGGGCTCGTCAACAGCCGTCGCGGCCCGGACGGCGGCTACTGGCTCGCCCAGCCGCCGGCCGACGTCAGCATCGCCGACGTCATCCGCGCCGCTGAGGGTCCGCTCGCCTCGGTTCGCGGTGAGAAGCCCGAGGACCTCGACTACGCCGGCAACGCCGAGACGCTGCGCGACGTCTGGGTCGCCTTACGGGCCAGCCTGCGCGATGTCCTCGAGCACGTCACGCTCGCCGACATCGCCGCCGGCAAGCTGCCAAAGCAGGTCTCGACGCTCACGCGCGAGCCCGGCGCCTGGCAACGGCGCTAGCTCGCCTCGGCCAACCGGCCGCGCGAGACCTGTTCGAACGTTTGTGGGACCCAGGGGTCATACAAACGTTCGAACGGCGCCGAACAGCGCCGCTACGCCTCGGCGAAGCGGCGCTCGCGGTCGGGGCGCAGGTAGACGATCTGGCCCGACTCGAGCTCGCGCTCTTCGGCGTCCTGGCGCGTGGTTTGGACCGCCAGCCGCCGCCCGTCGTCGAGAACCAACTCGACGCGAACCTCGAAGCCGAGGTGCGCCACGCGCTCGATCTGGCCCTCCTGCGCATTGCCGTCGGGCTCGGTCAGGATCTGGATGTCGTGCGGGCGGACGAGGTCGTCGCCGAGCTTGTTGACCTCGCCGACGAAGCCCATCACGAACTCGTTGGCGGGCTCCTCGTAGAGGTCGCGCGGCGTGCCGATCTGCTCGATCCGACCGTCGTTCATCACCACGATCTGCTCGGCGACGTCCATCGCCTCCTCCTGGTCGTGGGTGACGAAGATCGTCGTCACGTGGACGTCCTCGTGCAGGCGCCGCAGCCAGGTCCGCAGCTCCTTGCGCACTGTCGCGTCGAGCGCGCCGAACGGCTCGTCGAGCAGCAGCACCTCGGGCTCGACGGCGAGCGCGCGCGCGAGCGCCATCCGCTGGCGCTGGCCGCCCGAGAGCTCGGACGGGTAGCGGTGGGCGAAGCCGTGGAGGTGGACGAGCTTCAGCAGCTCGTCGACCTTGGCGGCGATCTCGTCCTTGCCGCGCTTGCGGATCTTCAGCCCGAACCCGACGTTCTTCTCAACCGTCATGTGCTTGAAGGCGGCGTAGTGCTGGAAGACGAATCCGACGCCGCGCTTCTGCGGCGTCACCCGCGTGGCGTCCTCGCCGGCGATCAAAACTCGGCCCGCGTCGGGCGCCTCGAGACCGGCGATCACGCGCAGCAGCGTCGACTTGCCGCTGCCGCTCGGACCGAGCAGGGCGGTCAGCGAGCCGTTTGGCACGCCGAGCGAGACGCCCTTGAGCGCCTCGAAGGTCCCGAACCGCTTCTCGACACCCTCGACTGCGATGCCTCCGGCAGCCGCCACATCCTGCGAGCGCTTGCTCGCCTCTGTCAGGGCAGCTGTCACGCCTCCCTCTCCTTTCGCTTGAACAGGTTCATGCTGAACAGCACGACGAGCGCGAGCAGCGCCAGCACGATCGCCGCCGCGTACGCGCCGGCGAGGTTGAAGTTGGTGAACTCGTTCTCGACGAACAGCGGCAGGGTCTCGGTCTCCCCCGAGATGCGCCCGGCGACGACGCTGACCGCGCCGAACTCGCCGAGCGCGCGGGCGGTGGCGAGCACGACCCCGTAGGCGACGCCCCAGCGGATCGCCGGCAGCGTCACGCGCCAGAACGTCTGCCATGGCGAGGCGCCGAGCGTGCTCGCCGCCTGCTCCTGCTCGTCGCCGATCTCCTGCAGCACCGGCATCGTCTCGCGCACCACGAACGGCAGCGAAACGAACACCGTCGCCAGCACCATGCCGGGGGTCGAGAAGATGATCGGGAAGCCGGCGTCGATGAACGACTGCCCGACCCAGCCATTGCGCCCGTAGACCAGCAGCAGCGAGAGCCCGATCACGACCGGCGAGATCGCGAACGGCAAGTCGATGATCGTGTTGAGGATCGCCTTGCCATGGAACTTCTGACGCACGAGCACGAGCGCCGCGAGCACGCCGAAGATCGTGTTCAGCGGAACCGCGATCCCGACGCAGACGATCGTCAGCCAGAACGCATGCTGTCCGTCCGCGCTGGTGATCGCGTCGAGCGGCGGGCCGAGGCCCTCCTCGAACGTGCGCACGAAGATGATCGCCACCGGGATCACCAGCAACGCCGCGAGGTAGCCGAGCGCGACGACGCGCAGCCCGTAGCGCTGCAGACGACCCTCACCGCGCATGGCGACTGCTCCACTTCGAGACGAGGTTGAGCAGGAACAGCAGCACGACCGACAGCACGAGCAGCAGCACCGACACCGCCGCCGCCGAGGTCGGCGCGTCGCTCTCGATGCGGCCGAAGATGTAGACCGACGCGACCTGCGTGTCGAACGGGACGTTGCCGGTGATCAGCACCAGCGAGCCGTACTCGCCGAGCGCCCGCGCGAACGCGAGCGCGCAGCCGGCGACGATCTCCGGCGTCAGGTTCGGCAGCAGCACACTGCGGAAGATCCGCCGGCGCGAAGCCCCCAGCGAGGCCGCGGCCTCCTCCATCTCGCGGTAGACCTCGATCAGCACCGGCTGCACCGCCCGCACGACGAACGGCAGCGTCACGAACAGCAGCGCCAGCACGATCGCCGCCTTCGTGTAGGCGACGTTCGCCCCGATCGGGCTCTTCGGCCCGTAGAGCGCCAGCAGCGTCAGGCCGGCCACGATCGTCGGCAGCGCGAACGGCAGGTCGATCAGCGAGTTGACGATCCCCTTGCCGCGGAACTCGTCGCGCACCAGCACCCAGGCGATCAGCGTCCCCATCGTCGCGTTGACGGCGACGATGATCAGCGACGAGATCAGCGTCAGCTTTATCGCCGCGACCGCCTCGGGCTCCTTGATCGCCTCCCAGAACTCGCCGAGGCCGTCCTGGAGCGAGTGCTCCACGACGGCCGCCAGCGGGATCAGGACGATGACGCTGAGCCACAGCACCACCACCCCGCGCGTCAGCACCTCGCCGCCGAAGGGCGAGCGCAAGCTCACCCTCGGCGGCGAGGCGACCGTCGCGTCGTTCGCTGCCATCGGCAGTCCCCGCCCCGGCCTACTCGGTCGGGTTCCCCAGCTCGCGCTGGATGTCGAAGATCGATCCGTTCTCCTCGTCGAAGAAGTCCGTCTCGACCTTGCCCCAGCCGCCGAACTCGTCGATCGTGAACAGCGCCTCGGGCTCGGGGAACTTCTTGCGGTTGGCCTCGAGCACCGACTCGACCACCGGCCGGTAGCCGCGGTCGGCGAACAGCTGCTGCGCCTCGTCGGTCCGCGTGTAGTCGACGAACTCCTGCGCCGTCTCGCCGCCGTCGGTCGTGGCCGCGATCGGGTTCTCGATCAGGATCGTCTGGTCGGGGATCACGTACTCGAGCTCGATCTCCTCGTCCTGGGCCTGGAGCGCCTCGTTCTCGTAGCCGATCAGCACGTCGCCCGTGCCGCCGGCGAAGGTCTGCAGCGAGTCACGCGCGCTGTCGTCCTGCACCGACGTGTTCTCAAGCACCTGCTTGACGAAGTCGAGCGCCTCCTGCTCGGACTTGCCCTGCTCGATCTGCGATCCGTAGGCGGCCATGATGTTCCACTTCGCGCCGCCGGACGTGGCGGGGTTCGGCGTGATGACCTCGACGTCGTCGCGGATCAGGTCCTCCCAGCCCTTGATGTTCTTCGGGTTGCCGGGACGGGTGGAGAGCACGACCACCGAGTCGGTGACGTTGCCCTCGTACTCGTCGCTGTTCCAGTCCTTAGGGACCAGCCCGGCGTCGACGACCTTCGTCATGTCGGGCTCGAGCGAGAAGCCGACGACGTCGGCGGGCAGGCCGCCCTCGACCGCGCGCCGCTGGTCGCCGGAGGCGCCAAACGACGTCGAGAACTCGACGCCCTCGCCCTCGGGGGTCTTCTGGAAGCCGGGGATCACGGCGTCCTCGTACGCCTGCTGCGGCGTCGAGTACGCGACCAGCGCGATCTTGCCCCCGCCGCCGCCACCCGCAGTGCTCTCGCCGTCGGAGCCGCATCCGGCGACCACCAGGGCCGTCAGCGCCAGCAGTCCCACGATCAAGCTCGTGATGCGATTCCTAGTCATAACCCCTTATTTCCCGTTAGGTTTGTAGACATTCGATTGCGGGAAGCCTAGCAAGTCAGTTGGGAAAGTGCCAATCCTCGCTGGCTCGTCGGCGGGAAGGCGCCCGTCTGGGAGGATTCGAGGCGCCCATGGCCGCGCCTGAGATCGTCGATACGCCGGAGCAAGCGGCTGACCTCGAGTCCTCTCCGCTGCTCGTGCGCGAGCCGCTCGCCGCGTGGCTCGATGAGCGAGGGCTTGGCTCGGATGCGCTGGACGCGGAGCGCATCGGCGAGGGGCACTCGAACGTGACGTACATGGTCAAGCGCGGCGACGAGCGGTTCGTGCTGCGCCGTCCGCCGCGGCCTCCGCTCCCCCCCTCGGCGCACGACGTGCTGCGCGAGGCCCGGCTGCTTACCGCCTTCGCCGGCACCGCCGCCCGCGTCCCGCGCGTGCTGGGCGTCTGCGACGACGAGTCGGTGCTGGGGGTTCCGTTCTACGTGATGGAGGAGGTCGTCGGGACGGTGATCACCGACGCGGTCCCGCCGGCGCTCGACTCGCCGGACGAGCGCGCACGGATCGGCGACGAGCTCGTCGACGCCTTGGTCGAGATCCACGCGGTCGACTGGCGCACCGCGGGGCTCGAGGGCTTCGGCAAGCCGAGCGGCTACCTCGAGCGCCAGCTGCGCCGCTTCAACGGGCTCTGGGAGCACAACAAGACGCGCGAGCTGCCGATCGTCGCCGAGGTCGGCGACTGGCTGGCGGCGAACCTGCCCGAGTCGCCCGCGGCGACGATCGTCCACGGCGACTACCGGCTCGGCAACACGATGTTCGCCAACGCCGCCCCCGCCCACCTGGCCGCGGTCTTCGACTGGGAGCTCGCGACGATCGGCGATCCGCTCGCCGACCTCGGCTACCTGACCGTCACCTGGGTCGCCCCCGACGATCCCGGCGACACGATGTTCAGCGCGCTCACGTCGGTCACCCGCCAGCCCGGCTTCCCCTCCCGCGACCAGCTGATCGCCCGCTACGAGCAGCGGTCGGGCCGCTCGATGGGCGCCCTCCACTGGTACCAGGCGCTCGCCCTCTGGAAGGCCGCCGTCTTCATGGAGGGCAACTACAAGCGCTTCCTCGCCGGCAACAGCGACGACTCGTTCATGGCCGTCTTCGACGAGGGCGTCCCCGCCCTGGCCAACAAGGCGCGCGAAATCGCGCTGGCTGGATCGTGACTAGATAAAGCTGATCTGCTTCAGGCGGGCGATCGCCTCTCGCGTCGCGACCCTATTCGGATCTCCACGCTCCGTACGGACCTTCACGTAAAGCTCGCGCGCAACCGACCTGTCGACGCCGTACTCCTCGACTATGGCGTCGATGACCTTTCCGCCAATCGCCTCGTGGCCCGTCAACTCGAAGATCCGATCCTCAATGTCCATCTTCGCCATCCTTCATAGCATATCGTCTTGGCCGGGCTTTCAGTTCGTCGTGCGCCGCCTCGATGACCGCCATGGCCTCACGTAACTGCTCGAGCTCCCTGTCAACGCGCTCGAAGGCGCCCTCGGAATCGAGCAACCCTCTCTGAGCCGTCGCCACGTCGGCGTAGCGGAGGCCACGACCGGAGATCTCGATCGGCAACTCACCCGTCAGGGCTCGGGCTATGACGACCAGGGTCAGCAGCCACGCCACGAACAGCATCGCGATCCGCTCGATCACCAGGATCGTCTTAGATCCGAGCGCGATGCCCGGAAGGTCGTCGCCTCGCACCTCGATCAGGAAGACTCCAGCGACGGTGCTTGCGACAAGGCCCCCCACGACGAGGATCAGGACTACCGGCCTCCGGTCCCGCGGTGCCCGATGGCATGGCCGTGGCTCCATCGGGCCAACCGTAAGCCACGTCGTGTTACGGGTTAGCGCACTTCAGTGACGGACGAGCAACAGAATCCCCGCGGGCTGCTGGTCGACTTCGGCGGGGTGTTAACGACGAACGTCTTCCAGTCGTTTCGGACGTTCTGCGAGGGCGAGGGGCTGGCTCCGGACGCGTTCGCCGACCTGCTGCGCTCGAGCTCAGAGACTCGTGCCGAGCTGCGCAAGCTCGAGACGGCTCAAATCGGCGCCGACGAGTTCGGCGCCCACCTCGCGCCGCTGCTCGGGGTGAGCGAGGCGGACGGGCTGATGAACCGGATCTTCGCCGGGATCGGTCCCGAGCCGGCGATGATCGACGCCGTGCGGTCGGCCCGTCAGGCCGGAGTCCGCACCGGCCTGATCTCGAACTCGGTCGGCACCGACATCTACGACCGGGCCGTGCTCGACGAGCTGTTCGAGGCGATCGTCATCTCCGGCGAGGTCGGCCTGCACAAGCCACAGCCGGAGATCTTCCTGCTCGGAGCCGAGCGACTCGGCCTATCGGCCGCCGAGTGCGTGTTCGTCGACGACCTGCGCGAGAACTGCGCCGGAGCCGAGGCGGTCGGGATGACCGCGGTGCTGCACCGCGGTCCCGAGCGGACGCTGCCGGAGCTCGAGCGGCTGCTCGGCCTCGGCCTGACGCCTTGAGTCAAACTTGCGGGTAGGCCTGGTCGAGCTCGACGCGCTCGATCAGCACCGGCTCCTGCGGCTGGTCGCCGGCACCGGTCGCGACGCCCTCGATCGCATCGACCGCGTCCATCCCGGAGCTGACCTCGCCGAAGACGGTGTGCTTGCCGTCGAGCCAGCTCGCCTCCTGGGCGGTGACGATGAAGAACTGGCTGCCGTTGGTGTTCGGGCCGGCGTTCGCCATCGCGAGCGCGCCGCGGACGACCTTGTGGTCGTTGAACTCGTCCTCGAAGGTGTAGCCGGGGCCGCCGGTGCCGGTGCCCTCGGGGCAGCCGCCCTGGATCATGAAGTCCTTGATCACGCGGTGGAACGAGAGTCCGTCGTAGAAGCCCTCGGCGGCGAGCTTGCGGAAGTTCTCGACGGTCTTCGGGGCGTCGTCGTCGAAGAAGTCGACCACGATGTCGCCGTGGTTGGTGTGCAGGGTCGCCTGACTCATCGCTTCGCCACCTCCAGCCGGAGCGGCACGCCCCGGACCTCGTTGCCGTTGACCTTCTCGACCACCTCGCCCGCGCGCTCGGCGGGTACCTCGACGAAGCTGAACCGCTCGAGCACGCGCACCTTGCGCACGTCCTCGCCGTCGAGCTGACAGTTGCTGACGATCGCCGAGACCACGTCGGCGGGCTCGAAGCCGTGCGCGCGACCGCCGCCGAACAGCAGCTTCGCGACCTTGCCGTTGCGCTGGCGCGGCTTGGTGTGGCGCGGGCGGCGCGTCTGCGGGCGCTCCTCGGGCTCGTCGGCCGCGGCCGGCTCGTCGCTTGCGGCGGGCGTGTCCGCCGCAACGGCGGCCACCAGGCCAGTGGCCTCGGCCGGCTCGCCTCCGCGCCCACGGCCACGCCTGCTCCGGGTCCGCTGCCGGCGAGGCCGCTCAGGCGCCTCGGCCGGTTGCTCAGTCGCCTCGCCCGACCGCTCGAGCGCCTCGCCTAGGCTGTCGGGCTCGCGCTCGGGCACGTCTGCGGGGACGCTCTCGCGCGCACGCTCCGTGACCTCCGCCACGACGCTCTCAGGCGCCTCCTCAGCCTTCGCCTCGACCATCTCCGGCTTGCGCTCGCGTCGCTTGCCGTCCGACCCCGACCACTCGAGGATCTCCGTCTTTGCGTGACGCTCGATCGCCTCCAAGTCGGGCCGCTGCTTGGGCGTGATCAGCGTGATCGCGCGGCCCGTCTCCCCCGCCCGCCCGGTGCGGCCGATGCGGTGGACGTAGATGTCCGGCGAGTTCGGGATGTCGTAGTTGACGACGTGAGAGACGCCCGTGATGTCGAGCCCGCGGGCCGCGACGTCGGTCGCCACCAGCAGCCGCTCGCGACCGCCCTTGAAGGCGATCATCACGCCGTCGCGGGCGCCCTGGCTCATGTCGCCGTGCAGCGTCTTGACGCGCAGGCCCTTGCGGTCGAGCGTGCGCGCGAGCCGGTCGACGCCGATCTTCGTGCGGGCGAAGATGATCGCCTGCTCGGGACGCTCGGCCTTGAGCACTTCGGCGAGCCGCTCGGGCTTGTCCTTGTCGTTGACCTCGAGGTGGTACTGCGCGACCGTGTCGATCGTCAGCGTCTCCGCCTTGACCTTGATCGTCTCGGGGTCGTACATCCGCTTCTCGGCGAGCTTCTTGATCGGCGGCGGCATCGTCGCCGAGAACAGCGCCGTCTGGCGGCCGTTGGGGCAGCGGGCGAGGATCTCGTCGACGTCCTCGAAGAAGCCGAGGTCGAGCATCTCGTCGGCCTCGTCGAGCACCACGTAGCGGGCCGAGTCGAGGAAGAGGTAGTGGCGCCTGATCATGTCCATCACGCGGCCGACGGTCCCGACGACGACCTGCGCCTCGTTCTTCAGGCGCGAGGCCTGGTCTTTGATCGGAGCGCCGCCAAAGACGGCGACGACGTCGATCCCGCGCCGCTCGCCGTAGGCGCGCAGCGCCTGGGTGACCTGGATGCAGAGCTCGCGCGTCGGGGTGAGCACGAGCGCCTGGACCTCGTGGTCGTCGACGTCGATGTAGTCGAGCAGGGGCAGCCCGAACGCGGCAGTCTTGCCCGTGCCCGTCTGCGCCTGGCCGATCACGTCGCGACCCGCGAGCAGCAGCGGGATCGTCTCCTCCTGGATCGGAGTCGGCTGCTTGTACCCCAGGTGCTCGAGGGCCTCTACCAGTTGCTGGGATAGGCCCAGTTCGGAAAACGTCGCCATTCGAACCGTTGAGACTACTGACGGGGGCTAGGCAGTCGGGTCGAGCGTCAGCTTGCCGGTCGTGCGGCGCGCCTCCAGGTCCTCGTGCGCACGCGACGCCTCTGCGAGCGGGTACGTGCCTCCGACGCGCGGCCACAGCTCCTCGCGGGCGGCACGCGCGAAGAGGTCGGCGAGGGGCAGCTCGAGCATCTCGCGCCGGTCGAGCAGGTGCATCAGCCAGAACCCGACCACGGCCCGGCTGCTCTTGAGCAGCTGGCCGTTGGTCACGGCCACCTGCTCGCGCGTGGAGTTACCGTAGGCGACGATCCGCCCGAACGGCGCCAGCGCCTCCAGGCTCTGCTCGAACACTCGGCCGCCGGCCGCATCGAGGATCACGTCGACGGGCTTGCCCTCGTTCGCCTCGATTAGGGCCGCCGTCAGGTCGACGCCGTCGCTCGGATCGACCGCGACGTCGGCACCCAGCCCGAGCGCCTCGATCCGTCGCTCGGGCGAACCAGCCGTCGCGATCACCCGCCCCGCTCCCATCGGCTTCGCGAGCTGGGTCGTCAGCGAGCCGACGCCGCCCGCCGCCGAGTGCACCACCACGCTCTCCCCCTCAGCCATCCGACCCGACGTGCGCAGCAGATGCCACGCGGTCAACCCCTGGATCAGCAGCGCCAGCGCGTCGTCGTCGGACACGCCCTCCGGAATCCTGAACGTCCGCGCCGCCGGGGCGACCGTGTACTCCGCATAGCCGCCCGTACGCAGCAGCGCGATCACCCGCTCCCCCGGCACGAAGTCCGGAACCTCCGAGCGAACGACCGTCCCCGCCACCTCGCCGCCCAGCACCACCGGCAGCCCGTGCTTCGCGATGTACTGATTGCGCCGCTGATGCGTGTCGCCGAAGTTCAGCCCCGCTCGGCTCACCTCGATCAGCAGCTCACCGGCCCCAGGCTCCGGAACCGGCAGCTCCGCCACCCGCAGCACCTCTGGCCCCCCGAACTCCTCGATCTGCACGGCCCGCATCGGCGCGCAGGCTACAGCCGACCCGCCACTGGAGCCCGCGGCAGGCGAGCGCCGCAGGTCATCCCGCCACCGGAGCCGTCGGCAGACCAGCACCGCGCGGGGGCTCCGGGGGCGCGAGCCCCCCGGTCGATACCCTGCCCGCTCTATGAGCCTTGTTGTAGTCGGATCGATCGCGTTCGACGCGGTCAAGACGCCCTTCGGCGAGCGCGAGCGGATGCTCGGCGGCTCGGCCGTCCATTTCTCGCTCGCGGCGAGCTTCTTCACCGACGTGCGCGTCGTCGGCCCGGTCGGGGACGACTTCGGCGACGCCGAGTATGCGGTCCTGCACGGCCGCGGCGTCAACACCGACGACATAGAGCACGTCGAGGGCGGCAAGACCTTCTTCTGGCGCGGCCACTACGACTACGACTTCAACCAAGCCCACACCGACGACACGCAGCTGAACGTGTTCGGCGAGTTCGAGCCGAAGCTGTCGGAGGAGTCCCGCGGCGCCGACCACCTGTTCCTGGCGAACATCCAGCCCGACCTCCAGCACGGGGTCCGCCAGCAGTGCGAGAGCGTGCGCTGGGCGGGACTCGACTCGATGAACCTCTGGATCGACGTCGCCCGCGACTCGCTCGAGCGGACGATCTCGGGCGTCGACCTTGTCTTCCTCAACGACGCCGAGATCCGCCAGCTGACACAGCAGCCGAACCTCGTGCGCGCGGCGCGCGAGGTGATGAAGCTCGGCCCGAAGGTCGTCGTCGCCAAGCAGGGCGATTACGGCGCGGCGCTGTTCACCGAGAACGGCTTCTTCGCGCTGCCGGCGTTCCCGCTCGAGACCGTGATCGACCCGACCGGCGCTGGCGACTCGTTCGCCGGCGGCTTCCTCGGCTACCTGTCGGCCCAGGACGACTGGTCGAGCGAGTCGTCGCTGCGCCGCGCGATGACCTACGGCTCGGCGCTCGCCTCGTTCAACGTCGAGGAGTTCGGCACCGAGCGCGTGTCGCGCCTGGAGCGCGACGAGATCGACGGCCGCTTCGAGCAGTTCCGCCAGATCACGGCGCTCGAGGCGCCGGCTACGGCTTAACAAGAAGCCCTGTTCAGGGGCTCCCGACGTGGGTACCCTGCGTGGATGGAGGCGATGACCTTCATCTGGATGTTCGTGGTCTTGAAGATCCCGATCGTCATGCTGCTGACGCTCGTCTGGTGGGCGGCCAAGACGCCCGAGCCCGCCACGCCGGGCGAGGACGACGGCGGGAGCCATCGGCCCGACCCCCACCGCGGCCCGCGCGCGCCGAAGCCGCCGCGTCGCGGCCCCCACGCCGACGGTCCGCCGCCCGCGCCGAAGCGCGTCCGCACGCTTGCTTCGGGACGCGCCGAGCGCGAGTCCGCGTAGACGTCTGAGCCTCGTTTCGCCTGGCGCCCTCGGGGCGCCCGCTGCTTGACGCCCGACCGAAACGGGACGAGAGTGGTCCGTCGTGGCCGAGTACGCCATCTCCACGAACCTCATCGGCTGGGCGCCGATTCGGCGCGAGCTCTTTGGCTGGCCGCTCGACGGGCCTGAGGGAGAGATGGTTCGCACGCTCGAGCCCGGAGACACCCTGATCCCGAAGTTCGCCCAGAATCCCGAGTACACCAAAGCAGGCGGGCAGAGCGAGTACCAACGGGCCGTCTGTCGGGCATTGGGCCTTAACTATGAGGAGGAGCTGCGGGCCTACAACTACCATGTCGACGGAGGCGCAGGGGCGATCTCGTTCCTCCTCGCAGTGGTAGAGCAGCTTCCTGTGAGGGACGGTATGCCCTCCGGCCCCTGGGCGATGGTCGAGGTCGGCGTTCACGAGCTGCCCCATCCGATCACGACACAGGAGTTCCTGAAGCTGCGGGCGACGCCGCTCGAGCTCGCCCGCCAGTTCAAGGCGATGGCTGCGCCGGGACGTCACATCCAGAAGGTTCCGAACGGCACGATGGCTGCGATCGCGGCGGTCGGTGCGCAACCGTCAGACCAGCGAGCGGACGCGCTGCGACAGTTCCTGCTCGTCAAAGCGAATACGCCGGGCGAGGCGTTGGAGCGACTCCTCGCCGCCAGTCGGCCGCCGCGGCCTGGCGACCGTGTCGTGCTGGTCAACGAGGAGCGGATTCCCGGCGTGCACGCGGTCACGAAGGGGGGGTTGGTTCCGGACGGCGAGGACATAGCGCTGCCGCCACGTGCGCTGCTCGACCTCTTTACCGCCGCCAAGCTGCGACGCGCCCGCAACTTCCGCCCGGCCAATCCGCTCGCCGCCGCCTCCGCGCTCGCGGACTTCGTGGCGGGCGACGAGGACGTGAAGGAGATCGAGCACTTCGCCCACTACCACGACTTCTACGTGCGTCTGCCGCGCAACGTCAACCAGGCGCTGCAGATAGTGAAGCTGCCGATACCAGAGGACCCCGAGCCGGCTCCGCTCGCCGACGCCGCCGCGAGCGGCGAGGAGGACGACCCCAACGTCGAGGAGCTCGAGGACCTGCTCGGGCTGACGGCCGAGGCGGTGCGCAACAAGCTCCCCGAGATCGTCCTCGCGGACTCGGTCTTCAACGAGGCCGTGACGGCGCTGCGCTCGGGCAAGCACCTGCTGCTCAGCGGGCCGCCCGGCACCGGCAAGTCGACGCTCGCAGCCGCGATCTGCCGGGCCGTCGTGGACGAGCAGTTCGACGTCGCGACCGCCACGGCCGATTGGACGACCTTCGAGACGATCGGCGGCTACCTGCCAACTCCAGACGCGACGCTGCGGTTCGAGCCGGGCATCGTCCTACGTGCCCTCGAGCGCAGCCACTGGCTCGTCATCGACGAGCTGAACCGCGCGGACATCGACAAGGCGTTCGGCCGCTGTTCACGTTGCTCGCGGGCGGCGAGACGGAGGTGCCCCCGGTCGTCCTCCCGTTTCGGAGCCGAGACGGCACGAGCATTCGGATCGGGTGGTCCGACACGGCGGAGAACGGCTTCGGTCCCTACACCCTCACCCCGAGCTGGCGACTGATCGGAACCCTGAACGCACGCGACAAGGCGACGCTGTTCCAGCTGTCCTTCGCCTTCATGCGCCGCTTCGCGGTGATCGACATCCCGCTGCCGTCGCGCGATGCCTACGCCGAGCTCTTCGAGACGTGGATCGCCGCCGTCGACCTAGACAGCGAGGAGCGGGAGCGACTGGTGGGGGCGGCCTTGGAGCTCGCCTTCGGACCCCGGCAGCTCGGACCGGCGATCTTGCTCGATATCGCCAGATTCGTCTCGACGGGCACGACGCGGACGCAGGCCGGTCCAGCGCTGTTCTCCGACGCGGTCGACGCCTTCGTGACCGCCGTGCGGCTCTATGTCGTTCCCCAGTACGAGGGCGCCGACCGCACCGACATCGACGCTGCGCTCCAAGGACTGCAAGCGGTCTGGCCCGATCGAAGCTCCGAGACCTGGGCCCAGCTGGACGACGCGCTCGCCGCCGTCGCGCTCTGATGAGCGCGGTCGACACGCATCTGGAGGAGACTGAGCGGGAGCGACTGCTCGACGAGGTCCGCAACCACCTGCCGGCCTTCCTGTCCGCAGCCACGACCGAGCAGCCCAACCCCGCCGGCGACGTGCGCGATCTGCTCAACCTGGAGCAGCGTGACCTCGAGCGGGTCGTCGCAGTCCACGTCTGCCTGGCCGAGCCGATCCGCGCCTTCTGCGCCGCGCTGCCCGCCCAGCTGCGACGGCCGACGTCTGAGAGCGCTCACCTCCCGGAGACCACGCAGGCGGTGCGAAGCGCGATCGCCTGGGGCGCGACAATCGCCGCTCGGGCGCGCGGGGCGAGCGACCAGAGCAGGTTCGTCACGCGTCCGGCAGAGCGTAACTTCGACAGCCCCGGCAACCGGGCGCTGGCCTGGCTGATCGACGAGCTCGACAAGCAGCTACGACGAGCGGCGCCCCCCGCATCCGCCGTGAGCGAGGAGGCCGAGCCGATCAACTGGAAGGCCGAGTTGTCGCGTCGTCGGGCCGAGCTGCACGCCGCACGCACCCGCCCATGGCTGCGAGGGGTGCCCGCAGAGCGCCCTGACGGCCGCGGGCTGATGCGGCTGCGCCACGCACGGTCGACGTTCTACGCGCGGGTCGTCCCGGACGCGATCGAGGCCCTCTACCGCTACGCCAAGGACCCGACGGCGGACGATCTGGTCGACCTGCTCTGCCAGCGCTTCTTCAGCCCAGACAGAAGCTGGCGCCTGTTCGAGATCGTCGTCGCCCTGCGGCTAGCCCGCGCCTTCGCCGACCGCAGCGCCGACGGGGTGCGGCTGCGTCTGCTGACGAACAGCCGCTCGCGTGGTCCCTACGCGACGTACAGGCTGGAGGACGGGGCAGAGATCCGGCTCTACTACCAACGCTGGCCGGACGACATGGGGCGGTCGCTGCGCGACGAGCTGAAGCGGCATCAGGGGCTCTCGGCCGGTACGCCGAAGCCCGACATCGTCGTCGAGCGAACCGGAGACAGCGGCGACGCGATCGTCATCGAGATGAAGGCCTCACACAGGCCGAGCTACCTCGGTCAGGGGATCTCCCAGCTGCTCGGCTACCTGATGGAGCGTCCCGACTTCTGGCGGGGGCGACCGAGCGGCTGGCTGGTCGCACCCCGCTCCGAAGCGTTCAGGCCCGTCCCGGTACACGATCGCGAGGTCTGGCTGATCGATGCCGACGACGTCGCGACCGCCGCGGTCCAGCGGCTCGCACCGTGATCGCCGGCTGGTCTCGCAGCGCCACACAGAGGCCTGTTAGATTTTCGCCCCGGTGGAGGCCTTCTACATCGTCGGCGGCGTGCTCGCGGCTTGGGCCGTGCTCGTCTCCTTCCTCGGCATCACGCGCAGCGACTTCCCGGGCTCGGCGACCGCCGAGCGGGCGGTCGCGCTGATCTCGTTCGTGCTCGTCCTCGGCGCGGTCGGCGCCGCCATCGTGGGCGCCATCAACGAGTCGGGGCACCAGGAGGACGACGGCGCGGAGCACGAGGCCGCGCTCGTCCTACCCCGCTGACGGACCGCCGTGCCGATCGACGACGGATATGCGATCAGCTACACGGCGCTGCCGACCGGCATCCCCGTGTACAGCTCGGATGAGGTCGAGGTCGGGACCGTGCGCGAGGTGCTCGACAACACGCGCGAGCGCATCTTCGACGGGATCGTGATGGAGAACGGGGCCGGCGTCCGCGTCTTCGTCGACGCGCCCGAGGTCGCCCGCACCGCCGAGCGCGCGGTGACGCTCACGATCACGGCTGCCCAGGTCGCCGAGCTGCCGCCGCACAAGCCCGGCGGGCTGCGCGGCAAGCTGTTCGGCCGCTGACGCGACGCGTCAACGAGCCGCTGCCCGTCCGCTGAGCGCCCGTCCTCGCTAACTTGCGGGGCGGGAGCGGGACCCTTCCACCCGGGCAGCACGCGACAGGAGATCGAGAGATGGCGGACCAGCAGGCACAGGCGGACGACAACGGTGGCGTAGCCGTAGCGGGCGACACCCTCACGGTCACCGACAACCGCACGGGGCGCACCTATGAGGTGCCGATCGAGGACGGCACGGTCCGCGCGATGGACTTTCGCCAGATGAAGGTCGACGAGGACGACTTCGGCCTGATGACCTACGACCCGGCGTTCACGAACACCGCCGCCTGTCGCAGCTCGATCACCTACATCGACGGCGACGCCGGCGTGCTGGAGTACCGCGGCATCCCGATCGAGCAGCTCTGCGAGCACTCGAGCTACCTCGAGGTCGCCTACCTGCTGGTCCACGGCGAGCTGCCCAGCAAGCAGGCGCTCGACTACTGGCACTACGCGATCACCCACCACACCTACGTCCACGAGGACATCAAGAAGTCGCTCGAGGGGTTCCGCTATGACGCCCACCCGATGGCGATGCTGCTCTCGACCGTCGGCGCGCTGTCGACCTTCTACCCGGCGTCGAAGAACCTCGACGACCCGACCGAGCGCTACATGGCGATCGTGCGCCTGATCGCGAAGATGCCGACGCTCGCAGCGTTCTCGTACCGCCACAACCTCGGTCTCCCGTACGTGTATCCGGACAACGACCTCTGGTACACGGGGAACTTCCTCTCGATGCTCTACCGCATCAACGAGCCGCAGTACGAGCCCGACCCGCGGCTCGAGCGCGCCCTCGACGTGCTCTGGATCCTGCACGCCGACCACGAGCAGAACTGCTCGACGGCGGCGGTGCGCTCGGTGGGGTCCTCACAGGTCGATCCGTACTCCGCGGTCGCGGCCGGCATCTCGGCGCTCTACGGGCCGCTGCACGGCGGCGCCAACGAGGCGGTGCTGAAGATGCTCGAGCGGATCGGCACCGTCGACAACATCCCCGGCTTCCTCCAGGGCGTGAAGGACCGCAAGGAGAAGCTGATGGGCTTCGGGCACCGGGTCTACAAGAACTTCGATCCGCGCGCGCAGATCATCAAGAAGCACGTCGACGAGGTGCTCGACGTGCTCGGGATCGACAACCCGAAGGTCGAGATCGCCGTCGAGCTCGAGAAGCGCGCCCTCGACGACGACTACTTCACCTCGCGCAAGCTCTACCCGAACGTCGACTTCTACTCGGGCCTGATCTACGAGGCGATGAACATCCCGACCGACATGTTCACGGTGATGTTCGCGATCCCGCGCACGGCCGGCTGGCTCGCCCAGTGGAAGGAGATGCTGGAGGACGACGAGACGAAGATCGCCCGCCCGCGTCAGATCTACACCGGGCCGCGCGAGCAGCGCTACGTGCCGCTCGACCAGCGCTAGAGCACTCGACGCACCCCGCCGAAGCCGAATTCGCGGCGCCCGCGGAGAACGCGTCTCCCTACAGCGGCTTCGGCGGCCATGGGGCGACGTCGAAGATCGCCTGACGCGCCTCCCAGAACGCCTTCGGCTCCCAGAAGACGTTGCCGCCCGGCCCGACGCCGCACTGGTTCTGCCCGCCGTGGCCGTTGGACGACAGGCCCGGCCGCGAGATCCACAGGTAGGCGTCGGCGAACGGGGATCCGGTGTCGGTCGTCGGGATCGTCCCGAGGCCGGCGTTGCGCGGGTTGCAGAAGTTCTTCGGCCCCTCGATCGCCCCGCGCCCGTTCTCGGCCGTGTTGACGACGTAGTGCTTGCCGCCGAGCCTGCGCGCGAGCCAGTTGCCGTAGCGGAGCTCGAAGCGGGTCGCGTTGAAGTGCGTCGTATTGAGGGCGAAGCCGCGGATGTTGCCGACGCCCGAGCGCCTGAGCAGCTTCAGCGCGGCGCCACGGCGCAGCCAGCTCGACGAGCCGACGTCGATGTAGCTCGTGATGCCCGGCTCGCGCCCGAGCCGCTTCGTCACCGCGCGCATCAGCGCCAGCCGCCGCTTGCCGGCCGCGCGGCTGAGGCAGTCGGGGATCACCGGCAACCCGTCCGGCTCGATGATCACCGCGGCCTGGCCGCCGATCGGCTCGAGGCCGCGGATGAACGCCTCGATCCATGGCATGTAGAGGCCGTTCTTGACGCGGTTCCAGGGTCCGCCGCCGTCGTAGCTGGAGCTGCAGTCCTCGTGCTGAAGGATGCGGATCGCGAAGACCGGATAGTCGCCGATGTAGGGGTCGCTCTGGGCCTCGCTGTGGCTTAGGCGGTCGTTGCAGTTCGGGCCGCCGTAGGGCGACGCGACGATGTTCTCGACGAAGCTCGCGAGCGGGCTGCCCGGCTTTGGCCGCACTCCCTCGCCGGCGAGCCACTTGGCCTGCGGCACGTGCGCGATCTTCTCGAGCAGCGCCGCCTTCTCCGCGTTGCCCGCGCGCTGGTAGCGCCAGACGTCCGGCCAGACCGAGTACGGAGCGGCGCCGCGTAGATGGCCGAGCTCGCAGTCGATCACCTGGCGCTTGCCGGCGAGCGGGTTGTCCTGGGCGCTCGCCGCGGTCGGCGCGAGCAGCGCGAGGCAGGCGAGTGAGGTGAGGGCGCACAGGCGCGCACGAGCGAGCTGCGTCATGGGGGTAAGGCCTCCCGGTCCTTTTGACGGCAACAGCCACGTACCCGGCATCCCCCTGCGCGCCGGGCCCGTGAAGCGATTGCAAAGGTAGCGCGCCTAGATCCTGAAGACAGGCACCAGCCGCTTCTCGTGCTCGGCGTCGATCCGGGCGATCACCTCGACGTGCTGCTCGAGCCCCGAGCCGCGCAGCTTGGTCGCGAGCAGCTCGTCGACTTGGAAGATCCCGGCCGAGTTGTTCATGGCGATCTCGATCGTGACTGCGCGCTGCTCGCCGGCCTTGATCTCGACGGCGTCGATCGCCGCCGCGGAGAGCGAGTGGATGTTCGGCCGGCGATTCTCGAACGGCACGCGCGAGCGGCCCTGGGCGAGGTCGAGCGCATCGGCGACGCGCACGACGCCGGCCTCGATCGTCATCGGGTCGCCGCGGCGGCGGTGGCCGATGATCGCGTGCAGCGTCTCGGCGACGACCACGGAGCGCTCGGGCTCGGAGTAGGCGTCGGCGAGCAGCTCGGGCAGGGCCTGCGCCGCGAGGAAGAGGCTGTACTCCTCGTGGTCGGTGCGATGGATCGACATGCCGCTGTCGTGCAGCAGGCAGGCGGCCGCGATCACCACCTCGGCGTCGCGCTCGCGCATCAGGTGGTCGCTGACCATCGCGGGCTCGACGCCGCGCTTGACGAGCAGCCGGAACAGCCGCAGCGCGACGTTGAGCACGACCTGGACGTGGACCCAGGAGTGGTCGGACATCCCGAGCCGGTCGGCGACGACCTGCTGCATGTGCCACCACGCCTTGAGGCGGTCATCGGCGTTGGCTGCGTCGAGCAGGGCCTCGAGCCGGCGGTTTCCGCGTGCGGGCGCGTGCACGGCGACGCCCTGGGTCGCGTCCCTCGGCCGGATCGGACCGCCCGGAGGGACCGCCGGCGGCGTGGCCGGCGACGTTGCGTCGGGCTCGGTCATCCGCTCCGCAACATAGCCGCGGCGGCGGGCGTCGCGTGAAGGTCGAGTGACGGCGGGCCACGGCGTGGATCGAGGCCTGCGCGCCTCGCGGTTACCCTCTCGCGCGTGAAGGGCTACCGGGTCACCGTCCGAGCGGGCGCGAAGGTCGAGCGCGAGCACTACGACCACGCGACACAGGCGCTCGCGGCGGTCGAGCGCCACGGGCGCGAGCTCGAGCGCACGGCCGGCGCGCGCGCCGTGGGCGGCAAGCTGCACCGGCGCTTCGACCCGGTCCAGCAGGTGGTCGGGCGCGTCGAGGTCTCGGGGCCGCACGGCGTCAGCGGCGGCGTCGACGTCCGCGGCGACAGCTCGACCGAGGCGTTCACCGGACGATTGCGGCGCGACCTCGTCGAGCAGCAGGGCGACGAGTCGGCCTACGCGGCGCTGCGGCGCGTGCTGACGCCATGATGTGGCCATGAGCGCGCGCTCGGTTGCCGACGCCACGGCCTCGCCATGAGCGAGCTCTGGCGCGTACCGCTGCCGCCCGGCGCGAAGCCGCCGCTGCGGGTCTTCGTCAATGCGGTCCCGCAGGAGGAGGGCCGCGACTACGAGCTGGGCGACCGCGAGCTGCTCTTCTCGCGGCCGCTGATGAAGGAGCGGGTCGGCTTCTGGCGCTGGACCGCGATGTTCCTCGCGCTGTTCGGCACCTACGGCCGCAACGACTCGGTCGATGTCGAGTACACGGTCGGCGGCCGCAAAACGGTCGCGACGGCGCTCGAGATCATCGCGCCCGACGGCTCGCGCTCGGTCGCCGGGTAGCCTTCCCGGCCATGCGGATCGACAGCATCCTGGCCGAGCGGCGGCCGGTCTTCTCGTTCGAGTTCTTCCCCCCGAAGACCGACGAGGGGCTCGTCAACCTACGCGAGACGCTCGCCGTGCTGAGCAACGACGAGCCCGACTTCGTGTCGGTCACCTACGGCGCGCTCGGATCGACGCGCGACACGACGATCGACATCGTCAAGTGGATCAAGCAGGACCTCGGGATCGAGGCGATGGCGCACTTCACCTGCGTCGGTGCGACCGTCGCGGAGCTGCGCGCGACGCTCGACGAGATCGAGGCCGCCGGCGTCGACAACGTCCTCGCGCTGCGCGGCGACCCGCCGGCGGGCCAGGAGGAGTGGGTCCAGACCGAGGGCGGGCTGCTCTACTCGACCGAGCTGATCGAGCTGCTCAGCGAGCACTACGGCTTCGCGATCGGCGCCGCCGCCTTCCCCGAGGTTCACCCCCAGGCCGAGAGTGCCGAGTCCGACATCCGCTTCCTCAAGGCGAAGCAGGACGCGGGCGCGACCTTCTTGATCACCCAGCTGCTCTTCGACAACGAGTACTACTTCGACTTCGTCGCGCGGGCGCGCGATGCCGGCGTCACCGTGCCGATCATCCCCGGCATCATGCCGGTCACCAACCTGCGCAACATCAAGCGGATCGCCGAGCTCTGCAAGTCCGAGATCCCCGAGCCCTACGAGCGCCAGCTCGAGGCCCGCGAGGACGACCCGCAGGCGCTCCAAGACCTCGGCGTCGCCTACGCGACGCTGCAGTGCGTCGACCTGCTCGCCCGCGGCGCGCCGGGGATTCACTTCTACACACTCAACCGCTCCCCGGCGACACGCGCGATCCTCGCCGCGCTGCGGGCAGCCGAGCCGTGGACGCGCGCCAAGCAGCCGGTCTAGAGCAGGCGCCACCGCTCGGGGTCGGAGTCCTCGATGCACTCGACCTCCCCGCGCAACTGGAGGTGGTTCAGATAGCAGAGCGTCAGCGATAGGCCCCAGCTCATGGCGGCGGGCGGGATGTCAGTTATCCCCAGCACCTCGGCGACGATCCCGAACGGGGTCTGGGGCCCGTCGGCGAGAGCGATTCGCACGCGGCCGAGCGCCTGCTCGACGAGGTCCTCGTGGGCGCGGACGAGCCGCGGCAGGTCGCGCACGGGGCGGCCGTGGCCGGCGAGGACGAGGTCGACGTCGAGGTCGCGGACCTTGTCGAGGCTCGACAAGTACTCCCCGACCGGGTCGGGCGTGTAGCCGTAGTCGAAGTAGAGTGAGGCGCGGCCGAGGACGTGGTCGCCTGACAGCAGCAGCCGGCGCTCGGGTTGGTGGAGCACGACGTGCGACGGGGCGTGGCCGGGTGTCTCGTGGACCTGCCAGCGCCCGAGGTCGGTCTCGATCTCGACGCCGGGCAGCAGCTCGCGGTCCGGTAGGACGACGCGCTCGATCCCGACCCGGTGGTCCTTGTTCTGGTCGCGGTAGCGCTCGAGCGCGGCCAGCGGCACGCCGCTGTGGCGGGCGACCTCCATCCGCCGCTCGAAGGCGCGCTCGGGATCCTCGGCCGCCCGCGTCATGTGGGCGTGGTCGGGGTGCATCCACAGCTCGCAACCGGCGGCCTCGACGATCGGCCCTGCGAGGCCGTAGTGGTCGGAGTGGGCGTGGGTGCAGACCACGAGCCGGATGTGGTCGAGCCGCAGGCCCGCCTGATCGAGCGCCCGCTCCAGCTGGGCGAGCGAGCCGGGCTCATGCATCCCCGTGTCGAACAGGACGACCCCGCTCCCCGCGGCGATCGCGAACGCGTTGACGTGCGGCACCGCCGGCCACGGCAGCGGCAGGCGCAGCCGCCAGACGCCCGGGAGGACGCGATCGGCGCGCGCCAGTTCGCGTCTGCGCTTGCCGTCGGCCATCGCGGGCACTCTTTCACGGCGCCTGCGGCGCCCGTCGCGACGCCTGATCGGCTCCGGCGAGGAGCGATCCAGGGCCGGATCGCCCTCGAAGGGGGAAGGCACTGGACGGATGGCGGAGAAACAGCGCCACGACCGCTTCTATTCCGAGACTCGGGGGATAGAGTGGATGAGGGCCATGGCCAGCCAGCAGACCACCATCCAGATCACGATGCCCGCGATGGGCGAGTCCGTGAACGAGGGGGTCGTGCTCGAGTGGCGCAAGCAGGTCGGCGACCGCGTCGAGCTCGACGAGCCGCTGGTCGAGATCTCGACCGACAAGGTCGACGCCGAGGTCCCCTCGCCCGCCGCGGGCGTATTGACGAGCATCGCCGTCGGGCCCGACGAGACGGTCAAGGTCGGCGCGGTGCTGGGAGAGATCGAGGTCGGCGGCGAACCGGCCGGCGAGTCGAGTGGCGACGGGTCGAACGGCGAGCAGGGCACCGGCGGCGGATCCAGCGACGACCCCAGCGGTGAGACCCGGATTACGGCCACAATGCGGCCGCAATCCGGGTCTCACGCTGGCACTCCCTCCGGGGACAGCTCCACGGGCACGAACGGGGGTGGCAGCACTGCCGTGAACGGCGGCAACGGGGCCGCGAACGCGACGCCGGTGGCGGCGCGCATGGCGGCCGAGCTGGGACTCGACGTCACGGGTCTCGACGGCAGCGGCCCGCGCGGACGCGTGACCAAGGCCGACGTGCTCGACGCCGCCGCGGCCGCCGTCAAGGGCGGCGGCGCTCAGGCCGCGCCCTCGGTCAAGGGCGGCGGGCCAGCGCCCACGCCCTCGGCGCCGGCGCCGCCCGACGGGGCCGAGGCAAAGCAGATCCGCGGCCCCGCCGCGACGCTCGTCCGCTTCATGGAGGAGAGCCGCTCGATCCCGACCGCCACGAGCTTCCGCACGCTCGCGGTCGACGCCCTCGCCACGCGCCGCGCGGCGCTCAAGGCCGCCGGCCGCAAGCTCTCCTTCACCCACCTGATCGCCTGGGCGATCGTCCGCGCCACCGATGACATGCCGGTGATGGCGCACTCCTTCGCCGCTGTCGACGGCAAGCCGCACCGCGTCACCCCGCCGGCCGTCAGCCTCGGCCTCGCCGTCGACGTCGAGCGCAAGGACGGCACCCGCTCGCTCGTCGTCCCGGTCATCCACGCCGCCTCGACGCTCAGCTTCCCCGACTTCGTCGCCTCCTACGACGCGGCAGTCGCCGGCGCGCGCGACAACACGCTGGCCCCCGACGCCTACGCCGGCGCCAACGTCACGCTCACCAACCCCGGCGGCATCGGCACCGTCGCCTCGGTCCCGCGGCTGATGCCGGGCCAGGGCACGATCGTCGCGACCGGCGCGATCGGCTACCCGCCCGGCCTCGCGCAGGCCGATCCGCGCCGCCTCGAGGAGCTCGGCGTGGCGAAGGTCATGACGATGACCTCGACCTACGACCACCGCGTGATCCAGGGCGCCGAGTCGGGCCAGTTTCTCGCGCGCGTCGACGAGCTGCTCCAGGGCGCCGACGGCTTCTACGACGACCTCTTCGCCGCGCTCGGGATCGATCCGGCGCAGGTGACGGAAGGCCCGCCGAGCCCGGCGATCACCGCGGCCGACCCCGCGCCCGCCTCGACCACCCCGGCCGTGTCCGAGGTCCCCGACGAGGCGCTGATGCAGGCCGTCCAGGCCGCGACCTCGGTGATCAAGGCCCACCGCGTCCACGGCCATCTCGCCGCCCAGCTCGATCCGCTCGGCACGCCGCCGCGCGGCGACCCCGCGCTCGACCCGGAGTCGGTGAACCTGACGCAGGAGATGATGGAGCGGATCCCCGCGTCGATCCTGCGCGTGGCCGTCCCGGGCAAGACGTTCGCCGACGCGCTGCCGCACCTGCGCGAGACCTACACCGGGACGATCGCCTACGAGGTCGAGCACATCGCCGGGCACAACCGGCGCGTCTGGCTGCGCGAGAACATCGAGTCCGGCGCCCACCGCACGCCGCTGTCGGCCGACGGGAAGCGCGACCTGCTGGCGCGGCTCTCGCGCGTCGAGGCGCTCGAGAACTACCTCCACAAGGCCTACCTGGGCAAGAAGCAGTTCTCGATCGAGGGGCTCGACATGCTCGTGCCGATGCTCGACGAGACGATCGAGCTGTGCTCGGAGAGCGGCGCCCGCGAAGCCGTGCTCGGGATGGCGCACCGCGGACGGCTGAACGTGCTCGCGCACACCGTCAACCAGCCCTACGAGACGATCCTGGTCGAGTTCGAGGGCGAGCAGACGCTGTCGGCCGACACCGCGGCGCCCGAGGGCGGCACCGGCGACGTCAAGTACCACTACGGCGCCTCGGGGACCTACAAGACGCGCTCCGGCAAGGACGTGCAGGTCACGCTGTCGCCGAACCCGAGCCACCTGGAGTACGTCAACCCGGTGATCGAGGGCCGCGCGCGCGCCGACCAGACCAACCGCGACGGGCGCGAGATCAGCCACGACCCGAGCCGCGTCGTCCCGATCCTGATCCACGGCGACGCCGCCTTCCCCGGCCAGGGGATCGTCGCCGAGACGCTCAACCTGCAGGCGCTGAGCGGCTACAGCACTGGCGGCACGGTCCACATCATCGCCAACAACCAGCTCGGCTTCACGACCGATCCGGACGAGAGCCGCTCGACGCGCTGGGCGTCGGACCTCGCGAAGGGCTTCGACATTCCGATCATCCACGTCAACGCCGACGACGTCGAGGCCTGCATCGCGGCGGTCCGGCTCGCCGTCGGCTTCCGCAACGAGTTCGGCCGCGACGCCCTGATCGACCTGATCGGGTACCGCCGCTTCGGCCACAACGAGACCGACGAGCCGGCCTACACCCAGCCGCAGATGTACGAGCGGATCAAGAAGCAGCCGAGCGTGCGCGCGATCTACGCGAAGCGGCTCGTCGCCGAGGGCGTGATCTCCGCCGAGGACGCCGAGCGGATGGCGACCGAGGCCCACGACGCGGTCGGCAAGGCGCACAAGGGCCTCAAGGAGTCGATGGCCGGACCGCCCGAGACCGGGGCGGGCGAGCTCGACACGACGATGAGCCGCGAGCCGAAGACGACGCTGCCGGCCGACCTGCTGCGGTCGCTCAACGAGCAGATCGTCAAGGTCCCCGAGGGGTTCGCGATCCATCGCAAGCTGAAGCCGTTCCTCGAGCGCTGCCGCGCGGCGGCCGAGCCGGACGGGACTGTCGACTGGGCGCACGCCGAGGCGCTCGCGTTCGCCTCGTTGCTCGCGCTCGGCGTGCCGGTGCGCCTGACCGGCCAGGACAGCGAGCGCGGCACGTTCAGCCAGCGCCACCTCGTCCTGCACGACACCGAGACCGGCGACGGCTGGTGCCCGCTGCAGAACCTCCAAAGCGCGTCGGCGCCGTTTGAGCTGCACAACAGCCCGCTGTCCGAGCAGGCGTGCCTCGGCTTCGAGTACGGCTACTCGATCCAGGACCCCGACGCGCTCGTGCTCTGGGAGGCCCAGTTCGGCGACTTCGTCAACTCCGGCCAGGTGATCCTCGACCAGTTCATGACCTCGGGGCTCGCCAAGTGGGGCCTGACCTCGCGGCTGACGCTGCTGCTGCCGCACGGCTACGAGGGCTCGGGGCCCGAGCACTCCTCCGGCCGCGTCGAGCGCTTCCTGCAGGCGTGCGCCGAGGGCAACATCCGCGTCGCCAACGCGACCACGCCGGCCCAGTACTTCCACCTGCTGCGGCGCCAGGCGCTCGTCGGCAAGCCGCGGCCGCTGGTGATCATGACCCCGAAGAGCCTGCTGCGGCTACCGGCGGCGACGTCGACGCTCGACGAGCTGGCGAGCGGCGAGTTCCACCGGGTGATCGACGACCCGCTGTTCACGGGTGGCGGCGGCGAGGGAAACGGCTCGGCCCCGAAGTCACGCGACAAGGTGACGAAGCTCGTGCTCTGCTCGGGCAAGGTCTACTACGACATCGTCGGCCACGAGGAGCGCCCGGCGGCCGATCACATCGCCGTCGCGCGCGTGGAGATGCTCTACCCGTTCCCGGAGGCCCAGCTCAAGGAGCTGATGGAGAGCTACCCGAGCCTCGAGCGTGTCGTCTGGGTCCAGGAGGAGCCGCGCAACATGGGCCCGCGCGCCTACATGCGCCGCCGCATGGCCGGGATCCTGCCCGAGCACCTGCACTACTACTACGTCGGCCGCCAGCTCCGAGCCGCCCAGAGCGAGGGCTACACCGCCGCCCACCGCAAGGAGCAGGCGCGAATCGTCCGCGTCGCGCTCGACCTCGAAGACGACGTGCTGCGCCCGGACCGCTCGGCCGAGCGGCCGAAGCTCTAGCGCGCGCTAGAGCTCCCGTCCGGTCGAGACTGACTTTGACCCCGTATATCGGGGCGAAACGCAGACTCGATCGGCCGTCGAGATCGAGACTGAGCTTGACCCCGTATGCCGGGGCGAAACGCAGACTTGCGCGAGCTAGCGCTTGCCGGCCTGGCCACGAGCGATCGAGTCGGAGATGGCATTGGCGCCGAAGCGCCGCTGGATGGCGGCGACGAGGCCCGGCGCGAGGCCGGCCGCCGCCGCCCCGGCGCGCAGGCCGAACGGGGCGACGTCAAGCTCGCCCTTGTTGCGCTCGATGCCGCGGGCGACGGCCGCGGCCACCTGCTCCGGCGTCCGCGTGCCGACGCCCGCCGGAAGCTTCGCCCCGCTCTCGTGGAACATGCCGGCGTCGCGGATGAAGCCCGGAAAGACGGTGCTGACGCCGACGCCGCTGCCGTGGAGGTCCTCGCGCAGCCCGAGCGCAAAGCCACGCAGGCCGAACTTCGTCGCCGAGTAGAGCGAGCTCCCCGGCGCGGCCGACTTGCCCGACAACGACGAGATGAAGACGAGGTGCCCGAAGCCACGCTCGCTCATCGATGGGACGAGCGCGCGCGCCAGCTGGATCGGCGCGCGCAGGTTCACGTCGAGCGCACGGTCGATGTGGCCGGGCTCGAAGCCGAGCAGATGACCGCTTGCCGGCAGCGCCGCATTGGCGACCAGGACGTCGACCTGGCCCGCTCGTCCGGGCAGGGCGGTGACCTGGTCGCGGTCGCAGAGGTCGGCGACGAGCACCTCGGCACGCTCGCCCAGTTCGACCGCGAGACGCTCGAGCACGTCGCCCTGGCGACCGCTGAGCACGACGACAGCTCCCCTGGCGTGAAGCGCGCGCGCGATCGCCGCACCAATCCCCCCGGTGGCACCGGTGATCAAAGCCCTCGAGCCGGCGAGATCCACGTCCGGCAGGCTACCTCAGCGCCCACGCTTCCAGCCCGTCGGCGCCTCCGTCTCCGCTATCCTCGTCGGCCCCCGCGGGCGTAGCTCAGTTGGTTAGAGCGCCGGCCTGTCACGCCGGAGGTCGCCGGTTCGAGTCCGGTCGCTCGCGCTTTATGAAGCCCGCTCCTTAGAGCGGGCTTCGAGCTTTCAGGACCCTCGTCAGGCGTCCGAGCCGAATTGGCACCGGAGCCGCTAGTGCCAATTCAGCCGCCATCATCAACCCCTTGGCTGCGACCCAGCCCCGGCTAGCGACTTCCGCCTGCGCAAGCCGGAGATCCCATTCTGAGGTCGTCGCAGGTCCAGCTCGAGCCGACGCGACGGGTTAGTCCGGCCCGCGAGCGAACGACGGCCTAGTCGTTGACTACGGCGGCGGCAATCTTCTGGGCGATGATCTCGACGGGGTCCCGCGACGTCTCGAAGCCAGCGAGGTCGGGCAATATGCCGCTGTACTCCGCGACTTGATCGAACGTGACGCCGTGCAGCACGGGAATTAGCGTCTCCTTGTGCAGGAGAGCCCCCAGCTCTCGCTCCGTCCAGAACCGTCCCACCAGATACGCCGGGGTCAGGAGCACGATGCCGACCTGAGCTTTCTGAAGCCCTTTATCCATCTGGAGGGCTTGGCTCTTCCCTGGCTCGACGGCGATCTCATCGAACCAGACGCTGACACCCAGGCTCTCCAGATGCCGGCGTAGCTCATCGCCCGTCTCCGCGCCATCAATTCTGGCGTAACTGAGGAACGTGTCCCACTCGCGAGTGTCGTGTTGCGCAACGGCATGCTGAATCCGGTCGGCAAGCACCTGCTCGTCGTCGGTATACCGGGGGCCGGTAGAGGCTGCTCTGAGCTGACGATTGAGGTCCGCGACAGCAGCCCTGTTGTGCGCGTTCACTTTGCTCACGTGGCGGTTGTAGTCCGTCACGGTTTTCTTGTTCTGCTGGTCGATCTTCCGATTGTGTGCGTCTACACGGCGCTGGTTCTCCCGATTGGTCCGGTCGACCTCGCGGTTGTAAGCATCGACATTGCGTTGGTTCGCCCGGTTGACGCGATCGACCTCACGTTTCACCTCGGCCTCAGCCTTGCGCTGCGCAGCACGTATCTCACGATTGAACTTGTTCGCGTCGAATCTTTTTGGCATCGCTGCCACCTTCCTTCCGCTTGTGGTCCCTGGAGCGAAGACGCCAGTCAAACGCCGAGGAGGGAAGGATAAAATGCTGTTCTCATCGGACGGAGGGGGCGCGGGACGTCCGAGTAGCGCGTTACGTTCGCGGTCGCCAGTCAAGAACCGGGTTGCCATGTCGTTCTTCCGCTCGGCCACGGCAACCTTCGCTACGCGAACCGGTCGAGTCATCCATCCGATGGCTCGACCGGGTTGGCGCCGGCCCGTGCGCCGGTCTGCGCTCTGTCGCCGGTTCGAGTCCGGTCGCTCGCGCTGGAAGAAGCCCGCTCCTAGAGCGGGCTTCGAGCTTTCTGGCTCTCGTTGGGATCTCCGGCTACCCCGGCCGGCTGGTTGCAGATCGCGTGGCGCGACCATCCGACAAGGACGATAGACCTAGGGACATGGCAGATGTGATTTATGAGCTGGTCGCAACGGAGGCGGCAGTCGACAAGCTCGGCCGCCGCGGGATCGCAGCGAAGGAGGCCGAGCGGCTCCCTCGCAACCGTCACGTAATCCTGCCGAACGTTCGCGGACCTGAGGGCCCTCGCCATCAGCCGCTTGAGCGACGCGTCGTGATCGGCCGCACAGATGGAGGCCGTTCGCTGACGCTCGTAGTGGAGCAGACAGTCGCCCCCGAGACCTGGTTGATCATCACGGGCTGGGAATCCACAGATGCAGAGCGTAAGATCATCCAGTAGAGCAATGGCAAAGCTTCCCACCAACGCCCCTGACCCCGAGCCTGGCGACTTCGACGCCGAGCTTGCCGCGCTGGATCCCAGCGAGGTTCACATCTCCGAGGGCAACCCCAATGCGCGGCTTTCGTTCCAGGTCACGGTCGCGGGCGACGACGCGACTCGTCTCGAGCGCCTAGCCCGCGCGCGCGGCGAGCGTCCAGGCGAGGTTGTAGCCGAACTGCTGCGCGCCGCCGATTCGCGCGTTGCCTAACGACGCCGGAGGTCGCCGCTAGAGGCGCCGGAACGTCACCGTCACCTTGCGGGTGATGTCCTCGGTCGAGCGGCCCTCCTCGGCGTTGCCCCAGCTGGTCTTCTTGTGGGTCGTTCCCTTGACGCGGACCAAGCGGCGCTTGAAGGCGGACGGCTTCGGCATCTTGATCAGCACGTTGCCCTCGTCGTCACCGCCGGCCAGGGCCGGCGTCGTGTCGAAGGTCTCGGCGCCGCCGATCAGGCAGTCGACCGATCCGAAGGCGACGTTCGCGTGCAACGAGATGTGGCGCGGCCGGTGGCCGCCGTAGACGTAGGCGCCGGACTTCTTCGGCAGCGGGAAGGTTCCGCAGCCGCGCTTGCTGAGCGGCGGGCAGGGATCGGTCGGGTCGGCCGGCGGCCGGGGCGTCGTGTCGTCGACGCGCGTCACCGTCCCGGCGACCTTCGCGTAGTCCATTGCCGTGATCAGACGGCCCTTGTAGCCGTAGGGGACGCCGACGTTCCAGCCGCCACCGGCGTAGTCGTCGACGTACGGCAGCACCCGCGTCGCGGCAACGGTGTGGAACTTGGCGGTCAGGGTGCCGCCGCCGATCGGTCCGCAGTCACGGTCGTCCTCGACCGTCCAGTTGTTAACGAGCTCGGCCTTGATCGTGACCTTGTGGGTCACCTTCGCGGCTGCGGTCGCGGCGGTTGGACCGGCGCCGATGACGACAGCGCCGATGGCGACTGCGACACCCTGTGATTTGAGCGTGGGCACATGTCGAACCTACTCTGCCCCGCCGACCTTCGCTCGCGGTCGTCCGCAGGGACGTTGGGCACAATGGCGGCATGTGCGCCACCGACCTCGACGAGCTGCGGCACCTGCGGCGCGCCCGCGACAGGATGGATCGCGAGTACGCCGAGCCGCTCGACGTCGCCGCCCTGGCCCGCACGGCGCTGATGTCCCCCGCGCACTTCAGCCGCCGCTTCCGCGAGGCGTACGGCGAGACTCCGTACTCGTACCTGATGACACGGCGGATCGAGCGCGCCGCGGCGCTGCTGCGGCGCGGCGACGTGAGCGTGACGGACGCGTGCTTCGCGGTCGGCTGCACGAGCCTCGGGTCGTTCTCGGCGCGATTCACGCAGGTCGTCGGCGAGACCCCGAGCGCGTACCGCGCCCTGGACCAGAGCGAGCTGGAGCTCGTGCCTGGGTGCCACGCGATGGTGCTGACGCGGCAGCGCAAGCCCGCCCGGCAGTCGAGCAGTTTCGGAGAAGCGCCCGTGCCCGCGACCGCCTAGGGTCGTGCCCATGACCGTCTCCATCAGCGCAGTGCACGTCCTCGTCGACGACCCCGACGCCGCCCTCGCCTTCTACCGCGACACGCTCGGCCTGACCGTGCGCAACGAGGTCGGGCGCGACGGATTCCGCTGGATCACGCTCACGACCGACAGCCAGCCCGAGATCCAGATCGTGCTGTCCCAACCGCACGCCGGCCGCTCGCAGGAGGACGGCGACACGCTCGCCGCGCTGCTCGCCAAGGGCGAGCTGCGCCCCATCCACCTCGGCACCGACGACCTCGACGCGACCTTCGAGAGGATCGCCGCCGCGCCCGGCGCCGAGGTGCTGCAGGAGCCCGTCAGCCAGCCCTGGGGCGTCCGCGACGCCGCCGTGCGCGACCCGGCGGGCAACTTCCTCCGCATCGAGCAGGCGTAGCCGCCTCACGATGGGCAAGGCAAAGAGCAAGGACTCGCAGGCGCCCGCGACGCCAGTCGCCGACAGCCACGACCTGATTCGCGTCCGCGGCGCGCGCGTGAACAACCTCAAGGACGTCAGCGTCGAGCTGCCGAAGCGCCGGCTGACCGTGTTCACCGGCATCTCCGGCTCGGGCAAGAGCTCGCTGGTCTTCGGCACGATCGCCGCGGAGTCGCAGCGGCTGATCAACGAGACCTACAGCGCCTTCGTGCAGGGCTTCATGCCGACGCTGGCGCGGCCCGAGGTCGACGTCCTGGAGGGGCTCACGACGGCGATCATCGTCGACCAGGAGCGGATGGGCTCCAATCCCCGCTCCACCGTCGGCACAGTCACCGACGCCAACGCGATGCTGCGAATCCTCTTCAGCCGGCTCGGGCAGCCGCAGATCGGCCCGCCGAACGCGTACTCGTTCAACGTCCCCTCGGTCCGGGCGAGCGGGGGAATCACGGTCGAGCGCGGGGGCAAGACGCAGACCAAGAAGGCGACCTTCAACCGTCTCGGCGGGATGTGCCCGCGCTGCGAGGGCCGGGGCTCGGTCACCGACTTCGACCTCTCCGCGCTGTACGACGACAGCAAGTCGCTCAGCGAGGGCGCGCTCACGGTCCCCGGCTACAGCATGGACGGCTGGTACGGCCGCATCTTCAGCGGGTCGGGCTACTTCGACATGGACAAGCCGATCCGCAAGTTCAACAAACGGGAGCGCCACGACCTGCTCTACCGCGAGCCGACCAAGATCAAGGTCGAGGGCATCAACCTCACCTACGAGGGCGTGATCCCGAAGATCCAGAAGTCGATGCTGTCCAAGGATCCCGAGGGGATGCAGCCGCACATCCGCAGGTTCGTCGAGCAGGCGGTCACCTTCACCACATGCCCCGAGTGCGACGGCACCCGGCTCGCCGAGCCCGCGCGGCAGTCGAAGATCGACGGGATCAACATCGCCGACGCCTGCGCGATGCAGATCAGCGACCTCGCCGAGTGGGTGCGCGAGCTCGACGAGCCTTCGGTCGCGCCGCTGCTGGAGGCGCTGGGAGAGACGCTCGAGTCGTTCGCGGAGATCGGGCTCGGCTAACTGTCGCTCGACCGCCCCTCGGGCACGCTGTCGGGCGGCGAGGCGCAGCGCACGAAGATGATCCGCCACCTCGGCTCCTCGCTGACGGACACGACCTACGTCTTCGACGAGCCGACCATCGGCCTGCACCCGCACGACATCCAGCGGATGAACGACCTGATGCTGCGGTTGCGCGACAAGGGCAACACGGTGCTGGTCGTCGAGCACAAGCCCGAGGCGATCGCGATCGGCGACCACGTCGTCGACCTCGGCCCCGGCGCCGGCACCGCGGGCGGCGAGGTCTGCTTCGAGGGCACGGTCGAGGGGCTGCGGGCCAGCGACACGCTCACCGGCCGCCACCTCGACGACCGGGCCGCGCTGAAGGAGACGGTGCGCGCGCCCACCGCGGCGCTCGAGATCCGCGGCGCCACCACCAACAACCTCCAGAAGGTCGATGTCGACATCCCGCTCGGCGTGCTCTGCGTCGTCACCGGCGTCGCCGGCTCGGGCAAGAGCTCGCTGATCCACGGGTCGGTGTCGGGGCGCGACGGCGTGGTGTCGATCGACCAGGCGGCCATCAAGGGCTCCCGGCGCAGCAACCCGGCGACCTACACCGGCCTGCTCGACCCGATCCGCAAGGCGTTCGCGAAGGCCAACGGCGTGAAGCCCGCGCTGTTCAGCGCCAACTCCGAGGGCGCCTGCCCCACCTGCAACGGCGCGGGCGTCATCTACACCGACCTGGCGATGATGGCCGGGGTCGCGACGACCTGCGAGGACTGCGAGGGCAAGCGGTTCCAGGCCGAGGTGCTCGAGTACGAGCTCGGCGGCAAGGTCATCAGCGAGGTGCTCGCTATGTCGGTAACCGAGGCCGAAGAGCTCTTCGGCGACGGCGAGGCCAAGGTGCCCGCGGCACACAAGATCCTCGACCGGCTCGCCGACGTCGGCCTCGGCTACCTCAGCCTCGGCCAACCGCTCACGACGCTGTCAGGAGGGGAGCGCCAGCGGCTGAAGCTCGCCACCCACATGGGCGAGAAGGGCGGCGTCCTCGTCCTCGACGAGCCGACCACCGGCCTCCACCTCGCCGACGTCGAGCAGCTCCTCCGCCTGCTCGACCGGCTGGTCGACTCCGGCAAGTCCGTCATCGTCATCGAGCACCACCAGGCCGTCATGGCGCACGCCGACTGGATCGTCGACCTCGGCCCGGGCGCCGGCCACGACGGCGGCCGGATCGTCTTCGAGGGCACCCCCACCGACCTCGTCGCCGCGCGCTCCACCCTCACCGGCGAGCACCTCGCCGACTACGTCGGCACCTGACCGAGCTAGCCCGTCGGGATGGCGATGAGGCTGCTGAAGTTTGCCGACCCGTTGGCCGTCAGCACGTCGCACTCGACGCTCAACTGGGTCGGGGAGGTCGTGGTCACCGCCTGCATCGACACCGGTATGGCGGCAAGCGCGGGCAGCGTCTTCATGGATATCTGATCGAGGGTGGCGCCGCCAGCCTTGAGCGCGCAGTCGATGCTGTCGCCGGCCCCCGTATGGGAGAGCTGCGTCTTCGCCCAGACGACGTAGTTGCCCGCCGGGACCGTCATGCCGACCACGACGGTCGGAGGGCTGGCGGTGGGGAGAGGCGTGAGTCCGGCGGTGGTCGTGAGCGGCGCGATGATGCCGTCCGTGCCATCGGCGCCGTCCGTGCCTGGGGCTCCGTCGATTCCGTCGGCGCCGTCCGAGCCCGGCGCTCCGTCGATCCCGTCGGCGCCCGGGGCGCCATCGATTCCGTCGGTGCCGTGACTGCCGTCGATCCCGTCGATTCCCTTGCTTCCGGTCGAACCGGGAGCGCCCATGGAGCCGGTGTCGCCCTTCGTCCCGGTAGCGCCGGTGTCGCCCTTGGCGCCGGTGGGACCGGTGGTCGCCTTGACCCACATTCGTGTGCTCCTGTTGAGATGCCAGGGCATGACCGCGCCGTCGCCGATCGTCTTGCTGGTGACAGCGCCCTTTGCGATGTCCTTGGAGTGGATCAACCCTTTGGCGGCGACCGCAGATCCGCCGAGCGCGACGAAGCAAGCCGCCCCCGCGATCGCGATCGCGGGGGTCGACCGCCACCGGCGCCGATGGTCGCCGGGACTCGTGGCTGCACGCTTCGTCATGGCCTTGCTCCTCTGGTTGACCGCTTGCTTCACCGGTACTCCGGCCACGGTCATAAGCTGCGGTGAGCGATTGCCCCCGCTAAGGACCCCATCGTCGGCACCCGTCCGCCACGTGAGGGTTATCGATACCTGTGGACCGAAGGCGGCCGCGGCCTCCTTCAAGCTTGCTTAGCTCCGGGTCGAACCGTCAGCGAGCCGTGGTCGCGAGGCCGGCGGTGACGCGGGGCGGCGGCTCGGCGATCACCTGCCAGGCGCCGGTGCGGACCAGGACCCGGTGGGGGCCGGGCAGCTCGAGCTGCGGCGGCGGGCGGCCCCACATCGGCCTGCCGGGCGTGGTGAAGACGAGGCCCTCGTCGTCGATCGCCTCGACGTGGGCGAGCGAGAGGCCGGTTTCCCAGGCGAGCCGGGTCATGAAGCCGCGGTTGACGGTCGGCGTGCCGGCGGCGACGACCCGCTCCGGGCCGCCCGCGGAGGCGATCGCGTCGATCAGCCCGTCCTGCAGCCGGACCATCTCGGCGCTGGTGTCCGCCTGGCGATCGAGGCCGCGGAGCTGGTCGCCGAGCCAGGGAGAGACGGCGACGGCGATCGCCACGGCCGCGAGGGCGCCCGCGGCGACGTTGGCGCGACCGAGGGCCTGGACGGCCCAGGCGACGGCGAGGCCGGTCAGGATCGAGGCGATCACGGCGACGGGGACGAAGTAGCGAGCGCTGCCTGAGAAGCCGGCCTCGGTCATCGCGACGACGAGCGCGAGCCAGGCGGCGGCAACCGCCGCCAAGGCGAGCGTGCGGCGGTCGCGGCGGGCGATCGCGAAGCCGGCGCCGGCGAGCGCGCCGAGCTCGAGCGGGAGTCCGATCAGGCGGTGGAAGCGCCCGAGCGCGGCCAGCCACGGCTGGTCTCGGATCGACAGGCTCCACGACGGCTCGCTGCTCGCCTTGCGGCCGGCGCCGAACGGGTCGCCCGAGCCGATCCAGTCGGGCACCAGCCACAGCGCCGGAAGCGCGATCGCGAGCGCGGCCGTGAGGCTGCGCAGCGCGGGCTCGGCGCGCCAGGTCCAGGCGCCGTAGAGGACGAGGAACGGGAAGACCTCGGGTCGCAGCAGGCAGGCGAGGAAGACCGCCACCAGCGCGTGCGCGCGGCGGCCATCGAGATGGCGGTCGACGCCCCAGAGCATCAGCGCGACCGCCATCGGGACCTCGTTGCCGTGCGCGGCGTAGCGCAGCCACTGGGGCGCGAAGCAGAGCGTCAGCGCGGCGATCGATCCGGCCGCGAGGCCGGTCCAGCGGCCGGGGCCGGCGAGCCGGCGCGTGACCTTGAAGGCGAGCACGATCGAGAGCAGGACGCCCGTGCGAGCGACCACCAGCCAGAGCGCCGGCGGGACGCCCTCGCCGAGCACGTCGAAGCGCGCGAAGATCGCCGTGAAGATCACCGGCAGCGGCTTCCACGACGGCCCGCCGGTGGTGTCGAGCTGCAGCAGCGCGACCTCGCGGCCCCAGACGATCCAGGCCCAGGGGTCGTAGCTCGGCGCCGAGGGGAGCAGCAGCGATAACGCGGCCAGGGCCACGCAGCCGATCAATATTCCCCACATTCCCCGCATTGCCGCCGACGCTAGGCGCAGGGGTGGGCAAGCCTGTGAAGGACTTGCATACGAGAAGTGAAGATCGTCTTCACCGGTGCTCGGCGAAGGCGGCAAGCGCCTCGACCTCGGTGCCGGCGGTGGCCTCCGCCGGGCCGCCGTCGCGCAGCGCCGGGAACCCGTCGCCGGTGGCGATCAGTTCGTTGGCGACGACGGTGTAGCTGGCGTCCGGGTCGAGCGTGTCGACCGGCCCGGAGACGTAGAGCGTCGGGCCGGGGGAACCGGTGGCGTGGCTCGCGAGCAGATCCGTCAGCTCACGGCCGCTCATCCGCTTGCGCACGAGGTCGAAGTCGTAGGGGTGGACCTCGAACAGCTCGGCGTAGGTGAGTGGCCCGGCGTCGAGGTCGGCGCGCACGCTGCCGGGGTTGACGAGCGCGAAGTCGGTCTTCGCGAACGCGCGCTGAGCGTCAGCGGCGAGCTGGCCGAGCGCGCCGTTGGCGCGCGTGAGCGGAGCGGGCGCCTCGCCGAGCACGCGGTCGGCGAGCGGCCCCACCCGGGTGGCGTAGCTCTCGACCAGCGCGCCGACCTCGGCGTCCGGCGCCAGCTCGCCGTGCGTCGTCGCGGGGACGGAGGCGGACTTCGACACCACCTCGCCGGTCGCCGTGTCGACGGCGAGGTCGACGCGGTCGTAGGCGACCCCGTACGACAGCGCCTCGACGACGAGCTTGTCGCCGTCGCCACTGAGGTTCGGCACGCGCAGGTTGAGCAGCGAGTGGCTGTGGCCGGCGATCACGACGTCGACCGCGTCGCTCATCTGCCCGGCCTCGCCGACGATCTCGCCCGCCGCGCTGGTGGTGTCGCTGGGCTCGGTGTGCGCGCCCGAGTGGGCGAGCACGACGATCGCCTGAACGCCGCGGGCCTGCAGCTCGGGCACCCAGCGGTTGACCGTGTCGGAGATGTCCGGGAAGCGGAAGCGCGCGGAGTGGCGCGGGAGCAGGAAGCCCGGCGTCGAGGTGGTCGTGACGCCGATGAAGCCGACCCGCGCCCCGGCGCGCTCGACGATCCGGAACGGCGGCAGCAGTGGCTGGCCGTCGGCGTCGATCGTGTTCGCGGCGACGTAGGGGAAGTCCGCCCCAGCGAAGTCGGGCGCCGAGGTGTTCACCAGCGCGCCGGAGGCGTCGCGCTTGAGTGCCTCCGGACCGTTGCGCCGGCCCCCGCGCAGCAGCCGCAGCAGCTCATCGCCGCCCTCGTCGAACTCGTGGTTGCCAAGCGTGCCGACGTCGAAGCCGATCTCGTTGGCGGCCTCGATCGTCGGCTCGTCGTGGAACCAGCTCGACACGAGCGGCGAGGCGCCAACCATGTCACCCGCATGGACCCTGATCGTCCGGCCGGGCAGCGTCGCCCGGTCGAGATGGGTGGCGAGCCAGGCCGCGCCGCCGATCCCGGGGCGCGGCGGCTCGAGGTGGCCGTGCAGGTTGTTGACGCCAAGCAGGCGGAGCTTCACGACTCCCTGACGGTCAGCCCCGGCTCCGGATGGCGGATCCGCGCTGGCGGCGAGGCCGATCAGCGCGACGAGGACGGCTGCCGTGAATGCGGCGATCCCGGGGGCTAGGTTGCGCAAGGTCACGTCGCGGCTCCTCTTTCCGCAAATTACGGAGAAGGGCGCGAGTTCCCGTTAACGACCGTGTCAGTTCGAGTGAACCCTCTGTGAAGTGCCGCGGAAGGGACCTGACACCTCATAGATCGCACCGGGGCCGGGTTGACCGTCGGAGCCGCCAGCGCGCTGGGAGGCGAAGTACATCCGGCTGCCGGTTGGGTCGAACGTGACACCCGTGAGCTCGGAGCCGACGTGCTCCGCGCCTGTGACCGAGAGGAAGCGCGAGACCCGCCCTGAGCGCTCGATCATGCCGATGTCGATCTCGTCGGTCGCCAGATCCTCGCAGACGAAGATCTCGCCCGCGCGGCTGGCCGTCAGCTGGTCGACCCGCAGCAGCGGAGCCGACCGCGACGCGAGGCCGTCGTAGATGACCTCGAACCGCTCGCGACGGATGTCGTAGGCGTGGACGCGATGGTCCGCGGTAGTCGCCACGTAGACCGTGCCGCCGTCGCGCCAGAGCCCCTCGCCGCGCTCGAGCGCGGTGCTCCCCGGCACCTGCCTGCGGGTGGGAGTTACGCGCGCCGCCGGATCCGGGACCTCGGTCCAAGTCACGGCGCCGTCGCGGGCGACCGTCGCGATCTCGAGCAGTCCCTCGCTCAGATCGGGCCAGCGCCGCGGCGTGAAGCGGTAGCAGCCGCCATCGACCAGGTCCTCGGTCAGGTAGACCCGCCGGCCGCGCGGATCGACGGCGGCCGCCTCGTGCTTGAAGGCGCCCAGCGCCGGCCGCCTGACGGCCTTGCGCCGCCCGCTCGGGTCGCACTCCCAGACGTGGCCGCCCTCGACCTCCTCGCACGAGAGCCAGGTGCCCCACGGCGTCCCGCCGCCCGAGCAGTTCTGGAGCGTGCCGCTCAGGATCCGATACGCGTCGGCGACCTCACCGTCACGTGCGAAGCGGATCGCCGACGCGCCGCCGTCGAGCGTCTCGGAGTTTGAGACGAGGATCCAGCCGCCCCCGTCGACGGGGAAGGTCGCCATGCCGTCGGACGCCAGGTGCCAGTCGTACCCCGTACCGGCGACCCGCTCGTCGCCGCGCGCGACTACCCGCGAGCGGAAGCCCTCGGGCAGCCGCAGTCCGTGCTCGTTCGGCGCGCGGCGCGGGCCGTAGCCCGAGACCGACCCGCGCTTCGCGCTCGGCGCCGAGTCGAGCAGCTCGCGCCAGAGCCCGGCGCCAACGGCCACCGTCGCGACGCCGCCGACTCCGGCCCCGATCAGCTCCCGGCGCGTCCATGCCATGACCGCCAGTGTGGCGTCGCCACGCCCGCGCGTTGTGAAGGCGCGGAGAAGATCGTGTGAAGCAGCCGCCTGGCTAGGGCTGCCCGGAGCCGCGCGCGTCCGGCTCGCCCCGCCGCTCGCGGCGCGCGCGCAGCTCCGTCCAGCCGAGCCAGGTCAGAAACCCGACGACCGGGACGAAGTAGGCCGCGTTGACCAGCCAGTGACCGGCGTGTGCGAGCACAAAGGGCACGTAACGCAGGCTACGCGGTCGTGCCAGCTACTGGTTCGCCTGCGACAGCAGCCACAGCGCGAGGCTCGTGAAGCCGACCATCACCGCGAGCATCCAGTACTGCGAGCGGACCGCGAGCCGCGCGCGGTCGTAGAGCGTGAGCGCCTTCTCGTGCGCGACGGTCAGCGCCGCGACGTGCCCGAGCACGACGAAGCCGACCTGCCAGTACCACGCCGCCGTCGCGCCGATCACGCCGTAGTCGATCGAGCGGTCGGCGGTCCCGAAGACGTCGGTGCCCGCCTCGCCGAGCGGGTTCGAGGCGAGGAAGCCGAACGGGTTCGACGAGATCGTCACGATCGCCTGCCCCTGGTAGAGCAGCAGCGTGAAGTAGTGCGCGGCCACGTAGGCGAAGGCGATCGGCACCAGCGAGGCGACGAACGCGCGCGCGAGCTGGCCGGTCGAGCGTGACCCGCCGACGCTGCGCGCCCCGCGCACGCCGAGCATGTAGAAGCCGTAGACGATCAGGATCGCGGCGACGAGACCGACCAGGAACGCCGCCTCGAGCGCCTTCTCGGGCGACAGCCCGAGTGATCCGAAGAAGTCGCTGATGTCCGGCGCGATGCCGGTCCAGATCGGCGCCTCGGCCGCGCCGTCGAAGGTGACGCTGCCGATCATCACCGCGAGCAGCGCCACGGTCCCCGGCAGCGCGCGGAAGTCCGCCAGTCCCGCGAGCGGCGGCCGCAGGCCGATCACCCCGTCACGCTCCTCCCACGGCGAGATCCGCGCGAAGAGGCCGAAGTAGACGCCGAACGCGTCGCCGCGCTCGCTCCACTCCTCAACGCCGTAGAGCGCCATCCCGACGAACTGGACGACCGAGTAGACGAGCGCGGCGGCCGCCAACGTCCGCGGCGCGTCGCCGTTCGAGGAGACCAGCTCGAGCGCCGCGAACAGGAAGATCCCCGCCGCCGCGGGCCAGTGGCCGAGCCGCTCCGGGTAGCTCAGCGGCGCCGGCATCGGTGCGCGTGCCGCGGTGCGTGCCACCCACGACACCGCCCGGCCGAGCGCCCGCCACGGGTTGAACGCCTTGAAGACGATGCCCAGCAGCACGCTCGCCCCCACGAGTCCGAGCCAGAAGATCACGTAGACGAACGTCGGCGCGAAGTTCGCCGTCGAGGTCTCGGTGCCGTCGAGACCGGCGTAGATCGTCAGCCCGAGCAGGAAGACGCCGATCGCGCCGCAGACCAGCTCGACCGGCCAGGAGCGCAACACGCGCGACAGCCCGGGCAGCGCCCGGAAGCGCGCGCCCACCAGCCGCGGCTCCGGCCACAGCACCGCGAGCGCGACGAACGACACGACGAGCACGACCGCCGCCGCCCAGCCGAACAGCCACTCGGGGATCGGCAGGTCGGAGCGCCCGACGATCCCGTGGGCGATCTCGATCAAGAAGGCTCCACTACGAGCCGCGCGATCAGCGCGTCCTTCCCGGCGTGCTCGGCCTCGTGGCTCTCGATCTCGAAGACGCCCTCGATCGTCGCCGGGAACGAGAACCGCGCCGGCTTGCCCGGTGCCACCGGGCGCTCGACGTCGTAGCCGTGGACGTGGATGTCGTCCGGCATGTCGGAGGTGACCACGAAGCGCACGCGGTCGCCCTTCTCGACCTGGATGCTCTCGACCGAGCCGGGGGCGTGGTCGGTGAGCTCGATGCGAACCCGGTCGGGCCCGTCGGAGGGCGGCTCGAGCGCCGACGGTGCGGTCGCGGTCGGCGAGCGCTCAGTGGTCTCCGCGGGCGTGTTCGACGCCTGCCCGTCATCGTCATCGTCCCCCGGACTGGCGATCACGAACGCGACCACCACGACGATCGCCGCGAGCGCGACCAGCCCAAGACGTCCAGCCTTCGACATCCGTCCCTACCTCCTGTAGCTAGGTCGACGTGCGCTACGCGCCTAGCGGAGAGCGAATCCCGCGGGCGCTGCACCGTCGACCGTAGCGGGCGAGGCGTCCTCGGCGTCGAGAACTTCGCCGACTCCGTCGAGCGGCTCCGGATCGAAGCGGTACCCCACTCCGAAGTGGGTGTGGATGTAGCGCCAGCCCGGGGAGCCGCCCTCGAGCTTCTGGCGCAGCTTGCGGACGAAGACGTCGACCGAGCGGTCACCGTGGGCCATCGCGTAGCCCCAGACCTGCTGGTAGATCTCCTCGCGCTGGAGGACCTTGCCCTCGGCGCCCGCGAGCAGCTGCAGCACCTCGAACTCGCGCCGTGTCAGGTCGACGCTGCGCCCGCTGGCGAACGCCTGGAACTGGTCCGCGCGAATCTCGAGCTCGGCCGCGACCACGGGGGCCTGATCGATCCGCGAGTTCGCCTGTCGCCGCCGGCGGGTGACGGCTTCGACGCGCGCGAGCACCTCCTCGGGATGACACGGCTTTGCGATCCAGTCGTCGGCGCCGAGCCGCAGTCCGCGCACGCGCTGGGCGACGCTCGAACGGCCGGTGACGACGACTATCCCGAGCCCGGGAACCGTGTCGGCGACCTGCTCGAGGAAGTCCCACCCTCCCGGCCCCAGCAGCCCGAGGTCGACGACGAGCGCGTTGACGCGCATCGCGCCGAACTCCTCGGGTCGCGGAGCGGATTCGAGGTGGCGGTGCTGCCAGCCGATGCTGTCGGCGCGGTTGACGAGAACCCGGACGAAGCCCGAGTCGGAGTCCAGGATGGCGAGGCGGATCGGGCCCGGATCGGAGATCGTCATAGTCGGTTCGGGTGCTGCGAAGAGACGGTGCTGGACTGACCCGTCACGACAAGCATACGCGCTTGGTCGGCGCTCGTAACGCCGTTAACAACCCTTTTACAGCCCGATTACGCGCATATAACGGGAAGATCGCGCGCCGCTGGGAGCTTTCCGGCCATGGAAGCCGCGATCCAGAACCAGGTGCTGAGGGCCGGGGCGATCGAGATTCGCCCGTGGGAGTTCATCGCCACCGCGGGCGAACGACCGCTCGCGCTGACCGCGCGCGAGCTCAACCTGCTGATGGCGCTGGTCGAGCGCCAGGGGCGGATCGTCAGCCGCGAGGAGCTCTACCGCGCGGTCTGGGACGAGCCCTACCGCAAGTCCGACCGCTCGGTCGACGTCTACGTCGGCAAGCTGCGCCAGAAGCTCGACGACGCGCTGCCCGGGGTGCGCTTCATCCACACCCACTTCGGCTTCGGCTACCGCCTCGCGCAGGAGGACAGCAGCGCCATCGGCGAGCGTCTTTCACATCGTTTTCACATCCCGGAGACAAGTCCATAACAGACTGGCCTCGAGGCCATGACAGCGTCGCCACGAGTTGTGAAACGACCAAGGAGACATCCAATGAGGAAGTGGCTCGCACTCGCCTCCGCAGGCGTGCTGGCACTCGGCGTCGCAGCGTGCGGCGACGACGATTCGGACGGCAACGCCACCGCTGGCAGCGGCGAGCAGGTGTCCGGCGCGATCAAGATCGACGGCTCGAGCACGGTCGGCCCGTTCGCCCAGGCGGCGGCCGAGCAGTTCGGGGCCGAGAACTCGGGCGTCCAGGCATCGGTGGGCACCTCCGGCACCGGCGGCGGCTTCGAGAAGTTCTGCGCCGGCGAGACCGACATCTCGGACGCGTCGCGGCCGATCAAGGACGACGAGGAGGTCCCGATCTGCAAGAAGAACGGGGTCACCTACCAGGAGATCCAGGTCGCCAACGACGGCATCGCCGTCGTCACCAACAAGGATCTGGCGATCGACTGCCTGACCGTCGAGCAGCTCAAGAAGCTGTGGAACACGGGCTCGAAGATCGGCAACTACAGCCAGCTCGACCCGAAGTTCCCCGACGTCGAGGTCTCGCTCTACGGACCAGGCACCGACTCCGGCACCTTCGACTTCTTCACCGACGAGATCAACGGTGAGGAGGGGGTCAGCCGCAAGGACTATCAGCCCTCCGAGGACGACAACATCCTCGTCCAGGGCGTCGAGGGCGACGAGGGCGGCCTCGGCTACTTCGGCTTCTCCTACTACGAGCAGAACCAGGACAAGCTGAACTTGGTCGGTGTCGACGGCGGCGACGGTTGCGTCAAGCCAAGCCTCGAGACGATCCAGGACGGGACCTACGAGCCGCTGTCGCGGCCGCTGTTCATGTACCCGAGCGAGCAGGCCCTGGCCGACAAGCCGCAGGTCAAGGCGTTCATGGAGTACGTCGTCGACAACGGCGAGACGATCGCGACCAACTCGCAGATCATCCCGCTAACCGCGGCGCAGGTCGACAAGGCCAAGCAGCAGCTCCAGGAGGCGGAGGCGAAGGCCGGCTAGCCGGCCTCGCGGCCTCCAGACAGACGAAGCGATGGACGCCTCCGCCATCACCACGACACGCGCCACCCCGCCGCTCGGGGTGGCGCGTCGTCGCTGGAACGAGGACCTGATCAAGCTGGCGCTGCTGCTCGCGGCGCTGATCTCGATCCTCACGACGACCGGGATCGTCATCTCGCTCGCGCGTGAGACGATCGTCTTCTTCGGTGACGTCGGCGTCTCGGAGTTCCTCTTCGGCAGCGACTGGTCGCCGATCATCAAGCCGCAGAGCTTCGGCGTGCTGCCGCTCGTGGCGGGCACGTTCCTGATCACCGGCATCGCGCTCGCCGTCGCGATCCCGCTCGGGCTCGGGTCGGCGATCTACCTCAGCGAGTACGCCGGCCCGCGCGTGCGCAAGACGCTGAAGCCGGTCCTCGAGCTGCTCGCCGGCGTGCCGACGATCGTCTTCGGCTACTTCGCCCTCACCTTCTTCACCCCGACGATCCTCCAAGACGTCCTCAAGCTCGAGATCAGCAGCTTCAACGCGCTCTCCGCTGGGGTGATCATGGGCTTCATGGTCATACCGACGATCGCGTCCGTCTCCGAGGACGCGATGTCGGCGGTGCCGGCCTCGCTGCGCGAGGGCTCCTTCGGGCTCGGCGCCAACCGCCTCCAGACATCGCTGCGGGTCGTCTTCCCGGCCGCGCTCTCCGGCATCGTCGCCTCCGTCGTGCTAGGCGCCTCGCGCGCGATCGGCGAGACGATGATCGTGCTCGTCGCGGCCGGCCAGATCGCCGCGCTGAGCGCCGACCCGCGCGAGCCGATGTACACGATGACCTCCTTCATCGCGGCGATCGGCAAGGGCGACGTCGCGACGGGGAGCACTCAGTACAAGACGATCTTCGCGGTCGGGATGCTGCTCTTCCTGATCACGCTCCTGATGAACGCGATCTCGATCCGCTTCGTGCGCAAGTACCGGCAGGTGTACGAGTGAGCGACGTGACCGCAGCCGCGCTCGAGGAGGCAGCCGGCCCCGAGCCGCTGCACGTCGGCCGCGCGTCGGACCGCGCCCGCTGGACCGGCGCGGCGTTCAAGGCGCTGCTGCTCGCCTGCCTCGGCGCGTCGGTACTGATGCTCGGCACGCTGCTGGTCGACACCGGCATCGACGGTCTGGGAAGGATCGATAGCGACTTCATCACCAGCCCGCCGTCGTTCGTCGCCGACAACGCCGGCATCCGCCCGGCGCTGCTCGGGACGCTGTGGCTGATGGGCGTATGCGCGCTGTTCATCATCCCCGTGGGGGTCGCCACGGCGGTCTACCTCGAGCAGTACGCCGACGACTCGCGCTGGTGGAACCGCGCGATCGAGGTCAACATCCAGAACCTCGCCGCCGTCCCGTCGATCGTCTACGGCATCCTCGGGCTCGCCTTCCTCGTGCGCGGCCCGCTGTCGCTCGGCAACGTCGTCCTCGCCGGCGGCCTGACGCTCGGGCTGCTCGTGCTGCCGGTCGTGATCATCGCCGCGCGCGAGGCGATCCGCGCGGTGCCGCCGTCGATCGCCGCGGGCTCGATGGCGCTCGGCGCGACCCAGTGGCAGACGATCTGGCGCCAGATCCTGCCCGCCGCGATCCCCGGCATGGCGACCGGCGTGATCCTCGCGCTCTCGCGTGCGATCGGGGAGACGGCGCCGCTGATCATGGTCGGCGCGGCGACCTACGTCGCGTTCGACCCGAGCCTGAACTCGACGTTCACGGCGCTGCCGATGCAGATCTTCGACTGGATCTCGCGGCCGTCGAACGACGTCAACGACTACGCGTCGCTCGCCGCCGGCGGGATCGTCGTCCTGATGGTCCTGCTGCTCGGCATGAACGCGATCGCGATCTGGCTGAGAAATCGTTACGAGCAGAAGTGGTAGGTGACCAAAGGTGGCTGAGCAGATGACCGAGCCTCACGAGCAGCAGCAGGAGCGGCGCGCTCCCCGTCCCGGCGGCCCCGCGGAGTCGGGCCTCGACGTCAGCGCCGTCGCGCTCGAGGGGGCGTCGAAGCGGCCGAAGGCCGCTCGCGAGGCGATCTTCGAGCTCGACGACGTCGGCGTCTCCTACGGCGACAAGCTCGCCGTGCGCGAGATCGGCTTTGACATCGCACAGAGGGAGATCACCGCGCTGATCGGCCCCTCGGGCTGCGGCAAGAGCACACTGCTGCGCTGCCTCAACCGCATGAACGACCTGATCCCTGGCGCGAAGGTGAGCGGCAGCGTGCGCTACCACGGCCAGGACCTCTACGGCTCGCAGGTCGATCCTGTCGAGGTCCGCAAGCGGATCGGCATGGTCTTCCAGAAGCCCAACCCGTTCCCGAAGTCGATCTACGACAACATCGCCTTCGGCCCGCGCGTGCTCGGCATGAAGGGCGACATGGACCAGATCGTCGAGAGCGCGCTGCGCCGCGGGGCGCTCTGGGACGAGGTCAAGGACCGCCTCAAGACCAACGCCTTCGGCATGTCTGGCGGTCAGCAGCAGCGGCTCTGCATCGCCCGCGCGCTCGCCACCGATCCCGACGTGATCCTGATGGACGAGCCGTGCTCCGCGCTCGACCCGATCTCGACGGGAAAGATTGAGGACCTGATGCTCGAGCTGCGCGAGAGCTACTCGATCGTGATCGTCACGCACAACATGCAGCAGGCAGCGCGCGTCTCGGACATGACCGCCTTTTTCACCGTCCAGCTCGAAGAGGACGGCGGCCACCGCACCGGCCGGATGGTCGAGTTCGACGAGACCGAGAAGATCTTCACCACCCCCGGCGACGAGCGCACCGAGGCCTATGTGACGGGGAAGGTCGGCTAGCGCGATGCCCGATACGACTCGCCACCAGTTCCAGGACGAGCTCGCGCAGCTCGAGGTCCAGGCGCTTGGCGGCCTCGACATGGTCTGCGACGCGCTCGACCGCGCGATCGAGGTCGTCCAGCACCAGGACGTCGAGCTGGCGAGCATGGTGATCGCCGACGACGACCGCATCGACGGCCGCTACCTCGAGGTCCACCAGGGCATCCTGTCGCTGCTCGCCCTCCAGGCGCCGGTGGCCGGCGACCTGCGTCTCGTCGCCGCGCTGCTGCACGTGATCAAGCACATCGAGCGGATGGGCGACCAGTGCGTGAACATGGCCAAGCTCGTCCCGCTCGCCGGTCACGAGCCGCCGGCCGACGCCGACATGCTCGACAAGATCGCGCGCATGGGCGAACTGGCGCGCTCGCTGACCCAGCAGTGCAAGCTCGCCTTTCAGCGCCGCGACGCCGCGCTCGCCCAGGACCTCGTCCGCCAGGACGACGGCATCGACCGCCTCAACCGCGAGTGCTTCCACCGCGCGCTCGAGATCGGCGACGACGCCGACCAGCGCGAGTGGGCGATGCACATGATGCTGATCGCCCGCTGCCTCGAGCGGATCGGCGACAACGCCGTCGACATCGGCGAGCAGACCGCGTTCGTAGTGACGGGCCTGTTCCGCGAGTTCGAGGACGCCTCGCACCCCGAGCTGACGCCCGGCGGCGGCAGCTGATGGGCGCCCCGCCACGCGCGGCGCGCACGGCCGTCAAGCACAATTAGGCGATGGCTAGAGCGCGGCCGATTCCCGGCCTGGCGGCCGACACGCGCTTCGGCGACGCCGCTGCGGCCGCCGTGCAGACACGCGCGCGTGAGGTGTTCGCCCACGCCGGCGGCGTGCTCGATCGCGGCGAGATCGAGCGTGTGCACGACATGCGCGTCGCCACGCGCCGGCTGCGCGCGGCGCTCGAGGTCTTCGCGCCGTGCTTCCCGCGCAAGCGCCACCGCGAGCTGCTCGGCGAGGTCAAGCGGCTCGCCGACGCGCTCGGCGAGCGGCGCGATCCCGACGTCGCGATCGAGAACCTGCGCGAGCTCCAGGACGCTTTCCACGAGGCCGACCACGCCGGGATCGAGAGCCTCGTCGGCGAGCTTCGCGGCGACCAGGACGCCGGCAACGAGCGGCTCGCCACGGCGCTCGAGCATGCGCAGGCAAGCGAGCTCGAGCAGCGACTGCTCGCACTCGCGGAGAAGGCGCGGACGTGAAGCGACTGGGGCAGACACGGCCCGCGCCCGGCGAAGAGGCGTCGCCTTGAAGGCTCGTAGCGTCAAGCGGCTTGACCCCGACGGCACGCTCGCCGACAACCTGCGCCGGACCGTCGAGGTGCGACTGCGCGAGCTCGAGTCGTTCGTCCCGCGGGCGCTCGATCCGGACGAGCACGAGACGCAGCACGACATGCGGATAGCGGCCAAGCGGCTGCGCTACGTGCTCGATCTGTCGGTGCCCGTCTTCGGCGACCCGGCTGCGAAGGGCGCGAAGGCGGCGCGGCGGCTCCAGGAAGTGCTCGGCGACCTGCACGATTGCGACGAGCTGCTCCCGCACGCCCGCGCACACGTGAAGGCGCTCCGGGCGGAGGACGCGGCGGCCCTGCGAGGCGCAGCGGGCCGCTCGCGCAACCTCGATCCCGCGCTCGTGCGCGAAGCGCCGAACCGCCTGCGCTACCGCGGGCTCGAGTCGCTGATCGCCTACCTGAGCGCGCGTCGCGGGCTGCTGTTCGAGCGCTTCGTGCGCGAGTGGGGCGCGCTCGAGCGCAAGGCGTTCGGCGAGACGCTGCTCGCGGGCCTCGCGCCGCCGCGCCCGGAGGTCAGCGCAGCTGAGCGATCGCCCGCAGCTCCGGCGGACGCAGGAGCAGCTTGAGCTCGCCGCGATCGATCGCCGCGATGCCGCCCTTGGGCATCCGCACCTGGGCGCCGGTCGCGCTGTGCACGGCCATCGAGAAGTCGGGCTCGTGGCCGACGAGCAGCACCGACTCGCCGTGGCCCTCGGCGACCTCGACCGGGTCGAACGGACCGCCGCGCAGGGCCTGCTCGTCTCGCGGCTCGATCGCGAGCGCCTCGAACGCCAGCGCGGCGGTGTCGCGCGCACGGACCTTCGGGCTCGTCAGGCAGGCGTCGAGCTCGACGCCGAGCACGGCCAGCGCCGCGCCGGCCTCGCGCGCCTGGCGCTCGCCGTCCGCGGTCAGCGGCCGTGCTTCGTCCGGCGAACCGTCCTCCGCCTCCCCATGTCGCAGCAGCCAGATCACCCGCGGCAAAGATATTCACATCGAGTGGCCGCCGGCCTGTGACAATCGGGAGAACTGATGGAGATCTCGACCCCGTCCACAGATCAGCCGGTCTCCGCGCCCGCGCCACCAACCGCGCCGGCGCTCGACGCGACCGAGCTCTACGTCAACCGCGAGCTGTCCTGGCTCGACTTCAACGAGCGCGTGCTCGAGCTCGCCGAGGACGAGCGGATGCCGCTGCTCGAGCGAGTCAAATTCCTTTCGATCTACACGTCGAATTTGGACCAGTTCACGATGATCCGCGTCGCCGGCCTGCACGACCAGGTCGACGCCGGCATCGACGCGCGCAAGGCCGACGGCCTGTCGCCCTCGCAGACGATCGAGCGGCTCGCCGATCGCACGCGCGGGCTCGCCCACCGCCACTCGCATCAGTGGGAGGACGTCCTGCGCCCGGCGCTCGCCGAGCACGGCATCCGCGTCGTGGCGCCGGCCGACTGCACCTCCGAGGAGCGCGGGAGGATCGATCGGATCTTCGACGAGCAGGTCTTCCCCGTACTCACGCCGCTCGCGGTCGGGCCCGGACGGCCGTTCCCGTACATGTCGAACCTCTCGCTGAGCATCGGCGTCTGGCTCGTCAACCCCGTCACCGGGACGGAGCTGTTTGCGCGCGTGAAGGTGCCGAAGGAGGTGCTGCCGCGCTTCATCGAGATCGGCCCCGGGACCTACGTCCCGCTCGAGGACGTGATCGCGCGCCACCTCGACACGCTCTTCCCCGGGATGGACGTCCGCCGCCACGCCGCCTTCCGGGTCACGCGCGACGCCGACTTCACCGTCTCCGACGAGGCCGACGACCTCGTCCGCGCCGTCGAGAAGGAGCTGCGCCAGCGCCGCTTCGGCGAGGTCGTACTGCTCGAGGTCGCCGCCGACATGGACCGCGACATGCGCGGCTTCCTGATCGACCAGATGGAGATCGACGAGACGCAGGTGGTCGACGTCGAGGGCATGCTCGACCTCACCGACCTGACCGAGCTCTACGCGCTCGACGGCCACAAGGCCCTGCGCGAAGCGCCCTGGACGCCGGTCGTCCCGCCGCGCTTCGCGTCCGACAACGGCAAGGCCGACGTCCTCGCCGCGATGCGCCAGGGCGACGTGCTCGTCCACCACCCCTACGAGTCGTTCTCCGCGAGCGTCGAGCGCTTCGTCGAGCAGGCCGTCGACGACCCGGACGTGCTCGCGATCAAGATGACCGTGTACCGGACCTCCGACGACTCGGAGCTCGTCCCGATGCTGATCAAGGCGGCCGAGCGCGGCAAGCAGGCCGTCTGCCTGGTCGAGCTCAAGGCGCGCTTCGACGAGCGCCGCAACATCGTCTGGGCGCGCTCGCTCGAGGAGGCCGGCGCGCACGTCGTCCACGGCCTGCCGGGCCTCAAGACCCACGCCAAGGCGCTGCTCGTCGTCCGTCGCGAGGGCGACGGCGTGCGCCACTACGTCCACATCGGCACCGGCAACTACCACCGCGGCACCGCTCGCCTATACGAGGACTTCAGCCTCTTCACCTGCGACCGTGACGTGGCGGCCGACGTCGGCGCGCTCTTCAACGCGCTGACCGGCGCCGCGCGCGACCCCGAGTACCGCAAGGCGCTTGTCGCCCCCGACGGCATGCGCGACGGCCTGCTCGACGAGATCCGGCGCACGATCGCCGCCCACGAGGCCGGCGAGCAGACACGGATCACGATGAAGATGAACTCGCTCGTCGACCGCCGCTGCATCCGCGCGCTCTACGAGGCCGCCCAGGCGGGCGTGCTCGTCGACCTCAACATCCGCGGCATCTGCTGCCTGCGCGCCGGCGTCCCGGGCGTCAGCGAGACCATCCGCGTCGTCTCCGTCGTCGGGCGCTTCCTCGAGCACTCGCGCGTCTACGCCTTCCAGCGCGGCGACGAGCGCCGCTGCTACATCGGCTCCGCCGACCTGATGCCGCGCAACCTCGACACCCGCGTCGAGCTCCTCATCCCCGTCGAGGACCCCGTCCTCCGCGCCGAGCTCGAGGACGTCCTCGAGCGCTGCTTCGAGGACGACAGCTTCGCCTGGGACCTCCTGCCCGACGGGACCTGGAAGCGCCGCACCGGCGGCAACCGCTCCGTACACGTGGAGCTGATGCAGCGCGCACTCGCGGATGCCCCCGCTACCGAGTAGCGCACGCGGATCTGCCACTGGAGCCGTCGGCAGGCGAGCCGACTCGGAGGAGCCCTCACTGGAGCCGTCGGCAGACCAGCGCCGCGCGGGGGTTCCGGGGGACGCGAGTCCCCCGGCCGATCACAATCGGGTAATTCCGGCCTCGCGGCAGCCGGCCTCGAGCTCGGCGAGGCCGAAGCCGTCGACGGGGCCGAGGGCGCCGGTGCCGCGGAGGTCGCCGGCGGCGGCGCGCTCGGCGCCCCAGGCGAGGATGCCGGCGGTGAAGCTGTAGCCGTCGACGCCGGAGAGGTGGACCTCGGAGAGCCGCTGGCCGTTGGCGTCGTAGGCCTCGCCGACGATGTGCGAGCCGGCGCGGGCACGATCTTCGGGGCTGGGGCCGCCGGTCGAGCCCTGGACGAAGCGGTCGGTGAGCTTGCCGGCCAGGCTTCGTGAGCCGGGGATGCGGAAGGCGGCGCTGCTGACTGCGGAGCCGATCTGAATCGCGCGCGACATCGGGCCGAACCAGCCGAGGTAGGCGTTGACCTCGAGCAGGCCGTCGTGGACCCGCGGGAGGGTGAAGTGCTCCGACGAGCCGACGGCCACCGTCGGGCGCTGGCGGCCGCGGATGGAGAAGGTCCGGTAGCGATCGGCGCCGCGCACCGTGCGCAGGCCGCCGCCCCGGAAGGCGTAGCCGGGCTCGGCGATGACGCCGGCAAGCGAGGCCTTCGTGCCACCGCTGAAGTCGTTCGAGCCGGTGGCGAAGTAGCCGGTGTCGACCCGTACCGCCGTCGGGCCGGCCTCGTGCAAGGCGAGCGCACCGGCGAGGTTGCCCGGGACCCAGTCGTAGCCGAAGGCCGTGACCATCCCGATGCCGGCGGCGGCCGCCTCGGGCCCGAAGTGCTCGAACACGCGCCGGATGAACGGCGGCTCGCCGGTCGAGTCGAGGTAGTGGGCACGGCCCGCGATCGCGGCGCGCGCCGCGGCGTCGCCCCACTTGACGAACGGACCGACCGTGGCGACGAGAACGTCGCCCTCGCCCACGAGCCCGTCGACGCTCACGGGCCGCGAGACGTCGGCGACCGCGGTCTCGAGGTCGCCGCCGAGCTCCGCCGCGAGCTTGTCGAGCCGCGCCGCGTCACGTCCGGCGAGCACGGGCCGCTGACCGCGCGCGACGAGCGCCTCGGAGGTGAGCCGGCCGGTGTAGCCGGTGGCCCCGAAGACGACGATCCGGCCGGCCACAGCTCGCCTCGCTCGGCCTACGCGCCCGGCTGGCGCTCGGCGGCGGCCGCGCGGATCTGCTCGACCGCGGAGGGAACGCTCTTCTCGAGCCGCTTGAGGTCCCAGCGGTCGAGCGTGATCAGGCGCATCGGCGAGGTGGCGATCACGGTCGCGGTCCGGCGTTGCGTGTCGAGCACGCCGACCTCGCCGAAGAAGTCGCCGGGTCCGAGCTCGGCGACGACCTCGCCGTCGCGGCTAACCTCGGCGGTGCCCTCCTCGATCGCCATGAATGTGTAGGCGTAGTCACCCTCGTCGGCGAGGTGCTTGCCCTGCGATACGGACACCTCGCTGACGAACGGCGCGATGCCTTCGAGGTCGTCGTCGGCGACCGACTCGAACAGCGGCAGCGACTTCAGGCGGTTGGCGTCCAACGGTCTCTCCTCATCGACGTGGCGAACCCCGGGTAGAAGGGGGGAATCTACCCCACCCACGCGGACCCGCCCGTGACCCGCATCACACGGTCCGCCGATCGAAAGAGACAGACCATGATCGATGTCCCCACGGCCAGCAGGCTCTTCGCATCCGGACGGCTCGCATACGGCAGCGGGCTCGTCGCGAGCCCGGGCCGCTTCGCCGGCATCTGGATCGGCGACGACGCCAAGCGTCCCGCGACCCAGATCGCGGTCCGCGCGCTCGGCGTCCGCGACGCCGCGCTCGGCGCCGGCATCGTCGCGACCGCGGACGACTCGCGGCGCCTGCGCCCGTGGCTGGTCGCGGCGGCCGTCTCCGACCTCGTCGATCTCGTCGCGACCGTCGGCGCTCCGGCCGGCTCGATCTCGGACAGCGCGCGCTGGGGCACAGCGGTGGTCGCCGGCATCTCAACGATCGCCGGCGTCGCGATGTACCTCGCGCTCGACGACTGAACGATCGTGGGACCCCTGGGTCCCACAAAGCTTCGAACGTCGCTCGGAGGACGACCGTGGGCCGGCGAAGCCGTGGCTCTTGGACGCGAGAGCGGCCCACTAAGGTCCCCGGCATGACCGACGCGACGATCGAGCAGCGCGACGAGGCACTCGAGGCCGCGCGCTGGGACCTTCAGCCGCTCGTGCACGGGCGTGGCGCGGAGGGGGTGCTGGCGCTGCTGGACGAGGCGCAGCAGTCGGCGGACCTGTTCGCCGAGAGCTACCGCGACCGCGTCGCGGAGCTCGACGCCGCCGAGCTCGCGGAGGCGATGCGCGAGCTCGAGGAGATCGGCGATCGCGTCGGCCGCGCGGGCTCCTACGCGGCGCTCGACTTCTCGGTCGACACCCAGGACCCCTAGCGCGGCGCGCTGATGCAGCAGGCCCAGGAGCGCGGCGCGGCGATCCAGACCGCGCTGCTGTTCTTCGACCTCGAGTGGAGCGCGCTCGACGACGCCCGCGCCGAGGAGCTCGTCGCCTCCGACGAGCTCGCGTTCTGCCGCCACTACCTGCGCACCTTGCGCCGCTACCGCCCGCACCTGCTCTCAGAGCCCGAGGAGCGCGTGCTGACCGAGACCGACGTGACCGGGCGCGCCGCGTTCAAGCGGCTGTTCACCGAGCAGGTCGCCGCGCTCAGCGTCGAGCTGCCGAACGCCGAGCAGCCGGTGCCGCTGATGGAGGCGCTGAGCGTCCTGCAGGGGCCCGACCGCGAGCTGCGCAAGGCGGCCGCCGAGGGTGTCACCGCGGCCCTCCAACCGGGGCTGCGCACGCGCGGCTTCATCCTCAACACGCTGCTCGCCGACAAGGCGACCAAGGACCGCCTGCGCTCCTACCCGCACTGGCTCGCGTCGCGCAACCTCGCCAACGAGGCGAGCGACGAGTCGGTCCAGGCACTGGTCGACGCCGTGATGTCGCGCTACGAGCTCTCGCGCCGCTGGTACCGGCTCAAGGCGCGCCTGCTCGGCGTCGACCGCCTCGCCTACTACGACCGCGCCGCGCCGGTCGGCGAGAGCGACCATAAGGTCTCCTACGCCGAGGCGCGCGAGCTGGTGCTCGACTGCTATCGCAGCTTCTCGCCCGAGCTCGGCGACGCCGCCGCCGGATTCTTCGCCGGCTCCTACATCGACGCGCCGCCCGCCCCGGGCAAGCGTGGCGGGGCGTTCTGCTCCTACACCGTGCCGTCGGCGCACCCATACGTGCTGCTCAACCACACAGGCCGGATCGGCGACGCGCTGACGATGGCGCACGAGCTCGGCCACGGCGTGCACGCCGCGCTCGCCCGCCCGCGCGGGATGTTCGAGTTCACCACGCCGCTGACCGTGGCCGAGACCGCGTCGATCGTCGGCGAGACGATCGTCCTCGAGCGGCTACTGACCCAGGCGCCCGACGCCGACACGCGGCTGGCGCTGCTCGCCGAGTCGCTCGACGGCGCCGTCGCGGCCGTCTTCCGCCAGATCGCGATGAACCGCTTCGAGCACCAGGTCCACACCGAGCGGCGAGAGTCGGGCGAGCTGTCGGTCGAGCGCCTCGGCTCGGCCTGGCTCGAGACCCAGGCCGACCTGCTCGGCGACTCCGTCGAGCCGTCCGAGGACTACGGCGCATGGTGGTCCTACGTGCCGCACTTCATCGACACGCCGGGCTACGTCTATGCGTACGCCTACGGCAACCTGCTCGCGCTGTCGGTCTACCGCCGCTACGAGCAGGAGGGCGACGCGTTCGTCCCCTCCTATCTCGAGCTGCTGAAGGCCGGCGGCTCGATGCCGCCCGAGGAGCTCGGCGGGATCGTCGGCGTCGACCTCACCGACCCCGGCTTCTGGAGCTCGGGCCTCGACCTGATCGAGCGCCAGCTCGAGGCGGCGGAGCAGGCCGCCGCCGAGGCTGGCCGCCTCCTCTAGCCGGTCGCCGCGGCGTCGCCCGTCACGAACGTGACGCGGTCCGAGATCTGGCAGATCTCGAACGTCCGGCGCGCCGAGCCACGCGGAGCGATCACGCGGAAGCGGACGCTCGCGGCGCTCGCGCGCCTGTCGGTGTCGAGCACGAGATGGATCCCCGACGAGTCGCAGAACGTCAGCTCGCCGAGGTCGAGCAACAGCGTCTCCGGCTTGCCCCGCAGCGCCTGCTCGGTCACGCGCCTCACCTCCTCCACCGAGGAGATGTCCAGCTCGCCGGCGACGGCGATGTGATGGGTAGTCCCGTGGCTGTGCGACCGGACCGTGAGCAGCGGCGCCAACGGCGGCTGATGCGCCTGCGGCGGCAGTGAGGCTGATTGAGACATACGGCTCCCTCGAAGCGTTCGCCCTCCGAGGGACCTCGGCCCTTGCAGGGCGCGGCCTCCTCGTGGCATTCGATTGCCCGGCTGACAGTCGATCCTGCCGAACAGACGCAGTCTAGCGGCCCGGATGCGTCAGATCTAGAGGCTTCGCTTCCGCAATCGGCCGGCGCGCCGCGTGGTGGGCTCGTCCGAGGGGGAGCTGCTGGTGATGACGCAGTACATGTTCCAGGGCTTCGGCTACCGCGGGCCGGCGAAGTACCGCGACATGCTGCTCGCGACCGCGACCGAGGAGATCGGCCACGTCGAGGTGCTCGCCAGGGCGGTCGCGATGAACCAAGCCGCCGCGCCCACCGGCCGCCACGCCCGAGCTGCAGCCCGCTCCGGCGGCGGCCCACGCCGGCGCCGAGGCGACCGGAGACGTCGGCAACGTCTTCGGCCGGCTGACGGGTCGCGTCAAGCAAGCCATGGACCAGGCGACCCCGGGCTAGCACTCGGAGGTGCATGGCCGAACGGGATGGGCGGTACTGGGATCGAACCAGTGACCTCCTGCTTGTAAGGCAGGCGCTCTACCAGCTGAGCTAACCGCCCGGGCGGTCATCAGAAGCTATCGCCTTGCTCGAGGCCCTAGTATCGATGGCGATGGATAAGGGCCTGTTCCTCCGCTCGCTCGCCGTCCAGGCGCTCGCCGTCGCGATCATCTTCGGCGTGTTGATCGCGCTCCCGCTCGGGGATGACTTCTTCGAGGACTACGGCATGGTGACCGGGCCTGTGGCCTGGATCGCGTGCTCGCTGGCGACGGGGCGCGTGCTGTCGCTGCCGGCGGGGTTCGTGCTGTTCGCGGCGCTGGCCGGCGGAGTGGCGGGAGCGCTCGTGGCGCTGGTCACCTCCCACACCGTCGGACTGGCGATCGGCCTGCTGGTATTCGCCGCATCGTGCGGGGGCTACGACCCCGAACGCGACGAACGCGACGCCGCCGCCACCGCATAGACAGCGGAGCCGCTCGGCGGCGGTCTAGACTGGTCTCACCCTCCAGGCCCCGTGGTCTAACGGTTAGGACAGCGGCCTTTCACGCCGCAGGCGGGAGTTCGATTCTCCCCGGGGCTACTTCCAGATCGACTCGCCCGTCGGGGTCCGGCATCATTGCCGGTGCCCCTGTAGCTCAGTTGGTTAGAGCGGCGGCCTTTTAAGCCGCGCGGCGCGGGTTCGAGTCCCGCCGGGGGCACCTCTCTCGGAGCATGCTCGCGCCTCTGCCCGACTGGCCCCGGATCTACGGTGGTTCGGGTAGGCTGGCGCTGCCGTGGAGGGCGGCGTCCTCCACGGGTCTTGTTCGAAGCGCTCAGGAGGAGGGCCTGTGCTCACAAGCAGCAACCGTCTCATTCGTTCGATCGTCCTCGCGGCCGCCGTGGCCGCCGCGCTAGCCGTCGCGTCGTGTGGCGACGACGAGCCGTCCACCGGCACGGAGGCTCGCAATGAGCAGCCTCCGCGGACCACGGATGCGGACGCGGCCTTGAGCATTCCCGAGACTCCTCCCCCGGAGAGCCCGCACCCGGTCACCAGCGACATCAAGAAGCTGCGCAAGGCGTTTCTCGCCGACGACGTCGCCGGCATCTGCCGGCTGATGACGAGCTCCGCGAAGATCGGCGCCGGGACCGCCGTGCACTCCCAGCCCACGACCTGCGTGCGAGACGTCCGCAAGCTCTTCCGGACGATCGAGAAGGGCAACGGATGGGAGCATGAGGGCGAGCCGCGCGTGACCGGCATGAGCGTCGAGGGACGCAGGGCGATCGCGCTGATGTCGCTCGGCCAGCAGCTCGTCCAGGTCCCGTTCTCCAAGGTGGGCGGCAGCTGGAAGCTCGACGGCTTCTTCGGCACACCGCGCGAGGAGGCCGTGCGCTTCGCCAGGGAGGTGCGCCGACGGCCCTTCCCGGCCGCCGTGCCCGAGAACGCGCTCGGCGACACGACGGTCGAGGTCAGGGACGCAGGCGGCTCGCCCTGCCCTCCGCTGTCGGACAGCCAGTTCCCGCAGGGCGCTGGCGGCTGCGAAGTCCACGCCGCGAGCCAGGCGCCATTGCAGCTGTCGGTGCTGACGCCCTTCGGCGACTTCGCCTTCGACAAGTGCACGATCAGCTACCGCGTGCTCGCTGACCGCGCCGGCCGCACGTGGACCGACACCTTCGACGCGACCGGTCCCACGACGGGCGCCTGCGGCGCCGTCAACGCCTGCTTCGACAAGGCGGGCGCGTCGGTGCCCTGGAAGGGCAGGCTGCGCAGCGACGGCGAGGGCGGCTTCTTCCACCGGATGAACGCCTGCATCTTCACCTGCGTCGGATCCTTCACCGGCGACTTCGTGATGCACATGCGGCCCGAGGGCAAGGGCTGGCGCGCGGAGCCGATGGACGGAGGCGGGCAGACCGGCTTCCGGATCGCCGGAGCGGTCAACATCCCCGCGAACGGCGTCGAGATCGAGGGAGCCGGCGACCCGACCCTCTAGCGGGGCTCAGTGCCTGAAGTGGCGCCGCGACGTGAAGACCATCGCCACGTCCGCGGCGTCGCAGGCGGCGATGACCTCGGGATCGCGCTGTGAGCCGCCGGGCTGGACGATCGCGCGCACGCCGGCGTCGATCGCGAGCTGCGGACCGTCGGCGAAGGGGAAGAAGGCGTCGGAGGCCATGACGGCGCCGGCCAGCGGCCGCTCGGCCTGACCCGCCTTGTCGACGGCGATCCGGACCGAGTCGACACGACTCATCTGACCGGCGCCGATCCCGGCCGTCGCCAGCTCGCGCGCGAGCACGATCGCGTTCGAGCGCACGTGCTTGCAGACGCGCCAGGCGAACAGCAGCTCGCCCCACTCGGCCTCGGTCGGCTTGCGCTCGGTGACGGCGAGCATCTCGTCGCGCGCCTCGGAGCCGAGGTCGCGGTCCTGGATCAGCACGCCGCCGCGAACGCGCTTGAAGTCCTGCTCGGCGACCTCGGGCCGGCGGCGCTCCTTGTCCTCGAGCAGGCGCACGTTCGGCTTCTGCCTGAGCACCTCGAGCGCGTCGCCCTCGAACGACGGGGCGACGACGATCTCGACGAACATCGAGTTGAGGCGCTCGGCGAGCGAGCGCTCGATCGGCCGGTTGAACGACATCACACCGCCGAAGGCACTCATCGGGTCGGTCGCGAGCGCCTTCTCGAAGGCCTCCTCGACGGTCGACCCCACGGCACAGCCGCACGGGTTGTTGTGCTTGATGATCACCGCGGCGGGCAGCTCGAGCTCCTCCAGCAGGCGACGGCCGGAGTCGAGGTCGAGCAGGTTGTTGAACGACAGCTCCTTGCCGTGGATCTTCGAGACGCGCGAGAGCAGGTGGGTGCGGGCGCGGGCGTCGGCGTAGTAGGCGGCGCGCTGGTGGGGGTTCTCGCCGTAGGAGAGGTCGAGGACCTTGGTGAACGAGCGCGTCACCTGCCCCGGGAAGTCCTCCTCGCGCTCGGCGAACCAGCCGGAGATCGCGGCGTCGTAGCGAGCGGTGTAGGAGAACGCCTCGAGCGCCAGCGCCTCGCGCGTCGGTCCCTCGAGATGGCCGTCGGAGGACTGCAGCTCCTCGAGCACCGCGTCGTAGCTCTCGGGGCTCACGACCACGGCCGCGAAGCGGTGGTTCTTCGCCGCGGCGCGGATCAGCGTCGGGGCGCCGATGTCGATGTTCTCGATCACCTCGTCCTCGTCGACGCCGCGGCGGCCGGACACGCGCTCGAACGGGTAGAGGTTGACGCAGACGAGGTCGATCGGCTCGATCTCCTGTTGCTCGAGCGTCTCGAGGTGATCCGTGTTGGAGCGGACGGCGAGCAGGCCGGCGTAGATGCGCGGGTTGAGCGTCTTCACGCGCCCGTCGAGGATCTCGGGGAAGCCGGTGTAGTCCTCGACGGAGCGGGTCTCGACACCCGCGTCAGCGAGCGTCGAGGCCGTGCCGCCGGTCGAGATCAGCTCGACGCCGAGCGCTTGGAGCCCGCGTGCGAAGTCGACCAGGCCGCGCTTGTCGGAGACGGAGAGCAGCGCCCGCCGGATCCGGACGCCGGCCGGCTCGGTCACTTCGGGCGGTGTGCTCACGCCTGCTCGTCCGGTTCGGGCGGGGTGGTCATGCCTGCTCGTCCACGCGTACGAGCCGGGGATTCGAAGGGTCGCGTGACACGGCGCCGGCCGCGATCAGTCGCACCGCACGCGGGAGCAGCAGATGCTCGATCTCGTGCGTACGCCGCTCGACCTCCTCCACGTCGCGAGCATATGAAAGCTCGAACGCCTCTTGCAGTACGACCGGGCCGGTGTCGACACCCTCGTCGACGAAGTGGACCGTGACGCCCGTGACCTTGACCCCGTAGGCGAGCGCCTGCTCGATCGCGCCGACGCCCGGGAAGGCCGGCAGCAGCGAGGGGTGGACGTTGATCAGCCGCCCTTCGAAGCGGCGGATGAACGGGCCGCCGAGCAGCTCCATGAAGCCGGCAAGGACGACGAGGTCTACGCCGTGGCTCTCGAGCCAGTCCCCGAGCGGGGCGTCGCGCGCCCCGCGGTCGGCGTAGTCGCCCTGGGCGAAGACGGCGCCCTCGACGCCGGCGGCGGCCGCGCGCTCGAGGCCGCGTGCCTCCGCCCTGCTGGAGGCCACGCACGCGACCTCGATGCCGTCGCGGCCGTGGATGCGGTCGAGCAGCGCCTGGAGGTTCGTCCCCTCGCCCGAGATCAGGACGCCGACGCGAAAGGCCATCGTGCGTCAGGCCGCGACGCGCTCGCGCACTTGCAGGACGGGACGGATCCCGCTCGTGACCTCGACGACGCCTTCGTCGATCAGCTCGTCGACGCGCGCCAGGATGTCGGCCCGGCGCATGTGCGACGAGGAGCCGTAGCCGGGCAGCCCGTCGTAGGAGTTGCGCTCGATCTTCTGGCTGCGCCCGCCGTGGACGATCGCGGCGCAGGTCGTGCGCCCGACCGCCGGCTTCGCGAGCCGCGCGACCGAGATGATCGCGTCGTCGAGGTCGGCGATCTCGTGGACGGGCGGCGGCGGGAGCTGTGGGACGAGGTCGGCGTTGCAGACGTCGCAGCAAGGAGGGCGCTGCGCGGCCGGCAAGTCGTCGCTGGTCCGTGGCGGTGAGTGGTCGCCGAAGTGGCGCAGGATCGCCTGCCGGCGGCAGCGGTCGTTCTCCACGTAGGCCCAGATCTCGCGGTACTGGCGCCAGCGGGCACGGGCGCCGTCCTCGACCGAGGAGCGGCAGGCGCCCGCCACCCGGCGGTCGAAGGCCGCCACGATCTTGCCGGCGACACGGTCCGGGGCCGACGGCGAGGGCGAGATCGCGCCGGCGCGGGGCAGGTGACCGAGCAGCGCCCGCAGTCGGTCGGGGTTGGCGCCGACCGACCGGATCAGCTCGCCGGCGTCGGCGGCATAGCGGCCGTCCTCGCCGGTGGCGGCGCGCAGGCGCTCGTAGAGCTGGGCCGGCAGCCGCTCATCGACCTCGTCGCGCTTGATGAAGTGGACGTGAAGCGCCTTGTCGCGATTCTCGGCGAGCAGCAGGGCGCGCGCCGGCAGCCCATCACGGCCGCCGCGGCCCGCCTCCTGGTAGTAGGCCTCGAGCGAGGACGGCACGCTCGCGTGGATGACGGTGCGCACGTTCGGCTTGTCGACGCCCATGCCGAACGCGTTGGTCGCGACGATCACGCGCGCGTCGTCGGTCAGGAAGCGGCGCTGGACGGTGGCGCGCGTCTCGCGGTCGAGGCCGGCGTGGTACGGGAGCGCCTCCTCGCCGAGCGCGGTGGACAGCTGCTCGGCGATCTCCTCGGTACCGGCCCGGGTACCCGCATAGACGATCGCCGGCAGGGCATCCGGGGCCGAGAGCGCCTGCGCGATCAGCGCCCGCTTCGCGTGCGGAGCGGGCCGGGCGACGGCGAACGAGATGTTCGGCCGGTCGAAGCCGGTCGCGACCTTGAGCGGATCGCGCAGACCGAGCCGGCGAGCTATGTCGAGCGCCACGCGCGGAGTGGCCGTGGCCGTGGAAGCGACGATCGACCCGGCGCCTAGATAGCGAGCTGCGTCGGCCAGGCGGAAGTAGTCCGGCCTGAAGTCGTGCCCCCACTGCGCCACGCAGTGCGCCTCGTCGACCACGAACAGCCCGATCCGCACGCCGCGCATCGCCTCCAGAAAGCCCGGCGACGCGAACCGCTCCGGTGCGACGTACAGCAGCCGCAGATCCCCGGCGGCCGCACGTCTGATCACCTCGGCGTTGGCCGCCGTGTCCTGCTGCGCATTGACGAGCGCCACGCGATCGCCGAGGCCGCGCGCATGCAGCGCCTCGACCTGGTCCTGCATCAGCGCCACGAGCGGCGACACCACGATCGTCAGGTCATCCCGCATCAGCCCGGGCAGCTGGTAGCAGAGCGACTTCCCCGAGCCCGTAGGCATCACGACGAGCACGTCACGGCCCTCTAGCGCCGCCGCGCACGCCTCTCGCTGACCCGGCCTGAAGGCCGCGAAGCCGAAGTACTCCTGAAGCGCGCCACCAAGGTCCATCGCCCGGCCACAGTACCGCCGCGTCCGGCCGTGAAAGGCGGCGGCGGCCTCAGCTGTCGCAAGCACGCCTTGAGCCGTTACACCGCTCCGGCAAGGGTGCTCATCGTGCGCTCGCAGATGACCCCAGTCGCCGCAGGCGTCCTGCTCGCGTCTGTCGTCCAAGAGGCCGCAGAGCCAATCATCACCCTGATCGGAGGCACAGCGGCCCTGGGTAGCGCCCTCGCCTGCGTTCACGAGTGGTCCAAGGATGAGCCTCAATGGGATCAGGCCATGGGAACAGGAGCTGTGCTCGGGGCGGTCGCGGGCGCCGCACTTCTTCTTCTAGACACAGCATTGACGCGATAGACTATCTGCATGCTCCGAGCAATCGTCGACTCTCTCCCGGCCACGATGGTGGGTGTCGCGGTCCTCGTCGGCTTCGCCCTACTGGCTCGACCCAGCTCAGCGGTTCTCTACGCGGCCAGCGTGGTCGTGATGGGCTTCGTCGTACTCGTCGACGGCAGGTACGACGCGCGTAGCGGGCCCGGGCGGCGGCTTTAGCTGCGGACTGCGGCGAGCGGGAGCTCGAAGGCGTACTTGCCCTGGGCGTCGTCGGTTCCGTCGAGCGGGTAGTCGCCGGAGAAGCAGGCGTCGCAGTGGGTGCCGCGCTCGCCGCGGATCGCCTCGTAGACGCCCTCGAGCGAGAGGTAGGCGAGCGAGTCGCACTCGAGCTCGGTGGCGATCTCCTCGACGGTGCGGCCGTGGGCGACCATCTCGTCGGTCGTCGACATGTCGACGCCGTAGTGACAGGGGTGGCGGATCGGGGGCGCGGAGATGCGCATGTGGACCTCGAGCGCACCGGCGTCGCGCAGCATCCGCACGATCTGACGGGTGGTGTTGCCGCGCACGATCGAGTCGTCGACGACGACCAGCCGCTTGCCGGCGACGACCTCGTGCAGCGGGTTGAACTTCATCCGCAGGCCGTGCTTTCGCAGCTCCTGGCCGGGCTGGATGAACGTGCGCGCGACGTAGCGGTTCTTGATCAGGCCCTCGTCGCGGGGAATGCCCGACGCCTTCGAGAAGCCGGCGGCGGCCGGGTTGCCGGAGTCCGGCACTGCGACGACGACGTCGGCCTCGACCGGCGACTCGCGCCAGAGGATCTCGCCCATCTTGCGTCGCGACACCTGGATCCGGTTGCCCTCGAGGATCGAGTCCGGCCGCGCGAAGTAGATGTGCTCGAAGACGCAGGACGCCCGGCGCGGCGAGTCGACCACCTGGCGCGCCTCGATCCCCACGTCGCGGATCGAGATCATCTCGCCAGGCTCGACCTCACGCTCGAGCTCGGCTCCGATGATGTCGAAGGCGCAGCTCTCGGAGGCGACGCAGAACCTGTCGCCGAGCTTGCCGAGCGACAGCGGTCGCAGGCCGGCGCCGTCGCGGAACGCGACCAGCGAGTCGGTCGTCATCACGACGGTCGAGAACGCGCCCTGCAGGCGCGGCATCACGTCGGCGAGCGCCTCCTCGATCGTGTCCGCCTCGTGCGTCGAGAGCAGCGCCGCGATGATCTCCGAGTCCGACGTCGAGCGGAACGACACGCCCTTGTCGAGCAGCTCGGCGTGCAGCTCGACCGCGTTGATCAGGTTGCCGTTGTGGGCGAGCGCGACCTGGCGGCGGTCGGAGCGGTAGACCGGCTGCGCGTTCTCCCAGGCGGACGAGCCGGTCGTCGAGTAGCGCACGTGCCCGACCGCCATGTCGCCGGTCAGCGCCCGCAGCTTCTGCTCGTCGAAGACCTGCGACACGAGACCGAGGTCGCGCACGGTCATGATGTGCCCGTCCTCGCAGGTCGCGATCCCGGCCGACTCCTGGCCGCGGTGCTGGAGCGCGAACAGCGCGAAGTACGCGAGCCGCGACACCTCGGACTCGGGTGCGTATACGCCAAAGACGCCGCACTCGTCGCGCGGCCCGTCGCGATCGGGGATCGTCTCTGGTGAGGTCATGGAGACCGGATCAGGAGATCCGCGTCGAGCCTGACAGCCAAGCTCGACACGGAGTTTCAGGGTACCAGCGGATCGGACGCCTTCGCGTGCGATCCCCTAGGAGAAGGCGCCGGCCAGCGCGCTGTGCGCCATGCGCAGCTCGTCGAGCGACACGCTCAGCCGGCGATCGCCGACCGGCAGCTCGAGCCGGTCGCCCCCGACGCTGCCGAAGACGTCCGTCGGCACGCGCTCGGCGAGGCGGTCGATCGCGTCGCGTGGGCCGGAGACGATGAAGCCGCCGACGGCCTCGCCGAAGAGGTAGGGCTCGAGCTCGGCGTAGGTGGCGTCGTCGCCGCCGAAGAAGTCGAGCGTGGCGCCGATGCCGCCGGCGAGGCAGGACTCGGCGATCGCTACGAGGACGCCGCCCTCGGCCATGTCGTGGGCGCTGGCGAGGTCGCCGGCGCGGACGGCGTCGCGGACGGCGTCCTGGGCGCGTTTGACGGCGGCGATGTCGACCGGGGCGAGCGAGGTCGGCAGCGGCTCGCCGCGCAGCTTGGCGAGCGCGGAGCCGGCGAGCGACGGCTGCGGCGTGCCGCACATCGCGACGACGTGGCCCTCCTCGGCGAAGCCGATGCCCGCGGTGCGCTTCGCGTCAGGGATCGAGCCGACCATCCCGACGACCGGCGTCGGGTAGATCGGACCGTCGCCCGACTGGTTGTAGAGCGAGACGTTGCCGCCGACGACGGGCACGCCGAGCTGATTCAGGGCGTCGGCCATGCCTTCGACCGAGCGCGAGAGCTGCCAGGCCACGTGGGGCTTCTCGGGGTTGCCGAAGTTGAGGCAGTTGGTCAGCCCGAGCGGCTCGGCGCCGACGCAGGCGAGGTTGGAGGCGCACTCGAGCACGGCCTCGACGGTGCCCCAGTAGGGGTCGCAAGCGACGCGGCGGCCGTTGCCGTCGATCGAGATCGCGATCGCGGTCGAGCCGCCGGTGTCGTGGACGAGCTGGAGGACGGCGGCGTCGGCGGCCTCGGGGCGGCGCACCGTGCGCGACTGGACGAGCGCGTCGTACTGCTCGAAGAGCGGTCGGCGCGAGGCGAGGTTGGACGACGCGAGCAGCGCCAGGAGTATCGCGGCGGGATCGTCGGCGGCTGAGGCGCGGTCGTCGCCGGTCGTCGCGATCAGTTCGTCGAGCGTGCGCTTCGGCGCGGGGTAGATCTGCTCGGCCGGCTCCTCCGGCTCGAGGTCGTAGAGCGGGCAGTCGTCGACGAGCGCCTCGACCGGCATGTCGCCGACCTGCTCGTCGCCGTCGAAGATCCGCATCCGGCGCGTGTCGGTTACCTCGCCGATCACCGTGCAGCGGACCTCCCAGCGCTCGCAGACCTTCTCCACCGCGGCGAGCTGCTCCGGCTCGACGACGGCGAGCATCCGCTCCTGGGACTCCGAGACCATGATCTCGAAGGGCTCCATGTCCTCCTCGCGCAACGGCACCTTCGAGACGTCGATGTCGAGCCCGACCTCGCCCTTCGAGGCCATCTCGGACGAGGACGAGGAGAGGCCGGCGGCGCCGAGGTCCTGGAGCGACGCGAGCAGCTCGCGGTCGAGCAGTTCGAGACAGGCCTCCATGACCTTCTTCTCCTCGAACGGATCGCCGATCTGGACAGTCGGCCGCTTGTCGGCGTCGTCGTCGCCGAGCTCGGCGCTCGCGAGGACGGAGGCACCGCCGATACCGTCGCGGCCGGTGCGGGCGCCCATCAGGACGAGGTGGTTTCCGAGCCCCGCCGCCGCGCTGCGGATCAGCCGCTCCTTCGGTGCGATCCCCAGGCACATCGCGTTGACGAGGCAGTTCTGCTCGTACGGACCCTCGAAGTAGACCTCGCCGCCGACGGTCGGCACCCCGATCGAGTTGCCGTAGTGGCCGATCCCCGCCACCGCGCCGTCGAGCAGGTAGCGCGAGCGCGCGGAGTCGAGCTCGCCGAAGCGCAGCGAGTCGAGCACCGCGATCGGTCGCGCGCCGACGGCGAAGATGTCGCGCATGATCCCGCCGACTCCGGTGGCCGCGCCCTGAAACGGCTCGACCGCACTCGGATGGTTGTGCGACTCGACCTTGAACGCGATCGCGAGGCCGTCGCCAACGTCGACCGCGCCTGCATTCTCGCCCGGGCCCATCAGCAGGTGCGGGCCCTCGGTCGGCAGCCTTCCGAGCAGCCGCTTCGAGTGCTTGTAGGCGCAGTGCTCGGACCACATCAGCGAGAACACCGCCAGCTCGAGCCCGTTCGGCGTCCGGCCGAGCTTGTCGCAGATCAGGTCGTACTCGGAGTCGGTCAGGCCTAGTGCCCGTGCCTCGCCGCGCAGGTCCGCCGCGGCCGTCGCCGCCGGGTCGCTCACGCGGCCGCCGGCTCTGCGGCGTGGGCGGCGAGCGAGGCGAACAGGCAGGCGCCGTCGGCGGAACCGGTCAGCGGGTCGACCGCATGCTCGGGATGCGGCATCAGGCCCATGACGTTGCGCTCGGCGTTGCAGACGCCGGCGATGCCGTTAGCGGAGCCGTTCGGGTTGTAGTCCTCGGCATAGCGCAGCACCACCTGCCCGCGCTCCTCGATCTCGGCCAGCGTCGTCTCGGGCGCGTAGTAGCGCCCGGTCGTGTGCTTGACGGGAATCGACAGCACGTCGCCCTCGGCGCACTGGCGCGTGAACGGCGTATCGGCGTTGGCTACCTCGACGTCGACCTGGCGGCAGACGAACCGCAGCTCGACGTTCGGCAGCAGCGCGCCGGGCAACAGCCCGGCCTCACAGAGGACCTGAAAGCCGTTGCAGATGCCGAGCACGGGCCCGCCGGCGCGGGCGAACTCGGCGACGGCGTCCATCACGGGCGAGAACTGCGCGATCGCGCCTACGCGCAGGTAGTCGCCGTAGCTGAAGCCACCGGGCACGACGACGACGTCGGCGCCCTTGAGGTCGCGGTCGCCGTGCCAGAGGATCTCGGCCTCCCCCTGCTGCTCACAGGCGAGGACGGCGTCGACCTCATCGCACGAGCCCGGGAAGCGGACGACGCCGAACTTCACTCGACCGCGAGGACCTCGTAGTCCTCGATGAGGGGGTTGGCGAGCAGCCGCTCGCACATCTCCGGCACGCTCTCCACGCTGTCGACGTCCAGCTCGACCAGCCGCCCGACGTGGACGTTCGCCGCGCCCTCGAACCCGAGCGCCGGCAGCGCCCGCTCGACCGCCTGGCCCTGCGGATCGAGGATGCCCTCCTTCGGGCGGATCAGCACGCGCGCCCTCACGACGCGCTGGCCCTGCTGCGCTGCAGCCAGGCGGAGAACGGCTCGTCGGCGATCCGCTCGTAGGCCTCGACGTAGCGCGCGCGAGTGCCCTCGACCACGTCGTCGGGGACCGGTGGGGCGGGCGGCGACTTGTCCCAGCCCGAGCCGCTCGCCCAGTCGCGCACGAACTGCTTGTCGAAGCTGGGCTGGCCGCGGCCGGGCTCATAGCCGTCGGCGGGCCAGAAGCGCGAGGAGTCCGGCGTCAGCACCTCGTCCGCGAGGACGATCGTCCCGTCTGCGCGGCGGCCGAACTCGAACTTGGTGTCGGCGAGGATGATCCCGCGCTCGCGCGCGTGCTCGGCGCCGAGCTCATAGAGCGCGAGCGACAGCCGTCGCAGCTCCTCGAGCAGCTCGCGGTCGCCGAGGATCTCGGCGGCGCGATCGAAGTCGACGTTCTCGTCGTGGTCCCCCACCGCGGCCTTGGTCGCGGGAGTGAAGATCGGCTCGGGAAGCCGCTCGGACTCGCGCAACCCGCCCGGCAGCTCGATCCCACAGACGGCGCCGTTCGCCTGATAGTCCTTCCAGCCGGAGCCGGTGATGTAGCCGCGCACCACGCACTCGACCTGCGCCATCTTGAGCCGCTCTACCAGCAGCCCGCGCCCACGCACCTCGTCGGGCACCTCGGTGTACGAGATCAGGTGGTTCGGGACGATCTCCCGCGTCCGCTCGAACCAGAAAGTCGACAGGCCCGTGAGCACCTTGCCCTTGTCCGGGATCGGCGTCGGATGGACCGCGTCGTAGGTCGAGATCCGGTCGGAGGTGACCAGCAGCAGGCGATCCTCGCCGACGGCGTAGATGTCCCGGACCTTGCCCTGGGCGACGGGCTCGAACCCGTCAAGCACGGCTGATTCGCTCACCCACGCGAGGCTACCAGCGGCCCCGGCCGCCCCGCGTGCCGGACCCGCCTCAGTCGAGGACGTCGAGGCGGCCGACGATCGCGTCGGCGTGGCGGGTGAAGGAAGACGGGTCGAAGATGGCGTCGAGATCGAGCTCCGGTGCCGCCTCGGCGAGCAGGTCGCGGAAGGGGGTGCCCTCGTCCCAGGCGCGCTGGGCGTTCTGCTGGACGATCCGGTAGGCGTCGTCGCGCGAGCGGCCGGACTCGACGAGCGCCAGCAGCGCGCGCTGGGAGAAGAGGGCGCCGTGGGTGGCGTCGAGGTTGGTGCGCATCCGGTCCGCGTTGACGGTCATCCCCTCGACGACACGGATCGCGAGCTGCTGCGCGTAGTCGAGCAGGATCGTCGCGTCGGGGAGGATCACGCGCTCGACGGAGGAGTGCGAGATGTCGCGCTCGTGCCAGAGGGCGACGTCCTCGAGGCCAGCCTGGGCGTAGCCGCGTAGGAGACGGGCGATGCCGGTGATGCGCTCGGAGACGATCGGATTGCGCTTGTGCGGCATCGCCGACGAGCCCTTCTGGCCGGCGCGGAACGGCTCCTGGACCTCGAGCACCTCCGTGCGCTGCAGGTGGCGGACCTCTGTCGCGAAGCGCTCGAGCCCGGCGCCGGCGAGCGCGACGGCGGAGAGCAGCTCGGCGTGCCGGTCGCGCGCCACGACCTGGGTCGAGACGTCCTCACGGCCGAGGCCGACGCGCTCGAGCACGGCCGCCTCGAGCTCGGGGCCATTGGCGGCGTAGGTGCCGACGGCTCCGGAGAGGGCACCGATCGAGGCCTGCGCAATGGCACGCTCGAGCCGGCGCAGGTTGCGGTCGGCCTCGAACGCGAAGCCGGCGAGCTTGACGCCGAAGGTCGTCGGCTCTGCATGGATGCCGTGGGTGCGGCCGACGCAGAGCGTGGCGGCGTGCTCGCGCGCCCGGGTCACGAGCGCGTCGCGGTAGGCGCGTGCGCCGGCGATCAGGATCGGCCCGGCCTGGGCGATCTGCAGCCCGAGGGCGGTGTCGAGCACGTCCGAGGACGTCAGCCCATGGTGGAACCAGCGGCCGGCCTCGCCGACCGAGGCGGCGACGACGTCGACGAACGCCGCGACGTCGTGGTCCGTGATTTTCTCACGCTCCTTGACGGCGTCGATCGTGAACGCGGCGCGGTCGCGGATCGCCGCGGCGTCGCCAGCTGGAACCACGCCCTGCTCGGCGAGCGCGTCGGTCACCGCCAGCTCGACCGCGAGCCAGGTCTCGAGCTTGCGCTGCTCGGACCAAACCGCGCCCATCTCGGGGCGCGTATAGCGATCGATCATCGGCGCTCCGAGCCCAGCCGAGCGGGGGTGTGACGGCGCCTCACGCGTCGAGGATCCGGGCGGCCAGCACGGCGGCGTTCTTCGCCGCGTCGACACCGACACAGGCCACGGGCACGCCGCGCGGCATCTGGGCGATCGCGAGCATCGCGTCAAGGCCACCGGCGACGGACGTCTTCGAGGTCAGCGGCACGCCGATCACCGGCAGCTCGGTATGGGCGGCGACCACGCCCGGGAGCGCGGCGGCCAAACCGGCGCCGGCGATGATCACGCGCAGCCCCCGCATCTTCGCGTTCTTGGCGTAATCCGCCACCACGTCCGGGTCGCGGTGCGCGCTCATGACGCGCAGCTCGTGGCGGATGCCGCGCTGCTCGAGCTCGGCGGCCGCCTTCTCCATCACCGGCATGTCCGACTTCGAGCCCATCACGATGCCGACCCGCGGCGCGTCGACCGAGAGATCGTCGAACTCGTGCTCGACCTCGGTCTGGGTCACCGGCTCGCCCGGCCGCGGCATCTCGCTCATCCCGCCGCTGCCCGGATCCTGCACCTCGCCCATGCCTCCGGCTTCCGGCTCCTGCCCGTCACTCATCTAGCTACCTCCTCCACGCGCGCGACAGCCCGCTCGGCGATGTCGCGACGCATCTGCTTGCCCTTGAACTGAATTCGCTCGGCCACGCGGTAGGCGTGCTCACGAGCCTCCGCGGGAGTCTCGCCGATCCCGGTCACGTTCGGCACGCGCCCGCCGGCGGTGACCAGGCGGCCGTCCTGCTCGGCCGTTCCCGCGTGCAGGAGTTCGACGTCGAGCGAGTCGACCGCGCGCAGCCCAGTGATCTCGTCGCCGCTTGAGGAAGAGGCCGGATAGCCATCCGAGGCGAGCACGACGGTGACCGCCCAGGCCGGTGACCACTCGATCTCCACGCCCGCGAGGCCGCCCGGCTCGATCGAGGCCTCGATCAGCTGCAGCAGGTCGGAGCGCAGCCGGGTCAGCACGGCCTGCGTCTCCGGGTCGCCGAAGCGGCAGTTGTACTCGAGCACCTTCGGCCCGTCAGGGGTCATCATCAGGCCGGCGTAGAGGACGCCGTGGAAGGGGGTGCCGCGGCGGCGCAGCTCGTCGACGATCGGCTGGTGGACGCAGAGCGCGAGCGCCTCGGCGTGCTCGCGGTCAATCCCCGGCACCGGCGAGTAGCTGCCCATGCCGCCCGTGTTCGGGCCCTCGTCACCGTCGTAGATCCGTTTGTAGTCCTGCGCCGGCGCCATCGGGATCGCGCGCTCGCCGTCGCAGAGGGCGAGCAGGGACAGCTCCTCGCCTTCGAGGAACTCCTCCATCACGACGTCGGTCTTGCCGAAGCGGCGCTGGGTGAACAGCTCGTCGAGCGCGGCGCGGGCCTCCGCCTCGTCGGCGCAGATCATCACGCCCTTGCCGGCTGCCAGCGTGTCGGCCTTCAGCACGAGCGGATAGGAGGCATCCGCGAGCCGCTCGAGCGCGGCCTTGCGCGACGTCAGTACCGCGTACTCGGCGGTCGGCACGCCAACGGCCTCCATCAGCTCCTTCGCGTAGCGCTTCGAGCCCTCGATCCGCGCCGCCTCGCGGGTCGGGCCGAACGCCCGGATCCCGGCCTCGGCGAGCGCGTCGACCACGCCTGCGACGAGCGCCGCCTCAGGTCCGACGATCACGAGGTCGACCTCGTGATCGAGCGCGGCCGCGACGATCCCCTCGACGTCCTCGGCGCCGACGTCGAGGCACTCGACCTTGTCCTTCGCGATGCCGGCGTTGCCCGGCGCGCACAACAACTCCGGCTGCTGCGGACTGCGCATCAGCCTGCGCACGAGCGCGTGCTCCCGCCCACCCCCTCCGATGACGAGAACCCGCGTCACGCTAGAGCGAGGCGATGAAGTCGTCGACCGGGATCGCCGTCAGCGACTCGTAGCGGGCGGTGCCGCGCGAGCCGAGCTCGAGCGAGACGCGCGCCATCGTCGCCTCGTCGGGCGCCTCGACGATGTTGACGAAGTCGAACCGCCCGAGCACCGCCCACTGGGCCTTCACCACGGCACCGAGCTGCTCGATCTCGCGGTTGACCTCGAGGATCCGCTGGGGGTTGTTCTTGATCGTCTGGACCCCGTCCGGGGTCAGTGTGCTCAGCAGTACGAATGTGGGCAATGGAACTTCCTTTCAGATCGGCGCCGCCGGGGCCTGTTCTCTCAGTTTTCCCGATCCGGCGCAAGCGAGGCTTCCACACCTCCTCACGAGGCAGGTATGGTGGACCCGCGAGAGGCGCCACACTTCTCGACCCTGGAGGTCCCAGTGTGGACTCGTAACGCCGCCCTCTCCCTCGTCGTGCTCGCGCTGGCCCTGGCTCCGGCCGCCTCCTCGGCCCAGCACGTGACCTTGTCTCCCGAACGCTCGTGCTACGGCGCGCGCCAGGTGATCTCCTTGACCGGACATGGCTTCACGCCTGACGGAGACGTCTCGCTGAGCATCGAAGGGCAGCAGGTCGGGATGGGAATCGCCGACTACGACGGCGTCTTCAGCGCCACCATGCGCGCACCGGCGATCCCGTTTGCCGTCGTTTCGCTGAGGTTCACCGCCACCGACCAGACCTATCGACTCAACCGGGCGACCGCGACGGTGAGGCTGGCGTCGCTCGGCGTCGTGGTGACGCCGCGGACCGGCGATCCGTCGCGCACGCGACGGATCAGGGCGCGCGGGTTCTTCGGCGGTGACGTGCTCTATGCCCATGTCCGCCGCGGCGACCGCACGCGCGACGTGCGCCTCGGCGCGCTGGGCGGCCCGTGTCGTTCGCTCGACGTGAGGCGGCGGCTGTTCCCGCCCGGCGTCGACACCGGCAGGTACACGCTGCGCTTCGACACCAACCCCGACAGCTCGGCGCGGGCCGGCCGCAACGTCACCTACGCGGTCACGATCGCGCGCGCGAGGCGTGCGAGCGCGGCTTCCGCCACGGGAGTCCGCGAAGGCTGGAGGCTGATGACGCCCTAGAGGTCGAGCTGCGGATAGCGGCTGCGCAGGTGCTCGGCGAGCGCCGCCCTGACGGCGCGGCGCTCGTCGGACGACGCCATCCGGTAGCGGCCGAGCAGCTCCCGCTGCTCCTCGATCGGGAGGCCGGCGATCTCCCAGCGCACGGCGAGTCGCTCGAACAGGTACTCGACCCTGCGCTGCCAGCGGTCCTCGGCGTTGGCCGCGGGCTTCGCATCCAGCCGCTCGAGGCCGCGCAGGGTCCCGGAACTCAGCTCGTCGCGCAACGTCAGGACGTTGCCGTCGTTATCGGTGTAGGAGCTGCCCGCCGCGGAGATCGCCTCGCCGCCGCCTGCCTTGCCCCGCCTGCGCGCGCGCTTGCCCATGCCGGTCAGCCGCCGGCCGCGACGGGGACCGCCTTGTCGAAGGCGAGCTCGCCGTCGCCGGCATCGACCCGCACGACGTCGCCCGGGACGAACTCGCCCTCGAGCAGCTTCAGCGCGAGCTTGTCGATCAGCTGCTTCTGGACCACCCGGCGCAGCGGCCGGGCGCCGTAGGCGGGGTCGTAGCCGAGGTTGGCCAGCAGCGCCTTGGCGCCCTCGGTCAGCTCGATCTCGACGCCACGCCGCTCGAGCCGGCGCGCGAGGTCGGCGACCGCGTGCTCGACGATCTCGCCGATCTGCTCGCGGGTCAGCTGCTCGAACTGGACGATCTCGTCGAGCCGGTTGACGAACTCGGGCTTGAACGTCGCCTGGACGCCCTCGAGCCCGCCGGCGACGTTCGAGGTCATGATCAGCACCGCGTTGGTGAAGTCGACCGTCCGGCCCTCGCCGTCGGTCAGGCGGCCGTCGTCCATCACCTGCAGCAGGACGTTGAAGACGTCCGAGTGCGCCTTCTCGATCTCGTCGAGCAGCACGACGGCATACGGGCGCCGGCGCACCGCCTCGGTCAGCTGGCCCCCCTCGTCGAAGCCGACGTAGCCGGGCGGGGCGCCGACGAGCCGCGACACCGAGTGCTTCTCCATGTACTCGGACATGTCGATCCGGACCATCGCCTCCTCGGTGTCGAACATGAACTCGGCCAGCGCACGGGCGAGCTCGGTCTTGCCGACGCCGGTCGGGCCCATGAACAGGAACGTGCCGATCGGCCGGTCGGGGTCCTGGAGGCCCGCGCGCGAGCGGCGCAGCGCGTTCGACACCGCCTCGACCGCGACGTCCTGACCGATCACCCGCTCGTGCAGCCGCTCCTCCATGTGCACCAGCTTCTGGACCTCCGACTCCATCAGCCGCGAGACCGGGATGCCGGTCCACTTGGCGACGACCTCGGCGATGTCCTCGTCGTCGACCTCCTCCTTGAGGAAGCGGTTGGCGGCACCATCGGCGGCGCGCGACTCGGCCGCCTCGATCTCCGCCTGCAGGCGCGGTATCTCGCCGTAGCGAAGCTCCGCGGCGCGCTCCAGATCCGACTCCCGCTCCGCGCGCTCGGCCTCACGACGCGCCTCCTCGAGCCGCTCGCGCGTCTCGCCGATCGAGGTGATCGCCTCCTTCTCGGCCTGCCACTCGGCACGCATCGCGCCCGCCTGCTCGCGGAGGTCGGCAAGCTCGCGCTCGATCGCCTCGCGCCGCGCGACCGCCGCCTCGTGGGTCTCCTTCTCGAGCGCCGTGCGCTCGATCTCGAGCTGCTGGATGCGGCGCTCGACCTCGTCGATCTCGGTCGGCACCGAGTCGATCTCGATCCGCACGCGCGACGCCGCCTCGTCGATCAGATCGATCGCCTTGTCGGGCAGGAAGCGGTCCGCGATATAGCGGTGCGACAGCATCGCCGCCGCGACGATCGCCGAGTCCTGGATGCCGACGTTGTGGTGGTTCTCGTAGCGCTCCTTGAGGCCGCGCAGGATCGCGATCGTCGCCTCCTCGGATGGCTCGTCGACCTGGACCGGCTGGAAGCGGCGCTCGAGCGCGGCGTCCTTCTCGATGTGCTTGCGGTACTCGTCGAGGGTCGTCGCGCCGACCGCGCGCAGCTCGCCGCGCGCCAGCATCGGCTTGAGCAGGTTGGCGGCGTCGACGGCGCCCTCGGCGGCGCCAGCGCCGACGATCGTGTGCAGCTCGTCGAGGAACAGGATCACCTGACCGGCCGCGTCGGACACCTCCTTGAGCACGGCCTTGAGCCGGTCCTCGAACTCGCCGCGGTACTTCGCGCCTGCGATCAGCGCGCCGATGTCGAGCGCGATCACGCGCCGGTCGCGCAGCGACTCGGGAACGTCGCCGTCGACGATCCGCTGCGCCAGCCCCTCGGCGATCGCCGTCTTTCCGACGCCCGGCTCGCCGATCAGGACCGGGTTGTTCTTCGTCCGCCGCGACAGCACCTGGATCACGCGCCGGATCTCGTCGTCGCGCCCGATCACCGGGTCGAGCTTCCCGTCGCGTGCGGCCGCCGTCAGGTCGCGCCCGAACTTCTCGAGCGCCTCGTACTTGTCCTCGGGGCTCTGGTCGGTGACGCGGTGCGGACCGCGGACCTCGGCGACGGCCTCCGCGATCTCGTCGCGCGACGCGCCAGCGTCGACCTTTGGATCGGCGGCGAGCGCGAGCAGCAGGTGCTCGGTCGAGACGTACTCGTCGCCCATCCCGCGCGCGCCGTCGTCGGCGCGCTTGAAGAGCTCGACGGTCTCCGAGCCGAAGGGGGGCGCGGCGCCGGCGTCGCCGGTGACCGTCGGCAGCGAGTCGAGCGCCTGGTTGGCGCGGCGCCGTACCGACTCTGGCTCGGATCCCGCCCGCTCGAGGACCCGCGGCACGATGCCGCCGTCCTGCTCCAGCAACGCGAGCAGCACGTGGTGCGGCGCCACTTGCGCATTGCGGCGCGCCGCGGCGATCTGCTGCGCCGCGGCGATTGCCTCCTGGGACTTGACGGTGAATCGATCTGCCTGCATCGCTTCCTATACCTCTGCACGTAGAAAATCTAAGTCAGTCCTTGTCAGGTTAGCGTGTCCTTCGCCGTCCGTCTACCCATTTCGTCCCCTCTAGCCGGAACGCTCGCCGCAACCAACTGTGGCGTAGCGCGGGCGGCACGCGGTGCGCTCGGTCCAGCGCTTCTGGAGGTCGCGCTGGAACCGCGCGACGGCGGTGTCGCCGTCCTGCTCGCGAATCTGGTCGTGGATCCCCTCGGTCAGCAGCTGTAGGCGAAGCTGGCGCAGGACATCCTGCTCGGTCTGTCCGCCGAGGAACCGCCTGACGGCCTTCTCGTTCGCGAACTGCGCTCGCCTGACGCCGTTCCAGCGCCGGCGAACCTCCCGCGGGTCGACCGTGACGCCGCGCTCGGCCGCCTCCTGCTCGATCGCCTTCTCGTGCAGCAGGACAGACAACGCCTGGCTATGGAGCTGGCGACGCTCGGGCGTGGAGCGCTTGCCGGTGGCGCGCCGCAACGCTGCCACGCGCCGGTCGAGCTCAGCCTTCGTGATCTGCGACTCGCCCACGACCGCGACCGATCCGGCGGGAACGCGGTCGGGACGCACGGCCTCGTCGTCGCCTCCCCCGCAACCGGCTCCGAGCAGCGTCGCGACGGCCGCCACCGCCGCCAGACCCGCGCGGCTCACCGCTCGCGCGTCCGGGTGATGCGGACGCGGACCGCGTCCGCGTCGCGCCGGACGGGCGGGGCGAGCGCGCGGCCAGGGGGCTCGTAGGGCACGAGCTCGGCCTTGTAGGACCGTCGCACGCGCTCGAGCTCGGCGTTGAGCTCCTCGCGCACCTGCTCCGCCTGTCGCTCGAGGCTCCGCACGCGCCGGCTCATCCGGCCGATCTCCTGCTCGAGCTCGAAGACCTTCTCGACGCCGGCGAGGTTCATCCCGAGCTCGGTCGTCAGCTCCTGGATCCGGCGCAGGCGCTCGACGTCCTCGTCCGAGTACAAGCGCGTGTTCTTCGGCGACCGCTTCGGCGCGATCAGGCCGCGTGACTCGTAGATCCTCAGGGTCTGCGGGTGCATTCCGGCGAGCTCGGCCGCCACGGAGATCATGTAGACGCCCCGGTCGCGACGGTCGTCGCGCGCGGCCATCAGGCCCCGCCTCCCAGGATCCGCTCGCGCGGGTTTCCGTCGAGGACGGCGGCGAGGTCGTCGACCGCCGCCTGCTGCTCGTCGGGCAGCTCGTCCGGGACGTCGATCGCGAGCCGGTAGTGGATGTCGCCGCGGCCCGCGCCCTTGAGCCGCGGCGGGCCCTCGCCGCGCAGCCGCTGGAGGGCTCCGTGGCGGGTGCCGGGCCCGACCTTGATCCGCTTCGAGCCGTTGAGCGTCGGCACCTCGATCGTCGCCCCCTTGATCGCCTCGGGAATCGTGATCGGCACCTCGACCTCGAGGTTGTCGCCCTTGCGCTTGAACAGCGGCGACTCCGCGACGCGGGTGACGACGTAGAGGTCGCCGGGCGGTCCGCCGCGGTTGCCGGCCTCGCCCTTGCCGGCCAGCTTGACGCGGCTGCCGTCACGCACGCCGGCGGGAATGTTGACCTTGTAGCGCTTGACCTGGCGCGTCTGCCCGGCGCCGTTGCAGGTCGGACAGGGGTCGTCGATCTCGGTGCCGGTGCCGCCGCACTTGCGGCACGGCTGGGAGATCGAGAACAGGCCCTGGGACTCGGCCTCGACGCCGCGCCCCTGGCAGCGGCTGCACACGTGCGGGGATGTGCCTGGCTTGGCGCCAGTTCCGCGGCAGGTCGGGCAGCGCGCCGACAGCGCGACGCTGACGGGGACCTGCCCGCCCTCCATCGCCTGCTCGAACGAGACGTGGACGTCGGTCTCGAGGTCGCGGCCACGCTCGGGCGGAGGAGGACCGCCGGAGCGCCCGCCGACGCCACCGCTCCCGAAGAGGTCGCTGATGATGTCGCCGACGTTGCCGGCGAAGCCGCCCCCACCGCGGAAGGCGCCGGGGTCGAAGCCGCCACCGCCGAACATCCGCCCGCCGCTGTCGTACTCGCGCCGCTGCTCGGGGTCGGACAGGATCGAGTACGCCTCCTGGATCTCCTTGAAGCGCTCCTCGGCCGACGCGTCGTCCGGGTTGGTATCCGGGTGGTACTTGCGCGCGAGCTTGCGGTAGGCCTTCTTGATCTCCTCGTCGGAGGCCTTCTTGTCGACGCCGAGCGCCTTGTATGGATCGGTCACGGTGGGCACGTCGCGCTCCTCCTCAGCCGCAGACCACCACGCGCGCCGGACGCAGGACCGTTCCGTTGAGCCGGTAGCCCTTCTCGATCACGTCGAGCACGGTGCCCTGCTCGACGCCGTCCTCGGCACGCATCGAGAGCGCCTCGTGCAGCTCGGGGTCGAACTTCTCGCCGCGCGGGTCGAAGACCTCGACGCCGTTGCGCGCGAGCACCGCGACCAGCTCCGAGTGCACGAGCCGGACCCCGTCGGCGAGGTGCTCCTGCGGGCGCTCGCCATCGTCGGCTGCGGCCGCGCTGTCGAGCGCGCGCTCGAGGTTGTCCACCACTGGCAGCAGCTCCCGAACGAGCCCACTCTTCGCGCGCTCGCCGGCGGCCGCGGCATCGCGGGCGGCACGCTTGCGGTAGTTCTCGAAGTCCGCCTGCGTGCGCTGGGCGAGCGTGAGGTACTCCTCACGCTCGCGTCGCGCTGCTGACAGGTCGTCCTCGGGCTCCGGCTCCGCGGCCGCCTCCGTCTCGGCGCCCGACTCGCGCTCCTCCTCGTTGGCCGGATCCTGCTCGCCCGAGGGCTCGCCGGTCTCTGGCTGCTCGGTGGGAAGCGCCTCGGTCTCTGTCGACTCCGGGCGCTCCATCAGCCCTCCTTGTCGTCCACGACCTCGGCGTCGACGACCTACTCGCCGTCACCCTCGGCCGCAGCGTCGTCGCCACCGTTGGCGCTCGCGCCGTCAGCACCCTGCTGCTGCGCAGCCTGGGCGTACATCTGCTCGGACACCTTGTGGAAGGACGCCTGCAGCGCCTCCGCCTTGGCGTTGATCTCAGCCGGGTCCTCAGACTCGAGCACGCCGCGGACGTCGGCGATCGCCTGCTGGATCTCCTTCCTGGAGTCCTCGTCGACCGACTCGCCGAGCTCGTTGAGCTGCTTCTCGGCCTGGTAGGCCGCGTTCTCGGCGTTATTGCGCGCCTCGACCAGCTCGCGCTGGCGGCGGTCCTCGTCGGCGTGCGACTCGGCGTCCTTGACCATCTGCTCGACCTCGGTGTCGGACAGCCCGGAGCCGGACTTGATCTCGATCTTCTGCTCCTTGCCGGTGCCGAGGTCCTTCGCCGACACGTTGAGGATGCCGTTCGCGTCGATGTCGAAGCCGACCTCGACCTGCGGCACGCCGCGCGGCGCCGGCGGGATGCCCGTCAGCTGGAACTTGCCGAGCGACTTGTTGTAGGTGGCCATCTCGCGCTCGCCCTGGAGCACGTGAACCTCGACGCTCGTCTGGTTGTCCTCCGCCGTCGAGAACACCTCGGACTTGCGCGTCGGGATCGTCGTGTTGCGCTCGATCAGCTTGGTCATCACGCCGCCCTTGGTCTCGATGCCGAGCGTCAGCGGGGTGACGTCGAGCAGCAGCACGTCCTTGACATCGCCGGCGAGCACGCCCGCCTGGATCGCGGCGCCGACCGCGACGACCTCGTCCGGGTTGACGCCCTTGTGCGGGTCCTTGCCGGTCAGGTCCTTGACCTTCTCCTGGACCGCGGGCATACGGGTCATGCCGCCGACCATCACAACGTGGTCGATGCCCTTGCCGCCCTCGGTGCCCGCATCGCCGAGCGCCTGCTTCGTCGGTCCGACGAGCCGGTCGATCAGATCCGCGACGAGCTCGTTGAGCTTCGCCCGCGTGAGCCGCTGGTTGAGGTGCTTGGGCACCGAGTCGACCGCCGTGATGAACGGCAGGTTGATCTGCGTCTCCTGCGCGGAGGACAGCTCGGCCTTCGCCTTCTCGGCCTCCTGGTAGAGGCGCTGGAGGGCCATCTTGTCCTGCGAGAGGTCGACGCCCTCGGCCTTCTTGAACTCGGACACGAGCCAGTCGACGATCGCCTTGTCGAAGTTGTCGCCGCCGAGGTGATTGTCGCCCGCGGTAGCCTTGACCTCGAAGACGCCGTCGCCGATCTCGAGCACCGACACGTCGAACGCGCCGCCGCCGAGGTCGAACACGAGGATCGTCTGGTCCTCGCCCTCCTTGTCGAGTCCGTAGGCGAGCGAGGCCGCCGTCGGCTCGTTGATGATCCGCTTGACGTCGAGCCCCGCGACCTTGCCGGCGTCCTTGGTCGCTTGGCGCTGGTCGTCGTTGAAGTACGCCGGAACGGTGATCACGGCGCTGTCGACGGTGTCGCCGAGGTAGGCCTCGGCGTCGGCCTTCAGCTTCTGGAGGATCATCGCGCTGATCTCCGGCGGCGAGTACTCCTTGCCGCCAGCCTTGACGCGCGCGTCGCCGTTCGGGCCGCGGACGACCTCGTACGGGACGATCGTCTCCTCCTCCTTGACCTCGGCCTCCTTGCGCCCCATGAAGCGCTTGATCGAGAAGACCGTGTTCTCGGGGTTGGTCACCGCCTGGCGCTTGGCCGGCGCGCCCACGAGGCGCTCGCCGCTGTCGGTGAAGGCGACTACGGACGGCGTCGTCCGCGCGCCCTCTGCGTTCTCGACGACCGTGGGCTCACCGCCGTCGAGCACCGCCATGCACGAGTTGGTCGTGCCTAGATCGATTCCGATGGTCTTGCCCATCGCGTCCGCTCCTCTACTGGCTTTCAGATCTACAGGAAGAAAATCTAAGCGTCAGTATGGCAGATCGAAAGGCGTTAACTGCCGAATCGCGGCGTTGCGACGTTTCGTCTAGTTGTGGCTACCGCGCCGATCGAGGACCGTCAGCACAAGGAAGCCCGCGATGAAAGCGCCGGCCCCTATCGCCTGCGATTCCCCATAGGTGCGATCACCCCCGGCAATGAGGTAGCCGACGCCAAGCGTCACGAATGCGACCGCCAGGCCGATGTAGGAGTTTCGAAAGCTCATTCCCTGCATATATTCTATGCTATCAGTAGGTCCAGCACGATCGCGCTTAATGAGCAAGCCCCTCCGTAGTGACCTGATCTCACGACGCGTCGATTGTCATTCACCGGGTCCCAGCCGAGAAGCATGCTCAGCATTCCCTCTAGGAAGCCGCCGATGACGATCCCGGCTGCGATCGACGTCGCAGTGGTCTCGAAGGCTGAGGTAAGTGGACCGACGGCCATGTAGCCACGCTAGATGCGCCGCTCCTCGCGAGAAGCGACTCCGGTAACGAGAGAGCTACAAGCGAGACGCGCGGCCGTAGGGGCAGATGCGGAGCAGCGGGCACTCGCCGCAGCGGGGCTTGCGGGCAACGCATATGCGGCGGCCGTGGCGGATCAGGGCGACGTGTGCCTCGAGCGGGTCGGAGCCGGCGCTGAGCCGGAGCATCTCGTCGTGGCACTCGTCGAGCGAGGCGCCCGGGCGGAAGAGGCCGAGGCGGGTGCCGACGCGGTGGACGTGGGTGTCGACGGGGACGTCGTGACGACCGTAGGCGAAGAGCAGGACGCAGGCGGCGGTCTTGCGGCCGACGCCGGGCAGCTCACAGAGGTAGTCGCGCGCCTGGTCGAGCGGGGCGTCGGCGAGCCAGGAGAGATCCATCGAGCCGGAATCGGCCACCGTGGAGCCGTCGCCATCCGCGGCGCCGTTGACGCTAGAGGCCTCGGCCGGCTCGGAGTCGGAGATCGCGGCGAGGATGCGCTGGATCCGCGGCGCCTTGGTCACGGCCAGGCCGCCGGGCCGGATCGCCTCCTCGATCTCCTCGACCGGGGCGTCGCGGACGGCCTCCCACGAGGGGAAGCGGTCGCGGAGGCGCTCGTAGGCGACGTCGCGGTTGCGGTCGTTGGTGTTCTGGGAGAGGACGGTGAGGAGGAGCTCGTCGATCGGCGCGCCGTGGATGCGGGTGGACGGGCGGCCGTACTCGGCGCGGAGGCGGTCGAGGATCGCTCGCAGGCGCCGCGGGGGCGGCGGCTTCCAGTCGGACCGGCTCGCCATCGCGCCAAGCCTACGCGCGCACGGCTGATATGAACCTCGCGTCATGGCAGCCGTCGTCGAGCAACGAGGGAGCGTCGACGGGATCGAGACGCGCTGGCTCGAGGCGCCGGCCGACGGGGCGACGACGCCGGTCCTCTACGTCCACGGCGTTCCGACCGGCGGCTGGGAGTGGCGCGAGTTCCTCGAGCGCACCGGCGGCTACGCGCCCGACCTGCCGGGCTTCGGCGACTCCGGCAAGCTCGCCAGCTTCGACTACTCGATCGAGGGCTACGGGCGCTGGCTGCGGGCCTTCGCCGACCAGCGCGGCCTCGAGCGCTTCTCGCTGGTCGTCAACGACTGGGGCGCGGTTGGGCTGAAACTCGCCCAGGCCGTCCCGGAGCGGATCGACCGGCTCGTGATCACCTCTGCGGTGCCGTTCCTGGCCGGCTACCGCTGGCATCTGATCGCGCGCCTGTGGCGCCGGCCGCTGATCGGCGAGCTTGCGATGGGCTTCACGTTCAAGGCGGCGATGCGCGTTCAGCTCGACCGCTCGAACCGCGATCCGGTGCCGAGCGAGTTCGTCGACGAGGCCTGGAAGCACTTCGACCACGGCACCCAACGGGCGATCCTGAAGCTCTACCGATCGGCGCCGTCGGCGGTGCTGGCGGCGGCCGGTCGCGACCTCGGGTCGATCAAGGCGCCCGCGCTGGTCCTCTACGGCGAGCGTGATCCGTACCTGCCGGCCGAGCTGGCGCAGCGCTACGCCGACGCGCTCGGCGGTGAGGCGACCGCACGAGTGATCGAGGACGCCGGTCACTGGCCGTGGCTCGACGAGCCGGCGCTGATCGACGAGATCGCGAGCTTCTTGCGCGATTGATCGCGGCCGGGCCGCGAGCGGCGCGTAACCGCCGCCGGGGTTCGCCGGCCCCGCCGCGCTGCTGGTAACACGCGGCGGCGACCACTACCCTGTCCGCGTGCCGCGCCCGGTCTACTCCGTCGCGGCGCCGCCGCGGCGCCGGCCGCCGGAGGCCGCGCCGCCCGCAGCGTCCGTCGACCCGCCGCGCGGGCGAGGCCGGCGGATCGACCCGTGGCGCTTGGCGCCGACGCTGATCTCGGCCGCGCTCGCGGTCGTCTACCTGATTCTCCAGCCACGCACGCCGGACCTCGCGGCGCACCTGTTCCGCTCGGAGCTCTTCGGACGCGAGGGGTTCACGGTCTGGAACGGCCAGTGGTACGGCGGCCACCACACGCCGGCGTACTCGGTGTTGTCGCCGCCGCTGGGCTGGCTGCTCGGCCCGCAGCTGATGGGGGCGCTATCGGCGGTCGCGGCGACGGCCTGCTTCACCGAGCTGATGCGCCGCGTCTATGGGTCGGTCGCCGCCCGGTTCGGGACGATCTGGTTCGGCGTCGGCTCGGCGACGCTGCTGTTCACCAACCGGTTGCCGTTCGCGCTCGGGACGGCGTTCGGGGTGGCCGCCGCGCTCGCCCTGCAGCGCAACCGCCGCGTGCTCGCGCCCGTGCTCGGCGTGCTGAGCGCGATCTCGAGCCCGGTTGCCGGCCTGTTCCTGGCGATGGGCGGCGTTGCGTACGCCGTCTCGCACCGGCGCGGAGGCAGCCGGCGGGACTCGAGCGAGCGCCGGATCGCCGCGCGCGACGGCGTGATCCTCGCCGCCGCGGCGTTCCTGCCGCCGGTCCTGCTCTCACTCGCGTTCCCCGAGGGCGGCTACGCGCCGTTCCCGTTCTCGTCCTACGCGCCGATCCCACTGTTCGCGCTCGCCTGCCTGGCCCTGATCCCGCGGGCGCAGGGAACGCTGCGCTGGGGGGTCGCGCTCTACGGGCTCGGCGCCACGCTCGCGCTGGTGATCCCGACCGCGATGGGGGGGAATGCGGTCCGGCTCGGGGCGCTGCTCGGTGGTCCCGTGCTCGCCTGCGCGCTGTGGCCGCGGCTCGGCCGGCGACCGCTCGTCCCGATGGTCGCGCTGCTCGGCGCGCTCGCGTTCTGGCAGTGGTCGCCGGCAGTGCGCGACATCTACAAGGCGATCGACGATCCCGTCGCCCAGGCGTCCTACTTCGATCCGCTGCGCGAGTACCTGCGGCTGCTGCCCGACCAGCGCCGGATCGAGATCCCGTTCACCTTCGGCCACTGGGAGGGCGCCGAGGTCGCCTCCGAGGCGCCGCTCGCGCGCGGGTGGCTGCGCCAGCTCGATACCGGCCGCCACCCGATCTTCTACGGCGACGGGCTCAACGAGCTGACGTACGCGAGCTGGCTGTCCGAGAACGCGATCCGCTATGTGGCGCTTCCCGACGCCAAGCCGGACTCGAGCTCGTACCGCGAGCGGGCGCTGATCGAGAGCGGGCGGCTGCCATATCTGCGCCTCCGCAAGCGCTTCGACCACTGGCGGATCTACGAGGTCACGCTGCCGGCGCCGCTCGTGATTCCCGACGGCGACGCAAACATCGCGCTCGAGCAGCTCGGCTCGGATCGCGTGCTGCTGCGGGTGCGGCGGCCGGGCAGCGCGCTAGTGCGCGTTCGCTGGACGCCGTACTGGCTCGCGAAAGGCGGCTGCGTCGAGCGTGCGGGCGACTGGACGCGCGTGACGGCGCGCAAGCCGGGCTTCTTGGCGCTCGTGATCCGCTTCTCCCCCGAGCGGATCGTCCAGCGCGGCCGCCGCTGCAACGGTCTGTAGCCGGCGGTACGCTAGGTCGTCTCGTGGCCCAGGTCGCTCAGGACTTCTTCGCGCAGTTTCGTCGTGCCTGGCACATGACCAGCCGCTGGACCCCCCAGGGCTGGCTCGACGCGATCCGGCAGCTGGCGCTGTTCGCCGGCGCCTACTACCTCTACCGGCTCGTGCGCGGACTGGTCGACGGCCAGGCGACGATCGCGTTCGAGAATGCGCGCACGCTCGTAGACGTCGAGCGGACGCTCGGGCTCTTCTTCGAGCCGGGGCTGCAGGCGTGGGCTCAGGGCGAGGAGTGGATCGTGACGGGCGCGAACTGGATGTACGTCAACTCGCACTTCGTGATCACCACGACGTTCCTGATTTGGCTCTACGTCTTTCGCAACCGCTCGTACTACTACGTGCGCAACATGTTCTTGATCGCGATGGGGCTCGCGCTCGTCGGCTACCTCGCCTTCCCGACCGCGCCGCCGCGCTACATGCCGGAGTGGGGCTTCACCGACACGGTCGCGTCGTTCGTCGGGCCGCAGGCGGAGCAGAACGCGAACGTCCTCTACAACCCGTTCGCCGCCGTGCCGTCGATGCACGTCGCCTTCGCGTTGATGATCGGCATCCCGGCGATGCCGATCGTCCAGAACCCGGTTGGCAAGGTTCTGTGGGCCTTCTACCCCGCCGTCGTCACGTTCGTCGTCGTCGTGACGGCCAACCACTTCTGGCTCGACGCGGCGCTCGGCGCGCTGGTCGCGGCGATCTCCGCCTGGGGAGCTTCCTACGCGCTCGGCCGGGCGCGTCCCGACGCGTGGGCGTGGCGCAACGGCCGCGCGCAAGCGGTGGCGTAGTGGCGCCCGACCGTGGAGCGCTGAAGCGGGAGAGCGACGCGGCGCCCGCACCGCCGGGATCGAACGGGCCGGCACCGCGTGGGCGGCGCGGGGCCGAGATGCGCGAGCTGGCGCGCAACCGACTGATCGAGTCGCGCCTGACGCCGAACGCGATCTCGATGACCGGCCTGGTCGGCAACGTCGTCGCGGCGGTGCTCGTGACCCAGCGCTACTTCTTCCTGGCCGGAATCGCGTTCGTCCTCGGCTCGGTGATGGACACGCTCGACGGCCGCTACTCGCGGATGTCGGGCAAGGGCAGCCCGTTCGGGGCCTTCCTCGACTCGACGCTCGACCGCGTCGAGGAGGGGATCGTGCTCGCGGCCGTCGGCGCCTACTTCGCCTCGCGCGGCGACGAGCTGGCAGTGGCGGCGGTCGTCGTCGCGGTGCTGTTCTCGTTGATGGTCAGCTACACCCGCGCCCGCGCCGAGGCGCTGGGGGTCGAGTGCAAGGTCGGGCTCGCGACGCGGCCCGTGCGCGTGGTGATCATCTCGGCTGGCCTGCTGTTCGCCAAGGGCGCCGGGCTGGGCGACTTCGAGCTGCTCGAGCCGGCGGTCTACCTGCTCGCCGCGTTGACGGTGGTGACGACGTTCCAGCGCATCGCCCACGTGCGCAAGGCGCTCAACGCCGCGGCGCCCGAGTTGGTCTAAACAGCGCTTAGGCGCTACGCTCGGGGCGACCTTTGGCCTCCTCCAGGCGCTGCCGCGGGTGTAACACGGGCCCGCTGTCGGGGTTCGTATCCACCGTAAGCGGCCCCCGGCGAGGGGGCCGTTCTCATGTAGACACCGACGGAGGCTCCTTTGAGCAACAACGCTTTTTCCAACGGCGCATCGCGCTATCAATCCGAGAAGGTGCGCGTCGCGATCGTCGGCGTCGGCAACTGCGCCTCCGCCTTCGTGCAGGGCGTCGAGTACTACAAGGACGCCGACCCCAACGAGGACGTCCCGGGCCTGATGCACGTCGACCTCGGCGGCTACCACGTACGCGACATCGAGTTCACGGCCGCGTTCGACATCGACTCCGAGAAGGTCGGCAAGGACCTCTCCGAGGCGATCTGGTCGGGCCAGAACAACACGATCAAGTTCGCCGACGTGCCGCATCTCGATGTCCCCGTCCACCGCGGGATGACCCACGACGGACTCGGCAAGTACCTCAAGGAGAAGATCACGAAGGCGGACGGCAAGACCGCCGACATCATCGAGATCCTCAAGGAGACCAAGACCGACGTGGTCGTCTCCTACCTCCCGGTCGGCTCCGAGAACGCGACCAAGTGGTACGTCGAGCAGGTGCTCGAGGCCGGCTGCGGCTTCGTCAACTGCATCCCCGTGTTCATCGCCCGCGAGGAGTACTGGGGCAACCGCTTCCGCAAGGCCGGCCTGCCGATCGTCGGCGACGACATCAAGTCGCAGGTCGGGGCGACGATCGTCCACCGCCAGCTCGCGCGTCTGTTCGGGGACCGCGGCGTGAAGATGATGCGCACGTCGCAGCTCAACGTCGGCGGCAACATGGACTTCTACAACATGCTCGAGCGCGAGCGCCTGGAGTCCAAGAAGATCTCCAAGACCAACGCCGTGACGTCGATCATGGACCACGAGCTGCCCAAGGACGACGTCTACATCGGGCCGTCGGACTACGTGCCGTGGCTGACCGACCGCAAGTGGGCGCACATCCGCGTCGAGGGCCAAGCGTTCGGCGACGTGCCGCTCAACCTCGAGCTGAAGCTCGAGGTCTGGGACTCGCCGAACTCGGCCGGGATCGTCATCGACGGCGTCCGCTGCTGCAAGCTGGCGCTCAACCACGGAGTCGGCGGGCCGCTCGAGGCCCCGTCGTCCTATCTGATGAAGTCGCCGCCGGTCCAGGTGCAGGACTCGATCGCACGCACCAACACCGAGGAGTTCATCGCCGAGTACGGCGGCGCGCCGAAGCTCCCCGGCGGGGGCGCCAAGGTCAGCGAGACGTCGGACGCGTAGACGGGGGCCACAGCGAAGCGCAGTGCCAGCGGGCGGCCATCGGGCCGCCCGCTCTCGTTTCGAGGCCTATCCTGCGCGCGTGGCTGGCCCGCGCTTCTCGATCGCCCAGGTGACGCCCTACCCCTGGAGCAGCACCATGACGTAAACCGGTTCGTCGAGCGGTTGTCGGAGGAGCTGCAGGGGCGGGGGCATCGAGTCGTGATCGTCGCGCCGTCGGACTCGCGCAAGCTGATCCGCGAGGGTCGAGCGAGGGTGCGTGCCGTGGTGGGTGGCGACCAGGACGCGCTGTTCGACGGCGACGTGCTGGCGGTCGGCCAGAGCCTGCCGTTCCGGGGCGGGCGGTCGGTGGCGCTGCCGCTGGACGTGTCGCGGACGCTCGAGGACCTGCTCGAGCACGCGCAGCTCGACTTCGTCCACGTCCACGAGCCGTTCGCGCCGAGCGCCGCGTCGGCGGCGCTGCGGCATTCGCGGACGCTGAACGTGGGGACGTTCCATGCCGCGAACGAGCGCTTCCTGTCGACCCAGGTGGCGCGCAGGGTGGTGCAGTTGCTGTTCGGGCGCCTCGATGCGCGGACCGTGTCGTCGGTCGCTACGCGGGACCTGGTCGAGCGGTTCTTCCCTGGGCAGTACACCGTGGTTCCGCCGGGCACGGATTTGGTCGATGCATCGGGTGAGGTAGCAGCGCCGGAGATCCTGTACTCGGCCGACGAGGACCGGGGCGCGCTGCGGCTCTTCCTGCGTGCGCTGCGCAAGCTGCCCGTCGAGCTGGACTGGACGGCGACGGTGTGGCTGCGGGACCCGGCCGCGATCGCCTCGCCGCTGCAGCTGCCGCGGCGGCTGCGCGACCGTGTGCGGCTTGCGGGGCCGGCGGACGGCCCGGAGGCGGAGCACCTCGGGCGCGCAGCGATCGTCGTCGCCGCTTCGACGGGCGTGGCGCCGTCGTCCCAGCTCGTGCTGCGAGCGCTGGGAGCGGGCGCGGTTCCCGTCGTGGCGAACCTGCCGCAGTACGCGGAGCTGCTCGACGACGGCGAGCTGGGGCTGCTGTTCGAGCCGCGCGACACGGTCGCGCTGGCGGCCCAGCTCGAGCGGCTGGTGTCGGATCGGCAACTGCTGGACCGCTTCGCGACGAACGTCGGGCGGGTGCGCGAGGGGCTCTCTTGGTCGCGCGTTGCCGACGAGGTCGAGGCGATCTACGCGACGACAGCCGCGCGCCGCCACGACCCGGCGGGCAAGCCCGCGATCCGCAAGCGGCTCGCCGAGCGCGACTTCGTCCACGTCGACCTGCACATGCACACCGACCATTCGAGCGACTGCGCGACGCCGGTCGAGACGCTGCTGAGCGCGGCGAAGGCGGCGGGGCTCGGCGCGATCGCGGTCACCGACCACAACGAGGTCTCGGGCGCGCACGAGGCGCGCGAGCAGGCCGAGCGCGACGGGGGGATCAAGGTGATCGTCGCGGAGGAGGTCAAGACGGCCGACCAGGGCGAGGTGATCGGCCTCTTCATCGAAGACAAGATTCCGCGTGGGCTGACTCTGCAGGAGACGATCGCGGCGATCAAGGCGCAGGGCGGTCTGGTGTACGTGCCGCATCCGTTCGACCGGATGCACTCCGTGCCCGACTACGAGCACCTGCTCGACGTCGTCGAAGATGTCGACGCGATCGAGGTCTTCAACCCGCGCGTGGCGTTCTCGGCGTTCAACGAGGAGGCGGCTCGGTTCGCCCAGAAGTACCGGATCGTCGCGGGGGCGGGGTCGGACAGTCACGTGGCGGCGGGGCTCGGGTCGGTCAAGATCCGGATGCGCGACTTCGACGGGCCGGAGGAGTTCCTCGAGTCGCTGCGCGATGCCGACATCGTGCGCAAGCGCCAGTCGCTGCTCTACGTGCAGGCGCTGAAGTTCCTCCAGACCCGCGCGACGCCCCAGGCGGCGCGGCGGCGGACGGCGAAGCCGGGCGCCGGGGCGACGCGAGCGCGGCGCAACGGCGCGTAGGCCGAGAGACGATTCGACCTCGAACCGGGTATGAGCAACCCGAGGCAAGCAACGAACGATGCAGCCAAGAGGACAGCGAGCCGGGTCGTCTAATCCCATCGGCGTGCCCGCGACCGACGATGAGATTCGTGAGAAGTACCTCGAGCGGGCGATCCGCGAGCTCAACCAGCTGACCCGCGAGATCCAGGAGTGCGACCACTGCCCGCGTGGCAGCCTGATGCCCGTGCTCGGCTCCGGCCACCCGCAGGCCGACGTCTTCATGCTCAAGTTCGCACCGCGCCCGTCTGAGATCGAGGAGGGCGTCGCCTTCTACGGCCGCGCCGGCGGCGCGCTGATGAAGAGCTTCAAGCGGCTCGGCATCGACCCGCTCGCCGTCTACGGCACGGTGTTCGTCAAGTGCCCGGTCGTCGACACCGACCTGTCGGCGCCCGAGTGCCGCGCCCGCGTGCTCGACGAGCTCGCGGTCGTGCAGCCGCGGATCGTGGTCGTCATGGGCGAGGAGGCGCTCGAGGAGCTCAACGCGCTCCAGGTGCCGCTCGCCGCCCAAGTCTCCGCCACCCCCGGCGAGATCCAGAAACTCACCGCCAGCTGCGATGCCCTCTACGTGCCCGACATCGACGCCTCGCTCGACGACGAGCGCGCCAAGCGCGCCTTCTGGCAGGCGTTCCGCTCGCTCGGCGAGTGGTACGCCGACTTCCCGCCTTATTAGCGCGGCCAGGCTTTGCCGGTCGGCCTTCGGGGTAGTCGTCCGGTGAGAGCAGTCGAGCTGAGGAGGCCCAATGCCGAGGGTGCTGGTGGTCGCGAATCAGACCGCCGAGTCGGATGAGTTGTTGAACGCGCTGCGGGAGCGCGGGGGGCAAGACGACGACTGCGATTTCACCGTGCTGATCCCGGCGACGCCACACGGGCTCGCATGGGCGGCGAACATGGCCGCAGACAAGGGTCAGGACGAGGCCGCGGAGCATCGTGACGCGCTCGTCGAGCGGCTGCGAGGGTCCGGCATCCGGGTGAACGACGCGATCATCGGGGACCCCGATCCGCTCGCGGCGATCCAGGACGCCTGCAACCTCGGCGAGTACGACGAGGTGATCGTGTCGACGCTGCCGCACCACGTGTCAAAGTGGCTGCACCTCGACCTGCCGCGTAAGGCCGCGCATGCCACCGGCCTTCCGGTGCAGAGCGTCGAGGCGTCGAAGCCGGACACGGCCGCTCCGCAGCCGGGTACTGGCGTCTGATCAGGCGCCGAGGAGGTCCTCGAGCCGAGCGACGCGCTCGCGCAGCTCGGCGACCTCGCGCTCGAGGCGGCCTGTCCGATCGCCTTCGTCAGGAGGGTCGACGGTGCTGGGGCTCGACTCGGGCGGGAGCGTGGAGGACTCGGTCGCCAACGCGGCAGGCGCCCGCTGGGTGGACCCGTCTTCGTCGGGCTCGCCGCCGTCGAGCAGCTGGACGTAGCGCTGCTCCTTCTGGCCGGGGCGGCGGGGGAGGCGGGCGGCGAGCTCGCGGTCGATCAGCCGGTCGAGGGTCTCCTCGATCGCGGTGAGGTCGGCGAAGGAGTGGAGGCGGTCGGTGCGCTGCTTGAGCTCGCCAGGAGTCTGGGGGCCGCGGAGCATGAGCACGCAGAGGAGGGCGCCCTCTGGGTCGGCGAGGCCGAGAGCCTCGTCGAACATGTGGCGGTACTTGCGGGCACGGCTGCCGGCGCCGCTGGCGAGGCGGGTCCAGCCACGGCGGCCGAGGTGCTCGAGCGCGTCGAGGATCGTGTGCTCGTCAAAGTCGACGACGGGATCGCGGTTCGTCACCTGGTTGCAGGCGAGGCGGAGCGAGTTGACGCTCAGCGGGTAGGCGTCGGGGGTGGTGCGGCGCTTCTCGATCAGCGATCCGAGCACGCGCAGCTCGGCGGCGTCGGGCGGGTTCGGGCCGGGGTAGTAGCCGCTCATCGCCTCTGCAGCAGCGCGACCGACTCGATGTGCGGGGTCTGGGGGAACATGTCGATCGGGCGCACGGTCTTCAGCTCGTAGCCGGCGTCGACGAGCTGGCGGGCGTTCGGGGCGAGCGTCGTCGGGTTGCAGGAGACGTAGACGATCGTCGGCGCCTCGACCTCGAGCACGCGGCGGACGACCTTCTGGGAGAGGCCCGCGCGCGGCGGGTCGACGACGACGACGTCGGCGGTGCCCTCCTCCTCGATCAGCGGGCGCATCGCGGTGCGGATGTCGCCGGCGTAGAAGCGCGCGTTGTCGACGTCGTTGAGCGCCGCGTTGGCGATCGCGTCGGCGACCGCCTCCTCGACGATCTCGACGCCGACGACCTCGCGCGCGTCGAGCGCGAGCGCGATGCCGATCGTGCCGATGCCGCAGTAGAGGTCGAAGACTCGCTCGCGGCCGGAGAGGCCGGCGAGCTCGGCGGCGGTCGCGTAGATCCGCTCGGCCATCTCGGTGTTGGTCTGGAAGAACGCTTCGGGCGAGATGCCGAAGCGCAGCCGGGTGCCGCCGACGTCGAGCTCCTCGAACAGCTTCGACTCGCCCTTCAGGCGCTCGGTGGTCCCGCCGGTGGTCGTCTCGCCGAGGCCCTCGACGTTGGTCCAGAGGAAGCTGTCGGCGGGCGCAGCGGCGGCGAGCGCGTAGCCGTCGAGGTCCTTGCGGCGCGTGACCAGTCGCGCCTGCAGCTCGCCGGTGCGCCGGCCCTCGCGCACGACGAGGTTGCGCAGCACGCCGGACTGGTCGCGGCGGTCGTAGGGCGGGATCTCGTGCTCGCGGCACCAGTCCGCGACCGTGTTGCGCAGCGCGTCGACGCGCTCGGAGGCGAGCACGTCCTCGGTCAGCTCGTCGATCGCGTCCCAGCGTCCCGCGCGGTGCGTGCCGAGCACGAGCCGGCCGTCCTCGTCCGCGCCGAAGGAGTACTCGACCTTGTTGCGGTAGCGCAGCTGCTCGACCGCCGGGACGATCGGTTCGATCGGCGCGTCCTCGAAGCCGCCGAGGCGCTCGAGCGCGTCGCGGACCTGATGCTGCTTCTCGGCGAGCTGGCGCTCGTAGGGCAGCACCTGCCACGGGGCGCCGGGATGCGGGGTGGCGGGCTCGATCCGCTCCGGCGACGGCTCGAGCAGCTCGACGACGACCGCCTCGGCGTACGAGCGCTTCGACTTGCCGACCCGCGCGCGAACCCGGTCCCCGGGCACGGCGCCGCGCACGAAGACGACGAAGCCGTCTGCCCGGCCGATCCCCGCCCCGCCGTAGGCGAGCGACTCGATCGTGACCTCGAGCTCCTCGTCGCGCCGCGGGCGCGGCCTTCTGACCGCGGGGGTCTCCGTCATTCGGCTCATGCTCGCAGGCGCCGGGACGGCTACTTCAGCCGCTGGTCGATCGCCCGCAGGACGGTCTTGCGGTTGGCGTTGCGGCGCTCGTGGTCGCGCAGGGTGCGCAGGTCCGCCGGCGACAGGCCGTCGAGGCGGTCCTGGACCTGGGCGGCGGTCAGGTCGTCGTAGCCCGTGATCGGAAACGCCGGCCCCCTGCCCGTCGCGCGCCGGGCCTTGTCGGCCTTGCCGGCGAGCGCGTGCTCGAGCTCGGCGATGACGTCGTTGGTCTGGCGCCGGCCGCGCTCGATCAGGCTCGTGACGAGGTCCTGGGCGTCGTCCGCCGTGACCCGGCCGCGGCTGACGGCCTCATTGAGCGCCCCCTCGATCCGGTCGCGGGTGAGCATCACCATGCCGAGCGGATCGACCAGGTGGCTGAGCGTCTCGCGCAGCTCGTGGACGCTGCCGGACGGCTCGGTGCCCTTGTCGGACCGACCGCCGGTCGGGCGCCTCGGCGCGCCGCCGTGCTGTTGCTCCGCCATCTCGCGCTGCCTCCTGCTCTCCGCCGGGTCGCTCGTGTCGTTCGGGACTATCGCAGGCGAAACTCGGCAAGGACCGGCGCGTGGTCGGACAGCCTGATCGCCAGGCCCGCGGGGCCGGGCACCTCGCGCGCGGTAGGAGCGAGCGCGGCCGGAGGCCGCACCAGCTCGACGCCGCGCGCGAGCAGGTGATCGAGCGACTGCGGCGCCGTCGGACGGGTCAGGCCGTAGCGGTCGCGCAGCGCCGCGAAAGCATCCGGCTGGCGGGCGGGGCGGAGGTTGAGATCCCCGCCGAGGACGAGCGGCGCGCCGGCCGCCCAGGCGGAGGCAATCTCCGCGGCGTTCAGCGCCTCGGCCGCGCCGTTGCCGGTCGCGGGAACTGACAGGTGCGTGCAGGCGACGACGAGCGTCCGCCCGGCGGGAGGCACGCTCCGGCCTGGGGACGCCGGATCGGCGGTAGGCGTGGCCTCGGCCAGGCCCGCCGCCTCAGCCGGAATCGCGAGACGGGTCAGCAGCAGCACTCGGCGCTCGGGCGCAGTGGCGAGGACGACGCGTTCGCTGGCAACGATCCGCGCCGGCGGACGGGCGAGCACCATGTTCGAGCCGCCCTCGTTCGAGGCGATCAGGTCCGGGTTCCACTCCGCGAGGGCGGCGCGCAGCCACGCGAGCGAGTTGCGCGATGTCAGGGCGCGCTCGCCTTGGGCGCCGGTCGCCCGCTCGAGATCCCCGAGCCAGCGCGGCGGAGCCTCCTGCAGCAGCGCGACGTCCCACTCCCAGCCGGCGAGCAGGCCGGCGAACTCACGGCGCAGCGGCACGTTGACCTGGGCGTGGGTCGCGCCGAGCTCGGGGCGCCGCAGCAGCCGCGAGCGCCAGGTCTGCAGCGAGCGGTCGGGCGGGTGATCGCGCCCATGGAACAGGTTCCAGGTGAGAAGCCGGATTAGGATGCCGGGGTGACTCGCCACTTCCTCACCGGCGCCGAGCTTACGGGCGCGGAGCTGAGCTCGCTGCTCGACCGCGCGCTCGAGCTCAAGGCCGATCGGCTCTGCTCGCGGGCGCTCGACGGCAGCAGCGTGGCGCTCGTGTTCGAGCAGCCCTCGACGCGCACGCGCGTCTCGTTCGAGGTGGGAGTCGCCGAGCTGGGTGGCACGCCGGTGCTGCTGCGCGGCGACGAGCTGCAGCTGCGGCGCGGCGAGTCGACCCGCGACACGGCGATCGTGCTGTCGCGCTTCGTCCACATGATCGGCATCCGGACCGGCGACCACGGACCGCTCGAGGAGCTGGCCGAGCACGGCACGGTCCCGGTCGTGAACATGCTCACGCGCGAGCACCACCCCTGCCAGGCGCTCGCCGACCTGCTGACGCTGCGCGAGCGCTTCGGCTCGCTCGACGGGCTGCGGCTCGCCTACGTCGGCGACGGCAACAACGTCGCCGTCTCGCTGATGGTGCTGGGGGCCAAGGCCGGCATCGACGTTGTCGTCGCGGCCCCGGCGGAGCTGGCGCCGCCGGCAGAGGCGGTTGCGCTCGCGCAGTCGGGCGCCGAGGGATCCGGGCGGGCGAGCGTCGTGACCGACCCGCGCGAGGCTGCCGCGGGCGCGCACGCGCTCTACACCGATGTCTGGGTCAGCATGGGCGACGACCAGGGCGAGGCGGAGGCGAGGCGTGGCGCGCTCGCGCCGTACCGGCTCGACGAGGCGCTGCTCGACTCGGCGCGCGAGGACGCGATCGCGCTTCACTGCCTACCGGCCCACCCGGGCGAGGAGATCACCGCCGAGGTGCTTTACGGACCGCGCTCGGCGGTCTGGGACCAAGCGGAGAACCGGCTCCACGCGCAGAAGGCGCTGATGGAGCTGCTGGTCGCCGGCTGACTTCCGTTGTCACTGCGAGCGGAGGTACGCTGTCGGGGCCCACTCCTGAGGAGGTCCGAAGTGAAGAAGTCGTGGCTCGTCCCGTTCCTTGCCTGTCTCGTGCTCGGACTCGCCGTCGCCGGCTGCGGCGACGATGACGACGGGGACTCCGGCGGCAGCGCCGCGACGACCGAGCAGACCACGACCTCCGAGCAGGCGGGTGGCTCAGGCGACAAGGCCGCCACGACCGCGACGGCCGAGATCATCGACAACGACTACGACCCGCGCGACATCACCGTCGCCAAGGGCGCCACGGTCACGTGGACGAACACCGGCCAGCTGCCGCACACGGTGACCAAGGACGCCGGTCCCGGACCGGACTTCGACTCGGGGACGGTCGATCCGAACGGCACCTTCGAGCAGACGTTCGACACGGCCGGCGAGATCGAGTACTTCTGCACGATCCATTCGGGCCAACGCGGAACTGTCACGGTCGAGTAGCAGCCTCCGCCTACTAGCGGCGCAGGCCGAAGCCGCGCAGCATCAGCAGCGCGGACTCGCCGAGGCCACCGCGGGCGGGCAGCAGGCCGAGCTGGCAGGCGCCGGCGTAGAGGTCGAAGAAGCCGCGCGCGCGGCGGATCCGCCCGTCGGTCAGCTCGACGTAGTGGAGCCCGTGGAGGGTGACGAAGCGGTCGGTGGCGGGCAGCATCGCGATCGATCCCTTGTGGGTACCGGCCATGCGCCAGGGGATGCAGGCGTTGTCGCCGCGCTGGAGCGGTGGCGCCGTCGCCTCGGCGCGCGCGTCCGGGAACGCCTCGCGGAAGCGCGCGGCGTGCGCCTCGAGCGCGTCGAGCCCACTGCGCGGCCGGGGGGAGAGCGGGTCCTCGTAGCTCACGTCGACCGCGCAGCAGGCGGCAAAGCCGGCGTCCGACGTCCACGCCGCGGTCCAGCTCGCCGCGAGCTCGTCGATCTCGGCCCGCTCCGGCAGCGGGGCCCCGGTCACGTCAGCTCCGCGACACCCTCGACCGGGCTCGACGGCTCGCCGTAGAGCCGGCGCGGGATGCGCCCCGCGCGGCGGGCCGCGTAGCCGGCCTCGACCGCCTTGCGCATCGCGGTCGCCATTACGGCCGGATCCTCGGCACGCGAGACGGCGCTGGCGAGCAGCACGGCGTCGCAGCCGGCCTCCATCGCGAGCGCGGCGTCGGAGGCGGTGCCGATGCCGGCGTCGAGGATGACCGGAACGCGCGCGGCCTCGACGATCAGGCGCAGGTTGTAGGGGTTGGCGATCCCCATGCCGCTGCCGATCGGCGAGCCGAGCGGCATCACCGCGGCGCAACCGGCGTCCTCGAGCCGGCGCGCCAGCACGGGGTCGTCGTTGGTGTAGGGCAGCACGGTGAAGCCGTCGCCGACGAGCTGCTCGGCGGCGTCGAGCAGCTCGCCCGGATCGGGCAGCAGCGTCTTGTCGTCGCCGATCACCTCGAGCTTGACCCAGTCGGTCTCGAGCGCCTCGCGGGCGAGCCTGGCCGTGGCGACCGCGTCGCGCGCGGTGAAGCAGCCGGCGGTGTTGGGCACGACGAAGCAGCCGCAGTCGTCGAGCAGCTCGAGGATCGAGCCGCGCGCCGTCGGGTCGACGCGCCGTAGCGCGACCGTCGCGACGTCGGCGCCCGACGCCTGCACGGCGGCGCGCATCGCATCGAGGCTGCGGAAGCCTCCGGTGCCGATTATCAGCCGCGACTCGAACGAGCGGCCCGCGATCTCCAGTGCGCTCACGGCCTCATCCTCCCTGAACCGCCTGCAGCACCTCGACCCGCTCGTCGCCACTCAACGGGCGCGACTCCCACTGCCCGCGCGGGACGACCTCGCCGTCGACGGCGGCGGCGACGCCGCGCCCGTCCGCGGACGCTCCGACCGCACGCACGGCGTCCAGCACGGTTGCGCCGTCGGGCAGCTGATGGGCGTCGCCGTTGAGCATCACGGTCAGCACCGGGCGCCCACCTCGGCGAGGGCGGCGCAGCCGGGCAGAGCCGCCGCCGTCACGCCCTGACCTCGCCGAAGCGACCGGGACGGAACGGTGCGAAGGCGGAGGGCAGCTCGCCGCGGGTCAGCAGCTCGGTGACGGCGCGGGCGGTGAACGGCGCGAGCATGATCCCGTTGCGGTGGTGACCCGTCGCCCAGACGAGGCCGTCGGGCTCACCCGCGCCGACCGCCGGGGAGTTGTCGGGAGTCCCCGGGCGCAGGCCCGCGCGCGCCCGCACCAGCTCCAGCTCGCCGATCTCCGGCAGTACCTCCCACGCCGCCTCGAGCAGCCGGTAGACGCCCTCGGCAGTGACCGTCGTGTCGAAGCCCTGCTCTTCCTGGGTCGCGCCGAGCACCACCCGGCCGTCGCCGCGGGTGACGAGGTAGCAGCGCGGGGTGCGGACGATGTGGCGTGCCGGCGGCCGGTGGCCGGGGCGGACGCGCAGCTCGAGCAGCTGACCCTTGACCGGCCGGACGCTCGGCGCCGACGCCTCGCTCGCGAGCGCGCCCTCGGTGCTCCAGGCGCCAGCGGCGACGAGCACCGTGGCGGCCGCGATCGTCTCGTCGTCGTCCCCACTTGCCGTGGCGACCGGAGTGGCCTCGCCACCGCGCAGGCGCAAGGCGGCTGGCGATGTGCGCGCGGCCACCCGCACGCCGGTCACGCGACCGCCCTCGGTCTCGATGCCGGTCACGTCGGCGCCCGCGCGCAGCTCGCCACCGGCCGCCTCGAGCGCGACGACGAGCGCGCGCAGGACCGAGGCGGGGTCGGCATAGCCGTCCTGGGGCGCGTGGATCGCGCCGCCGATCCGGGGCGAGAGCGACGGCTCGCGACGGCGCGCCTCACGTGGGGGAAGCCATTCGGCGTCCAGCTCGAGCTCGAGCTGGAAGGCGTGCAGGCGGCGCAGCTCCTCGACGTCGTCGCGGTCGGCGGCGACGACCAGCGCACCCGACTCGGTGTAGCCGGTCGGCAGCGCGGTCGCCTCCTCGAGCTCGGCGGCGAAGCCCGGCCACTGGGCGCGCGCCTCGAGGTTGAGCGCCAGCAGCGCCTGCTCGCCGAAGCTCGCCTCGGTGACCGGCGCGAGCATCCCCGCCGCGACCCCGGACGCGCCGGCGCCCGGCTCGTCGCGCTCGAGCACCAGCACCGACATGCCGGCCTGGGCGCAGCGCCATGCGCAGCTCAGGCCGATCGCCCCGGCGCCGACGACGATCAGGTCGTATGCGCGTTCCATCGCCACCAAAGGTACCCCTGTGCGCCCCTCTTCCTCTGCGAGGATGCGAGGCGATGACCTCCGCAGCGCAACGTCGGCAGCGCCTCGCCGGCGCGCGCCTGTATCTGGTCGCGGACGGCGGGATGGCGGACGCAGCCGTCGAGGCGGCGCTCGCGGGTGGCGTCGACATGCTCCAGCTGCGCGATCCGGCGCTCGACGACGACGCGATCGTGCGCCGCGCGGCCGCGTGGAGAGCGCTCTGCGACCGGCACGGGGCGCTGCTGTGGCTCAACGACCGTCCCGATCTGGCGCTGCGTGCGGGCGCCGACGGCGTGCACGTCGGACAGGACGACATGCCGGTCGCCGAGGTCCGTGTCCTGGTCGGCGAGGAGCTCCTGATCGGCCTCTCGACCCACTCGCCCGATCAGCTCGAGGCAGGCGTGGCCGAGGGCGCGGATCAGCTCAGCGTCGGTCCGGTCTGGGAGACGCCGACCAAGCCGGGGCGCGCTGCCGCCGGTCTCGACTACGTGCGCGCAGCCGCCGAGCGGCAGTTGCCGGTGCCGTGGTTCGCGATCGGCGGGATCGATGCGTCGAACGTCGGCGAGGTGGTCGCGGCCGGTGCCGAGCGCGTCGTGGTCGTGCGCGCGATCCGCGAGGCCGGCGACCCCGGAGCGGCCGCCGCCGACCTGCGCGCCGCGCTCGAAGGGAGGACCGTTGGCGCAGCGCGGTAGCCGCAAGCGACGCAAGCAGCGCCAGGGCGCTCGGGCGGCGACCGACCGCACGCCGGTGGCCCAGAGCGCGGAGCTGGGCTCCGACGCGGGCCGGAACGGCGGAGCAGGAACCGGCGCGGCGCCAGAGCGCGGGATGTCCCGCGGCTACGCCCGCTCGCGCGCGAAGGACGACGCCGTCAGCGCGCAGCTGGAGCCGCTGAGGCCCGGCGAGCGACCGCGCGCGGTGACGGCCGGGGCGATCGTCGCCGCGATTGCGGCGCTGGCCAACCTCGTCGCGATGGCGGTCCGCTACGACCCCGACGCGAGCCAGAAGACGATCCAGAGCCTGCTCGGCGCAGCCATCCTCGTCGTGGTCGCGGTCGGCATGTGGCGTGCGCGCTACTGGGCCGTGCTCGGGATGCAGACGCTGCTCGCGATCACGATCGTGCTCGGCTCGCTGGCGCTGCTGACCGCGGTCAACCTCGCCGCGGCGTTGCTCGTGGGCGTGATCGTCGCCGCCGCGGGCACGCTGTTCTGGTTCCTCGTCAAGGCGATGGCGCGGATCCAGATGCCGCCGCGGCCCGGCGCGGACCGCTGACGCCGGCGGACGGCCTGCAGAACGCTGGGCCAGACGGCCGACGACGGGCCTTGGATAGGCTCCCCCGCCATGCCCGAGAGCGCCTACGACTGCATCGTGATCGGCTCCGGCCCGGGCGGCTACGTCGCCGCGATCCGGGCGGCGCAGGTCGGCATGAAGACGGCTGTCGTGGAGCGCGCCGACGTCGTCGGTGGACGCTGCCTTAACGAGGCCTGCATCCCGGCGAAGGCCGTGCTGCGCGTCGCCGACGCCTACAAGGAGGTGCTCGAGGCGAAGAGCTTCGGCATCACCGCCTCCGACGTGAGCTTCGACTTCTCCGGCGCGACGGCCCACCGCGACAAGGTGATCAAGACGCTCACCGGCGGCGTCTCGATGCTGTTCGACAAGAACAAGATCGAGGTCATCAAAGGACACGGATCGCTGACCGAGGACGGCAACGTCAAGGTCGGCGGCTCGTTCGACGGCGACGAGTACGAGGCCGGCAAGGTGATCCTCGCGACCGGATCGGTGGCGAAGCCGCTGTTGGGGCTCCAGTTCGGCGGGCGGATCCTCGACACCGCGGCGATGTGGCTGACATCCGAGCAGCCGAAGCGGCTCGCCGTGATCGGCGCCGGAGCGTCGGGCACCGAGGTCGCCTCGGCGTTCGGCCGGCTCGGCACCGAGGTGATGCTGATCGAGGCGCTCGACCAGATCCTGCCGCTCGAGGACAAGGACATCGCCCGCGCCTGCGCGCGTGAAATCGCGAAGCAGAACGTGAAGATCGTCACCGGCGCGAACGTCGAGTCCGCGGAGGACACGGGTGGCGCGGTCAAGCTCGTCATCAACGGCGAGCAGCACGAGTTTGACGTGCTCTGCATCGCCGCCGGGCGCGGCGCCGACGTCGAGGGCCTCGGCCTCGACGAGGCCGGCGTCAAGACCGACGAGCGCGGACTGATCGAGGTCGACGGAGCGCTACGGACCTCGAAGGAGAACGTCTACGCGATCGGCGACCTGGTGCCAGGCCCAGCGCTCGCGCACAAGGCCTCCGACGAGGGCGTGATCGCGGTCGAGGACGCCGCCGGGATGGACACCCACCCGATCGACTACCCCTACGTGCCGCGGGTCACATTCTGCTCGCCCCAGGTCGCCAGCTTCGGACTGACCGAGGCGCAGGCGAAGGAGGCCGGTCACGACGTCGTCGTCGGCAAGATCCCGATGGGCGCCGTCGGCGCCCCGACCGTCTACGGCGACCGCGGCGGCATGGTCAAGATCGTCGGCGACCGCCGCTACGGCGAGATCGTCGGCGGCCACATCGTCTCCGTCAAGGCCGCCGAGCTGATCCAGGAGCTCGTCGTCGCCCGCGAGCTCGAGGGCGGCTACCCCGAGCTCGCCCGCACGATCCACCCCCACCCCGCCTTCGCCGAGACGATCCTCGAGGCCGCCCGCGCCACCGACGGCTGGCTGATCCACGGCTGACGCCCTGCGGCGCACCTGACTCCTGGGGGTGGAGGCCACGGCGACGGCCCTCCGATGGGACGAATCCCGTCCCGAAGGAGCAGCCCGTGTCAGCAGCGTCCCGTCTCATGCTCGCCGTGGCCCTCGCGGCCGCGTCGGCGATCCTCGCTCCCGCGCCCGCGAGCGGCGGGACCTACAACGTGCATCAGTGCGACTGGGCGGCGGGCATCCCGAGCCACGACTTCGTCTGGCAGGCGTCGGGTACGCCGCCGCTGATTCCGCACACCGGCAGCAGCTGCGGCGAGTTCGGGCTGTCGGCGCGCAACAGCTCGCCGGGCGTCGAGCACACCTACCCGTCCGGGGGCTATGGCGGCTGGTTCGCCTACGCGCCTGCCGGGACGGCGATCGTGCACTTCTCCGGCGCGTTCGGGACGCTCGCGGGCTGCTGCATCAACGGGCTCGCCACCTACGCCGAGGCGACCCAGTTCGGCGACGGCTCGGGCGGGCGCTCGTACCTCTTCCAGGGCAACCTGGGCAATGACACCTGGTACGCGCCGTCCGGGCTGCAGGGCCCCGTCGGGCGCGCCTGGAACGCGTCGACGAGTGGGTTCGTGGCGCAGCGGGTCGGCTTCCACGTGCAGTGCGGGCCGGGGTTCTCGTGCTTCCAGCGGACGACCGGCGACCTGCGCGTGCGCGGACGGTCGTTTCGCTTCGCGCTCCGCGACGACGTGCCGCCGACTCTCGGAGCGGCGGATGGCACCTTGCTCGCGAACCGCTGGCTGCGCGGCGCCCACACGCTGACGTTTCCGGGGTTCGACGTCGGCGGCGGAGTGGCGGGCGTCGAGGCCGAGTTCGACAACGGGACGGCGGTCGGGCTCCCGGCACCGTGCGCCTCGGTCGGCGGCGAGTACGTGCGCCTACAGCCGTGTCCGGGCGCTCATGCGGGGGCGTGGACGGTGGACACCGCGAAGCTGCCGGACGGTCAGCGGACGGTCGCACTGCGGGTGCGCGACGCCGGCGGGGCGGTCGCCAGCGGCGTCCGCTCGCTGAGGGTCGACAACAACGCGCCGCTCGCGCCCCGGGACGCCGCGGTCGTCGGCGGCAGCGGCTGGCGAGCAGCGAACGACTTCGCCGTCCGCTGGGCGAACCCGGCGGGTCAGCACGCGCCGATCGCGGGCGCGCGCTTCAGCGTCTGTCGTGTCGGTGGCGGCGACTGCGTGAGTGGGGCGAAGGCCGGTGACGGGATCGCGACGCTCGGGGGGCTCACCGTGCCGCGCGCCGGCGAGTGGGACGTCCGCGTGTGGCTCGAGGACGCGGCCGGCAACGCCGCCGTCGCACAGGCCGCGACGCCGTTGCGGTTGCGGCTCGACCCGGACCCGCCGTCGGTGCGCTTCGCGCCGAGCGACCCGGCGGCTCCGTCGATCGTGACGGCCGAGGTGCAGGACCTCTCCGGGCTCGCCGACGGCGCGATCGAGCTGAAGCGACTTGGCACCAAGGTTTGGAATCCGATTCCGACTGCGCGCGCCGGCACGCGGCTCGAGGCCGACGTCGACGCCGCGCGACTGGCGGACGGCTTCTACGAGCTGCGGGCACGGGCCGTCGATGCGGCGGGCAATCAGACGGTCCGCGGCGGAGCGGGGCGCACCCTGCCCGTCCGCACACCGACGCGGCTACGGGCAACGGTGGGCAAGCGCATCGAGGTCGCGCGGCGCGGCTGCAGGCCCGCTCGTGCGGTGCGCTGCCGCAGGAGCGTCACGGTCCGCCGCCAAGTGATCACGGCGCCGCACGGGTCGACGGCGGCGATCCGCGGTCGGCTCGCGACGCTGGCGGGAGAGCCGCTCGCCGGGCGAGCCGTGGCGGTGGAGCTCGTCTCACGCGATCGCACGCGCGAGGCTGCGGTGGCGCAGACCGACGTCGCTGGACGCTTCGCCTTCACCTTGCCGGCGCTCCGCTCGGCGATCGTGAGCCTGCGCTTCGACGGCGACCGCGGCGTGCTCCCCAGCCGGCGCGCGCTGGGCGTCCACGTGCCGGCGCCTGTGACGATCGCCACGGCCCGGAGGATCGTGCACGGCGACGGGCGAGTGCTCTTCCACGGACGCGTGCGGGGAGGGTCGATCTCGGACCGCGGCAAGCTCGTCGAGGTCCAGGCGCACTTTCGGGGGCGCTGGCGGACGATCTCGGCCGTGCGCTCCCGCCGCGACGGGCGCTGGCGCTTTCCGTACGACTTCCGCTCGGGTGCGGCAACCGCCCGCTACCGGCTGCGGGCGCGAGTCCCGATCGAGGCCGGCTACCCGTTCGCGGCCGGCGCGTCGCGGCCGGTTCGCGTTACGGTCCATCCGCGATGAGCGACTCGGCGCCCGTCTTCTACTACGACCTCGGGTCGCCGTACGCCTGGCTCGCGGCCGAGCGGATCCACGCGGTGCTGCCGGTGGCGGCGGTCTGGCAGCCGATCCTGCTCGGCGGGGTCTGGCAGAGCACGGGCGGTGGGTCGTGGTCGCTGACCGACGAGCGTGCGACCGGCATGGCGGAGGTCGAGCGGCGGGCGCGCGAGTACGGGCTGCTGGACGTGCGCTGGCCGGACCCGTGGCCGACGAGCTCGCTCGCCGCGATGCGCGCCGCGACCTTCGCCCAGCAGGCCGGCAGGACCGTCGCGTTCTCGCTCGCGGCGTTCCGCCAGGCGTTCTGCGCCGGCCGCGACCTCGCCGAGATCGACAACGTCCTGCTCGCGGCGGCGGCCTGTGAGCTGCATCCGAACGCGATCGTCAAGGGGATCGAGAGCCGGTCGGTCAAGGAGCGGCTGAAGGCCGCGACGGCGGAGGCGGTCGAGCACGGAGTCGTTGGCGTGCCGACCGTGGCGGTCGGCGACCAGCTGTTCTGGGGCGACGATCGCCTCGAGGACGCGGCCGCCGCGCTCTCCTGACACTTGCTGCGGCGAGCGCCGGCGACTGTCTAGGATGCCGCCCCATGCGCATCCGACCCTTTCTGATCTCCAGCCTCGCCGTGCTCGCCCTGACCGTCGCCGCCGGCTGCGGTGACGGCGAGACCGAGACCGCCGACTTCAGCGTCGACGCCCCGGCGACCAAGACCCAGGCCGCCGAGACCGAGGCCGCCGCGCCCGCGGCCGACGGTGACAAGCCGAAGGTCCAGATCCCGTCCGGACCGCCGCCGAAGCAGCTCCAGACGCGCGACATCGAGAAGGGCACCGGCGCGACCGCCAAGACGGGCGACGAGGTGACGATGAACTACGTCGGCGTCTCGTACTCGACGAAGAAGCAGTTCGACGCCTCCTACGACCGGGGCGAGCCGTTTACGTTCACGCTCGGGCAGGGCGCCGTGATCGCCGGCTGGGAGGGCATCGTCGGGATGAAGGTCGGCGGGCGCCGCGAGCTCACGATCCCGCCCGACAAGGGCTACGGCGCGGCCGGACGGCTGCCGGACATCAAGCCGAACGAGACGCTCGTCTTCATCGTCGACCTCGTCGACGTCAAGTAGCCCGGCCACGCTCGCCGGGCCCGACCCGGCGCTAGAGTCGAGAGGGATGGCGACCGAGGACGCTACGGGCGGCCGCGGCCCCGACGCGACTGGCGTAGAGGCAACGACCCATCCCCTCCCCGATGGCGAGACGTGCGAGCGGATCCTCGCGCGGATGCTGCTGATCCGCCGCTTCGAGGAGCGCGCCGGCGAGATGTACGCGAAGGCGAAGATCGGCGGCTTCCTGCACCTCTGCATCGGCGAGGAGGCGACGATCGTCGGCGCCACCCAGGCGCTGCGCGACGGCGACTACCTGCTGTCGACCTACCGCGAGCACGGCCAGGCGCTGGCGCGCGGGACGCCGCCCGAGGCGGTGATGGCAGAGCTGTTCGGCAAGGTCGACGGCTGCTCGCGCGGGCGCGGCGGCTCGATGCACCTGTTCGACATGGAGCGGCGCTTCCTCGGCGGCTACGGGATCGTCGGCGGCAACCTGCCGCTGGCCGCGGGCGTCGCGCTCGCCTCCGACTACAGCGGCACCGACGACGTGACGCTGTGCATGTTCGGCGACGGGGCGACCAACCAGGGCACGTTCGGCGAGACGATGAACCTCGCGGCGCTCTGGAAGCTGCCGGTCGTCTTCATGGTGATCAACAACCAGTTCGGCATGGGCACGGCGCTCGAGCGTCACTCGGCCGTGACGGACCTGTCGCGCAAGGCGGAGAGCTTTGGCATACCGGGCAGCCGCTGCGACGGCATGGACGTACTCGACGTGCACAGACGGGTCGGGGCGGCGCTCGAGAAAGCACGCACGCAGGGCGCCCCGCAGCTGATCGAGGCGGTCACCTACCGCTATCGCGGCCATTCGATGGCCGATCCCGAGGAGTACCGCAGCAAGGACGAGGTCGAGCAGTGGCGCGGGCGCGACCCGCTCGCGACCTTCCCGGCGCCGCTGGTCGAGGACGGGGTGCTGTCCGAGGACGCGATCGAGGCGCTCGATAAGCGGGCGCTCGAGGCCGTCGACGAGGCGGTCGAGTTCGCCGAGCGCTCGCCGTTCCCCGACCTCGACTCGCTCTACGACGACATCTATGTGATCGGCGAGCAGGTGCGCGACCCGTGGTGGTCGACCGACTCGCGCGCGCCGGGCGTCCATCGCGGCGAGGAGGAGCGCGAGGCCGGCGACGTGGCGCGCGAGCTCGCCGAGGCGGGCGCGGCGCACGCCGACGAGACGGACCCCGACACCCGCCGGGCGCGCGCTCGCGGAGAGGGCGGCTGAGCGCCTTGGAGCGCGGAGAGGCCTCTGCCGATGGCTGAGATGCGCTACCGCGAGGCGCTCAACCTCGCGCTGCGCGAGGAGATGGACGCCGACGAGCGCGTCTTCCTGATGGGCGAGGACATCGGCGTCTTCCAGGGGGCGTTCAAGGTCACGGCCGGGCTGCTGCAGGAGTTCGGCGAGCGGCGCGTGCGCGACACGCCGATCTCGGAGAACACGATCGTCGGCATGGGCGTCGGCTCGGCGATGGCCGGCCTGCGGCCGGTCGTCGAGCTGATGACGATCAACTTCTCGCTGCTCGCGCTCGACCAGATCGTCAACTGCGCCGCGTCGATCCGCTACATGTTCGGCGCGCAGGTCAAGGTGCCGCTCGTGATCCGGATGCCCCAGGGCGCCGGCCACCAGCTCGGCCCGACCCACTCGCACTCGTTCGAGGCGCTCTACCTGCACGTGCCGGGGCTGCTGGTCGCCGCGCCGAGCACGGCGGCCGACGCGCGCGGGCTGCTGAAGGCGGCGATCCGCGACGACAACCCGGTGATCTTCATCGAGCACGAGACGCTCTACGGCCGGCGCGGCGAGGTGCCGGAGGATCAGGAGCCGATGCGCTTCGGCGAGGCGGCGGTGCGCCGCGAGGGCGCCGACGTGACGATCGTCGGCATCTCGCGGATGGCCGAGACGGCGCTCAAGGCTGCCGATGTGCTCGCCTCCGAGCACGAGGTCGAGGCCGAGGTGATAGACCCGCGTACCCTGCGCCCGCTCGACCTCGACACGATCCTCGCCTCGGTGCGCAAGACGAACCGCGCGGTGATCGTCGAGGAGGGCTGGCCGCACGGCGGCGTCGGCGCGAACATGGCGGCGCTGATCCAGGAGCACGCCTTCGACTGGCTCGACGCGCCGGTCGGACGGGTGACGGGCGCCGACGTACCGATGCCCTACTCGAAGCCGCTCGAGCAGGCCGCGTTCCCACACGAGGAGCACGTCGTCAAGGCGGCGCTCGCGACCTTCAGGGACGTCTGATGGCGACCGAGGTGGTGATGCCGCGGCTGTCCGACTCGATGGAGGAGGGCACGGTGCTGAAGTGGCTCGTGCAACGCGGCGGCGAGGTCAAGCGCGGCCAGCCGCTCGTCGAGATCGAGACCGACAAGGCGAACATGACCTACGACGCCGACAGCGATGGGGTGCTGGTGGAGATCCTCGCCCAGGAAGGCGAGACGCTGGAGGTCGGCAAGCCGATCGCGCGGATCGGGGCGGAGGACGAGGCGGGCGCGGAGGACTCCGACAAGTCCGAGGAGGCGGATCCCGGGGAGTCCGAGGAGGCCGGCCCGGCAGCGCGCAAGGAGGCGGAGGCGGCTCCCGAGACCCAGCCGTCCGATGATGGGGCGCAGCACGAGCGGCGAGAGGCGGCGCCGGTCGACGACGCGCCCGATGCGCCGGCCGTGGCGCCGCGGCCCGTCGCGAAGGCGAACGGCGGCGAGCACCTCAAGGCCTCGCCGGTGGCGCGCAGGATGGCTGGCGAGCTCGGCGTGGAGCTGGCGCGTGTGGAGGGCAGCGGCCCGGGAGGAAGGGTCGTCAAGGCAGACGTCGAGGCGGCGGCGAAGGAGCCGGCCCCGGCAACGCAGCCGACCGACGGCGCCGCCGCGACTAGCGAGCCCGAGGGCACCGGGGAGCCGGCAGCCGATGCGGCGCAGGCTGCGCCCCCCGAGCCGAGCCCACCGGCGCCAGAGCCCGCGGCCGGCGGCGCGAAGGGCGAGACGACGGTGCACGAGCCGTCGCGGCTGCAGCGCACGGTGTCGCGGCGGATGGCGGAGTCGAAGGCGACGGTGCCGGACTTCTCGCTCGAGCTCGACATCGACATGACGCTCTGCATCGAGCTGCGCGAGCGGCTCAAGGCCCAGACCGATCGTGCGCCGTCCTACAACGACATGGTCGTCAAGGCCGCGGCGCTCGCTCTGCGCGACCACCCGCGCGTCAACGGCGCCTACCGCGACGGCCGCTTCGAGAGCTACTCGCGCGTCAACGTCGGCGTCGCGGTGGCGGCCCGCGACGCGCTCGTCGTCCCGGTGATCCACGATGCCGACCAGAAGTCGCTCGGCGAGATCTCACGCCAGGGCCGCCGGCTGATCGAGCGCGTCCGTGACGGCGAGATCACGCCGCCCGAGGTCTCGGGCGGCACGTTCACGGTGTCGAACCTCGGCATGTACGGGATCGAGCGGTTCACCGCGATCGTCAACCCGCCGCAGGCGGCGATCCTCACGGTCGGGGCGCTGAAGAAGAAGCCGGCCGTCGACGAACGCGGCCGTGTCGTCGCGCGCGACCTGATGACGCTGACGCTCGTCTGCGACCACCGCATCCTCTACGGCGCCGACGGCGCCCAGTTCCTCGCCCAGGTTCGCGAGCTGCTCGAGCAGCCGCTGTCGCTCGCGCTCTAGCTCAGCCGCCGCCGGCGATCGCCGGGGCAGTGGGATCGCCGCCGGCGTCGCCAGGGTGCTCGCGGGCGAGGTAGTCCTCGATCTCCGAGGGACGATCCCGCGAGCGCTCGCAGACGGCGAGGAGGTCGGACATCGTGGCGACCTCCTCGACCTGCTCCTTGAGGAACCACTGCATGAACTGCTCGCTGACGAAGTCGTTCGCCTCGCGCGCGATCGCGACGAGACCGGAGATCTGGTCGGTCACGCGCTTCTCCTGCTCGAGCGCCACGCGCACCGGCTCGACGATGTCGGCGAAGTCGACCTTCGGCGCCGCGACGCCCGGGATCAGCGGCTGCTCGCCGGCGTCGAGCAGGTACTGGACCATCATCATCGCGTGCCCGCGCTCCTCGAGCGCCTGGGCGTAGAAGAACGCGGCCATCCGGGGCAGAGTCAGCGCGTCGTAGTACACGGCCACCGCCGCGTACTGCTGATGAGCGCCGTACTCGCGCTCGATCTGCTCGTTGAGCTCTGAGACGAACTGCTCCGCCGGCATGCCTGGCCTCCTGATCGCTGACCGATTCGCGCAGCGACGCTAGCGGAAGCGCGATTTTCGGCTGCCCTTCGAGGCAGGGCGGGAGCTGGGGAGGGGCCCCGCCGAGCGGGGCCCCTCGACAAGCTCGCTACGCCTGCGGCTAGGTGTGGTTGATTTCGACCTGCTGCTCGGCCTGGCCTTCGCCAGTCATTCCGAGCATGCCTTCGACGCTCCAGCTGCCGTTGATTTCACGCGGCGCTCCGTGACACGGCGAGCCACCCGCGGGTGACGCGATCGTGTAGCGGTGGTCGGCCGGCTGCGTGAGGTCGAAGTCGACTTCGCAGTGGGCCTCGTTCCCATTCTGGTCCCGAACGCACAGCAGCACGGTCAGGTTTTCGTCCCCGGCCGCGACTTCCTTCGCGTAGAAGCCCCAGGGGCGGCCTTCGTCACCGACCGCGAGGAACCCGCACGGTCTGCGGTGGCACTCGAAGCCTCCCGAGTCGGCCATTTCGACGTGGGTCAGGAACCCTTCCGCGGCTGAGTCGAGCCGAGCCGTGAATTCGATCGCGCAGGTGCTGGTGATCACTTCCATGCCGCCGGCCAGGTGACCGATGAACTGGATGCCCGTGCCGGCGATGTGCAGGCGACAGCCGCCTTCGACGACGTTGTTGTCGTGGGCGACGACCGCGGGACAAGGGTTGTTTCCCGGTTCCGCTCCGGCCTGGAGCTGCGGATTCTGGTCGTGCATCAACGGTTCCTGGCCGAACGCCGATGGCGCCATGAGCGCCGTCGCCGCGATCGCCACGACGGCGAGCAACGTCAGCTTGCGTACTAGAGCCATGTCATTTCCCTCCTGAATGCATGTCGAACGCTGTTACGGGGTGTGGTTGATTTCGACCTGTTGCTCAGCCTCCATTTCGCCGGTCTGACCCGGGTCGGCTTCGACACCCCAGGTGCCGAGCATTTCGCGCATGGTGCCGTGGCATGTCGCGCCACCGGCCGGAACGTTGAGCCCGTAACGGTGGTTCATCGGCTCGACCAGCCTGAAGTCGACTTCGCAGTGGCGCTGGGTGCCGAAATCGTCCTGGACGCAGAAGAGCGCGGTCAGCGCTTCGACGCCGGCGGCGACTTCCTTCGCGTAGAAGCTCCACGGACGGCCTTCGGACTGACCCTCGACGTATCCACACGGCTGACGGTGGCACTCCCCGATGAGCGAGTCGGTCATTTCGGCGTGGGTGAAGAAGCCTTCGACGCTCGAGTCGAGCCTCGCGACGACTTCGATGTTGCAGCTGGCGTTGATCACTTCGCCGCCGATCATGTGGCTGACGAAGGCGACGTTGGTGCCCGTGATGTGCAGGCGACAGCCACCGGCGGTGCCTCCGCCGGCGAACTGGACGACCGCCGGACACGGGTTGCCACCGGGTTCGCCGGAGGCCTGCAATCCGGGCACCTGGTCGTGGATGAGTGGTTCCTGACCAGATGCCGCCGGCGCCATCAGCGCCGTGGCCGCGATCGCCAGGATGGCGAGCAGCGTGAGCTTGCGTACGAGACGCATGTGAGTCTTCCCCTCGATCGACCGGCGTGCTTGTCCGCCGGCTCTTTGCCGCGCCCGACACCCACTCAGACGAGAGGTGGCCCCCGGCGCACCCTTGATGAACTGCTCAGACGATTATTGCGCGGGCGTCCAGCGCGCAAATGCGCGGAAGTGGTCAGTCCACTAAGCGAAAGCCCGTCGGCGCGATCGGCAGGTCGATCGGACTGGCGGGAAGGCCGTCGGGCGGCTGGGGGAGGTTGAACTCCTTCGGCGCCGTGTCGTTCGGCGTGTCCGGGTGCATCAGGGCGGCGAGGTACTGGATCTGGTCGCGGCCGACGCCGAGCTCGGACTGGCCGCCGCCGTAGGCGCCGATGCCGCGCTGCTCGCAGTAGTCGTAGGCGGCGAACAGCCGCTCGAGCGGGCCGAAGCGTGAGGGCTTGACGTTGACGGTCTTGGGCGGGAACGGCAGTGCCTCGATGTCGGCTACCGAGTGGATCGGGGCGTCCCAGGTGATGCGGTCGCGGTGGGGCTCGAGCACGGCCATCGCCTCGGGGTGGTCGAGGTCGGGGTCCTCGAGCCACGCGTCAGGGAACATCTCGGCGACCTGGCGGTACAGCTCGGGATCGGTGTCGACGTCGACCGGCGTGCCCTTGTAACGGCCCTTGAGATCGAGCGAGTCGACCGCGCCCGTGTCGACGAGCTGCCGCATCAGCTCCGGCGTCCAGCTGTTCGTGGGATCGAGCTTGAAGCGGGTGCCCGGATAGCGCTCGAGAACGCCGAGCAGGCGGTCCGGCTTGTCGGGCTCCTCGCTGCCCATTGGCGCGAGCCGCATCGACACGACGTAGTTCAGCGGCCGCGGCTCGCGTCCCAGGACGTCGCCGAGCGAGCGCCCTGCCTGGCGCAGCGCGAGGTCGAGCGCCGCCGACTCGAACGCCCAGCGGCGGTAGTCGCGCGACTCCTCGCGGCTGGGCGCCACGGGAAACAGATCTAGCCCGTCGAGCAGCTGCGCGAACGAGCCGAGCGTGTGCTCGCCCGCCAGATCGAGCACCGGCCCCGCATCCCGCAACGCGACGTGGTCGAGCCCGTCGTAGACGACGTCCTCGCCCCGGCCCTCCTCGCCGCCACCCTTCAAGACGATCTCAGTCGTCAGCCGCTCGAACTCGGGCCCGAACCGCTGACTCAGCCCATCGAGCTCGTACGACTCGATGACGACGGGAAGGTCTCGAAGCAGGTCATAGGTAGCCATCGCGAGGACTCTAGTGGTGCAGCGGTTCCCGCTAGCGGGTAGCGGCCGGCGCGCGCACGAGACCACCGGGAGCCGTTGTCGCGGGCTCGGGATCGGGGCGGACGGCGGCCATGCGCTCGGCTTGGCGTTGTTGCCAGAGGACGAGGGCGATGCAGACGACGGCGACGAGGAAGAGCATGGTGGCGAGGACGTTGACCTGGACGGGGATGCCGCGGAGGCTGACGCCGAAGATGTAGAGCGGGAACGTCTCGGTGGTGCCGGAGTTGATGTTGGAGATGACGAAGTCGTCGATCGAGAGGGCGAAGGCGAGCAGGGCGGCGGCGAGGATGCCGGGGGCGAGCAGCGGGAGGGTGATCGTGCGGAAGGTCGTCAGGGGGCGGGCGCCGAGGTCGGCGGCGGCCTCCTCGAGGCTGCGGTCGAAGCCGATCAGGCGCGAGCGCACGACGACCACGACGAAGCTGATCGAGAACATGACGTGGGCGATGAAGAGGGTGGTGAAGCCGAGGCCGATGCCGTAGATGAGGAACATCGACAGGAGGGCGGCGCCGATGACGATCTCGGGGGTCGCCATCGGGAGGACGATCAGGAGGTTGGAGACGCCGCGGCCGCGGAACTTGTGGCGGACGAGGGCGAGCGCCATCAGGGTTCCGAGGACGGTCGCGACGATCGTCGAGAGCGCGGCGAGCTGGATGCTGGTGATCATCGCCTCGTTGACCGCCTCGTCGGCGAAGGCGTCCTTCCAGAAGTCGAGCGTGAAGCCGCTCCAGCGGTAGTCGAGCTTGTTGCTCGAGGTCTGGTCGAACGAGAACAGGGCGATCACGAAGATCGGGACGAGCATGTAGGCGACGGCGACGGCCGCGTAGAGCAGCAGCGCGTTGCGGCGCAGCCACCTCACCGCGACTCCTCCTCGTCGCCCATGAACGCGCCCGTGCCGGCGAGGCGCAGGTAGACGAGCACGACGGCGAGGATCGCCAGCATCATCACGAACGACAGCGCGGCCGCCTCGGGGTAGTCGCGCTGCTGGAGGTAGAGCGACTGGATCACGTTGCCGACCATCGTCTGGCCGGTGCCGCCGAGCAGCAGCGCGTTGACGTAGTCGCCGACCGCGGGGATGAAGGTCAACAGCACGCCGGCGACGATCCCGGGTGCGCTAATCGGTAGCGTCACGCGCCAGAAGGCCTGCGCGCTCGACGCGTAGAGGTCCTTCGCCGACTCGATCAGGCGCACGTCCATCCGCTCGAGCGACGCGTAGATCGGCAGGATCATGAACGGCAGGAAGTTGTAGGTCAGGCCCGCGACCACGGCGCCCCCGGTGGCGAGCACGCGCCCGTCCTCGGGCACGATCTGAAGGAACTTGAGCACGTCGACCGCGGGGCTCGCGTCGGCGAGGATCGTCTTCCAGGCGATCGTGCGGATCAGGTAGGTGGTGAAGAACGGCGCGACGACTGCGAACAGCAGCAGCAGCTTCCAGCGGCCGGCGCGCAGCGCGATCGCGTAGGCGAGCGGGTAGGCGATCAGGAGCGCGAACAGCGACGCCAGGCCCGCGTAGACGAACGAGCGCAGCAGCTGCTCCTCGCTTCCCGACAGCGCCTCGTCGAAGTTGCCCCACTCCCAGCTGAACGTGAAGCCGCCGGTGTCGAGCGAGCCCGACCGCAGCGCCATCTCGCCCATGAAGTACATCGGCACGGCGAAGAACAGCAGCAGCCAGACCGTCCCCGGCAGCAGCAGGCCGTAGGGGACGAGGCGGCGGCGGAGAGCGCTCAAGCGCTGAGCCTTTCTCCGCCGCCGCGAGTCATCAGGAGCGGCCCGTGACGACGTCCTGGAACGCCTCGGTCACCTCTTGGCGATCCTCCGCCGACCCAGGCGGGTCCGGCTGGGTCGAGCAGTCCTTGGTGAACTCCTCGTCCGGGAAGATCAGCTGGTTGTCGGCGAGTGCCGGATCGCGCTCACGCAGCACCTCGTCCACGCCCGCCACCGGCGTCACGTACTGGACGTACTCGGCGATGTCGGCCTGCACCTCCGGCTCGTAGACGAAGTTCATCCACTCGAGCGCGGCGGCCGTGTTCGGCGCGCCCTTCGGGATCACCATGTTGTCCGACCAGATGATGCAGCCCTCGGTGGGCATCCGCCACCTGACGTCCTCGTTCTCGATGATCGAGGTGTCGCCCGACCAGCCGATCGCCGCGACGACGTTCTCGTTGGTCATGTCCTGGTTGTAGTCGTTGCCGGTGAAGCGGCGGATCTGCCCGGACTCGGCCGCCTCGCGCAGCTTGTCGATCGCGTCGAGCCAGTCCTGCTTGGTGGCCTCGTCGACGTCGACGCCGTCCGCCTTCATCACGAGCGGCACGGTGTCGCGCATCTCGGAGAGCATCGTGACCTTGCCCTTGTACTTCGGGTCGAAGAGGTCGTTGACCGAGCGCACGTCGGGCGCGAGCTGCTCGTTGACCATCATCCCGGTCAGTCCGGTCTGCCACGGGACCGAGAACTTGCGCTCGGGGTCGAACGAGGGGCTCTGGAGGTCGGGGCGGAGGTTCTCGAAGACGGTCGGCAGGTCGGCGTGGTCGAGCTCCTGGAGGAAGCCGAGGTCGTACATCTGCTTCGCCATCCAGTCGGTCACGACGAAGATGCTGCGCCCGCCGGACTCGCCCTGCTCGAGCTGGGGCCGCAGCTTGCCGAAGAACTCGGCGTTGTCGTTGACGTCCTCGACGTAGTCGACCTTGACGTCCTTCTCGTTCTGGAACTCATTGACGGTGTTGTCCTTGCCGGTGTCCATGTAGGCCGGCCAGTTCGAGATCGTGATCTCGCCCCTGACGGGTCCGGACTCGGCGACCTGGGTGGCGGACTCGTTGCCGCCGCCGACGTTGTCGTCGTCGCCACAGGCGGCGAGCGCCACGGCGAAGATCAGCACGAGCAGCGCCATGAGGGCCGCCCGTCCGCGGCTGTGGGTGGAGGGATTGCGATGCCTCACGGCTGTCTCCTCATCGTTCGGTGTCTCAACTCTCGGCGCTTCCCAGCGCAAGCTCGGCGGTCGGCCTCAGGTCGGAGTCGGCGGGACCGCCCGCGGCCGACTCCCTGACCACGTGGATGTGCTCCGGGTCCCAGCTCAGCCTTACCCGGGCGCCGCCGCCCGGAAGCCCCTGCGCACGCCCTCGTCGGCGTTGGGCACGAGCACGGTCATGCGCACGTCGCCGGCGAGCTTCACCACGATCTGGGTCGCCGTGCCGAGGTAGACCGAGCTCTCGACCTGCCCCTCGACGCACGGACGGCCGGACGGAGGACTCGCGCCGTCGGCGGCGATCTGCAGCTTCTCCGGGCGCACGACGGCGTGGCAGCGCTCCCCTACCGGGACGGGCACGTCGGCACCGACCTGCGGCCCGACGTCTAGCCGCACGCGACCCGACTCGCCACTCGCCTCCACCACGCCCGGCATCAGGTTCGACACCCCGATGAAGCCGGCGACGAAGGTCGTCTCGGGGCGTGCGTAGACCTGCTCGGGGTCGGCGATCTGCTCGACCTCGCCGCGGTTCATCACCGCGATCCGGTCGGACATCGTCAGCGCCTCCTCCTGGTCGTGGGTGACGTAGACGAACGTGATGCCGACGTCGCGCTGGATCCCCTTCAGCTCGATCTGCAACCGCTTGCGCAGCTTGAGGTCGAGCGCGCCGAGCGGCTCGTCGAGCAGCAGCACGGCGGGGCGGTTGACGAGCGCGCGGGCGAGCGCGACGCGCTGCTGCTGGCCGCCGGAGAGCTGGCGCGGCTTGCGCTTCGCCTCTGAGGCGAGCCCGACGCGCTCGAGCTCCTCGCCGACGCGGCGGCGGGTCTCGTCCTTGGACACGCCCTTGCGCTCGAGCCCGAAGGCGACGTTGCGCTCGACGCTCAGGTGCGGGAACAGCGCGTAGCTCTGGAAGACCGTGTTGGTCGGGCGCCGGTAGGGCGGCAGCGCGGAGACGTCGTCGCCGTCGAGCAGCACGCGCCCCTCGGTCGGATCCTCGAAGCCGGCGATCATCCGCAGCGTCGTCGTCTTGCCGCAGCCGCTCGGCCCGAGCAGCGTGAAGAACTCGCCGCGGTCGATGTCGAGGTCGAGCCCGGCGACGGCGGTGAAGTCGCCAAAGCGCTTGACGACGCCCTCGAGCCTGACGCTCGGCTGCCTACTCTCGCTGTCGGTCGCGGCGTTCAACTGCTGCCGGTCTCTCCTCCTCTGCGGCGAGCACGGGGCTCCACCGCGGCTGATCCTGACCTGAAGCTATGTCCGTGGCGTCGATCCCGCAAGATGCAGAAGACCTAATCTGACCAAAGTCCCTTTGCCGAACTGTACAAGGCCCCCCGGCTTCGATTTCACGTTCGGAGGGTTGTGCGTTGGACTCTGCGCGGATACGGTTGTCCTCAGCGTCTAGCGTCGAGGGAGAACATGGCGACCACACCCCAGACCGTCAAGCAGGAGCCCGAGGGGGGCCAGAGCTCGCTGCAGGAGATGGCGAAGAGCCATCTGTGGATGCACTTCACGAGCATGAGCGCGTACCGGGACGCCGAGGTCCCGATCATCGTGCGCGGCGACGGCTGCTACGTCTACGACGAGCACGGAAAGCGCTATCTCGACGGGCTGTCGGCGCTGTTCTGCGTCAACGCCGGCCACGGCCGGACCGAGATCGGCGAGGCGATGGCCGAGCAAGTCAAGGAGCTCGGCTTCTACACGAACTGGAGCTACGCGCACCCGCGCGCGATCGAGCTGGCGGACCGGATCGCGGGCTATGCGCCCGAGGGCCTCGACCGGGTCTTCTTCACCTCGGGCGGCAGCGAGGCGGTGGAGTCGGCGCTCAAGCTCGCGCGGACCTACCACCGCCGCAACGGCGAGGCGGGCCGCTACAAGCTGATCGCGCGCGAGATCGCCTACCACGGCACGACGATGGGAGCGCTGTCGGCGACCGGCATCACCGATCTGCGCGCGCCGTTCGAGCCGCTGCTGCCGCGCGGCTGCCACGTGCCGAACACCAACAGCTACCGCTGGCCGGCCGACCGCGACCAGCTCTGGGCGGCGGAGGCGATCGAGGAGCGGATCCTGTTCGAGGGGCCGGAGACGGTCTCGGCGGTGATCCTCGAGCCGGTCCAGAACGCCGGCGGCTGCTTCACCCCCCAGGCGGGCTACTGGCAGCGCGTGCGCGAGATCTGCGACCGCTACGGCGTGCTGCTGATCTCCGACGAGGTGATCTGCGCGTGGGGCCGGCTCGGTCACTGGATCGGCTGCGACCGCTACGGCTACGTGCCGGACATCGTCACGACGGCGAAGGCGCTGACCTCCGCCTACTCGCCGATGGGCGCGGTGATCGCCTCCGAGCGCGTCGCGGCGCCGTTCCTCGAGGGCACGAGCATGTTCACGCACGGGTTCACCTTCGGCGGCCACCCGGTGTCAGCGGCCGCGGCGCTCGCGAACCTCGACATCTTCGAGCGCGAGGACCTCTGCGGCCACGTGCTCGCCAAGGAGGACGAGTTCAGGCAGACGCTCGAGTCGCTGCGCGACATCCCGATCGTCGGCGACGTGCGCGGCGCCGGCTTCTTCCACGCGATCGAGCTGGTCAAGGACCAGGAGACCAAGGAGACCTTCGACGACGACGAGTCCGAGGTGCTGCTGCGCGGATATCTCTCGGGCGCGCTCTACGAGCACGGGCTGATCTGCCGTGCGGACGATCGCGGCGACCCGGTGATCCAGCTGTCGCCACCGCTGATCGCCGACAGCGAGCAGTTCGAGGAGATCGGCAGCGTCCTGCGAACGGTGCTCACCGAGGCCTCGGACCGCGTCGCGTCGGGGTCCCATGGCCCGGACCGCGCCGTGACGCGGCGGCGGTAGGGGGCCCGGGAACGGGATGCTCTCGGTCCGGGACCTCGTCGACGAGATCGGCCTCCAGCTGCTGAGCGGCGAGGACGCCGCCGAGGCGCCCGTCCGCTGGGTCCACATCTCCGAGCTGCCGGACCCGACGCCGTGGCTGTCGGGCGGCGAGATGATCCTCACCACCGGGCTCCAGCTGACGACGCCCAAGCGCCAGCGCGAGTTCGCCCGCCTGGTCGCCGATCACCACCTCTCCGGCGTCGGCTTCGGAACGGGGATCGCGCACGACCGGGTGCCCGGCCCGCTGCTCGAGGAGGCGCGTGCGGCAGGCCTGCCGGTGTTCGAGATCCCCTACGAGCTGCCGTTCATCGCGATCACCGAGAAGGCGTTCGGGCGGCTGGTCAACGAGCAGTACGAGGTGCTCCAGCGCAGCATCGCGATCCACAAGCGGCTCGAGCGGCTGGTGCTGGAGGAGCGCGGGCTGGACGAGCTGGTGGCGGCGGTCTCGGCGGCGATCGGGGGGTCGGTGATGGTCCTCGACGCACGCGGCGAGACGCTCGCCGAGCGCACGTTCCGGCGCCGGCTCGGCGAGGAGGCGGCGGAGTCGCTGCGGGCGCGCGTGCGCGACCGCGGCGCCGCCGGCGGGCGCTCGACCGGCGAGCACACGCCCGAGCACCCCGAGATCGCCGGCCGCGCGCTGATGCTGCCGATCTCGACGCGGGGGCGGGGAGCGCCGCAGGCGTGGCTGGTGGCCGTGCGCGACGCCGGCGGCCTCGGCGACTTCGAGCGGCTGATCCTGCAACAGGCGGCGACGGTCGTGGCGCTCGAGCTGATGCGCCAGCGCGTGATGCGCGACACCGAGCGCCGGCTCGCTGGCGACGTGCTCGCGGAGGCGCTGACCGGGCGGCTCGCCGAGAGCGAGATCGAGTCGCGGCTGCGACCGTTCGGGGTCGGCGGCGAGGCGGCCGTGCTGGTGTTCGCGACCGACGACCCGGGCGCCGCCGAGCCCGACCTCGAGAACGCGCTCTCGGAGGCGGGGGTGGGAGCGCTGGTGGCGTGCCGGGACAAGCTGCTGTGCGCGGTCGTCGACGCCGTCGACGGGCTCGATCCGATCGAGTTCGCGCGCTCGCTGCGGGGCTCCCTGGTGGCGGGTCACGCTGGGGAGAACGCACGCGCCGGCGTCGGCCGGGTGGCGCCCGTCGGGATGGTCCGGCGCGGCTTCCACGAGGCGCGCTGCGCGCTCGAGGCGACGGCGCTCGCCAACGGCTCGGCGCCCGAGATCGCCTCGCACGAGGACCTCGGCGCGTTCCGGCTGCTGCTGTCGGTGCAGGACGACGAGGCGCTGCGCGTCTACACCCAGAGCGTGCTCGGGCCGCTCGAAGACGGCGGCGGCGAGTACGGCGACGAGCTGCTGCGCTCGCTCGAGGCGTTCATCGAGCAGAACGGGCAGTGGGAGAAGGCGGCGCGCCAGCTCTACTGCCACCGCCACACGCTGCGCTACCGGATCAAGCGGATCGAGGAGCTGACCGGGCGCGACATGAAGTCGGCGCGCGACCGGATCGAGCTCTGGCTGGCGCTGCGGGCCAAGGAGCTGATCGCATAAACGGCGGCCTGCGCACAGCCGTTCTGGGCGCGGGCGGGATCATCGCCCCGGCGATCGTGCGCGATCTCGCGGAGTCGGAGGAGGTCGGCGAGCTGCTGCTGCTCGACCTCGACGGCGAGCGGGCCGCGGCGGTCGCGAAGACGCATGGCGGTCCGCGGGCACGGGCGGCGGAGGTCGACGCACGCGGCGGGCTCGCCGACGCGCTCGGCGACGTCGACGTGCTGGTGAACTCGGCGAGCTACCGCGTCAACCTCGACGCGATGCGGGCCTGTCTCGAGGCGGGCAGCCACTACGTCGACCTCGGGGGCCTGTACTGGATGACCGGTGACCAGCTCGAGCTGTCGCCGGAGTTCGAGCGCGCCGGGCTGCTGGCGCTGCTGGGCATGGGGTCGAGCCCGGGCAAGACGAACGTGATGGCCGCGCGGGCGGTGCGCGAGCTCGGCGAGCGTCCGCGGCGCGTCGACGTGATCGCCGCCGGGCGCGACCTCGATCCGCCCGACGGCGCGAGCTTTCCGTACGCGCTGCGGACGCTCGTCGACGAGCTGACGCTGGACCCGATGGCGCAGCGCGGCGGCGAGCCGACGGCGCTGGCGCCGCTGCAGCCCGGCGGCGCCGTCGACCTGCCCGAGCCGATCGGCCACGCCGACACGATCTACACGCTGCACTCCGAGGTGCGAACGTTCCCGTCGAGCTTCGGCTGTCGCGAGTGCAGCTTCCGGCTGTCGCTGTCGCCGAAGGTGCTGGAGCGCGTGCGCGGGCTCGTCGCGGCGGACGAACTCGAGCTGGCGGCGGCGTCGCGCGCCGCGATGCCGGCCTCGCCCCAGACCGTCTCGGTGCACCGGGTAGAGGCCGAGGGCGTGGGCGGCAGCGTCACGGTGACCGCGACAACGGGACCCGTCGAGGAGTGGGACATCGGCGGCAGCATCGTCTCGACGGCGGCGCCGGCGGCCGCCGCCGTGCGCTTGCTGGCGCGTGGGCGGATCGCGGCGCGCGGCGCGCTCCCGCCCGAGTTGTGCGTCGAGCCCGACGACCTCTTTCCGGAGCTCGAGCGGCGCAGCTGCCGCTTTGAGGTCGAGGTTCACGCGCATGCCGTCGCCGACGGCGGCGAGGAGCGACGCCCAGACTCGGAGGCGGCCGGATGAAGGTCGGCGTCCCGACCGAGATCAAGCCCGACGAGTACCGCGTCGCGCTGACGCCCGCCGGCGCGCGCGAGCTGTCCGAGCACGGCCACGAGGTCGTGGTGCAGGCGGGCGCCGGAGAGGGGTCGGGGATCGCCGACGCCGAGTACGAGGCGCAGGGAGCCCGGCTCGCGCCCGACGCGGCTGCCGTCTTCGCCGAGGCCGAGCTGGTGCTCGGCGTCAAGGAGCCCCAGCCGGGCGAGGTCGAGCTGCTGCGGCCGGGCCAGACGTTGTTCACCTACCTCCACCTCGCGCCGGCGCCCGAGCTGACGCGCTCGCTGTGCGAGTCGGGCGCCACCTGCGTCGCCTACGAGACCGTCGAGGACGGACACGGGCGGCTGCCGCTGCTGGCGCCGATGAGCGAGGTCGCCGGCAAGATCGCGACCCAGGCCGGGGCGTTCATGCTCGAGCGCCCGCTCGGCGGCCGCGGCGTGCTGCTCGGCGGCGTGCCGGGCGTGGCGGCGGCGAACGTGATGGTGATCGGCGGCGGGGTCGTCGGCTTCAACGCCGCCAAGATCGCGATCGGGATGGACGCCGACGTGTTCGTCTACGACCGCGACGTCGACCGCCTGCGCGAGCTGGACGTCGCCTTCGCCGGGCGCGCCTCGACGGTGTACTCGTCTACGCTTGCCGTCGAGGAGATGCTGCCGCGCGCGGACCTCGTGATCGGCGCGGTGCTCGTCCACGGGGCGCGCGCGCCGTATGTGATCAAGCGCGAGCAGCTGGCGCTGATGAAGCCGCGCTCGGTATTGGTCGACGTGTCGATTGACCAGGGCGGCTGCTTCGAGACCTCACGCCCGACGACGCACTCCGAGCCGACCTACGAGGTCGAAGGGATCGCCCACTACTGCGTGACGAACATGCCCGGCGCGGTGCCGATCACCTCGACCTACGCGCTGACGAACGCGACGCTGCCCTACGTGCTGTCGCTGGCCGACCACGGCCTCAAGGGCGCGATCGATTCGCTGCCCGGACTGGCGAAGGGCGTTAACGTGATGGGCGGGCGAGTGACACTCGCCGCCGTGGCGGAGGGCACGGGGATCGACCACACGCCGGTCGACGAGGTTCTTGGAGCGCTCGAGCCTGCCTGAGGCCGTCCCAGGATCTAGAGAGGAAGGAGGACAGGACCAATGGCGACAACGATCACCAAGCTGAAGAACTTCATCGGCGGCGAGTTCGTCGATCCCGCGGAGGGCCAGACCGAGGAGGTGCTCAACCCGGCGACGACCGAGGTAATCGGGCAGGCGCCGCTGTCGACCGAGGAGGACGTCGACCGTGCGGTGGCGGCCGCGCGCGGCGCCTTCGACGGCTGGTGGGCGACGACCCCCGGCGAGCGCGCCAACTGCCTGATGAAGCTCGCCGACGCCTTCGAGGAGCACGCCGAGGAGATCGCCGACATGGAGTCGGCCGACGCCGGCAAGCCGCGCCACGAGGCGCGCGGGGAGGTCGGCTCGATGGTCGACAACCTGCGCTTCTTCGCCGGCGCCGGGCGCACGATGGGCGGGCTGGCCGCGGGCGAGTTCATGGAGGGCAAGACGTCCTTCATCCGCCGCGAGCCGATCGGCGTCGTCGGCCAGATCACGCCGTGGAACTACCCGCTGATGATGGCCGTCTGGAAGATCGGCCCGGCGCTCGCGACCGGCAACACGGTCGTGCTCAAGCCGGCCGAGACGACGCCGATGACGACGCTGAGGATGGCCGAGTGGGCGGCGGAGATCTTCCCGCCCGGCGTGCTGAACGTGATCGGCGGCCACGGCGAGCCCGCGGGCGCGCCGCTGGTACGGCACCCGGACGTCGACATGATCTCGCTGACCGGCTCGCCCGGCACGGGCAAGTGGATCGCCGCGGCTGCGGCCGACACGCTCAAGAAGGTTCATCTCGAGCTCGGCGGAAAGGCGCCGGTCGTCGTCTTCGACGATGTCGACATGGAGACCGCGATGGCGACGATCGCGGAGGCGGGCTACTACAACGCCGGTCAGGACTGCACGGCAGCGACACGCGTGCTCGTGTCGAAGAAGGTCTACGACGACGTCGTCAACGGGCTCGCCGAGCAGGCCGGCCAGCAGGTCGTCGGCGACACGCTTTCGCCCGATACGACGCTCGGGCCGCTGAACTCCGCTCGCCAGCGCGAGCGCGTCGAGGGCTTCCTCGCGCGCAAGCCGGGACGGGTCGAGGTCGTCACCGGCGGCAGCCAGCCGGACCTGCCGGGCTACTACCTCGAGCCGACGGTCGTCGCCGGCCTCGAGCAGGAGGACGAGATGATCCAGGACGAGATCTTCGGCCCGGTGATCACCGTCCAGCCGTTCGACGACGAGGCGAAGGCGATCGAGTGGGCCAACGGCACCCGCTACGGGCTCTCGGCCTCGGTCTGGACCCGTGACGTCGGCCGTGCGATGCGCGTCTCACGCGCCCTGCGCTTCGGCTGCGTCTGGATCAACGACCACTTCTCGATCACTCCCGAGATGCCCCACGGCGGCTACAAGCAGTCCGGCTACGGCAAGGACATGTCGATGTACTCGCTCGAGGACTACACCGAGATCAAGCACGTTGTGGCGAGCCTGGACTAGACGCCTAGACGAAGTTGATCTTCTCGAGGCGCTCGATTCCCTCCTTGATCGCCTCTGAATTGGGGGTACCGCGAAGCGTGACGACGCGGTAGACGAGCGCGGCCGCTTCGGCCTTCGAACCACCGAGCCTCTCGATGACCTTATGCATCGGGAGACCTTCGCCTAGAAGGTCGAACACGCGCTGCTCCTCGTCATTCAGTTTCGGCTTGTCGCTGCTCGTGCTCCGCATCACGACCCCCTGCGCTCGTAGTATTTATGCAGTATTGCAGATCCGCTATGTCGTCTCGCTGTACCGCGAGCTCGTGGTCGAGCCGGCGGATCAGCTTCCTCACCTCCTGGACGCCCGCCTGGCTCGTAGGCACGTCCGCATAGCGGACCCCACGGCCCGAGATCTCTAGCGGAAGCCGCCCACGACAAGACTCCGCGAGGATCATCAAGGCGAGCATCCAGGCGACGAAGAACGCGGCGGTGCGCTCCACCGCCAGCAGCGCCTCGGAGCCAAGCGCGATCCCAGGAAGGCCGTCGTGAGGGGCGTCCATCCAAAGGCTGATGAACGCCGAGAGCACGAGACCGCCTGGAACCAAGACCCTGATCGCCAAGCCGGGTTGCCGCATGACTCGCACCGTGGCGGTCTGGACCTACTGACATCAAGCGCTGTCACTGTGCCGCGACGGTCGTCGCGAAGCTGTGTCGCTCCGAGCGTGACCTAGGCGTCCTGCGGGACGCCGTGGTGCTGCTCGGTGACGGCGCTGGCGGCGTCGACGAGCTCGATGCGGTTGCGGCCTTGGGACTTGGCGACGTAGAGGGCGCGGTCGGACATGCGTAGGAGGCTGTCGGCGTCGAGGGCGTCGAGCGGGTAGGTGGCGATGCCGAAGCTGGCGGTGACGTGGAGCTCGGGCTGCTGGAACTCGAGCTGGGCGATCGCGTGGCGGATCTTCTCGGACAGCTCGAGGGCGCCGTGCTGGTCGGTGCTGGGGAGCAGCAGCAGGAACTCCTCGCCGCCGTAGCGGCCGCCGAAGTCGCTGCCGCGTAGCGTGGCGCGAACGACCTCGCCGATCGAGGCTAGGACGTCGTCGCCCATGCCGTGACCGTGGCGGTCGTTGACCCGCTTGAAGTGGTCGAGGTCGAACATGACGGCCGAGAGCGGCGAGACGGTGCGCGCCGCGTGGGCGACCATCCGCTTGAGGTTGTCGCGACACGAGCGTGCGTTGGGGAGGCCGGTGAGGGCGTCCGTCGCGGCGCGCGTCTCCGCGATCGCGAGGTTGCGCAGGTTCGCGAGCACTGGCGACGCCTGCGACACGGACTCCGAGATGCGGTGACGCTCCTCGGACTGCAGCGCTCGCTCGTTGCGGACCAGGACCGAGCCGATCACCTCGCCGCCGACCAGCGACGGGCTGCAGATCACCTCGGCGGCAGATTTTCCACACAGCTCGCAGCTGAGCAGCGGATCGGAGTCCGCGCCGTGCTCGTACTGGCGCCCGAGCCGCACGGCGAGGCACGAGTCGGGCTCGGCGTCGACCAGCTTCTCGTCGAGCTCGGCGTCGTCGCCGACCGGGGTAGCGGCGTAGAGGCGGTTGTCGGAGTTGTTGCGGTTGAGCACCGTGACGCGACCGCCGTCGATGACGCGCTCGAGGTGGTTCTTCACCAGGTCGTGGGCCTCGCCCTCGTTGCGCATGATCTGCATCGTCTCGGCGAACTCGGCCTGCGTGCGGCGGTACTCGCGCTCACGGTCGCGGCGGGCGAGGGCGCGCTTCGCCTGACGCTCGACGACGGTGAACCCGAAGCCGCCGAAGAGCGCCGCGAGCGCGACGATGACGAGCACCGAGACCAGGCCGGCCTCGTCGAGCTTCTCGTGACGGTGCGCGGTGAGGGCCGCGGAGAAGTCCGTGCTCTGCCTGCGGAAGCTGTCGAAGACCCGTTTGCGGCGGAGCGCCTCGTCGGTTCGCAAGGGACGGTTCGGGAAACGCGCGAGCAGCGCGACCTCCTGCTCGGCGAGCGTGCGCCAACGGTCGGCCGTGCGCTCGAGGCCGTCGATCGAGCGCCGCTGTCCGTCGTCGGCGTGCTCGCGGGCGTCGTCGGCCGCGGCGTCGAAGTCGCGCACGCCGCGGTCGAACGGCTCGAGGAACGAGCGCTCGCGCGTGAGCGCGAACCCACGCAGGCCGGTCTCCTGGTCGAGCATCGCGGTGAGCATCCGCTCCGCCGCCGCGCTCTCCTCGAAGACACGCTCCGCCGTCGACCGCTGCGTCGCCGACACAGCCCAGACGGCGGCGGCGATCACCACGACGGCGATCGCGAGCGTCGCACGGGTGCGGGCGATGCCTGATGTGACTGAGTGCTTGTTCACGTCGCCCGACCGCTGCTCCCCTGAGACGTAGTGGTGATAAGCACATGTTCGGTAGATCGGCGACCCGACTTGAGCGCTGCCCCGGATAGGTTCTGGCGATGGCGGCCCACTACGAGTTCCTTTCGACCTGGCTGCTCCCGGCGCCACGCGAGCGAATTTGGGACACCATCAGGGATGCGGCCGCCTGGCCGGAGTGGTGGCGCGGCGTCGTGTCGGTCGTCGAGCTCGACAACGGCGACGAGCAGCGGATTGGGAGCCGCTATCGGGTCCGATGGCGCAGCGCGATCCCGTACGCGATCGAGTTCGACTTCGAGGTGCGCGAGCTCGACCCGCCGGCGTACATGGCGGGGCGCGCGCGGGGTGGGCTCGACGGCACCGGCGCGTGGCGGCTCTACGAGGAGCGCGGCGTCACGGCAGTGACCTACGACTGGCGCGTGGCGACGACCAAGGCGTGGATGAACACCGTCGCGCCCATCGCGCGACCGGTGTTCGCCTGGAACCACGACTGGGTGATGGCGCGCGGCGGCGAAGGCCTCGCGCGGCGGCTGGGCGTGGAGCTGCTGGCGTCGGGCTAGGGACGGGCCTAAGCCCGAGCAGGTCTGAGTCCTTCGTCGACCTGGGATAGCCGTGGGCGATCACCGCGAAGCCGCCGATTACGACGTGCGGCAGCCCGGCCGCCGTCGCATCAGCGACTACGCCGGCAAGATCAGGCCCTCGGATCTCGGAGAGTGCCATGCCCGCGCGAGCGGAAGGCGTTCATCAACTCGAACGCTTGATCGGAGAGACGCTGGCCGAGCTCCAAGCGCTCACCGATGGAGAGCCGCGTCACGAGCTCGACATCCTGCTGAGCCTCTTCCTCGTTTATGCGCGCCCACTCGGCCTCGTTGCCTGACGCGAAGAGCGGCTTGGCACGCTCGTCAGCCATGCCGATAGTCTACCCGTCCTCAGATCGCCCGGACGGAGAGGGCCGGCGGCTGCCGGTGTCGCGCCGGTCTGCGAGAAGGTATCCGGACACGGTCGCTCGGGCCTAGTCACGCTCCGACGGCGCGCCGTCAGATTGGTCGCGCTCCGCACGCGCTCGAGCCCGATCCTCGCGGTAGTAAAGGCCGAACAGTGTGCAGAATGCCGCCACTATCGATGTCCACACGACCACCTGATACGCAGCCTCCCCGGGCTCAGGGCGGACGATCACGTAACCGAGGGTCAACAAGACGGCGAACACGAGCAGGGAGATGTTCGCCTTGCGCGGGCTATGGTCGAACATGCATATATCCTATCATCGGCCGGCCCAGTCGAAGAGCAGGCGACCCACGGCCACCGGACCGCCCGAGACCCAATCCGCTTCAGAGCACGGCCGGCCGGTCAAGGCAATAGGCGCAGGCGATCTCAGAAGTTGTCGCGCAGGCGGGTCCAGAACGCTGCCTTGCCGCGGCCAGAGGGCTCGATCACGCCGTCCTTCTTGAGATCGTCCAGTACGCGGCGAATATAGATGTCACTGACGCCAGGGGCGGCGTCTCGGACATCGGCCACGGTGAATTTGGTCGAAATCGACGAACGGATGAAGTTCTCGACGAGTGCGCGTTTGCTTCCCCGGCCCGAAGTGACCTCGGTGCGTGACTCGAACTCGTTGTAGACGGCGACGAGCACGCCGAGGAGGTAGCTGGCCCATGGGATCAGGTCGTGGTCGCCCTCATGCCAGCCGACCGTGGACTTCGCGAGCGCTTCGTAGTAGGTCTCCTTCGACGCCTCGATGAACTTCTCCACGCTGACGAAGCGCCCGACGTCATGGCCCGCGAGGTAGAGCAGCCAGAGCGTGATCAGCCGCGACATCCGACCGTTTCCGTCACGGAACGGGTGGATGACCAGGAAGTCGAGAACATAACCGGCAGCCAGCAGGAGCTCGGGATATCTGCCCTGCTCTCGGGCTCGATGGAACCCGCGATGGAGGTCATCCATGGCTTGCGGAGTCAGGTCCGCCGCGACGGGCGTGAAGCGCTCCACCACCAAGCCGTCAGCGTGCTGCTCCTCGACGGTGTTGTCCAGGCGCTTGAATTGCCCGGCGTCGTCGTCGCCGGTGAATCGGTATAGGTAGCCGTGGAGCTGCTCGACGTAGCGCGGCTCGAACGGAATGTCCGCCGCTGAGGCGTGCAACTGGTCGAGGACGTATCGATACCCCGCGATCTCGGCCTCCGACCGATTCTGGGGCTCGGTCGTGTCTGCCACGAGCGCCTCGATCCGAGCGCGCGGCGCATGAACGTTCTCGATCGCGTTCGACGCCTCGGCGCTCTGGACCCGAGCGATCAGTCGCAGCGCCTCGAGCCCCTCCGGGTTCTGGTGGCTAAAGAGCTGCTCGCGACCCCTGGCCTCGTGGATCCGCGTCAGCATCGAAACGAGATCGGCGGGCAGAAGCGCCAGATGCCGGTCGATGTCCGCGAATGTGCTCACAGGACCCAATCTACATACTCAGGCCGCATAGTATGTAAATACGGTCGGGAGTAGGCAGTTAGGTCGGGTCTACCCGAGCGGCTCGCCCGACAGCCGAGCGATCAGGTGCTCGAGCGAAATGTGCTCGACCTCGAGCCCATTCCGACTCCGCGTGTATGGAGCGTCGACGTCCGTCGACACGACGTAGTTCGGCCCGCCGGGATGAAGGCGCCTGAACGCCTCGATGGCTCTCGGCTGGCGACCAGGTCGGCGGCGATCATCGGCGTCAACCAGACCGTCTCCCTGCGGCCGGTCAGGGTGTCGCGGAACTTGGCGCTCGCCTCGAGCGTCGAGGAGCCGGTCGCGATGACGCGAGTCTCGGGAAAGTGGTCGGCCGCGATCTTCAACAGCTCCGACGGGTTGCTCAGCCGGTGGATCTCGTCGAGGACGACGCGCCTTCCGCGCGTCTCGCGGGGCAGCGCGCGCCGGGCTCGCGGCCGGGAAGGTCCGGGTCCTCGTCACGCCGAAAGTAGCGCGACCGCCTGCTGCGACCCCGCCTCGCTCCTCGTTGCGAGCAACGCCCGTGCACGAGTAGCGATGAGGCCGGTTCTAGCCCGATTCAGCGAGGATCCTTGGCGATGGAGGGCCATGCCCCCTAAAGGGCCGACAACCTCGAGACAGCCCGTAACGACGAAGAGAGGGCCGGCGGTTGCCGGCCCTCTCGGGGTTCCTGCTAGTGCGCGTCGGGGCCACCACAGTAGGCAGCCACAACAGGTAGGGCTGCTCTAGGCAGGCGCGCCGCCTAGTTCAGCGTCAGGGTCTGCTGAGTGTTCCTGTATGTCCCGGACGTCACCACACTCGCATACAAGCCATAGCCAACAAAACTCAGACCAGGTGCCTGCTGAAATACCAGCGAGTGCTGGTTGGAGCCATTGCCGCTCCACGCACCCGACACCGTTCCAGACAAGGTGTACGTTTGGCCCCTGGGTAGGCAATTAGCGCCACCGCTTACGGTCACGGTATAATTCATGTACATCTGAATGTTAGTGGTGCTAACCGCAGTCGCCGTCCACGGCAAGCTGCTCGCAACGCCCGACATGGTGCAGTTTGCCAGCCACCCGCCGAGAGGCGGTGAGGTCGGCCCCGGGCACGTGAGGTTGGTGGAGTTCAAAATATCCAGCGTCGATGAAGCCGGGGTGCGCACCTTGGCGCCCAAGCTGACACCACAGCCGGCGGTTGCCGAGCCCATTGATGAGTTCAGAATAAAGCCGACACTCGCGGTGAGGGTGTGGTTAGAACCGACGACGCCCCAGTTGGCGGCGGAGGCCATTGATGGGACGGCGAATGCGCTCAGGGCCGCAACGGCGGCCGCGAGCACGAGACTCCTTTTCATCGTCTTAATCATCTGGTTTCAATGCTCCTTATCTTTGTGTGTATGGGAAGTCTCGGCCACAAAGGGCCGAGATAGGAGAAGGTCAAGACCGCCCCGGGCCACACAACAGAAAGCCCAGGGCGGTTGTCGTGCCGGAGGTTTAGCGGCGGTTCGCGGCGCGACTAGCGGCGCGCTTGGCGGCCTTGGTCTGGCGCTTGGTGCACGGTGTCTTGACCCTGATGTCGCGGTCGAAGCGCTTGCCGTTGTGGCCGTTCATGTCGGCCTCGGCGACGTGGCGGCCGGCGCAGAGGTTGATCCTGGCGGTCCTGGTCCGGGTGACCGCGAGGATCCCGTTCTTGCCGCCCTTGATGTTGAGGTTGAACTTGCTGATCGGGGCGTCTGGGACGTTGGCGAAGGTGTTGACCAGCTTGCCGTCCTTGGTCGTGCTGCTCTCGCCCTTGAGGTTGATTGCGATCTCGCCTCTCAGGGCGACGATCAGCATGGGGAGTGTTCGGATCGCGTTGCCCGTCTTGCCCCGGCGGACGTTCTTGACGAAGTAGACGTTGCCGGCCAACGGCTTCTTGAGCAGCGGCGAGACGGCCTTAGCGCGTCCGACGATCGAGCCCTTCGGGCAATGCTTCTCGAGATCGTCCTTGGTGCCGTCGGCAAACTCGCAGAGCGCCTGGGCGTTGGCCGGATCCAGCGCGACGCTCTTCGGCAGCCGGACGACGGCCTTCTCGATCCCGGCCTCGCCGGGCTGCTGGGTGACGGTCGCCTTGACGCCGGGATGCTTGCCGGTCTTCGTCTGCTTCTTGCCCGTCAACGCCAGCTTCAGCTTCGGCTTGAACCCAAGCTTCGAACAACCCGTCGCCTGCAACGGCGTCGACAGATTCGCCGTCTGACCGCCGGCCGACGAGACACTCGTCGCGATCGTCTTTGCCTCACACGAGGTCGGCGACCGCATAAAGCCCGGGCGGTCGACCGCCACATGCACACGCCGCACGCGAAACGGGACACCGTCGCGGATCGTCGGCAACGGTTCGGACTTCACCGTCACACGCGCGGTGCTCCGATCGACGTAGAGCCCCTGTCGGACGACGACGGTGCCTAGATCGAACGGGCCAGCCGCCGCGTGGACGGCGACGGCAAGGCCGTACGGGGCACCCTTGTACGGGCCGGTCAACGACACCGGCTGATCACGCAGATAGAACGGGTTGGAACCCGGACCAGCAGCGACGGTGGCCGAGCCGACACGCGCAGCCGCTGGGCACGAGCCAGCGTTGGCCGCAGCATCGGAACACAGCGGAACGTTCCTGACCGCGCCCAGAAGACCGCCCGGAAGCGACACGTCGAGGCCGTCGATGACGTCCTGGCGATCACCACGGGTGAGGTCGAACACGAACGGACTCGAGCCGCCGCCCTGCAGGTCGACAAGACCAGCATTCAGGCCAGGTGCAAATGGCAGGGTTGCCGGACAGCCAGCGCCCTGGCCGTCCCAGCTCACGTCGAACGACGAGCTGGAGGTCGCGTCCGGGGTACCCGCAACCTGCACGCCATCATCCCGCGTCCCCCCCCCGCGACCACGGCGTGAACACTCCGGTGGTCGTCGCTGTCGTACACGTCGCCGGATTGGCCAACGGGGCGCGCGGACCTGGGTCGAACACCAGCCGCAGCGATTTCGCCGGCAGCTGCGGGTTGTCCTCGAACCTGGCCGTCAACCGGCCAGTGTCCTTGTCCGCGGTGACGACACCGGGAATCTTGACGTTGATGCCATGCTCGCGGGAATCGATCTCGACCAACAGCCGGAACAGACCGTCGCGCCCACCACTAGGATCGAGGTCGCCGGGATGCGGCGCGATGACGAACACATTGCCGCCGATTGGGTCGGCGCCGATGACCTCATCGGTCTGCGGGGCACGCTCGGCCAACAGCGGCGACGTAGCGACAACCGAACCGACCTTCGAACCATCCGGGCAGGCTGCCGGATCGGTGGTGTCGTAGTGGACCTGATCGCCAGGGCCCGTGTCGATGCAGCCTTCCAGCCCATCGGCGGCCGACGGCGAGACCGACACGCCCTCCGGCAACGTCACCGTCGCGTCCTTCAAAGGCGGCGCCAAAGGCACCGACGGATCGGCCGGCGAACTCGAATCAGTGGGATCGTTAGCGGCCTGCGGGAACTTCAAATCAACGGTATAGCCAGACGGCGCATCCGCCTGCGTGGTCCCTGTGCTCGGCGTCGGACGCATGTCCAGGCTCGGCCTGAACTGCGACGCCAGCGCCGGGCTGTCGCAGCCCGTCGCCGCGGGAGCAACGGCGCTGGCCGACTTCCACAAAGGATCGCTCAAATCCGGAAAGCCGAAATCAGCCGCACCGCTGGGCAGCGTCCGCGCGGGAAGCGGCCACGAATCGGCGAACAGCCTGGTCACCGGCTCGGCAACCAGGCAATCACCCGGATTCGACAAGAACGGAACTGGGGCGCCGCCCGCCGACGGACCACCCCCCGGCAGGTCACGCTGGGACGGAACCCCATACAACACCGCCTTGATCCCGAAGAACTCCAAGGAGGCGATGCCCGGGCTCGCAACCGTGATCCCATACCGGCCCGTCCGCGGCCGCAAACGCGGATATAACACCACAGGCTTGAAATCGGCGCGAAAGCCGAATTGGGCCGGATACCCACGCTCGGGCACCATGTTGAATAGCGGTAGCGTCTGCTGGGCATCGGTGAACGTCAGTACGAGGTGTCCGACCAGACTCCTCGGAGGGCAGGCCGGCGCCGTCGGGGTTCCCGCTTTCATCTGTACCATCGTGCAACGAGCGGCCGCGGCCGGGTTGCCGACAAATCCAGGCGGCGAATCCACATACGTCGACTTCACGAGCTCCACGCCTGCTGGCTCGCCGTTGTTGGGAAACCCGAAGGAAACCTCGACATCATGAGGATGGCCGCCGGCTACCGCATAGTCATCGCCCTGCGCATCCAGCGATCGTGCGCTGAAGTCGACGATGTCAAACGGCGGTATTGGCGGTGCGACCGCGACAGCCACCGACGACACCATCGCGCTCGCGGCCACCAGCGCGACCACGGCAACACACAGCCGACCTAGCCGGCGACTCAGGCTCACAGTGCTAGTGCTCATGGTCTTGGTTCCTCGATTCGAAATGTCGGCAGGACCAAGGAGACGGCGCATCATGACCGATCCCCCCTGACCGACTTGCTTGCTTTCGCTTTGGACAGTTTCAGCGCCACCGACCGACTCTTAGTGGCCTTGGAGTGACTGACCGACACCCTGACCACCAGCCGCCCCCGCGCCGCCAACTGCGAACGAGCCTTGCGCGACAGCTTCAACGTCACCGTCACCGACCCTGGCCGCGTCATCGTGCGTCGCCCGGACCCGACTATGACCGACCTGCCGCCGATCTTTGCCCTCGCTATAGCGCGCACGGTCCCGGCCGCGTTGGACCTCGCCGTCACCGTGATCTTCCCCGTAGCCGCCAGCCGCCGACGCTGCGCCGCGGTCACCGACCGCAAAGACAACACCACAGCTGCGTCATTGCCAGGGTCACTGTCTCCCGGCCGCCCCGGGCTCGGCGCAGCGAGACCGGGGGCGCCGCTCAACGTCCCTCGACAGCTGTCCCCTGAACAAGGCGCCGGCCGCGATTGACCGAACCCACCGCCAACCCGGGCGGTGTAGAGGTCAGTGAGGGGATCGCCGTCCGCGGCGACGACCTGTGCATCGGTGAGAAAGAAAATGTCGCGACCCGACGGGCTGATTCCCATCGCGTGGCCGCCGTCCGTAGAGATCCGCGACACCTGCCCATCGCGCCATGCATACACGTCGCTTACACCATTCGTATCGCTGGCAGACAGGCCCTCGGCGGTATCGAAGATCGCCGTCGACCCATCAGACGTGATCGTCGAGGTAGCCCCGGCAAGGTAGAAGACGTCGAACCCTGAGCTGTTGCCGCCACTACCAGTCACGGAGGTCGACAGGCGGACCATCGTGCGGGTCGAGAAGTCATAGCGATACACATCCCTCGCGCCATCAGTGTCGGCGCCCGGCCCGCTGGTCACCAAAGCGCTCGCGGTGGCGAAGACCAGGTATCGCGCGTCCGACGACAGCTGCGCCAGCACCGAGGGATCGAGGTCGTCGGCGTCGAGCTTGGCGACGAACCTGACCTCACCTGCCGGGTGAGCGGCGTCCTTTGTCCAGACATACAGGTTGGGCTGGCCGGCTACCGGCGCAGCACCGTTGGTGCCAAGGTTGTCGGCCAGCGCAGCACCCACAGCAACGAAGTAGACCCGCGACCCGTCCTCAGAGACCACCGGCACGTTTCCGACCTGGGCCCCGCTCGCGGCCCCTGAGACCTGGGTCAGCGTCGAACACGGGTTGGCCGCCCCGACTCCCGCCGGCGCACCAGGCGGGATGTCACACGCATACAGATCTTGGGTCTGATCGACATCGCCATTGACGAGCTGCTGGCTTGTAGTGAAGAAGACTCGCGATCCGTCATTAGCGGAACCCTCATATACCGCCGCAGACATCCCATTGCACTCACCACCCGGATCGCCAGGCGACCGTGTGCACTCAGAGCCCGACACCGCAACCGACGCCGACGCGGCCACCCGCGCCCACACCTGGGTGGCGGGGCCCTGACATCCCCCGGCCATATAGACGATCACTCGCCCATCATCCGAAACGTCCCTAGGACAGATCTCGGGCGGTGTAGTCTGACCATTATTGTCGACGCTCACCGCACGCGCAGAGCTATCGTTGCCGGTGCCAACATACTCGTACATGTTGGTGAAGGCCCCGCCTTGGGGACCATGATTGAACACTATTTGCGAAAGGTCGTCTGAACCCCCAACAAAGACTCGAAACCCGCCCGGCGAGAGCGTGTCGTCCTCGGCATCTCCGATGCGCGTGAAGGCCCCGTCGGAATCACGCAGCCAGAAGCCGAGCTTGTCGCCTGGCAGCTCACGTCGGCGCATTGCCCACAGCGACCGCTCTAGATCGACTGACTCGGCTACCATCGTGACGCGCTTGTCGTAGAGCCGGTCGGGTGGGGCGAGGGCGGTCGTCGTCCAGCCCGTCGCCGAGCGGGTGGCGTGATAGGGGATCGGAAGGATCGCTTGAGGGTTGCCGGCAAAGGTGCCGAACGACTGGTACGAGACGACCCCGTCGTCGGTAAAGCCAAAACCGGCCGGCTCGACGACAAAGCCCTCCTTGTAGGTTGGGCTGACCATCTCGTAGGCGCGGCAGTCGGGGAGCCCGGTGGAGTTGTTCTGCTCACGCAACGCGGCGTTGGCACATGCGTCGTCGGCCGACGCCTTCGGTGCAGCGGCTAGGCCGAGGGCTAGTAGCAAACTCATGGCAGCAGCGACAGCCCAGGCGTTCGCCGTCCGAAACGATGCTGACAGCGACAACGGCATGAACGCTCCTTTATGAGTTGGCACAGCGGGTCCGTTCTGGTGGTTACGCATGGCTAGCGCCCCGCGGTGTGCTTGAAGGTGACGGTGACTGCCTTTGTGGCCGCCCGTCCTCCTGCCGGCAGGTATCGGACTCTGACGGGGACTTTGAGCCGGCCGGTCTTTGACTTTCTCAAGGCCCGGCTGCCGGCACGGTTGAGCTTGACGACGAGCTTGGCTCTACCCGCCTTCTTGATCGTCACCTTGCCGGGCATGGCCTTGGCCGCCGAGCTTGTGAGCTTCCCTGGGCCGGCGACCTTGACCGACAACGTCGCCTTCGACCCGTTGACTGTGGTGTTGGCGATCGAGAAGCGATTGCTCGGCTTCTTGAAGATTGCTACAGCGATCGTGTTCGACCGCTTCCCGCAGTTGACGGTCAGTCCGAGCGTGCCCTCCGCGTCGTCGGGGATCTCGAGCTTGAATCCGGTTGCCGTCCAGTCGGTCGGAACCGTGGACCGATCGCCCAACATCGCGGTGCCGCCGGCGCCGAGGTCCTTGCCGTGGACCGCGATCGTGTCGCCTGGCTTGGGCTTTGCGTTGTAGCTGTCAAGGCGCGGTGTCTTGCAGCCGTAGGAGCTCGGACCATCACCCGACGGTGGGGGCGGGAACACCTTTGGCGCAGAGGCGGTAGCGAAGGTGACCTGGTCGCTGACCCGCGACGAGTCGTTGCTGGTCACCACCAGCCGCACGACGAACGTCTCACCCGCCGGGAGCCCATCGACCGGGACGGTGACCCGCTCAGCCAAAGCATGGCCCGACGCCGCACGCTCTCCCGTCGAGGTCGAGTACGGGCTGTCCAGCGAGCTGACGTCGAAGCGATATGTGCCCGGCAGGCCGTGGGTGCCGACGTTGCCGACCAACGTCGCCGAACCCGTCGACACACCGACGGGGCTGATCGCCACCGCGCTCGGCGCCGGTGCCGTGCGGAACAGGCCGTCTCCGCCGTAGCGGATCACCCCATCGTCGCTGGTTGCGACGACCTGGACGTGGTAGACCGTGTCCGGCCCCAGGCCCGACACTTGATGCGACACCTGCTGGTCGCCGTCACCATTGCCGGCGTCTATCTCTGAGGTGCTTGTGCCGTAGGCGGTGGTCGTCCCGTAGTTGAAGTGGTAGGTGGTGTTCTCGCCGTGGGGGTTGATCGTGCCGGTCAGCGTCGCGCGCCTGGTCGTCACACCGCTCGCGCCACCACTGGCGGCGGGGGCGGTGATGAACGTCTGATCGACACCCTGCTGAACGCCGCCCACCCCGTCAGGGTCAGCTACCAGGCGGAAGTGATAGAGCGTGCCGGGCTGAAGATTCGAGAGCTCTGCGAACACCGGCACGTCAGCCCCACCACAGTTGCCGAAGCCACAGAACCCGGGTGTCGTACTCGCCGTTGAGCCATAGGCCGTGGTAGTGCCGTACTCCATGCGCCAACCAACGATGAAGTTGCTGTTCGGGTTGATCGTGCCGTGAATACGAGCGGTGCGCGGCCCGATCGCCGACGCAAACGGCGGCGAGCCGTCCAACGTCGCAGGCGCGGGCGCGGTCGTGAACTCCCTATCGGGGCCCTTGATCGATCCCGAGGCGTTGGTGCCGACGATCAGGAAGTGATAAGTCGTGCTGGGCTTCAAGCCGGTCGCCAAGCCTGATGCCGCGACCGGGTCGCTGCCACTGCCCGCATCGATGTCGCCGACGGTGCGAGATCCGTAGGTGAGGTCGGTGCCGTACTCGAAGTGGTAGGTCGAGTCGATGCCCTCGGGGTCGATCGTGCCGTTGAGCGTTGCGTCGCGGGGGTTGATCGGATCCGCTGGATCGGTCGTCAATGTCGGACCCTCGAAGCGGACGAACCGCTCGACGACTGGGTCGGTCGCGTCGGAGGTATAGACCGTCCCCAAACCGCTGACTGACATCGCCCTGACACCACCCACGTTGGAGGCGTCGAAGGTGTAGATCGGCGCTGTGCCGCCGGCGGTGAAGTGGGCGATCTGCAACCCGACCGGGCCCGGCTGCGCCACATACACCTCGTCCGAGGTCGGGTCGACCGCGACCGCCGACGGCGCCGCGTTCGCGACCGTCGCGGCCCACGTACCGGTCGCGCTGTACTGATCGACACGACCCTTACACGGATCGAGCGCATAGACCCGATGCGAGCTATCGACCGCCAAGCTCGACGGATAACAGAACTGGCCAAAGCCACCATCGGACGACCCATCAGAGCCGTCGAAGGAGCCGATGAACGCACCGGTCTGATCGAAGCTCGCGATGACCGGGAAACCGAAGTCGTTGGTCGCGGTCACATACACCGTCCCATCGGCCGGGTCGACCGCGACCTGGGCATTGCCGTTGATCGACGTCCCCGTACCCGAGGTGTCCAGGGCGTAGGCCTGCACGCCGGCGGTGCTGTACTTCACCACCGAAGGAACGCCGCCGTTCTCGCCCGTCGCGACATAGATCGCCCCAGAACCGGTCGGGTCAGCAGCAGCCGAGCTCACACCACCCTGAAACGAGGGATCGAGAGCAAAAGCCGACTGGAATACCCCGTCCTCGCTGAAGCGCTGCACTCGCCCCTCGTCGACCGCGAAGACCTCACCCGTCGACGGCATCACCGCAACAGCCGACGGACCATTATGAAAAGGCTCGGCGAACTGGCCGTCGCCATTGCCGTACTCCCCGAACTCCCCCGCGAACGTATGGCCAGTCGTCGCCCAAGCAGAACCAGGTACCACCAAGGCAGCCGCGCCGAACAGCGCTAGCAACAGCACCACCAGCCGCCGCCCGAAAACGGACGCACCAGTCCCTTCAACCCAAGGCGCAACAGCAGCCCCGTCCAAAGCCCCACGGCCCAGAACGGCAATCCCAGCCGGGAGACCGGCTGCAGAAAACTGCTGCGAACGCTTCATAGGTGCTCGTCCTCTCCTCGTTGGTCCTGCTCGTCTACGCCCGACTCATCCGCGGACCCCACCGCCTCTCCGCACTTAGACGGAGACACGCATGTCCATCTGCGCATAAAAACAGACCGCTACCCTTGCCGTCAAGGGAGAACCGTCAACCTCAGCCCTGGAGCTACGCGAGCCCACGCGACAACCCTTGCCAATGCGCCTGGAGCGCCTCCGCGAGGGACCAGCTTTAGAGACACACGGGTACCAACTTCAGTAGGGTCCCGGCCGGGATGACCGAGACCCCATGGGGCGACTCGAGCCAGCTGCGGTCGCGAAAGCTCGCGCCGGGCTACCGGCTGCCGCCGGAGTCGGTGGCGCGCAACCAGCGCTGGAGGCTGCTCGCGGCGATGGTGGCGGCCGTCGCCGAGCGCGGCTACGAGCGGACCACCGTCGGCGACGTGGTGGAGCTGTCCGGCGTGTCGCGGACCGCGTTCTACAGGCACTACGCCAACAAGGAGGACTGCTTCGTCGCGGCGGTCGACGCGACGCTCGGCTTTGCGATGGCCGCGGTCACCGTGGCGCACGGCGGCAGCGGGGCCTGGAACGAGCGGCTGATCGCGGCGTTCGAGGCGTTCGTCGGGCAGGTCGTCGCACAGCCGGCCGCGGCGCGCGTCTGCCTGCTCGAGGTCTACGTCGCCGGGCAAGCGGCGATCGAGCACGCCGACCGCGGGGCCGCCGCGTTCGAGCTCTGGATCCGCGCCGGCTGCGAACAGTCGGAGGAGTACGCCGGCATCGACCCCGCGGTGGTGCGCGGCGTGGTCGGCGGCGTGCGCAAGGTGATCTCCAAGCGGCTGCGGCTGGGCGAGGAGGCGCTGCTGCCTGAGCTCGCGCCTGAGCTCGCCGCGTGGGCGCTGACCTACAAGACGCCGAGCGTGGCGATCCGGCGGCCGCGGATCCGGGCGGCGGTGAACGGGGCGCCGCGCTTCGTCGCGCACGACCAGGTCGAGCGGATCTTCGCGGCTCTCGCCGCCGTGGTGCGTGAGAAGGGCTACTGGGCGATGACGCTCGACGACGTCGCCGAGCGGGCGGCGACCTCCTTCAGCACCTTCTACAGCCACTTCCGCACCAAGGAGGAGGCGTTCATGGCGGCCTACGACACGGGCCTCGCGCAGACCTACGCCGCCACGCTGCCGCCGTACCAGCGGGCGCCGGACTGGCCGCACGCCATCCGCGCCGCGCTCGAGGGCTTCCTCGGCTACTTGTCGCGCGAGACGGACTGGGCACACGCAGGCGTGGTCGAGGTGCTCGCCGCGGGCCGGCGGGGGATGGAGCGGCGGGACGAGGCGATCGAGACATTCGCCGCGCTGCTCGAGCCGGGCTACGAGCTGGCGCCGGAGACGCCGAGGGTGGCGTCGGAGGCGATCGGCGGCGCGATCTACGACTTGATCTACGAGCAGATTCGTGAGCGGGGCGCCGAGCGGCTGCTGGAGCTGCTGCCGATTGCGACGTTCGTGGCGCTGGCACCGTTCACGGGCGTCGAGGAAGCCGCGGCGGTCGCCAACGAGCGGCCGCGGCGCCGCGCGCGCATCGACGGCGCGACACAGCCTTAGAAGCGGCTCTTGGCCCTCGTTTCGTTGGGGGACATGGGTGTTTGCCATCCACGCGGTCCTTCTGTAAGCTTTCGTTTTTTTGGTAAGGCGCCGTACTTACGTAGCCGGCGCCGACCGGTTGTCGCAGGAGGAACAAACGCATGCCGTCCGACAGCCAGCCGCCGGCCACGCTCACGCGTTCGAGCGCCGCCGAGCGCCGGCGCGAGCGGCTGCTCGAGGCGACGATCGAGGTGGCGGGAGAGCACGGCTGGGAGGCGATGACGCTCACTGAGGTGGTCAGCCGCGCCGGCCTCTCGAAGCGCACCGTCTACGACCTCTTCGAGGACAAGCTCGCGTGCTTCCTTGCCGCGGCGCGTGAGCTGATCGGCCGCGTCTCGGCGCTCACGCTCGCCGCCTACCAAGCCGCCGGCAGCCCACGCGACGGCTTCGCGGCAGGCGTTCGCGCACTGCTGCGCTTCTGCGGCGAGAGCCCGGGACCCGCGCGCGTCTACCTCGTTGAAACCGCCGCCGCCGGACCGGCCGGCGCGGCTCTCTGGCGCGAGCACATGGACTCGATGTCCGAGCGCGCGGCCTGTGCGCTCGGGCAGCTGCGCAGCGACCTCCCCGCGCACGCCGGGTCGATGGCGGTCGGTGGCATCTACACCGTGGCCCAGGTGCGAGTGCTCGCCGGCCAGGGAGAGCAGCTCCCCGCGCTCGCGCCCGAGATGACCGAGGCGCTGTGCATGGCCCTTGGGATCGAGACGACGGCATCCGGGACGGGCTGAGGCAGCGATGGCGGAAGAACCCACAGGCGCCGTGGCGCCGCGCCGGCGTGAGCGCCGGCCGGACCAGCTCGCCGGCGGCCCGCATGGCATGTCGCGTGAAGAGGTAGAGGCGAACCAGAGTCGCCGGATCCTCGCCGCGATGACAGAGCTCGTCGCGGAGCAGGGCTATGAGCGCACGACAGTCGAGCCGGTGATCACCCGCGCCGGGGTCTCGCGCAAGACGTTCTACGAGCTGCGCGGCGGGCGCGAGCAGTGGTTCCTCGCGATCTGCAACATGGCGGCGGACCGGCTCCTCGCAAGGCTCGAGGCGGCGACGCGCGAGCCCGGCTACCCCGACGACCGGACGGGACGAGCGGCGGCGGCGCTGGTCGGCTTCTGCATCGAGGATCCGGCGGGCGCGCGCATCTGCTTCGTCGAAACGCTTGCGGCGAGCGAGGGTGCACGGGCCTGGCGGGACGCGCTGCTCGACCACGTCGCCGCAACGCTCGCCTTCGGAATGGCCGGGGACGGCAACGGGGCGGCGGCGGCAGACGGGCGGCGCGCCGAACTCGCCGCCCGCGCCGCAGTCGGGGCCGTGCTCGAGCTTGCCGGACGGCGGCCTGAGCAACTCGACCGTGACTATGCGACGGCACTCGTCGCGACGATGCTGGGCACGGACGGGCGAGGCGGCGCAGACGGGTGACGGCCACGCCGTGGGGCGATCTGCAGACGCTCTGCTCCCAGCGGCTGCGGCCCGGCCCAGGGGGAGCGCGCGACGAAGTCGAGCGCAACCAGCGCGAGCGCCTGTTCGCGGCGACGGTGGCGACAGTCGCCGAGCGCGGCTATGCCGCCACTCGGGTGGCCGACGTGATCGAGGTCGCCAGGATCTCGCGCAGCACCTTCTACCGCGAGTTCGAGAGCCTGCACGACTGCTTCGTCCAGACGCTCGACGCGATCGTCGTCGGGGTCGAAGCCGCGATGCTCGCCGCGCTGGAGGGCGAACGACCCTGGGACGAGCGGCTGCGCGGCAGCTTCGAGACGCTGATCGACCTGGTGGCCGCCCAGCCGGCCGCCGCGCGGCTGTGCTTCGTCGAAGCCTACGTCGCCGGTCCGGAGGCGGTTGCGCGCATCGACCGCACGGCGCGCGCGGTCGGCCGGCGGGTGCTCGCCGTGGTCGCGGAGTCGCCCGAGCGCGCCGACATGCCACGCGAGGTGGCGGGCGCGGTGCTCGGCGGGCTGCGCACCGTGATCCAGGTGCGGCTCTACACCGGTCGCGAGCGCGAGCTGCCCGGGCTCGCGCCGCAGCTGATGGACTGGGCGCTCGGCTACCGCACGCCGCCCGTTGCGCTGCCCCGGCCACGACGGCGGCCGGCCGCTCCCCCGGGCCCGGTGCGCGACTCCCTCGACCCGCGTCAGCGGATCGTCGACGCGCTCACGGCCGTGGTCGCGCAGAGGGGGTACGGCGGGACGACGATCACCGAGATCGCGGACTTCGCCGAGATCTCGCTGTCCACCTTCTACGGCCGCTTCGAGAACAAGGAGGCCGCACTCCTGGCCGCGTTCGACGACGCGATGCTGCGCATGCTCGAGGTCGGGCTGCCCGCCTACCGGCAGGCGGAGGACTGGGCGCAGGGCGTTCGCGACGGGATCGAGACGTTGCTCGCCTACCTGTCGCACGAGCCGGACACCGCGGAGCTCGCAGCCCAGGCGGTGTGGGCCGGCGGCCCACCGGCGGTGACCCGCATCGAGGAGAGCATGTCCGGCTTCCGGGCGCTGCTCGCCGAGGGTCTGCGCGGGCGGTCCGGGGCGTCCGGCGTCGCGGCCGAGGCGATCGGCGCCAGCATTCTCGCGCTCGGTTACGACCACCTCGCCCGCCGCGGGCCCAAGCGGCTCTACCAAATCGCGCCCACCGCGGCCTTCGTCGCGCTCGCGCCGGCGATCGGGACACTCGAGGCGTGCACGGTGGTTACGACGTAGTCACGACCTGTCGTCGTCCGCGGGCTTAGAGTTGCAGCGGTGGCTAGGCGCGTCGCGGCAACTGTGGCCCTGGTGGCGGTCGTTGCGGTGGCGTTCACCTGGGCGTTGAGGCACGGCGACGGCGACGCGGAAGCGGGGCCGACGAAGGGCAAGCCGCCGGTGGTGCTGCTGATGTTCGACGAGTTCCCGACCGACCTGCTGCTGGGGCCGGGCGGGAAGATCGACGCCGGGCGCTATCCGGCCTTCGCCGAGCTCGCGCGGGCGGGGTACTGGTTCCCGAACGCGACCACGACCTACGACTCGACGACGAAGGCGATCCCGCAGATCATGGACGGGAGGCTGCCGCGCGCGGGCGGAGAGCCGACGTACCGCGGCCATCCCCAGAGCGTCTACGACCTGTTCGCGCGGCGCGGCTATGAGATCGAGCGGATGGAAGCGGCGACCTCGATCTGCCCGCCGCGCTACTGCCCGGACGCCGCGCCGCGGCGGCCGGGGATCCTCGCGCAGCTGCAGAGCGGACGCCGCGAGCGCTTCGAGCGCTTCCTCGGCTCGATCCGGCCGCGGGACAAGCCGACGTTCTGGCTCGCGCACGTGCTGCTGCCGCACGGGCCGTACCTGTACCTGCCGTCGGGCAAGGAGATGCGGCCGAACTGGCAGGACCCGGTGCCGGGGATGAACAGCACGCCTGGCTTCTACTCGGACTATCTGGCGCTGCATGCGCAGCAGCGGTTGCAGCTGCAGATCGGCTTCGTCGACCGCGAGCTCGGGCGGTTGCTCAGGCGGATGCGGCGCGAGGGGACGTTCGACCGGTCGCTGATCGTGGTGACCGCGGATCATGGGATCTCGTCGGAGTCAGGGGTCGAGTCGCGGCGTGCAACCGACATGCGCAACATCGACGAGCTGGCGCCGGTGCCGCTGTTCGTCAAGGCGCCGGGCCAGCGGCGCGCGCGGGCGCCGCGCTCGTACGTGCGCACGACCGACGTCGTGCCGACGATTGCCGACGTGCTCGGCTGGCGGCTGCCGTACCGCGCCGACGGGCGCTCGGCGTTCTCGCGGGCGGTGCGCAAGCGGCGCGCGGCGATGGTGATCGAGCGCGGGTTCACGGGCCGGCTGCACATCTCGGCGCGCGCGCTCGAGCAGCGACGGCGGGTGCTGCTGCGACAGCGGCTGCGGCGGTTCGGCTCGGGCGACTGGGACAGCCTCTACACGGGGATCGGGCCGAACCGCTCGCTGATCGGACGGCGGGTGGCTGACCTGCCTCGCGCGCCTGGGGCCGGCCCGCGCGCGATCATCGTCGGGGCTGCGGCGATGCGCGCCGTCAGGCCCCGATCGCGCGTGCTCCCGACCCAGGTCGCCGGATCGATCGCGGGCTCCGGGGCGAGCGAGACGCGCGACCTCGCGGTCGCGGTCAACGGAACGATCGAGGCGGTCGGGCGCTCCTTCCACCTGCGCGTCGAGCCGGTCGAGGAGGACCGCCAGGGCGAGAGCTTCGCGGTGATGGTGTCCGAGCGGGCGCTGCGCCCGGGACGCAACGGGGTCGAGCTGTTCGAGGTCGCGGGCGGCGGCGGGTCGCTGCGGCTGCTCGGCTCGAACTGACGCCGGAGAGGCGGCCGCGTTGTGGCACGCTCCTAGCGTCCACGGTAGATCGTGTTCGGCTCGGCGCTGGGGTCCTCGACGATCTTCGCGGGGTCCTTGCGGGTGTCGACGAACAGGCAGAAGAAGCGGTCGCGGTCGTCGCGGGCGATGCAGGTACGGAAGTAGCCGTCGCCGAGCCGGATCGTGTTGGCGGTGTCGCGGTTGCGGACGAGCTCGTCGTCGCCTGAGCGCTCGACGTAGTCGGACACCGCGCGCGCGTTCTCCTCGGTGGCGTCGGTCTCGGAGACGATCACCTGGCGGTTGCCGAGCCCGGCGGCGAGGACGGCGAGGACGCCGGCGAGGAGCAGGGCGGTGGCCATGCGGTCCTGGAGCACCTCGCGCTCCGCCTGCGCGGGGCCGGGCGCGCCGGCCGCCTCGAGCGCGAGCGCGCGCCGGTCCGTCAGGCGGCGCGTGAGGAACGGTGCGACGGCCCCGACAAGGAACAGGTTGGCGAAGGTCGCGATCAGGACGCCCTCGATCAGGTTCAGGCCCGTCGTGCCGACGGGCGGCAGCGCGTCCATCAGGGCGCCCTCGACGAGCGTCACCACGACGAACGCCGGCCACTGGGTCGCACCGCGCAGCCGCCAGCGCAGACGGCTCGTCCAGAAGCGCTCGCCCGGAGTCACGCCCGCAGAGTAGTCCGCGCCTGGCCCGGCTCTAACATCGAGGCCGTGGCCGACCTCTGGGTGACGACGCTTGGCGAGCTGCCGTACCGCGATGGCATCGCGCTTCAGGAGCGCCTGCGCGATGCCCGCCAAGTGGACGCGCTCCCGGACTGCCTGCTGCTGCTCGAGCACCCGCCCGTCTACACGCGCGGGCGTCGCGCGCAGGTGGGCGACCTGCCGCGCGAGGAGCAGTGGTACCGCGACCAGGGGATCGCGGTCGAGGATTCGGACCGCGGCGGGCAGGTGACCTACCACGGACCGGGGCAGCTGGTCGGCTATCCGATCATGCGCGTCCGCTCGGTGCGCGAGTACGTCGAGACGATGGAGCGGGCGCTGATCACGGCGCTGCGCGACGAGGGGATCGCGGCGGGCGTCCCGGAGGGGTTGACCGGCGTCTGGGCCGGTGGGGCGAAGATCGGCTCAATCGGGATCCATGTCTCGCGCGGGGTGACGACGCACGGGTTTGCGGTCAACGTCGACAACGACCTCGAACCGTTCGGATGGGTCGCGACCTGCGGCGTCGAGGGAGCCGAGGTGACCTCCGTCGCGCGCGAGAAAGAGGGCGCGGGACAGGGCGCCGCCTCTATGTCGTGCTTCCGCAAGCGAGTCGCCTTCCGCTTCGCCGAGGCGTTCGGGCTGCGCCAGCGGATCGTCACACCGGGGCGGTTGCTTTCGGCCGCCGAGGCGGCGCCAGCGCAGCGGCCTCCAACCGCCGCCGGCGCCGGCGGCGCGGCATCTGCCCAGCCGGCTCCGGCCTCCGCGTTCGCCCACAGCGCCGCATAGGCTCCATCCCGATGAGCCGCGAGCACCGCACACGCTCCCGCGCCAACCCCGGCGGCACGCGCGACCTCGGCCTCGGCGAGGTGCTCGAGTTCGGTGCGCGCAAGCCGGCGTGGTTCAAGGTGCCGGCCCCGGGCGGCGCGCGCTATCGCGAGCTGCGGCGCGAGATGGAGGCCGAGGGGCTGCACACGGTGTGCCAAGAGGCGGCGTGCCCGAACATCGGCGACTGCTGGGAGCGCGGCACCGCGACGTTCATGATCCTCGGCGACACCTGCACGCGGCGCTGTGGGTTCTGCAACGTCAAGACCGGCAAGCCGACCTTCAACGACCCGCTCGAGCCGCTGCGCGTGGCGCAGTCGGTGAAGCGGATGGGGTTGCGTCATGCGGTCGTGACGAGCGTCGACCGCGACGACCTGCCGGACCTGGGCGCGTCCGCGTTCGTGGGCGTGATCCGCTCGATCCGCCGCTTCTCGCCGGGGACCAAGGTCGAGGTGCTGACGCCCGACTTCCGCGGCGAGGAGATGCCGCTCGCGCGGGTGATCGCCGAGCGGCCCGACGTGTTCAACCACAACGTCGAGACCGTGCCGCGGCTGTATCCGCTCGCGCGGCGCGGGTCGCGCTTCCTGCGCTCGTGCCGGGTGCTGCGCAACGCGAAGGAGATGGGCGGCGACGGGGTCGTGACGAAGTCGGGGCTGATGACCGGGCTCGGCGAGTCGCGCGAGGAGCTGCTCGAGACGTTCGGCGTGCTGCGCGAGCACGGCGTGCAGGTGCTGACCGTCGGCCAGTACCTGCGCCCGACGCGAGACCACCTGCCGGTGGTCCGCTACTGGCATCCGGACGAGTTCGCCGACCTCGAGCGCGAGGCGTATGCGTTGGGGTTCGAGGCCGTGGCGGCGGGACCGCTGGTGCGGTCGAGCTACTTCGCCGAGCAGACGCTCGAGCGGGCGGCTGAGCCGGTGGCGACGAATGCCGCGGGCGTCCCCGCCGGCGAGCCGGCGGGCGTCGCGACGGCGCCTTGATCCCGCTCAAGGACGACATCCAGACGCGGCGGTTCCCGGTCCTGACCGTCGCGATCATCGCGATCAACGTCGCGATGTTCTTCTTCTTTCAGGGGGCCGTCTTTGGCAGTGACGCGGAGTTCGACACGAAGGTCGCGTAGTACGGGGCGATCCCGTACGAGATCTCCCATCCCGGCAAGCACTGCGACCTGGTCGGGGGGCAGGTGGCGTGCGAGGGCCAGGCCGGCGTGCAGGGCGAGGCGCCGGAGGATTTGGCCCCGACGTGGCTGACACTCTTCACCTCGATGTTCATGCACGGCGGTTTGCTGCACATCGCCTTCAACATGCTGTTCCTGTGGATATTCGGGAACAACATTGAGGACTCGATGGGGCGTGCGCGGTTCGCCGCGTTCTACTTAATCGGGGGGCTCGCGGCGATCGGATTGCAGACGCTGGTCGAGCCCGGCGCGGCGGTGCCGACGATCGGCGCCTCGGGCGCAGTGGCGGCGGTGCTCGGCGGCTACGCGCTGTTGTACCCACGCGCGCGAGTCGTCACGCTGGTGATCATCGTGTTCTTCATCACCATCATCCGGTTGCCGGCGCTCGCGGTGCTCGGCATCTGGATACTGCTCCAGCTCGCGGCCGGTGCGACCGAGCTCAGCAGCCCGGTGGCGGGCGGCGGGGATGGTGGCGTCGCCTACTTCGCGCACATCGGCGGGTTCGTGTTCGGACTACTCGCGATCCGCGCGTTCGCCAACCACGTGCACGAGGACTACACGCGCGCCCAGCGAACGCTGGTGTACTGATGAACGGGCGGACCGCGGCACTGGTGGCGACGCTCGCGCTCGTCGGCCTGCTGGCGGTGCTGACGATCGACGTGGTCGTGCGCACCGGTGTGGACGTACTCGTGATCGTGTCACTGGTGGTGCTGGCGATGGTTGGTTACGGCGTCCTCGGCGCGTTGCGCAACCGTCCGGAGGACTGAGGGGCGGTGGCTGACGTGCGCGAGCGCCCGACAGGTTCGTTGGAGCTGGTATGCGGCTGACATGCGCGGTCGGCTGACAAGCGCGGTGCAAATGCTGCTCGCGGCGATCGCGGTCGTCGGCGTCGCCTGGATCGTGCTCCACGCCACGGGCGACGATGACGGGACCACGGTGCGCGTCGCGGTCGGCGGGCCGGCGGCGGCGGCAGCCGGCGAAGGCGGCTCGTTCGAGCCGCGATCGCCGGCGCCGGTAGAGCTCACGCCCGAGGACGCGTTCGCCGTCGACTGGCACAAGCCGCCGCGCGCGGCGCTGGTGTTCAACGTCGGCAGCGGCGAGGTGCTCTACCGGCGCCACCCGGAGCAGCAGCTGCCGATCGCGAGCCTGACGAAGATCATGACCGCGCTGGCGGTGACGGCCGCTACGAAGGCGGGCGACGCGGTCCGAATCCCGAAGGGGCTGCGCTACGAGGGCTCGGCCGTCGGCCTGCTGCCGCGCGGACGGCGCGTGCGGATCGAGCCGCTGCTCGGCGGGCTGATGATCGTGTCCGGCAACGATGCCGCGCTCGCCCTCGCCGCCCACGTGTCCGGCAGCGAGAACCGCTTCGTCGCGCTGATGAACGAGAACGCGCGGCTCTGGGACCTCGACTGCACGACCTTCTCGTCGCCGCACGGCCTCTCCGACGGCGACCGCTCCTGCGCCGTCGATCTCGCCGTCATGACCCGGATGGCGATGCGCGACCCCCGGCTCTCCGGCGTCGCCCGCCTCGCCCAGGCCTCCTACCGCTTCCCGATCAAGGGCCGCAAGCTCTACCTCAGCGGCCACAACCCGCTGATCCGCGCCGGCTACCGCGGCGCCATCGGCCTCAAGACCGGCTACACCGACGCCGCCGGCCGCTGCTTCGTCGGTGTCGCCCGCCGCGGTGGCCGCAGCTTCGGCGTCGTCCTGCTCGACTCGCCCGACCCGGGCAAGCAGGCCGCCAGGCTGCTCGACCTCGCCTTCGCCGCCGGCTGAGCTTGGCGAGCCGCGCCGCGCATGCGAACATTCGCCCGCGAGGGGCCATAGCTCAGCTGGAAGAGCGCCTGCTTTGCAAGCAGGAGGTCGCCGGTTCGAGCCCGGCTGGCTCCATGGCTGCGACACACGTCCCGCCCCGTCAGCAGAAGAAGAGCTCACGATCTGCGTCTGGCAGGCCCTCCAAGATCGCGCGACTTCGTGCCTGCAACAGCCGCGAGCAAACTCTGTCTGCCAGGAGCTGGGCCTTACGCGCCTGTTCCACGCGCCGCTCGCCGACTGAGCCCATCGCCAATCCCAGTCGCCCCATGCAGGCGTAGAGAGGAAAGCCACACCCGGCCAGGCCTTCGTAGCGAGCTTGCGCCTCACCAGTCCCGTCCCGTCGCTCGAGCTCTGCGCGCTCGAGCTCCAAGGCGAGCCGCGTGATGTCACTGCTTTCGGCGTACCAGCGCCAGCCGCGGCCGCGCTCCTTCGGAGCCGACAGCAGGTTGCGGACGTCGTTCCGGAACGCCTCGTCGTCCCCGGCCAGTCGCCGCACCGTGAGGCGCGCGAGGCGGACGCTGACAACACCGTCGAAGAGCGCCTCGGCACGAAAGAGGTTCTCGCTCAGGTCCAGGGAGGCAAGGGCCTTGTCGGGCTCACCGAGGCGCACCGCCAGCCCTCCGTCTATGAAGTGGGCCCACGCCACCCAGCGGTTTGCCGCAAGGCTCGCCAACGGCCGCAACTCGTCGTCGTTGGTGCGCTTGGCCTCCTCGACACGCTCGGCCCACAGCAGCGCCAGAGCCTTCTGAAAGGCAGCGTGGGCGCTGCGCACCGCGTGGTCCTCCCGGCGGGCTCGGCGCAGCGCCTCATCGGCGACCGTAACGGCCTCGTCGAGCGAGTCGAGGAGTCGCAGCGCACTCGCACGCAGGATCAAGAGCGTCGACACCGCGGAGTCGTCCAAGCGGGACGTGGCACGCAGGACCGCCTCGTGCCGAGCCTGGCGGTGCAGCGCCGTCAGCCGCTTGCGCTCGGCGCCTGTCCGCAGCGCCTCGAGTCGGCCGATCGGCGGGAGGGCCCGGGCACCGAGCAGCAGCAGGCGGCCAGGCCCAGTGCCGTGCGTGATCGAGGCGCTCAGCAGCGCGCGAGCCGCCTCCTGTCGGGCGCCTCGCCGGCGCAGCAGAGCGCGACGCTGCGCCTGAGCTGCCTTCAGATCACCGAGATGACCGAGAACCGCGGCGCGGGCGCGATCCAACTCACCGGGAAGCCGCGGGCACTGCAGCGCCGGCACCGGCTCGTAGAGCTTGCGGAACAGCGCCTTGTCGACCGTCACGAGACTCCGCTCGACGCACCAGGCGACGAAGTCGGCGGTGGCGTTGGGCCCCGAAGCCCCAGGCAGATCGGCTGGGGGCGGCCCGGCCGGGAGCAGCCGCAAGGCGCCCCGCGCGTCGACGGCGCGCAACAACAGGCGGCGTCGTGCTTCGTCCTGCACGTGCCCGATGCGCTCAGCGTCGGGCTGCTCGAACCAGAGGACCTCACGCGCGCCGACGAGCACCTCGTCCCATAGGGGCTGAAAGTCGAGATCGCGCCCGCTGTAGCCCAAGAACACCACCGTTCGGTCGCGGACATCCCGCTCCAACCGCCGCCGCCAACCGCCGTCTAGGCCACGCAGCACTTGATCGGCGGCGACGATCAGCTCCCCGCCGAGCGTGCCATGCGGCTTGAGCAGCTGACCGCCGCGGACAGGGTCGGCCGGCCAAGCGACCACCTCGAGGTCTGGAGCGGCCTGCTCGATCAGGCGATCGAAGTTCACCGTCCAGACCACTGCGCCAGCATGAGCGAGCTGCGCCAGCGCATGATGCCCGGCGTTGGGTCGCCCGACCAGGACGCTCCCGAGCCACGACTCCACCAGCACACCCCCGGTTCGCAAGTCCAGCATGAACGGCTCTGGCGCCAAGCCGCCAGCCACGCGCACCCGCTCGAGCTCCTCGACTCCGCTTCCCTTCACGTAGGCGCCGAGCCCAAGCTGCATGAGAATCTCGTCACGGAGCCAGTCGAACATCGGCAACCTGGCAGGTGCCGACAACGAGACTCCCGCACCTGCGAAGACGAACAGCTCTCGAGGACGCAAGCGACAGTTTCTTCTCGCCGGCTATCCGCCGGCCAACCCCGCGAGCACGGCGATCAGGACCGCTACACCGCAGGCGATTATGGCGATCCAGATCGCCAGATTGAAGACGAGGAGTGCCAGGAAGAGCGTTGAGAGGATCCCGCCCGCGCCACCGGCCGCGGCCTGGACGACGACAGCGGAGCGCCAGCGCTCCGAGGTGGGGACTCGCATGAGGTAGAGATCCAGCCCGAGCAACGCCAGGCCGCCGAGGATCGCCGGCACGGCAAGCGCGTGCAGGAACGACACCAGACTCGCCGCCTGACCTGCCCAGACCAGGAAGAACCCGCCGTCCTGGATCGAATTTGGGCTCGGAAGGATGAGCGCGACCAAGCCCGTCCCGATCACGACGACACTGCCGAGGAATCCGAATTGCAGGAGATCACGCGGTATGACGCCTCCTGCCCGCTCGTACACCCTGGTGTGCGTCAGAAAATCCGAGAGCGCCGATCGGCCTTGCTCCCCCGCGACAGGCGCCATCTCCTTGAAAGCTCCCAGCCGGCTGTCGTCCATCACTCCCAATCCCACTGCGCCAGGAGTGCCCACTGAACCACGGGCATGTCGGGATGCCGGACCCCTCCGAGCACGATCGGGTCCAGACCGACCGCAGCCACGGCTGCACCGGCCGCGATGATCGGCGCGGTAGCCGCAGCGACCGTTGCTCCGGCCCCCTTTACGAGCAACTTCGTCGCGAACCTGAGCCGCTGAGCCAAACGCTGATCCTTCTCGCGCAAGTGACGCGGCGTCGGTACCAGCTGAGGGATTGGATCCCCCTCGCGCCAACTGGACGGCAGCTCATGAACGAGCCACAGCAGGTCGGGACGCACACCAGCGCGATCGAGCTCCACCAACTTGGCACGCTCGCGCTCGGGCACCGGGATCCCACCGCCGTAGCCGTCCCCCGTCGGGTCCTCCACGTGATCGACGAACAGCCAGGCACCCCGATCGGTGCGGACGATTACCTGCTGCTGCGGCAGGACGGTCGCCCCGACGAGTCGAAGCTCGATGCCACGCCGACGGGCCGGCGCCACCATTCGCTGCTCGGCCAACCGCCCCAACTGCGCTTCGACATCGGTCCCCAGACGACGCGCGGGAGGCACCATTACCTCGGACATGACGCAACCTCCTTAGGAACATGAAAATACCCGGCCCGAGCGGGCGCATAACATCGCGCGCCCATCCAGTGCATCCACGCGGCGCGGCGCCTGCCACGGCAGAGATGCCACGATGCCAACGGATGTCGCCGAGATGGAGCGCAACAGGAGGGTCGGGTCGTCGTCTGACTCCGCTGGTCGCAGTGCTCATGGCCTGCGCGATGCTGGGAGCTGTCGCTGCCGCGCAGGCCGCCGAGCCGGCCGCGTCCGGGCGGCTGCTCGTCGGCTTCGAGCGGGGCGTGTCGAAGGAGCGCCAGCAGTCGGTGCTGGCCAAGGTGGAGGGGCGGCTGGCGCAACGGTTCAGGGGGATTCGCGGGGGACGGCTGACACTCGTGCGGCCGCGTTCGGGAATCGCGCTTGCGTTGCTGCGTAGGCGGTTGAGCCGCCATCCCGAGGTCGCATACGCCGAGCCCGACTTCCTCCAATTCGCCTCGGTAGCGAAGACGCCGAACGACTCGCTCTACGCGCTCCAGTGGCCGGTGGACGAGAGCCCGGCGGCGCACGACATCGACGCGCCGACGGCCTGGGGGACGCGCACGAGCTGCGCCAAGGTGGCGGTTGTCGACACGGGCGTCGACACCGACCATCCGGACCTCGCGCAGAACGTCTACAAGAGCAAGGACAAGCCGAACAACGGCAAGGACGACGACAAGAACGGCTACGTCGACGACACGTACGGGTTCAACGCGATCAAGGGCAAGGGGTCGGCCGAGGACGACGAGGGCCATGGGACCCACGTCGCGGGGATCGTCGCCGGGATCGGCAACAACGGGATCGGGGTCGCGGGGGTCTGCTGGTCGGCGAAGGTCCTACCGGTGAAGTTCATGAACTCGCGTGGCAAGGGCTCGACCTCGGATGCGATCGCGGCGATCCAGTACGCGGTCAAGCAGGGCGTCAAGGTGATCAACTGCTCGTTCGGCTCGAGCGCGAAGTCCTCGGCGCTCAAGGACGCAGTCGACTACGCGCAGGACCACAAGGCGCTGCTGGTCGTCGCGGCCGGCAACGACGGCGAGAACATCGACAAGAAGCCCACCTACCCGGCGTCGTACGGAGACTCGAACATCCTCGCGGTCGCAGCCTCCACGTCCGACGACGGGCTCGCCTCGTTCTCAAACTTCGGCTCGGCCGCGGTCGACGTCGCGGCGCCCGGCGACAGCGTCCTCTCGACCTACCTCGGCGGCGGCTACAAGACGCTCTCCGGCACTTCGATGGCCGCGCCGTACGCGGCTGGCGTGGCGGCGCTGCTGCGCAAGCAGGAGCCGGATGCCTCCTATGGCGACATCCGCTACGCGATCCGCCACAAGGTCGACAAGCCGCCCGCGTTCGAGGGCAAGGTCGCCTACGACGGCCGCATGAACGCCCAGAAGGCGCTCGCCGCGATCGGCTCGCTGGCCGACTAGCCGTCACATATGACGATCACGACCGCCTCGGCGATCGGCTCTTGACGATGGCGCCACCCGCAGTCGTAAGAGACAGGCGTCCTGGTCCGTGCATAGTTCAGACACGCCGGGCGAAGTAGTCCATCCAGGAGCGATCGGTTGGCAGGGGCCGTATTAGCGTGAGGGGCAGATACGCACGGGCGGAAGCGCGCAGCAGCCAGGTGACAGGCCGGCTCGGATTCTCCAGGTGCAGGACGGCACGCAGGTCGTCGTCCATCAGCGCCAGCAGAGTCTGTCGTGCCAGGGTCCTAGCCGGAAGGGGAAACCAGCGCGTTGTCCAGTCCTCGAAGAATCGGTCGACGACCTGGCGGCCTTCGTCGGTGTAGCGCCAGTGCTCGCGCTCGTATTCGAGCATCCAGCGCCAAAGTTCACCCGCGGTCGGCGGCAATCCCCCAAGCGGCATCTGCTCGGCGACGCCGCACCAGAAGCGACAGCTCGCCTCCCGCTGCTGGATGGTGAGAGGGTCGAAGCCGAGATGGCGCCCAATCCGTTCCGTCTCGAATATCAGCGTCGCCAGGGTGTAGCGCTTCTGCTCGTCGGTGATCGCGAAGCGGGCGTGGATCTGCTCCATTCGGGCAATCGCCGCACGGCCTCGCGGGCTTGAGTGGCCCCAGCGGAAGAAAGCGCCGAAGAGAGTCAGCGTGTCGTTGGTGCGGCGTGCGACGTCGCGCAGGTTCTGGCCATTGCCGCCCTGGTAGATGACGCGGGCGATGCCCGGCACGGCGACCTGGCGAGAGAATCCGATCAGATAGGCGGCGTGGACGGCGATCGGGTCGCCATACAGCACCTCGAAGGTGAGTCGAGTCACCTCTTCGTTGTCTTCGACTGGATCCAGGGCGGCGATCCGCCGCCTGATCGCATAACCGAGCTCGCGGCCACCGGCATTCCGGTTCGCTGCTCTGCCCCTTGGGCCTTCAGGTGAGCGCTTCATGCCTCCCGCGCAGTCGCCGCCAACTCGAGCAGGCCGGGAGTGCCGCCGCGGTGGACGTTGCCGAGCGCGGCCCAGATCACCGACGCTGTCCTGTGCCTCTCGTACCGAAGGAACGTGGTCATCACCAAGCGCGTGTCGTGCAGCCTCCAGACCATGTGCCCACTGAGCAACGGGGATCGCGCTTCGAGATGAAGCAACTCGGGTTCAGACATGGCAATCCTCCAGCCGAAGACGTGGTTGGGGGAGACCCACGGGCCGAGGCGAAATCCGAGAATCCAGCGGTGGGCGATCAACGCAGACCGGCGTGCCGCCACGGGTAGGCGCTCGACGCCGTCGCGGGCCCACCGCTCGGCCGAGCGGTGGTCCGTCGGGCTCCTCGCAACCTCGAAGGCATCGGCGTAGTCGGGCGAGGCGACGGCGGATGGGGGCTCCTCGGTTACCGCAACGCGCTGCGCTCGATGTCCCGCGTCTGACCGGGTGCCTGGCTGTCTGTCGCTCATCGCTCGGGACCTCCGTTTCTAGCTTCATCCATACGGTACCGTATGGATGAAGCTATCATCGGCGCGGCAGGAGTGGCAACACAGAGCGAAGGCGATCGACAGGCGATGGCACTCACACGGATACCGCGCAGCAACTGGATCGACGAGGGCCTGCGCGCGCTGGCGGGCGGTGGCCCGGAGGTCGTGCGGATCGAGTCGCTCGCGCGGACTTTGGGCGTCACCAAAGGTGGGTTCTATTGGCACTTCAAGGACCGCCGATCCCTGCTCGAGGAGATGCTGGACGTGTGGGAGCGGACTGGGGTCGACGAGGTGATCGAGGCCGTGGAGGCAGAGGATGGAGACGCGAGGGCGAGGCTGAGGCGCCTGTTTGGGTTGGCCTCCGCCTCAGGTGGTGAGCTGCTCAAGACCGAGTTGGCGATCCGCAACTGGGCCCGGCGGGACAAGGGGGTCGCCAAGCGCCTGCGGCGAGTTGACAACAGACGAATGGACTACATGCGCTCACTGTTCGAAGCCTTCTGCGCGGACGACAACGATGTTGAGGCTCGCTGCCTGCTGGCCTTCTCGCTGTTCATCGGCGCCCACTTCGTCAGCGCCGATCACGGTGGCCGCAGCCGGGGGGAGGCGCTGGACTTGGCTCTGGAGTCCTTAATGCGATAGGCGGGATGCTCGCGGGTCCCGGTTGGCCTCTTGTCGAGCACGGCGCCATAGATCTTCGCCGCGTGTCCATAGGGCATCCCGCCCGGCGCGACGAAGATCTGCCCCATGGCTGCAGAGAGTCCACAGATCGTGGCCTTCGGGGGCGGAGGCTTCTCGATGGAGGCGGGGAACCCGCTGCTGGACGACTACGTGCTCTCGCTGGCTGGGCCGGCCCGCCCGCGCGTGTGCTTCCTCCCCACCGCGTCGGGCGACGCCGACCACTACGTCGTGCGCTTCTACCGCCAGTTCGCGAGCCGCTGCGACGCCAGCCACGTGTCGCTGTTCCGGCGCGATCGGGAGGGCGTCGAGGGTGACTTTGCCGCGCATCTGCTGTCCCAGGACGTGATCTACGTCGGCGGCGGGAACCTCGTCAGCCTGCTCGGCACGTGGCGGGCGCACGGGCTGCACGCAGTACTGCGGCGGGCGTGGCGTCAGGGGGTCGTGCTGTGCGGGCCGTCGGCGGGGTCGCTGTGCTGGTTCGCGGAGGCGCTGACGGCGTTCCACTCGGCGCCGTACCGGGTCCAGGGCCTCGGCCTGCTGCCGTACTCGAACTGCGTCCACTACGACGCGGAGCCGGCGCGCCGCGCGGAGTACCGCCGCTTCGTCGGCGACGGCATGCGGCCGGGGTTCGCGGCCGACGACGGCGCCGCGCTGCACTTCCGTGGCAAGGAGCTGGCGCGGGTGGTCAGCTCGCGGCCGCGCTCGCGTGCGTATCGCGTCGAGCCGATCGGCGACGAGGTCGTGGAGACGCCGCTCGACGTCGAGTACCTCGGCGCGCGGGTGCCGGAGCTGGCGAGCGCGTGAGGGACGGCCGGGCGGTTCCGGAAGATTGCCGGACGATCCTCGCGCTGGGTGGCGGCGGGTTCACGATGGAGCCGGACAACCCGGCGCTCGACGACTTCGTCCTGATGCTGACCGGCGCGCGCGAGCCGCGGATCCTGTTCCTGCCGACCGCCTCGGGCGACCCCACGGCGCAGATCAACGCCTTCCGCGCCCGCTTCGGCGGACGGGCGTGCGTGGCCGAGCAGCTGTCGCTGTTCCACTTGGACGGCAGCACGCGGACGTTGGAGGAGGTGGTGCGCGAGCAGGACGTGATCTACGCCGGCGGCGGCTCGCTGCGCAACCTGCTGGCGATCTGGCGCGCGCATGCGCTCGAGCGGCTGCTGATCGAGGCGTGGGAGCGCGGGACGGTGCTGGCCGGGATCAGCGCGGGGGCGATGTGCTGGTTCGAGGGCGGGGTGACGAAGTCGAGCGGCCCGCCCGAGCCGATCGCCGGCCTGGGGCTGCTGCCGGGGTCGCTGTCGGTCCACGCCGACGGCGAGCCCGAGCGGCTGCCGGTCTGGCTCGACGCGGTGGCGCGCGGCAAGCTGCCGGGCGGCTGGGCGGCCGACGACGGGGTCGGCCTGCTGTTCCGCGGCCGGCGCTTCGAGCGCGCGGTCAGCTCGCGGCCGGGCGCGGCGGCGCTGCGCGTGGACGCCGTCGAGGGCGAGCTGGTGCGTCAGCGGATCGAGCCGGAGCTCCTGGGCGCGGCGCCGTTGGGATTGCCGCCGCCCGGGGACGACATCCTCGAGCTGCGGGCCGTTCAGCGGGCACGACAGTCGCGCGGCTGAGGACGACCGGCCACCAGCCACGCCGCGCCGGACGAATCGGTCCGCGGCGGCAAGCGACTCAGCGCTGGACGGGAATCGCCGGCGGACTGCCCGTCTTAAACAGCGTCGCCAGGTAGATGACGATCGTCTCGTCGCCCTTGTTGGCGGCGCGATGGATCGTCCCCGGACGCTCGACGATGACCGGCGCGGATCCTGGCGGTTTGGCCCGCGGCGATCCTGCGGACCCGCTTCGGCTTCGCCTCCGGCGAGCCGCGCATCACATCGACGGGGCCGGTCACGACGGTGTAGGTCAGCACGCCGCTGTCGCTACCGCGCGACCTGCGTGCCGGGGTGACGGTGCAGAGCGAGCTTCGCCCCCGCCGGGACGTCGACGCGCGAGAGGCCGAGCGCCTTGCCCCTCGCGCCGGCCGGGTCGTCGGTGGCCGCGAGGGCTTCGCGCGTGACCGCGGGCGCCTGGCTGTCGATGGCGATCGCGGCATAAGCGCTCGTCGACCCAACGACGGCGAGAACCGCCATCGCGGGCAGGACGTTGCGCAGACGGCTGCGGCGATATGGCACGGGCTCTCCTTGGTTCGCTGACGCGCCGCGCGGAAGGCCCGGCAGCGCGGCCTACTCGTCGTCGAAGTCGAACTCGCGCGGAGGCTTCTGCTCGAACCAGAGCCGGTCGTGCTCCGGCGTCTCCTGGAGGAACTCCGGCGTCTCCTCAAGCACGTCCTCTTCGCCGGGATTCTCGCCCGCCGGTACGGCCTCTGGCGCTGGCTCCAGCCACGGCTCTGGCCCTGGCTCTGAAGCCACCTCGTCCACGGCATCCTCGGGTGCATCCGCAGCCACAGGCTCGTCCGGCACGGGCGGCGCCTCGGCGGGCGCAGACTCGACCACGGGTGCCGGGGCCTCGGGCTCGACCGGCGGCGACACATCGGCCGCCGGCTCGGACGTGACCGGCTGGCCCTGAACCGCGCCGAGCGCCTCCTGCTCCTGCTTGACGACCTCGTCCGCCGAGGCGCCGTGCTGGCGCTTCAGCTCGAGGTGCTCGCGGATCGCGTCGTCGAGAACGCCCATCGACCCAAAAGCCTACGCCACCGCCTCGACGCCCGTGCACCACCGCACGACGCCCGCGCCGGTACCATGGGACCCCCGCCACGGCGGGAGCTCGGGGCTGTAGCTCAGCTGGAAGAGCGCTGCCTTCGCATGGCAGAGGTCAGGGGTTCGAGTCCCCTCAGCTCCATCGGAGCGGAACCCAGAAGCGATGCGGGTTCCGACTACACCCACAGCCACCCAGGCCCAGACGCCGAAGCGGCCCGACAGGCGCTTGCGGCAAAACTCGTGGCGCTCCGACGGAATCGCCAGCAATCGACGTGACCTGGCGAGCATGCGCACGTATCAGGGTCGGTTCAAGACACGCGGCCCGATGAGCCACGACGGCACGCCTTCCCCGACGGCAAATGGCCGGCGCCGACAAGGGCCAGGCGAACAAACCACGTCTTCGCTCCCGCAGGGTGCCGCGTTCGATTGTCTTCTGGATGCTGCAGCGGGCGGTAGCCTAAATGCTCGTATGAGGACTTACACGACGCAGGATTGGGAACGCGACAACGCAGGACGCATCTACGAGAGCACCGCCGAGATGGACGCCGCACTCGATGAGTACTGCGCACTGCCTGATGCCGACGAGCCCGAAGGCGACCGCCCACATGCTTGAGGCGTGCTGAGCGGTCCCTTACCCTTCTATTGCCATGCCAATTCCGATCTCGCACTTCGACCCCAAGCAGCGCTTCGCCGAGAAGGAGGCTTCTCGACGCGCTGCCGAGGAGGCGCTGCGCGCCGGCCGCAAGTCGGTAGCACAGCTCAAGCGTGAGAACGAGGCGTTCGCCTTCTCGCCTAGCGAGGCGCGCGTCAACTGGCAGCAGGCACGGTCGACCTCTTAGCTCTCGCGGTGCACGGCGGCGCTCAGTCGCGCGGCTAGAGGCCCAAACTGAGCGTTACGGCCCCTCGCTCCATCTCCAGATAAGCCCAGAACGCCGGATGAATGCCGTATCTCACTTCAGTGTCCGCTTTCTTGGCCAGCCTTCGCGCCAAGACATCTGCTCTCTGTTTCTCTCGCGGCGAATCGGTGAACATAACGGTGCCATCGGCAGTGTGAAGCCCCAGAAAGCTCAGATCGCGCAATGCGTCGATAACGCCGTCAAAGTCGCCGGCGTCAATACCACCGGCGCGCAGAACCTCTTGGAGTTGCGACATCTCAAGGTCAGCGGTCACCCCGGCGAACTCAAGCAGCACGTTATCAATATCAGCAATCCGTGACTGACCCTCAACGGCAGCTGCCTCAAAGGCGAACAGCGAATACTGGCGCTCAGCCGCCACTAGGTCGTCCTGCTCAACTCGGGCATGATGGCGTGCCACGGCTTGGTCGATCGCTGCCTTGCATAGGTAAAGAACGTCGCGAGGTCGCGGAAGGCAGACATGAAGAATCCACTCACGCGTGTTGCGGCCTCCCACTGCCGGGCAGAAGTAGCGATCCCATAGCTCTCCAGACGTGGGCTCTGCGTCACGACTGGCGGCGTATCGTCGATCGACGATTTCCAGGAGGGGCACCTCTTCGTGCCAGCGAATGCGCCGAACCGGAAGCTTGTCTGGCTCTCTAGCGATAGACGCAACTGAAGCAAAAATGTCGCTCCTCATAAAAAGAGACAGAGAGATCGGTGCACCGCTACCCTCGGTAACCCGCTCAAGATCGTGTCGGAAGCTATCCATTGACGATATGAGGCCCAGCGTTAGGCGGGACAACTGCACAACGTCGGCACCACGGTCCCACGCCTTATCAAGATTGTCGATGACCACGAACACGCGACGTCGCAGGGCGAGCGCAGGCGCAAGGACAGACCGCAGTTGCCTCAGCGGACCGGCGTGAAGGGCCTCCGCAATGCGCTGTCGTTGATCGGAGAGCTTGGTGGCGTCGCGGGTCTCAAGGAGACGATCAACAGCTAGCTCTAGGCGTGACGCGAAATCGACCTTGAGCCAGTCAGCGTTGTCGGCAATAAACCGCAGCAAAGCCCACTCGGGTCCATCCGGCATGACGCCTGCAGGGCGAGTGGCTAGATCCTGCTCCACCGATAGAGCCAACTCGGTCAGAAGGAGATACTTCCAAAGACTCTCCGCAACGTAACCCTTTGCGTCGCGCTCTTCATAATCCGAAAGCAGACGTACTAGACCATTGAGATCATAGCCTGCAGGCTTGATGAGACAACCAAGATTTCGCTTGTCGGCGCGAATGGCGGCCTCCGCTCGGAGCACAGTCGCCGACTTGCCAACACCCTTGGAACCTACATACACACGACTGTCTCCGGACAGCACCTCGCGGTAGGTGGTTGTCTCGACGTAGTAACGCTCTAGCGCACGCGCCTCGTTCTCTGCGACGTACTCGCCCAGATCTACGGAACCCAGCTCAGTGGAGAGGCGGAGAGCATGGGCCTCCTCTTTGGCAATAGCGAGACGTGCCTCGGTAGGGTGTAACTCTCTTTCGAGCCAGTATTTGAGGCGAGTTTGGCACTCTTCTGCAGTCGAGTACTGGAACAGGAGGTCACGGTAGTCGAGCGCCGACTCATAGTCCTGCTCAGCGAGCATTAGGAGGGGCTTGCCCATTCCTCGTGCCAAACCGGCGACTGTCGAAGCGCGCGCGTTGTGAGCGCGAGCACCTTGGCGTCGAGTAGAAACGAGATGAACTATGACGGCCTCAGCGGAGTAGATTTGCTGGGTGAACCAGGCCAAGGTTTGGACGCTGGCCTCCTGGGGATCCGCCACCACGAGGGGAAGGTCGGCGCCAGCTCGTTTCTCAAGGAGCGTGGTGACACGTCGCCCTGCATCGGTCTGATGTAGCTCTGCGACGTAGAAGATTGCGGGGAGACGACCGCCACTGAGCTGCGGTACGAGCGTCGTCGAGAAGAGAGGCGCCCCCTGGAGGTCCGGTCGCTCATTCTGAAACGCGATGTAGATCTGCTCAGAGTTGGTGAACCGAACTTGGCCCACGGTGTCAAGTAGTCCGAGGGTGTTCCAGTCGGTCTCGCGAGAGGTATCCGAGCTATCGCGTAGCGGCCACACGATGCGATTTGATCCCACGGCGAAGCCAAACTCAAAGAGGACATTCTCGTTCAGTTGAGTGAGATCAAATATGGAGAGATCAGCAGCGGTTATTGCTTGCTCGATAGTGTCAAGCAATAAACGCCCACCGATGCTGAGGTCCTCCCACGTCCCGACATTGACATCGGGGATGGTGTCTATCCGCGCGGTCGCGGAACGAACGGTGTCCGCAAGTGGCGCCGGAGCGGCTGAGAAGCCCGCGAAGATTCGGCTTACCGTCACCTCACGATCCTAGCCAAACGCAGGATGGCATCGAGACTGGCCGCAGCGTGAATGGCATAGACACGCGCGTCTGTCGCCCGACCAGCGCTCCAGTAACTGATGCTAGACGGTCTACTGCTCGAGATGGGCGCGAGCCACTTGGTAGACGCTCGGTCGCCAGGCTGAGTCGGATGGCGCTCGCCGTTCGGGCCGGTGGACATTGGGGACGAGCGCGCTAGTATGAGCGTATGAAGCGCACAACCATCAGCCTGCCTGACGACATGGCCCAGGCACTCGATCGCGAGGCGCGGCGTCAGGGGACATCGGTGTCTGCTGTGGCGCGTGAGGCCTTGGCGGAGCGGCTCCGCTTGCGGGCTGGTCAAGTTCGGGATCTTCCGTTCGCTGCGCTGGGACGCAGCGGTACCCGCGACACAGCGCGTCGCGCAGACGAGATCCTGGATGAGGAGTGGGGGCGCTGGTAGCGGTCGTTGATACGGGTCCGCTCTACGCCGCGGCAGATCTGGATGACAACGATCACGCGGCGTCGCTGGCGGCCCTGCAGCGCCGCGACCTCGAGCTGGTTGTTCCGGCGTTGGTCGTCGCGGAGGCGACCTACCTCGTCGGTCGTCGCCTTGGAGCCAAAGCCGAGGCCGCCTTCCTCCGCGGGCTCGGCCAGATTGAGGTCGAGCCTCCCCGCGGTGACGACTGGACCCGTATCGCCGAGCTGGTCGACGAGTACGGGGATCTGCCCCTGGGCGGCACCGACGCGTCGGTCGTCGCGCTTGCCGAGCGTCTAGACACGGCCACTGTCATCACTTTGGATCGACGCCATTTCACAGTGGTACGCCCTAACCATCGTGACGCGCTGGAATTACTTCCAGCAGACTGATGATGCGATAGTGAAAGTCTTCATCACCGGTGCGGGCGGGTTCATCGGCCGGGCGCTGGCGGAGCGGTATCGCGCAGACGGCACCGAGGTGGCCGGAGTCGACCTGACCGCGGACGAGTCACGTGGAGTCGTCGCCGGCGACGTCTCCGTGCCCGGTCCGTGGCAGGACCACATGACCGGGAGCGACGTCGTGATCCACACCGCCGCGATCGTGTCGAACGCGTACGACCTGGCCACGAGCTGGAAGGCGAACGTGGTCGGGACTCGCATGGCGCTGGACGCAGCGGCGAAGCACGGCGTCGGGCGTTTCGTGCACATCTCGTCGGTACGGGCGTTCTCGGACGTCGAGTTCCCGGACGGCGTCGACGAGCGCCATCCGGTCCGGACTGACGGCAACCCGTACGTCGACACAAAGGTCGCTAGTGAGCAGGTCGTCCTGCAGGCGCACGCCGGCGGCGAGGTGCAGTGCACGGTGATCCGTCCCGGCGACGTCTACGGGCCGGGCTCGCGACCCTGGACGATCTTGCCGCTCGAGATCATCCGAGCGAACCGGTTCGCCCTACCGGCGATGGGCCGGGGAATCTTCAGCCCCGTCTACGTCGACGACCTGGTCGCGGGCCTCGTGCTCGCCGCCGAGCGCCCCGAGGCCGCCGGTCAGGTCTTCACGCTCACCGGCGGGATCGGCGTGACCTGCGCCGAGTTCTTCTCCCACTACTACCGGGTGCTCGGCAAGCGCGGCCCGGTCTGTCTGCCGACCTCGATCGCGCTCGCCGGGGCGAGCGTCGCGGGGGCGTTGGCGCGCGTGCGCGGCCAGCGCTCCGAGGTCAACTCCGTGAGCATGCGCTACCTGGCGCGCCGCGGTACGTACTCGATCGAGAAGGCCCGCCGGACGCTCGGCTACGAGCCCGCCGTCACGCTCGACGACGGCATGCGCCGCACCGAGGCATGGCTGCGCGAGCAACAGTTACTGTAATCAGTGACAGCGCCGTGCCGGATGCGACTAGCGGCGACGGACGAGCGTGAGGCCGTCACCCATGCCGAGCATCACCGACTCGACGCGATCGTCGGTTGGGATGCGGTCGTTGAGCTGGGCCACCGCGCGGGCGCCATCGTCGCCGTCCGGGGGGTCGAGCACGCGTCCGTCCATCAGCACGTTGTCGATCGCCAGCAGTCCGCCGGCGCGAAGGCGCGGGACGAGCTCGTCGTAGTAGGCCTGGTAGCCCGGCTTGTCCCCGTCGAGGTAGGCGAAGTCGAAGGCCCGCTCGAGCGGCAGCGAGCGCAGCGTGTCGAGCGCCGGACCGACCCGGATCTCGACTCGATCGCCGATCCCGGCCGCATCGACGTTGCGGCGTGTGACCTCCGCCCAGTGCTCGTCGAACTCACAGCACAGTAGCGAGCCGTCGGAGGCCAGTCCGCGCGCGATCCGTATCGCGCCGTAGCCGGTGAAGGTTCCGACCTCGACCGCCCGCCGGGCTCCGACCATGCGGACGAGCAGCTCGAGCAGCGCCGCCTGGGCGGGTCCTGTCTGCATGTTGGCGAGACCGCCCAGCTCGGCCGTCTCGCGCTCGACTTGCAGCAGCACGTCGTCGCGACCCGTGCCGTGCTGCGCGACGTAATCGGCCAGCCGCTCATCGATCTGCGTGGTGTCCTTGGACACGACTAGAGGATCTCGAGCACGCGCTCGACCGGGCGGGCCAGCACAGCGCGATCGCCGTTGACGACGATCGGCCGCTGCAGCAGCTCCGGCCGCTCGACCACGGCGGCCCCGACCGCGTCGTCGTCGGCATCAGCCAGCTCGCGAGCCCCGTCCTCGCGCATGCGCAGAAGGTCGCGCGCGGGCCCGCCGGTCTTGGCGACCAAGTCCCGAACCTCGCCCTCGGTCAGCCCCTCGACGTGGTACTCGACCTCCTCGAAGTCCACGCCCCGCTCCTCCAGCAGCTTCGCCAGGTTGCGGCAGGTCGTGCAGGTGCGCTTCTCATAGACGACGATCGCCATCGTCGGCAACCTAGCGCGATCCCGTCGAGCGAGCGTTCACTGGCCGCCGCAAGTTGTCACTCGGGCGCGTTGTCGTGTCGACCGGCTCAAAGCACGCTCTGGGAAGGACCCGTCGATCAAGCCTGACAGCGCCTTCGGGGCCCTGGTCGGAGCCATCCTCCTACTTGTGGAAATGAGCTCCAGGACATAGTCTATTTGCTATGTTGAGTCGTTATCTGCCCGACATTCCAAGCGTGGCGCGGGCCTCGTCGTCTTCGTGATGATCGCCGTGCTGTTCGAACCTTCGACCGAGATGCTGCGCGTGATTTGCGTGCTGCTGATGGCGGTGGTCATAAACGTCATCTACTGGCGCGAGGACCGCGCGGCGAATAGGCGCTGACGACGGTCGAGCTAGCGGGCGCGGGCGGAGGCGCCTGCGCTAGGTTCGCCGGAAGTGTCCGTCGGAGCCGAGCGAGTCCTCACGCAGCGGGAGCGGAACCGGGCGCTGCTGGAGCGTCAGCTGCTGCTGTCGCGAAAGAGACTCGCGCTACCGAGGGCGCTCGAGCGGATCGGAGGGATCCAGGCGCAGTACGCGCCGTCGATGTACATCGGGCTGTGGTCGCGGGTGGCGGGCTTCGAGCGCGAGCAGCTGACGCGGGCCCTCGAGCGGCGAACCGTGATCCAGGCGACGCTGATGCGGACGACGATCCACCTCGTGTCGCGCGAGGACTACTGGCCGATCGCGCTCGCGGTGCGCGACGTGCGTCGCGAGGGGTGGCTGACCTACCGGCGCGGGAAGACGACCGAGCACGAGGTGGTGGCCGCCGCGAAGCTGGTCAGGGGACGCCTCGAGGCCGGAGCGACCGGCCGCGCCGATCTGATCGACAGCCTCGACGCGATGCTGTTCAACGGCGCCGGGGTCTGGCTCGATCTCGTGCGGATCCCGCCGGCGGGGACGTGGGAGCGGCGGCGCGCCGACATGTACGCGCCCGCCGAGGAATGGGTCGGGCCGCCCGGGGACGCGACGGCCGAGCAGGGGATGAAACTGCTGATCGAGCGCTACCTGCGCGGCTTCGGGCCGGCGGCGCCCGCCGACGTCGCCAACTGGATCGGCACGGCTACAAAGTCGGTGACCGCAGCTCTCGACGAAATGGAGCTGCGTCAGCTGCGGAACGAGCAGGGCAAGCTGCTCCTCGACCTTCCCCGGCTGCCGCTGCCCGCCGCCGATACCCCCGCGCCCGTCCGCTTCCTCCCGACCTGGGACGCCACCCTGCTCGTCCACGCGCGCGAGACTGGAATCCTCCCCGAGGAGCACCGCGCCAAGGTGTTCAGCACCAAGACCCCGCAGTCGGTCCCGACCTTCACGGTCGACGGCGCCGTCGCCGGCACGTGGAAGTACGACAAGGGACGAATCAGACTCCAACCCTTCGGCAAGCTTTCCTCCGACGCGCGCGGCGAGGTGACCGCGGAGGCGGAGCTGCTCGGCGAGCTCCACGTCTGACTGGAACGCAGCGGTGACTCCGCCTAGGCTCACTCCGTGCCCTCGCGAGTCTTCATCAGCCACGCTGCGGCCGACAAGACGCTCGCAGATGACGTCAAGGTCCTGCTGCAGACGGGCATCGGGGTCGCACCCGGTGAGATCTTCTACTCCTCTCACAAGGGCACGGGAGTCCCCGCCGGCGCCAATTTCGTGGAGTACATCCGCGATCAGATGGCGGGACCGACCCTGGTGATCGCGGTCATCACGCCAGCCTTTCGCGACTCGGAGTTCTGCCTCGCCGAGCTCGGAGCGGTGTGGCTGGCGGCGGACATGCGGTTCCACCCGCTGTCGTCGCCGGACATCGACCGGCGCAGCCTCCAGGCGACGCTCACCGGCATCCAGGTCGAGCCTCTTGACCAGCGAGGAACCCTGATCGAGCTGCTGCAACGCGTGGGCACTCACTTCGAGCGTGACTTCAACGCCCCCGCGTGCGACGACGCGGTGTCCGTCTTCCTCACCACGCTGCCCACGCGGCTGGAGACACTCACAGCTCCCGAGAAGGTTCCGGCACGTGACCTGGACGCCGCGAACGGGACAATCGAGAAGCTTGCGGCACAGCTCGTCGAAGCCCGGGACGAGCTCGAGGCGGAGCGACGACGCCTCGAGGAGCTTCGGGCGGCGAAGACACGCGACGAGGTCAACGCGATCGACCAGTCCGCCTCGCTGAGCGAGGCGATAGAGGTGCTGGTCGAAGCCGCGCGACACGCCGTGAGCGGGCTCGATGGAGCAGTGGCAGACGCGATCCCCTATCACCTGAAAGGGGCGGGCATGCCGTGGCCGGACAGCTACGGCTCGGCCTCCGAGAGCATCAAGCGAGCGGTCGACGACGGCTACCTCACCGAGGGCGGCGACGGTTTGCTCCACCTGAACCTGTCGTGGCCGCCGATCAGCGGCGCAGTGGATTCGGTGATCACGCTACAGGCGGCTCTCCGGTCACTCGCTTCGGACGAGGAGGAGTGGTTCAAGACCACTTACGACGTGCCCCCGAACCTCAGCCAGGGTGCCGCATTCAGGCAGCTCGTCGGCTAGGTAGGGCCGCCTGGGGAAGTCCACAGGCCACCCTCTGGGACATCGGTGCGAACCAAAACAAGGGAGGTACCGACAAAGGTCGAAGTCCCCTGCCCAAAGGGCATCTAGTTGGCATTTCAGTGCTGTGCTAGTTAAGGTATGAACTGATATGCCTGGCTCGACCGATACGAGCGCATGGACGCGTTCCCATTGGCTGTCCATCGGGCGAGCGCTTCTGGTCGACGGGGGTGCGATGACCGCACCTCAACTCGCCACCGCGACGGGCAAGGACGCCTCGAACACCAAGAAGGCCGCCGACGACATGACCGGTGCTGGCCTGCTGGAGCGCCTAGACGCTCCTGAGCGCTCGAACGGAGGACCGGGAAGGCCGGCGGCATCGGCGTATGCGCTCGCCGACGGGCAGAAGGACGCCCTCGAGCGATTTCTCGCCAGTGCCACCCTGCCGGGAACGGTGGGCAGGGGCCAGCAACTCGTGTACGCGGAGGCTCCGGGACCAAAGATCAACGACTTCTTCGACGTGATGGCCAACGCCGCCGCCGCGAGCCGTGCCAGCTGGTCGGCGCAGTGCGACGGCGCGCATCAGGGATTCCTGATCGCGTTCGACGACGACGACGCGGCCGTGTCGGCGGTCGACCTGATGGCCGAGCTGACGGCCGCGGAGATCCTCTGCAGCCGCACGGTCATCTCGCAGGTCGGCTCTGGGCACGACCTGGTCAAGCGCGCCAAGAGCAACGCCCGCACCGCCCGTAACGTCGGAATGCGGCATCGGCTCCGCCACCCCAACCCGGCCGTCACGCCGGCGCCGTAGCGGCCGGAGGCCAATCTCAGCGCCGCGGCAGGATCCGACGCAGCCCGCCGATCGCCCATGTGTTCCCGGGGCGCAGCAGCAGTGACAGCAGGCGGCCGAGCGGGCCGGGGATCGAGGGGCGCGGCTCGAGCGCCATCGTCCAGGTCAGCCGGGTGCCGCCGTCGGAGGTCGGCTCGAGTAGGAAGTCCTCGGCCAGGGCGTGCAGGGTGGGGCGGGTCGAGCTGGTGACGTGGAAGGTCGCGCGGCGCGGCTCCTCCCAGCGGTAGAAGTGCTCCTCGATCGTGAACAGGCGGGCGACGCGCAGCGTGCGGACGGCGCCCTGGGTCAGCGGGCGTGGGGAGAGCCAGCGGAGCTGGTCGAGCACCGGCAGCCAGGACCACATCCGGTCGCTGCCGAGCGCCTCCCAGACGTCGGTGGGTGGCGCGTCGAAGTCGACCTTCGACTCGATGACGATCGGCGCCTGCGTTAAGAAGCTGTCGTCCACGGGGCGGACGGGGTGCGCTGCGGTCAAGGTCTCTCCTGTCGGGTCGTCGTCACGCGACGGCGGGCGCCGGCGGACGGCCACGGTAGCTGTCGACGTCGAAGCGGCGCATGCGGCGCCGGAGGTGGACGGTGCTCCACGGATACATGAAGCTGTTGCGGCCGTTGCGGTCGAGGTAGTAGCTGCCGCAGCCGCCGGCGTTCCAGATCGAGCCGGCGAGCAGCTCGTCGACGCGGGCGTTGAAGGCGTGCTGGACGTCGGGCTTGACCTCGACGCTGCCGAGGCCGAGCCGGTCCATCGTGCGCAGCGCGTCGACTACGTAGCGGGCCTGGTACTCCATCAGCACCGTTGCCGACGAGTGGCCGTTGCCGATGTTCGGGCCGAGCAGCAGGAAGGCGTTTGGGAAGCCCGCGACGGTCGTGCCGAGGTAGCCGCGCGGGCTGCCCTGCCAGCCGTCGGCCATGGTGCGTCCGTCGCGCCCGCGGACGAGCTGGGCGATCGGCATGTCGAGCAGGCGGAAGCCGGTCCCGAAGACGATCGTGTCGACCTCGCGCTCGATGCCGTCGGCGTCGACCACCGAGCGCTCGCGGACCTCTGCGACGGCGGAGGGGATGACGTCGACGTTCGGCTGCGTCAGCGACCGGTAGTACTCGTTCGAGAACAGAATCCGCTTGCAGCCGAGCGTGTAGTCGGGCGTCAGGCGGCGGCGCAGCTCGGGGTCGGGCACGGACCGGCGCAAATGGCGCTCGCCGACGCGCTGCAGGTGGCGCATCGGCCCGGCGCGGCGCATGGCGCGCCCGGCCAGCTCCGAGCCGTAGTAGATCGCGGAGCGCAGGCCGCGCTGGATCGCGGGGAAGCGCGCGAACAGCGCCCGCTCGACGCCGGTGACGGGCCGGTCGGGCTTCGGCAGGACCCAGTGCGGCGTGCGCTGGAAGACATGTAGGCGCTCGACATCGGGCTGGATCTCCGGCACGAACTGGACCGCCGACGCGCCGTTGCCTACCACCGCCACCCGCCGCCCGCGCAGGTCGTGGTCGTGATTCCAGCGCGACGAGTGGAACGTCACGCCCTCGAAGCGGTCGAGGCCCGGCAGGTCGGGAATGACGGGCTCGTGCCAGGGCCCGGTCGCCGCGATCAGGACGCGGGCCTCGTAGTCGCCCGCCGAAGTGCTCACCCGCCACACCTGCCCGTCGTCGTCCCAAGCGGCCTCGTGCATGTCGACGCCGAGCCGCAGGTGCGGCACGACGCCGTGGCGCTGGGCGACCGTGTGGGCGTAGGCGCGGATCTCGGGCTGGCCGGCGTAGAAGCGGCTCCAGTCCGACTTCGGCTCGAATGAGAACGAGTAGAGCGCCGAGGGCACGTCGCAGGCACAGCCGGGATAGGTGTTGTCGCGCCACCTCCCGCCGACCTCGTCGGCGCGGTCGATTACGGCGAAGTCGTCGATCCCGGCCTCACGCAGCTTGACCGCCATGCAGATGCCGGACAGGCCGGCTCCGACTACCAGGACGTGCACCCTCTCCACCGGCCGATCATAGGTCCTGCCCGCTCCAAGCCGAAGCGGCCGTCCTGCGAGGATGCGGCCATGGCGACCGCCGAGTCACGCGGCCCGCGCCTGACGGCGGTGCGGCGCGAGAAGGAGCAGGTCACGCCGCTCGAGCTGTTCTTCGACCTGGTCTTCGTGCTCGCGTTCACGCAGGCGACGGCGCTGATGGCCGACCAGCCGACCTGGGAGGGGCTGGCGAAGGGGCTGCTGATCCTCGGGGTGATGTGGTGGTCGTGGGTCGGCTACGCGTGGCTGACGAGCGTCGTCGATCCCGAGGAGGGCGCGGTCCGGCTCGTGATCTTCGCGGCGATGGCGGCGCTGCTGGTGGTGTCGCTCGCGATCCCCGAGGCGTTCGACGACCAGGCGCTGCTGTTCGCGTGCGCGTACGGCGGCGTGCGGGCGGCGCACATCGCGCTGTTCCTGCTCGCGAGCCGCGAGGACGAGGGGCTGCGCCATGCGGTCGGTGGGCTGGCGGCCAGCACCGCGATCGGCGTCGGGCTGCTGGTGGCCGCCTCGTTCTTCGACGGCGTCGTCCAGGGCGGCTCTGGGCGCTCGCGCTGGCGCTCGACATGGGCGGGCCGCTGGTGATCGATCCAAGCGGCTGGCGCCTGAAGCCGAGCCATTTCGCCGAGCGTCACGGCCTGATCCTGATCATCGCGCTGGGCGAGTCGATCGTCGCGATCGGGGTCGGCGCCGAGGCCGGCGTGGACGCCGGCGTGGTGGTCGCCGCAGTGCTGGGGATCGTCGTCGCGGCGGCGCTGTGGTGGATGTACTTCGACGTCGTGGCGCGCGTTGCGGAGCGGCGCCTGGTGCGCGCGACGCCGGGACACGATCAGAACGCGATGGCGCGCGACTCCTATTCGCTGCTGCACTTCCCGATGGTCGCCGGGATCGTGCTGATCGCGCTCGGGATGAAGAAGACGCTCGGGCACGTCGACGAGCCGCTGAAGCTCGTCCCGGCGGTCGCGCTGCTGGGGGGCGCCGCCGTCTACCTGCTCGCGCACGTCGCGTTCCGGTGGCGCAACGTGCACACGCTCAACACGCGCCGGCTCGGGATGGCGATCCTGCTCGTGGCGCTTATTCCGCTCGCCGTCGAGCTGGACTCGGTGGTGACGGTCGGGATCCTCGCGGCGCTGCTGTGCGCGCTGATCGCCTACGAGACGCACAGCTACGGCGAGGCGCGCGACCGCGTGCGCCACCACCTGCATGACCCCGCCTAGCCCTGGGGCCAGAGGGCGAGGTCGGCGGTGCACGGGCTCGTCGGCGTCCTCGAGGCGGTCGAGCATCCGCTCGCTAGTTGCGTGCGTCGCCAAGCGATGGGCCGATCGCGGCCACCATGCGGCCGCAATCGGCCCGTCATCTAGTCCGGCACCACCACGGGTCGATGCCGGCCGGAGTGCGGCCGGAACAGACCCACGGATCGCCTAGCGGCGGATCAGCCGTCCGGCGCTCGCGCCGACAGCGCCCGCGGCACGGATCAAAGACGCGGGCACGTTGGAACCCATCGCCGCCTTGGCCGCGTTGGCGCCGGGGCCGCCGTGGACGCCGCCGCCGGGGTGGGCTGAAGAGGACGCCAGGTAGAGATTGCGCACCGGCGTCTCCGCGCGCCCCAGCCCGGGCGTCGGGCGGAAGATCAGCTGCTGGTGGATCTGGGCCGTGCCGCCGTTGACCGCTCCGCCCATCAGATTGCGGTTCTCGCGCTCGAGCGTGACCGGCGTCTGGACGTAGCGGGCGCGGATCAGGTCGCGGAAGCCCGGGGCGACGCGCTCCATCCTTCGCTCGATCCGGTCGGCGAAGAGCTCGGCGTCGCCGCTCTCCCAATCGCCGGTCAGCCCCTCGTCGCCGGCATCGCCCGCGACCGTCTGCGGCACGTGGGTATAGGCCCAGGCGCACTCGCAGCCGGCGGGCGCGCGGGTCGGATCGGCGAGCGCGTACTGGCCGACGATCAGGAACGGGTCGGCCGGGATCAGGTTGCGCAGCAGCTCGCCGCTGGAGGCCGTCAGGTCGTCGATGCCGTCGGCGACGTGGACCGTGCCCGCCCGCCGCGCCTCATCGGCGGCCCACGGGATCGGCCCGTCGAGCGCCCACTCGAGCTTCACCGTGGCGTTGTCGAGCTGGAACCGGTCGAGGTCGGCCATCAGCTTCTCGGGCACGTGCTCGGGCTCCAGCAGCTCGCGGTAGAGCCTCGGGGCGATCACGTCGGCGAGCACGGCGCGCCTGGCCTCGACGGCCGTCCCGTCGGCGCAGCGGACGCCCGTCGCCCGGCCGCGCTTCACCTCGATCGACTCGACGAGGCTGCCGCAGCGCAGCTCGCCGCCGGCCGCCTCGAACCGCGCGACGAGCGCGTCGGTCAGCCGCCCCGCGCCGCCGCGCGGGAACGGGAAGCCGAGCTGCTGGCCGATCCCGCAGAGGACGAGCCCGAACAGCGCGCTGCCGGCCATGTCGGGCGTGAGGTCGGCATGAAGCGCGTTGCCGGCGAGCAGCCAGCCGCCGCCCTCGCCCTCGAAGCGCTCCTCGGCCACGCGCCGGACCGGCACGACGCCCCAGCGGGCGAACCGCAGCAGGTCGCCGCCGAGCGCCTTGGCGAGCCGCGCCGCCGGCGCGACCGGCGGGAACGGCGTGAACAGCACGTCGAGGAACGGCCCGCCGGCGCGCTCCCACTCGCCGTAGAGCTCGCGCCAGCGGGCGCCGTCGCCGGGCGCGAACCGCTCGAGCGAGGCGCAGGTCTCGTCGAGGTCGTTCGAGAGCAGCGCGCAGCGGCCGTCGCCGTGGACGTGCGCGACGGCGGCCGGCATCCGCGTCCACTCGAGCCCATGGCGCTCGAGCTCGAGCGCCCGGATCCACGGCGACGCGGCGGCGAGCGGGTAGAACGCGCTGTAGAGGTCGGACACGAACCCGGGTGCGGTGACCTCGGCGCTGCGCACCGCGCCCCCAGGCGCGTCGGCAACCTCGAGCACGACCACCTCCCAGCCGTGGTCGGCGAGCATGTTCGCCGCGACGAGCCCGTTCTGGCCCGACCCGACGACGACCGCGTCAGCGCGCACGCGGCCCGCCCCGCCCATCCGGGCCCACGACGGCGTCAGCGCGCACGCGCCGCCCGCGCCAGCCCGCCCGGTGCCCGCCGCAGCAGGCCGAGCGCGCTCGGCCGTCCGTGCAGGCCGCTGCCGATCTCGCCGTCGCTGGTCGGCCGCTCGAGCGTCGCCATGTCAGCCTCGGAGTCGTCCGCGCCGCCGAAGTACCTGATCCCGATCGCCATCGCTGTCTCGAGCATGCCACCCGCGAGCCCGTAGACGGCGCGCACCGCGACCATCGCCCCGCCGACGGTCGTCTCGCGCCGCGGGCGCTCGGCCGCCTCGACGATCGCCGCCGCGACGGTCGCCGAGCTGTAGGGCGCGAGCAGCGCCGGCGCCACCGGGCTGCGGCCGGCGGGTGCGCCCGCGTGCTTCCAGAACGGCGAGTCGACCGGGCCCGGAGCGACGACGGCGATCCGCACGCCGGAGTGGCGGGCGCGCAGCTCCATCCGCAGCGAGCCCGCGAAGCCGTGAAGGGCGTGCTTGGCGGAGACGTACGCCGACATCATCGACAGCGGGACGCGGCCGGCGACCGAGCCGGTCAGCACGAGCACGCCGCTGGAGCGCTCGAGGATCGGCAGCAGCAGGCGGATCGCGTCGACCGTCGCGCCGAACGTGACGTCGACGACGCGGTCGAACTCCTTCGCCGAGATCTCCTCGAAGGCGCCCCACGCCGAGATGCCGACGTTGAGGACCGCGACGTCGATCCCCCCGAGCGCCTCCTCGGCCTCGACGACGGTGCGCGCGAACGCGTCCCGATCGGCGACGTCGGCGTGGAGCTCGTGCGCGACGGCGCCGTGGTCGCGGACGCGGGCCGCGGTCGGCGCAAGCCCCGCGCCGCGAGCGACGAGTGCCAGCGCGGCGCCGCGTTGCGCGAACCGCTCGGCCGTCGCGGTTCCGATCCCGCTCGACGCACCGACGATCAGCACGCGCTTTCCGCCGAGTCCGCTCACGCGGCTCAGGTACCCCGGGCCGCCGGCCGGAAACCGGCCGACCCGACCTTCGCCCGCTCCGAGAGCGGCCGTTCGAGGACCCACGAGCGACACTTCGTTTGACCGACCGGCCCGCGGGTACAGGTCGGCCCGATGGCACGAGTCCAGCGGCGCATCGCCGCCTCTCCCGAGCGGATCTTCGAGGTCCTCGACGATCCGCAGTCCTACGGCTACTGGGTCGTCGGCTCGAAGGAGATCCGGGACGCCGACCCCGACTGGCCCTCGCCCGGCTCGAAGATCCACCACTCGGTCGGCTTCGGCCCGCTGACGGTGAAGGACCACACCTGCGTCGAGCAGATCTCACGGCCGCGGCGCCTGCAGCTGCGAGCGAAGGCGCGCCCGCTCGGCACCGCGCGCGTGACGCTCGAGCTCGCCCCCGAGAACGGCCACACGCGCGTGACGATGATCGAGGACGCCGCCGATCCGCTGACCGCTCTCCTCTTCAACCCGCTCACGCACATGCTCGTGCGCGGACGCAACGAGAAGAGCCTCGAGCGGCTCGCCGAGCTCGCCGAGCGCGCGCGCTGATCTGCGCCCAGGGGGCGTTCTGCATCACGGATCCGAAGACAACAGTCAGAACAAACGGTCTTGAGGGAGCACCGCTGAGTGCCGTATGACTCGGCCTGCCAAATCACTCGGAGGACGCCCTATTGCCGCCAAACTGGCGGGAATCGTTGAGGCAAGTGAAGGTTGGCGGGACCAAGAGATGGCACGTCGCGGTCCGAAGAGCGTCAGATTCGAATGGTCAGGAAGAGCAACGCAAGGGGCGAGAATGCCCCTTGCCTCGGCCTCAATCAATGGGCGGGCCTCTTGACAAGAGGTCCAGTCGTCGCTTGTTAAATCGTCGGTGTCCAGTCCGTACCGATTCCGCTGCTCAGAATCGTGCAGGTCCACTACACCCAGCTTGGAGACACGGCATACCCAGAAGGGCATCCTCACGAGATCAAGTTCACTTTCGGTGACCAGATCCTCGTGTCGTATGAGTTCCGCCCACGCGGCCTCGGGCGTCAAGGACCAGTACTGTGTGGGTAGGTCTCCCAGCCGATTCCACCGTCCCGCCCGGGAGTTCTCGCGCGCCCAGAAGGGAACATCGTAGGTGGTCCAACGGAACGCGACGAGAGTTCCTGGTCCCCCAACCGGAAGTACGGTCTGCTCAGGCGGCACCTTGGACGCGCCCGGCTCTTGCCGCCAGGACGATCTCCCGCTCACGTGACGCGTCGTCTAAAAGGTCGATGGGCCTATCGTCGCCGAGATCGGTCCGCTCACGAAGAAACCACGCGACCACGCCTTGATCCGTCCAAGCATGACGGAGTATGGCGACGAGTTGAATAACCAGCTGCTGTCTGCGTGAGGCAACTCCCCCGTCTTTTCTCTTACGTTGGACTTGGCGCTCGGAAAGCCCCAACAGCTCTGCACGTTGAATGACGGTCGCATCCTGCAGCCATTCCTCGAGTAGCGCTATGACCTGCGCCGCGTCGCGTACGTCGATCGCAGGCTGCTCTTGCAGGATGTCACGCACGACATGCCGCACCGCCTCCATCTCGACAAGGAGATGGTCTGCGATGTCAAGGCTTGGAAGTCCCTCGACATCGAGGGTGAGAACATCGATCAACCGCCGCCGAATCTCGTCCCGCGCCTGGGGGTCGATCATCGGGGGAAGATGGTCGTTCACGCGCCCGGCGGCTTCCCGGGCGGTGCGGGTCATCCGCTCGATCGCCTCGTCGTCGATCGCGCCCGCGCTCGCCGCTTCCTCCAGGCTCTCCTGAAGCTTCGAAAGGGACTGGTCAGCGTCCAGTAGAGCCTGGCGCTCTACATCCTCGAGGACCGCCACTGCCACCTCCCTGTCGCTACCATGTCGCTACGTTCGGACATGATAGCGACAGGGAGGACAGGAGCGTCTCCCACCAGCGCGCCTCTGGTAGGACGAGCGTAGCTCGCTCACCGCGCGCGCCTGACGCCGGCCTACAGTCGGCGCCCCGAGGCGCCGATGGTGGGCCCATGAGCCTGGTGTGTGGCCAGACCGCAGATAGGGGAAGCTACCGACGGTGATTCGCCTGCCGAGCGAAGTCCGGGCCTACCTGTTCGACATGGACGGGGTCCTCACGGACACCGCGAGCGTCCACGCGGAGGCGTGGAAGCAGAGCTTCGACGCGTTCCTGCGCGAGCGCCAGGGCGCGGACGCGCAGCCGTTCGACATCACAGGCGACTACCAGCAGTACGTCGACGGCAAGCCGCGCGAGGACGGCGTGCGCGACTTCCTCGCCTCGCGCGAGATCGAGCTACCGGAGGGCGGTCCCGACGACGGGCCGGAGGCCGAGACCGTCTACGGCGTCGGCAAGCGCAAGAACGACCTCGTCCAGAAGCTGATCGAGGAGCGCGGCGTCGACGTCTACGAGGGGTCGGTCAAGTTCGTCGAGGCGGCCCGCGAGGCGGGGATCAAGACCGCTGTCGTCTCCTCGAGCGCCAATACTGAGCGGATCTTGCGCGTAGCCGGCATGACCGACCTCTTCGACGCGCGCGTGGACGGCGTCACGATCGCCGAGGAGGGCCTCAAGGGCAAGCCCGCGCCCGACTCGTTCCTGCGCGGCGCCGAGCTCGTCGGCGCCAAGCCCGGCACCGCCGCCGTCTTCGAGGACGCGCTCGCCGGCGTCGCCGCCGGCCGCGCGGGCAACTTCGCCGTCACCGTTGGCGTCGACCGCCACGGCAAGCCCGACGCACTGCGCGAGCACGGCGCCGACGTCGTCGTCTCCGACCTCTCGGAGCTGCTCGGATGAGGGACGGCGACCGCCACCCGCCCGAGCCGTGGGCGTTCGTCGAGAACGGCATCTCGCTCGACCGTCTGCCCCAGACGGAGTCGCTGTTCGCGCTCTCGAACGGCCACATCGGCCTGCGCGGCAACCTCGACGAGGGCGAGCCGGTCGGGATGAGCGGCACCTACCTCAACGGCTTCTACGAGTCGTTCCCGCTCGAGTACGGCGAGCGCGGCTACGGCTTCGCCGAGGACGGCCAGGCGATCGTCAACGTGCCCGACGGCAAGATCATCCGGATGCAGGTCGAGGACGAGCCGCTCGACATCCACCGCGGCACGCTCGAGCACCACCAGCGCCGGCTCGACTTCCGCGCCGGGATCCTCGAGCGCGAGCTCGTCTGGCGGACCGCCTCCGGCCACGCGGTCAAGGTCAGCACCAAGCGGCTGGTCTCGCTGTCGCTGCGCAGCGTCGCCGCGATCGTCTACGAGGTCGAGGCGGTCGACCACGAGGTCCGGATCGCGATCCAGTCCAACCTCCAGGCCAACCAGGCCCACGTCGGCGAGGCCAACGACCCGCGCAAGGCGCGCGCGCTCGGCGACGTGCTCGAGTCCAAGCTCGCCGTCCACAACGGCCTGCGCGCCACGCTCGGCCACGTCACGCACGCCTCCGAGCTCGCGATGGCGTCCGGCATGGACCACCTGCTCGAGTACGACGGCGACGTCGAGACGCTGACCCAGTGCGAGCCAAGCCTCGGCCGCGTCACGCTGTCGGCCGAGCTGCGGCCGGGCCAGAAGCTGCGGCTGGTCAAGTTCGTCTCCTACCACTGGTCCTCGCAGCAGAGCGTCGAGTGGCTGCGCGACCAGGTCGACGCGAGCCTCGAGAGCGCGATCGCCGAGGGCTTCGACGGCCTCGCCGAGGAGCAGCGGGCGATCCTCGACCGTTACTGGGAGCGCGCCGACATCGAGATCGACGGCGACGACGAGCTCCAGCAGGCGCTGCGCTTCGCGATGTTCCACCTGTTCCAGTCCGCGGCCCGCAACGAGGGTCGGGCGATCCCCGCGAAGGGCCTGACCGGGACCGGCTACGACGGTCACGCCTTCTGGGACACCGAGACGTTCGTGCTGCCGATCCTCACCTTTACCGCCCCGGCCGCGGTCCGCCACGCGCTGATGTGGCGCCACTCGATCCTCGACCCCGCGCGCGAGCGCGCGCGCCAGCTCGACCTGGCCGGCGCCGCCTTCCCGTGGCGCACGATCCACGGCGAGGAGTGCTCGGGCTACTGGCCGGCCGGCACCGCGGCGTTCCACGTCAACGCCGACATCGCGTCCGCCGTGCGGCGCTACATCGCCGTGACTGGCGACGAGGTCTTCGAGCGCGACTACGGCTGCGAGCTGCTCGTCGAGACGGCGCGGCTGTGGGAGAGCCTCGGCCACCACGACGAGGTCGGCGCCTTCCGGATCGACGGCGTGACCGGGCCCGACGAGTACTCGGCGCTGGTCGACAACAACGTCTACACGAACCTGATGGCGCAGCAGAACCTGCACGTCGCGGCCGAATCCGCGGAGCGTCACCCCGACGTCGCCGAGCGCCTCGGCGTCGACGCCGACGAGTGCGCGGCCTGGCGGCGGGCCGCCGAGGCGATGCACATCCCGTTCGACGAGCAGACCGGCATCCACCCCCAGGACGACGGCTTCCTCAACCACGACCGCTGGGACTTCGACAACACGCCGCCCGAGCGCTACCCGCTGCTGCTGCACTACCCCTACTTCCAGCTCTACCGCAAGCAGGTCGTCAAGCAGGCCGACCTCGTGTTCGCCATGCACGCGCGCGGTGACGCCTTCACGCCCGAGCAGAAGCTCGCCAACTTCGACTACTACGACCAGCTCTGCGTGCGCGACTCGTCGCTCTCGGCGGCGACCCAGGCCGTGATCGCGGCCGAGGTCGGCCACCTCGACCTCGCGCGCGAGTACCTCTACGAGGCGTCGCACATGGACATCGCCGACCTCGAGCACAACACCGGTGACGGCGTCCACATGGCCTCGCTCGCCGGAGCGGTGATCGCGACCGTCGCGGGCTTCGGCGGTATGCGCGACTACGGCGGCAAGCTGTCGTTCAAGCCGCGCCTGCCGGAGGGCCTCGATCGCCTGTCGTTCGGAATCGAGGTGCGCGGCACGCTGCTGCGAATCCAGGTCGTGCCCGGCGAGGCGACCTACCGCGTCGAGCGCGGCGACGGGATCCACCTGCTGCACTGGGACGAGGTCGTTGACCTGACCGAGCGCCACGCGGCGACGCTCCCGATACCCCCGGCTCCCGACCTGCCGTCGCCGACCCAGCCGCTGGGCCGCGAGGCCGGCCGGGGCCGCAACCGCGGCGAGGCGCCCGGCAAGCGCGGCGGACGCGAGGCGAAGGCGGGCGCCGGCAACATCGAGCCGGCCCGTGTCTCCGCCGAGGCCTCGGGCTCTCCCTAGTCAGGTAAGAATGCGCAGGAGGGAGACTGCGCAGACAACTACTAGGAGGGGTAATGCCGATTCGACCGACCACCCGCTGGCTGTCGCTGCTAGCAATCGCGCTCACGGCGCTCGCGCTGGGCGCCTGCGGAGACGACGACGATTCCGGCTCGGCCGGCGAGAACGGGGAGACCGCGACGGAGCAGGCAGCCGGCGGGGGCAAGAGCGCAGCGGAGGCAGCCAACGACCTGCCCTCGGGCGTCAAGGGAAGCACGCTCGAGCTCGCCGCCGTCGAGGACGTCAGCGTCCCCAGCCTCGCCTTCTCCGAGAAGCGCGCGACGCTTCCCGCAGGCCGCGTAACGGTGACGATGCGCAACCCCGAGGGCACGCAGTTCCCGCACGCGGTCGAGATCGAGGGCAACGGCATCGAGAAGGCGGGCAAGGTCGTCAAGGCCGGTGGGACCTCCACCGTCACGGCCAACCTCAAGCCCGGGAAGTACGTCTTCTACTGCCCGGTCGGCTCGCACCGCAAGGACGGCATGAAGGGCACGCTGACCGTCCGTTGAGCGACACGACGATCGAACGCGGAGACGAGCACGGCGTCGTGCACGAGCTCGTCGCCGCGCTCGACTACCCGATGTTCATCGTCACCGTCGCCGCCGCCGGCGAGCGATCGGGCTGCCTCGTCGGCTTCACGACCCAAACCAGCATCGACCCCCCACGCTTCCTCGTCTGCATCTCACGCAAGAACCACACCTTTCGCATCGCCCACGCCGCAGACTCGATGGTCGTCCACCTCGTACCCCGCGAGGCTGACGCGCTCGCCAACCTCTTCGGCGGCGAGACCGGCGACGAGATCGACAAGTTCGAACGCTGCGTCTGGCGCCCCGGCCCAGACGGCACGCCCGTCCTCGAGCAGTGCCCCAACTGGTTCGCCGCCCGGATCCTCGACCGGATCCCAATGGGCGACCACCACGGCTTCCTACTCGCGCCCTTCCAGGCCCACAGCGACACCGGCGAGCAGCCATTCACCTTCCACCGCGCACGGCGGATCGACCCGGGCCACGAGGCGTAGCTCACGGCGGAGGCCGCGGCCTTTCGTCGTTCTGGGGCCCGACCGGAGCGGTGAGACCCGACTTCCGGCCGCATTGTGGCCGAAACTCGGGTCTCACCCTCACCGGTGGCCGGCGTAGGTGGCCGGGCGTCGGTGGCCGAGGGTCGGGGGCCGCGGGTCCTGCCTCCGGCGGCGATCGAGCACGCGGTTCCCTGCCACACGCGTCCAGAGAAGGGCGGCGCGAAAGCCCCTGAACCGCACCCCACTACTGCCGCCGAGAGTCCCACCTGACCCCGTAACACCGATCGAGGACAGCAGCAGCCGTCCCTAGGCGCGGGCCGCGCGTCGGCCTGACACTCAGCCCCGCCGGCAGCGGGATGTGGCGATCGCCAGAGGAGCGTAGGAACGAGCTCCGTTGGCGACCGTCACATCCCGCACCAAGCCCCGCTTGAAGACCGCGCCCGGGGGTATGCACGCCTCATGACCCAAGGACCAGACGACATGAAGCCAGGCGACGAGGTGCCGCCGGGAACCGAGGCGGCCGGACCGAACCTCTGCCCAAAGTGCGGCGGCAGCGGCGAGCTCGAGGGGAGTACGTGCGCTCACTGCAGCGGGACCGGCGAGGTCGAGGAGCCCGTGGGCGGAGGCTGAGCGGTGACATAGGGTCCCCGCAATGGACGACTGGGTGGCGAGCGCGGCGGACGAGATCGTGGCGCGCGCCGAGCGGGATCTCGAGGCGCTGGTGGCCGTGTCGTCGCCTTCGGGCGACGCCGCCGGGGCCGAGGAGTGCATCGCGGTGGCCGGCGCGCTCGCGCCCGCGGCGGCGGAGATCGAGCGGCTGCCGTGCTCGACGCCCGCACACGCCGACGACGTGCTGCTGCGACTGACCGGCACCGGGGACAGCCGCGTGCTGCTGCTCGGCCACCTCGACACGGTCGTCGACCACGACAGCTACCGCCCACTCGAGCGCGACGGCGAGCGGCTCGTCGGATCGGGTGCCGTCGACATGAAGGGCGGCGACGTGCTCGCGCTCGGCGTCCTGCGCGCGTTGGCGGGCCGGACCTCCGACTTCGCCGAGGTCGCGCTGCTGCTGGTCACCGACGAGGAGTGGCGCTCCGCGCCGTTCGCGCACGTCGACGCGTTCGCCGGCTGGGACGCCTGCCTCTGCTTCGAGGCCGGACAGTCCACCCCCGCCGGCGAGGACGCCGTGATCGTCCAGCGCAAGGCGGCCGCGACGCTGCGGATCGTGGCAACCGGCCTCTCCGCCCACTCCGGCTCGGCGCCCGAGCGCGGCCGCAACGCCCTGCTCGCTCTGGCGACGGCCGCGCATGCGGTCGCCGCGGCCAACGATCCCGGCGGCGACGACCACCTGACCGCCGTCCCGACGATCGTCCGCTCCGGCGAGGCGTTCAACGTCGTGCCGGCCAACGGCGAGCTGTTCTGCGATCTGCGCTCGGACCGCACCGAGGCGTTCGACGCCGTCCGCGCGCGGGTGCCCGCCGAGGTCGGCGGCGCCGAGCTGCGCGCCGACTTCGCCCGCCTCTGGCCGGCGATGGACGCCCGCGCGGCGACTGAGCCGCTGCTTGGCCTGGCGTCCGAGCGGCTCGGCCGGCCGATCGTCGGCGCCGGTCGCGGCGGGGCAAGCGATGCCAGTCACTTCGCGCGCGAGATCCCGTTGACGATCGACGGTCTCGGCCCGCGCGGCGGCGGCGCCCACGCGCGCGACGAGTATGTCCTCGCCGCGTCGCTGCGCCCGCGGGCCGAGGTCGCGCTCGCGGTCGTCGACGCCGCGCTGGCCGTCGCGCGGTAGTCCGCCGCGGCGAGGTTGCGTTTGACGTTGATAGTCGGGGTCAAGACGACTTCGATTCCGCGACCGCCCACCGCCGCGGCTCGTTTCGTCGCCGGCCCGGCGGGTAGCTCACTGGCAGGTACCCCGTCCCAGGAGGCGACGATGCCGAAGACGACCTCACGCGGCCAGGCGAAGCAGAGCGAGCTTCCCTCCACCCTCCAGCGCTCCTCGGCGAAGGCGCAGCGGACCTTCGCCAAGGCGCATGACGCGGCGGCCGAGCAGTACGGCGACGCCGAGCGCGCGCACCGTGTCGCCTTCGCGGCGCTCAAGCACAGCTTCGAGCGCAAGGGCGACCGCTGGGTGGCGAAGAAGCGGCGCGGCCCGTCGGATCCGCGGGCGAGGAATCCGCGCGCGCGGGAGGACCGGGGCGAGACCTACGGTGGGGTCGATGCCGAGGGCAACACCAGGCAGGAGCTGTACGAGCGGGCAAGCAAGCTCGACGTGCGCGGCCGCTCCCGGATGACGAAGGGCGAGCTCGCGAAGGCGATCGCCCGCAAGCAGTAAACGTCTATTCTCGGCCAATCGCCGACGCCGTCACGACACTGGTCCGGAGGTGGCGCTGAACGCGAACGGCGGGACGGCGCCGTCCGCCGGTCTCGCCGGAACGATCCTGCTCGTCGAGGATGACGACGGCGACGCGCTGATCGTCAGCGAGGGCCTGTCGCTCGCGGCGCCAGACCTCGAACTGCGGCGCGCGTGCGACTTGGCGCAGGCGCTCGACGAGCTGTCCACCGACAACGTGGCGAGCGCGCTGCTCGACCTCGGGCTGCCCGACACCGAGGGCCTCGACGGCGTGCGCCGCCTGCGTGAGCGCGCGCCGAACGTCGCGGTGGTGGTGCTGACCGGCCGCGACGACGAGCGGCTCGGGATCGAGGCGCTCGGCGCCGGCGCGCAGGACTACCTCGTCAAGGGCCAGGTCGAGCCGCAGGTAGTCGCGCGCGCTATCCGCTACGCGATCGAGCGCCGCCGCGCTGAGCTGTCCGAGCAGGAGCTGCTCGAGGCGCGCCTGCAGGCGCGTGAGAACAGGCGCCTCGAGCGCGGGCTGCTGCCGACCGCGCTCGTCGCCGACGCGCGACTGAAGCTGACGACCGCCTATCGCCCCGGCCGCGAGCGAGCGTTGCTCGGTGGCGACTTCTACGACGCCGTCGAGCTCGAGGACGGCTCGCTGCACCTCGTGATCGGCGACGTCTACGGACACGGCGCCGACGAGGCGGCGCTCGGCGCGTGCCTGCGGATCGCGTGGCGGGCGCTGACGCTCGCGCTTCGCCCGTCGCAGGAGACGCTCGCGACCCTCCACGAGATGCTGCCGCACGAGCGCCACGCGCCGCACGTCTTCGCGACGCTCGCGAACGTCACCGTCCCGCCGGACCGCCGCTCGGCGACCGTCAGGCTCGCCGGCCACCCCGCGCCGATCGTGATCGACGACTCCGGCGTGCGCAGCTTCGACACCGCGGTCGCGGCGCCGCCGCTGGGCATCTTCGAGCAGAGCGACTGGCCGGCGTTCGAGACCGAGCTCGGCGAGCGCTGGTCGCTGCTGCTCTACACCGACGGCCTCGTCGAGGGCAAGGTGGGCGGCGGCAGCGAGCGCCTCGGCCCAGAGCGGCTCGTCGAGATGGTCGAGCGTCACATCGCGGCGACGCCCGACTGGCGCGAGGACGGCACGGAGTTGCTCGACGCGCTGATCGTGGAGGCCGAGCGGCTCAACGGCGAGCCGCTGACCGACGACCTCGCGATCGTGCTGCTGACGGTCGGCGCCGGCTGACGATGGCGGACGGCGAAGGCAGGCCGGGCGCACCCCGGTCCGGCAGCCGCTTCCGCGTCCGGCAGTGGTTCGCGATCGCATCCGTGCTGCTCGGCGTCGTCACGCTCGTCGGCGCGGTGGTGGGCGTCGTGGCGATCGTCAACCTCGCGGACAAGCGCAACCTCGTCGTCGACCGCCTCGACCCGGCCTCGAACGCCGCGCTGCGGCTCTCGAACGCGCTCGTCAACGAGGAGACCGGCGTGCGGGGGTACGTCCTGACCGGTCAGGACAGCTTCCTCGACCCCTACCGGACGGGGGTCGTCGAGGAGCGCCGCGCGACGCGCGAGCTGCACCGGCTGGTCGACGACGACCGGCTCGAGTCGATCTCCGGCGACCTCGAGCGAGTCGAGCGGCGAGTCCGGGCCTGGCGGCGCGGCTACGCGCGCCCGACGATCCGGCGGGTGCGCGAGGAGGGCCGGGGAGCCGTCGGCACGGCGGGCGTCGAGCGCGGCGGGCGGCTCTTCGACGCGGTCCGCCGAGCGACCCGGCGTCAGGAGGTGGGACTAGCCGCGGCCCGCGCGCAGGGTCGCGAGGATCTCACCGACGCCGCGACCGCCCTGTCGGTGTCGTTCGGGGCGATCGCCCTGCTCGTCCTGGCCGCGCTGATCACGACGACGATCATGCTCCGGCGCACGGTGACGCTGCCGATCGGCGCGCTCGCACGGCGGGTGCGGCGCGTCGCGCACGGGGAGTTCGACCGCGAGGTGCGCAGCCGCGGGCCGCGCGACATCGTCGACCTCGCGAACGACATCGACTCGATGCGCGAGCGGATCGTGAGTGCGCTGTCGGCGAGCCGCGAGGCGCATGGCCAGCTCGACGCACAGGCGCGCGAGCTCGAGCGCTCGAACGCCGAGTTGGAGCAGTTCGCCTACGTCGCATCGCACGACCTGCAGGAGCCGCTGCGCAAGGTGGCGAGCTTCTGCCAGCTGCTCGAGCAGCGCTACAAGGGCCAGCTCGACGAGCGCGCCGACCAGTACATCGACTTCGCGGTCGACGGCGCGAAGCGGATGCAGCAGCTGATCAACGACCTGCTGGCCTTCTCGCGCGTCGGGCGGACGTCGGGCCCGCTCGGTCCCGTCGAGCTCGACGAGGTGCTGCAGCGCGCCCTGGCGAACCTCGGCGCCGCGATCGAGGAGTCCGGCGCGACGGTCGAGGCCGACCCGCTGCCGCGCGTGCGCGGGGAGGCGTCGCTGCTCGCGCTCGTGTTCCAGAACCTGATCGGCAACGCGATCAAGTTCCGCTCGGAGGCCGCGCCCGAGATCCGTGTCGGCCTCACACGCCGCAACGGCGACTGGGAGATCTCGTGCGCGGACAACGGCATCGGGATCGACCCCGAGTACGCCGAGCGCGTGTTCGTGATCTTCCAGCGCCTGCACGCAAAGGACGAGTACCCTGGCACCGGCATCGGGCTGGCGATGTGCCGCAAGATCGTCGATTACCACGGCGGCAGGATCTGGCTCGACGCCGACGCCGACGCCGACGCCGGCACGACCTTCCGCCTGACGCTTCCAGCCCTCGAGGAGAGCCGATGATGACGACGCCCCCGCCGCCGAACTCGAAGTCGATCGAGGTCCTGCTCGTCGAGGACGACCCGGGCGACACGCTGATGATCCGCGAGGCGTTCGAGGACAACAAGGTCCGCAACCGCCTGACGTGCGTCACCGACGGCGTGCAGGCGCTCGAGCTCCTGCGCCGCGAGGGCGAGCACGCCGACGCGGCTCGCCCCGACCTGATCCTGCTCGACCTCAACCTTCCGCGCAAGGACGGCCGCGAAGTGCTCGCGGAGATCAAGGGCGACAGCGAGCTGAGCACGATCCCGGTGGTCGTGCTGACTACGTCGCAGGCCGAGGAGGACGTCCTGCGCAGCTACGAGCTGCACGCCAACGCGTACGTCACCAAGCCCGTCGACTTCGAGCGCTTCATCGACGTCGTGCGCCAGATCGACGACTTCTTCGTGACGGTGGTGAAGCTGCCTGGGCAGTAGTCCGCGCCCCCAAGGGGATCGCCGGCCTCAGGTCGCGCCGGCGGACGCCGCATGTCCCAGCCGTCCGCTGTCGTAGAGGTAGTCGAGCACGCGGCCGTCCACACGATCCTGGAACTCGGCCGCCGCCGTCCCGTCCTCCTGCTCGTACTCGTACCCGCACGTGACCCAGCGGTCGGGGACCTCGGAGACCTCCAGATATCCGTCGTCGATCGTCCCGACGTCGAAGCCGGGCTTGCCGGCCGACTGCCAGCAGCTGTACAGAACGCCGTCGGCGTTGACGACGGCGCCGTGCGCCGCTCCGGGTACGGAGCAGATCTGACAGGTCGTCTTCATGCTCGGCCGTGTCACGTCGAAGCCCGCCTCCAGCGCGGCGACGCTCCAGGCGACGAAGCCGTCGCTGACATCGTCGACGTGCCGCAGAGCGTTGCCGTAGCCGAACCCCGCATCCCCCACCCAGGCGAAGGTCACCGTGCACCGGGCGGGATCGACGCGGCCCTCCAACTGGGAAAAGAGCTCGCCGATCCGGTCGAAGCTGTGGTGCGAGACGTTGACCCGGAGGTTCCAGCCGAGATCGGTGACCTCGGTCGCCAGCGCCACGTTCCTCACGATCGCATCGAAGGTTCCGGCGCCGGAGCGCTTGACGCGGATCTGGTCGTGGTCCTCCCGGCTACCGTCGAAGGTGATCTGAGCGCCATCCAAGCCGGCCGCATCGAGGTCCTTGGCGAGCTCCTCGGTCAGCAGCACCCCGTTGGTGGTCATGAACGCCTTGTCCAATCCGATCCCCCGGGCGCCGTCCAGCAGTCGCAGGCAGGCTGGGGGATTGAGCAGCGGCTCTCCACCGAACAGCAGCAGGTGAAGCTTGTCGAGCCCCGCCCGCGCCATGCGCTCGGCGGTGAATCCGACGATGCGATCGACCGTCCCGGCGTCCAGTCGCCGCCTGTCGATTCGCAGCGGCCGGTTGCCGCCCGACGGGTCTAGGGCGGTGTTCTGGAAGCAGTAGCCGCATCCTAGGTTGCAGCTCGTGGTGGTCAGCACCGTCAGAGAGAACGACGTGGCGACGCGCGGCCTGTAGGCGCCGTGCGCCACCAGGAAGGCCTGGGCGCTCTCGTCAACCGTCCCGTCGGGGCCCACGAGGTCGGAGTCGAGCAGGGTCCAAGTCCGGTTCCCGATGAACCACCAGCCGTGCTCGCTCTCAATCAACCGTGGCGCGTCGACGTCGTCCAGGCGAGTACCGATCACGACCCGCGCCTGACGCCTCTCCGATACGTACCGGTGCGGCTCTCAGGCCGCGCCGATCTGGATGCCGCACGCCGCCTCGGGCGACCCGTCGCCGCCCTCGTGCGCGAGGATCTTCTCTAGCTCGGGTGCGCCGATCTGGATGCCGCAGGCCGCCTCGGCGGAGTCGCTGCCGCTCTCGTGCGCGAGAACCTTCTCCAACTCCGGCGCGCCGATCTGGATGCCACACATGCCAATGCCCCTCCCCACTGTCGTCGCCTCTCTGAATATCGAGAGTGAGCCCGATCATACGGCACTCGCGGTCCATTGTGGAGAAAATTGATTCGGTCACACCAATCCGGCCGCGACGACGAGTGTCAGCGTCGCTGTGAGCTCGACGACCGCACCCATGACGTCACCCGTGACGCCTCCGAGCCGGCGCCGGGCGAGCGCTCCGGCGAGTACTGTCACGACGACGAGGCACAGCAGCGCCACCGCCGCCTGCGCCCCGGCCGCTACCACGGCCAACACGGCTGCGAGCGTCACCGCGCCGAGCGCGTCACGCGGCCGTAGGCGGTCGGCCAGCAACCGACCGGTTCCGGGGCCGGAGCGGGCGTAGGGAAGGGCGACGGCGAGCAGCGGCGACGCGGCCCGGGAGACGGCGAAGGCCGTGACGACGGTAAGGATCGCCGCGTGCTCGGCGAGCGCCGCCAGCGCGACGGCCTTGGCAAGTAGATCGAGCGTAAGCGCAGAGGTGCCGTAGGTGCCGGCCGAGTGATCGCGCATGATCGCGAGCGCCTGCTCGGAATCGCGTCCCGCAAGGCCGTCGGCGCTGTCGACGAGGCCGTCGACGTGCAGCGCGCCCGTGAGGCAGAGCTCGACGACGACAGCGAGCGTGGCGGCGAGCAGGGCCGGCAGGACGAGGCCGAGCCCCACCGCCGTGCCGCCGACCACGCTGCCGAGGGCAGCGCCGACGAGTGGGAACAGCACGGCACCGCGAACGATGTCGTCGGGGCCGAGCTCTCGCGAGCGCAAGACGGGCAGGCGAGTGAGCAGGGTCACAGCGGCGGCGAGCGCGCGGCCGGTCGCGCCGATCGCGCCCGCGAGGCCCGCGGCGGCGTACGCCACGCGCCGCTTGTCAGGCGCCGGTGTCCGTGACTCCGGCGCCATCGAACGTCGCCATGTCGGAGAGGATCGCCAGCGAGGCCGCGACGATCGGCAGCGCCAGCGCGGCGCCGCTGCCCTCGCCGAGGCGCATGTCGAGCTCGAGCAGCGGAGTCAGCTCGAGGGCATGGAGGATCAGGCGGTGGCCAGGCTCGGCTGAGCGGTGCGCGGCGATCAGGAAGCCGGCGGCCGGATTGGCGAGGCAAACGGCGGCGAGCGCGGCGGCCGCGGTGATGAAGCCGTCGACAGGACGGGTGTGCGACGGGCGGCGCACCCGAGCACGACGCCGGCAAGCGCGGCGATCTCGAGGCCGCCGACGCCGGCGAGGGCGCCGAGCGGGTCGCGCGGCGAAACGCAGTTCGCTTCGAGCGCGCGCCAGACGGTCGCGACCTTGCGCTCGAACCCTGCGTCGTCAATGCCGGTGCCGCGGCCGCAGACACCGTCGGGGCCGACGCGCAACAGCGCTGCGGTGAGGGCGCTGGCGGCGGTCGTGTTGGCGATTCCCATCTCGCCGAGCGCCACTATTCCGGCACCGCCGTCGATCGAGTCGTCGGCGAGCTCGATCCCGGCCGCGACGGCACGTTCGACCTCCACCGTAGTCATCGCCGGTCCCCGGGTGGCGTTGGCCGTGCCGGCGCGCACACGGCGGTCGAGGATCGCGGGCTCGTCGACCGGCTCGCGGACGCCGAGGTCGGCGACCACCAGCCGCGCGCCGGCCTGGCGGGCAAGCACGCATACGGCAGCTCTCCCGTCGGCGAGGGTGCGCAGCATCTGACCCGTCACCTCCTGCGGGTAGGCGCTGACGTTCTCGTCGGCAAAGCCATGGTCGGCGGCGCAGACGATCACCACGGGATCGAGCCGGCCCGGCGTCGGCGTTCCCCGGATGGCAGCGATGCGGCAGGCGAGGTCCTCCAGCCGTCCGAGGCTGCCGCGCGGCTTGGTCTTCGCGTCGAGGGCGGCACGCACCGCACGGGCGGCGGTGGAGTCCTGCGGACCGATCCGCGCGAGCGTCGCGTCGATCGAAGCTCGGTCGGCCGACGACTCACGCGCCATCGGCCGCTCCCAGCCTCAGCGGCCGGCCGGCCACGACGAGCGTCGCCTCGGCGGCGGCATCCGCCCAGACGGCGTTGACCCGCCCGAGCACGTCGCGGTAGCGGCGTCCGAGCGCGTGCACCGGCACGACGCCCATCCCGACCTCGTTGCTGACGGCGATCGTCGGCGCCGTGCGCCCGGCCGCACGCCGTGCGGCCTCGAGCGCACTCGCCATCACGGTCTCCTCGTCGTCACCGCGCAGGAGCAGGTTCGCGACCCACAGCGACAAGCAGTCGACGATCACGCAGGCCTCGGCGGGCGCCGCCGACAGCGCGCGGCCAAGCTCGAGCGACGCCTCGACGGTCGTCCAGGTCGCTGGCCGCTCGGCACGGTGGCGGGCGATCCGCTCGGTCATCTCATCGTCGCCCGCCTCGCCGGTGGCGACGAACAAGACCGGGCCGCCGAAGCCCAGGGCGCGGCGCAATGCCAGCGACGACTTGCCGCTGCGCGCGCCGCCGAGCAGCAACGTCAGCGCCATGGCGGCGCTCCCGGCTTCGCGTGGTCGGGCGCCATCAGAAGTCGATCCCCCGCTTGGCCCGCACGCCGTTGTCGTAGGCGTGGCGGACCTTGCGCATCTCGGTGACGGTGTCGGCGACCTCGATCAGCTCGGCGGGCGCGTCGCGGCCGGTGGCTACGACATTCACGTGCTCGGGCCGCTCGCTCAGCACCCGAGCCACCTCGTCGCCCGCGATCCAGCCCCAGACGATCGGGTACGTGATCTCGTCGAGCACGACGAGCTTGTGCTCGCCTGCCGCGATCGTCTCGCGCGCGAGCTCCCAGGCGGCGACGGCGAGCGCGCGGCTGCGCTCGAGGTCGTCGCTGAGCCAGCTGAAGCCGTCGCCGGTCTTGGCCCACTCGACCCCGAGCCGGCGGAAGACCGCCTCCTCGCCGACCTTCCACTTGTCCGACTTGACGAACTGGACGACCGCGACCGGCCAGCCGCGCGCGACGCCCCGCATCACGACCCCGAACGCCGCGGTCGACTTGCCCTTGCCATCGCCCGTGTTGACGATCACCAGCGAGCGCTGGCGCTTGAGCGGCGGCTTCGGCGGGGGCTCGCGGCCGGGCGTCTCGCGGTCGTTCGCCTCACGGTCGGCCGTCTTGCGGTCGTTCGCCTCCCAGTCCTCCGCGGGCTCGCGAGCGCTCATGCCGCCACCCCGGCGAGACGTTCGATCGACGCCATGTCGAGCGCCGCCACGACCCCATCCGTGAGCTCGTCGATGGCGATATCGAGCGATCGCCGCGGGGCGCGTCCCAACAGGGCCGCAACGAGCGTCGGCTCCTCGAACAGCCCGTGCACGCTCACGCCGAGCACCGCACCGCTGACCCAGCCGCGCCCGCCGGACAGCGCCTCCTCGACGGCAACGGTGGCGACGGTGCGGCCGTTGCGGATCTCATAGCCGGAGAGCCCGCGGCCGGCCAAGGCGCTCCAAGCGCCAGTCAGCCCATCGGCGAACTGGGCCTCGGTGCGCTGGACGAGCTTCTCGCGCCCAAAGCTTGTCCGCAACGCCAGCAGTCCGAGGCCCGCGACGCCGCCGCCGCCCGCTTCACGGATAGCAGGGTGAGGTCGGCTTTTCGGACGCATTACGTCCGAAAAGGCGACCTCACCTTGCGAGTCGCTGTCGAGGCCGGTCTCGCCGCCGCGGAGCTCCTCGCCGAGCATCTGCAGGCCGCCGCAGATACCCAGAACTCGGCCGCCAGCCTCCGCGCGAGCGGCGATCGCGGCGTCGAGTCCCTGCGCCCGCAGCCACTCCAGATCGGCGCCGACGTGCTTGGAGCCCGGCAGGACGACCAGCTCGGCGCCGTCGATCTCCGACGGGCGGCGCGCGAAGCGCAGCTTTGCCACCTGCTCGAGCGGCTTGAGCTCGTCGAGGTTCGACGCCGTCGGGTAGCGAACGACGGCGACGAGCGGCGCGCCCGGTGGCGCGACGCCCGACGTGGCGACGCCGTCCTCGTCGGGAAGCCCGTGCTCGAGCCATGGCACCACGCCGGCGAACGGCACGCCGGTCAGATCGGTCAGACGCTCCGGCGCCGGCGCGAGCAGCTCGGGATCGCCGCGGAACTTGTTCAGCACGAACGCGCCGATCCGCGTCCGGTCGGGCGTGTCGAGCAGCGCCCAGGTCCCGTAGAGGTGCGCGAACGCACCACCGCGATCCACGTCGCAGACGAGCAGCGCCGTGGCGTCGGCGAGGCGCGCGGCGCGCAAGTTCGTCATGTCGCAGTCGGCGAGGTTGATCTCCGCCGGGCTGCCGGCGCCCTCGAGCAAGACGAGGTCGTAATCGTGCAGCAGTGAGCGCAGCGAGTCCTCGACGACCGGCCAAAGACGACCGGTCCGCTCGCGCCAGGGGATCGCGCCGAGCTCGCGATCGACGACCCCGCCGACCACCACCTGGCTACGCACGTCGCCCTCGGGCTTCACCAGCACCGGGTTCATCCGCACCTCCGGCTCCACCCGCGCGGCGAGCGCCTGCAGGTACTGCGCGGCGCCGATCTCGCCGCCCGCCACCACGCGTGCGTTATTCGACATGTTCTGCGCCTTGAACGGCGCGACGCGCACGCCGAGGCGGGCGAAGTGGCGGCAGAGCGCGGTCGTCACGAGGCTCTTGCCGGCCCAGCTCGACGTGCCCTGGACGATCAGCGCGCTCATGCGACCGCCTCCGTTCCCTGGACGATCAGCACGCTCACGCCGCCGCCTCGGTACGCGCCGGCAGCACGACCGGCACGCCGTCGACCTCGGTGACGTGCACCCGCGCGCGGTAGTGGCGCGCGATCAACGTCTCGGTCAGCACCTCCGCCGGCCAGCCCTCGCCGACGAGCCGCCCACCGTCGAGCAGCGCGAGCCGGTCGGCGTACTGGCCGGCGAGCGTGAGGTCGTGCATGGCGCCGAGGACGGTCAGCCCGCGCTCGGTGCGCAGCTCGCCGACGAGCTCGAGCACCTCCTGCTGGCGCCCGACGTCGAGCGCCGTCGTCGGCTCGTCGAGCAGCAGCACCGGCGCCCCCTGGGCGAGCGCCCGCGCGAGCACCGCGCGCTGGCGCTCCCAGCCGCTGAGCGCGTCGAGCCGCCGGTCGGCGAGCCTGTCGAGATCGAGCCGCGCGATCGCCTCGCCGACGGCGCCGCGGTCGGAGGCGCCCGGTCTCCCGAGCAGCCCGAGATGCGGCGTTCGCCCGAGCAGTACGTACTCGCGGACCGTCATGTCCGCCGGCAGCAGCGGCGTCTGGGGCACGGTCGCGAGGCCCAGCGCGCGAGCGCGCGGCCGCAGCGCCTGCAGCTCGCGTCCCTCGACGGTCACCGAGCCCGTGTGCGCGACGGTTCCAGCGATCGCGCGCAGCAGCGACGTCTTGCCGGCGCCGTTCGGCCCGATCAGCGTCGTCCAACCGCCGCGGCGCACGCGCAGCGAGACGTCGTGGAGGACGGCCCGGCCGCCGAGACGCACGCCCACTCGGTCGGCCACGATCGCCTCCGGGCCGTGCCCGATCACGTGCTCGCCGCCCCCGTCGTGCGCAGCACGAGCACGAAGAACGGCGCGCCGATGCACGCTGTCACGACGCCGATCGGCAGCTCCGCCGGCGACAGCGCGGTGCGTGCAATCACGTCGGCGAGCACCAGGAACGCCGCGACGAACAGCGCCGACAGCGGCAGCACCACGCGGTAGCTCGAGCCAGCCAGCAGCCGCACCGCGTGCGGGACGACGATCCCGACGAAGCCGATCAGCCCGCTGACCGCCACCGCGGCGGCAGTTCCGAGCGTCGCCGCGCCGATGACGAGGATGCGCACGCGCGCCACCGGCACGCCGAGGCCGAGCGCCTCGTCGTCCCCGACGCGTAGCGCGTCGAGCACGCGCCGATGGGCGAGCACGGCCACCACGCTGACCGCCGCGTACGGCAACACGAGCAGCACGTCGGCCCACCCCGAGGTCGACAGGCGACCGAGCAGCCAGGCGTAGACGGCGCGCACGTTCTCGGTGTCCTGCTGCAACAGCAGCGTCTGCAGCGCGGTCAGGAACGCTGCCATCGCGACGCCCGCCAGGATGAGCGTCGCCGTGCTACGTCCACCGCCGACCGAGCGTCCGAGCAGGTAGGCGCCACCGACCGCGGCCGTCGCGCCCGCGAACGCCGCCGGTGGCAGCGGGACCGAGCCCGCGTAGACGATCGCGATCGTCGCGCCAAGGCCCGCGCCCGCCGCGGCGCCGAGCAGGTACGGGTCGGCGAGCGGGTTGCGAAACACCGCCTGGTAGGCGCCACCCGCCAGCGCTAGCGTTGCGCCGACGAGCGCACCGAGCACCACTCGCGGCGCGCGCAACTCCCACAGCACCGCGTCGTCGAGCGCCGACAGCGGACTGCCGAAGTCGGTCCACGGCAGTCGTGCCACCAGATCCCCGGCGATCGCGCCGGGCGGGATCCCCGCCGGGCCGAGCGCCAGGCCACCGAGCAGCGCCGCCACGAGCGTGGCGACGCCCGCGGCCGCCCAGCGCCACGACAGCTCCCCTGCCGGCGCCGGCCGTCGGAGCAGCCACGAGCGCGGGTGCTCCCCCGCCGGCGGCCGGCGGCGGCGCTGCTCCCCGGTCGGCAGCGTCGTCACCCGCCGCCCCCCTCCGACCCGCGGGCGGTCTCGATCGCCTCGACCACCCGCTCCACGAAGAGCGGCACCCGCGGTCCCCAGCGCGACGCGATGTCATCGTCGATCGCGACCACGGCTCCGTCGCGAACGGCCGCGACCGCGTCCCAGCCGGCACGCCGACCGACCTTCGCCGGCGTCTGCCCGCAGCACTCCGTGTCGGCGAGCACGACCAGATCGGGGTCGGCGGACACCACGGCCTCCGAGGACAGTTGCGGATACGGGTTCGCCGACCGCTCCGCGGCCTGGTCGGCGACGTTGCGCAGGCCGAGCCGCGCGTAGATCCGGCCGATGAAGGTGTCCGAGCTTGCGCTGAAGAGGTCCGGGTCGAGCTCGTGGAAGACCTTCAGCGGCGGACCCTCGGGCGCCGCGGCGATCAGCTCCTCGACTCGCTCGCGGGTGCGGTCGGCGACCAGCTCGCCGGCCGCGCGGTGGCCGGTCGCGATGCCGAGCTCGCGGATCTGGTGGTACGCGTCGCCAAGCACGTCCGGCGCGGGCTCGGCCAGCACGGTCAGCCCGAGCCGCCGCAGTCCCGAGATCACGTCACGGGGCACGCTCGCCGGCACGACGACCAGGTCGGGACGGTGGCCGGCGATCGCCTCGACGTTCGGCTGGTAGGAGGAGAGATCGGTCGTCGGCACGCCGCGGGGCCAGTCCGACTCGTCGTCGACGGCGATCACCTGGTCGCCGGCGCCGACGGCGAACAGCGTCTCGGTCGCGGACGGCGACAGCGAGACGATGCGCTCCGGCCGCCGCTCGACGGTCACCCGCCGGGTCGCGTCCCGAACGGTCACCGGGAACGCCGACTCCGCCGCCGGTTCGCCCGCCGCCTCCGGCGCGTCGCCGCCCGAGTCTCCGCAACCGCCGGCGAGCAGGGCAAGGGCGGTCGCGAGGACTGCGCCCATCTTGATCGATGCCATGAAAAACCTCCGCGTGTTTCGCGAAGGAGGTCAGCTCGACGGAGGATCCGTGCGAACCGCCCTTCCTTCGAGGGCCGATCCGTCGACACGGGTCAGGCGACCTGGCTCGTCCCCCTCGGGGGCATCGCAGTTGCGGGACAGCGCCGGATTCGCACCGGACTTCGCTGACTTCATGCCAGCTGGGAATATGAGCCCAGCCGCCAGGCACCTTAGCCCGGGGGTCGGTCGTCATCGCAGGAGCGCTACGCAGGCCGTCGAACCCCAGGGTCGAGGGAACCGCATCAAGCCCCCTGAGGAGGCACGGAATGAACGACCCGTATCCAGCGCAGGGCGACGCCGCCCCGCCGCCCGGTGATGCCTATCCGGTCCAGTACGACGTCGAGTACCCGGACCGCCCACTCAACCGGCTGACGACGTTCTTCCGGATCTTCACCGTGATCCCGATCGCGATCGTGCTCGCCTCGGTTTCGGGCAGCAACTGGTCCTACAGCGGCGACGACGTCTACGCGTACGGCGTCGCGGCCGGCGGCTTCCTCTTCTTCGGCCCCCTGCTGATGATCCTCTTCCGCCAGAAGTACCCCCGCTGGTGGTTCGACTGGAACCAGGAGCTCGCCCGCTTCACCGCCCGCGTGCACGTCTATGCGTCGCTGCAGACCGACCGCTACCCGTCGACCGACGACCACCAGGGGGTGCGGCTCGACCTGCGCTACCCCGACGCCGAGCGCGACCTGATGCGCGGCATGCCGCTGGTCAAGTGGCTGCTGGCGATCCCGCACTACATCGTGCTGATCTTCCTCGGCATCGGCGCCTTCGTCGCCGTCGTGATCGCCTGGTTCGCGATCCTCTTCACCGGCCGCTACCCGCGCGCGCTGTTCGACTTCGTCGTCGGCGTCCAGCGCTGGTTTGCGCGCGTCGCCGCCTACTCCGTCCTGCTGACGACCGACCGCTATCCCCCGTTCCGCCTCGATCCGTAACGGGTAACAATGTCCTCGTGAAGATCGAGGGCATCCACCACATAACGGCGATCACCGGCGACGCACAACGCAACGTCGACTTCTACGCGCGGGTGCTCGGCCTGCGGCTGGTCAAGAAGACCGTCAACCAGGACCAGCCGTCGGTCTACCACCTCTTCTACGCCGACGAGCAGGGCAGTCCGGGCGCGGACATCACGTTCTTCGAGTTCCCCGGCGCCGCCCCCGGCCGAGCGGGAGCCGGGATGGTCCACCGCGTCGTCTGGCGCGTCGTGTCCGAGCAGGCGCTCGACTTCTGGGCCGAGCGGTTCGCGGACAACGACACCCCGACCGAGCGCGGCGACGGCTCGCTGCGCTTCAGCGACCCCGAGGGCCTCGACCACGAGCTCGTCGTCCGCGACGTGCCCGACGAGCCGCTGATCGCCGACCACCCCGAGGTCCCGCGCGAGCACGCGCTGCAGGGCTTCTACGCCGCGCGTGCCTACTCCGCCGACCCCGACGCGAGCCGCGAGCTGCTCGAGCAGGCGCTCGGCTTCGATGGCCACAGCGAGAACCGCTACGAGGCGCGCGGCAACCAGCGCCGCGGCTACTGGGCCTACGACGAGCCGCCGCCCGAGCCCGGCCGCGAGGGCGCCGGCAGCGTCCACCACATCGCCTGGGCGTCCGAGATGGACGACCACGAGACCTGGCGCCAGCGCGTGATCGACGCCGGCGCCCGCCCCACCGAGGTGATCGACCGCTTCTGGTTCCGCTCGATCTACTTCCGCGAGCCGAGCGGCGTGCTGTTCGAGATCGCGACGCTCGGTCCCGGCTTTGCGACCGACGAGGACCCCGAGCACCTCGGCGAGAGCCTCGTCCTGCCGCCGCGCTTCGAGCCGCTGCGCGAGCAGATCGAGGCGACGCTGACCCCGATCGAGAACCCGCGCCAGAGCGCGACCTGAGTCCGTAGTCACCTAGTTGCAAGATATATCGTGCTGATATATGGTCCCGGGCGATGGAGGAGCTCGGGACCACCGCCTACGTGATCCTCGGCATGCTGCGCAGGGGAGCGCGCAACGGCTACGAGATCAAGTCGCGCGCCGACGTCTCCACACGCTTCTTCTGGGCGATCAGCTACAGCCAGATCTACCCCGAGCTGAAGCGGCTCGAGGGTGCCGGCCTGATCGAGGGCGAGGCCGATCCCGCGGGCGGCAGGCGCCGGCAGGCATACACGCTCACGGCCGCGGGCGAGGAGACGCTGCACGAGTGGCTCACGCGCGACGGCGACTTCCACCTCGAGCTGCGCCACGAGGGTGTCCTGCGGCTCTTCTTCGCCGACGCCCTCGACCGCGAAGAGCAGCTCGAGCTGCTGCACTCGATGCGCGCCGAGCACGAGCGCGCGCGGATCGAGCTCGAGCGGATCGAGCCGACCGCGCGAGCGCGCTTCGACGAGTCGGGCGACCGCTTTCCGCTGCTGACGCTCGACATGGGCATCGCCTACCAGGGCTTCTTCATCGACGTCTGCGAGCGCCTCGAGCGTCGCCTGACCGAGCCACAACCGATCTCCGGGGGGACCTGAGCCATGTTCGACGCACTCGCCCGACTCGCACAGAACCGCGCCAAGCTGGTGGCCGCGCTCGCGATCGTCTTCTTCCTCGCGGCCGGCGCCTTCGGCTCCGGCGTCGTGGACAAGCTCGACCCGTACGGGGCCGACGACCCCGACACCGAGACGGTCGAGGCGGCCGAGCAGCTCGAGCGCGCCGGCCACCGCGAGATCGGCGTGGTCGTGCTGCTGCGCGACGCGCCCGCGGACGACCCGAAGACGAGCGCGCGCGCCGGGCGGATCAGCGCCCAGCTCACCCGCGATCCCGACGTCGAGGAGGTGACCGGCTTCGGCGCCGCCAGCCGCCAGCTGGACTTCGTCGCCCTCGACGGCAAGTCCGTCTACATGGCCGTCGCGCTGAAGCCCACCGACGACAAGCGCCAGCAGGAGGCGGCCGAGCGGATCGCCGAGCGGCTGGAGGACGAGCCGAACGTGCTCGTCGGCGGCTCCGCCCTCTCCCAGGCGCAGGTCAACGATCAGGTCGAGTCCGACCTCCAGCGCGCCGAGATGCTCGCCTTCCCGCTGCTGTTCCTGCTCTCGCTGCTGTTCTTCCGCAGCCTCGTCGCCGCGGCGCTGCCGCTGCTCGTCGGCGGGCTCGCGATCGTCGGGACGTTCTTCGCGCTCAGCGTCGCGTCCGAGCTCGGGTCGGTCTCGATCTTCGCGCTCAACCTGACGACCGGCCTCGGCCTCGGCCTCGCGCTCGACTACTCGCTGTTCGTCGTCTCGCGCTACCGCGAGGAGATCGCCAAGGACGGGCCGGGCCTGCCGGCGATGCGGCGCACGCTCGCGACGGCGGGCAGGACGGTCCTGTTCAGCTCGCTGACCGTCGCCGCCGCGCTGGCGTCGCTGCTCGTCTTCCCGCAGCGGTTCCTCTACTCGATGGGCCTCGGCGGCGTGATCGTCTCGCTGCTGGCGGCCGTCGTCTCGCTGACCGTCCTGCCCGCGGTCCTGGCGCTGCTCGGCCACCGCGTCAACGCGCTCGCACCGAAGTTCCTGCGCCGCCGCGCCGAGGCGGAGGCACGTCCGGTCACCGCCGGCTTCTGGTACCGGCTGTCGCGGCTCATACAGCGCGTTCCCGGCCGCGTCGCGGTGATGGCGACGGTCCTCCTGCTTACGCTCGGCATCCCGTTCTACGGAATCGAGTTCACCGCCGCCGACGCCCAGGTCCTGCCGCAGGACCGCAGCGCGCGCCAGGTCGACGACGTGCTGCGCGCCGAGTTCCCGCCGTACCGCGACACGCCGATCCAGATCCTCCTGACCGGCGCCAAGCTGGGTGACGTCGCGGCGGTCGGCGAGCGGGTCGCCTCGCTGGAGGGCATCGAGCGCATCATGGGAGCACGCGGGATCGGCAGGAGCCAGACGCTGATGACCGCCGTCTCCGCGACGCCGTTCATCTCGGAGTCGAGCCGCGAGACCGTCAAGGCGATCCGCGACCTCGAGACCCCGCCGGGCGTCGACCTGCGCGTGACGGGCGCGACGGCGGACTTCGTCGACTTCCAGTCGAGCCTCGTCAACCACCTGCCGTTCGCCATCGCGATCGTGATCCTGGCGACGCTCGCGATCCTCTTCCTGATGACCGGATCGGTGATCCTGCCGATCAAGGCGCTGATCATGAACGTGCTCAACCTCGGCGCGGTGCTCGGGATCCTCGTCTTCGTCTTCCAGGACGGCCGGCTCGAGAGCCTGCTCGCCTACGACAGCCAGGGTGCGATCGAGCAGACCGTGCCGGTGCTGCTGTTCGCGCTCGCGTTCGGGCTCTCGACCGACTACGCCGTCTTCCTGCTGTCGCGGATCAAGGAGGCCCGCGACGGCGGCGCCTCGAACTCCGACTCCGTCGCGATCGGGCTCGAGCGCACGGGCCGGATCGTGACCGCCGCGGCGCTGCTGTTCGCGATCGCGATCGGGGCGTTCGCGACCTCGGAGATCATCTTCATCAAGCAGAACGGCCTCGGCACCGCGCTGGCGGTCCTGCTCGACGCGACGATCGTGCGTGCCTTCCTCGTCCCGTCGCTGATGGAGCTGCTCGGCGAGTGGAACTGGTGGGCGCCGCGACCGTTGCGCCGGCTACACGAGCGCTTCGGCCTCAGCGAGGGTCCGGCGCGGCCGACGACCGCCGGGGCGTAGCCTTAGGGCGGGATGGCGCCGCGCACACGCAGCTTCCGGCACGACGGCCACCGGCTCGTCTACGACGAGTACGGCAGCGGCGACCGTCCCGTCGTCCTGATGCCGGGGTTGCTGTTCAACCGCCGGATGCACGGTCCGCTGGCCGAGCAGCTCGCCGCCCGCGGCCACCGCGTGCTCTGCCTCGACCTGCTCGGCCATGGGGACTCCGACCGCCCCGAGGAGATGTGGGAGTACTCGATGACGACCTTCGGCGGCCAGGCGCTCGGGCTGCTCGACAAGCTCGATGTCGACCAGGCGGTGATCGGTGGCACGTCGCTGGGGGCGAACGCCGCGCTCGAGGCCGCCGCGCGCGACCAGAGCCGCGTCAAGGGCCTGCTCGTCGAGATGCCGGTGCTCGACAACGCGCTGCTCGGTTGCGCGATCGGGTTTACACCGCTGCTGATGTCGCTCACCTTCGGCTCGCCCGTGACGCGCCCACTGAGCCGCCTGACGCGGCTCGTCCCGCGCCGCGGACCGCTGCTGGGCCAGATGATGCTCGACTGGGTCAGCCAGGACCCGAAGCCGTCGGCCTCGGTGCTGCAGGGCCTGTTCTTCGGTCGTGTCGCGCCGCCGCGCGAGGTCCGGCGGACGCTCGCGCCGCCGACGCTCGTGATCGGGCATCCGCGCGACCCGATCCACCCGTTCTCGGACGCCGACATGCTGATGCACGAGCTGCCGAACGCGACGCTCGTCGAGGCGTCCTCGATCTTCGAGCTGCGGATCACGCCGGAGCGGCTGACCGACGAGATCGTCGGCTTCGTCGATCGCTGCTGGGGCCCGGTACGCACGACCCGCGCGCGTTCCCCGCGGCGCGGTGGCGGCCGTGTGAGCGTCAACGGCGCGCGCGCGACGGCCGCCCGGCGGCGCACCCGCTGACAGCACTGGCGCACAGCGCGCGCGCCCACTAGTGTTCAGCCGCGATGGCCAGCCGCAAAGAGCAGAAGGAACAGCTGCGCAGGGAGCGCCAGGAGCGTGAAGCGAAGGCCGGCGAGGCCGCTCGCAAGCGCCGGCTGATCGGCTACGCCGTCGGCGGTGGCGTCGTCGTGCTGGCGGTCGTCGTCGCGGTCGCGCTGCTCGCCGGCGGTGGGGGCGGCAGCTCGGCCTCGGGTGACGTACTCCCCGACGACGGCAGCTACCCCGAGCCGCGCGAGGTTGCGAGCGTCGCGGCCGGCGCCAAGGCCGCCAACTGCGAGCTCAAGAGCTACCCGGCCAAGACCCGCGAGCACCTCGCCGACCTCAGCGAGAAGGTCAAGTACGCGTCGAAGCCGCCGACCTCCGGCAGTCACTACCAGGTGCCGGCGGAGGACAACGCCTACGACGACCCGCCGAACGTCAAGGAGCTCGTGCACACGCTCGAGCACGGCCGGATCGTCATCTGGTTCAAGAAGAGCCTGCCGGCCGAGCAGCGCGCGAGCCTGAAGGCCTACTACGACGAGGACCCGTACCAGATGGTGCTCGTCCCGGACGAGACCGGGATGACCTATGCCGTCGCGGCGACCGCCTGGAATCGCGATCCCCAGCCCAACGGCACCGGCCGACTGCTCGGCTGCGAGCGCTTCAGCGACGACGTCTTCACCGCGATCGAGGCGTTCAAGGACGAGCACCGCTCGCGCGGTCCCGAGCCGGTCCCGTAGCGCCCGCCTGACGCAACGCCGCTTGCAACCCCGCAACCGGCGGGGAAGCGTCGTGTTCGATGGAGGGAATGCAACGCGCGCTCGTCCTCACGGCGGCCGCGGTGGTCGCCGTGCTCTGCCTGGCGGCCGCTCCGGCGCTGTCGCTCAAGCCCTACCGACCGCAGCCGGTCGACTTCTCGATGGCGGGCGGCGGGGTGCTCGGCACTCCGGGGCCGGCCGACGGGATCGTCTCGGAGCCGCTGCGGGCGCCGAAGCGCTTCAACCTGGTGGGACTGACGTGGGAGACGGCGGCCGACGAGCCCGCGGCTGACCGCTCCGGCCACGCCGGGACGTCAGCGACCGACGAGCCGGCGCTGGCCGTGAGAACACGTGCCGACGGCGACGACTGGACGCCCTGGAGGGCCGTCTACACGCACGCGGAGGACGGACCCGATCCAGGGACCGACGAGACGACCGCCGTGGGAATGTCGAATCCGGTCTGGGCCGGTGAGGCGGACTGGGTCCAGTACCGCTCCTCCGAGCGGATGCGCAAGCCCCAGCTGCACTTCGTCAACACCGCCGGGACGGCGACGGAGGCCGACCGAGCGCTGACCGCGATTCGCAGCACGGTCAGCAGCGCGGCGAGCTCCCTCGCGGGCGTCCTGCGGACGCGGCTTGCCGGCGCGCAGGAGCCGCAACCGGCGATCGTCACGCGTGCGGCTTGGGGCGCCGACGACTGCCGGCCGCGCAGCGGAGCGGCGTACGGTCAGGTCAAGGCCGCCTACGTCCACCACACGGTGAGCGTCAACGACTACACACGTGAGGAGGCGCCACAGGTGGTGCTCGGCATCTGCCGCTACCACCGCAACACCAACGGCTGGAACGACATCGGCTACAACTTCCTCGTCGACCGCTTCGGCACGATCTACGAGGGACGAGCGGGTGGGGTCGGGGCCGCGGTGATAGGCGCTCAGGCGCTGGGCTTCAACGCCCAGTCGACCGGTATCGCGAACATCGGCGACTTCAGATCCGTCCCACAGAGCCAGGCGGCGCTCGACGCGATGGCGCGGCTGATCCGCTGGAAGCTGCCACTGCACGGCTACGCGACGAGCGGGACGGCGGTGATGCAGAGCGAGGGGAGCGGCAGTCGTTATCCCGCCGGCACCACCGTGCGCGTCAATCGCGTGCTCGGCCACACCGACACGAACGCAACCGAGTGCCCGGGGGCGGCGCTCTACGCGCAGATTCCCCAGCTGCGTCAGATGGTCGCCGGGGTGGCGCCACAGGGGGTGGCGACGTCGGTCACGGCGACCGTGAATGCGCCGCGCGCGACGATCGACTACGGCGAGACCGTGACGGTCTCGGGACGCCTGACGCGCGTCGACGGCCTGGCCGCCGCGGGCCTGCCCGTGCAGGTCCAGGCGCGGGTCGACGGCACGTGGCGCACCTCCTCGGCGCCGGTCACGGCGAACGACGGATCGTTCACGGCGAGCGTCAAGCCCAAGCTGACGCGCCGGCTGCGGGTGCGCTTCGCCGGCGCCGGCGACCTGCGCTCCTCGGTCGCTCCGACGACGACCGTCGCGGTCCGGCCGGTCGTGTCGATCACCCGTGCGCCGCGGCGCGGGGCGGCCGGCTTGCGGACCGACCTGAGCGGAAGGGTCCAGCCGCGCAAGGCGCGCGTCTACCAGGTGCTCCAACTGCTGCGCAGCGGGCGGCGCTACCGCAAGGTCGGCGCCAGGGCGCTGCCGACCCGGCGCGGCGGCTACTTCGACGGGTCGTTCGTCCCGGCGCGACCGGGCGTCTTCCGCTTCTACCTCGCGACGAAGGCGGATGCGCTCAACGCGCGTGGCGCCTCCGACAAGGTCGTGGTCCGGGTGCGCGAGCGTGCCCGCGCACAGCGCGGCGGCGCGCGCGCCCGCTAGCGCGCGCCGTCCGTCGGCTGCCGGCTAGTTGTGCACGATTTCTATGTTCTGGTCGGCCTGGAATTCGTTGGAGACCCCGGGCACGGCTTCGACGTCGAACGTTCCCGTGATTTCACAGTGCGGGAAGGCCGCGCCGTGACCAGAGAGGTCGGTTGCCGTGAACCTGTACCGGTGGAGCGTGGGGTGAGTGATCGGAATCGAGACTTCGCAGTGCACCGTGTTGGAGCCGTCGGAGCGGTTCTCGTGGCAGAACAGGATCACCACCCGTTCGCTCGGGCCCTCTCCGGCGACTTCGCCTTCGTCCATGAACATCGACCAGGCCCGGCCTTCGCTCGTCGGCGGTGTGACCTGTCCACACGCTTTGCGCGTGCAGGTCGCCACAGGACCGGTGAGTTCCTGGTGTGACATATAGCCTTCGCCGGCGAGGTCGATGCGCAGGTCGACTTCCAAGGCGCACGTCGAGACTGCGAGTTCGACGCCACCCGCCGCCAGATGGGTCGTGATCGCGACGCTGGGACTGACGGTATGCACCCGACAGCCGCCGTCCGTAATCATCGGTGAAAAGATCGGCGGTGGACTGGGCCCGACCAACGGACAGTTGAAGTCCGGTGAGGCGTGGATTTCCTGCTTGACGCTCAGCCGTGGCGTGGCGTTGTGGGTCAGCGGTTCGGTCTGGGCGAGCGCCGGGGACGCCGACAGTGCCAGCGCCCCCATCACCGCCAGGCCCAATAGGTTCGACTTGCTCGGAAGGCGCATGTGCTCTTCTCCTCGATGGGCGGCCGGCGACGTTATTGGTGTGCGATTTCGACGTTCTGCTCCGACTGGGCTTCGCCGGTCACCCCAAGCACCGCTTCGACGTCGAACGTGCCGTCGAGTTCGCAGTGCGGGAAGGCCGTACCGTGACCCGAGGCGTCGACCGCGTTGAGGCGGTAGCGGTGAAGCGACGGCTGACTGAGCGGCAGCGTGACTTCGCAGTGCGCGGCAGCCGAGCCGTCGGCACGGTTCTCGAGGCAGAACAGGAGCACCATGCGTTCCCTCGGCTCGATTTCGGATTCCCGCACGTACATCGACCACGCGCGGCCTTCGCTGGTCGGCGGGACGAGCTGCCCACACGCCCGGCGCGTGCAGGTCGCCACGGGCCCGGTGAGTTCGTGATGGGCGACGTAGCCTTCCCCGACCGCGTCGATCCGGACGTCGAATTCCCATGCGCAGGTGGAGTCGACTACTTCGACGCCACCTGCCGCGAGGTGATTCGAGGTGACGACGCTGGGCGCAGTCATGTGCAGTCGACAGCCGCCGGCGGTGACCGGAGGACCGGGCACGGGCGGTGGGACGGGCGTGGCGAGCGGACAGTTGACGTCGGGCGCCTGGTGGACTTCCTGCTTGACGACGATCAGCGGCGCCATGTGGTGGAACAGGGGTTCGGTCTGGGCGAGAGCTGCCGGCGCCGTGAGCGCCAAGGCGGCGATCGCCAGCACGACGAGCTGGGTGGTCCTGCGTGCGAGATCCATGGTTTCGGCCCCTCCAAAGCCGAGCCCGCCTCGGGGCGGACAGCAAGTGACCTTACGCCCGCCGGGAGGTAATTGCAACTATTGTTACAAGTGGAGGGACCGCTCGTGGCGGCCGCTCAGTGCCCGAGCCCTCTCAGTCGCCCCAGCCCTGCTTGAGGTCGGTGCTGTAGAGGCCATGGCCGGTCGCCAGCAGGCGCGCCGTCTTTAAGAGGATGCGCAGGTCGAGGGCGAGCGAGCGGTTGTCGACGTACCAGACGTCGAGCTCGATCCGCTCGGGCCAGGAGAGCGAGGTGCGGCCGTTGACCTGGGCCCAGCCTGTGATGCCCGGGCGGACCTCGAGCCGGCGACGCTGGTGGGGCGTGTAGCGGTCGACCTGCTCCTGGACCGTCGGGCGCGGACCGACGATCGCCAGCTCGCCGCGCAGGACGTTGAGGAGGTTGGGCAGCTCGTCGAGCGAGAACCGCCGCAGCAGGCGTCCGACGCGCGTGATGCGCGGATCGCGGTCCTCGATGTAGAGGCCGGCGCCCGTGTGCTCGGCGCCGACGACCATCGTGCGCAGCTTGAGCAGGTCGAACGGCTCGCCGTCGAGGCCGACGCGCTGCTGGCGGTAGATCACCGGTCCCGGCGACGTCAGCTTGATCGCGAGCGCGCAGATCGCGAGCAGCGGCGAGGTCAACGCCAGGGCGAGCCCGGCGATCAGCACGTCGAGCGCGCGGTTCACGCGGCCGGGCCTCGGTTACGGTGGTGCCCGCTCACGTGCGGATTCTCTACCTGCATCAGTTCTTCGTGACCCGCGAGGGTACGGGCGGCACCCGCTCGTACGAGTTCGCGCGCCAGCTCGTCGCCGACGGTCACGCGGTGACGATGGTAACCGCGGGGTCGGGGGGGCAGCCGGCCGGCGGCGATCCCGCCGCGGGTCGCGGGCGGCGCCGGCTGACGTCGGAGCGCGAGGTCGAGGGCATCCGCGTGATCGAGGCGCGGGGCGGCTACGGCGACTACGTGACGGCGACCGGGATGGGCTACGGCCGCCGGATCGGGGCTTTCGTCCGCTTTGCGATCGCGGCGACGGTCGCGGCGCTGCGCGGGCCGCGGCCGGATGTCGTCTTCGCCACCTCGCCTCCGCTGACGATCGCGCTGCCGGCGATCGCCGCCGCGCGGCGCTGGCGCGCACCGCTGGTGTTCGAGGTCCGCGACCTGTGGCCGGAGGCGCCGATCCAGATGGGCGCGCTGCCATCGCCGACGGCACAGCGGTTCGCCCGCTGGATCGAGCGCACGGTCTACCGCGCGGCGACCGAGATCGTCGCGCTGTCGCCCGGCATGCGCGACGGCATCGCAGCGACCGGCGTGGCGCCCGACCGGATCGCGCTGATCCCCAACGCCTCCGACCTCGACCTCTTTACGCCCGCGCTCGACCCCGGCGACCTGCGCGAGCGGCTCGGCCTCGGCGACGCGTTCGTGTGCTCCTACTTCGGCACGATGGGCGAGGCGAACGACCTGACCCAGGTCCTTGACGCGGCCGCGCTGCTGCGCGAGCGCGACGAGGACGACGTCCGCTTCGTGTTGCAGGGAGACGGCAAGCGCCGGCAGGCGCTCGAGCGCGACGTCCGCGAGCGCGGGCTCGACAACGTCGTGCTGCTGCCCGCCGCCGACAAGCTCGCGGCCGCCCGCCTCGCGGCGGCATCCGACGCGTGCATGACGATCTTCAAGCAGGTGCCGATCCTGGCCACGAACTCGCCCAACAAGCTGTTCGACACCTTCGCGGCCGGCCGGCCGGCGATCGTCAACACCGACGGCTGGCAGCGCACGCTCGTCGAGCAGCACGAAGCCGGCGTCTTCGCCCGGCCGGGCGACCCGGCCGACCTCGCCCGACAGGTGCTGCTCCTGCGCGACGACCCGGACCTCGCCCGTCGCATGGGCGAGAACGCGCGCCGGCTCGCCGAGCGAGAGTTCGACCGCCGCCTGCTGGCCGGGCGGCTGCGCGGCGTGCTCGAACGCGCCGCGGGAGGCAGCGGGTGAGCCGCTCGCCGGGCGGCGAGGTTGACCTCTCCTACTGCGTCGTCAACACCAACGGTCGCGACTACCTGCTCGCCTGCCTCGACGCGATCGCCCGGACCCACCCGGCCGGCGTGTCGCACGAGCTGCTCGTGCTTGACAACTGCTCCGACGACGGCTCGGTGGCCGCCGTCGAGCAGAGCGGCCACGACGTGCGCCTGATCGCCCTCGACCACCGCGCCGGCAAGGCCGAGAACGACTCGACGCTGCTGCGCGCGGCGCGCGGACGCCACTGCCTGCTGCTCAACGAGGACTCCGAGCTCCAGCCCGGCGCGGCGGCGGCGCTGCTCGCCGCGCTCGAGGAGCATCCGCGCGCGGGCGCCGCCGGGGCACAGCTGCTCTCGACAGAGGGCGAGGAGAAGGCGTGCGCGTGGCGGCTGCCAGGCCTGCTGCCGGCGCTCGCCGGCGTGCTCTTCCTCCACAGGCTCGTCACGGTCCAGAGCCGCGGCCGGCGGACGCGCCGGGTCGGCTGGACGCAGTCGAGCGCGATGCTCGTGCGCAGCTCCGCCGCCGCCGAGGTCGGCTACCTCGACCCCGACTTCTTCGTCTACTCGGACGAGACCGACTTCTGCAAGCGGCTGCGCGACGCCGGCTGGCAGACGCTCTACGTCCCGGCCGCGCGGGCGATCCACCACGACCAGCTGACGACCGACATGCGCAGCGCGCGGCGGCGGATCGTCGAGTTCCACCGCAACCGCGACCTCTACCTCCGCAAGCACCACAGCCGGCCGACTCGCCTACTCGTGCGCGCGCTCGGCGTGGCCTTCTACCTCGAGCTCGCGCTCGGCGCGCTCGCCGCTCCCGGCCACGACGCGCGCCGTTATCTGCGCCACGCCCTCCAAGAGCTGCGGCCAGGGCGGGGCGAGGGCATCCGCGAGGCTGTCGAGGAGTACAACCGGCGAACACGAATCGCACCGTAGACGTGGACCATCCCGACCTCGCCCAGATCGCCTGCATCGTCGCCGCCGCGGGCGCCGTCCTGCTGCTGGCCGGACGCGGCCGCGTGCTGGTCGTCGGCGGCCTCGCGCTGATCGGCCTCGGTGGGGCCGGGCTGATCGGATCCGCGTCCGACATCGGCCGCCTCGACACGCTCACGAGCGCGTCCGGAGCGGCGGCCGGCGCGCTCGGCCTGCTGGCGCTCGCGGCAGCTGCCGCCGCGTTCGTGCGCCGGCCGGCCTGGGTGCCCGTCGCGGTGCTCGTGGCGGCGCCGCTGCGGCCGCCGGTCACGATCGGCGACGGTGGCGGCTTCCCGATCCAGCTCGCCGAGGACGGCGAGCTCGGCCGGCTGCTGCTGCTCTACTTCGTCCTCGCCGCGGCCGCGCTCGCGCTCGCCTGGCGAGCGCTCAGCGGGCGCGAGCAGGGGACCCTGCCCGGGCGGGCGCTGCCCCCCGCGGTCGCAATCCCGGCCGCGGTCCTGCTCGCCTTCGCCTGCTGCTCGCTGCTTTGGGCCGACGACCTCCGCCCCGGCGTCGACACGCTCGTCTTCTTCCTGCTGCCGTTCGCGGTCCTGCTCGGGGTCGTCGGGCGCTCGCCGTTCCCGGACTGGATGCCGCGCACGCTCGCGACCGTCGCGATCGCGATGGCGTCGCTGTTCGCGGTCATCGGCCTGTTCCAGGCGGCGACGCGCGAGCTGTTCTTCTTCGCCCCCAACCTCCAGCTCTCGAACGCGAACTCGAGCTTCTTCCGCGTCACCTCGCTGTTCGGCGACCCGAGCCTCTACGGGCGCCACCTCGTCGTCGGGCTCGGGGTGGTGCTCGCGCTGATGGCCCTGCGCCGGATCGACGTGCGGCTGGCGACCGGCCTGGTCGTCCTGCTGTGGGCCGGCCTGTTCGTCTCCTACTCGCAGTCGAGCATGGTCGCGCTCGTCGTCGTGACGCTGATGATCGCCGCGCTCACCGGAACCCGCCGCGTGCGCCTCGCGGTGCTCGGGACGTTCGCGCTCGTCGCGGTGATCGCAATCGGCTACCTGGCATCGATCCCGATCCGCGGCGAGTCGCTGCGCACCGAGACAGCCGACCGCTCGCAGCGGATCGAGGAGACCGTGCGCGTGATCGAGGCCGACCCGGTCACGGGCGTCGGCGTCGGCGGCCAGCCGCAGGCGAGCAGGCGGCTCTCGGACCGCGACCGCCCGACGCCGAACTTCGTCTCGCACACGGCGCCGCTGACCGTCTTCGCCGAGCTGGGTGCCATCGGACTCGCGCTGCTCGCCTGGCTGCTGGTCGGGGCGACGCGGATGCTCCTCGCCGCACGCCGGCTCGAGCCCGCCCTCGGCCTCGTCCTGCTGGCCGCGCTGCTCGGCGTCTTCGTCCAGTCGCTCTTCTACCCCGGCTTCCTCGAGGACCCGTTGACCTGGGTCGTGCTCGGCATCGGCGCTGGCTACCTGACCTGGCCGCGCCGCGACGACGGCACCGGCCGCGGCGAGCCGGCGCCCGAGACGACGGGGGCAGCCGCGTGAGCTCCGGCGGTCGCCCCGTCGCCACCGAGGGCGCCCCAAGCGCTCCCGCCGCCGGCCGACGCGCCGACGCGCAGCCGCGTCCCGGCTGGACCGAGGCGCTCGGCCTCTCCGGCCGCCTCTCGCCCGCCGGCGCCTGGGGACTGATCGGCGTGCTGCTCGCGCTCGTGGCCTTCAACCTGCCCGAGCTCGGCTCCGACCCCTGGCCGTTCCGCCCCGGCGCCGTCGAGCCGACCGGCATCCTCGGCCCGCTCGTCCGCGCCGCCGGCGAGGAGTGGGACCTGGGCATCGCCCGCGCGGCCTGCTTCCTGGCGGGCCTGGCGCTCGCCCTGATCGCCGCCTGGATGCTGCGGCGCCGCGGCGACTGGTCCGCCTGGGCCGGCACGGCGCTCGCCGTCGGCGTCGCGCTCGCGTTGCTCGTCCCGTCGACGCTGCTCCAGGTCGGCCTGCGCGACGCCACCGACCCCTGGTTCTTCACCAACGACTCGACCTACCAGATCGATCTGGCGGGAGAGCTCGTCCTCGACGGCGAGAACCCCTACGGCAACGACTACCGCTTCTTGGGCATGGAGCGCTTCTACACGTTCGATGGGACCGCCTCGGAGCGGATCCGCGAGCGCGAGGTCCCGCTCGTCCACTACGCATACTTCCCCGGCACCGCGATCAGCTCCGCGGCCTGGCAGGCGATCGTCCCCGCTCCGCTCGACGACTACCGCGTCTTCGTCCTGCTCGCCACGCTCGGGGGCCTCTTCGCCGTGCTCGCCTTCCGCGGCCCGCTCGAGTGGCGCCTCGCCCTCGGCGCGCTCGTCGTCGCCAACCCGATCGCCGTCCGCTCCGCCTGGTTCGGCCAGAACGACGCCCCCGCCCTGACCCTGACGATCCTCACCTTCGCGCTCGCGACCCGCGGCCGCTTCCGCTGGGCCGCCGCCGCGATCGCCGGCGCCGTCCTCTTCAAGCAGTTCGCGGTCGTCGCCGTGCCGTTCCTCGCTCTGATGGCCGCCAAGCAGGGCGCCGGCGCTGGCGACTCGCGCACCCCGGCGGGCGACGACAGCCGCTCCCCTCGTCCCCCGCTCGGCCGCCGCCAGTCCCTACGCGCCACCCTCGCCGGCGACGCCGGCCGCGAGCTCCTGCGCTGCGCCGCGATCTTCCTCGCCGTCGTCGCCGTCGCCTGCCTCCCCTTCGTCGCGGCAGACCCGACCGCGTTCTGGGAGGACACCGTCGAGTTCGGCGCCGGCACCTACAAGATCGTCGGCTACGGCCTCTCGGCGATGCTCATCCGCGCCGGCATCCTCGACGACCGCGACGGCTCCTACCCCTTCGCCCTGATCGCCCTCCTGACCTGGCTCCCCCTGACCGCCTACCTACTCGTCCAGGTCCACCGCGCCCAAGCCCTCTGGCCCGCCGCCGCCGCCTTCGCGATCTCGATCCTCACCCTGCTCTTCATCGGCCGCACCTTCAACAACTACTACCTCGTCTGGCCCTTCACCGGCGCCATCATCGCCGCCGCGATCGCCTCCTGGGAGAGACCTGACATCCCTCGCGCACCCTCCTAGCGACCGATAGCGTGCGCGGGGTGCCTGAGGAGTCGAGGGATCTTGGGATCCGAGCATCGGATGCGGAGCGCGAGACAGCGGTCGAGCGGTTGCGCGAGGCTGCGGCCGAGGGGCGGCTGAGCCTCGAGGAGCTCGCGAATCGGACGGAGACGGTCTACGGCGCGCAGCTGCGGGCCGACCTGGAGCGTGTGGTCGCCGACCTGCCGGCGCAGACTGCCGTGCCCCAGGCTCCCGACCGCAAGGCGCGACGCATCGTCCTCGGCATCATGGGCGGCGACACGCTGCGTGGCCCGATGCACCTCGAGGGCGAGTGCACGATCGTCAACGTCATGGGCGGCGTCGACCTCGACCTCTCCCAGGCCACGATCGTGGGCGGCGAGCTGACCGTGACGATCGTCTCGATCATGGGCGGCTCCACCATCCGCGTCCCCCACGGCGTACGAATCGACCGCTCCGGCTTCTCCGTCATGGGCGGCGACAGCGTCAAGAGCTTCGACGGCCCGCCACCGCCACCCGACGCGCCGGTGGTGCGGATCAGGACCTTCAACCTCATGGGCGGCAACACCATCCGCCCCAGCGCAAAGCGCTGAAGCCGGGCCTGCGGCCGCGCCGGGGGCCCCGCTGTGCGGAGCCCCCGATGCTGCTGTCGATATTTCCTGCGGCCTCTAGGTGTGACGGATTTCCACGCTCTGCTCGGCCTGGGCTTCGCCGGTGTTCTGGAGCACCGCTTCCCGGTCGAAGGTGGCGGTCAATTCGCAGCGTGGGAATGCCGCGCCGTGACCTATGAGGTCTACCGCGGTGAACCTGTAGCGGTGCGGAGCGGCCTGACTCATCGGGATGGTCAGTTCGCAGTGCGAGGCCCCGGGGGTCACGAGATCCTCGGTGCAGATCAAGACCACCATGCGTTCGATCGGTCCCTGCCCGGCGATTTCGAGTTCCTCCATGAAGAAGCTCCAAGCACGGCCTTCGCCGGTGGGTGGAGCCGGCTGCCCGCACGCCTTGCGCGTACAGACGTTTGGAGGCCCTGTGAGTTCCTGGTGGCTGATCCAGCCTTCGGCAGCGGCGTCTATGCGCATGTCGAATTCGATGGTGCAGTCGCTGACCGTGACTTCGACGCCACCGGCGCTCAGGTGCGATGCCAACACCATGTTCGGCGCCGTGTAGTGCTGGCGGCAGCCTCCGCCGGTCACCAACGGGCTCGGGACTGGCGGGGGCGTCGGCGCCACCGCCGGACACGGGACGTCGTTGGCGGCGTGGACTTCCTGGACCGTGACCAGTCGCGGTGCCGAGGCGTGAAGCTCGGGTTCGACCTGCGCGAGCGCCGGCGGCGCCGCGAGTGCTGCAGTCGCGATCGCCAGCATGGCGAGCAGCGTCAGCTTGCGTGCGATACGCATGATTCCTTCTCCTTGATCGATTGTCAGCAAATTGCTGTGGTGATATCTGTGGCCTCTAGGTGTGACGGATTTCCACGCTCTGCTCGACCTGCGCTTCGCCGGTGGTCCGAAGCACCGCTTCCCGGTCGAACGTGCCGGTCAATTCGCAGCGCGGGAATGCTGGCCCGTGACCTATGACGTCGGCCGCGGTGAACCTGTAGCGGTGCGGTGCGGCCTGACTCATCGGGATGGTCACTTCGCAGTGTGAGGCCCCGGGGGTCGCGAGATCCTCGGTGCAGATCAGGACCACCATCTGTTCCATCGGTCCCTGCCCGGCGACTTCGATTTCCTTCAGGTAGACGGTCCAGGCACGGCCTTCGCTGGTGGGTGGAGTGATCTGCCCGCACGCCTTGCGCGTACAGACGTTTGCGGGCCCCGTGAGTTCCTGGTGGCTGA
>Ga0190275_10000021_pt1 | contig 239921 bp, 178 predicted proteins | sample Popmic550T_FD_133745 | JGI IMG/M metagenome (GOLD analysis project Ga0190275, IMG submission 133745) | Populus adjacent soil microbial communities from riparian zone of Yellowstone River, Montana, USA - 550 T | ecosystem: Environmental > Terrestrial > Soil > Riparian zone > Trees stand...
ATCTTGCGTAAATTTCCGGAAATTTACAGATAAATCACAGAGATCTGATGGCAGTTAAAGCTTTCGGCTAAACTATATCTGAGGACGCGATCTTGATTTTCTATTTGGAGATAATACTCTCCAGTACTGCGATCTCCAAAAAGTACGACTCTTACACAGCCATAAAGCGGCCCTGTAAAATAGACAAACCCTACCAGCTGTCGGATGCCTACTTCGGCAGCTTCTTTGATAAGGCGTCTTTGCCATTTCAGCCCTCTCTACCGCATATTTATGCTCTGACAACTACCTCAGCCATATTGTTCTTCAGTTCCATCGCAGCTTATCAACTTCCAGCTTATTTAACGCCACCAAAACACTACTCTGTTCTGTTTCACCAAACACACAGCACAAGCCGGTAACTGTTCAGCATATTTTATTTCCAGTGAGAATAAATTTTATTTTTTCACCCCCTTGTAATGGATTGTTTAGTAGCACACGTGATTCTGCAGAAGAAAGAAGGAAGAGAGCCAACAGCTAAGGAGGTGGAAGCTCTTTTAAGAGTAGTGACCGACAAGGTAGACACCAAACAAATATCGGATTTAATAAGCAAGCTCGAAGGAAAAGACCTGGAAACCTTGATTTCGCAAGGAGTGTCAAAAATCGCGGTTTCTTCCTCTGCACCAGCGCCAGCAGCGGCAGCAGCTAGCAACAAGGTAGAGCAGAAGAAGGAGGAAGAGGAAGAGGAGGAAGCAGAGGAAGAAGACTTCGGTCTGTTCGACTAAACTAAGGAAATAAATTCTCAACACTAAGTCTACGCACTAGTTCTGTCCGCTGAGCCATCAGCTGCGTTCTTCTTCATTCTTCCCAGGCATAGCAGCTCTGCGGTACTTGGTAAGAGCTACGGAATATCAATGCCCGTGAGCAGCAGTTGTGCGCTGCCTTGCAATGGGGAACACCTGCTCAGACACTATTACCAGCCGTTTTTACTGCAAAAAGCTGCCTCTAAGATACCTCCCGAGAATAGACGTTCTAGCTGCGATACGCCTCAAGAATAAGCAAATGTTGGAATACCCGTTGGATAATTTGGAAAATGACCAATGCGGGTTCTATGTGCGCGCTACTTCGCATGCGGTATCGGTATTTTTCTTCAAACTGCTAGCCTTGCCATATTGGGCCAGGCTCCTGTTTCTGGGCAGTTTGACTATTTAGTCGCGTAAATTTTATTTCTTATGATAGAGGTGCAGAACGTAGACTTTTTAGGAGGAAAAGACCCGAAGAACCTGCTGAGAGAAGAAATGACGCCGGTGGTCCGTATCCTATCGGAGCAAGACGGGCAAAGCATGCGGGTAAGGGTGGTTTATCTCGCGACTTCGAAAGACACAGAGTACGACCAGATATTATGCGATGAAACTGTTGAAAACATTCCGGAAGGGGTGGTGGAGTTCGACCTTCCCTGCAAAATGCCAGAGATATCGAAGATACCAAAGGAGTACATCCTGGGCCTGACGTCGATTGTCGTTATCTGCTACACCAAAGAGGGAAAAGAGTTTGCAAGAGTCGGGTACTTTGTGAAGGTAGACTACCCAGGCGTGCACATTGAAGAAAAAGACAGCGCATCAGAGAACGAAGAAGAAGAGATGGGCGAGTGCGATAAGGATAGCGAAGACGAGAAAAACAGCGAGCCAGAAGACGAAGAAAGCGACGCGCTGTCAGCAGACAAGAACGAGTACGAGAGCACAGAAAGCGAGGCAGAGGAGGCAGAGGAAGCTAAAGAAGGCGAAGAAGAAGTCGAAGCGATAGAAAAGAAAGATGGAAAAGAGGTGGAGGTGATGAGCCTTGAGGAGTTCTGCAAGATGGAGATCGATTATCAGAAAGTGGAGGCGCAGCTTCTTGAGCCGCCTCTTGTAACAATATTCACCGAGGCGTGGTTTAGCAATGCTACAGCGTAGAAGAGAGCAGCTGTTCCACGCAAAGGCCTTTTTTGCCCGTGAGATCCAGCATCATATCTACCGACATATTTGCGGTTTTGCAATTGCAAGGCGCTTCAGTGCGAATACTGAGTTTGCTCGCTACGTCGTCGATAATATCGATGCGCCATTTCAAGTCAACCGGTCAAGAAGATTGATGCACCATTTAAACCATCCATATTTGCTATCTCGCATGGTGGAATGTTTATAGTCATGGGTCACTGGCGAGTGCTATCTATATTGTATGGTAGGTAATAGCTGGTTTATTGATGGCACCAGTCATGGCTCATCATGGGTACTAGCCGTGATCTATAGCAGTACCACCTGCCCTCTCTTGTATCCCTGCACCTACAGTTTTGAAAGATAGCACAGGAGTGCGCCTAATACCTGAAAAAGAAAGCTAATAAATGGCCTAAACCCAGCCCCTCTACACACGCACCCACAGCCCAACCATGCACTATTTATTTACAAAAACACCTACCTGCCAATTCGAATAGCTCCAGACTTGCTTCTATCGGAAAACCTCCACTCAAGCTCGTTTGGCACCTCCTCCTTTGGCATCTCGAGAGCCTTCCCCGGAATAACCACAAAAGACCCTCTACTAGAGAAAAACTCGATCGGATTAAGAAAAGAAGAAAAGACAAACGCATTTTCGGTCTCTTTCACCGATGCAACACAGACCGTGGACCATCCAAGCCCAACGTCTTTGTAAAGAGACGCATCTCCGTCGCTAAATGGAAAGCGAACAACCACAGGATCGCACGAAACCAGAGAAAACGGCCCCTCTACAAACTCTGAGACCTTTTTCCCAACCGCCTCCTCCTCTGTCGTCCCTTCCGCAGACACCACCGGCACCGAAAGGTACCTGTGAGCTAATATCCTCTTCTGGTCCGGCGGTGCCACTATTTTAACAGTTATTTTAACCGGCTTTGTGAACTGCTTCTGCCTACTTCTGATAACAATGCCGGTGACAAGACACGAATCGGGAAAGAAGAAGTAGTGTGCACCGCCAGATGAGTTTGTGCTTCTGATAAATGCCTCTTTTCTCCTGCAACTGCTTATCGAAGACTCCTTAACGACCACTACCTCCGTATCTTCGCTCTTCTCAACCAACACTCCGAACACCTCCTCTTTGCAGACCATTGCCACAGCTCCTTCTGTAAACACGCAGCACACCTTATCTGTGGAGTAGACAGACTCGAATTTCGACACAAAAACGTCTCCGGTCTTCTCAACCACGCACTGTCCTATGTCAGACACGATTGAAACGGCAGGCGACGTGTTCGTTTCGCTCGATATGTGAAACTCGCTGGACAGTTTATCTCTTGCCGCTTTTTCCACAGCTAGATCGGACTCGCTAACCATCAGGCCCTCGAGAGACCTTCTCGCGCATTCGTAGCGACGGTGCGAGCAGGATCTGCATCCAAAAGCGTCGAGCACGAACGAAACAAAGCCGCACCTCGCAGCCCTGTGGCTTTTCCCAACGTATCTCGACAAGAGATAGAAAAACAGCGGCTTTTTTTCGGAAGAAATTCTGCTCCGCATGTGAAGGTCGAGGATTTTTCTCGACACTTCGCCATGCGTACGGTCGAGCGCAACAAGAACGCAGCAGATGGCTCTGTCCTCCAGCTCCGAGGCAGGCTCCCTGCTGAAAAGAGACGAGACCTGGAAGACCTTGTCGACCACCTCGTCGGAAGGAGAATTTCGCAAAAGCATCCCGTATGTTTCGTAAATAAGATACGAAACACTTTCGAAAAACCCCTCGGTGTGCTCTTTTTTCTCTTCGATCTGGCGCACAGCCCTGTCCATCTCGTTGATCTTGATAAGAAACACGCACACCCTCAGAGACGGCGCGCTTCTTAGACCAAAGAACGCGTTACCCGCCTTCCTGAGCGCTGCTCCAACGAGCTCATCCGCCATTTTCTTCACTGCGTCGAGGGCGTCGGCCCGCGAAACAAAAGACCCTGAGCAGAGAGAGAGCGCCTCCTGGTCGAAAAAAGAGGACGACCTGCACGCAGCGATCTCTGCGCGCCCGTCCACAACGCGAAGGTACCCGTCGATAAAATAGACCGGCTCGGACCTTGCAAAAACAGAGATCTCCGAAAGGGGAAATATTTCCACATTTAGAAACAGCTTCGAAGACAGCAGCAGGTTTTTCTGCAGGGCCTTCTCCGGGGCGTGCTCCACCAACAAACTCTGCCTTGTGTTTGTGGACAAGACCTTCAAGCTATTTAATAGAACCATGTTTACAAATTAATTTTGCGGACTCATATCAAAGACCAAAAGACATTTATTGCTGGCCCAGGCGTGGTTTATTAAAAACAAAGCCAAGAGGGTACCCCTCACTTACATTTATTGTCAGCGCTGATCATGATATAGTGGTGATATTGGTCATGATACACTTCCAGTGCCAGTCATAATACACCTCCAGTGCTGCCCATGATATAGTATCGCGTTTGGCTACACACCGCTCATTCCGGAAATTAAACGGCAGGACTAGAATGGCTTACGCACGGCTTATTAAAATGTTATGCCTTTTAAGGTACTCTGATTACAAATACGAGATTGGCCTAATTTAATTTTTATGAAGGTTGGCATAAACGGAGCAGGAAGAATCGGAAAACTGGTCGCAAGAATCCTTCTCGAGCGAAAAATCGAGATCGGATGCATCAACGACCCGTACATCAACGCAAAGTACCTCGCGTACATTCTGGAAAGAGACTCGACGCACGGGAGGCTCAAAGGTGTCACAATAAAAAGCGAAGACACCGCTCTCGTTATCTCAGGAGACGTGGAGATGCGAATCGAAGTAAGAGCCGAAAAACAGCCCGAAAACATCAACTGGACCCAATACGGGGTAGATTACGTCGTGGAAGCGTCCGGAGTCTTCAAAACAGTCGAGGACTGCAAAAAACACATCAGCGGAGGGGCTAAGTTTGTGGTTATCACCGCTCCCAGCAAAGACGCGCCAATGTTCGTGATGGGAGTGAACGAAAAAGAGTACAAGGGAGAGAACGTGATCAGCAACGCAAGCTGCACCACGAACTGCCTCGCGCCCCTTGTCAAGGTCGTAAATGACGCGTTTGGAATAGAAGAAGGGGTGATGACGACGGTGCACGCACTCACCGCCACGCAGCGGATTCTCGACGGGATGTCAGCAAAAGACTACAGGGACGGGCGAGGCGGGTTCCAGAACATCGTTCCAACCATGACCGGAGCAGCCAGCGCGATCGACAAGGTGCTGCCTTCCCTAAAAGGAAAAATAACGGGAATGTCGTTCAGGGTTCCAGTCTGCGATGTAAGTGTAGTAGATTTAACGGCAAGGCTTACAAGGCCTGGCACGCCCGAACAGATCAAGCAGAAGATAAAAGAAGCAAGCGAGGGAAGTCTCAAGGGGATTCTTGGATACACCGAAGACGACGTAGTAAGCAGCGACTTTATTGGAGAGAAGAGCAGCAGCGTGTTTGACGCAAATGCTTCGATTTTCCTGAACGACAAGTTTGTCAAACTAGTTTCATGGTACGACAACGAATACGGGTACTCCTACAGAGTGGTAGATCTTCTCTGCTACATAGAAGCGTACCACAAGAATCTCGTCTACTGCATGGCCCAGTACCACAGCAAATAAAATCACAATGTTCATTAGGGGGTAGCTGGGTAGGTAAGTTGGGTAGGTGGATTGTGTTATAACGTATATTCTATGCCTATTCCGTCATATATCGCGTATTACATAACTAGACCTAATTAACATCCCATCTACTATACCATCCATATAATTCCATCACCTATCGTAGCACCTATCATATCACCTATACCATAGCACCTACCATACCACTCATACTTACCATCTAATTCTTATAGTACAGGTAGCATCCCATCCACATGAGAATCTTTGCTATGAAGAAATTCACCAGGAGAAGAGGCGTGTATTTTATTCGCTCTTCTTGAAGTACTGCGCCTGTGATTCCGAGAAATAGCCCAAGAGCGCCCTCTACGACCATCTTAAATGTTTAGCGCAGTTGATTTACTTTAATTAGAAGCTCTAATGCCTGTATAGGCCTTATTAAACATCGATTGATTATTGGACGTTCAGGGATCCGTAGGTAAGCAAAGTGGTCTGCTGATCGGGGAGTGCGTATAGGTTGGTAACCCCTAGAGCTCTCACTTATTCTTTCATAGACTGATCAATTTACCAGCTTAATTCTGTTCAAGTGCTGCGCGATATCTAGAACCAGAAGAGCGATACTGTTACCGGCTATGTGAATAGCGAACGGCACTGCCGCACTAACATAAACTATTTTGGATCGTGAAAAAATTCGAAATGAGCGCATGGGAGTTTCTCAGAAGGCCTGTTCGGCTGAAAGAAGAGAAGGATAAAAGCTGCGAAAAAGACAACGAGCCGGAGATCGTCTTTGTGGTAGCGTTTGGAAATACAGAAAAGGAGTACTTGCTGAAAAAAGCATCGACTTTCGAGACGATATACTGCGACTACGAGCAGAAATTTCTCAGATCCTTAGCGCTGGAGTATAACAACAGGATAGTATCACGGTACAGCAAGGCGTACGCTGTTTGGGAAGAGTTCAAGGCCGAGCCAAGTAACGCCTCGAAAACAAAAATACCGCTATTTGTAAAACTGAAGACGCCGAACACCCAAGCTGCAAAGAAAATAACGTACAACATCAGATACAAAAGAAATCTGATCATAACGGTCGAAAGAGAAAACGAAGCGACAGTTGAAGAGCTGGACAGAAAAGTCAGACAGGAAATAGAGAGCAGAGAAGGACAGCAGATCGAAGGGTTTCTCTATTTTGACGGAATGAAGCTGAATTTGAAAGATAGTATAGATAGCGTCCTGATGGACGGCGATTTGGTAGACTTTACAAGGTAGAAAAGAGTCATCACACTTAGTAGTAGTGGAGCTGTTATTTCGGTGGGTCATTTCGGTACGTTACTTTGATGGGTCATTTTGATATCATATTTTGATGTGTCATTTCGATACGTTACTTCGGTACATCCTATTTTTCTACACATGCTGAAAACCACAGAACGGTTGCAAATAGTGCGCCATTCCAATCTCCTGGCCAATCTCCCGTCCAATCTCCCATTTATCGCGTATTTACGAGCTAGTGCGCTAGAGATACGCCACCGGATAAGGTGCCATGCCAACCATCAACATGGCAAAGAGCGCAACTCCCTCTGAAATACCAAAGAGCTCTTCTCAACCCACGCTTTAACTCAACAATAAAACTCTCCACAACAATACACCCAATTTACTAAAACAGGCAATTCGCAGGTACAGATTTTGCAGGTCCCATGTCAAAGACTAAAGGTATTTATTAGAAATCACTCACTCAAATACCCTATGGTCTACAGATCTAACAAGCGCACAGCCTGCACCCACCGCCCCTCCTATAAATACTCTCCAACAGCCAACAGCCCGTTCCACACCACCAGCCCCTGCAATACCCCTCAAGGCTACTGCGACACCTGGCCAAACAAGTACGTTATGATCTTCCCGAGCACCCCTTCTTCTCTCTTTAGAAGAACCTGCTCTTTTTCGTACTGCGCCAAATGCGTTGTTTCTTTTCTGCTTTTTTGCACCACCCCTACCATTTCTCCGTTGATAATGCCGCCGTTCTCTCTTAACGCCTTGTACATGCTCTTTTCCACCTTGTACTGGATATCCATCCAGTTTTTTCCATAACTTATCTCTTTGATCTCTCCGTGCTCCTTGAACCTGCGCGCAACCTCTTCCTGGTTCTGCGGCGAGTATCCAAAGACCGTCACCGTCCTCTGCAGCCCGAGAAAAGGCCTCTTCTGCGCTGCTACCGGCTGCTGCTCGTCATATATCGAATTTTCCGGTATGTAGAAAGGGCCTCCCCTTCCGTTTGCCTCCTTCCTCTCCTCCAGCAAGCTTGCGGGCTCTCTCTCTTTTCTGCTCTCTTCTCGCATTTTTTTAATCCAGCGTGGTTATTCCTATATATAGTATTTCCGTCTCGCTAATTCTAACGACGTCCATTACAAAGTGCGTCTGCTTCGATATTCTTTTGCTGAACGTCTCGTAGATGCTCTTTTCGATGCTTTTTGTGTTGAGAAAGCTGCATACGCTGTCTTGGAACGTGTACTCCGGCAGGAAGTGGTTCTGGAAGACCTGGATGTCGATGTAGCTCTCCTCCTCTCCTATCCGAACCACCACCGTCTCCTCTATCTGTTCTAACGGCGCATCTCTTTCCGCGGAGATGTCCGTTGCTGTGTACGATATGTCGAACACCGACTCTCCTATGTCGTCTCCTTTGTTCTTGTGCTTCACCGCGAGAAGCTTCGCCAGCACCACGTACCTTTCTGTTTCGTCCATGTACAGCGCCTCTGCTGCTTTTTTTGCCGCTTCGAGCGAGAGAAGCTGCCCGTAGTACCGCCTTTCCTTGTGGAGATACGTTGAGTCTGGCGACGTTTTGGGTATCTTCTTTCCTTTTATGGAAAGTATCCCCAGCCCGTCTTCAGACTGCTTCACACACTCCGCCCACGTTCTGAAAAACAGCGGAATGTACCCGATTGCGTTCTCTACTCCGCTGCGCTCGGAGTCGCACGCTATTATCCTGTGGTCTGTGTTGTCACTCGCCTGCAGCTCGAAGTACAACTGCGTGTATATCGAAGATATGAAAAACACGAATTTTCCGATCGCGCACTCTCGGAGGTGTCTTATCTCAACGTACTTCCCCGGCTTAATTCTCAGAAGCTCTTCTGCCGTGCTGCTGCTGAACAGCTTCACGCAGATTCCCGAAACCCTCACGTACACGAACTCTCTCATCCTCTTTTCGCCTCCAGACACGTCTTTCCATCTAAGTAGCGAGCTAACGTACTCGACTATTCCGGAAACGGTGCTGAACTCCGCGTCTCTCTCGATTTCGCGCTTTCCTCCGCTAACTTCCCCGTCTACCCGTGTCTGCTCGTCTATTTTCAGGATCTGACCGACCGGCCCCGACGGGTTCACCGATATTTCTGGCAGCTCTGCGTACTTCGTGTCTGCGTCTGTGTACGTCCTGTCTGCCACGATCAGCCGCCCCTTTCTTCTTTTGATTTTGAACCCCTGGATCGCCACGCGGTCTCCTTCTTTTATGCAGAAAAAGTGCCGCACGCTCTCCTCCCACACGTAGACCTTTAGAAGCCCCTGCTGCGTGCTGATAATAAAAGCGAACATCAGCGGAACCTTTTTCTTCGATAAAAACGTGAAAATTTTGCTTTTCATGATCACCTTTCCTTTTACGGTATTTTTTTGCGTGTTTTTGTACCCGACTCTATCTCTCACTCTTTTCTTCCGCGCTAGCAGATCCTCTAGCCCCTCCTCCTCCTCCGAGATGTTCTCTATTCCAACCTCCACCTCTTCCTTCTGCTCCGCGTACCTCCCCAGCTCCTTCGCCCACTTCCCGTCCCACCTTATGTACCCTTCGTCCGACAGCAGCGGCACGTAGTACCCCTCGGGGCTGTACAGCGGAGAGGGCATGGTCCTGTACACCTCCTTCTTTATCTTCGTGATGTCTTCTGGGTCGCCCACGCTTCCCGTTAGTTCGAGCTCTACGATCATGTCGTCCACCGTTTCAAGCACTTTTATCTCTGCTCCTATTCTCAGCCACCCTTTCAGCACCCGCGCTGTCATCCTTGGGTGGAGCAGCGCGCACACCGCCTCTCCTCCGCCGTAGAGGTATATGTCCAGTAAAAACGAAGGCGCGTTAGATTCCACGATCTCCACAACCTCTTTAGACGTTTTTTCGGGAAGCACGTCCGGCGTTCTGTACCTCAGCACGTCCATCAAAGTAAAAAGCCACTCCTGCTCCTCCGGCATAAAAAAATAACCAATGGCGCTGTGATTTTATCTGCCGCATCACCTCGGCAGGGTATAAGACTGGGCCTCCGCAACGCAGCCCAAATGAACCGTAGGATTTTGTGCGCCGTTCTAGCCCTCGCAGCAGCCCTGGTAATTATAACGGTCATAACCATAAACGTGCTAAACAAGGACACAGCTAGAATAAAGATCACGAGAATCAGGCCTACCTCAGTACATGGCAGCGTTCTTGTTGCTCCCACTGCAAATTTATCCCCTGGCGTTAAGGTCGCATCTTACGGGCACGTCCAACAAAACGGGCTCTTTTCAAACCAGGTCCAGATAAGCTCCCAAAAAAAGCTCACAAAACACGTCCTGGCATGAGGTAGGTAGAATAAAAAAGCAGCTCGAACTCTTGTGGTGCGCGTTAGGCGGTAGATTTTCCGAGATAGGCGTTCGGTGGCACGCGCTGGATGGAAATTAGCCGCACTGCACGATGTTTATTCAAAAGGGGCTGTCCAATGGTGGCTATCCAATGGTGGCTGTTCAATGCGATATCCAGAAACAGCTATTCAGCCACGCCCGCCTACTTACCCGCTGCCCCCGTACCATCAACTACGCTATCTAACAAACAAACAACAATATCTCCAAAATAGAATCTCTTTTTAGATAAAAAATCGATAATAATCCATGTATACACAAGACAGCTCGTATCCATCTTCGATCCGCGTGTTCTTTATCTTCCTGCTTGGTGCTATTGCATCGTCTGTGGTGTTTCTCACCGCGTACTTCTTAACAGCAGAGGACGCCAGCTCAAAAACAACCTCTAACACTTGCAAGCCACCCCTGAAAAACGCCCCCTCAACGGCGTCCAAAGTCCCTAAAAAGACTCCGGTCCTCACAAGTGATAGAGAAACAGGCACCCCTGTATTTCAGAAAAGATCGAGAAAAAAGAGGCACAGGACGATGCAGCAGTGTCGAATTTCGTAAAAAGATTCCACGAGAAAAGATTCGCCAAAATGAAGGGAGATAAAAACTACGTTCCGCTCGAACAGCACCCAAACAACAACGACGCCCAAAATAAACCCTTCAAAAATCCTCTATACCAAAGAAAACCGGCACAACCGCATCAGCATCAAAAAACCCCTCCACCTACCAAAAAGATATGCAGAATCCCCAAAACGCCTCGCTAAATGGGTTGGCGGGTGTTGTTGGGTTGGTATGTCGTTATGCGCATTGGTAGGTGTTATTTGGTTGGCGGATGGTATATTGGTAGATCGATATATGGGTTGGTGGGTCGATATATGCATTGGTAGATGTTACGGTCTGCCATACGCTATCTTTCTGACCCACGCTATTGTTCTGCCATACGCTATCTTTCTGGTACGTGCTACTGAGCTGCTGTTTATATGCGCGACTACTGCACAAACCGTTGCCAACAATCTAGTAACGCCAAAACATGCTAGAAACATGGACCCCACAGTTACCCGCCTGCGAACCCCCGTCTCCCATACCGTTTCTACCCAAGGTACAACAAACAAACTAGAAAAAACAATCCACCTTGTCTTAATATTCTTTTCCTTTTTTTCTAAACAATGAACATCATCGTGAAGACAAGCAAGGGAGAAACCTACACCGTCGAAGTGTCGGGCGAAGAAGAGAAAATCGAAACTGTAAAATCAGAGCTCTTAAGAAAAATGAACAGCACCAACAAGAAGATCAAACTTATCCACTCTGGAAAGCTTCTTCAGGATGAAAACACCCTTGCCTCGTACAGCCTTAAAGACGGAGCCGTTATCCATCTTCTTGTGCCGGGGGTCGAAAAGAAGTCTCCGCCGCCAAGCGAAGAGCAGAAAAAGCAGGCAACCGGACAAAGCGCGCAGAATCCCGCTCCAAACAGTTCCAGCTCCTCTCACCAGCCCAACCAGAGCCTTTCCGATCTCGGAAATTTCCTTTCAGGGACCTCGCAGGGGCACGAAATGCCGAGAAACAGCTCGGGAAGAGGACAGAGCCAGAACCCTTTCTCGTTCCCAGGCGGATCTGAAGACTACGTCGGAATGATGGACAAAGAGATGCTGAAAGAGCTTATGAGAAACCCAGAACAAATGAACATGTTGCTCGACAACTTCTTCGCTATAAACAAAACACCAGAAGAGTACAAGGCGGTTATCAAAGAAAGCTTCAGGAAAATGTCAGAGATCGAAAAAAACAACCCGGAACAGCTCGACCAGATGATCAACATGCTGATGGCGAACAACGGGATGATGATGAACAACCCGCAGATGAATCCGTTTTTCAACGCGGGGCAGCAGAACAGGCAGGGACAGTTTCCGACGCAGGCGTCTTCGGGTGCTGACGACGCAGGCCACGAGTACCCGTACAACAACGCGTTCATGACGCCAAAAGACTTCAACAAAGAGGCAGCGCTGTCGAAGTATTCAAAAGAGCTCGAGCAGCTGAAGGAGATAGGGTACTCGGACGAAAGACTCAATCTCCTTGCTCTTTTCTTCACAGACGGAGACTTAACAAAGGCCGTTAACCTGATACTGGACTGGAGGAACGAGAGGCAGGCGTAAATAAACCCCCAGTTTTTTCTTATTTATTATGTCGATATACACCGGGCCGCCGACGTTAGAGGAAATAGAAGAGTATCTCGCGTACAGAGGCTCTGCGATGTACCACAACGAAGAGCTTCTGGAGGAGATCCGGGAGTTCACGTGGGAGGGGCTGAGAACAGAAGCCCTAACGGAAAGCAACACGAAAAAGAACTCCGAGTACGAGAGGTGCCGCATTCTGCACAAAATGGCCCGAGCCAAAAAACCCGAAATACAAACAGAGCTCTACACCCCTGCAAGAATAAAAATAGAACCGAGTCCAACGCCAATGGAAAAAATCAGTGGAACCCCCGGAAAAGATCTCAAAAACCAAAATTATCCAAAGCCCATTCTCAAACTCTCCTCCGGCGCCGCAGATGTCCACGAAAAGATAGAGAAGTACAACGTATATGTAGAAAGGACAGAAAAAGACAGCGGAGAATGCTATTTGCTATTTTCTCCTTGTAAAAAAGATGGTATTTAGGCCAATGGATAAATAAAATTTCGTTTTACAGGACATGAGAGGAAGGAGACAGAACGAGGAAAGACCATCAAAAAGAGGAAAAAGAGAAAAAGAAGAGAGAGAAGATGCGAGGGGCCCGGAAGAGGAGCAGCAGGCGCCCCTTTTGCCAGAGGAGCCAGGCGTCTCTCAAGAATCTATCGTAAACGAAGGGTCTTTCTCACTTCTAAACGCGATGTTCTCGTCTCTTGTGCAGCTCCTCACGTTCCCGTACACAAGAGACGCCGGCAGAGGAGGCGCAACAAGAAGAAACGACGCGCCGAGAAGAAGACGCGGGCGAAACGAGAACGAGAGAGCAGAAGATAGCAGCAGGGGGTACCCGCCCATAGATAGAGCGCCTATCACAATCGGGCCGCTCTACACAGGCCCCTTATCCGGCTCTGAGGACGTATTAGAGAGCGACTTAGAAAGAGATAACGCAGAAGAAACGGGCGGAAGAGAGGAGCTGCAAAGAAGAAACCAGGAGATAGAAAGCCTGAGGAGAAGGATTTTGTCGGTGTTCCAAACGATATTCTCGGGCCGAGAGAGATCGGAGCAGGAAAGAGCGCCAGAGAACGCAGGACGCGCAGAAACCGAAGACGGAGGAGAGGCAGGACAGAGGGCGGCAGAAACAGACTTCGAAATATATTTCAGTGAGTTTCCTGGGGTGGGGCAGGATCCGAACAATATTGTGTTCACTGTGATATACTATATAGGAGAGGAGACCCCAAGGAGAAAAACAGTGAACATAAGAGATCTCGATAAAAACGTGCCAGAAGAGAACGCAGAGGGGTGCAAAGGGCAGTGCTCGATATGTCTAGAAGATATTGGAGAGGGAGAAAAGATCCGGACCTTTTCGTGCAGGCACTTCTTTCACAGTAAGTGCGTGTCGGAGTGGCTGACAAAGTACGTAGACGAGTGCCCAATGTGCAGAAAGCCTGTGCTGCAAACAGCCGAGGCTAAGGAGGACGGAGCAGCGGATTGAAATGGCGGGTGGCGGCGGGGTATTCTGGGTGCTCAAAAAGCAGCACTGTTTGGAAATGTAGAACATAAATGGTAAAGTTAGTTGGTATATGGTTGTTAGATGTGTGTTATGTGTAGACGTGGTGATGAGGACGGGAGTGCTGGCTCAGAAATGGTGGCAGAGAGGAGGAGCAGAGTCTCTGTGTTAACGGGTCTTACTGATCAGATTTATTAATCACTGATAGTACGCTGTGGGTTTTCTTAGATAGCGCAGTGGCTTCGATCGGAGATGCGCTTGCAGTTGGTGGTGTAATTAGTGGTGCGCTTCTGAATACCACTCCGCACATTCGAAAAAACGCTCTATTCCTGTTTTCACGTGACCGATGTGCCTTGCTATAGTATGGCGCACCACCCTCTCTTGGGTTTTGAGTCGGCCTCGTCGGGGGTTTTGGTGTCTTTTTTATTCGCAGATACCTCCTCCACCACGTATACTTCGTTGTTACTTGAAGAGTAGTCGCCAGACTCTACCAACTTTTTGTATGAGTCCGAGTACTCGCAATCTCTGTTAACAAATTCTGTGATTTTTGTTGAAAACTCCTCCACTACGTCTTCTCCTTCTGGTTCTGGTGCGTTTGAGACCTTGCTTTCACAGGTACATGCGGCAAAAGCCACAAATATCAAAATACCAAAATATTTGCTGAAAATTTTGTCATGAAAAACAAAAACCCTCTATACTTATACTTATTCTTTAGCAGCTTTTGGTAATCGCGCGGGTATTTTTCACTATTTATAGTTTTATCGTAAAAGTTTTGTAGGGTTTGTGGCAAGGGTGGATCTTAAGGTGATCGCAAGGAGATCGTAAGGTGATCGTAAAGAATAGCCAGCACTACCCACCCTACCATCAACCCTATCACCTTAACACCTATTCTACCACCATACCATCCTACCACCATAACAACCACTCTACGTTCTAATCTCGGATGAAACACTTCTCAAACTGTTATATCCAGCACGCTTAGATCCGGAAGATGCTTTCAGAGCTTGAGAAAAAAAAAGAGCTCCTATCCAAACAGAAAGTCCAAGACGAAGTGAAGATGCGCGAGGCGTCCTCCCTTATCTCCGAAGCGTCTTCCCTCGACATCCACGTTCTCCATCCAGACGTCGTAGCCACCGAGCTCACCGCCATCGACATCCAAGCCATGGCAGAAATCACCCCCGTGGAGATTCTGAAATTCGATCCTTCTCTTCCCGTTTCCGTCTCCTCCCCTGCGCTCTACGCACATCTCGAATACTCCAGGGGCCTCTCTCTTTTCGTTGCCTCCGATATCCTCCAGATCGCAGCCTCCCCTAAGAACCAGAACACCGCTGCAGAAGCCTCGAAGGTACGCGCTCCCTCTAAGTCTGCACAGAAATTCTGGATCAGAGTCATCAACTCTCTTAAGTGCCTGAACAGCTTCAACGCTCTTTTAAGCGTTGCATCCGGCGTCCAAAAAACACCCCTTACCCCTATTCTAAAAGAGCAGCTTAGCGTCGTGCTGGAAGAGGTCGGACACCTCGCCTCGCCAGAGGCCGCAGCGTCGATGAAGGAGAGAAACGTCCTCTTCATTCGCGACTCCCGATCTCTGGAGCGGCACCTGATCGACGCGTCGTCCAATAAGGCAGATAAAACTGCCGCAAAGAAGTTCAGAGGCGTCGTGGAGTACCTGAGCTACATAAGAGACCACCTCATGGCGTCTACAAATAAGAAGCTCAACCACTCGCTCATTGTGTCGGCAAGAAACTCGAAAGATACTAGAGCAATTGTGCAAGAAGACGCGCTTTTTTCGTACGAGGGATGCTTTATCTTTCTCGACCGCTCTAACTACGTTGCACCAACCGGATGAACATCTGCGAATGCCCTGAACCGTTTTGTAAAGCGTTGGTACTAGTCGTGGGTTGCGTAGGCTCTCTAAGTAGCCCTGCAGTTACATAAATTGAACGTGGAGTAGTCCGTGTCTCTTGCTTTGATATGGCTGGGAAGGTTTCTCTGGCATTTCAGTCTTGTATTTATCGCGTATTTGCACCCTGGAAATTGCCTTATTAGGAGAGTTAGCGCGGTGAAAATATCTCAGCAGATAAGACTGCTGAGCATGTTTATGGGCTGTGGTGGTAATGTATCGGTTGGCGGTGATGTGTGTTTGCGGCGGTGTAAGTACTGTGGCGATATAATGGGTTCGCTGTGGTAATGTATGAGCTGCGATGGTGTATGGGTTATCGGTGATATAATCAATGGGCGGTACAAACAGTAGGCTATCGACAGGCTTAGAATATCTCGTGGCCACTCCTGACACACTCCTCCATTTAAAATACCCCTGCATATACCATCTAGCAAATACTCAGCGCAGAAAACGGGCATACGTCTAATGGAGCGGCGTATTGTGCCATAAAAATGAAAATTCTTTGTTGCTATGACCGAGGAGTTTATCCCCCGAAAAAGAGACGTAGGACCAAGCGAAGTTTTCTCCTCTTTCAAAAGATCAAGGCCCTCCCTTTCTCTTGCAGAGCTGCTCGTGGTGCTTTCCTCGACCTCCTACCAGCCCTCCGTCTCCATCATAAACGACCCTCTCAGCATCTCCATTAGGGCGATGCTTATGTGCGAACTTGCAATAAAAGACAGGCTGTTTGTCAACTCGGAAAAAGAAGTGGAGTGCCTGGAGGGGCACGCTTCGCTAGACCCGCTCCACGACGAAATGTACTCGAAAATCAAAAACTCAAAAAAACGGCCGGTAGATAAGTGGCTGATGCTGCTGAACGGAGAAACGTTCTCTCTCAAAACAGACAAGTACTCGATAAAGAAGGTAAGAAAACGCGTACGAGAGATGCTTATCTCGAAGAACATCCTGGAAAAGCCAAAACAGAAACGGTTCGAGGCAATCCAGAACATCTTTTCGAAAGCGCAGCCCCAGCGGATGGGCAAGACGTCGACAAAAAACGCAAAAACAGAGATCATCAAAGAAACGTCCGATTTTCTGCTAAATAACGCGCCGTACGTCGAGGAGGACAGGCTCTATTTCTCTGCGTTTATCTGCGCGCTTTTCTTCTGCGACCTGATGGAGGACGTGCTTATGACGCTCTCGCCAGCTTCTTCCGACCAGGCGCTGAGAAGGGCGCAGGAGCTAGTGGAGAGATTCAAAACAGGCATGCTTGCAAACACAAGCAGGAAAGAGTGGTCCGTCTCAAACGTGCTGAAAGAGTATCTAAAACTTGCAACAAAGCTGTGATTTTTGCGTTTCACTGCGCTGCGGCTCCATTGGTGCGAGTGGATACGTGTTTGAGATTTTAACATATAACATCCCTGGGAGACAAAAACAATGAGAGTTATGTGGTCTCTTGGGTTAACTCTAGCTCTGGGAAGCCTGGCAGAAGCAAGGTCGAGATCGCAGACAACATACGAGGACAGCGTCGACTCTTTTTCGCAGATGGACGAGAAAAGCTCGCAGATGTACGGGCAGCCGAAGGACCGGTACCTGAACAAGGCGCAATCGAAGCTGGTTACGGACTGGAAAAACATGAGGAAAGCGGACAGCTACGCAGACATGTTTGACCTGCACCTCACGTACAGGTTCAGCATATACTCTTCGAGCGACGCGCAGACGAGCGAAAAGCCGTTCGCGATAGAAGACCTTGGGCCAAACAGCAAGGCAGAGCTGATAAAGCTATTTTTGGACCTTATTTCAAGCCAGACAGCAGACTCGCCGAACGCGATGTACACGGCGCTTCCTCCGTCGTATCTGAAGGCGTACAAATCAAGCTCGTCTAGTAGCGGAAAGAAAACCACCGTAGTAACCACCACGACATCTCCGTCTGGATCTCCCCAGACAAGCATTGTGAAGACCACCGCTGAAGATTCCTCTCAGGACGAATGAAGCAGAGAAGTAGAGCTGTTCGACCAGGTACCAATAATAAATGCACTCGGTGTTAGAAATAAAGCGGAATACGGATTGCTTGCTTTGTGTGGAAGTGGCTGGAGCACGGCTATCTGCTTGAGATCCAGCTGGTGCTGCTCTTTTTAAGTCTTTATTTCAAGTTTGGGAGCTGCGAACGGAAGTTGCAAAGTCGCGCATTTTTTCCGAAAGCGTTCCGTACATTTTTCTGTTTAAGTACCGAACGTTTTCGGAAACAGAAAAAGGAAGAAATGCGGAGGCGCCTCCACGCTTCCAAAACATGCGCACTTAAACGCCCCGCGGTCTACAGATCTATCACAAGCCGCAAAACGAAAACTTTGTGCTTTGATCTGAGTATGCCCCTACGAAAACCGAGGAGACACTGGCCTGGTCCAATCGAGAGACGCAAATATTTCCATAGACAGACATATACAAATAGAATCTTTTTCGGATTTAATTGTCCCCAGAGTCCAGAATGCCCTATAAAAGGAGTTTCATCTGGCAGCAGAAGAATAAAATCCATAAAATGCGCATAAAAATGGTGCCGACGCCCCGGTTGACGCTCTAGCATAGATTCGAGAAAGACCCCTGCAGTAAAACCTGCCTGCTTCACCACCCCTCCACCGGCATACACTTCTACTGCATCGCCTGCAGACAGCTCCCGCGACTAAATGGACGTCCTATTTCAGCATCTGGTTTATTGCTCAAGGGTTCTGGGCAAACCAGGGTCTTCTAGCCCTTTTTGCCTTTTCCTTCTACGGAAATAGCCTTTTCTGGACCTAGCAGCGCCTGTTTGTTTGTTGTGACTACGGTGTGTATAAATAGAAAGCGTGTTTGTTTGAGTATTCACATGTCAAATAAGACCGATCCTTATGAGAATCAAAAAAGAGAGGCTGATCCCGATCAATCAAAAATCCCCTTACTTGATCAAGACGTAAACACGTGGGACTCAAACACAGACGCGACTCCTGCAAAGAGAGCCGCCCGAAGAGACAAGAAAAAGCCCTGGTGGAAGAAGTTCTTTGGCGTCTTCACTAGCTGCTTCAAAAGAAAACTCGATGAAGAAAAGGAAGGGTTCATAAGCCCTGAGGAAAACTCTGCAAAGAGAAAGAAAAAAGACTCGCCGAAAGACTATCTGATCTCGAAGCAGAACACAAGCGCTGAGGGCAGAGAAGAGTCGTCAATGGTAAATGAGATTGTTGCGTTGGTGCCCAGAGTACCCTCAACATCGAGTTCGCCAGGTGACGAGGTGGTAGCTGACGAGCAAGCAGGTAACGAGACGATAGCTGACGAGGAAGCAGATGACGAGGCAGTAGTCGATAGTGCGGTAGTCGATGTAGTTCATGATGGTGCGATAGTTGGTGAGGTAGTAGTCAGCGAGGCACATGATGGTAGCGCGGTAGTCAACGTACTAGGTGAAAACTCAGAACGTGAGGACATTCCAAACCAAGATGACATTGCAGAACATGACAACATTGTAGACCATAACAACAACTCAGACCAAGATGCCTCTCCTATCGATGAACAAGCAGCTGCTAGCGATTCGATAATAGTTGAGGACGCCCCCGAGGAGGCAGCGGCTGAGGAACCTGTTTCTGAGGAACCAATTGCGATCATCGTCGAGAATGACGCATCTTCTGTTCCTGCTGAGATCTTTGCACCTTCACCTATGGTCGAACAGAAACCACTTCTAATGATTTGTGAGAAATCTCAGGTGTCTTCCGAAGACCTTCAACGCGACTTGCTCCACGAACCAAAACAAGACCCATCTCCATTTACCTCCAACGTTCCCGAACAGATCGATGCTTCTTCACTTCCATGCACCGATCCATCCGTGCAGAGCGCCGCATCATCCGAGGAGACCGCCGCATTTGAAGAAGAGCTGACAGCTGCACCAAAGCAGATTCGAACGCTAACAGATGCTGAGCGCGCCACCAACTACAGGCTGATGGGATGCGTTATTCCCGTCTCCTTCTCCATGAGAAACTACGCAGGGATCTACTCAAGCTTCGTAGCAGAAGTAACGGAGCTTTACAGCTCCAAAGTAGAAGCGTGCATGACCAAGGAAGATCTTGAGTCTGTTCCTCTTTCTTACATCTTTGCGATGGAAGCGATCAAAGAGGTCATTGAGATATCGAAGGTGGATGGAAACCCGATAAGAAAAGCTCTATGCGAGACTTTTCTGCCGTACGCTTCTGTGCTGCTGATCGATGAAGTTGCTCGGTTGAGAGGATGCGACCCCTCTGATCTTGGACTTAGCTCGCCCGCCAGTATCGCAACCATAACTTCATTCTCATCTGGCGCCATCCCAGCCGAGTTTTTCGGAGTTGCGAGCCAGGATAGTTCAGAAGTTGCGGTGGCAGAGGGAGAGACTGCAGAGGTGGTAGCAGAAGAGGTTGCTGAAGTGGTTACTGAAATACCCTCCAACATCCCCACCGACATCCCCACCGACATACCTGCCGAAGTGCCACCATGCCAAGAAGAATCCGATCCTGTTTCCGATTGCAGTCCTGATCCATCGAGCGAAGAGGTACAGAAGGAAAAAGACTCGCTTCTTCACGAACTTATCTCCAGCCCTCTGTTTGTGAGGTGCAAGAGGAAGAACAACTCCGATGAAGAAGAAGAGGCGGGCGATCGAGCATCTCGGGAGGAGGAAAGAGAGCGAAGAAAAAGAATCAGATCCAGAATCGCAAAAATAGGTACCTCTACCCCTGGCATCGCATCTCCGGTCGATATCGAAATCGAGGACAAAAGAAGAAGATAAAACAAAAATTTTCTCTTTTAGATCGACTTTTTCAGCTACCTGAATAAATCGTTGATCTTGTCAAGTGTTTTAGAGCGCACTCCCTCCACGCTGCCAAGGGGCACGCTTTGGACGAGGGCCGCGGTGGTCTTGTACTTTGTTCCGAGGATTTCAACTTCTTTTTGCAAAATACCCCCGACCGTGCCGAGGATGTTGCGCAGCACGTCTTCTGGCTCTGTCTTCTTTTTCATTTTCACGCCTGCGCTGCCTTGGCTGCTGCGCTGCGAGTTTTTCAGGGACTCTGCCGCCTCTCCGATCGTCTCCTTCGATATGCAGATAAAAGACACGCTGCTTCTAAGCGAGATCTCGAGAAGAGACGCTTGTATGTGGTGCAGTTTTTCTGTCCACCCGATGTTTCCCGTTTTGGCAAAGTCTTTCACCGCTGCCGCGTTTTTCGTATATATCTCTTCTTCGGACTCTTTTCTGTCCCACAGAAAAAACACGCCTCTGTACCCCCTGCACCTCTCCTCGATCCCATCGAGCTGATCTTCCGAAACCGGGTACCTCTCCACCGGAAAGACCTTGCATGCTATCTGCTGTCCGCTGTTTTCGCTGCTTTCTCCGATTTTTGCGTCTTTTATCTCCATAGCTACCTTGATCGTGTTTTCCGAGTGTTTCGCCATGTTCCCTTCGATCCACACCGGCACAATTATCGAGTCGTCAATCTTAACGCCTTTTTCTTCCTTTTGCTCTTTATCTGCTCCGGCGCTCCCCTCGGCGTCCTTTGGCAGGTCGATCCACGACAGATCCACCAGCGACCTCGAAGACGACCCGATCACAATCGAGGACATGCTCGTGCTCAGCTCATCTATTTCGCCTCTCATAAAAAAACTATTCCACTCGTATTTATCCTTTAGTACCCCAAATCACTGTGATACCCAAAATGAGATGCAGAGTGGTGGGAGCTGTTGTGGGTATTTAAGCGCAGAGTTTTTAATAAGCGCCTTTTAGCCTTCGATGTGTTCACATCGATTAGACCATTCAGATGTACACTTGCAGTACCACTCAGATATATTCTCCACGCACTAATACCTCTCAATATTTATTATTAGCACTTGCATTCAGTAACACCATTCAGCATTTGCACTCAGCACATCCACTCAACACCTCCATTCAACATCTCCACTCTGCACATCAACTCAACAGACCCACTCACCACTCCCCCATCTCCTATTCAAATGGTTTTCTGTACTTCAACCAGGCTCTCCTTTTCCTTCTTCTCTGTTTTTATTCTCTGCACCAGGTCCTGCACCACTCTGGTCATTTTTCTGTTCTGTTCTAGCAGGCTCTTTTTTATCTCTGTGTACTCTGCTCTTTCCTTCTCGATCTTTTCTTCCTCTTCCACCAGTATTCTCTTTATTTGCGAAATGCTTTCCTCAAGCGTCTGGCTCTTCTGGACAACCTCTTCTGTTGATGCGACTCTTTCCTGAATTGTTCTTTTCAGCATCCTGTTCTCGCCTTGTAGCTCTGAGATCCTTTCCATCATTTTTGACGTCTGCTCTTCGAAGTATCTCTTCTGGTACTCCAGGCTTTTCTCTTTCAGCTTCATCTCTTCTGCGTACCGCCCCCTTTCCTGCGCTCTGATCCGCTTCAGGCCTGCCAGCACCTCCTCCCCCGGCGGAATCGATAGTATCTCGCACACCTGCTCCAGAGTCTCTTTCGTTCGCTCCCTTTCGAGCAGCAGCGATTCAAAATTTGCAGATTTCGTCTCTTCTAAAGCCTTTTCGAACCTGTTTTTCACGTCCACCAGCTCTGCTACGTCATCTGACAGCGAAGACGACCTCGCATTTCCCGATCGCGGCCCCGATGAGGAAAAAAGCCGCTGCAGCTCTCCTGTCACGAATCTAATTCCAACGCGAGCCTCTTTCGCCGCAGCTTGCTCTTCTTCGGGCTGTTTTTCGTTTGTTTTTTCCTCTTTCCTGTTGCAGAGGCAGTCTACTGCATAAATCAGGTCGTCCACCGTTTCGATCTTTCGGTCTTTCATTTCCAGCGCGCCCGCAAGCGCTTTTGCTATTCCTCTGAACTCCTGTGGCTTTATGATGAAGTTTGTGTTTACGAGATTCACTTTCTCGCCGTACAGCCTTCGGACTTCGCTTTTCATGTGGTCCAGAAGCTCCTGGTCGGTTTTCGGAGGCTGGATCGCGTTCTGAGACTTTTTTGGAGTCAAGTTTCCACCGTACGGCAGACTTCTTCTTGAGTGAGCCCCCTGCTCCTCTTCCACCTGCGATCTGTTAGCGCAAACAGAGCTCTGCTCTGTGCTGCTCTCGTGTTCATCCATGCCAGAATCTTTTTTGAATATTTATGCACCTCAGAATAGCCCAATAGTAGAAGCGAGGATGAAGCAGAACCTGAAAATGCTGACTCGGGTAGGATATGGGTGGGGTGGTATGTAAAGCGGGGTAGATAGAGGTGGTATACGGGGTGATAGATAGAGGTGGTACATGAGTAGGGTAGGTAGGAGTGATAGGTAGAGGTGGTATATGGGGTACATGAGTATGGCAGATCGGGTACATGAATAGGCTAGGTATATCTGTATTAGCAGCCAAAATGTGATGGACTAGACAATAGTGCCAGATATACAGTTAAACAGAAAATATGAATATCCGTTGGATCCGTACTAGATGTCCCGAGACTGTCAGAACAGCCTACTAATCCACCCCTACCTACCCGACCTACCACCCACCCCAGCGTATTACAAATGGATGTTTATTGATGCTCTTCGCCTTCTTTGGGTGCTTCTTTTTGGTACGAGCTTATCTCAGCATCGCAGCCCAGTATGTTGTTTAGGACATTTTCGAAGACAGACTTTGTTGTGGCGTCTGGCACGCAGATAAACACGCTGAACGTCTTTTTGAGTATCTTTTCAACTACCGGCGCCTTGTACCTCTTCGAAAAGAAGCCTTGGACATCCTTCATTCCTATTTTCACCGTTATATCTGCGAGTTCTTGCTCAAGCAGTTTGCTGCGACTGTGAGAAGCTCGAATGCGTACCACGCCATTCTGAACGCCGCTCCGTGCACGATGTTTCTCCACTCCCCTTCGTATTTCCCATCTCCAAGCATCAGCGCTACCGCGTTTGCAAGCACCTCTCCAAATGTCATGTTGGCGTCCCACAGGTCCAGAGCGTAAAACAGATGCGCTCTTGATTTTCTGTCCCTTATGATTTGACTGAGCGCATCGATGGTTCGGTAGATCTTCTTGTATATCTTTGCCTCTGTCTTTTCTGGAGCCAGCAGCTTTATCCTCTGGTTGTCGTTCAGGAAGGTTTTGTACGGGACAGGCTCGAAACATCCCTCTGTTTTTTCAGGCTGTCTGAAGAGCGCAAGCGGGTAGATGTGGATCGGCTGCTCAAATCCAAATACTTTTCTGGTTTTTTCAAAGTACGGCGCGTATATCTTCGCAGAAACGCAGAAAACAGGAAGTTCTTTTTTTCGTCCTTTTGCGCCTTGTCGTACACCCACACATTCATCGTAATCACTTGTTTTTGCAGGTACTCTCTGATGGTTGGAAGCATAGCGCTGCAGTAGAGATCTTTCGGGCGCTTTCTGCACTTTTCTGTTATCTTTTCCCCGACGCTTTGCAAAAACTGTTTTTCGACTTCCGTTTTTGTATATCTCTGATTTTTGCCCACGTTTTCAGAGTTGAACAAGATAGGGATTTCCGGGTGCCCCTTCATGCTTGTCCGATCTGAAAATGCCTCTATGTTGCGCCTTGCCTCGTGGCTAAGCTCTTGCATTGTCTCTTCGAGGCTAGGCTTGGACGGCAGACCCCCTTCAGCATCCGCTATTTCCGGGTTATTCTGGGGCAGCTGCACAATCTCTCCGCTGTACATTCCGTCTACAGACCTTTTCTTCCTCGTCTCTTCGTTTGCGCTTTCCTCCGATAAGTAGAAGCTCGAATCTCCAAACTCTCCCAAACCTTCTGCATCTTCCGCTTCTTCGCCTGCACCTTCACGACCTCCCTTTCCTTCGATGTATTCGGCGCTCTCCTCTGCTGGTGGTGCGCTTGCCTCGAATACCTCTTCTGAGCTCCCGTTTTTCAGCGTAGGACTGTGCTGTACGCTATTTAGCACCTCTCTATCTCCAGCGCTACTTTTTTTTCCAACCTCGTGCTCGCTTTCGTTCTTTTTTGCCTCTTCTGCGCTTCGATCTTTGTTTTCATGCTCTGGTGCTTCGTGTCCCGTTGGTACGTGTGGGTGCTCGCTCTTCCTTACCGTTATCTTTGGTTTTCCTGGAAAAGGCGCCGATTTTTGGTCTTCGTGCTGCATCTTCGGGATTTTCCAAAACCCTTTCTCTTTTTCTTCTCCGATTGTTTTATCGCTGTTTGATTCAGGTCCTATGTGTAAAAGACCCTCTTCAACCTTCTTCTGCGGCGTCTCCAAAGGCTTCTTGATGTTCTTAGGGCTATAAAACGCATCTTTGTACAGCTTCTTATTTTCTTCACCAAACCTCGTCGTGGATTGCCCTGGATCTTTGTTTGCGCCGTTGAACTGCAGATTTTCCTGCGCTATTCTCTTCACATCTTCGCTCTCACTATTTGTCTCGCGCTCTGAGTCGTATTCATCGCTGTTTTCATACGCCTCTTTTTTCTCTCCAATTACACCGTATTCTGCCTCTTCATTTTCGATCTCCACAAACTTCACGTGCTTTCTCTTCTTGTCTTCCTTATCTCTTGCAGCCGTCTCTTCGTTCGCTAGGATTATATTGAGGACAGGCACCCGGTCGCTTTGTTGCTCTTTAGCGATGTGCGCGTACGCCCTGCAGCTTGTTCTTGTTCTCTGAGGCGACTCCTCCCCGTTACAAAGAATCCATGCCCCTGCCATATACCGGAGAATTCTCGCGCTCTCTTCCACAGCCTCCCTTTTCCAGGCCTTTGTTCGCTCCGTTGTTTGTCTCTCCATTCTGTCTATCAAAGTATAACCGATCTGTGGCGTAAACAGAAATGGAACGTGTTTTGCGTACACATCTGTGTTTCCCACGTACTTCTGCACCGTTATCTTTACCTCCGCTTCTATCTCCTTCTGTAGCCCAGGGGGTGCGCACTCGTACAGGTCTTTTATAAACCTTTGGCACATAATTTCTAAGACAGACCTGTTCTCCATCTTGATTTCCTCCACGACCTCTTCAACAGTGCCCGCAGTCACCATCTCGAGAATTTGGTCGACTGTGCTGATCGTGTAAATCTCGCCATTGCCCATTTCCACGCCTGTCTTTCCACTCGCTTCGTCTTCTAGGCGTAAAAACCCTGGAGATAGGTGCGTCTTCACTATCTGGCGCAGCGTAGCTGTGAGCAGAGACTTTCGGGCAAGCGACGAAGGGTCTCTCGGGCCGCTGATTGTTCTGCACGCCCAGAGAGTCTGGCCACCGTCTAGTTCTGTCGGCGGAAGAAGCCTCCTGCTTTGCTGAGCTATTTCTACGGCTTTTCTGTGCCGCAGGCTCCCCTCTTTCTGCATATGTTCCCTTCTTTTTCTTTTATAAGTACGGAACCCTTTCTGTTTGCGAATAGAAGCCCGTTCCTGTGCAAAGAGGCTGCAGAGAAGCAGCGCATGGCATTTAGAGGGTCTGCGCGCTGAACACGCTCCGTATATCCGAGTCCTAGGTTGTAATCATCTTGCAAAGAAAACTTGAACATCCCAATCGACGCAACGCTCTGGATCAAACAGACGCACGCCAAGTTCGGAAATCTCAGAATTTCTCTCATGACACCTCTAGCTCCGTTTTCTTATATACCTTTTTCTTGATCATCTAATTCTTCCGGCGAATGTATCACGTCAATCTTTCTAATTAATATGTGCGCGCACTATCTGCTGTCAAAGTTACCTCGTCGAGTAGCAAGGGGAGAATGCGGGGGTGATCGCAGAGGAGCGCAGGGACCGGGTAGTTGGTGAGATAGTTGGTGGGTGCACACCCAGGTATTTGCCGTGTTTTCATGCCAAAATTTACTCGTCTCTTTCAAAGATATCAGCTGCGGATCTCTTCAAAGCTTGGATCTAATATTCAGCGATGCCAAGGTGTCGAAATCTGCCTATATCGTACGGTCTAGTTTATGCCTACTAGTCTGCAGCCTATCTATCACACATAAACCTGCCACACTGCCATCAACTCTTGCCAACCATACTCCTATGACCCTATCAGCCTGCAATTCGCTTTTCATCCAGTCTCTGATTCGCTGTTCAATTCCAGCCATCTCGTTTGTATCAAGAAGGAGATCTTCTTCGATTTTGAACGAAGGCGTGTGTATTTGATCTACGCCGTTCACGTTTCGCACGATGTCGTACTCCAGTGAAGAGACAAAGTACGTGTAGATGTAGAAAAGATGCGATTTCAGTTCTCTCAGATCTCCAGACACCAGAGCCTCCATGTATTTTGTCTTGTAATTTTCGTCCTTTATGAAGATGCTAAGGACCTCGAGCACGTTCATCACGCCGACCATCTTTGAAAACAGCTCGTTTTTTCTTTGGTAGTTCGAGGTGCCCTTGATTTCTACTTCCCTCTGGTACGCCATTGCGATGTTAATCGTGTCGATGCACTCGTTCAGTACCTCGATAAACTCAGACTCGTCTAGCTTGCTTCCTATTCCTGCGTTGTACGCTCTCGCCAAAAGCGGCAGAGATAAGAGCATGCAGGGCCATTTTATGCACTTCATTGCAAACTATGACGTTCTTCTATTTATACTCTAGATTATCAGCGAATTTAATGTATCACACAATGCAGATAGATAAATAACACGTCACAACAAACAAACCAGAAATTTAGATTGGTTTTAAGTGCAGGGGTCTAAATTAATCACGATATTTGTAGAAATGGGTCCACGGGATGGATGGTACTAGTCTGGCTGTGCGCGATGGGCCTGCTCCATGGGCTGCCAGCATTTTACATCCTCAGGGACTCCTGAGATTACAAACGGTAAAACTTTTAACAGCACATGAAGTACCTAACGCCGCCTGAGATACCTCTCAACAAGCACCCTCTGGACAAGAATACCGGTGCGCGAAGTAAGCTGCACCAGCGCAGGAACTTAAATAAAAGGCATCAGAAGTAGAATCATCATTAGATCAGACGACCGTCGTGATAACTGTTCTCATCATCTGCAAGAAGTTACTGTAAAGCAATCAGTACGTTGTAATCTAAATCACCTTTCATTCTCGTCATCTTGAACATCACTTTGCTCTACCTTTGCTCCACTTACACCCTCTTAAACAAAAGAGCTTATACAAAATAGCTCAGACATTCTATCATCACTAGTCAGAGACTCTAGCCATGAATTGATTCATCCTCATCGCTGGGGTTAAAAGTTTTCAAATAAAAATACTGTAGGTGTTCGAACATACCCCTACCTGCTCGACAAGAACTGGGCCGCGCAGTGGGATCGCAGCTCGAGCACCATTTTAACAGCGCTTTTGCAAGTGGAGTATTTGCTGTCACTTTCATTCCACTCACTCTATTTATCATCCTACCTACTCTACTTGTCATCCCACCCACCCTACTTGCACCTCTTTTCCATCTCAATGCTTTATTTCTAGCCCATATCCTGAAAATTACCATCAGGCTACAGCACCCAGCCATGTAAAACATCAACCATCCAATGCATCCACAACGCATCTCCAAATACGTCATCTCCAAATACGGCTCAGCCAGTGCTAACACCTTTTATTACATCTCCCTTCGCCCCTATCTTATTACTGGCATGGCTTGCATTTTTACGTCATAATACGCCCTCCCACCACTCCTCGCACTTAAAAGATGTTCCACGGCATCTCTCTGATAACGGAATACTCCTTTGTCGTAAGAGAGAGCGTTCCGGACAAGGAAGAATACGGAGACGCCTTCAAGAAGAAGAAAAGATACGGCTTATTGAGAAGAGGGAAGTTTTCCGGCGGGTTCCATATCGTGAGACGCGCTCCGACCTCTTTTTTCGTGTAGTTACTTACAACATCGTACATGATGAATCTTTTTACCCTGATCGTCCTGTACACCTCCTGTTCTGAGTCTTTGTCCAGATTCATCCCCTTGATGGTCTTTTCGATCTTTTCCATCGTCCCTTCCAGCTCCTCCTCGTTTATGATGTTTTTTGATCCGTTGAGATCCAGCAAATACTTGATTTTAACGATGTTTTTCAGAACCAGCGAAAGACACCCGACAATTCCGCCCTGCGTGCGCACGGAAGAGAGCGGCCTAATAAACGAAGAGTATTTCTGGTACCCCAGCGGCCCCGATAGGCACGGCTTTGTTCCGTTGTACTTCAGCTCCAGTACGGGAGACCTCCTACTGTACGCGTCTTCTATTGCCACCTCTGACTCGCTTAGCCCGTGCGCCCCTATCACTTCCAGCACTGTTCCTACGCCTATTCTGCCCGATACTTCCTGGAGAAGCTCGTCGAGTCTCACGAACGCTTCGCAAACGCCATCTGTGACCGCTATTGTGTCTTTTCCCTCTCCCACCACCATGAGCTTCATGTACACGCCGGGCCCTTCGTCTTTTTCCGATATCTTTCTCAGCACCGACGGAAAGTTGTTTTTCCAGTTGTCTTTAGATCTTGCCAGCACCATCCCCTCGATCTGCTCGTTCATGCTGTCTCTTCCCTCTTTTTTTATCTCGCTGATCTCCGGAAGAAGCGACATCCACGCCCACTTGAACGTTTGGAAGAGCAAGTACGCGTCGGAGCGCGTGCGGGTGATCGGAAAGATTTCCTTTTTGATCTTTTTGTAAAGCGATAGGACAAATAAGATCTCGTTTTCTCTTGGCTGCTGGATTTTTGGCTTTTTGGGAAGGCTCGACGCAGGCTCGAGAAAGTCCAGGCTTCTTCTCGCATTTTCCAGCGACGTGTTAGAATAAGAAATCACTCTTCCTCCTCCTGTTTTGAAGCTGACGTCGTAGGGCGCCGCGTGCGCTAGCAGGCTGTTCTTCTGCTGGTCTTCCATGCGCCCTGCTGGTTTGACAAAAAAACTGTTTTCCTTTCTGGGAGGTGTTTCATTTTTGAGAAGCGACTTTTTTCTTCTGCTGAAGGTTCCTGTTTCGAGGTCTAAGCTCTCGTCTGGCTCGACCAGCTGCGGGCTTCTGAACTGTTTCATGTTCTGGAAGCCGGTTCTTGGAGGGGTCGCGAAGTTCTCCAGTAAAAGCAGCTTCTTTTTTGTTCTTTCTTCCCGTTCAATCTCTCTAAGTGGGCTCGCTTCAACTTTGCTACTTAGGAGGTCGAAATCTGAGGAGAACACGAACTCTTTTTCTTCGGTAATGAAGGTTGCATCGAAAGCCTCCGGGGGCGTCTTCTCTCTTTCGGAAAGAGAAGCAAAGAGCGACGAAGACTTCAGCTCCGGAAGCGCCGAGAAGTCGTCCGCGAATATCTTCGAGCTGGAGGACGGAGAGCCGTCCCTGTCCTTTTTTTTTGCAGCCATGTGTAAAAAAAGAAGATAACAAAATGGTTTGAGCGGGATTTGAACCCGCGCCTCTTTCGAGATTCGATCTTAAGTCGAACGCCTTAGACCGCTCGGCCACCAAACCTCGCTGTTTGCCAAGGCGCGCACCCGAGAATATATGGCACAGTACATGTGATGCAAGGTTGTGATCGCGCGTATGTGCAGAAGACCCCTGGAGGGCTTGTTAGCATAAATACTGCGATCACCCCATAATTATCAACTCAGAATGGTTCGAGGATCAGCGGTTAGATCGGCCATGGTGCTGGACAGCCAACGATTAGCCTGCCCATGTTTTACTAAAAATGCATCCAGGAAAGTGTAGACCCCATATCAAAGACTGTGTGTATAAATAGGAAAAATTGTTTAATAAATGATGAATTCTCACATCTATTACAAATTATTCAGTCAAATGTTTCACAGCCTACACCCTATCCAGTTAAATATCCCACCTATCTATAACCTATCGAATTAACTATCCCACCTCTCTACAACCTATCCAGTCAAATACCCGACTGTCTGCAGAAAGCATCCTCGCTTACAATAAATAGCTTCAGACCGCTACCGGCTCAGTCGCTTTTGAACACTTCGCGGCTCCCGTTCTTTTTCAAATAGAGAAAGGTCGTGTAGAACCATTGGGGAAGCACCGCCGACGTCGAAGCGGGAAGAAGCGAGTGGTCTTTGTAGATGTACGACCCCCCAGCCGGCTTCTTGGCCTTTTTGGAGAGCACAAGAAGGTCTTTTTCCACAAACTCGCACTCTTGCCACTTTTTTATCTCTTCTGTCCTTGTGTTAGACAGCCGCTTGACGAATTTTGTGTTCTCTTCTATCTCCTTGTGGCTGTTTGGAAGGAAGTTGCACTTTTTGCTCATCACGTCTTTGAAGTTTCTTCCTATGCCAACCGTTATTATGATAAGCGGAATGACCAGCCCGAAAACCACGTACTGCCGAAGAGAGAGAAACAGAAAGACCGTTATGATTTGGAAAGTGATAAGCGAGTAGAAAAAGTTGCTGCAAAGCGACGGCCAGTGCTCTCCCCCGCTCTCTATGTTGCTTATGTGCGAGTACATGAAGAGCGTCTTGAACACAATAAACGCCCCGAAGAAGTGGAGAGCGCCGAACAGAATGAACCAGGGACACACGACAGTGTATATCAGCACCATCGGAAACATCAGAAAGATCTGCGGGTACAGATACCCGAAGTTGATCTTTGCCGGCTCGATGCTTTCGATCTCGTCCCGCCTGGTGCGGATGCCCTCGAGAAGGTTGGAGAGAAGGTACGCGAGAATCCTCCCGGGCTCCACGAGAAAAAGCGCCATGGTCGTGAACGTCTTCTGGATCAGCGTGTTCAGGAAGAAGATCGAAGAGGAGACAACGGGCACGGAAATAACGCTGAAGATCGAGGCGTCTTCTTTCTCCCGCGTTATGAAAGACACGATGGTAGCTCCAAAAATCAGCACCAAAAAACCGTTGACAAATAGGAAAAAAGAGTATTTCTCTCCGAATCTTCTCTGCAGCTCGCTGTGCGAAATGCTTCCCTCGAACAGGCAGATGCTCTCGATAGCTGTGGGCGCAAGAGAAAGCAGCACCGAGTACACCAGCGGCATGAGAATCGCCTGGAACGCTGCGCGGAACGTGGGCTGCTTGGTTATCGCCTCCAGCTGCGGGTTCACCCAGGACACAATCGAGTCGAACGTGTTGATGTTGATCAGCGTGGAGACAAGAAAGACAAATATGATGAACAGAGAGACGAAGAAAAAGGTGCACACGGAGCCAATGAACTTTTTGAGGATGCGCGTCGCCTCGGACTCGATGAGCGCGGGCCAGATGATTTCGCTCGGAGGCGGCGCCTCGATGGCCTTGCAGCTGAAGATGCTCGTGCCGATAAAAGAGATCTTCAGCACGTTCGCCTCCTCTGCGGTGGAAAAGGTCAAGAACCCGTTTTTTGTGCCGACGGGCATGGACCTGATGAAGCTTGTGTAGGACGCCCGCGGCCTCAGCACGTTTCTGAACGAAAAGAAAATCGGCTCGTTCCTGTCGATGTCGTAGCTGTCGTACGGCTTGTTCTGTTTTACAAGCCTCGGGATGCTCTCCGCGCCCGTGGCCGCGCTTTTTGCTGCTAGCTCTCTCTCCTTCCCTATCTTTTTGTTCAGCGTCTCGATTGTCGATATGTAGTTTTTCACTCTTTTGTTGATTGTTGTGATTTTCGGGGATAGCTTTTCAAGAAACTCGCAGAAAAAGAGCTTTTTGATGACCCTTGTCACCTCTTTCTGCTTTTTTTTCCTCTGTTTCTTGTTTTGCGACCCCGTTCCAAAAACCCGAAAGTCTTCCGTACTTTTTTTAAAATTTGTACCGCTTGTTTTCTGCCACGCGATCGCGTTAGATATCAGGTCTATGCTCGGGTCGTAGCCTTCGACCGTATTTTGGAACAGGTCGCTGTCGAGCGAAAGCTTGTTGATCTCCAGAAGAACCAGCTGCAGGTCCATTTCGAGAAGCCGAATCGTCTCCTGCCTCTGCTCCACCAGAAACTTCAGCGCCTTCGTGTTGATCACCACGTGGCACTCCGTCGGCTTCACGCTGACCCCCAGCTCTTCCAAGTACTTCACCAGGTCCTCTCTTCCCAATACAAACGTCGGGAGGTTCCTTATGAGCACCGTTTTTGACGGCAGGTATATCTCCCTCAGCGCCTCCGAAACGGAGTCGAACTCGCCTGCGATCCTTTTTATCGACGGTATCGACTTCGAAAAGGTCCTGTCTTTGAGATGTATCTGTCTCAGGATCACGTACTTCCTGTAGAACATGTAGAGGAAGTATATCACGGCGAAGCTCACCACCCAAATACAGACCGACGGCGCTATCGCGTTCGCGGTCCTGTGCGACTTCGGCATGGGCAGCAAAGAGACCCGCATCAGCAGGTCCAGCTCCTCTCCGTCCCTCCCAAAGTAGTAGTAGTACGCGCCCAAACACGGAAAAACCGTTAGAGACAGAAAAAGAAAGATCAGAAAGAGAAGCTTCAGCGTCTCGATGAAAAGAAACGCGTCAAACCCCACCAGGTTGAAAAAGTCGCTGTCGGAGATAGTAAACACAGGCACTATCCAGTCCAGCTTCCCGCTGTACCTCTCCGCCGGGTGGCTTTTGCTCCTCTTCGTGTTGGCGCAGTATATCCACGGAAGCTTCGTTCTCAAAAACACGTACAGAAGAAGTATCCCGCACGTCGCGCACAGCTGAACAAAAAGATTCAGCCGGATCTCTTTGCCCGCGTCTTTCAGGCTTGGCTTATCGGCGATGTTCATCCTGCTCGAAGCCGCCTTCTCCTTCAGACTCTGCCCTCTGCCGCTCTCTTTCATCTTTCCCTTTGTTTGTTGTTTTTCTTTTCTATTTGTCAGAGACCTGACGAATGGGCCATTTAATTTGCAGATTTTCCTTTTGAATGGCGCTGGAAACAGAATACGTGCAGCTTGTGCACAGACACGGAGAAAGAACGCCGCTGCTGTACGGACCGCACGATAAAACAGGGTGGAACCTCTGCCACAGGACGTCGCAGATAAGCTACGTGATTCCGCAGCGCACGCCAACCGCCGGGGAAAGGTTCAAAAAGCTGCTCAGCTACTTCAGAGAAAAAGACGCTGCGCCAATGAGGTTTAACATCGATTTCCACTCCGGGAAGCCGTTCAACTGCGCACCAGGCCAGCTGACAGACGTTGGAAGAGCGAACCTGTTTGGGCTTGGCACGTGGTTCTGGGAAAGATACGCAAAAGAGAAGCAGTTTATCAGCAAGACGTTCAAAAGCGAAGAGTTTTCGCTCAGATCTACAAATTTCCAGAGAACGCTCGAAAGCCTCCAGTCTCTGATGCAGGGGATGTACAGGCTGTACGACGGAGCGATCAGGGTGGAGGTGCGAGACCTTTTGGAAGACTCGCTCACGTCCAACAGGCACTGCCCAAGGCTGAAAATGCTGAAAAACGAGACAAAAGACACAATGAAAAAGACGTTCGCAAACCAGATGAAAAACATCAGCGCGTACTTTTCCAACACGTTTTCGCCGCATCTTGGGTCGCTCAGCCCGTACGCGATATACGACCTGGTGGCGAGCAGCCGCGCGCACGGGTTCGCGAAGTTCAAGCACGTTCCAAAAAGCGTCCTGAAAGACCTTGAGAGCTACTCGGTCAACCTGTTCTTCAACCATCTGAACACGAAAGAAGGGCTCGCGCTAAACACCGGATGCGTCATGAAGGAGATATCGGATAAAATGGTGCGAAAAACAGAAAACCCGGAGAGCCGGGAGAAGGTCTCTGTGTTCTCTGCGCACGACACGACGATCTATCCAATGCTGGTGGCAGTGGGAGTGCACACGAAAGAGTGGCCGAAGTTCGGAGCAAACATCGTTTTCGAGATGCTCAGAGACGCAAGAACAGAGGAAAGGTTCGTCGCCATGCTCTACAACGGAAAAGAAACGCCGATTCCAAAGTGCAAAGGGGTCGTAAAAGAGGGAAAAGAGTACTGCAGGCTCGAAGAGTTCGTCGAAATATGCGAAGACGCCTACATGCAGAACTATTCCGAAGCATGCATGGAAAACTAGACGCTGATAGGGTGGATAGGATGGGTAGAGATAGTGAGTAGGGTGGAAGAGTGAGTGGATAGGGTGGGTAAGATGTGTAGGATCGATAGAGATAGTGAGTATATAGTTAAGTGCTACAGTTGGGGTGTACTATCGATATAGTCTTGGCTATGCTCTCGATCATACAGTCCACCTATCATCTCTACCATCTCTACCCACCATCTCTACCCACCATCTCTACCCACTACCAATCCACCCGCTATCCCCATTAAATAATAATACGGCATCCCCATTATAACCGTCTGAGCGCGATAGTAGCTCGTTTAGCAATAAACTTCCGATTAGACCACTTTTACAGAAAGTTAAAAAGGCAATTTTCGTTTTTCTTTTATGTCTGAAAAGGCATTTCAAACAATAGTAGCAATAGTCGAAGAGTCTCTGAATGGAAGAAAGCTCAATCCTGCAGAAATGATAAAGTTTGTTAGCGACGCCCTCTCTCTTTACCACATAAACGCAGAGAGAGAAGGGGTGGAAATTTTCAGCGATGAAATATTCCGAAGAACTGTCGTGGAGCTGCTTCAGGAAGAGCTTATCCCAAGCGATATGGAAAACGAAGTAGTTCAGCAACAGCCGCAGAGCTCTGTGTGCGACAACTACAACAAGCTTGCGTACCGAAAGAGAAGGGGAAGCGTCAGTTCAGCGTCCGACCCTTTCGCGCCTCTCACGGAATACCCAAAGCCGCAGGAGCTATTCGATCTCCTGTACGAAATTCTCATGAACACGAAGCTTGTCTCAAGAACAATGAACCCGCAGCAGATGGCGAGCTTTGTCTCAACGATGTATCTCGAAACAGCGCCGGAAGGTGAGCGCCTGATTGTCCAGGGAGAATACGGCGATAAAATGTATCTCATCGAGAGCGGAGAGTTCCAGGTGGTCCAGGACGGGTGCCCTAAAGCAGCTCTCCGCGCGAAGTCGCTATTTGGAGAAATTTCGCTGCTGTACAGCATTCCGCGCACTGCTTCGGTTATTTGCACTAAAGAAGCGAGGGTCTGGGTGGCCAACGCCAACTCTTACACCGCGATCCTGATGGCAGACCAGAGGAGAATCCGAGAGCAGGTTTCCGAAATGCTGGAGAAGAACAGCGTCTACAGGAGACTGCCAGAAACAGAGAAGGACAGAGTTCTTAAAATAGCGAACCTTACGCATTTCTCCGAAGACGACACGGTGGAGATATCACAGCCGGGCGTGTTTCTTGTGTTTAACGCAGAGACCAGAGCAGAAGTGGACGGAAAAGAAGAAAAGTACAGGCAAGGCGAAATTCTTAAGAAGGGAGCGCGCTGCAAAGAACAAACGCAGCTTCTGTTCGTGCCAGATTGCATTTTCGAAGCGCTGGGAATAGTGTGAAAGATCAACAATAAACCGTTTTGAAGGCAAGATGGTGTGTGGACGTGGTGGTGGGTGTAGATTGCTGGTGGTAGTGGTGAATGTAGGTTACTGATGCTAGTGGTGGTACTATGTGTAGGTTACTGGTCATATTAGGTGTAGACTACCGATCGCACTGATCAACTGCTGGTAATTCATCATTTATTGTTGGCAGTGGCCATTGTTCACCTCACTACCGCCTGTCGTTTATTACCGTGCCGTCTGGACACCTCTTCACCTCCTTTCACCCCCTTATCTTTTCTACTGTGTTCCGTCTGTTTGTGTCTCTTGGGGGTACTCAAATCTGAGGATTTTCTGCATCGTGTCGACCGTTGTCAGCATGACCGTTCTGCAGCACGGCCTTTTGAATCCAAGGGTGTCGAGAATTTTCGCTTTGTTATTCGAGGCTGTGCACATTCGCATGTACTCTTCCCACTTGCTGCTGATCTCTTTGCCGCACGTAAAGCATCGGATTGGAACGAGCATATCCAAAAAGTTTTTTTCGAATTTATGGCTTCCTCTTGCATCTCTGGGTGCGAAGGGTGCCCTTCGCGCGCAACCTGCAAGACCCAGGACTTTCTTCCGTGGTTCGAAGAGATCGATGCGAGATTTCGGGGAAAAACCGTTATTTCCGTTATGAGCGGAAAAGGAGGGGTTGGAAAAAGCACTCTAGCATCGAGTCTTGCGCTATCCATATCAAAAATCAAGAAAACGTGTCTTATAGACTGCGACATGGCAGGCCCAAGCGTCCCAAGGATCACGAACACGGAGCGCTCAATCGTTGTAGGAGAGTTCCTTGTGCCGTCCTCGTGCGGCACCCTGTCTGTGGTATCCCCTCCAGAGGAGACGCAGGAAAGTCACACCCCTGGCTCTTCTATTATACCCTATCTGAGAAGAATCAGCGCAGACGAGTTCGATGTTATTGTTCTGGACACTCCGCCAGGGACGTCCGACACCCACATTGCGCTAAGCAAATACATCAAAGGGATGCGCGCGCTGATAGTTACAACACGGCACCCGCTGAGCATATCGGACAGCGAAAGGCAGATAGACTTCTGCAGAAAAGCCAAAATACGAACAATCGGGGTTGTGGAGAACATGTCGGAGTACGTCTGTGCAGGATGTTCTAGCAGAGTTTGCATCTTTGGAAACAGAAGCATCCCGGAGGTGTGCAAAAAGCACTCCATTCCGTATGTCGGCTCCGTTCCAATGCAACACGAGGCGGCGAGACTTGCCGATACGGGCACGGTTCCGAGTCTTTTTCCGCCCGAAATGGTCCACGCCATCCTCAACGAAGCAGAAAAGCCATGAGGCAACAGTTAGGCGAGAAGCACGCGTGGATGTTATGGAGCGGTAATGTTTATTGCAGCTCTGAGATGTATTAGTGGAGACTGTTTATTAAGAGCTTATACCATCTGAGGGATCCTTATCGATCTACCCGCCTGCCAAATATACCCGAGCCATTTATCCATCTAATCGATCTATTCACCCATCTATGCATCAGCTGATACATATATCCACCTACCCTATCAATCTAATCGATCCACCTACCCTATTCACCTACCCCATCACCCCACCGCCCCGATCACCCCGAGTACCCGCCGTTTACAAAGATTTTCACTACTGCCAAACTTTTATGAGCACCGGCACCCATTCAGAGCTTCTTCAACTCATCAAAGAAGTACAGACAACGATCAATAGCAACAAACTAAACGAAGAGCTGCTGCACAGAGCAGAGACCTTCGTAGAAAAAGAGGAAGAAATATTCAACATAGCAACAAGAACGTGCGAGCTAATAACTTCACACTACATCGAAGGAAGAGGAGAGATTCTATTCGGAAACATTACACTAGAGCTTTGATACACAAATAAAGGCTGTAAAGACTTCTTCGCTATTTCCGTAGACTCGAGCTGTAAGATAGCTCTGGTAGATAGACCATGTCTCGTAGCTGTAGCCAACGCCCTGTGCTAAAATCGCCAGCCCGACATAACTTGCTGCTCACCATAACGACAGCCAAGCCGGCGCCCAGCACTAAGATAAAGGACGTTTTCAGAGCACGCAGATGGGCTATATCTAGCGCTACCTAGAATGTATCTCTTTAAACGCCGCACGCTACAAAAGAGCCACCCACTTAGAGCACCCACGCACCTATCTTTGTTTTGGTTGATATAGCTTCTATCTGTTTATCCGCTTTTGTTTAAAACAGTCAGAATCAGTTCCCAGCACTACTTCTATATAGGCGCTCTGTCTGGTCTTTTTATTTTCATGAATAGAGGAAGAAGAATAGCAAGACAGAGCTCTAACATCTTCGCGGAGTTCACACAGCACCAGATCCTCGAGCTAAAGGGAATATTCAACATGCTGGATAGCACTGCAGACGGAAACGTGTCGCGAGAAGACCTTGTGCTGTTTCTCGAGACAATAGGCGCGCCGCTAACGCCCGAGGAAATAGACGGAATGATGGAGGAAATGGGTGAACGGTTCAACTTCACCCTTTTTCTTACCACGCTTTGCGAAAAGTTCTCGAAAATCGAGTCAGAGAAGGTGTTGGTGCAGGCTCTGCAGGTGCTTGACCAGAGCGGGACAGGAAAGATCTCGCTTTCTGAGCTCCGAGAAGCTTTGCTCGGAGGCCCCGAGCCGGTTACAAAAGAAGAGTGGAGAACCCTCGAAAAACAGCTTGCGCCAGTCGAAGGAAAGGTCAGCATCAGCGAAATAGCGCGAACAATCAAATACTGCGGGCTTCCTCCAACAAACTGATAAGACGTGCTGGGTTGCCGTGTATCTGATGGTGCCATACTTGTTGGATTGCCATGTATTTGGCGGTGGCGTATCTTTACCGCACCAGTTAGCTATCCTAATAGGGTAATCTTCGGGGTGTAAACATGCGATAAGAAAGTAAGGATATGAATGGCTAGCAAGTATTACCAATCCTATCTACCACTGAATGGCAAGCAAGTATCACCACCCTTACAACCCTTCCCAACCAGGCCCTCTATCGATTTTTGAAATACCAGCAGCTAAGTAAATATTGGAGTTTTAAGACCGCTCGAAGCGCGCTGCCTATTTGTTTCTTTTTTTGCTGGATTTGTGGTTTGCATTAGCCATTGGTATTTCTCCCGATTAGGTAATTTGTAGACCTCATATCAAAGAGTAAAAGATCACCATTAAAAATGATCACTTGGATATCCCATGGTCTACAAAATGACCACCCAAATACCCCAGTTCTACAAATTACATATAAGAGCAACAATTAGCGCCTATTTATGCGAGTAAATTCGAAAATATTTGTTTGCTATGGACATATCTGTGATTCTTCCCACACACAACGAGAAGGAGAACGTGTCTGTGCTGCTGTGGGCCCTGGACAAAGTTCTTAAGGGGAAAAGCGCGGAGGTAATCGTCGTGGACGACGGAAGCACCGACGGCACAGAAAAGATCTGCAAACAGATAGCACCGCACTTGAAAATACCGATAGGCGTTTTTGCAAGAAAAGAAAAACACGGCCTCGGCAACGCGTACAAAAAAGGCGTTTCCCACGCCACCGGCAAGTACATACTTATCATGGACGCAGACCTCAGCCACGACCCAAGAGAGATCCCGTCCATGGTAGAAAAGATGCAGGAAACAGACGCAGGCGTTGTTGTAGGCTCCAGGTACATAAAAGACGGCGGAGTCTGCAACTGGCCCCTCTTCAGAAGACTCACCAGCAGAGGCGCAAACATCCTCGCACAAGCGTTCACCGGAAAAACGGTCTCCGATATGACCAATAGCTACCGCCTCTACAAATCAAACGTTCTCAGATCAGCGCTCAACGACGTCGAGTCCGAAGGCTTCTCTTTCCAAATGGAGGTTCTTTTCAGGTGCCAGTCCCCGGTCAGCGAAGTCCCCGCCAAGTTCTACGAGAGAAACTACGGCACCTCAAAGCTATCGCCAAAAGAGTATCTCAACTTCCTCGAAACAGGAGCGCGGATCCTTCTGACACGGGCTGCAAGAGCGGCACGCAGCGCGATTTATGCAGAGGACGAAATTTTTTGAATGGACATTGCAGAGCTTGAAGTAGCAAAGTACCTAGGAGAAACGGACATTCTTTCGAGATACATCGACAAAACCTACACCGGTACGGAAGAAGACTACCAGACAGAGCTGCTCAAAGCCACCACAGTCTATGTTGGCAACCTTCTGAGGAGCACAACAGAAGAGCAGCTCCACATGGCCTTCTCTCAGTGCGGCAAGGTGAAAAGAGTGATAATGGGGCTGGACGCGAAAAGATTCGTTCCGTGCGGGTTTGCGTTCGTGGAGTTTTCTCACTCCTCTGCGGCTCTCCTGTCGAGAAGGCTTCTTTCGCGGTACAGCCTCAACGGAAGAAACATATACGTGGACATAGACAGCGGGTTCTCGGAGAATAGGCAGTTTGGAAGGGGAGCGGGCGGAGGACAGATACGAGACGAGTTCAGGGACGATCCCAGAGCAAGAAAGAAAAGGAGGTTTTATGAATAAACGCGAATTTTCGAATTTTATGAAGGTTGTAAACGTAGCAGAGAAGCCGTCGGTGGCAAGAGCTTTAGCAGAAATCCTATCGGGAGGGCATTTCAGAACAGAAGATGGAGAGAACAAGTACTGCAAGAACTTCTACTTCAGCTGCACAACGAACGGAGCGCGCTCAGAAATGGTGTTCACAAGCGTTCTTGGACACTTATATGCCCTCGAGTTCCAAGTGAAAAGAAAGTGGGAAGAAGAGAGCCCAAGGAGTCTCTTTGACGCGCCGGTGGTGCTTTCGATCCCAAGCGAGTCGGAAAGCGTCTCCAAAAATCTTCTGAAGGTTGGAAGCGGGTGCAGACGGCTGGTGGTGTGGACGGACTGCGACCGCGAAGGAGAGAACATCGGGCATCAAATATCGACGCTGCTGGAGGGGAAGGTGGGAGAGACCAAGCGCGCGAGGTTTTCCGGGCTGAGCGCGTACGAGGTAAGAAGAGCTGCGGAGAATCTGTGCGAAATCAACAAAAACGAGTCGCAGGCGGTTTCTCTGAGAATAGAGCTGGATCTGCGGATCGGAGCAGCGCTGACAAGGATCCAGACGCTGAAGCTGCAGGAAATATTCGAGGAAAAGCGAATAATCAGTTATGGCAGCTGCCAGATACCGACGCTTGGGTTTATTGTGGAAAGAGAAGAAGCGATTGAGGCATTCGTTCCGGAAAGCAAGTGGACGCTTGAAATCAAGGCGGACGCGCGGCCCATCCCGTCTGCAAAGAGGAGCCAGGCTGAGGACGCCAAAACAAACGGAGAAAGGAGATCTGGCGAAGAAAAGCGCAAAGATCTCGGTGTAGTGTTTGAGATCGAAGATAGCGAGAGCTGCGATAAGAATGAGGAGAAAAAGCGCGTCAGCAGCTCTTCAAAAGGCTCGGATTCGAAAAACAGCCACACTACCATCTACAAAGAAAAACAGAAGGGTAGCAGCCATGAAAAAAAGATGCTGACCTTGGAAGACATCCTTTCGCAGCCGCTAAACGAAGACATCGATGCAAATGAAGACAGAAAAGTTGTTTTTGCGTGGAGCAGAGGGTATATCTTCGAGCAGGAATACGTTCGCTTGAAATACGAGCAGATTTCAGGGCACCCGGTGGAGGTGACGAAGTACGCCAAGAAGAGCGTGCAGAAGTTCCGGCCGTATCCTCTTAGAACAGTGGAGCTCCAGAAGTTTTTTGCGAGAAAAGGAGGGGAAGTTGCGACTTCCCACGAGCTGATGCGAATAGCGGAGAGCCTCTACACGAAAGGCTACATCAGCTACCCAAGAACCGAAACAGACGCGTTTCCAGACGCGTTTAGCTACCGAGAACCGCTCGAGAACCTAAAGAGAGATCCGGTGGTTGGAGCGTACGCCGCGTCGCTGGCACCCCAGAGGCCTCCAAAAGGGAAACACAACGACCAGGCGCACTCGCCGATATACCCGATGCGAGATGGAGCGTCGCTAGTCGGAAAAGGCCGGGCGGTGTTTGAGTACATCGCAAGGAGATTTCTCGCCTGCCTGAGCAAAAACGCCGAGGGAATGGAGGAAACGGTCGAAGTCACGGTTAACAGGGAGGTGTTCACACATAAAACGGTTAAAGTGGTCGAGAAAAACTACCTGGAAGTGTACGTGTACGAGAAATGGGGCGATTCTGGGGGGCTTCTCAATCTCAAGGAGGGAGACGTGCTGAACGGGGCTGCCGCGCAGAAGGAGGGGCATACAGAGCAGCCGTCGCTGATGACAGAGGCAGAGCTAATTGGAAAAATGGACTCGAACGGAATAGGCACGGACGCAACGATACACGACCACATCCAGAAGATCAAAGACAGAAACTACATTGTGTGCGTGGATAAGAACCACTTAAAAAGCACCTGGGTGGGAAAGGGGATTATCACAGGGTACAAAAAGATCGGGCTACAAATCAGCGAGCCAGATTTGCGAAAAGCGTTTGAGATATCGCTGAAAAACGTGTGCAGCGGAGCAGAGGCGCCGGAACACATACTAAAGCGGGAGCTTGTGTTATATAAGGAGATATACGACACCTTGGAGGGCTCTTTCGCCAGCTTCAAGCAGGAAATCTTAAAAGAGAAGAGCAGCTCTGCACGTAGCGGTGGCGGTGGTGGCGGTGACGGTGGTGGATATACTGGTGGTTATAGTGGCGGCGGTTATACTGGTAGTGCTGGCAGTGCCGGTATCTTTGATAAGAGAGATAAAGCACAGGCGCAAAGACGCCCTTTGAAGGAGAACACCCGCACGCCGGAGAAGAGGAGACAGGAGAAAGCGAGGGCAAAAGTAGAATCGAGCGATAAACCGGCCACTAAGTCTACCCGGGCTCGGGCATCCCCAATCGCCGAGAAAAGCGGCGTTCCGCCAGACCAGATCAAGAAGGCACTGCGCGCGCCTCTGAGCGGCGATAAAATCAGTAGCGGTGCGCAGGATGTGGCTTGGAGGTCTGGCTTGCAGCTGGCTGCGAAAGCGCTGGCTATGCCTGGGCCTGGCCAAGAACAGGCGGGATACTTTGAAGAAAACTCGTTTCTGGCAGAGCTGCCCCCGGATGCGGTGGTGTGCGAGTGCAACATCGAGGCAAAAGAGCGGAAGGTGCTGAAGGAGGGGAAGAACAAAGGGAAGCTCTTCTACTCGTGTGCAATGCATCAGTGCGACTACTTCGTGTGGAAGGGAGACGAGGGGGCGAGAGGAAGAGTGCGCCAAACAAACCCAGCACCGCCTCCAAAAAAACAGCCGAAAATAGAGCTTGACGACGACGTAACGTGCCTCTGCGGAATGGCAAGCAAGCTGCTCGTCTCGAAAACAGAGAAGAACAAAAACAGAGAGTTCTATGTGTGTAACAAAACGTACAAAAGGTGCAACTTCTTTATGTGGAAAGACGAAGCAGGGGCTGTAGAGCCACCGGGAAAGTTCTAAACTTGCAACGGATAGAAAGTTCAGGCTGCTGAGATGAGCCAGTGTGCACTTTCTACCCGTATTAATGTGCGCTGCCGGCGCGTTTAAATGAGAGAAGAACGAGTCGGATGTACGTATTCCTAGGGGCGGAAAGCAGTTCCTCAGCAGCCTCTCTAGTGCTGCAGCAGATAAGTGGTGCTAAAATCTGTTTGCGTCCATCTCAGCGCGTGGAGCCCCTTTTCAACGCTGCAATAAATCCAAAAACGCTTGGTAGTTTTTTTCTAAAAAATACGGGAGACGTTCGGAAATCTCAGGGACACTAAAATTTGGTGCCTATTGTTGGTGTTGGCTGTGAGTGTTCCTAGAAATGTAAGAGCAGAGGTACTTTATTGAGAAGGGTTAGTGGATGGGTGGTGATGATGATGGATAGGTGGTGCTGGTGTAGACTATGACCAGCAGGAAGGGTAGACCATGCCTGGTACAGAACACACCAAGACCACCACTGCCAGCACCCCACAACTGAGCATAGTTATTTCACAAACACACCCGTTAATACTATTTCATGTATTTTGGAAGCTCCTTCAGCGCATATTGCGCGACACACGCGCTGAGAGACGCAAGAGCTGCTTTTCTTCCAAGCTCGTCTGCAGATTTGAAGAAAAAGTACGCCATGCCGTTCGGCTTGCCTCTTGTCTCCCTCACAGACCTGAAAATCCCTCTCACGCCTCCCAGCGCAGCTCCCGCGTAATATGCAGCCCCCATGTAAAAATAGACTCTTCCCCGGTCCTCCTCCCTGTACAGGCGCACAAAACTCTCTCTTGGCGCGCGCTCTACTAATTTCTCTCTATTTTTCATTTTCATTTCTTCGCATGAGAATAAATCACGCGAATCTAGCGAGAAACATCGTCTACGGCACATCTGCGGTGAAAATAGCAGACCCGGGGTCTGAAGCCACCCACAGATGGAAGGTCTACGTGCGAGGGTACGAAAACTCGGACATCAGCTATTTCATCCGCAGCGTCACTTTCAAAATCCACGAGACGTTCGCAAACCCAACGCGGTCCATCGATGCGCCGCCGTTCGAGATCGAAGAGACCGGCTGGGGAGAGTTCACCATCCAGGGCAAGATCTACTTCACAGACGTGCACGAAAAGCCCGTCCCTTTCCACGTCTCCCTCAAGCTGCACCCGGACTCCGGCAACAAGCTCATAGGAGACGTCGAGTACACAAAGGACACAGTATACAACGAAAGAATGGACACGGTGATATTCGACAGCCCGACAGAAGCAACGTACAAAATAATCAAGAACAGCACAGAGCCGGACCTGGACAGAGAAATAAAGAGGAAAATAGCAGATGAGAAGGAAAGAATATCCGCAGCAATCGACTATATCATCGAGAAGCTTGAAAATGAGCCAACAAAGTAGCGCGCAGAGTGGACACGGTGCTGGGCATGCACCGGTAGGAAGCAAGCGCAGCGCTATTTTGATATCGAGTGGGTTGGACTAGGTGGATTCATCGAATGGATTGAATAGACTGGACTAGGTAGATTTATCAAATCGATCGAGTAGGTTGGACCAAGTGAACCCATATCTCCCATTGAAGCCGCACAGCCCATATTTCCCATGAACCTATCAACAACTGACATCTACAACAGCCAAATTTAAATGGTATCTGTAAACTTCATATCAAAGAGCAACAGATGTTTGCTAAAAAGTATTCACCCGAACACCAACCATCAACACACCTGAGCACCCACCGTCAATACACTTAAATACCACACCTCCAGCACACCTGAAGACCCACTGTCAATAATATCAATAAAAATCGACTTAAGTGGCAAAGAGCTCCTCTCAACCCATAATACTAACTTACGAGTGGTGCATGCTTACTAAAGAGCGCTGCAGCTGAGCATGGGCTGTGTCTCAGACGGCCCAGCTTTTAACACGCTATCCAAATACTTGGCAGATACTCCGCTGAATATTGATTTTCGCATGTCACCAGGCAAGTGCATAGGGTGGAGGAACAACGCGAGCTGTTGAAACGGAAAAAAGCCGTCTGCGAACACAACGCCCAGGCCGATGCCAGCGATGCTCTACCAGGCCGCAGCCGGGCGTACATAACCCAATTTTTCTTTAAATTTATGGAAGTCATCACGCTTGAGGACGTGTACTACTGCCAAAAGGGCGCGCTGTCGAAGGGAACGGTGAAGATAGCAGAGTCTGGCGTTGGAATCAAGACAGAAGGCAGCCAGGGAGTCATCGCCATAAAAAGAGCAGACATCAAGGAGCTGTCAGAGCACCACGGCGTCATGCTGCATGTCCTGAAAATCACCCAGCGCGACGGAAAAGTCCACATCATCGACGGAATAAGCGTCGACACGCTTGAAACCGTCCGAGAATACGCGAAAAAGCACTACAAGCTCAACCTGTACCACAAAGAGTTCCAGCCCGACGGACACGTCCACGGCAGAGTAGAGGTGGGAAGCACCTGCGTCGAAATGAAAAGCAGAGATAAGACGGTTTTCGAAATACCCCTCGACGCGATCTCAAACGCGTACGAAAGAAGAGGAGAAGGCATCATCGACATAAAAGAAGACTACCACGGGGTAACAGAGATCAGGTTCGGATCGAAAGAAGAAAACAGCAACGTCCAAAGCGTCATAGAGCAGATAAGAATGAGCATACGAGAAGGCAGCCAGACAGAGGTGCTCTCCGTGGAGGAGGTTGCGTGTCTTCTCCCCAGGGGAAAGTCCAAGCTCACGCTTACTTCGAGAGGCATCCACGTGATTGGCAAAACGTACAGCCACCAGATCGTATTTGAAGCCATCGCAAGAATGTTCCTCCTGGAAAGAAGCCCAGAAGAAGGAGAGGGAGAGATGTTCTACCTCGTTTTAGAGCTCACCACCCCCGTTCGGCAGGGGCAGACCAGGTACCACTTCGTGAGCATTCTCCTGCCCACCGACAGAGTCGTGATAACGCCCGGAAAATACTCGAAAATCGAGTACGCGGATGAAGAAGAGGGCGCCGATGGAAGTAACAGCGATGGAGCAGGTGCCGGCGGCGCGAACAGCTACGAAGAGAACCGGAAAAGGCAAAAGCAGGAGCCAGAGAGCCCCCCACGCGAGAAGAAAAGTGCAGAGAGCAAAGAAGAGCCGGAAAACAGAAATGGAAAGAAAGAGAGCGAAGAGGCAAAAAAGGAAGACCTTCTGAAAATGAAAGAGCTGGGGGTAGAGCCGAGATACGAGGGACCCCTTGCGAACTGCCTGGTGGAGATCCTTGAGGCTCTCTCGCATGTTTCTCCGATACGCACGGGGTCTTTCGTAGGGTCTGCGGGCGGCAGGTCCCTCAAGTGCTCCACAAAGGCGAACGAAGGGTACCTGTACCCCCTGAAAAAAGGGCTCCTGTTTCTGCCGAAAATAGCGTACATCGAGTACGAGAAGATAAAAGTGGTGGAGTTCAGCAGAGTGCACCTGAGCACAAGAACCGCAAAGACGTTCGATGTGCGCGTTTCGCTGGAAGACAGAAAAGAGCACATGTTCAATGGGATACAGAAAACAGAATTCAGCGCCCTGGAGACGTACCTGACGGGGAAAGACGTGAAGTGCAGAAGCGAGGTGGTCTCCGAGGAGTGGGAGAGAGAGAAAGTCTCGGAAAACGAAGGCAGCGAGGACGAAGCAACCGCAAGCGAGGAGACAACGAGTGAAGAAACAGACGGCAGCGGAGAGAAGGACGCAGGCAGCTCAGACGAGGAGTAGAAGCTGGCAAGCGGTGGGTGGTGCAGCAGGGGGTGCGGTGGGCTGTATTGGTAGGGCCGATGGCTAGCATCACCTGCCAGTGCTGACGCGCAATGCACCCGCTCACGTCGCAACACCGTCTGCGAGTCGCGGGCACAAAAGCGCAGGGTGCTTCTCAGATATAAAATAACCCATGAGCAGTGCCGATCCATACCGGCCCGCCAAACACCGCGATAAATAAACACGGAGTGCTGCGCTAGCTCATTTTGACCCTGTGGTGCTGCGATTTAGGGCTCCTGGATGTAGGGCTTCTCAGCCGTGTGTTTCTGAAAAGTCTCCCGTACTTTTTCAAAAAAATGTAGAGATTGGTTTTATTTTTTTTCAGCACGAGCCATCGCACCAACTCCCTCAGAGTTTCCCTCCTGCGCCCATCTTGCGTCCTACTCGTTTTCAGCGCTTTCAGCCGAAACATGAGCCAGTAGGTTTCTCATGTGGTGGAATGCTTTCAAGCTATCCTCGTGGTCCTTTCTCCTCTTCTCCAGCTGCTGGACTCTTCGCCTCATGTGCTCGACCTCGTGTTCTTTTCTCGCTAGTTCCTCCTGTCTGTTCCGAATCAGCCAACCAAGATGCCGCTTCTTGTGTTTTGACTGCAGATACAGGAACTTTTTGATCGTTTCAAGCTCCTTGGCAATTTTTTCAAAATGGAAAATACTACAGGCGAACAGACACGCTTACACCAAATAAGCCTTCTGAAATCAAGATACGCGAATCTTCAGACCCAAAAAAGACTCGTGAAGGACCACGCGCGCGCCAGTGGAGCGCTCTTTCCGTTTTCTTGCACAAAGAAAGAGCTGCTTGAAAAGATCTCCCGCGAGGAGGAGTACGTCCTCAGAAGCGCAGAGCAGCTCAAAGAAAAACTCAACTTCGACTCCCCCCTTGGAAAGACCCCTTCATCTCCAGAAATCTCCTCTATCTTCCTTCCTCCCCACTATTAGCCATTATATGCTACGTGGATGCAAAAAACCGCCCCTCCGCATCTGGAAAAACCTGATTACAGACATAAATAAATACACAGACAAATATTTATCAAAATTAAAATGGGACAAGGCGAATTGGACTTTCCAAAGCAGCAAGAACGGGTACTCGTAATAAACAACGTAGAGAACATCAGCAGAAGCATCAGCGTCAAAGAAACACCACACGGAGTCCTCGTAAAAGAAGTCATCGTCGTGCAGACAGCCGGAGAGTCGAAAGTTATTCTCAATAGCCTAATGGCTCTCGGGATCATTTTTGTTGGAATGCAGATCGTGTCGTTTTTTTGGAAGAAGTTGCACAGAGACTCGTTCTACTCGGTCAGCGGGGGCGTGCTTCTCTTCTTTCCTCTCGCCACCGCGGTTTTATCGCGCTCTTGGCGGTTTGTTTGCTTCTGGCTCATTTTCTGCCCGATCTACGGCATGTTTGTCGCGCAGGTGGTGCTCCAAAGACGCCCCGGGCTGATCACAACGAACATATACAGAAGGTACAGGAGAATATTCCAGGCCAGCACGGCGCTCTCATTTATCGGGTACGTTTTAGTAGCGTACGGGTTTTTCAAGAGAGACAGGGAGAGCTATGTTAGAGGAATATTTCTCCTAACATACGTGATGTATTTTACCCTTATTATTCGGACAGGGTTCAGCTTTATCAGGTACAAGTCGGGAGCGTCGATGATTCCGGTAAACATCGGACACAAGAAGAACGGGTGCCCAATGTGCGGCGAGGAGATAGAAGAGAAAAAGCGGGCGGTGCTGGAGTGCCAGGAGAGCTTCCATCTCGAGTGCCTCAAGAACTGGAAGATCTTTGGAAAAAAGAACACGTGTCCGTCGTGCAGGAAGCTCGTGGATCTGGAGCACGTGGAAATGAACCTCTGGGAGAAAAACGAGCACGTGTTCACGCAGGTGCTGGACTTCGCGGACAATTTGATACTGACGTACGCGGTGACGCAGGGCGCAATGTTTTTGTTTGATTTTTGAAATGGCAAAAAAGCTCCTCCACGGGGAATCGAACCCCGGTCCCCTGCGTGACAAGCAGAGATGATAACCACTACACTATAGAGGATACAGCCGAGCAGAGCGAGTGGAGCTGTATTGAGTTCTGCGCCGGAAAGAATAAAAGCAAGAATTTATTATTTTTATGGGCAGCGTAGAGAAACTGTTCAAAGCGATAAGAGACTCGCCGGGAAAAGGGGCGAAAAGGTACATTGCGCACGAGATAGTGGGGCAGTATTGCGGCGTGCAGGGGCTGCTCGGGGCCCTTCTGACGGAGGCGTTCTTTCTATCGGAGAGCGCGTCCTGGGAAGACAGGCTCGCTGCGTCCCTGGTGGTCGAGGAGATGGCAAGGCTCGGCACCATTCCAAGCGGGTTTTTTGAAGAGGAGCAGCAGTTCGAATTCGACTTGGAAAAGGTGATGCGCGGCAGGAAGTACTTAGCATCGTACTACACAGATACGCCCGAAGACGCGGAGGCGGGAGGCAGCAAAGAGAAAGAGTTTCTGGACTTAGAAGATCCCAACGTGGTTCTGAGACTGAGCAACATTAAGCTGCCGGGAGGCGCGAAGAAAAGGCAGAAGGAAAAAGAGAAAAAACAGAAAGAGCCTGCGCAGGTGGAGGAGAAGCGGGAAGTGGACAGCGCAGAGACGCTTTGCGCGCTGCTGGTGGAGAATCTCGGGTCCTACGTGTGGGAAAGGCGGCACGGCGCGTCGCAAATGGTGCTTGGGCTGCTCCGAGGAATGAAAAGAAGAGAAGCCGCTGTACTAACGGTGAAAACGGTGTCGAAGCACTCTTTTCTGCGCGCTCTGCTGACTACGCTCGTAATGGACAGGTTTAACGACTACGAGATGGACGCAGCGGTGTCTCCCGTGAGAGAGTGCGTTGCAAGGGCGCTGAAAGAGATGCTGTCGTTCATATCGAGCAAAGAGGTGCAGAAGATCGTGCGAATTCTTGTGGGGCTTGGGAAATTCGACGACTGGCAGCTGAGATACAGCGGGATGGTGGGAATAAAGCACGTCGTGTCGGAGCTAGACCCGAAAAGAGCGGGCGAGATCTTCAGAAACATAGCGGACGTGTGCGTGTCCCTTCTAAACGACATCGACGAAGAGGTCAAAGGGGTTGCAGCGCAAATTCTGGCAAGTATGATAGATAGGATATGCGCTGGTGAATCAGGCAGAGGTAATGAAGCAGGTAGAGGTGATGAAACACGCAGGGATGGTGAGGCGGGTGGTTTGGGAAAAACAGAAAACGCGCATAGCGGAAGTGAAACGGAAAGGAGAGAGCGCATAGAGGCGTTTATGAACATAGAAGAGCTGGTAGACCTGTGCTGGGAGAGCCTGGAAGAGGAGGAGGAGCTGGCGATCGCCAAGGCAAAGATCATGAATCTAATGGAAAAGATACAGAAGTCCGGGTTTAATCTTGGAGATATCGATAAGCGGAGGTACAAGTCGGTGCTGCTGCTTTTGAGAAGCCCAATAGACACGGTCAGAGCCTCTGTGCTATCTCTGCTCAGAGAGATGCAGCCTGTTTTGATAACCGACGCGGTGTCCTCTCTGCTGTTCAGTCTTATGATGGAAGAGGAGGAGAGCGTGCAGAACGCAACGGCAGAAGTGCTGAAGAAAATCGTGCGGGAGGCGTATCCGAAGACAAATGAGCAGGGAGCTGCGAAGAGGGAAAAGATAGTGAGGGCGTTTTTGCACGTCTCCTGCATGCCGTACTACATCGGATCTTCGCTGCAAGGGCTTGGATCGCTCGTGGTGATAGGAGAGACGGACGTGTGCGTGACAGACGAGGGGTGTAAGTCTGCCGGGGAGGAAAGGGTTCTGCGGGGACGTGCGAAGGTGTTTGAGACAATTTGCGACATCGAGAGCTTTTCTCCGTACGTGCAGAGGTTCTTCAGGCGCAGCGGGTCCTCAGCAAGTCTCCCGTACTTTATCCTGTTCAAGGGAGCTGCATCGCTCTACATGTCGAGCCACGCGGTACAGGAGAGCAAAGACCACGCGGTAGCACTTAGGAAAGAACTGCTAGAAAACGAAGGATCTGCAGAGGAGAACGCAAACGAGCTGAACAGAGGCGGATACAACCTGGCAAGGGTTGCAGATGGCGTCGGGAAAGAGGAAGACTACGCATCTCTCATGTTTCTGTTTGGAACATCGACGCCTCGGGCTATTCTCAGGGCCGTATCGAGATGCGTAAAGCTGCATGTGGAAGCGTTTGAGCCGCTGTTGAAAATCGCATCCGAGTGCGTTATCGAAATTGGAAGAGCTGCTGAGGATGTTCGGGAGGAGAGAGAAGACGCGGCGGTGGAAGAGACGGTGAAAAGACAGAAGCTCTCGCTGGAGAACGCGGAGGGCGAGGAAGAGACGCCGAAGGTGCTGGTTTTATTCGAAGAGCTTGGGGATCTGTTCGTAAAAACGGATACGTTCGAGAAGTTGGAGCGCAGAAAGAGCGAATGCGTTGAGTTTCTTCGGAGTACCGTTGGATTTTTCCAGAACTTCGAAAAACTCGTTGGTGTATTCGAGCAGAGCGTTGAGGACAAAGCGGCAGAGGTTGTGTCGTATTTCATTGCGCGTAGCAGGTCTTTGAACGAGAAATTCATCTTGTCAGCGATAGAGAGGGTGGAGAGAACGAGAGAGACCCCGGACGAAGACCACGCGGGGCTGTTTTCCTTTCTTGGAAAGGTTCTTCCCTTTTCGTCTCCGGAGCTTCTCGTGGTTCTTGCGTTCCCGCTTGTTGACGCGATGAACACCGCGTTCTCCGTACCGGGAACAAGAGAAAAGGCGTCGCAGGCGTTCTCCGCAGTGGTGCCGTCGATGTACCTAAGGGGAAAGCTCGAGTGCGAAAGCGCAGACCTCGAAAACGCGATAATCAGAAGCAGAGAAAGAGTCAACGGGCTCCAGACACACGAAAAGATGGAAAAGATCAGCATGAACGTGTCTCTCAGAGAGTACCAGAAGAAAGGGATCGAGTGGATGCGGTTCCTCAAGAAGTGCGGGCTCTCCGGAATGCTGTGCGATGACATGGGGCTTGGAAAAACAGTGCAGGTCCTGGCGTTTCTTGCCGGCGAACAGGAGGCTGCGAGGCGCGGAGGCGCCAGCGGCGGGAACGAGGAGATAAGCAGAGAGGCGGTAGAACACGGGATAGATACGGAAAAAGAGGCGAAGGAACGAAAGAACGTGCGAATGATGGACGCGAGAACGCCGGACATGCTCAAAACCCGCGGACACCGCACAGGAAAAGAGGAGGGCGCGGAGAACGTTGCAGAAGCGCCGGAGAAAGAAGAGCCGAGAGGCGGAGCGCGTTCTGAGAACGGAACAGATTTACGAGACGAAACAGGCTCAGGCGAAACATCGGCGCAGGCGTCTCCGAGAAAGTCTTCCGTACTTTTTCATTTTTCGGTACTGGTGCTTTGCCCGTCTGCGCTGACTGGGCACTGGCACGCGGAGGTTGCAACGAACTTCCCTACGCTTACGACGTGCTCAATTAAGGAGTTCAAAGGGGAGGGGATATGCGTCTCCTCCTACGACAAGTTCCGGACGAATGTTGCGCAGTTCCAGGCGTTCTCGTGGTCGCATCTCGTGCTGGACGAAGGACACATCATCAAAAACGCGAGCACCCTTCTGCATTCGCGCGTAAAAAGCCTGAGCACGCAGCACAGGATCCTTCTGAGCGGAACGCCTATTCAGAACTCGGTGTCGGAGCTCTGGGCTCTTTTCGACCTGCTTATGCCGGGGTATCTTGGCACAGAAAAAGAGTTCGCAAAAAAGTACCTTCGGCCGATTCTGAAGGGAAGGGACGGGAAGGGCACGACAAGAGAGGCAGAAGCTGCAAAAGAAAAACTCGAGGAGCTGCACCGCGTCGTTCTTCCGTTCATGCTTCGGAGGATGAAAGAGGCGGTTCTCGCAGATCTGCCGCCAAAAGTCATCAAGGACGTGTATGTGAGCATGGAAGGCGTACAGAAGAAGATTTACGAAACGCTGCGAGAAGAAGGAGACACGCCGAGGGAGTACGGGGAGGTTAGTTCAAGCTCGAAAAGCTTCCACTATCTCTCGCTGCTTATCAAAACAGCGTCGCACCCTGCGGGTCTCAGTCTGGCAGACCTTGCGCGCGTTTCTGTAACGGCAAAAGAGGCGAAAGAGGCAACCTCCGGAAAAATCAGCGCGCTGCTCGATCTTCTCCGCATCATGGTGCAGACCAGCAAGATCCTCGTTTTCTGCCAGTACAAAAGCACGGTAGATATCGTGTCGAAGTGTGTTGGAGACGCGTTTCCAGAAATGAGATGGTGCAGGCTCGACGGGACGGTGAAAGGGGAGGAGAGAGCAGCGCTGGCAAAGAGATTCAACTCGGATCCGGAGCTAGCGGTGATGTACTTGACAACGCACGCGGGCGGGCTGGGACTGAATCTGACAGGCGCCGACGTGGTGATCTTCTTCGAGCACGACTGGAACCCGATGATGGACCTGCAGGCGATGGACCGCGCGCACAGGCTTGGACAGAAGAAGTCGGTGAGCGTGTTCCGTCTTATCACGAAAGACACGATCGAGGAGAGCATCATGTCGCTGCAGAGATTCAAAAAGTACGTTGCAGGGACCGTGGTGAACCAGCAGAACGTCGAGATCGAAACGATGGACACAGCAAACGTGCTCGAGAGAATGGCAAACGGAAAGACGCCGGAGACAAAAAGACCAGCCAAAGAAGAGGAGTACGAAGATCTGATTTAATAGCCGAGCGGATGTCCAGCGCGGTTGTTTGTGGTTGTTTGCGGTTTTTTGCGTTGTGTGGCACGTAATTCATTGCGATATCTTGCCAGATTAGCTCGTATCCAAATAAGGCAATTTTCAACGTACAAAAATGCGGCAGGCGTATTGAGATTGCGGAGAGGTCTTGTCACAGTATACCTGCTGCCCCAGGATGTTTACCACTCTGCTATATTCGCCACACCGCTACGTTCTCCGCACCAGTACATAATTCTATTAAACAGAGCCAAACAAGATAAGACTCTGCACGCCAAACTAGCAAAATCTGTAGGACATACAATAAATCACCAACAGATAAAAACTAACGCATTTCCAGGGTATTTCGGCAGCGTGTTAAGAAAGATGCAAAGATGCGTGGACCAAGCTGTGAACCGTCGCGCGCAACAGTACCAGGCCGCCTCCTCTAATCTACAACCGCTTTCTGAGATGTTTTCGAGAAAACTACCGCCATCTTGACACTTATCGCACCAGCGAGCACTCCCCGCGCTCTCTGTATTTTGCCAATATCCCGCCTCTTCTGGCCCTTGGCAAAAGGTCTCTTCGAATATTCGGCGCGTACAAACATTGCAATTCATATATCATGCAGAACAGGACCATGATCGCTCTCCGGCCCTATTATTATCGATTTGTTTGTAAACAATGAGAAGGTTCGTGTTCTCGAGAGAGCACCCGCTCATCTCAAGCGAGGACTTTCTTCAGAAGTGTACGTTGCGTACAAAAACCTCTTTACCGCTTGAGTACGAGAAAATCTTCCGGGACACAAAGGACTATTCCCAAAGGTTTTCGCTGCCAGAGCCGCCAAAGGAGACAGCGCCGAGTAAAAAGCTGTTTCCTATCAGAACCACGCGGGTAAAAGGGCTAGCAGACGACTTCTACAGCAGCCTGCTCGACTGGCAGGGGCAGAACATCGTTTTTGCGCTCGACGAAAGAGTTTTTGTCCAGAACTTTCTGACCGGGAGAACTTCGCTGGTGGCGAGGCTCAACAGCACGTACATCACCTCCGTTAAGATCTGTCCCGTTTCGAACGTGATAGGCGTTGGGACGTGTACCGGGGACGCGGCGCTGATCGACATGGAGGGAAAGATACTTGCGAAAAAGCACCTCCACAAGTCGAGAATAGGCGTTCTAGAGTGGAATGAGAAGCAGATGCTCACGGGAAGCAGAGACAGATCTATCAAGTACATGGACCCAAGATCCTCGGAAGATACTCGTTCTATTATAGTGCACACGCAGGAAGTGTGCGGTCTGGCGTTCTCGCCGTGCAAAGGGTATCTCGCGACGGGGGGAAACGACAACAAAGTGTTCATTGTTGACGAGAGGGCCCACGGGCTTGTGCTGCACGCGATTTCATCGCACAAGGCGGCTGTGAAGGCGATCGGGTGGTGTCCGGAGCGATCGGACGTGCTTGCAACAGGGGGAGGGACAGCGGACAGGACCGTGAAGACGTGGAAGGTGTCTGGAAGCGTCGAGAAGCTGATAGACTCTGTGGACTACGGGTCGCAGGTGTGCAATCTGCGGTGGACGCGGAGGAACGAGCTTATCACAACGCACGGGTACTCTCAGAACGACGTGAGGATCCTGAATTTGGGAACGCACAAGAACACGAAAGTGTTCGAGGGGCACAAGAACAGAGTGATCCACTTTGGGATGAGCACGGATGAGGAGTACTTTGCAACGGGGTCCGGAGACGAGACGCTTTGTATTTGGAGAGCTAGGGAGAACGATCTCACAAACTTTCTGATTAGATAAATCGTAGAGGTGTTTTTAAGTGTGTTGACTATGGGTGTTTGTGAATAGTTTTAATAAATATCTTTTAGTCGTTGATAGAGGTTTACACAAGTATCTCTGTAGGCTGGAGGGGTAGAGTGGTATGTTATTGTGCTAGGGTGTGGTGGGGTGGTATGGTATATTTTGTGAGTATAAACAGTTAAAATTTTTCGATAAATGATCAATTCTTGCAATAAATGGCGAATTCTTACGTATTTTTACAACGGGAAAAACTTTTCACCTGAATTTCCTAAAACGGAAATCTTATTTAGAATAAAAAATTTTATACTGAATGGAAAATAACGGAATTATGGAAGCCGCGAAAATAGCAGAGCAGGAGAAAAACGCAATGAAACATAGGGTACGAAAGGCACACGACACTATTCGAGAAATCGAGAAGGTGCTGAAGAAGATAAGGGACAGAGAAAAAAGAAGAGACTTTTCAAAAAACAGCCCGGAGGTAGAAAAGCTCTCCAAATCAGTGGAAGAGAAGATGGAGCAGCTGCAGAACGTAGAGTCGAGAGAGCAGCTGGGGCAAATAGAAGACAGAATAAGAATTTTATGGGCGGAGATGGCCGTGGCGGGCATATCGCTAATAGACAACGAACTGAAGGCAATAGAGCAGCTCGGGATGTCTACAAAAAACACAGCAAACTCCGATTTACACCTGATCAAAGAAATTATAAATGAAAAAAAAGCGGCCTCATCAGCTCGGCGCTTCGAAGAAAAAAAGAAAACGTTCTCAGATACCAGGAACGAAATAGGACAAGCGCTTGACAAGATGAAAAACGCAAAAGACGTTCTTGAAAGCGCGTTGAAAGACGCAAGGGAGGATGTGGATGGGTGGATGAAATATGAGAAGGAAGCTATGAATAAAAGCCCGAAAAATAACCCCCTCAGGGATGTGAACCAAAACATAGTCAGCCTACTGGCGAAAATAAAAACAGCGATCAACTATGGCAAAGCCGCAGAAGAAGAGAAGGAAAAGGCAGAAAAGCTCCTAGCGAAGCTAGAGGAAGAGACATGCGACGGAGAAGAGCCTAAAAAGCACAGGCAAAGCTTTTCTATTCTGCTTGGCAATCCGCTCAAAGAGCTCCAAAAAGCAAGCCTCGCACTGGTATCTGACGAAAAATACAAGCAAGAGTTCGAAAATATGATGGCAAGAATGGATCAAATATTAAGCCAGAGCGAAAACGACGCGGAAGAAAAGAAACAGAAGGAGCTGATGTCGGTTTGCGAAGATCTGCTGGAGCTGTCGCTGTGGGGGGTGAAGTCTTATCTAGGAAAGGTCGAAGAATTGCTGAAAAAAGCAGCCCTGAACAACTCAGAGGTGCAGAAGCTAGAAAAAACAGCAAGGAGCGTTGCAGAGAAGGCGACCGAACTAAGCTACGAGGATATAATGAAGCAACAAACGCAGATAAAGGAGAGCCTGAAGAGTCTCAGAAAACTGTTTAAAAAGGCGTACAATAATATGTTATCGGTCAATGGAGCCTTCACTGAGTACCAAGAAAGAAGAAAAGTGATAGGAAATATTATGGAGAAAAAAAAGAGTGGAGACCGCACATTCGAGGGAAGAATAGCGCTCGTCAGGGATCTGCTGGTATCAATTGACAACCTGGTGGGCCAGGGGATGTTTGCGAAGAGGTTCAACGAGATTGCGCGTAGGGCAAGAAAAAGCGCAGAGAGTGTACTAGATGATCTGCGCGCTGAAGCAAGAAACCTAGATAGAGAGAGGAAGTATAACGAAAAAGTCTTGAAGATGGTGCTAGAAATGGATGAAAAAGAGATTTTTGGGGAACAGCTGTATGAGCAGCTCAATTCGTCAAGGATGCAGGAAGGGCCTGCGCACCTGCCTGCAGAGACGCTCAAATACGTCCCGCTAGAAGAGCCGCTGGAGCAAACAGAGCCCCAGGCAGAAGCGCAAGAAGTATCGGAGCAGAGGGAAAGCGGCGAGGAAAAGAGCGATCTTAAACAGACGGAACAGACGGAGCCAGAGGCGCCAATAGAAGATAGGAAGGGAGAAATAGAAGTTAGGGAAGAAGAAATAGAAGATAAGGAAGAAGAGGGCGTGCAAACACCAAATACCACTGAAGTATGCATAGTTGTGAACGAAAACCAAATTGATGTCACTGAAGAGCTGGCGGAAGAGCTAGCGTCTACAATGCTTAACCCGCCGCCGGCAACAGAGCCGGACGTGCTCCAGCTTCTGGTCTTTTTGCAGTCCTTTTTCTGGCCTGTTTTTCCGCTTGTGCTGTTTTTCGCGATACAGGCAGCTGCATCGTGCTTCCCTGAACTAGAAGAGCGCCAGGTTCTCGCAATGTTCTCTCCGGCTGCTGTGTTTTTTGCGGCAATCATGAGGCACCTAATGGCGTCGATGGACAGATCCAGGTATCTCAAACACAAAATGGTGATTTTCAACATAGCTCACGTGCTGCTGGTCAAGGCGCTTGTGGACGCCAGCTATATCAGCACGCTTTCCATAGCAGACAGGCTGCACGTGGCTTGCTACATAGCCGTTTCCATCAACTGGACGGCTGCGCTCTGCAGAAGATTGGAGCAAACGAGGGGGGAAAGCTTCCATATGCAGAGGATTGAAAGCAAAATAACGCTATTCTGCAGAGCTCTCGCATTTTTCAGTGTTACGGTAGGCGCGCTCTTCTTCTTGCAGAGCTACAGCCAACAGGATCCCGCGGAGCTCTACGTCCCGATGAAATACGCTGCTCTTGCGGCCTTGCACCTCTTCATGGGAGAGATCGGGAAGCTGGAGAGAAGCACCAGAGGAGCGAAGCTCTCTGTCTACGGATATGGCCTCCTCTTGCTGCTTGCCGCCCTGCTTGTCTGCGCTTTCTCGTTAAAGTTCTACATGTGCGTGGTGAAGATCGCTGAAGAGAAGAGAATGAGTGAGGATAGGGGCTGGTCATGAGGTGTGTAGGTGGATGGTCGTGAGGTGTTTAAGTGGATGCACGTGAGGTGTTTAATTGGATGGTCGTGAGGTGTTTAAGTGAACAATTTTTGTGAGTGCAGGGGTATCTCCTCAGCTTTAGTAGACCAAGACTAGCACGATCACCAACAATAAATCTCTTTTACTCTTTGATAGGAGTCTACAGGCGTATCTTTATCCTGTATCTTTACCATGCGAGCTGACTATCAAGACTCTTTGGGCCCTACCGAAGCCCGGGCGAAACCATACAAGACAGAAAAAAAATGCGTCCGTAGTTTTTTTCTTAAAAGTACCAAACGTTTTTGGAATAATTTTTTGTAAGCGATAGTCCGGCCGGTTTATTAACAGTGCAGACCTCATGTAGGAATTCATCTTTTATTAAAAAATTCTAGCTATATATAATCATACCTCATCTCAAAGACTAAAAGGTATTTATTAAACATTATCCACTTAAATACCGCATTGTCTACAAACATTTTATACCGGCTCCTAGGAGCGTTGCGTTAAGGCGTTAAAAGCTTCTCAGCAGTTGCAGGAGCTATTGGTGCGGCTCTAACATACACGGAGCAATCCGCCCGCTGCCGCTCAAACAGCTACTCTTCTTCATAAATCGCCACCTCCTGCGCGATAAACAGACTCTGCAGCTCTGCGGCCTCCCTTGGCTGCGACAGGTACGCGTCGATCTTCTCCATCCACACCTGGGGCGCAAACGGCGCAGTGAGAAGGCTTCTTGTGTGCTCGATCTTTATCTGCCGTGTCAGCAGAGGAATCAGCCCCGAGTCCAGCACAAACTGTCCCCTTCTGACGTTCTTGCACGAGGAAAGCCGGATCCTGATCTTCCCGCTCTCTATGATCAGAACAAAGTCCTCGAGCGAGCACCCAGACACCGTGTACCCTTTTTTCTGCAGTGCCTCTCCCACGTGGAGCGTCTCTTTCAGGTAGTGCGCCCCAAGCACTTCCGAAAAACATCTCTGTTTTATCTCCATCAAAAATATCGCCTTTTTTAGAGACCCCATTTCCAAATAAGGAGAAAGAGAAATAATTTTATCGGAGTACTCAGAAAACACCTCCGGCCCTATAAAAAGCCCGCTTTCCTTCAGCTCTCTCTGCACCCCCTGTTCCATCCTGCTCTCCTCTGTGTTCTCCCTGTGTCTCAGCACGTAGTCTTTCGCGTTCAGAGTCACGTTCCCGTCCCCCAGACTCGCTATCCTTGTGGCAACCAGCGTGCTGCCTCCAAGCACCTTCTTCGCAATATACAGCACCCCTTCGATCTCGAGCTTGTCTCCCGCGCCCGGATTCCCAAACACGCCGCCGCGGCTTTCTTTCGCGCCCTCTTTTCTCCTTCTTTTCTGGTTTGGCTTGTCAACCGCATCTGGAATGTTCTCCGTCGCCTCCTCGCCCTCCAAACACTTCACCTCCTCGTGCACAGGATGCGTGTCCGGCCGGTGCACGTCTTTCAGGCTCCCAAAAAGAATCGACACCTCGTTCAGCCCCTTTTCCGTCTCCTCTTCGATTATCTTCTGCTTTTCCGTCACGTACTGGAATATTCTGTACTCCAGAAACGTGATCTCTTTCCTATCGCCAACCATAAGCCTTTCCCTGCTATGCGCAAGCTTTCTGTTTTTCACCCACTCTTTTCCAAGCAGGAATATCTTCGCAGGCTTCTCCAGCGCGTGCGCATAGTCCGCCTCAATCTCCTCGGTCTTCTCCTCCAGCTCCTCTACGGGGTGCGCCCTTGCCTTGAGCCCCTCGTCAAGAACGCTCTGCGCGCAGACCCTGCACCCCTTTTCGGTGAAATGCTCAAACAGCCGAAGATAGATCCACGAGTGCAGAGCCCCGACGCCTTTCATCCGCATCAGAAACAGCACCGCAGCGTCTCTTTCTCTGCTGTACAGCCTTTTCCACAGAGACACGTACCACGGGTTGTTGAGGAAGTACGGAACATCGAGGTACAGAAGAATGGCTCTTTCGAGATGCTTCTCCTGTACGGTGTCGTTCTCGACTATGTCCATAAACAAAAATTGCAAACGGTTCTATTTCTTTATTGACTTTCCTACTCTTTTCCCTGCAAAATCGCCTCTTCTTTTGTGAGAAACCGGCCAGAGGGCGCGCGCGGCCTCTTCATCGCGTGCTTGTGCCTGCTTTCGTGCTGGTACGAGACGTCTTTCTTCTTTTCCAGCGAGTCGAGAAAGTCTCTCCGCTCTTTTCTTCTTTTGATGTACGGGTACTGGTTCGCGTTGACATAGACCGCCTGCTCTTCGTTTGGCGCGTATTCGAACTCGTATTCCTTGTACTCTGGGCGCACAACCGCGTCTTCTGGCGTTTTGTACGCTGCGAACTGTCTGTACTGGTCGAGCTGTTTGTACCCGGGGTGCTTGTATGCGGGCTGCTGGCTGTACGGGTCGAGCGCGGTCTGGTACTGCGCAGGCGCTGATTTGTACGCGTCCAGGGGCGCTGTGTAGCGCGGGTACTCCATGTACTCGGGGGCTCTGTTGAACGAGGATCTGAAGATCTCGAGGTGCGGCTTTTTCTGGTTGGTGTCTATTTCTGTCTGCTCCGGGTAGCTGTTGAGCAGAAGCATGCTTTCCTCCATTGGGGTTGCGTAGCTTGGCTCGCTTGTCATGCTGAACTGGAAGTCTTCCGCAAAAGGCTTTGGCCGCTCCTTGTAGGTGTACCCGTACGCGGGGAGATCCGAGATATTGAAGGAGTCGAGGGGCCTGGTGTGTTTTTCCTGTTCCTCTCTGTTACTTTTCATAGGTGGCAAGGGCGCCCGGTATATAAATGCTTGGTTGGAACAGCAACCAAACAGAAACAGTATCAGACAGTTTTCGCGCGAACCAATCAGAACGCGGCGGAAAACGCTTTTGCAGCAGGATCTCTTTGAAAGCCCGATGTCGCGCTGAGGAACAGCGGCGGAGATGGGACATTGCCACGCAGAGTGTTGCGAAAGAAAAGAGGCAAGTCCGGGCCTTATTTCAGATATGCGGTGGATCGGCATCTGACTATCGGTCATAGTGTTAGATTGGCCGGGCGTTCTAATGGGGGTTTCAGGACATAGCTTGCGACGGCGGATTAGCACGTGACGCACCGGCATATTGCTGCCAGCCATGCAAGCAGGTACCTGCACTCCAAAATATCCGTATAAATATACGGCGCCAGGCATATCTGTGCTTTTTCAAAGACAACTTGTCACTTCTATGTGCTCTTCGCATCAGTATTCTGGATCAGGGGAAGTTCGCGGTATCAGAGGACGAATTGGGGAGAAGCTTCTCTTTCTGCAGCCTGTTCTAAAGATGTTCAAAGACCAGACTATTCTCGGCAAGGGGTACACAATTAGAGGGGAGAATCAGAAAGCCTACAAACCATTTTGAGATATCGCAGATAATTAATTGCAATGGTAAGCAACCCCCGATTAATATATCAGTTGCAAAGTATAAAAGCGAAGAGAATACAATATTCATGGTACATCAAGATAACAGAGACAAAAACACAAAAGCAACGCTGGCTAGACAGCTCGCCATACTGCCTCTGCTGCTAGTAGGTGTGCGCAGCAGTGACAATGATTCTAGCAACACACCTGCTTCTGAAGAAAACAGTAATCCTATCAAGCTACAATCACCGGCACCCGGAAACTTCGACAGATCAGGGAAAGAAGACATGAGTTATGCAGACGCTCTTAAGGGTTACAAGACGCCGGTGCAATCTCCAGACAATGATGCTGGTACACTTGAAAATGAACCGCAAACTTTTGAGGGCAATGTTAATCCTGGTAAATATTACGAACCCGTTATAGTGAGCGAACAGGATACTCCCAAGAATCCCTTGCTGCAATCTCAAACCCCCAATCATCACATAAATAGCGAGGTATAATGGGTGTTAAGATGGTAGGGTGATATATTGACTAGTATTACATATCTCCAAATATATCACCCAAAGTACCCACCCAGAGCATCGCATCGAATACTCTACAAAATGAAAATACCACACATTTATTGGGATACAATGGTACCATATCTTAACAAACCATGAGGCACCAGCACTTAGTATGAAGGTACCATATAAACGCTCCACAGCCAACAGCCAGTGCGTAGCAATGACGAAAAACATACGCCATACGCAATACACGCCCCATTTACAACACCTGCTACCGCGCTTCTTTCAAATCTACGCTTCTATTTTGTTTTGTGGAATGGCGACGACCTGATGCTGTAGAACCTCTTCGGCGCATGCCTTTTCGACTGCCATATTCTGCTGAGAACCAAGCACCCCCTGGCTTCCTCTTCTCCCCTTCCCACCGCGCCCGATATTTCCTGCATCACCTCGGACAGCTCCTTCACGCTTGCCATAAACTGCGGGATGTTCTCGTGGATGTACATCAGCATCTTGGCCGGTGCCTTTCTCAGCAGGTCAAACACCTCTTCCGGCACGCCTGCTGTTTTCCGATAGAGAATCTTGCCAACGACGTGGTAGAACGACGCCGGGTCCTCCCCCAGAAACTCGCGTCTCATCCTGTCCTCCACCTTTTCCGAAGACCTCGCCAAAATAGAAGCCCGGTGCATGTTCAGCTTCGACTTTCTCAGCGCAAACACCTCCATGATCTCTTTCTGGCTTGGCTTTCGCACCTGCACGTGCACGCACCCCTCTACTTTCCTATATAGATACGGCGACTCCGTTTCAAACACGATTCCCCGGTAGCTTCCTGCGCCTTCCCCTATTTCCGACGTTCTGAACAGGTACACCAGCGCGCTGCTAAGCCTTCTTTCCTTGTACTCCTCCACGCGGTCTATCTCCACCAGCTCCAGCCCGAGGTCTCTGCACGCCTCTCTAAGACAGTGCGTTTTCCCGCTCCCCAGAGGCCCCGAAACAACCACCGGCCGTTCAAAAACCTGTTTAAGCGCCTCCCTCATCCGCCTCCTCTTCTCCTCCCCTCCCATAAAAATAACAAAAAGATAAGCTTCTTCTGTTTTAAGCCCTGCTTTTTCCTTTTGCAATGGACAGTGTGATCGAAGGCAAGGTAAGCACGTGCGCCATACGAAACGACCCTCCCTCGAAGGAGACCCTTTTTGGCGCGGTTCAGTCGGAAGAGGAGTGCCTGAAAATAATCGACATGCGTAGGGCAGGCGTTCTTCCAATGGTGCTCTCGAGGCTCACCGAAGAAGAGCGCAAAATCATCAGACCTGGAAGCATTTTCGTGTACGAAGAAGAGGAGAGCGGCATCTCCAGATGGACCGACGGAAGGCCCTGGACGTCCTCGAAGGTTCACGGCAGCTGTCTTATCTACCACGAGATATTTCCGGTGCCTTCTGAAGACCATATCAGCGCGCGCGCGCCAAAAACCGTTGAGGAGATAATGAAGCTAGGAAAAGAGGCGATTTCCAACGAGCTTCCGCTGGCACCCGAGAAAGCCAGAAGAAAAGACAGCCTGATAAAGCTCGCAGCATCTGTTTCGTACCAGGCGCAAAACTTCCACCTCATATCGTACTCGAACAAGCTGTTTTCCAGAGACCACTCCCGCTCCTACATCTGGAACATGGTGGGCGCGTGGGAGATCCCCTACAACTTCGAGCTGAAAATGAGCTACAGGAGAAAAAGGCCTTCGCTATCGCAGAGCGCCCAAACGCGCCTTGTAAGAAAGCCGAGAAAAGCTCAAGAACAGAAGTCGCACTCGTACCCTTCTATTCGTGCCCAGGAAGAGTTGAGCAGCTAATGGATGCTTTCTACGATGGCTTTGAGCCTGACTGGTTTAGCAGAGATTATGTTCACTATTTCTTCTAGTAGCAGCGGGACGCAGTTGGGTAGATGATGCGGTGGCTCACAGGGTGCATGTCTCACGGTATTCTGGTTGATAATATGTCTCAATATCTCTCATAGGTTGCATGGTTGATGGTATGTCTCAAGGTATTCTGGTTGATGGTATGGCTCAATACCTCTCATAGGTTGCATGTCTCAACATCTTCTCATAGTATGGTTACCACTGCCATTCATCGCCGCACCACGGTACCGCTACCATGCCACAGCCACGGTCACTGCAACCTTATAATCACCATAATCATACCAAAAACACCTACTCCACCTACCCACCACCTACTCCATCTACTCACTACCTACCCCCCTACCCTAACCATCCTACACCACCATTAAATCCGATCTCTATGTAGTTCGAACAGCTTGTGCATTCCACAAAATCTCCAACTCTTTCTGTTTCTCTGAAGACGTCGCCGCATCTGCAAGGCACTTTTTTTTTTAGCTCTTCTTCTGTGACTAGCATGTAGGGAATAGAGCACCGCGATGCGTCGAGGCTTTTCAGCGCTTCCGAATACGCCTTCGATATTTTGACGAACTCCGCCGAGGTGTCCTTCCCTGTCGCGTCTGGATGCACGCTCCGCGCCTGTTTTCTGTACGCTTCTGCTATTTCTTTCCGGTTAGCGCTTCTTTTCACTTTTAGAACTGAGTACGCGTCTTCTTGGTGCATTTTCTCTTGTAAATTTTGTTTCGGTGCCATGGTGATACGCGCAGCTGATGGCTCGATGTGAAACAGTGTCAGAGAGCAGGGGATATAAGAAAACGGAAGGAAAAACACATGAAGATATTTCTTGTGGTGTGTGTGCTGCTTGCGCACGTCTTTGCATACGTTGAAACGGAGCAGAGGGAGGTGCATACGAACAGCCCAGGGCATCTCAGGACGTTCTTCTTCCTAAGGAGGCTAACGCCGGCGCACCGGGCTACCGAGCACCTGACTCCTTTTGGCGCGCACAGGAGAATGGAAGGAGAAGAGAAAATGTCGCCATTCCGCTCAGTTCTTGTAATCAGGAGAAGGCCGGAAGACGTGTTCGAAAGGATGATGAAGGCGGAGGGGGGTGAAAGCTTCGTTAGAGACTTTCTTGCTTCTCAGCTGCACCATATGCACGCGTCTTCTGCAGCTCAGGAAAGAGGGAAACAGTTTAATACCGAAAAGATATACGAAGACCTCTACAAGAAGTCGAGGTACCCTCCAAAGATCGAGCAGAAAAAGGAAGAGTCTGTGGCGGCGCTTGGGGACGAGATAGACTCTATTATTGCGAACGCTGCAAGGGAGTTGGCAACAAGCGCAGAAGAGCCAGAGCACACAGATAAAACGTCTGTTGGAAAGAACCTGAAGAGAACGAAAAAGAAGATCGGAAAGAGGATCGACAAGGCAAAGTCTGCGCTCAGAAGAGGATTCAAGATAAACGGCATGACAATATTTTTGATCCTGCTTGTCGGAGTCCTATCTGGGTACGCCGGATACTGCATGAGAGGACGAAATGAAAGCGACAGCTACATTCCCCTGCCAAAGCAGTAGAGCAGCGGAAAAGTGCAAAAGGTTGCAGGCGGCGAAATGAAGAAGGGTGCAAGAGGGTGCAGGAGGACGTGCAATAGGTTGTACAGAGGCGAAGAAGTGAAGCCAAGAAGCGAGTGAAAGGGTAAGTCGCAGCCGTAAGGTAAATAAAAGTCTCTCTTAAAGTCTGCGTGGACTGCCGGGGTTATCAGCTTTGGCTACAATCGGTAACCAAAGACTTTTGGAGAAGCTCGCAGTGTATTAGCACTCTTGCCACACACCCCACCGTCACCCCACCTACCACCCCACATGTCACCCCCTACTGCCCAAACTGCTACAAATATCTTCCAGTCACGTACGGGTCCAGAGATGCTTTATTCGTTAGCTACTTTTTTTCTTGGCTTCTTGGCTTTATACGGGCAGTACTTCACTATGTGCCCCTTTTTTTCGCAGTTGAAGCACGTCGGAGGCCCTTCTCGGCTCCTGATCGCGGCAGCGCTTTGCGGAGAATGGGACGGAGTGCTGCTCTCCACCAGCATAATGATCTCTCGTATGATCGTGCTCCACTCTTTGTTTTCTTTGAGTATCTCCTCTATTTTTGGAAGGTGCTTCTCTTTCAGGTTCTTTTCTATCTCTTCTTTCACAAGCTGCGTGATTTCTGTTGTTGCTCTGTACACCTCGTCTTTTCTTGCCTCTGCGTGCATCTCGGGTTCTGGAAGCGGGCTGTACGCTCCAGCTGCAGCGAGAGAAGCCCCGCCGGGTGCCTCCACGCTCTCCACATCCGCAGTGCTGCTGCCATTAAAACCAACTTCTGCACGCCCTGTTTCCCGATTACTTCCATGGTCTAGAGGGCCATCTTTACCGCCGTTATTTGCGCCCCCAAGATCACCCCTCTCATTTGCACGCTCTCTAGTCGCCTCTCTTCCACCATCTTTACATCTGCTGGAGCGATCTAGTGGCAAATCGCGTGGCTCTTCCTTCTGGTGGGCGCCTGCTCCGTCTGCCCTGTCCTCTTTTGCACTCCGCAAATACATATCTGCGCCTATCTGGAGCTCTCCAAGCACCGCATCGTACGCGCAGCCGTGTTTTTTCTCCTGTCCGCTGCGCTGCACCTTGTTTTTTGACAGAATGGCGTCCGCTATCTTATCTTTGAACGGCCCAGGCGGAAGCGAGTGGTAGATCCTGCACATTTCCTTCGTCTGGTTCTGCGCAGTGACGCCGAGAATGTGCACCTCCCAGTCCCGCACCCTCCTCTGCACCTCCCCTGCCTCCTTCGCGTCCTCTTCTTTCCGGAACCTCTCCAGCAGCCCTGTCATTTATTGCAACAATAATTCATTCACATTTAAGTATTTCGACTTTTCGCCCATGTCGCAAACATATCCAGAGTTCATAAAAGCCGACGAGAACATGTGTGAGCAGAGAAAAACGCATCTTCTGCTGGAGAACTACACCCTCTCCGCCATCAGAGAAGGGCTCCTGAAGTCCCACAAAACGGACATAAGCATGAGCGGAATATACAACAGGCTGTTCCCGTCCTCGCACAACAAGTCGTCGCACGTGGCAGCGCACAGGCTCAGGCTGTTTCTCCAGGACGGGTGCGAAAGAGAGGCGATCGAGCAGATCGAAAAGATCGCGTCGTTTGCAGACCCGTACGTGCGGTCCATTGCGAATCACTCTTTTCTTCTCGCGCTCACGGGGAAGATGCCGGGGGTGGTTAGCACGTTCTTTTCGAGAGGATTTCCGAAGAGCGTGAACAGCAGAATCTTCGGATCAAAGGACAGCTACATGTTTCCAACGTATTTTCATCTCGCGCTGGCTGCGCAGAACCTCTCCACGATCCTGCTCTTTTTCAAGCGAACCATCGAGTACCAGGAGACGTGGCACGGCCTGGGCCCGGTGCACCTCTCCGCGATCAACCCAGACATCCGCGTGCTCGACATGGTGCTGACGCGCGGCGGAAACCCGATGGAGTTCACCACAACGGTGCAGTACTCTTTTATACAGGGGCTATCTGCGAAGAGAGACGCTTTGCGGAACGCGGAGAGCGAAGGCCCGGGGATCAAAGGGAGCATCGAGAGCGGAAGACCGATCTACCCGATAGACCTGGCGGCGGTGTCCGGAAACTGGGGCGCGCTTTTGTTTCTGATGAACAAGTGCCCGAAGTCTGCGATACACTCGCAGCACATTCTGCACATCCTGAACAGCCTCGAGATGGTGGTGAAGGCGATCAACATCGGCGCAAGGGTGCAGACAAGCCTGTTCAACGGTGCTACGCTTCTCCACACGAAGTCTCTGCAGAACAGGCCGGAGATGGTCGCGTTCTACCTTGCGCTCGGGGTGTCTCCGGAGACAAGAAACAAGGACGGAAAGACGCCTCTGCAGGTCTCGGCGGAGAAGCAGCACAGAGAGTGCCTGTGGGTGCTGATGAAGGGCGGGGCAGACGTGCCAGAAGAGCTTCTTTTGGACGAGCGCGTGAGAGAGATTGCAGAGGGCAGGTGGAGGCCCGCAGAAAAGGCGCTTGAAAAGATCGAGAGGTACAGGGAGTCTGCGTCGCTGGCGGTGGTGGTGAGGCCCAAGGCAAAAAGCCGCTTTTCTATTATGCGGCTGCTCCACCTCGAGCAGAAGACGGGGGACGGAACGGTCCAGAAGACAAACGAGAAGATCGAGAAAGTGGGAAAGGCTGCCCAGGCCGCGGCAGGGAAGCTGGAAGAGCACAGCATGTACGAGAGATACATGGAAACCCTTTTCTAAAGACAGCGTGTAGATAAGTTGCTGCCTGGTACTTGAATGGGCCGCTTCCACGGGTACTTTTCATCTGCAGGCAGCTTCCTTCGCTCTTTCCGCGCTCGCTGCAATCTTCGGTGCTCTCGGCGCGGTGCTCTGGTTGCACGCAATCACAAGGTGGTCGTGGAAGTAGTTCATTTTTACCGTTATTTCCCTAAACACAAAAGAGCTTGTGCCTCCCACAGTCGAAGGAAGCTTTAGCACTTTCGTTTTGGGCTTCTCTCTTTGCGCGCACCATGGGTTTGCAAAAAACGTGATCTTGATCGGGCTGATCTCGAGTTGCCCGACATTTTCGCACACTATCAGTCTATCAATCACATCTCCAAGAAACAGCGCCCCCATGTGGTGCGGAACCGCGATCGATGTCTCCTGCGCGAGCATCGGAGACGGAGCGTTCGCCACATCCTCATAGTCTTCGAAGATGCTGACCTTTTTGTTTCTGTTGTAAATTGTTCTGCAGCTGAACCCCTGGTAGTAGAGTCTGAGATGGCTGCTTGGCGCTTCTTTGCCGATACTTGACGTTTTGATTATGTACCCTTCTTCGTACAGCGTTGACTCTGCCTGTTCTATACCTACCACCTCGTATATTGTGTTCTTGTTGTTTACGCCACAGACCAGCCTCTTTTTCGACTGTATTTCCAGCACGAACTCCGACCTCTTTACGTCATCGAGAAAAGTCGGAATAATGGCTTTTATCTCGCAGAAGTACGACAGCTCGAAGGGGATGTTGATGGTCACCGTAGAGGCGTAGAACTCGTTTTCTTTGAGGAATAGCGGGCTGTTAGTGGAGCGGCATCCCATGGTGTGCAGCGTTTGGATCGCTGAGAAGCCCTTTTTGGCTCTAAGCGTTTCGAGGTGGTGGGCATAGCCGCTAAATAGGGTGTTTTTCAACACTTTGAAGATCTCGGTAACGTTAACCGCTTCGCATATGCAGTCTCTGTAAATGATGGACTGTTTTGTGCGGTTTAGAGACAGGCTGGTTCGCTCTACTTTGTTGTGCTCGATAGATATCAACACTTTTATCGCATGCTTGGGGTTGGTAGGCTGCGATCCGTTAGGCGTTTCTTTCTTGTTCGTGCTGGAGTCTTTCGGCGCAGGCTCAGATATGCTGAAGCTGAGGCAGAGAGTCTCGAGAAGCTTTTTCCACTCAGCATTGAAGAGCGAAGATTTTGAAGGCAGCGAAGTGAGCTTGATATGTATGGAGGGGTCTTTGTCGAAATTTCCCTTGGTTATGCTCAGAACGTAGAGAAGAGGCTTTTGGGTTAATTTGGTCAGTACCTTGTGCGCATCGTCTAGCTCCTTGATGTACATTCTCGTCGCGACTTCAGATTTCACACTGTTATCCGTTATCTCGGTGGGTGCAGATCCGACTACGATGTGGATGACCCAAAACAGAACAGCAGCAACTGTTATTTTATCTCTATTTTTCATAATTAAAAATTGTCATTCTATATAAGCATTTTTTGATCAAATTTATAGATAGTAAGTGAAGGGGGTATATGAATGGGGTGTGATGAGTGGGGTAGATCAGTGGGGTATATGAATGGGATAGATCGGTGGAGTAGATCAGTGGGATAGGCCAAACACTATAGCCCGTATTAATCCACATTTAGATAAAACCGCCATTCAAGATACCACAGCCATTCCATCAAAAACAACACACATCATATTTAATCAAAGAAAACACGCACAAGATTCTCAGTATTCATCAGGGTTGAACAGAGCCAGCATATCGTCGTCTTCGCTGATCTCGACAAGCATTCGGTGCTCGTGTATCAGAGAGTTGAACGCTGCGTCGATTTCTTCTTTTTTGTGCTTCATTGTCTTGACCAGCATCGATACCACCGAAGACCTCCTCATCATGAACTCTTCGTTTGGGTCCATCATCCCCGCCCCTCTGTTGTTTGTGAATATCTTAACTATTTGCTGCTGCAGCGGCGTCAGCCCCCTGCCGGCTTTTTTTTCCCGGTTTTCCTCCGCATGCAGGTATATTCCGTTGAAGGTCTCGTTATATCCTGCGCCGCTTTTCACGTTGCCTCTCGCCCTGTTTCCAACGCTGCTACTTCCGTCCCTGGAGTCTTCTGCCTCTCTCATGTCTGCCCTAAAGCTGCTTTCCGGGTCTCCGCCTGCGCCGTATCTTGCTATCTCTTTTTCGCACTCTTCGCCCTCCTCTTCTCTCTCCCTTATCTCTCTGTACTGCTCCATGCACATGAGGAAGTGGTACGCGAGGTAGTTTCCGTCTTCCACTTCCGAGATGTGGTATATCGACAGCGTCGTGCTTTTCGAGTCCACCACCACCGTCCCCAGCGCTCGGACAAGAGACCCGTGCGAGATGTGGTTCGCCGTGTATCTGTACTGCACGTCGCCCCACATGCTGCATTTGATCTTTCCCGTTCCGTCTTCCAGGTAGAAACGCACGTTGTTTGTGTTGTGGAACAGCTCTGACACCCACCCGACGACCATCACCTTCACCGCCGAAGTCTGCTCCACCCCGTCGATGTACACAACGGTGCTTTCCTCGTTTCTTTCTGCGCCGAGCGCCTGCTTCACCGTGAGCCTTCTCAGAGGAAGAGACATTTCCAGCCTCTTCAGTGTGCGTCCCATAGGTGCAAAAAAACAGAAGTAAAATGTCTCGGTCTCCGAAAATTTTTATGGAGAGTAGCTCGGCGTTCCAGTACAAGCGCAGAATTTCTGCAATCGTGGGAGAGAAGGGCGCGGTTGTTTTGCCCTACAACAGCAGCTACTGCGTTCTTGCTGCGTGTGGCACGTTCTACACGCTCTATGACATCGAGAAGCTCAACGTGATCGGAAGGGGAGAAGAGGTCACAGAAATAGCGTGCATGGCCATGGTCGGAAGATACGTCGTTGTAGGAGGCAGAGACAAGTTCCTGTACGTTTTCAGCGAAGGGAGAGTCGTTGCTAAGACGTGCTTAGGAGAGGTGCCAAGAGAAATAGTAGCAGCAGGACGTATTCTTGCGGTGCAGGGGAAGGACAGAATTTATCGAATCGAAATTGAAGGGAGCGATATGAATGGTGGTGGTGAGGATGGTAGTGTTGGTGGTGATGATCTTGATAATGGTAATGGTGGTGATGGTGATAATGGTGATGATGTTAATAGTGGTGATGGTGATGCGGATAATGGTGATGGTAATGGTATTGGGAACAAAAACCACAACCGCCATAACCACAACCACCGTAACCACAACCACCATAACCATGGCAAACGCCGTAGCCGCAAACACCGCAACCAACAAAACCACGACAACCGCACACACCCAAGAGTCCAGATCACAAAGAAGACACTTCCGGGAAAGGAAATGGAAAATATCACAACGATACAGAAATACACGGATAAAAAGATCCTCATAGCAGCAGGACGCAGCATAATCGTGTACAACATCGCAGACGAAAAAATAGTCTACAGAACAAAGTGCGCAGATCTTCAAGAGGTGAGGGCGCTCTCTCTTTCGATTTCTAGAGACATCGTAGCGGCTGTCACGCCAAAAGAAGTCTGCATCATCAACATCAAAAAAGACGCGGTGCTGCAAAGAATCGACATACCCGGCGCAGTTGCAGCAGACTTCAGAAAAAACGTGGTCTCAAAAGAGCTCGCGGTTCTAACGGCCCAGGGGGTTTCTCTGGTAGATCTCGAAACGGGAGCAGTGAAGAAGAAAATAGCAGCGGAAGGCGGCGTCTCGCTGCAGTACGTTGGAGGAGAGCAGTACATCGTAATGGCGCTAAACAACGAGCTCCGGATACTCGACAGCAAGAACAGCCTTGCGCTGGTGAAGAAAAGAAGCGGAGTCAAGTTCGGAAGCGCGTCGGACTCTGCGCTGGTCGATGGAGCGCTGTACATCTCGACGAACAGCACCGTGTACTCGGTTTCCCTGAGAAAAGAAGAGCAGCTGAAAGAGATATCGGATGTGGCTGGCGGGGGAGAGGTCGTGTCGATATCTGCCAGGAGAAAAAGAGTGCTGGCGTGTTTTGAGCGAAGAGTCTTCTCTCTTGTCAACACTGTAGGGGGGCTAGCAAAGCAGAAAAAGAACTTGACGTCCCAGAGAGCGTCCAGAAAATACGTTGGAGCGGTCGCTTCCCTATGCGGAAATGTTTCGGCTATATCTGTGGAAAACGGAGAGAGAAAGATCAAAACGCTGATCGTGTCGACAGAGTCGGGCTTTATTTTTGGAGAGGTAGAGCAAGAGGCGTACCTTGCGATCTCTATCAGCACAGACCCACGGGAGATAGTCGCGGTCCATAGGGACAGCGTTTCCAGGTTCTCGTACTCGGGGTCTCTTATCAGCAGGGCAGAAATACCCGAAATAGAAACAGCGCAGATCGCAGAGAGCAGGACGGGAAAGTTCGTGGTCGGAGCGGGAAGGGCTGCGCTGTACGTGTTCAATCCAAACGGAGAGATAATGAGAAAAATAACAACAGAAGAGGGACCCCCTGCAAAAATCGAGTTTACAAAGGACCTGAAATGGATATCAACGCTTAAAACAGGCGAAAAGAAGGGCGTGTTTAGCGTGTTCGACGTTGAAACGGGGAAGAGGGTCTCGAGCACGGTCTTTTCCGGAGTCGACATGCCGCGGAGGTGCCATATCACGGACGACAAGACGCAGATGGTCGCAGTGACAAAGAGCGGGATCCTTCTCTACTCGAACGCGTCGGTGATGAACGCGTCGGCGCACTCCGAGGAAAAAGAAAAGCACAGCGGCATCTCCTTCTCGTCTCTGCACAGGGCGCGCGCAAGGCTGCTTCTCGAGTACTCTGATGCGTGCAGAAAAACCGAATCTGAAACAAAAACAGAGCTGTTTCCATATCCGGTAATATCAAAAGAAAACTTTCCGGGTGCCATAAACAGCTCTTCTCAGAGCCTCTCGCCGTGCGAACTCGTAGCTGCTCTGCTCGACAGGAACCAGCCCATCTCGAGCATAATCGAAGCGATAAAGAGCGCGCCATCCCCCGGCCTTCTTATTTCGGGGCTGCTTCCATACCTTGGAACGGAATACGACCTTGCAGACGCCCTCATAAACAGAACCATTCACTACCGAAGAAAAGACCTCGCGATAGATGAGATAGAGGAAAGCCTCAGAATAAGAGAAAAAACATCAGAAAGATTCGTGTCTCTGTACCTTTCTGTGTTATCTCTTGCCAAATAAATTATTTATTCATGGACGTCTTCTCCGCCTTCCTCTCTCTGCTCAGAAGCATCTTTGTACAAGAAGAAATCACGATGGGAGATAACGGAGTTCTTTACATATCACAAGAGGAAAAGTTCAGCCAGATAGAAGAGTTCTCTCCAATAGAGGCGCCATCCAGCGCCGAAGAGGTGCTTGAGCTATTTGGGAAAGATAGGGGGTAGATAGTGGGGTAGAGGGTGGATAGGGGGTGGATAGATGGTGAATATTGGATAGAGGGTAGATAGGGGGTGGATATAGAGTGGAATAGATGATGAATAGATAGGGGTTGAATATTGGATAGATAGATGGCGAGTCTAGCACTAGCACCAGCAAATGGCTGCGATAAGAACTGTTCCAGATGATCTACATCAGAGATAGAAATGCGCTGCAGAACTATTCAATAAATCTAGGAGAGTTCGTATATTGAATGTGGGTGGTTTTGGGGTGTGTGCAAATGCAACTATCTTAGGTGGCCTGTTATCGTCACCGTAACGCTCACTCTAACGTTCACTCTAACACTCACCCTAGCGCTGGCCATAACACTCCCCCTGCACATCCTAACGCGCATCTACATCCCCATCCAATACAACCAAACTTCTCGATCATTAAAGATAAACATTCTAAGATAAATCACAAATCGTAAAAAGATATCAGATTCATGCTCCCCGCTCGCACATCATCATATCGCCCATACACCCACCCCTCCACAGCATCAACACTACTTCTTGACCTTTCTGCTCTCCAGCTCTTTTTTAACTCGCTCTTCCTCTTCTTTCACCTGCACTATGTTCAGGCTCTTCCACTCTGTGTTGTACTTGATTATCTCCTGGTGCCCTTGCGTGAAGATCTTTTTGACGAACTTCTCCACTTCTCCAATGTATCTCTTCCCGATAAGCGCGATGTGCAGGTCTATTTGGACCCTTTTGAAAATCGTCATCACCGGAGCGCGCTCCTTCTCCCATCCTTCGTAGAACCTCTTCTCTCCCGCCTCGTCTCTCAGCTCGGACGCGTCGAACCCTTCTGCAAGCTGCACTTCTTTATCAAACAGGCTTATCACTTCGCACCTATCTGCAGGGGGTAGCGATGAAAACGGGTCGCTCAGGTGCCTCATCCCGTCCAGAAGCACCGTGTCCACTCTCAAGGCGAATTTTTTTTCGGACAGCGCTCTTGTCACGTACCTTGTTGTGCACCTCGGAAAGGCGTTGTAGGACGTCTCTGTCATCTTCAGCGCGTCTCTTGGAAAGACCACCCTTAGGAAACCCGGCACCATTTTCGAAAAGTCTATTTCCTTCACGGTGTTCCTGCACCTTCCCATGTCCTCGTGCTCGGCTATTTCGTTCCTCAGCACCTTGACCACGTCTGCTTCTCGCGCCGTCACCTTGCACGTTGTCCACAGGTGCCCTATGTTGTACTCTTCTAGCGTGCATGGCATGTATATCGCGTACACCACTGTTTTCTGAGGCATCACAAATTTAAAAGAAAAATCAAATAAATACAGATAGGAAGCATCCAACCGCGGTCCGCTGCAGAAAAGCGCCGAGCTCGCGGTTCTTGATCGGAGCGCAATAAAACAGGCCTGCTGGTTTTTGTTTTTGAATATAAGACGTTTTATTTTAATTCTTATGGCAAATTTAATGCAAGAGAGAAGAGCTGCAGAGTGGTACAGCGAGCTAAGGGTGCAGATGGTGGACGTGAGCGAAGCTTTTGTGGGAATAGGAAAGATCCTCGTGAGCGGGCACGCTCTGTACAGGTATCTCGAGGATGTGCACCGGATTCCAACGGAGAAGCTTCCGATGTCGCTAATTAGAGAGCTGATAGCGGAGCTTTCGTACAACCTGGAGGTCTCGGGGTTTAAGGAAAGCTTCGTTGTGATGTTCAGAGACGAGGAGGCGGCGGAAAGCGCAGAAAGATCTGTGTGCGCAAGAGAGTGCGTGTCTTTGCTGAGCGCAGCCAAGGTGATGAAGAGCGTGTGGTTCGACTCCTCGAGGGGACAGGAGTTCCTGCGGTTTGTGAGGGAAGAGCACATATGTCTTGCGCTTGGGCACAGCGATGAAAGGTCGCTCGAGTTCCTCAACAGGATGCTTGGATACTCGCTGTACGGAGGAGTGCTGTCAAAAGAGTCGTTCAGGCCGCCGAGGATATTTATGTACGTGCTGGACCCGTCAATGCACCGGTACGTGAGAGAGCAGGGCAGAGAGCAGAGCGGTGCTGCTGGCAGCGCAGGCGACAGCGGAAGTCGCGGTGGAGGTATCAAGATAGGTGATAAAGGTATGCCTGGCGAGCGCGCATACGGCAATGGAAATAGCGCAGAGCGTGAAATAGAAGACGAGATCAGAAAGATTCTGCGTAACATTCTGGGTAAACACTACTCTGAAGAGAAGATCGAAAAGATCGAAGAGATCCTCAGCAAAGAAGAGGGGCTGAAATACTATCGAGAGTATAAGAGCGCTGATAGAAGCACAGAGCAAAAGGCGCTAGCAGAAATAGCATGCGAGATACTTTCTGCAGTACAGAGAACAGAAGAGTTCGCTATTTCTGGAATATTTGACGGAGTGGTGTACTCTTTGGAGATAGAACAGATCGAAGCCGGAAGTAACGGAGCGGGAAGTAGTTTAGCAGGTCATATTGAAACAGAACAAGGTGAGTCTAACCAGACGGTAGAAGAAGCAGGAGAGTTGGACCTGAGCAATCCGCAGAACGACCTTTTCATACCAACAACAGCAGCGCACGCTAGGTTCTACAACAAAGAACAAGAAAAAACAGTCAGAACAGAGCAGATGTACATCGAGAGCCTGAAGAAAACAGCGCAGTCCCTCCACGAAGGCAAGCACCTGCACAACCCGATCGGTCTAGTAACGGAAAAAACAGCAGAAAAGAAGAAAAAGCCGGAGACTAAGGAAAAGCTCAGCAAAAAGCAGCTAGAGATAATAGAAAGAAACACAAAAGAGAAAGAAATAGAGTCGAAGAGAAAAGAGGTGGAGTTTCTGCGGAGTTATCTGTCGAAGTACAAGGCGTTTTCAGCAGCGCACGAAAAAAGAAGGCACCTCGAATCGTTTTTTCCGAGAATACACTCGCCGTTTATCTGCTCGAAAGTTCTTCTGCTCCGAGTCGAGTTCTATCTCGAGCTGTGGTCGCTTGAGAAGAGAAAAAAGAAGCCGAACGAAAAAGACCTTGTATCGCTCTACATAGACACAACGCAGTTCATCGAGAAGTATTCGCAAGTGGGAACGCAGAAAGAGCTCGAATACGTCGTGCAGACGCTGATCGACTTGGGATTCGCGTCCACAGCCCTGGAGATGTGCGACAAATACGAGATAGGGTACACGAACAGAAATGACGCGCAGCGCACGGTCGCGTTCGAGGGAAAAGAGCCGCTCGATCTGAGCTTCGATCCAAGAGCGACAAAAGACCCAAACGACTTCGATATCTCCTTTCTGATGCGGTCTGCGGGGGATAAGTTGAAGAGGACGCTGAATTCGCGGCCGGATCCGCGGGTGCTGTTCGAGCCGGACGAGTGGCAGATAGAGCTGCTGGACATAGTGGACCGCGGGGAAAGCGCCGTTATATGCGCGCCCACCTCTTCGGGAAAAACCTTCATATGCTACTACGCGATGGAGAAGGTGCTGAGAGAGAGCAACGAGAACATCGTGGTCTTTGTAGCGCCTACGAAAGCGCTTGTGAACCAGGTGGCGGCGGACGTGTACGCGAGGTTCGGATCTAAGCCGTACGTCAAGCAGTCGAACATCCTGCAGGGGATATGCATGAGCGATTTTCAGATCTCTCCGTTCAGCTGCCAGATTTTGATAACGGTTCCGGGGGTGCTGGAAAAGATTTTGACGATGCCGCCAGAGACAAAGAAGAGAGAAAAGCCGTACCTGGAGCGGATAAAGTACATCGTGATAGACGAGGTGCACAAGATAAGCGACAGCCAAATGGGCGTGAGCATGGAGAAGATCATCCACTTCAGCCCCTGCGCGATTCTTCTGCTTAGCGCTACGCTTGGGAACCTTTCGGAGTTCTACGGGTGGGTTAGAGAAATAGAGCGGAAAAAGAACAGGGAGTGCAGCCTTGTGGAGCACCGGGAAAGGTTCTGCGAGATAAAGAACTTCGTGTTCGTGCCGAAAAAGCTGGAAAGGCTCGAAAGCTGCAGGAAATCTACGAGGGAGGCGGGAGACCCCGCGCTGGCGCCTGTCAACAGCCTGTTCGCGTACTCGTTCAGGGGAATAAAGGAGGAGGGGTTCAGCGACGACGTGAGCTTCCTGCCAGAAGAGCTGCTGAACCTGTACTACGCGATATTTGCGGTGCTGAGAAAGGAGCAGAGGCACCTTGTGAGGGACTTCAGGCCGCAGAGCTTCTTCAAAACGAACTGCATCACGAAAAAAGACGTTAAAGAGTACGAAAGATACACGATTTCGAAGTTTAGAGAGGCGATACAGAAGGGCCTGCTTGAGCCGGAACAGGTGACGAAGATATACGACATTCTAATAAGAGAGACGAAGGAAGGGTTCGAGCGAATCAAGAAAGACCTCGATACGAAACTAGAGCAGATGTTAGAGGAGGGCAAGTATGACAAGAGCGGCAGAGATGGGGAGAGTGGCGGTAGAGATGACGATAGCGATGATGCAGAGATCAGTGGCAGTAATGGTGCAGAGATGAGTGGCAGCGGTGGCAAGAAGACCCGCGAACATGGGAGAAGCCCGCCTTCGCTATCAACATCGATGGAGTCTCTGAATGAATCTATGCTGGATCTAGCGGTCAGTAGAGAAGTGGAAGACGCAGGTGGCGTAGAGCGGAAATCTGCAACGCACCAACAGGGGAAAGACTCAGATAAAGAAGGTAGAGGCTCTAAAAAAGAAGCACCGCACAGCACCGGTGCTGCCGCCGCACCCCAAACAGGCATCTCCTCTGACATCCTGCTGTATAACGTGGAATATCTTCTGGATAATATTTTGGACCTGGTTGTGGAACTAGAAGCAAAGAACATGCTGCCGTGCATTGTTTTCAACTTAGAGCGGGTGGTTTGCAACGCGCTTGCAATTAGGCTCAGCGAAGATCTCGAAAGGTTCGAAAAGCTTGCAGATCCGCTCCTGTCGAAAAACGACATAAGAGAGAACGAAAAGATCCTGAAGGAGATGAAAAGAACAAGAGACGCTGCGCTAAGCGTTGGAAAAGACGCGTGGATCGGAGAGTCTATGGTAGCCGAAGAAATGTCGAACAGAAAAGTAGATCCCAACGCAAAAGACCCGAGATTCTGCTTCACAGATACAACCATCGCGTCCTCAGGCGCCTACGACCTAGACGAGTACGCAAGATCTCTCAAAAAATCAGGAAAAATAGACGGCAGGCTCACGCAGGCACTATACAGGGGCATAGGCGTGCACCACAGCGGGACACCAAAAAAGTACAGAAACATGGTGGAAATTCTCTTCAGGATGAAACAGCTACGAGTTATATTCGCAACAGAGACGCTTGCGCTCGGAATAAACATGCCGTGCAGAACCGCGGTCTTTGCGGGAGACTCGCTGCTGCTGGACTCGATGAGCTTCAAGCAGATGGCGGGAAGAGCGGGAAGAAGAGGATATGACACTCAAGGGAACGTTGTTTTCTTTGGGCTGCCAAGACAAAAGATCCAAAGCCTCATCACTTCGTATCTTCCGCGTATCAAGGGCTCAAATCCGTACACCAGCACTCTGGCGGTGCAGGCGGTTAAACCAACGACAAGAAAAGAGGTAGTTGAGAGTTTCGTGCGAAATCCGCTCATGTCGCTTTCGTACCCTACGAGATCATTCGAGGGAGCGTTCGGGGAGTCCGGAGAAAGCTTCAGAAGGAGGCTGCTGGACGTGCAGAGAAGATATCTCGTTAGAAACGGCTTCTTGGACTCTTCTGTTCTTAGGGAGCCCGGGAAATCGCTATCTCAGATATCGTGCTCAACGGACATACCGCTGAACCACGTTCTGTACGATCCGGAGTCGTTTGTGTTCATGCGCCTGATAGAAGAGGGGGTGGTGGAGAGTATCTGCAGGGGGTTGGATAAGGATGAAGCTTCCGTTAAAATTGTGCATCTGATCGCCTCTATTTTCGAGGTGCTTCCGGTGCCTCTGGGATCTAGCATGCCAGCGCTGCCGCCCCTTGACAAGTTGGTCGAAAAGCGGCTCAGGACGTACCACAGCGAAGGAGTTTTGCTCTCGAAGAAGTTCATGAACGAGAGAGAAAAGAGGCTTTCGGAGGTGCTTGGAGAGACTTACTTCCCAAGATCCTCGGCGTTTTCGTTCTTCACGTTACAGTTCCTTAATACCTCGAAAAGCTCGTATATTCTGGACTACTTCACGCACTACAGGATCAAAGAGGTGCTCAGGAACACCGGGATGGGCGAAACAGCGCTGTGGCTGAGGCTGAAAGGGGTGTCCGATCTTCTCGAAGCTCTTTTGGCCTATTACAAAATGTACAACGCCACCTCGATCTCTCTGGTTCATATTCAGCACACGCAGGAGCTATTTGAGGAAAGATTCGAAAAGATGCACGCATAGTTCGAGCGTACCTCGTTGAGACATGCGTTATCCATAAGAAATAAACGAACTAATCATATTATGGGCTAAGAGGGGATGTGTGAAGTGGGTGGAATTATATCGTATGTACCATCCTACCGTAATCAAACTACCTATCATATCCACACTACCCCACCATACCCTACCATACCTACCATATCCATACGACCTCAGCATATCCACAGTACCTTAAACTACCCTACTATACCCCTTATACACCATCTTACCATACCCTCCATATCCACCCCACCACATCCACACTACCCCACCAACCGCCCCGACGTGTTTAAGCTATAATATTGGATGTTTCTCTGGTGACTCACTTCAACTAATCAAATGGAAGTTTAAAACAGAGAACGCATAAAAGTTTTTCATTCAAATAGTCTCCAATGGTTATCAATTGGGAACAGAAGAGCGAAAAAATGCCAATTAGAAAATCGCATCCTTTCAAAATAGAAAAAACAGAGGAAAATAACGCACCAGATGCCGCAGGAAATACCCCAGATGAAAATACGTCTCTTCTTGTATTCAGCAACCCTAAGAGAAGAAAAGTTGAAGAGCTGAAAAATAGCCGCCCAGCTCCCGTTGTAAAAGTACCGAAGAGCGCAAATAGACAGAAAAAAATCTCAAAAGTCGAAAGCCTCATTCAAATCAACTATCTCCTCTCCGCGTACGTCTCTCTTGCTCTCAACTCTTTTCTCATATTCACATTTATTGTTCTTGTGTTCAAGTTTGTTAACTCGATTAGAAAAGACATCGTAACAAAGAACCTGAACTTGATCGAGATCAACAAAATCAAAGTGGAAGAGTGCAGAAGACAGTACGTGCTGAACAAATGCGATCCAAAAGAGAGAGTGCCCGCGCTAGAGTCCCAGTGCAAAGAGTGGGAAGAGTGCATGAAGCAGAACCCATTTAGAGAAGAGATCACAAAAGCAGGGTTCAGAGTGCTCAGCGACTCTATCGAAGAGCTTCTCAGCGGCTTTTCCATCAGAACCGTTCTTCTTCTGATTCTTGTAACGTACGTGCTGCTGAGACTTGTTCTACCGCCAAAGATACACAAATAACGAGGCAGGCGGTGGGATGCGATGGTTTAGCAGGTGGAATGGGCGGCCGATGTCAAATGAGCATATTTTGGGCCTCTTCGATCACTCTACTTCCGTTTTATCCACCTACAGCAACTGCCTCGCGATAAACCCATCCAATAGCGCTGTACTTTTCCAGTTCTCAAATAACATGCTAATCTAACTGTAGACCTTATATCAAAGAGTAAAGGATGTGAGTGTTGATCAGGGGTATTTAAGTGAATAATTTTTAATAAATGTAAGAACTCATCTTATACTCACAATAAATATCTTTTAGTCTTTGATATGCCGTCTACATAAATGATGAATTCTTACTATCGGATTACAGTATCGATAACCACCAATGCAGATCTCATTCACAGATAGGTGACAAGGCAGGTTTGAAACACATCAAACTTACCATCTGCATGACAATTCAAAATCCAATAAAGACGACAGACTCAAGCAATGACTCAACGACCAATAAATATAACCAACGCTTTTTAATCATATCTTCTCTGATTTACTTCCTAACTAAAAGATCGAGTAGTTGATTGTCTGCTTCAGATCCTCCGGGGTGTTGTTCTTCAGCGATACGGTGAAGGCCTCCCTTGGCCCTCCTGGCATTCTCTTCGGAGGCGCTACTCCGTGCTCTTCTCTGTACTTGTTCCTCTCGATGACTTCCTTCTGGCAGTTGCTCGGCCTGACATGCTCTATTCGTACTATTACCTGCTTTACAAGCTTTTTTCCTTCAAACACTCTTGTCAGAGCCACTCCCACAGAGTTCTTAAATACCGTGTACACCCTTCCGGTGTGTCCAACGTATTTGCTGTGTGGCATGCCCTTGTGTATTGACGAGTCTACTGCAATATCTACATAGTCTCCTCTCTTGTACTGGTTCAGTATCGTGCTGGTTAGAGGGATTTTCGCTTGTTTGAAATCCTTCTTAAACTTGCCTCTTGTATCTCTTCTGTATCCTTTACTTCTCATATACCAGGGTAGAAATAAAAAAATTTAAATAACTTCGAAAGTGGGGCAGGCGGGGTAGTATAGGTAGGATAGGATGGGTAGGTAGGATAGGATGGGTAAGTGAGATAGGTGGGATGGCTAGGATATGTAGGGTTAGTGAGATAAGATGGGTAAGATACTGCACTGCTAAACAGTGCATAGAGCTAGGATACTCCTCCAATGCTAGACAATGCATAGAGTTAGAATTCCTACATAACATCTCATTAAACGGTTTCTCGACCTATCTTTAATATAGAGCCCAGGAGTTGCTCGGCTGACCACCAAATGGCCCATCCGACCAAGTCACCCGCTGTCTATTCATCCACCCACCCCGCTACTTCAATAGCTTGAGATGCTTGAGGATACTTCTAGCCGGATTTTTCTTATCCAGCGGATACAGCGCCACTGCGGTCAGCTCGTTTTCAGGCTGCTCTATCCATCGCACGTATTTTATCTGGTTTTTATCGAGCTCTTCAACGACTTTTTCTATTTCCTCGTCCGACCCCCCGAGAACCACCGTAACCATGTCTTTTCCCCTATCCACGTACCTGCGAACCACCCCATCGTCATATGTAAACAGGCACTGCACCGCCGCGTGCACCCCCTGCGCGACCACCTCTCCTCTGCTGTATTTGAGCCCTGCTCTGTTTTTTATAATTACGTACTGCACCTCGCTCATATATTTTTTTTTCTTTTCCTCCCTGCATGACAACTCCAAGATACTCAAAAAGAGCAAGAGCAATAAGAAGGCCGTACGACAAGCAGGGCTTGATTAGCGAGATGAAGTACATCGGGCTCTACGGGCTGAAATCGAAGCACGAGTTGAGGGTGGTCGACAAGATGTTCCACGACATAAAAAGAAGAGCAAAAGACATTCTGATCGACCCAAGCGAAGAGAAGCAGATCACCTACGGAAGATCACTCCTCAGCCGGCTGGAGAAACAGGGCATCATACAGGACATAGACTACACCTCGAAGAAAGAAATAATCGCGCAGGTAGAGAAGGTGCTGGACATGAAAATCGAAGAGATACTGGACCGAAGGCTGCAGACGAAAGTGTTCACCTTGGGGCTTGCCAAAAGCATACACGACGCAAGGGTGATGATAGGGCACAAGCACATCGCAGTAAATGGCGCGATTGTTGACAAGCCGGGGTTCCTCGTGATGGCAAAGAGCGATGGACACATCGAAATATCTCCGAACTCCACCCTGATGAGAAACAGGCCTGGGCGAACCCTGAAGAAAAAGAAGGGCACCGCAGATGAGTAGCATTATGGGTTAGTGCTTGAATAAATTCACGTTTATTTATAGGATATGGCGGGTGTAGTGCGTGTAGTGAGTTGAGTGGGTGTAGTGGGTACTGCATGTTGTAAATTAACTGTTGATGCAAGAATTTCGCAAAGTACCATTCAAATAGCATCTATCCACCAGGCACCATGACGTAGCCACCCTTCCGCTACCATTCCGCCATCTCTATCTATCAATGAACTACACCAACCACACCACCACATCACACCCCACCACACCTCACCACTTCCACCTCACCTATATTAAAAAATTGACCCTCCTTGGTTTATTGATCCATGCCGATCCAGCGCTAGTTCTTAACTTTGCCGTTCAAGTTAACCTCATCTATGCACTGCGTCCCTTTTTTTGTGTACCTGAACGACCTGTAGTGGGTAGAATTAAGAAAAACAGGAGAACCCTTCGTCAGCTCTTTGAAATGCTCTTGTGCGGTGTGCAGCCCCACGATTTCCTTCTCTACCTCCGTGTAGGCGAGCTCTGCTCCTGCGAATTTCATCACAAACGCCGAAATAGGAGTGTCTTTCTGGTAGAGTATGGCAACGGACACAAACTCGTTGTTTAGAGAGTCTAGCAAGAACACCTCTCCCGGCACTGGACTCGAAAAGATCTTGTTGTTCTCCACCGCTGAAAAGTTTTCTATCACCTTCTCAAGATTCCTTCTTCTGTCCTCTGTGAAAATTTTGAATACAGCCGACGATTTTGAAAATACGGTTGGCACGCTTGCCGCGGCTTTTTCCACGGCGTCCGAGACGCTTTTCTCTTTGCTGGTATCTTTCTGAGGCTCTGCGCTTTTTCTTTTGACAATAAACGCCTGCGTTGACTCTTCCGATATTTCGTACTTCTCTGCAACTTCCCTTTTGAACTCGTTTACTTCTTCGATTATCTCGTCCGGGCTCATCCGCCTGCTTATCCGCTTTCCAACGATGTCCTTGATCGACGACGAAAGCCCTCTCCAAAACCACTTTCTGGTGATTCTCCTCATCTCCCTCCTGCTCACGCGCTCTCTGCAGTACAGCGACGACAGAAGCAGAGAAAGCTCGTTTTTGTATGAGATAAGCGTATCAAAGTAAGAAGACGTCGTTTGTCTTATCTGCTTCTTTAATAGGCACAGATTTTCTTCGCTGTATATCCGCTGATATATCCTTTCGATCGCTTCTCCAACGGACCCCGCGTTTCCAACGACTTTTTCCAGAATGTCTTTTGATATCGCCTCGTTAAAAACCTTTCTCGATGTTTCTTCGTCCCATCTGTGCTCCACCCTCTTCTCCTTGAACATTTCGATCCACAAGTACGTGTTTCTCGTGTCCAGCACGTCCAGCACCGGAAACAGCAGCCCGTTCACCTTGGCTCTCTTTTTCAGCAGGTACAGCGGCTCTCTGATCTTCTTTTTTTCCTCAAGCAGCACAAGAGACAGAAGACGCTCTTCCGACTTCTCCTGCGCCCGCCTGCCCTCTGCGCTCTCCTCCCTGATACAGCTTATGATAGTTGGCTTCCTTGTTATTACTCTGCTTTTTTTATTTTCTTTTTCGTTTCTCATTTTATTTCTTAATTTGAATCTACCAAGCCTACACTTATTTCGCGTTATTTATACTTATACTTGCTGTTTTTCGTTCCGTTTTGATTTTTAATTTAACCAAATACAGTATTGTTTTTTATGTCAGGCACAGCAAAAATTAGAAATGTGCGAAATAGGAAAACTGCATCACGGAAACTCTTCTAAAGATAGAAAATATCTGTATCCGGAAGGCCCTGCTCGCGCTCAAAGGAGGAAAACAGGAACTTCAGGAACTCTTCCACGGCATGGCAGACGAGCGAGGCCCCTGTGCTGGTATGTTTCTGCTCAGCCCCGTTCGAGGACGAGCTTACGCTAGAAGGCGAAATGCACGGCGGAATGCGCGGCCTGCTCTCTTCGGCGGATGCTTCTGCTGGTTTTTCGTTTTCTGCGCTGGTCTTTCTTCTGAGCGCGGAGAGGGCGTTGATGATCGCGTTTTTTGAACACCCTCTCAGAAGGAGTCTCGCAAGAGAGAAGACAAACCCGCTCAAAATCAAAAACTCCTCTTTTTTAGGAAAATCCGTTGAAAACACAGCGCAGAACCTCTCCACTTCTCCGTTTACCGCCCTGGATAGCTCGTCCAGGCCCAAAGACTCACCTGAAGAGGCTCTCCACTCGTCGAACCCTCCTTTTACTATTTCACCTCTTCTCAGCCCAAGGTACCTGATTTTCAGCCCAGAGACCTTCTGTCTGTCCATCTGCAGAAGTATCCTGGAGAGAGAATACATCTCCTCGGCGTCCAAAGACACGGCGAGCCGGTGCACCAAGTGGTGTCCTATCCTTTCTCCAATTTCGACAAGATCCAAAAGGATCCCGTTCATTTTTACAAAAAGATACGGGTGGCTTTTTTTAATTTCAGGAACAGACTCTGCGATGTTGATAATAGCAGAGCAGAGCGTCTCTACCTGCAAGGAGACGGAAGCAGCAGGACTCGCGGCCCTGTTCTTACCTCCAGAGGGCATCCCCGCGCTCTCCTGCACCGCAACGGTCGAGTACGACAGAAACGCAGCCCTGAGCTTCCCCTTCGCCTCCACTTCGCCAAGGCCTTCAATAAGCCCCAAAAGCTCAGAAGACCCCGCCAGTGCGCGCTGCGGGTCCGCGGGAAGAGGTAGCCCTCCTCTTGCGCGCCCTATTCTGCTATTTTCCGCCTCTCTCCGAAGAAGAAACCTTTTGAACCTCCCGAATGCGTCCATGCCGGGTGAAACGCCCGGAATATAAATCCACTGAAACGCCAGAAAACAGAAGTGCCAGTGAGTAGACTGTACCACCTCCCGTAATGTGCCTCCTTGGTTTAGTGGTATAACGTCAGTCTTGTAAACTGAAGGTCGGCGGTTCGATTCTGTCAGGAGGCTCTTTTTTCGACAACTTCCAACCCAGCCCAGCTTTATTATTATTGGAGCACAGCATCGATAACCACCAATGCAGATCTCACAGATAAGTGACAGGGCAGGTTTGAAACACATCAAAATTACCATCTGCATGACAATTCAAAATCCAATAAAGACGACAGACTAAAGCAATGACACAGCGACCAATAACTATAGAGACTCTTTTGATGCGGAGCGATCTGTGTGAACCCGCGGCATGACGGGACATCATGGAGATCTCTAATCAATAGATAGATTAAAAAAACCGCCGCGCATATAGGTGCAAAATAGTCCCTACCGCTTCCCGTCCCTTCTACTCCAACCCACCTCCTCTCTACGGCCGAAGTCTCCCGGGGTCCCTCGGGAACATCGAGCACTTGTGGATGTCTCCCGCCTCAGTGACCAGCTTCACCACGCGCTCGAGCCCGATCCCGCACCCCCCGTGGCGTGGCACCCCGTACGAGAACGCGTTGACGTAGTCCTGCACGCTTTCGAGCCCTACGCCCTTTTCCCTAAGTCTTTCCACGAGCTCTTCTTTCCTGTGCACGCGCTCTGCTCCGGACAGTATCTCTTCTCCTTTCAGTATGAAATCGAAGCTTTGCGTGTACTCCCTGTCGGTCTTGCACAGGCTGGTGTAGAACGGCCTGGCGCTTTTCGGGTACTCTACCACCGCAAATAGGTCCGTGTTGAACCTCTTCTTAACGATTTCCCCAAGCGCTTTTTCATCCTCTGTGCCGATATCTTCTGTGTACGAGCACATTCTACCGCTCTCTCTAAGTAGATCTATTCCCTCTCTGAACGTGATAATAACCGGCGCATCTGGCACCTCCGTTTGCACTGCGCTGTTCGTTATTGCCTTGATTATCTCCAAGTCTCTTTTGTTTCTCTCTTGCACGCCGTTGATGACGTATTTTAGCATTTCGTAGATCTCTTTGACAAGATCCAAGTACGTTTCGTCGTACAGCTCGCGTTCCATGTCCATTCCTGTGAACTCTGTGAGGTGCCTTCCTGTGTTCGAGTTCTCTGCTCTGAAGCACGGGCCTATTTCGTAGACGCTTTCAAGCCCCCCGATTATTGCCATCTGCTTGTAGAGCTGCGGAGACTGCGCGAGCGTCCCCTTGTCTTTGAAGTACTGCACGTGGAACACCTCTGCCCCGCCTTCCGAGGACCCTCCGAGTATTTTCGGCGTTTTTATCTCCAAGTACCCTCTGCTCGTTAAGAATTCTCTGAACATCCCCAGGACGGTGGAGTACACCCTGAATATGCTTCTTGTTTCCTCGCTTCTTAAGTCCAATCCCCTGTAGTCGAGTCTTCTGGAGTACGCCACAGATGGCAGCGCGCTGCTGTTTTCTCTCTCCGAGTGCTTCCAGTTTGCGTCTTTTACCTGAAATGGAAGCTCTTCCGCTTCTGTCACGATCTCTATCCTCTTCAAAACTATCTCTCTCTTTTTGATGCTGCAGGACGCTATTTCGTTTCTGGTTGCCACGACCTCTCCGTCCACTCTGACATACGACTCAACTGCTATGTTTTTTATCTGGTCTATGTCACTCGGCGTGTAAACTCTTCCCGTTACAGTCTCGCTGCTTCCTTCTGTGCGCGCGGCGGCCTCTCTCGCTTCGCCTCTAGCCACAATCACCTGGGCTGTTTCCTCTCCCTGCCTTATCACCATGAATATCTTGTTTTTGCCCACTGCTCGAACCGATATAACGTATCCAAACACGCTGGCTTCCCCGTTCTCGCCGGTTTTCTCTATCTCTCCCAGCCTGAACCTTCTCTTCCTCTCTATTTCATCCATTTTCTTTTAAATTTTTAATTTACTTAAATGAGCGGAAGATATAATGGATTTGTTTTTCAGCATAAGGACACGTCTGCAGGCAAACTCACCGCAAAAGCGCCCCTCAAAACAGCCGTCAGAGAGATCGAAGGAGGCGTTCCGATATTCAGCTTCAGTGTAAAGGAGAAAGAGCCTGCAAAAAAAGATAAAGATAGCAAAAAACAGATAAAGAAGACCCCAGTAAAAAGCAGCAGCGGGTTAAGAGGAGGCAGAGTAAGAGGAGCTGCACCACGAGATAGCGGAACACGAGACGCGCCACCAACCCGCAAAAAAATAACGGAAGAAATACGCCCCGCAAAACCAGCAACACCCGCAAAAAAGCCACAAGGACCCGCCGCTGCGCCCCTTTTCAGATTCTCTCTTGGCTCTTCCGCAGCCCCCCAGGGCATCTCCAACACCACAGGCGCAAATAAACCGGATCTGCCAAAAGTCGAACAAAAGAGGCCACAGATGCCGGAAATCGCAACCGCTGAACAGAAAAAAGCTCCCGAACAAATAGAACCACCAAAAGCCACCAAGAGGATAAGCAGCACCGACAGAAAAAGCAAAATAGAAAAGACCCATTCTGCAGAGGCATCAGAAAACCCGTCAGTTACCAGCACAAATAGCAGATCCAAAGAGGCTTCTCTCACATCCCCACACGCTCCTGCTCCCGCGCCATCGCCCATCCCTGCACTCCCCGCTATTCAGAGCCTCGCTAGTTCCGGAAGAGCGTCTCTCGGCACGTTCAGCGGAGATAGAAGAAGGACCTCCGTGTTCAAAACGAGAAGAGAGAGCCTTTTTGGGTACGACCAGATATACAACGGATCTGTGCTGCCGTCCGACTTCCACAAACACTCAAACGACTCCCAGGACCGGAAAGCGCGAATCAAGCAGATTCTTCTGTGGATTACCAAATACGTCTCTAACGGCCACGCGAAGATAAAAGACGTACCCCCCGAACGAGTAGAAGAGGTATGCAAACAGATAATCGGAAAAATACCGCATCTAGAACTGAGCCCGCCCCCTCCGCAAGTCGAGCACGTCTCCGAAGAGGTAAAAGAGACCATCAGAGAGATAGAAAGCGGAGCAGACGCGTACGCAAAAGAAATTTCCGCGTGGCAAAAGGCTTATTCCGATATACTCAGGCGCTATTCTGTTTCCGTTCCCTTTGAAGATATCGAAACAGCAAAGCGGTTCAGTCTGAGAAGATGCTCAGTTGCGCGCTCGATAGGCCACTCTGTGAGCCGCTCTTTCGACCAGTCCTCTTTTGGAGGCGTGTCTTTTGATTCTACCTACGTTCAGCTCGATACTCCGCGAGAAGTTGCGAGCGTTCTTGTGAGAAAACTCGAAGAGCTTCTGAGCAGCCTGAATTCTACAAGATACTTCATCTTTCTGTCGTTTGAGTACACAAGAAAGGTCTCGGAGCATCTTCTTAACGCGTCCTATCCAATCGAGAAGTCAAAAGCAAACGCAATACTTCAGGTTCTGTGTCGTACTACAAAAAAGAAGGTATAAATAAATAAGCGGTGTAGATGAGATGGGTTTGGCAGGTTGTGTGGGTTGTAAGGGTGGTGGGGTTGTACAGGTCGTAAAGTTGGTAATCAGGGTGGTAAAGCTGGACCTAATGATGACATTTAATCGGGGAGTATACCACTATCACATCACCACCCACCACTATCACCACTACCATTACATCCCCAATACTATCCTCACTACCACGTCCCCACCACCACCCACCACTACTGCCCACATTTGATGACTAAAACTTTTTATTAGGAGCGCTCAAGTCAAACTACCTATTTTAATAACTAGGCCATATAACTGCACCTCCTGCTACACCGAGTAGGCTAAGCACAAAGACGTTGGAATAAATCTTAGCATAACGGGTGCCACACAGCTGCTGGCTTACCTAAATAACACCCGCGACAAAAACAACTCGTACTTTTCCTATAATTTTCAGAAAAGCTGGTACACCAGACGTGTAAAGTAGCCTGGCCGGTATTTTTCGTAAATGGACCGGGTAATGCGTGCCGCGTGCGTTGAAAGCCCTGAGTGCCTTAAAAGACGCGCTGTTGGTGAGATCTTTTCTGTTTTTGTCTTCTTACGTCTTTTTGCTGCGTTTTTGCGCTTTTCACGCTGTATTTTTGTTTTCAGGACCTGAATTTTGAATTTGAAAATTTTTCTTCTTTCCCGGCGACCCTTCTGGAAACTTTTTGGGGAAGTTTTTGAAATGGCAAATAAGGAAAACTTACCCTGCGGAAAGAACTCGAAACTTTCTCCCTCTTTGGAATTGTTCTTTTCCTTTATGGGATTTTCCTTTCTCGGACATCACCAAATTGAGCATTTCCACAAATGGAATATCCCATTTAGGAAAACTTTCGACCCTCCCTTTCTTCGTTTTCTCGCATATTTTCCCTGTTTTCCCCTCACCTCATTCCATCCTCCTTGTAAGCGCTCCTCTGCACCACTTCACTTTATTTTGGTAGAACTCGTCCAGAGACTTCGCGCACTTCACATACTGCGTTCCTGGCGCGTTGTATTTGCAGCAGTTCGAAATAATCAGCCGGATGTCTGCGTCCATCTCCTCAAACGTGCTGTACCTGTCGTTTTGGATCTTCTCCTCCACCGTTTTCAGGTCCATCGGTGTCTTTATCACCAAATAGTAGTCCTGGACGTCTTTTCCATTAACTGGCTCGAGAAACGGCCACGAGGTTTTGTGGTTCTGCAGTTCGGTGCACAGGTACATGAGAAGTTCCTTAAGTCCCCCGTTTTTGATGTATCCTTCCTCCATCTCCTTCGTGTACCCTGCCTCTCTGAGCCCTGGAATGTCTCCCGGCTCGTTCAGCAGCCTTCTGTCCCCGAGGCTGTACTCCCTGTACATCTCCGGATGCATTTTTCTCAGCATCTTCAGAACAGCCTCTCTCCTCTTAAGCAGAAGCACGTATGTGTTGGAGTAGTCGAGCCCCGGAAGAATCTTGCCTTGCATCAGCGTTCCTCCCTCGTAGTCTTTTATTCTTCCTTTCCACCTGTTGAACGTGATCTCTTTGGTGAACCCCTGTTTTTTGAAGTACCCGATCGCGTAGTTGTCTGCATATGTGAGCAGATAGATCGGGGCGCTCTGCAGCTTCTCTTTTCTTTTCTTTGCCTCCTTCACAAACTCTTCTCTAACGGTTTTTTTCAGCATGTTCATCATGAACTCTCCGTACCCTCTGATCTGGGACTCGCTGTCCACTGCGCAAAAGACGATTTCGGCGAAAAAGTCTTCGTGAAACGCCCTGAAGCATATGCCTCCGACTATTTTATCTTCTTTTTTGCTGAATATCACCATCGACTTGTGTTTTAAATCGAAAACAAGGCGAGTGACGTAGTCTTTTGGCATTTTTGGAAGCTGTTTTTGGAACAACCCGCGGAGCTCCAGCAGAGTGCGGGAGGCCTCTTTTGGGTCGGCATCAAGCATCGAGACGACCCTTATTTCGACCTCTTTGTTTTTTACCATTGTTCTGAGCAGGTTGTTTCTCTCCACTTTCTGTGCTGCTTCTTGCGGTATGGTAAACATAAAAGAAAATTACCTACCCCAGATTTAGATTTCAACCATCATCTTGGCAGTATTATGGGGTATTTAAGTGAATCACTTTGTAGGAATTTATCTTTAGTCTTTGATATGAGGTCTAAAATCTCATACATCCACGTTCCACCGCATGCAGTGTTATTTATTAGTGGTAAACAGGAGATGCAGGGATGCAGAGTAGCGGTGTATTTCTACCCCAGCATCCATTACAATGTGTGTCGGATGAGGGTGGAATGGGATTGGCATAGGTGTGGTATATACGTGGTACGTATTTGGTATATATCAGAGATAGGCTTCTACTACACCGCGCCTATACACTATCCCTCCTATCTACCCCACCTACCAGGCCTATACACCCTCACCTATCTACCACGCCTACCCACCTACCACCCCCTTCTCTCCACCATCCGAAGAAGCTCTTTTGCATCCTCCACTCCTTTTTCTGTGGAGAGTTTTCCCGCTATTTTCAGGGACTCTCTTGCAAACCTTCCCGCAAGCTTCGCCATCTTCCTGCTGTGGTAGTACTTCGCTACGATATAGTCTGCCTTGTAAAACTGCGTTGCGCCGAGGTTCCCAATGTACGCGCTACATGAGAGAAACAGCTTGTCTATTTCTGCCTCCCTGAGCAGCCCGCTCTTCTCTTCTGCGTTTTTCTGAAGACACGCCCTCTTCTCTGCGTCCGCCCTTCTGCCTGTGGCCAAGTACTTCCTCAGCGTGTTGTACCCTCTGATCTGGTCTTCTAGCGTGCTGTTCCTGACCTGAGCCTGTAGATACGCAAGAACCTGCTGGAAATCCCCTGGCACCGGGTGGCTGAACGTTGTGAGATACGTGCTAAACGCCCAAAATGACGCGGTGATCTGCCCAAACAGCAGATCTTTTTCGATACTTCTCTCCGGCTCGATGTGCACCATGTGCTTCTCGTCGTTGTACGCTCCTTTTGCCACCCCCAGCTCGATGTATCTGAAGTTCTCTGCTACTATATCCATTTCTTTGTTTAGTTTTACAAATTTAATTCATATGAACTGGCTGAATTGGAGGTGCAGGCAAACGATCACAGCTGCTTCACTAGACTGGTACAAAACGAGCACAATCAGCGAAGAACATTTGATTCTTGGAAGAGACAAAGGCTTCGTTGAAATCTACAAGCTGGAGGAGTGTCTAAAAAAAAGAGTCGAGTTCAGGAGCCACTCTCCGTGTTTCGACTATCTGAGAAGCACAGAAATACCGGAGTCAATCGACTCGCTGGCTGTTGTGCCGTCTGGAAACCGGGAGCTGCTTGTTCTCAGCTCGAATCTCAAAACAATGAAGCTTTGGAACGTTCGCTCGTCATACGCGCAGAAAGAAGAAGACACAAACGTTCTTGACTGCGGGACAGACTTCTCCTCTTCCCAGGACCTTTGCGAAGAGGGGCCGATAGAGGCGCAGGTGAAGGAGGGAAGCGCAGAGCAGCTGGAGAAGATATTTTCGCGGGGGCTCGAGAAAAAGCCGCGCGTATCGCTGGAGAGAGAGCGGACGCCGGAAAAAACGTACAACATCCACAGCGTGTCGGTCTCTTCGAACGGAGAGCAAGTTCTTATCTCGGACGAGCTGTCTGTGAGCCTTTACAGCGCAGAGCTTGAGGAGAAGTGGAAAGCGGTCGATATCAAGCCGGGGAAAACAGAAGAGCTGTGCAAAATCATCACAACGGCGAAATTTGTAGATAGGTCGAGCACAATGCTTGCGTACGGAACAAGCAGCGGGACGGTGGAGATACACGACATGAGGGAGTCCACGCACTGCGAGGCCTCGCGCTCCCTTAACTCTTCGAACTCTTCGTGGTTTTACGGAGAGGTCATATGTCCCGTGTCGGACGTGTTCTTTGTGACGGACACGGTGGTGGCGACGAGGAACCTGGAGTACGTCATTCTGCACGACATGCGGGCGGCTAGCAGCGTTCTGAAAGAGATAGACGTGTATCCGCTGGTCAAGAAAAAGATACCGGACCTGTACGATACGGACGAGGTGTTTTCCAAGTTCAAGATAAGCGTTTTGGAGAACAAGGTGTACACGGGGTCGTTCAACACCGTGCTTGCCGAAATAGACGCGACAAAAATGCAGATAAACAGGACGTTCTTGGAGCCGGAGATGGAGAAGGCGACTAGAATTGTGGACAGGAAGAAGGTGGCGTGCATCTCGGTTGACGGGGACTGCATGGCTGCGACGGTCAGCAACCAGTGCTACATTTTCAGGTCTGAAGCAAAAAACGGCGCTGCGGATAAAAACCCCTAGAAAACAGGTAAAAGGGAGCTGTCTGCTCTACAAATAGATCTCACTTATGTGACAGAAAGACTCCGGCATGTTGCTGTATATTGATTTTTATGCGGATGCCCATATTAAATCTATCTTTCTGGTGATGTTCTGCTGCGTTTTTAACTTGTCCGGTTTTCAGGCCAGATAGTGTTGGGCGTGATCTAGGTTTGATGTGCTGATATATGTTGGATATGATATGTGTTGGGCGTAATATGGGTTGGGTGTGCTGATATACACTATTTCACTGGATCACTATCCCACCGCATCAGCACCCCACACCAACCCTATCAACCACCCCACTCCACAAATCACCCCACCCAGCTCCCACTCTCTATTTGAAAAAGGCTCTGAGCAGGAGGAAGGCGAAAAGCACACCAAACGCAATTAAAATTCTTCTCCTCTTCTCCATCACGCGATAGAGCAGATGGTTCAGCTCGAACGTGCCCTTCTTGATCGAGATGCGCGACCTTGTGAATATTTCGTCGACTCTCTGCAGCCGCTCTCCCTGCATCGAAATGTGCATGGACACTTCGGTCACCATTCTTCCCAGCTCGTTTATGTGCGTTTCGATGGTTTCAAGCTCTCGCTTTCTGAGCGTGCTGCTTTCTTCGCGCTCTATCTCCACTTTCTCTTTTGCTAGGTACGCGCTGCTTTCCCCTGGCTCTGTGCGCCTTGTGTGCCCCACTTCCCTGGCCCGCTCTGCTTCCCTGCTTCTTTTTGCCTCTTCTTCCATCTGCACCGCCATTTTCCTTTTCTGCTCTTCTCTTAGTGTTTTTGTGAGCCGCAGCGTGAGCGCTGCATACTTTCTCATAACAGCCGCGCGCACCATCTCTCTGAACGCGTCGTCCGTTATTTCTCTCGTTGATTCTTCCCTTGCAAGCTCCTTCAGGTTGTTTTCTATTCTTTTGACTATTTCTTTGCTTATCTCCTTTTTGCTCACTTGGCGCTCTATCAGACCGAGGTCTTCCTCAATGGATGCGACCAGCGCAGACGAAAGCGTCTGCTCCTGCCTCTTTTCTCTCTGCGGGGCCGACGTCGCCTCAATAAACAGCGAAAACTCTCTAGTTCTGTCCATGCTTCTCCTCTGTTTAATTTTCTAAACTTTTATTTCTACTTTTTGTCTCTCACAATCCAAAAGTCTTTCGTACTTTTTCGAAAAATAGTACCGGACGTGCTCGGATCGCCAAAAAATACTCACCAGACCGCCGCCAGGACATCCAAAACAGCGGACCACCTAACTGTACAGATAATCGAGCAGACATGCAAAAGCTTGAGCTCCGCATGAAAATATCGCTATTGCAATGGGGCCGAGCATTTGCAGCACACTCGAACATTTCCAATACACTACAACATTTGCAGGACACATCGATTTATTTGTACCTTTGTAAACACGCCATGGACGGATACAAACAAATCGTCGAAAAGTGGTACAGAGAACAGGAGGTTGTCGGAGTAGGGACGGGCAGAACGGTGAAAGAAATTATGCGCCACCTCGGCCCCTTGCTCGCAGCGTCTTCTTCAAAGGTGGTGGGAACAAGCATCACCACGAACCTGCTCCTCGCGTCCCACGGCGTCACCCCCTCCATGATGGAGTGTGTGAGTAAAATAGACCTCTACTTCGACGGAGCGGACTATGTTGATGACGAGGGATACATAGTCAAAGGGCACGGAGGCGCCATATCTCTCGAAAGAATCGCGATCTACTCCTCGGCCACCACCATCCTTGTCGTACAGAAGAGCAAAAGAGTGAAGACACTGGACGGGCTCTTTGTCCCCGTCGAGCTCCTGAAAGAGTGCCTCTCTATCTTTATCTCGCACCTCTGCGCCCGCGGCGCGCGCTACAAGATCAAAACCACCGAACACAGCGCGGTCTACGTAACCGACAACAGAAACATAATCGTCGACATCGAATACAACAGAAATCTCCTCAAAGAGCTGGAGAGAATCCCGGGCGTCGTCTCCCACGGCTTCATAGAGCCAGCCCAAAACATCAAGGTCTACGTTGTCGACAGAGACGTAGATGGCGGCGAAGATAGCGGCGAACGTAAAGAAGCGGAATAGATGGTACCAGCCTTAACGTTCTAGAACAAAAAACCGCCCATATCGGAGCAAATTAGAATATCGCAGCACCCCAACTCCCTACGTCAATAATCTAGACCATAACCCATAAGTGAAATTTGTAATAAATATCTTTAGTCTTTGATATGGGATCTACAAATAAAACAAAACTACAGTTGCCATAATACACGAGATTCGCCTGCTCCGATAGCAGTCATGGATCTAGTTTGCTCCTCAGGTGTCAGTCCGATGGAGCGCCACAATTGTGCATGCGATAAAGTGCAATTGCGCTGAAAGCTATACCACCAGGCACCCTTCGATACACATTGCCACCATCCCCACCATCCACACCACATTCCTCACCCTAAAGTACTCTGTCCCTTCCTGCTACTGCCAGAGAAATTCTTCTGAGATTTTTCGTGTGTTTTTGGCGAGCGAAGAAATTCGCACTTCCATTCGCGCCCGCTGTCTTTTTCACGAGAGCCACCCCTGCTGTTCTTCCTCTCCTATAAGAAAACGACGACCGGAGCACCTCCCCAACGACTTCCTCATCGCCCGCCATTTCGAACCCATCCTCTTTCTCAGCCACAACGATGGGGTCCCCTTCAGAAAACGACCCCTTATCCGCCACAAACGTGCACACCTCCATCCATTCACCAAACGCCCTCTCCCCATTCGGAGCCTCTTCCACGTCTCGCCCGTCCCCCTTCGCCCCTGCTACTTCCGATCTGCCAAACGGTCGCACAAAAAGCGGCTGAATCGCCTCTTTCCTCTTCCCCTTTTGCCTCCTTCCCTCTTCCTCTTCTCTCGCCCGTCTTCTGCGCTCCATCATCTCCCTGCCCCGCTCCGTTCCCGGCATATCGAACGGATGCACTATCTTGTCCAGCTCTGTTCCTATTCGAAACAGCTCGTTAATGCTGCACGGCACAATTCCCTTAACAATCGACCGCTGCATCACCTCCATCGTTCTACTTCTGTGGAACAGAACCAGCTTCTTGTCTTCACTCACTTTTATGCAGACGTGTCGCGCTTCCTCTTCTTTCCTTCCGCCTCCCTCTAACGCCTCCTCCCATCCTCTTGCGTCTCCCTCTTTAAACACACTCTGCGCCCCGAACACCTGAAACACCCCGACGTCCCTCAATTCTCTCATCTCCGCCGCTCCTTTTTCCAGCCCCTCTATGCACTCGCTGTTTTCCGCTATAACCAGATGCTCTCTCTCGCTTGTTCTGTGCGCAATGACCTGGTCTCCTCGCTTTGTGTACTCCACAGTGGTGCATCCTATGGTGCATCCCGTGCTACATCCAGCACATTCAGGGCTGCCATCTCCAGCGCGATCCGCACCTGCCGCTCTGTCTATCGCAGTGGCGCTAGCGCTTTTATCGGAACCTGCGCCGCTCTTCTTTTCTGTGCTGCATTCTCCGCACGCCTGCAGCCCCGCCACTACGTACACCTTCATATAAGACAAGTCGTTCAGGATCCCTCTTGTGCCGAGCGATTTTCTTATGAAGCTGTCGGACTTCTGCGTTCTGCAGAGCGGCAGAGGGATGCCCAAGCTCCTGCACATTTTGAATCTTTTTGCGTGCCACGTGTGGCTCTTCAAGAACCCTGCACCCTCCTTCACTGTTTGCTTCCTTTTGCGTCTTTTGTTTCTGTTGTTCCTTCTGTGGTCCTTTGGAAGCCTTCGCTCGTCGAACGACGCCGTTCTTCTTCTCTTGTGGAACGGAAGGGCCTGGAAAAGCATTGTGTTCTTCTTCCTGTGCCTGATCTCTTCTTCTATTTTTCTGATCTCTCCTGACCGCTCGCTCGCATACTCGGTGCTGTATATTTCTGCGTCCATCTAAGCGCAAAAAACAGTTCTCTATAAATAATTTGAACCCCTCCGTATCCTCAGGAGGGCGTGAAGATGTGCGTGTCGAGTAAACGGCCCCAGAACATGTGGTTATTGAATAGGTGGTTGTAGAGTAGATGGTTAATGAGCAGGTGGTTGTAGAGTAGGTGGATAATGAGCAGATAATACCTGAATAGATGACACCTGAACAGATCACTCTAGAAGATATCGCCCTAGAACAGATAACCCCAAAATATATCACCATGATAGCGTAGTTCTCAATAACCTCACAACCAAATAACACGCCACACTACCACCCGCCACCACCCCAAACCACACCAGCTCCGCTTTTACACGCTTATGAACGAGCTCTCCCCGCTCGAGCTGTCCGCTTCGCTGCTGCTCTCTTCAAACGCCAAGTCGTCCGCCTTCTCTATCGCCTTCACCTCCGACGATATAGTGACCGTCGTGTTCGCCCCAAGAACCTCAAGAAACAGAACAGCAAGCCCGCTGCTGTGCACGCTCACAGATACAGACGTGTGCACCGGTGAAATGCTCACTCTCTCTATCTGGTACCTCGACAGAGAAAACCGGCACAGATACGCGTTACGGGGAATAGGCGCAGCCATCCGCATCGACACTCTCCCGCCCAGTACGCCCTTTATCTCCACCTTTTTCCTCAGCACCGAAAACGCGAGCGGCCCCTCCGACAGCCTCGCCGCCATCGAAAAAAGCGCAGAGGAAAGAGTAAACGTCACGCTGAACGGGGGATACTTCACCAAAGACCACCCTCCGTCAAGCACATACACGCTCTTCTCCAGCACCACCTCTTCGCTCGTCCAAACCATCTTCAGAACAGCTCCCGAAGTGAACACCCGCAACGTATCTGCGGTTTTCATGCTCATCCGCATGTTCGGGACGCATATCGCCCTGTCCTTCGCCGTGCAGCTGTACGAGAGAAAGACCATCCGGTCCACAAAGTGGTCGACAGCCACAGTCTTCGACTTGTCCATCCCCTGCACGTACACTCCCGCCTCCTTTGGCACAATAACAATCTGCTCGAACCTGCTGCTGACTCCGCTGTCAAACACCGCGCACCCTCTTCTGTCCAAAAGAATATCCATTTTTTAACCGCGCCTCTTTATTTATTCTTTGGCGTGTACGGCCCAACACAAGATATAATGTTCCTGTACCCGAATACAGACTTGATAACCGGCGTAGACTTCGTGTAGAATGTCGAAACAGCCTCTCCCTTGTACCTGTCCCATAATCTAACGGTGTTGTCCCCTCCGGACGTCACAATAAGGGACGAAAAGTAGGAAAACCCAACGGAAAACACGAAGCTTTCGTGTCCGACGTACTTGAACAGCACCTCTCCCGTGGTGATGTCCCAGAGGATCGCTGTTTTGTCTTTGCTTCCGCTCAGGAGGTGTTTTCCGCAGCAGGAGACGTCGAGAGATACCACCGCGTCTTTGTGTCCGGCGAACAGCCGCACGAGATCTCCGGACTGGAGGTCGTGCATCCGGATCTTGAAGTCGCTGCTTCCCCCAAAGACGTAATTTCCGTTGGGATGGAACTTCACACACATAACGTCGCTCAGAGCAGATGCGAACAGCCTCACGGGCTTCTCGCTCTCCACCACCCACACGCACATTGTTCTGTCGCTGGACCCCGAGACGAAGTAGTAGTCGTTCGGCGAAATATCGATGTCCCACACCGGGTAGAAGTGCCCCCTGTACACCGCTATTTCGGAATACGTGTCCAGGGACCACAGCCGCACCGAGCTGTCCTGCGAGCACGACAGGAGAAATCTCTTGTTTGCGAAAAACCTAACGGCGTATACCGGCCCGCAGTGCCCGATCAGTCTCGTGACTTTTCCGATGTCTTCACGCGTGTCGTCTGCTTTTCCTGTTCGCATTTCGGGCGCTTTCAGGTGGATGCTGGGCTTCAGCCGCAAAAGCGTCTCTTCCGTCAGCGAGTGCACTTCGATAAAAGAGTCCTTGTACCCGACCGCCAGAAGCTTCATGTCGGCAGAGAAGTCTGCAGAGCACACGTTGTCGAACGTGTTGTGGAGCGTGTAGCAGCACGCGCTTGGGAGCTGCTGTTTGCTGACGTTTATCCGCTTCGAAAGATCCCTGAGCTTTTCTATCTCTGCGGCTATGTTGGAGGCGCCTACCGGAGGGGCCGGGACCCTTGTCGCGCTTGGAGGCGCGTTTTCCGACCTCTTTTTCTTCAAAATGCTCATGAACTGGTCCAGGTACTCGTACTTGTACTGCTCTTCGAGCGCAACCAGCTCTTCCACCTTTGGGGAGATGTAGTGCACGCCGCTGATCACCGGCGCTTTGTTGTAGTCGAACTCTGTTGTGCCGGCTATTCCGATGTTTGTGACCTCTTCGTTTATTCTTCCCGTGAAGACTCTTATATCGAGGAACTGGTTTACTATTTTGAGTATCTTTACAAGGGTGTTTTCTTCAAGAAAGCTGATGAAAAGATCGAACGCGTACTTGCCCATGCTGAGGTGGTACTTGTTGGAGAGGAAGGCCATCGCCAGAACGTTTTCTTTGAGGTTGCTTGGGTCCTTCACCATTTCGATCTGCCGCAGCTCGTTGCCGTGCATGTCTGCGAAGTCTTCTCCGAACTTGCACATGAACGTGTACGCGTCGACATCGCGCCCCTTCGAAATAAGGTCGAGGTATATGTGGATAAAAATCGGAAAGAGAAGGTTGCCAAGGTCGTTTTTGAACGCGTCGAGGGAGTCTTCGACCCACTGTCTGAGCTTCCCGTACCCCGTGTCTGCGCTTTCCGTGGTGTCATTTATCGTTACGTTTCTTACGGAGATTCTCGAGCCCATTTCTTTTTCGCTCAAATACTCGCTGAGGGACAGGCTGGCCTTGTCGCCCTGCAGCTCTTCTTCTCTTCTGAACCCCCTTTTGTCGAGCAGGGACTTTTCTCTTTTCTCTCCTCTGCCATCGCCTCTGTTCATCCAAGAAATCAGAATTTGCAAAATTTACGTTTCGGACCAGGAGCGGTAGGTGCGCGTGGTGGGCAGGAACGGCGGGGTAGGGTGTGTAGAGGGGTGTATATATGGGTAGAGATGGATAGATGTGAGTGCGATATAAATGATTTATTTCGTGGAGATCTAGTGGTGATAGCGGTGATGGTGATGGTGATGATGATGATAGCGGTGATATTAGAGACGATAGTTGGGAAGACTTATTAGAGACGATAGCTGGGACACCTTCTTTGACATGTCAACGATAATACTGCAGACCCATATCAAGAGTAACATGTATTTGCTAAAGACTATTCACTTAACTACCCCAGGTCTACAAAAACTTCCATCAGCTGTTTTTATCTTTGATTTCCCGTGAAATGTGCAGGAAGCTTTATCACGCCCACAGTAACCGATACGATCGAAGGCATCTCAAAAAATACTCGCGTAAATATCCCGCATACGCTACGTTTGCGGTACACCTCCAGGCTTCTCCATACAAAGCAGAAAGCGCAAAAAGTGAGCATGGATAGGGCCAGCAGAAGGCCACAGGGCTGTACACAGCTTACTAAAAAAGTTACACCAAGCTGTGCTTCTCCAGTACGTCACGCTAAGCCCAGCCGCGCAAGCTTCTGAAAGCGCTGCGTATCTTTTCTCAAAGAAGACAGCACACAAAGTCCCCCACCTGCGAGGCTTCTTAGCTCAGTGGTAGAGCGTATCCCTAGTAAGGATAAGGCCGCGGGTTCGATTCCCGTAGAAGCCTTTTTTTGCGCTTTTCCCGCTCTCCTGTGAGCACCGGGCTCCCGCGGAAGAATTTAGAAAGTCATCGGTAGCAGAAAAAGATAGCCCAAACACCCCAGCTTTATTCTATGTGTTTTCCTTGGACTTGTACCCGCAGTCGCACTCGTAGAAAACCGTTTGCCCTTCGTCGGCGGAGCGGAGCTGCATCGTGTAGTAGTAGAGATACTCGCTTTTGCACTCCGGACACTCTTGTTTTATTTTCGTTCCTTTGTTTTTTTCTCTGACAGACTTGGCTGCGTACTCCTTGTAGTGTATCTTGTGTCCGCCGATAAAAGTAGAGCCCTGGGGATATTTACATTCGTCCTTGTCGCACGTGCTGCACCTCCCATCGACTATATTGAGATACTTCTCGCACGAAGAACAGAACATGCAAAATTAAAAAAACGGGTTAGAGAAATGCTAAAGCTTGTTGCACAGCTTGGAACCCGGTTTTCTGGTGTGTCGGTGGCTTGCAAGTTGTAGGGGGCTGTTTTTCTGTTTAGCTATTGTGGGTTGAGTGCTGGTTTTTATTTGTACCAGAAGGTGCTCTTTAAATCAACGGGAGGTGCAGATTTGTGCTAGAGGTTGCTGAGTGTGGGTCAGTACTGGTTATGGGTTATTAAAAAACTGAGAAGGTATCCATGCGCTTGCATCTTGCAGCTCTTTGATGTCCTGCTTTCTAATGCGCTTTTTAGATTGCCCTTTCAGCTCCATCTTTCATTTTCAAATGCAACCTTTCAATCACTATTTCCTTTTTTCTCTAATCATCTCTTCTCATTTCTTGTCTTTTATTTTTTCATCACTTACAACCTACTTCCAGTATCTGCGACACCATCGTGTATATTGATTATAACAGAATTTATCGTTTATGCAACTGCGGGGTACCCTAGAGGGTATAAGAGCAATAAGTCCTGAACAGTACACATCTTTCAGTATTTGATACGGCTCTCAGCCTGTACGATAAATATGCGCCAAAGTACCACCTGCCGATCCAGCAACGAACTCTCCAAAACCCAAATAACCCAACAGCTCCGCTCGGACACATCGAAGCTGTGGAGATAGAACGCGTTAGCGCATCCCATTTCCAGCCACAAACGCTCCCGCTACCCACTGTTCGCGGAGATTTTCTACCACCAAGAGACAGCCCCCAGCCCAGGCTCGCACGCTGTGCAGTATACCACAGAAGGGCTTTCTATTTTCAGTATTTTAACCCTGAACACTTCGCTCATTTTTACGTACAGGCTCGACCCCTCGTATTTCCAGACCCACATCTCAACCGGCCTATTGTTCCTGCTTGGGACGGTTTTAAGCTCGGAGGGTGACGGAAGCTGCGAAGACGGAACGAACAGCGAAGAGATCAGAGGATGCGCAAGAAACACCCCCGTGCTGTCCTGCTTCTCCACAGTCCCTGTGACTATCTCCCCAGGATACAGCCTGTAGCTGATAAATCTGTAATTAACCAGCGGGTATATAACGCCTTCATGCACCTCCGCGTCCGATATCGACTCTATTGCCACTGGAAACAGGAGAGTGCCGTGGGCTGTAGAAGGCGTGTTCGGAAGCCTGTTTCTCAGCACGTCAAATATTGCAGCCTCTATCTTTTCTTTGCCCAGCTTGACAGGGACCCTCTCGCTTCTCGCCGCCTCCACGAACATAAATTTTGCAGGCCATGGGATATTTAAGTGAGCAGACAGTGGGTGGTTAACTGAGTAATCTGTAGAGGATGGGGTAGTTAACTGAGTAATCTGTAGAGGGTGGGTGGTTCACGGAGCAATGAGTAGTACACATCCTTACCCTTTGATGTGAGGTCTACACCATTAATCAAATAGAGTTCAGCTTAATAGGGCCTACAACCTTATTATATTGGCAGCATAAGTATAAAAAGCGAGGAAAGTTGTGGAGAACGGAGGGGAGGGGGTGGTTGGGGTGGAGGAGAGGTAGGTGGGATGGATAGGTCTGTAGGGTGGGTAGGTGGGTATATGAAATGTAGAATGAATAGTATGTGGGTAGGTGGGATGGGTAGGGGTAGGGTAGGTGAATGGTTCATAGATGAACAGTCGATAGATGATCGGGGAATAGAATGGTTAATAGATGACCGGTTGATAGATGAACAGTTGATAGAATATATTGAAGAGTGGGTAGATGTGATGGGAGGAGAGCTGGTAAATTTTGCAGCACTAGTAATAGATAAACTAGTTGGACCACCTACAGTGTTAACGCCGGTAGCACCGATCATAGTAAATACACAGCGAATACGCAGCGAATAATAAAACACGTGATACAGAAGAACTAGCGTCGAATATCTGCGCTGCTGCCAGCGCTGTAAACACGCCGCTGCGCCTACACTCTAAACGAGTCGATGCAGGAGATAAGCGCGCTGACTTTTATCCTTTTCTTCGGGTCACTAACAAATATCAGCCTGCAGATGCCTGCAACGGGCTCTGGGACCCTCGAGTAGTCGACTTCGCACGCAAGTATCTTCGGATACAGCGAATAGATGGACTCCGAAGTGAACGCGTCCCTTCCCGTTGTGATGTGGTGCAGAAAACACCCGAAGCTCCAAACGTCCAGCCCTGCCAGATCCACCCGCTGCGAAACCGGCTTCTTCACCATCTCAGGCGCCATGTACGACGGAGTCCCGTCAAAAGGCAGCGCACCCGCTTCTATTTCCCCCTCTTCAGAGACGATGCTGCACCCAAAGTCGATAAGAACAGTCCCCTCCCTTGTAGCCACCACGTTAGAAGGCTTCACGTCAAGGTGGTACACGCCCCTCCTGTGGTTGTTCCCAATGGTCTCGAGAACAGACCTGCACACGTACAGAATCTCCGGCAGCCCAAAAAGAACGTTCGGAACCTCCAGCGACTTCCCAATCCGGCAAGAAAAAACCAGATAAAAAAACTCCTTATCTTCCAGCCACTTCTCCAGCTGCGGCACCCCGCGCTCCCCCCTCAGAACAGAAAGAGCCGCGATCTCTTTTCTAGCGTGCGCTGCGCCCCTTGCGCCGCCACTTCCCTTGTAGACTATCTTTACGACCTTATTCTCTCCGGTGCTGTTCTCCTTCCCCTCGAACACGACAGCGTACACCCCCTCCCCAATCACGTTCTTCAGGGCGTACCCCTCAAGCGAGTACAACTTCTGCATCTTTTTTATTTTATGGAGAAATATAACGAGATACAGAGAGGAATAATTCAGGCAAAGAACGAGCTGGAGAGGGGAGACGGCCCCACCAAAGACCTGAGCTCAAGCAGCTACACCTACGACTCTGTTCTGGTAAAAAAAGAGTCTGTTGTTTTTCCAAAAGAGATAGAGGAGGTTTTCCAGGAAGGCGGGCACGGGGGGCTCGTCTGCGGCCTAAACATCGTCTGGGCGTCCGCGCGGGGAAGGGTCGTGCTCTGGAACTTCGTCTCGTCTCTGGTCCACGAGATGGAAACGCGAACCCGCGAGGTTCTTGCGGTCTACCCGACGCGTCCAAAGCCCGGGGTGTTCGTGGGAGATGTGCACGCGTGCCTTCTCCTGTTCACGGAGAAGGAGGTCTCGCTTGTGTGCCTCTGCAGCAACCCTGCGGCCTTTGTGAACATGGAGATGAGCGCCACCCTGCCGGTCCAGATGGCCTCGATATGCGAGACGAGGAACGGGCGGGTGCTGATGGGCGGAGCAGACGGACACATTTACGAGTTCGCGTACGGCGGAGGCGGATGGACGGGCGGAGGAAGGGCGAGGGTTATCTCCTGCACGTCCTCTGCGCTTTCGTACGTGCTGCCGTTCCTGTACCCTGCGGGGAGGAAGGCTGCGGTGCAGATCGCGCCCACGAAACGGGGAGCCCTCGTGCTGTACGAAGACAACAGCGTTGAAGTGTTCGAATTAGAGAAAAAGCTGCGAAGAGTGGGAGCGGTCGACTTAGGGACCGAGAAAATCAGAACGGAAGAAAAAACACAGCTAGTCGCAGCGGACGGAGGGGGGTACGAGGCGTATCTTGTCCGGGAAGACGGAACGCGGCTGTACATCGACGGAAAAGGAGCAGTAGTCGGAAAGAGAGCGCTACCCCCTGCCAGAACGCACAGGGCAGGAAGAGGAGGCGCCGGGCACAGCGTAACAAACGAGAAGTTTTTCGGAGTAGGGAAGCATTTGGTAGTTCTTGGAAAAAAAGAGGAAGACGTAGCGGTGAGTCTCGTGTCGCCGAATAAAGGCGGCAGCACAGCGCCGGAAAACTTCTGCACGATTATCGCCAGCAGGCAGAAGTACCGGCAGGCCTCTCTGGTCTCGCCTGACGTGGTGGGCAGAGAGGCAATGAACAGAGCAGAGAGCCTCGTGAAAGGAGAAGAGATCGCGCTGCTCGGGCAGGGAAGAGTCGACGTGTACCAGGCGCTTGGGGGAGTCGAGGTGATGGAGCGCGCAGTATCCCACCCGGAGGGGCTTTTTTCGTTCAGGCAGAGACACGGGCCGGAGTACGCGCTTGTCTGCGCCCTGTACAGCGCGTCTCTCGGGATGCCGTACCTCCCTCTTAGCGGCGTGTTCAGAAAGTCCCCGGAGCTCCAGAGGAACGCGGTGACAGCGTGCGCATCGATCGCGATATACGGGCTCTGGGAAAAAGACCTGATGGAGGTGCTGTCCAGCAGAAAAGGGACCTCTGCGGACGCAAGCGTCTATTTGGAGGAGGTGGAAAGGGCCGTGGAGAAGCTCGAAAGGCTCAAGAAGTTCGTGGTAAGAGAGAGCCAGCACAGCGAGCTGCTTGTGATAGAGCGGGGGGTGAGCGTAGTGCAGATGGTGGAAGAGGTAGTGCAGGTGCTGAGGTACATCGAGATACTGCTGGAAACGGACGGGCTGTACGTGCTAACGGAGACGAAAAAGAGGCTTAAAGAGGAGGAGAGAAGGTTCGGGTTCAGTCTTTCGACGTTTTTGAACAGCGCGATGTCGCACAGAAGCAAGAGCCTCGACGTGTTGATAGACACGCAGATCGCGCAGAGCACCGCAACGGGGGCCTCTGTAGACGCAATCACCGCAACGCTGAGCGAAAAGTGCCCGTCGGTGTTTGCGCTCAGCGAGACCTTCTTCATTCGGGGAAAAGAGACGCTGGAGAGAGCAGCGCGTGCAGAAAACGAGGAGGACAGAAGATGGTTCTTGGAGAAAAGCGCAGGATACTTCGAGAAAGTCTCCAGAGAGCAGATGGAACACGCAATTGAGATGTACGCGGACGCAAAATACCCGCTGGGAGTGCTCAGGATGGTTAGAGCAGGTGCCAGGGGGCTGACAAGAGAAGAGGCTGCGGAGTATTTCCTGAAGACGGAGTGCACCGAAGAGCTGCTGAGGGAGGGGCTGAGGGAGGAGCAGCCGATGGTGTGCGCTGCGCTTCTCGATGCGGCGGTCCAGAAGATAAGGGCGGGGGAGCTTCCCATCGACGTGCTGCTGAGAGCGAAGTCTGCGTATCTGGAGGAGTACTTGGACGTGCTGGACAGAACAAGCCAGGACCTGGAGATGTGCGATCTGGCGTGGAAGTACCATTTGAAGAACAAGAACTACAAAACAGCCTCTTTGTACCTGTTTAGGACAGCGGAGCGCAGAAGGCCATTTATAACGCTGCAGAAGAGAATAGAGTACCTGGCGATGGCGGCTACAACGCAGAGCGCGGCAGAGGCGCAGACGGGGCCTGTAACTGGGGCGATAAAAGATTACGCACCGAGGCTTGGAACGTCGGGAAGAGAGCGGCTGAAGATGGCGAACAGGCAGGCGGAGGTGATGACGTCGGTGGCGAACGTGTACCACCCGGGAGAAGCGAAGAGCGTCGGTAGAGAAGAGGTGAGCGAAGTGTTTGGGAGGCTTGAGAACGAGCTGCTCAGCTACGAAGAGCTCTTTTCGATATGCGTTATGTTCGGATTTTCGCTGCTTGCGTTGAAAATAGCCGAGAACGGAGAGATAGAAGATAGCGCGCTGCGAAAAACGCTTTGGGAGGACGCGTTATCGGGAGAGTACGCCTCGTGCGTGCAGATTCTGAAGGAGAATCGGGAAATGATCGAATCTGGAACGCTAGAACTGATAGCGGACGTTCTTGTTAGGAGGAAGGTGGCGTCTAAAGGAGAGGGAGTGAACGTAGGCGCGGTTCTTCTGGACCTCGGATTTTCGCAGGTAGGCATCGCGAGAGTGCTGGAGGAAAAGGCGCTGAGCACAGAGCATTCGATGCCAGAGAACAAGAAGGTGATACTTGAAGAGGCTGCGAAGTTTTGCGAGCTGCAGAACATGCGAAGCGTCAGAAACAGAATATTGGAGATAAAATCGACCCTGGGGCTGTGAGGAGCGCAGTGTGGCAGGGTGGGTGGTGGAGGTGGTAGGCGTGGTAGGTGGAATGAAGAGTGGTCAATGCAATGAGGATGGCGGATGGGTTGGTGAGTAGTAGATGTGGTGATGATGGCATATGGAATGAGGATGGTCAATGCAATAAGAATGGCAGATGGAATGAGGATGGCAGGTGGAATGAAGAGTGGAGCTATTATGGGAAGAAATAAAGAGCTAGTGATGGAGTTATAGTTTGTGGCGTGTTTAGGTGAGTGCAAGGGATAGGCGGTAAATGTCTGAGAAACACAGCTGCTACTAACTGGGCAGTTGTTTGCGAATAATCGGTTTGCCAGGGTGTTTAAGTGAATATTTGTAGTAAATGATGAATTCTAACAAAAATTATTCACTTAAATACCCTGCAACACAATAAATATCTCTACTCTTTGATATGTGGTCTAGATAATCGATTACTGCATTTATTACATCTATCGTCCAATTACATTTATCGTACACTACGAGGGCATTCCGGTATAAGATCGGTGCTGCACTTCGCTATCACGCGCTCTCCTCGGGCGTGGCTCTATTTTCTATTTCCTCGTACCCTGACTCTATCAGGTGCTCTAGCGTTGTTCTGGAGAGGGTTTTTGACGGGTTCTTCTCGAAGTACGTGCTCAGGATGTCTAGCGCTGTTTTTATGTCTTCTGTTGGCATTTTGCTGAGCCTTTGGTAAAATCTGTCCGTTATCTCTGCGTCTTTTGTCGTTTTGGCTTGCTCGGACGCCGCGGAAAGCGACAGCAGATAGAAGTGCCTGACCACCTGGAACGCGTCCTGGTCCTCTGGCGCTATCGGAAACTCCACGTAGAAGCTTGTCACGAGAAACGCCACCCCCAGAGGCGTCGGGTCGATTTTCATAGCGCCGCACCCCGGCACAAGAAGCGATAGGCACATTTTTATGTGCTGGATTCTTCCGTACCGCGTGCCGTACTGCTCTCTGTACTCCCCTGCGCACGGGCTGTAGTCCACGATCTTCTCGAGCGCGTTGATATTCCGCAGCGACAGGTGCAGAAGCCGCTTGCACGTCCCAAGCACCCGCAGGTCCTCGGTCGAGTTGAGCACAAGGCACGCCGCAAGCAGCGTGTAGTCGAGCACCACCGTGTGCGCGCTCTTTCTTCTCTCCAGCGCGTACAGAAGACCGATCACGTCTGCTGCAAATTTTTCGTTAGGTTTTTCCCTTTTGGGAATGTTCTGGATGCCGCACGCAAAAATCCTCCCTGCTATCTCGTACGCCCTCTCCTCTGTTGCCGCGCAAAGCGCGTCCCTGAACGCCTCCTCGTGCCCGCTCTCCCCCATCACAAGGCTCCTCATCAGGCTCGAGTAGAACCTGTTCACCGGCGTGCACTTCGGCGACCTCTCCTCCAGCAGTCGCCCGATCTTCTCCATTCTCGTGTTGAAGTATACCAGCCCGTTAACAATCAGCTCGCACGTTCTGTTCTCCAGCCTCGTGTACTCTTTTGTCTCGCACCCCGCCCCTATGTACGCAAGAGAAAAAGCCCCTGCCACCCGGTGCAGCCTGTCGTAGTAGTGCGCGTGCGTCCCGCTCCCTCCCCCCGGGATCGCGCCTTTTCTCGATATGTACGAGATAACGGCCTGTTTCGCAAACAGATCGTTGCTGCCCGCGTACAGCACCCCGAGCGACAGAACGCTCCACATGAGGAGAACGTGGTCGGACTCTCTTGTCTTGATGTTGTACCACAAAATACTCGAGAGCTTCTGGTTGCACGTGCCCCTGAGAACAAAAGAGTTTCCCAAAACGGTTGCGCTAATGATGAGGCTGTGGCAGGTCTTCGACAGAGACAGAAGCAGAGACTTTGTCAGCGCGAGCCGCTCCGAAAGCGAAAGGCGTCCCACATCCACAGACTCTTTCAGCCCGAATCCGAAAACTGCCCCGGCGATGCACATAATCGATTTTGGCGTCACCACGTCCATGTGGAGCGTTGATATAAACGGCCTGTTCGGAACAGACAGCGCGCAGGCGACAGAGTTGTGGAACGACGGCCAGAACTTGTCCCATTCGCTAAGTGAGCTCAGAGATACGACGCTGTTGTTTTTTCTGATAAACACCTTCAGGCTTGGCACCTGGAAGAGATTTGTCTGGTAGTTTCGGTTGAAAAGAAACACGCCCCTTCCCACGGAGGATAGGATCGAGAACACGAACGCTTTTCTTCTCCTGTTCTCTGTGTCGTACTCGTCGAACAAAAACTCTCCAACGGCCTGCCCCGTGAAAAGCTCTTTGCACTCTTCGATGATATTCGTGTTTTTCATTCTTTTTGGGATCTCTCTTATGTGCTCTGGGTCTTCCAGGGTGTGTTTTGTCTCTATCTGGCTGTTTCGCTCTCTTTCGCTGTGCGTTTCGCGCAGGTCTTTTCTGATGATTTTGTAACCGATGTTTTTCGATTTTCTGATCATTTTTGATCTGTACGGCAGCAGCTCGTACGTGAGGAGGTCGTGCACTTTTCTGGACGGGGAGAGAAGATGGAAGAGATACGAGAGCCTCTTGTTGGTCTCGCTCACCTTCTCTGCCAGCGCTATGAACAGTGGAGAAGCGATGTTCGAGACGCTTTTCGAGATGTGGATGTGGCGCTCGATGGCGCGGGACACGCGGTCCGCCTCTTCTCTGGTCAGCTCCGCGATCGCCTGCGTGAACAGCTTGTCCGTTCTGCCGGGGTCCTGCACGGCCCTCTCTTTTGTGATCTTCCGCTGCAGCCTCCCCGGAAGAGCCGCAAAAAAGATCCTGTGCGCTTCGGTCTCAAAGTCGAAAATGTTCTCCAGCTCCCTCGCTGCGTACCCTCTTTTTATGCGCGATATCGCGCGCGCTGCTTTTTTTGTGATATGCTGGTTTTTTTCTGCGTCTTTGCTTCCGCATCCGGAAAGACCCGAAAAGATTTTCCTGTTGTTTTCGGGATCCGGCAGAGATACCGCCATGAGGTACCCGGACTGGTCGAACAGAACGCGCCCGTTCACAAGCACTGCGAGAGACTGGTTCGAAGAGACCTGCACCACGCTCTCGATCCGGTCCTGCGCCGAGTACGTAAACTCTCCTTCTATCACGAGGCTGTTTCCGTCTCTGCTCTTTCCAAGCGTAACAATCTCCACGCCTGCTGCGTACACCAGCGCGTACCTGTTGCTTTTCAAAATGATTTTTACCGTATCTTTTGGCACCTCCTTTCTGAACACGAGCTCCGCACAGAGAAGCCGTCCCCTATCTCCTCTGTATATCTCTATGTACCGCCTTCCTTCCGCTTTTGCCACGAGTGCGAACTGTTTTCTGTCCCCTGCCAGGTGCTCAAACTCGTGTTTAAGCGTCTTTTTCTCAATCGCCTCGTACGGATGCGCCATGTGCTGCACTGTTCTGGTGTGCTCCTCCGAGAACAGCACGCCTTTTCCAAAAAAGCAGGATGTTTTGATAGGCTTTGTCGGATGCTTCACAAACGCGCCTTCTTTTCCAACGAACAAAACAGCTTTTTTGAACACAACTGCAAGACTCTTTCCAACCTTTCCGCAGTTCTTGACCTTGTCCTCAAAAACATATTTTCTCCTTCCTACCCGAAGCGTGCGCCCTCTCCACTCCATTTCAAATAAAAACTAAACATTCCTTTATTTAGAGTGTGGCGTGGGTAGGTTGAGATGGATATGGATAGTTAGGGTGGGTAAGTTGGATAGATAGGTAAGATAGGTGGGTAGATCGTGTGGTGGTATAGTGAGTGCGATGAATTCTCTACAACACCATCGACCAAATTGCGCATCCTCTCTATCCATCCTAGTCATCTCACCTACTCACCATATCTATCCAACTTACCCACCCTAACTATCCATATCCATCTCAACCTACTATCCCACCCCGCCTACCCCATCCCGTCCTCAAATATTTGGACCGATTTGGCTCCTCGCGATACCGCCTGTTTCACAAGCACAAATATCGATAGGAGACTCTCTCTGTCTTTGAAGCTCTCTAGGACGTGTGTTTTCATGGACCTGCCGTACTTCAGCAACAGCGGTTCGCCGTGGCTGAAGAACATGACGCCGCACTTCTTGTCCTCCAGCCTGTATCTTTGCGATATCTCTGCAGGGATGTCCTGCTTTTCGTACGCATATATCTCGAAGTGCTGCGCCGCCTTCTGCTTTATTGTGGACAGAAGCTGGTCGACCCTTCTGCACTCCTCTTGCGCTGCTGCTCCAAACCGGACCACGGTGACCCCGTCTCCTTTGACAACCTCTTCAAAGTTCCTCTTGCTATCTATGTTCTTGATATAAAACGACATTCTTTATTTTCGCGCTGCTCGACGCAGCTATCTTGTTTCTTGCTGATAAATTTGCAGATCTAGCTTACTAATCGAATAGCGGCTTGCTTGCTGATTTAAATCTCTGATTTGGGCCCTGGTACATCTCAGAGCAAGAAGACTTCTCAGCACATGCGTCCGCCGACAAAACTTTCTCATGCTGACTTAGGGTAGCAGTAACTTTAGTCTGTCCAAGCACCACGCGTACCTGATATCATGTCCAGAAGGCCTCTTTTCGATGCATCCACTATACCACCTGTCAGCTTGGACTATCATCCCTAACATCCCTGCTATTTTCCCTATCACCCAATCTATCACCCCTGCCATCCAATTATCACCCCTACCACTCAATCTACCATCCAATCCACCACCCTTACCTCCCCTGCCACCCCCGCCATCTCCTTACCTTCCGTCTTTGATTTCGTTTCTGCACATCGGACAGAGGTTTTTGCTCTTCTGCATCCATCTCAGCAGACACGCCTTGTGGAACTTGTTGCTGCAGTGCGGGCACTCCGCGTCTGGAAAGAACTTCGTCACCTCGTCTATCATAAAGAAGCAGATCCCGCACTCCTCCACCTCGTCCACGCTCTCGTCCAGCGCGACCTTCCACAGCACCATCGCCTCGCTCACTCTGCAGAACTCCGACAGAAGCATCCGGATCCGAAGCATCAGCCGCTCGAGCCGCTTCCTGCGCACCCCCACGCACTTCGCAATCCTCACCTCCGGCGCTGTCAGCGGGTAGTCTGCCGGGAAGTGGATGGCCACCTCCAGCACAGACTCTTCGATCCGGTACACCGCGACGGCCACGTGCGTCATCCCGATCGTTCTCACGCATAGCTCGACCCCCTGCAGCGGCTTTGCCGCCTCTTCGCGCACAAGCTGCCCTGCGACGTTTTCCGTCACGTACTTGCGGATCTCTTCTCTGTTCTGGCTCTTCTGGTGGAACACCCGCATCATCACCGGGAAGTTGCGCGCGAACAGCCCCAGAAGATCGAGGCTTTTTCTCTCGCACGCGATCAGGAACGTCAGCCAGTTGCACTTTGTCCTCACCATGGCAGAGATCAGCGTGCATATCTCGATGCTTCGGATCTCGCTGCATATCCCCAAAAAGACCCTCCACTCGAAACCCGTCATCTTCTCGACGTTGCTGATCGCCGGTATGTCGAACATCAAATAAAACACCTCTGCGTCTACCGCGTCTTCTTCCACTTTCGACATGCTGTACATGTTCAGAATGCTCCTTCCGTAGTGCTGCGAGACTCTCTTGAGTATTGGGCGGTACGCGGCAAGTCTGTGCTCTGAGACGCCCTCTGCCCAGCACCTGTCGGACTTTATCGCCATGCAGACCTGCTCTGCGCTCTCTCTTGTGAGCTGCTCTACTCTGAATATTGCCTGGGACGACAGCTTCGTGTAGTCCGTGCTGTAGACCACCGGGAGAGCATCTGGCGCGTTTTCTACGTAGTACGAGACTGCTCGGGCGCTAAGCCGCGCCGGGACGCCCATATCGGATATTTTCCTCCACATCTCGGATCTAACGCTCTTTTTGACCCTCGCGTGCTCTGCCGATCTCAGAAGCATATACACCGCGGTGGATATCGACAGTGCGCCTTTCTGCTCTGCCTCGTTGACCAGTTCCTCTATGCTGACCTCCTCTACCTCTCTTTCCGAAACATCCTCGTTGAACAGGCCTTTCCTGAACATCCCAAACACTTTTTTGGTTTCGCGTCCTGTGCACAGAGAGGAGATGCGCGCGAGAAGCCGCGGCTCTTGTTTCTTGCGTATGCTGTCCCAAAACACCATTCCGCTGATAATCCTGTACAGGTTCCCTTTGCGCTCTATCCAGTCGCCTTCTTCTGGGCTGTGTGCGGCTATGTTGCTATTGTGACTGTTATGGATATCATGGCTGTTATGGTTATCATGGCTGTTATGACTGTTATGACTATTGTGGATGTTATAGTTAGTACAGCCAGTATTACCCATATGACTATTGCCACTATCCATGTTATCACCATTATCCATATTATCACCATTAGCTACCCTACCATCTACCTTACCACCCACCTTACCGTCCACTCTATCATCCACCTTAACATGTACCCTATCACCCACCGTACCACCCACCTTACCATCTACCCTATCACCCACCCTACCATTCACAGAAACTTCTGGAATCGATCTGGTGACTCCGAGAGCTGCTCGCAGTACACGGGAGCGCGCTGCTGCGCTTGTTCTGTCGAGCGCATCGAGGACCCTAGAGAACCTGTCAAGCGAGTCCCCGAAAACGAGCGCCGTATCCGTCTTGCCTTCTTCGTCTTCTCCTGCGCCCTCCTGCTCCAGGACCATGTACTCGTCTGCAACGTCGCGCAGCCCCGTGCTCGATTTTTCCGACACGTACCCGACGTGTCTGAGCACGGAGTCGAGACACACCCCTCCGCGTTCAACCAGGTACTCGATGTACCGCGCCGGCAGGTCGGTGTCTTTCTCTAGAATAAACGTGTTCGTAAACTGCTTGTTCCTGTACTCGTGCTCTGTGTATATCAGCGATAGGATCCTCATCTCCGCGCTGCTCTCGATCTTTCCCGCGACCATCTCGTATATCTCCTTGACCGTTCCTGCAGCAGACCTCTTCAGCAGCGCATAGAGCCGCGGCATAAGCGGGGGCGGGAGCCTTGCAAGGATCTCTTCTGGATAGATGCCGTGTGCGAAAAGCAGCTCCAGCGTCTCTTCTGTGCACAGCGCCGGATGCACCGACACCACGTACACCCACTCTGCCTCTGTGAACTCTTCCCTTCTTTTGAAATACTCCACGGGAAACGTCTTCAGCGCGCTCGGAAGCAGACCCTTTTCTCTGACCCATGCGACAGTTGCTTTTTTCGGTATTTCGCTGTCTATCTCTTCGATCCGTCTTCCAAGTATCTCTGCCCTTCTGATCACCTCTTCTGTCTCTAGCTGCTCAAACACGCTGCGCGAACTGAACTTTTCCGGAGACACTTTCAGCCCCTGCATCGACTTCACAACAGCCTGCTCTTCCTGCTCTGTGCCAGCCTCCTCTTTGCCCTGCATTTCTCGACGCTCGCTCTGTCTGTTGTTCGTGCCGCTGGGGCCCTGAGCGAGGCTCTCGGTGCTGGCTGCGCGCTCCTCTTTTGCACTTCGCTCCATGTTCCACTTGAGAACCCTGTCTACCTTCTTCGTCTCGTTTATGCTGTTCAGGAAAGGAAAGTCGCTTTCAAAAATCACAAGCCCATGCAGCTCCTCCTCTCGGCTGCTGCAGATTATTTTCGCTAGGGCCTTTTTTCTGTCAGCGTTGACGCTGAGGAGCGCGGGAAGGCTCTCCGCAGGGAGGTACTCCGCCCTGTCCACGAACTCGTCTGCTCTGCCGCAGACCTGGCTGCGGAAATACTCCGACTGCGCGATTTTAACGAACAGCCCTGCAGGAACCGCCCTGCTCTCCTCCTCAAGCTCTTTTATCGCGTACTTCGTCCCAAGGATCTCGTACAGCTCCCACTTTTCTTCCGACCTCTTCGGAAGCCTCGAAAGGACGCTCTTCTCCACCGCGGATTTGTCTTTTTCTGCAAGCGCGTTTTTCTCCTTCATGGCGCGCAGGAGGCTGTTCAGCGTCTCCAGCTCGTCTTTTCTGTCCGTTCTGATCCCTTCTAGCACGCTCTCCTCCAGTTCTGCGCTGTTCAGGTAGTGCAGCTGCAGCATCTTGGCCTGCATCTTCTCCTTTGTCTCTGCTTTTCTCTCGTACTCTCGTACGATGCCTTCCAGCCGGTTTTTCTTCTGCAGACACGATAACAGTTTTTTTCCTTCCTTATCTGGAAACATAAGGAAAGCCTTTAGCCACAGCCCCATTCTCGCCTCTATCTTGCCAAGCGCGTCTTTTTTTGCCAGGTGCAGAACTATCTCTGTTGCCTGTTTGTGGACGCTCTCCTCCACGTCTTTGTAGAGCACAGGAAACACGTCGTACATGCACATCTCCACCGAAAGAGCGTCCAGCCTATCGATGTCCTGCGCCACTGCGCGGAGCGCCCTCTCCCTTGTGTTTTTGTCTTTCTTCTGCATCGCAGAGAAGTATTTCTGCACCTCTCCGTCAATCTGTGTCTTTTCTGTTTGTGCGAATGGGTTCATTGCAAAATATTTTAGAATCTCCGCCGAAATATATGCATCCCGCTTTTGCTCTCATAGGACTGGAGGAGCCAGCCAGCTCTCAGAAAAAAAGACTCTACGCCGCCGAAGACGCCTTCATCTACAGCTGCGCCATACAAGGACCTTCACCTACAACATCACACCCCAAAGCAATGCTCTTCAATGTTACGCTATCTGACATCCGTTTTCTTGCAGCCGCATCTTAAAACCTATCTCCAAACTCCACCACTCACAAGCCCCTTCCAAAACATTCCACAGCCAACTTCTTGTCGGCTTTACATGCTGCTGTACGATGTGCGCGCGTTTTTGCGCGGTCTTGCACACTTGGCAAGTGAAAATGGAATAAAAGCGTAGCGTACTTTTTTAAAAAAAACTACGGGACCCTTTTTTAATGAGAGGAAGCGGGCCGGGCGCTGGGATAGGCGGTGCGTGGTATCCGGCGCTGTGAAAAAGACATATCGTGCTGTTGGGGTGGTTGGCTGCCGGCCTATGATAGTTGGAAACGCCCGCTTGCCATTTCAATCAAGATGTAGATTCTGTTCGCAGGGTGTTTAAGTGAACCATTGTGCTGTCCATGGCTTATTACTCGAGAAGGTACCGCTGCTTGTGCATTCACTGCTAGTACATCCGCTCTTTATACCGCACCGCCAGCCCTCTCTCAATAAGCACCGCGCACCCACAAAAACGCTCCATTTGAATAGACGATGCAAACAGTTTATTTCTTCGGGTACGCCTTCGACTCAAGCTCCCTGTACTGCGCCAGCTCTTCTCTGACAGGGGCCACAAGGTCGCACAGGTACCGAGTTATCGAGCTCTTCATGTCTCCCGGGTGGATCACCTTCTCCGCGAAGTCCCTCTCCAGCTCTTCGCCCGTCGCGTACTCTCTTGTCTCTTTCGTCTTGTATATCTCGATTTTCAGCTTCTCGTTTCTATCCAGAAGTACTGGCAGTATCAGCCCCTTCGCAATCGAAAGAAGCCCGTTGCAGCTGATGTTTCCCTCTTCGCAGTACGCTTTGGACACTTTCTTCTTGATAATATCGTCCGAGTCCTCGAGCCCGATTTTCGAGTACTCGTCGCTGCTGCTCATCTTCCCCTCTCCGAGCCCCTGTATGATCGGGTTCATAAGGTGGATCCTTTTCCTGTACCCCAAAAGAGGCAGGTACTTCTCTGCGTATATGAAGATTTTTCTCTGGTCTATTCCGCCAAACTGCGCGTCCACGCCGAGATACTCTTCGTCAAGCGCCTGCATTCCCGGATACACCAGGCTCCCAAGAAGCGGGTTGTTTGTCTGCTTCACCACCTCTGCCCCCGCTCTCTGCGCGTCGTGCACCGTCACCAGCGTCGAAAACCTGTGGACGTCCATCGTGTAGTCTTTCTCGAGCTGGAACTCTGTCCCCTGCACGAACCGGACCTTTTCCAAGGGCGCGCCTATTCTTCTCAGCATGATCTGGAAAACCTTTTTGCAGTAGTCTGCGCGCAGGTTGAGCAGGTCGAGAGGCGTCTTGAGGTTGTCAAGCGCCGCGTGTATGTCTGCCAGCAGCACCGTCACTTCGCACCCCGCCTTCAGAAAGTCTGCCAGCTTGAGCATCGGAAGGAAGTACGCGACGTGCGGCTTTCCCGTTGGCGCTGTTCCCCAGTGTATCTTGAGGTCGCGCTCCTGGAGAATCTTCTTCGCCTCTTCCTCTCCCAGGACCTCCTGCAGCCCTCTTGAAATCAGCTTGTACTTTTCTTCCGCAGTGTTCGAACTCATAAAATTTTGGAAAAAATTGCTCCAATATAAGATAGCACCTGAAAAAACAGCGTAGAAGCTAGGCAGATATGAAAGTTGTCTCTGTAGATCGTGGGGTAGCTAGCTGAGTAATTTGCAGACAGTGGTGTGGTTGTCTGGATAATCTATGGACTATAGAGTAGTTAGCTGAGTAATTTGCAGATCATGGGGTAGTTAGCTGAATAATTTGTAGTAAATATCGGTTACTCTTTCATATGGTGTTTGCAATCTCATCATACCACACCACATCACCTCAATATACCACCATACCACCCAACAATAACACTTCACCTCACCCCACTATGACCCCTCTACATGTTTATTTTCAACAAGGACACAGAAGGACCCGTTCTCTATGCGACCTTCTCAACTGCGAAATTGAAGAGATAAAGCGTAGACCGCGCACAGTTGCTCTGCAACGCTCATAGCTCGTCTTCCTCACCCTCTTCATCGGGGAAATACACCTCTTCTTCGCTTTGGACCTGGAGAAACGGCAGCGACGCGCTCTTCTCTTCTCTGTCCTTCGCTGCAGGGGCCTCGCTTAGCTCTGCGGGCGCGTCCCGCGGCGCCCTCTCTTCCTTTCTCAGAAGATACTCGATGCACGTCGACGTTTTGCTGCACTCGATCCTGAACACTGTTTCTTTTTTTGCCTTCTTGTTCACGACCCTGATCTGGTTCTCCTCCACGGAAATTAGCTCGTTTGTGTAGTACCTGATGATCTTGTACTCTTTTTCGTCCAGCATCTCCCGGTGAAACACGTACACCACGTTTTCGATGTCTCTTATGGCCAAGAGGACCCTCGGGCTGATATCCTTCATGATTGTGTATTTCTTCCCCTCTTTTGGCGCACTCCACGCTCTCCCGTACACTTCGTCCGGCCCCACCTCGTAGCACTCCGCGTTGAAAAGCTGCGGCATAATCGCGTGCGCAGGTATATCGTATGTGTCGACGAGCACTGTCATGTATGTCAAAAATTTTTATCTCTTCTTGCTAATAATCACGCCTCGTTGAAAGACGCATCCAAACGCAGACAGAACGCGTCCTTTCTCCGCACAGCGCCCGGGCTCTACCTTCTTTTTTCAATCTGGATCTTTCTAGCAAGCTTCTTCTTTTCCTTTTTCGGTATTTTTTTTGATCTTCTTTCTCTGTTCTTCTCTTTTGTCTGCTTTTTCTGCTCTTTCTTCTCCTCTTTCGTGATTTCGCACGGCGATTCCTCCCGGTGCTCGTCCGCGTCCTCTTTTCGCGCAGACCCCCGCCTGCCCCTCGCTTCTCTTACGTTTTCCTGAGCAAGAATCGACTTGAAAAGCGACTCCGCTGGCTCTGTCTCAACCCCCAGCCTCGAAAAGTACGCGGTGATGTTTTCCACGTCCATTTTCAAAAACTCTAGCGCGTTCGGGTGGTCTCTTTCCACGCTCTGCCCAACGTCGAGCACGTACACAGTCCCTTTCCAGTACAGAAGATTGTACTCCGACAGATCTGAGTGGATCAGCCCGCACTCGCCGTATATCCTCTTCATCAAAGACACAACCTGCCCGTACGCGTCTCTGAGCATCTCCCCCGTGAGTTTCGCTGTTTTGAGGTTTGGCGCGGTTCCTCCAACCCTTCCGTCGTTAAAACACATCGCGTCTGCGCACTCTTCCCTTTCATCCTCCACCTCCGCGTCCTCCACATTCTCATCGCAAATCTTTCTGTGTTTTTGCGGTTTTCCAAGCGCTTTGCCAAACACAGCCTCTGCACACGCAATCTTCGCAGAGGCCTCCTCCGACACTTTCATCAGACCCATACTGACGCACATCTCTTCGCTCTGATCCTCTATGCGGAGCGCATCCCCCGGCTTTATTAGCGCGTCTTTCGAAATGCTTTCACAACTTTCGTATTCAAAGCAGTTTTCGCTGTCTTCGAACCCTCTGCTGTAGCTGTCTGTTCTTGTCTCTGAGCTAGAGATTGCAGCTCTTCTCTTTTCGATGGAGCTCGTGTCCCCGTCAACGCCCTCGATAATCGACCCGCTGTCCGCATCAGAACATTCAGCGCTCGATCTGCTATCCAACTCAACGTGTTCCAGCTCGTGATACGTTCTTGCGCCCTTTCTGAGCGCGCTCTCTGCGCCGTTTGTAAAAAGGTCAGCACAGCCGTATTCTTCTTCAGCGCTGCTTCTGCTTTCGTACTCCTCGCTCTCATATCCACTGCAACTCTCCGCGCTGCTATCTGTACCGCCACTGCTTTTATCGCTCTCCAACTCGTTATCAACGTCGCTGCTTGCCTCCTTATCGCTTCCGATGCTGCTTCCGTAATCTTCAGAGCTGCTTACGTTCCAATCTCCGGACACCTCCATCGCGTCTCTGTTCCCCTCCGCATCACTTTCGCGCGCTTTCTCTACCGCTGCGCTATCCCCTATCATCGTCATGATCAGGATGTTTCTTCTCAGAAACAGCGCGCGCGGCGCCGGGATGTTTGCCTTCTGCAGCCTGTTCAGGTTTCTTGCTTCTTTCTCTGCCCATATCTGCACAAGCTTTCTCGAGTTCCCTTTGCAGTACCTCTTGAACCTCCTCTCTCCGATGATGTACCGCTCTCTATCCTTGAACACCATCGTCGACGTCTTGTATATTTTAATCGCCACAGGAATATCCTTCTCCTCTTCGTTCTCACCCTCTTTTTCCTCTTTCCTGCACATTTTGCTCTGTATTCTCGAAGAGGCTATCCCAAAGTATATCGACGCCTCTTTTCCCGTGCTCACAGCGCCGTGCACCTCCTTAAGAAGCCCTTGCTTCTTCAGCTTCTGGAGAATACACACCGTCTTCTTGTCCAGCACGCTCGACATCGTTTTTATGTCATCCGCGTCCTTTATTCTTCTCTCCGACTTATTCGACTCTCTCTCCTCCATTACCGTCGCACTAAAATCTTTACAGCTTCAATATTTAAACGGCACGCCCTGCGCTAAACAGATAGAGACACGCCGCAGCTTAACAGCTCCTCCACACTATTCTCCACTTAGCTCGCCGTCCGTTGAACCGCACCCTCTCTGCTTGGCTCTTCTTAAAACAGCCAGAACACGCCCAGATGTAAGCTAGACTGCAGATAACAACAAAGATATTGGATAGCAGGGGCTATTCGCGAGGGGTTGTAGGTCACCGTTAATAGTGCTCCTAGTACATTGTTAGATGGTCTCATTTATTAATCCAGCTTATCCCCAATTAACAAACCACACATCGAAATTACGCATCGACACTACGCATCTCCACATAATCCACCACTTACTCCACCATGCATCCTCACTTACCCACAATCTGTCCCCGCATAATTCACAACACAGCCCCACATAATCAATCACTTACCTCACAATCTATCCCCAGTTAAACCACCACTTACTCCAAAACACACCACCACCTAACCCATAATCACTCTGTATACGGTTTCAGAATCTCAAGTATCTCCTCTGTCTCCCTCTCTGCCAATCTTTCCTCCATCTCTTCCACTATAACGTACAGATCCAGCATCTTTTTTGGAGGCGCGTTCAACACCTGCACGGCCTCGAATTCTTTCAAGCCAGCGCGCAAAAGCCTCTCCTTAAGCGCCAGAGGCGCGCGCGGCCTGCTTGTCAGCAACTGCACCGCGTACCGCATCGTCTCTATCTGCGTCGAGTCTGACAGAGGAAGCCTTTCCTGCATCAGCTTCTCCACCTCCTCGTGCGTCAGAAGCTTCTCTCTCTCTTTTCCTCCCTTCATTTGCACCGCCAAAAAATACCGCAGCTTTCTTATAGCTTTATTTTTTTGCGCTTCCCTCCCCTTTGACCGAGAGACGCTGCGGGTTTTTCGCAGCAGCTCCAGATAAGGGCACCACGGAGGGTTTTAGATTAAGCACTAGCAGCCCAATGCCCGAAAACTCCTTCCCACTGCACTGACTGCACTGCGCGCCGCTCCAACGCCAGCCTGCCAGCCTGCCAGCCTGTTCTGCGAGATTTCCCGCCCCTACCAAGCCTCTACTACTCACCCGCTTCTCGACAGGTCTCCCAGCACCCTTCTGATATCCGACGGAGAAGACGCCCGCAGGCTTGCGCAGGTGCTTCTTTCGCCAACACAGATCGTGTACGCGTTCTCTTCGTTGTGAAGCACCATGAACATGTCCTCGTCCGTCACGTCGTCTCCCGCGCAGATCGTGAAAACGCCTTTTTTGTACTCCTTCATCACGCATGCGCCCTTGTCGATGCCGAAAGGCCGCACTTCGATGATGTTTTTGCCCGTTACAACCCTCGCTCTGCCCTCCAGTATTTTGCTCAGGGCGTTTGCGCACCACCTGCCCGCCTCTTTGCAGTGGAATACGACGCAGGTGTTTTTGACTTCGATGTGCGACCCGGGAGTGAACGCAACGTACTCTTTGATGACCTTCACCGCGTCCGGCATCCACGAGAGATCGCAGGGGGTCCCCTTCCACTCGTGTTTTTCTCTTTTATACGCCCCGTGCTCCGCGTAGATCGTGATGCTCAGCGCGCCAAACCACCGCTCCGCCTCCTCCTTGCTCCTGCCTGTGACGATGAGCAGCCTGTTCCGCTTGTCCTCTGAGAGCGACTTGAGCAGCGCGAGAATCTCTGCGGTCGGTTTCGCGTCTTTTGGGTCTGGCACGATTTCCGTGAGGGTGCCGTCGTAGTCGAGAAGAATCAGCCTGGACTCTGACGCGTCGTACTGGCTTTTGATGGTTTTTTCGATTTCCGGGCAGATCTTTTTGCACGCGCTAACGGCCTCCCCCTCCTCCTCGGTGCTGACAGACGACGAGCGCTGGATGTCGCTGAGGTCCCGGACCCACGCGTACGTCTCTCTGATCGCCTTTTTCACGTCTTCCCGGGAGGCCCTTGCAGGGGCTTTCTCTTTTGCGTGCAGTATCCGCTCGATCAGCGCTGCGGTGATGTGCGGGCAGTTCATCGTGTACTGGATGTTGGGGCAGGATATGCCGGTGGAGAAGGGCGCGACAACGGTGCCCTCTGGGTTGCACAGGAGGTACTCGGCAGCGACAAGCGACATTGCGTCCTGCGGCGCGCCCACAACGCAGACAGACGCGATCGACAGAAGAGAGAGATAGAGAAGCGTGTTGGGGAAGATCACCGTTGTGAGTCTTCCGGGAAACGCGCCCGAGATTCTTTCTGCGAGGCTCGAAAGAGCGGCGTTGGGAACGCACGAGCTTTCGCCGTAGAGAACGCACCTGATAAAGTCTGTGGCGCCGTCTTTTTTCTTCTGGAGGTACGCAGAGGCCGCCTGGAGGTTGTCTTTTGGCGCGCAAAGGGACCTCGTGGTCTCTATGATCAAGACGAGTTTTTTGTTTTTTTTCGAGTTTTTCAGCCTTTCAAAATTTTCCTGGAAATTTTTTGTTTCCAAAACAGACCTGATAAACTCGCCCGGCCCGAACACCGCGCTTGTGCCCACCAGGGCCCTGCGGCTGTCCTTGTACACCACGTACGTCCTTTTTTTCCTGTCTTTTCTGAAAAGCGCCAGAGCGGGCATCGTGTCCTGCAGGTACTCCTCCGGGCACGCAGACAGCACGGGAGAAGGCGGGCTCTCCAGCTCTACCTCGACCACTGCGTCGGAGTCCAGCCCGCAAGTCATCGCAAGCAGAGACACAACGTCTCTTTTCTCCTCCGGCGGAAGAAACCTCACCACGTTTTTCTCCGGCCTCTGCTGCGCCTTCTCCTGCACCACCTCTAAGTGCGGCTCGAAACTTGTTCTGCTCACGTCGCTCTGCGTGATCTCCTTGTTCTGCGCGTTGATCAGAGAGAAAGACGTGCTCACGAAGTTCTTCATGTACTCGTTGCTCAGAAACTCGATCTTATCCGAAGACAGCAAAGACAGAACGGCCTCTTTCGAATACGGAATGCAGCTAAACAGCTCGTACGGCGGAAACGGAAACAGAAAGACAAAAGAGATTTTTGCAAACGGCAGCACCTCCCTGACAAGCGAAGGAACAAAAATCAGGTGCTTGCTCATCACCAGAATCACGTCGTTCTTCTGGTAGATCTGCTTAACCTCTTCAACGTACGTCCTGTTGAATTCGAGATACTCTCTGTACGACGGCCCTAAGTCTTCGGGAAACACGGAGCTTTTTCCAAGCGACATGTGGCACGCCCTGGAGATGTGCTGGGAGAACAGAAGGTCCTTTGGCCCTTTTTTGCACCTCACGGACACAAACCGGAACTTTGTCATCCGCACCGATCTGTACGTCCTGTTCGATCTGTCGTTCGAAATGTCCTCAAATCCCTCGTACCCCGGCGTGCCGAAGAATATCACAGAGTCCTCGAGCTCCTCTGGAGTGGAGTACAGGATAGACGCAGCGGCAGACGAGTAGGACGGAGCGAACACCTCTTCGCCATCTCTGCTGTGGACAGGCAGCGTCCCGGTCAGCACCAAAACTCTTCCATTGTTCATAACAAAACAGAAAAGCATCAATTAAGTGGAACCATCAGGTGCTAAATTATTCTCGATTTGTAATTATTGAAATGCAGCTGCCTCAGGCGCAAATTTGCAGCACCAGCCGTGGCTTATTTCCGTACGATCTAAAATACCTGAAATGCCGTTGAAAAGTCTCTGCACCACCCCATACCCGCACCATCCTTATTCCTACCACCGACCTATCTCCGCTCTCCCAAACATCCACGCCAACTCCTTTTTATTAGTTAAAGCGTTCCTTAGCGACATTTTACTACACGATCTTTTCCTCTTATCTTGATGTTTTCTCGTTATCTTGATATTTTCTCGTTATCCTCATCTTTTCTCGTTATCTTGATCTTTTCTCGTTATCTTAAATCCTCCACCACCCTCGCATCTTCCACGTCACTCTCCTCCTCGCATCCGTACTGGTCAAACGCGTCTTCAAGTCCCATCACATCCTGAATTTTGCTCTGGTACTGGCACTTTTCTCGTTCGCTATCGAGGAATCTATCCATCTCATCCGAGCCGTAATAAACTCGCGATCTGTACGGATTCGCCCACTCGGACTCGCCCGCCTCCATCGGCAGCACTTCCCCTCGAATCGCGTCTCCTTCACTCGCGCCACCCGGAGCCTTTTTCATCCGCACCGGGTCCCTGTACGATCCGCCATCCGCATAAGTCGCCCCTCCCTGAGCGACCGGTAAATCTGCGTTCGCCGCTTTCAACACGATGGGGGGCGCGCTCAACGCCTCTGCAAGCTCCGGCTTTCTCAGCATCTCTGGATCAAGTTCGTGAGTTCGCGGAGACAGCGCCCTGCTAGAAAACTCCGAATCCTCGACTTCGCTCGCTTTCCTCTTCTTCGTTTTCTTACTCTTGTTCTTGTCCCTAGAAAAGATGTTGCTGAACATGTTTCTCTTTCTCTCTTTTGGCGGAGCAGCTTCTCTTTTGTCTCTCTCCAAATTCTGCTCGTCTGCTGGCGCTCTTGGGGAGTACGGATCAAGCTCTTCAGAATTCGCTAGATCTCCGTAGATGCTTACACCGGCGGGCTCTTCACGCCCCATGGAAGGTTTCTCCTCGTTTATCGTTTCTATCGGGGTTTTTTGTAGTAGTCCCTGAACGCGTTTACTTCGTGGTCTTCCGGCTCTAGCTCTCTGGAAGTGCTCGCTCCTGCGTTCTCGCTGCTTATCTGGATAGTTGGCACGCGTTCTATCTCTTTTTGGGAGTTTGAAACGGCGGTAAGGGGAGTTGCGCTATTTACAGCGTTTTTTCTGGACTTCTTCAGGTATCTGGCGTAGAGGCTGCGGATGGCCTCTCCTTTGAACACGCGCATAAGCACTCCGCCGCTTTTCTCCATTCTGCCGCACGCTATAGCGCTTCTGATCATGTTCCTGGTGCACTCGCCCACTAGAGAGAACAGCTCGGTGGACTGGTCGTGTTTTTCTGGGGCGTTTTCGTTGTACCACCTGAGGATCTCCTCGCAGACGTAGTTCATGTACGTATCGCGCGCAGCTATCTCAAGATCGGCGCGAATTCCAAGGGAGCCGCCGGAAACAGACAAGAAGGCGTCTATGCCGTTCTTGAACATCATCGAGAAGAGAAAAATCGCGTCGCTGTAGTTGCACGCGCCTGTGAAGATTTCTGAGCTATCTGCAGGGGTGTTTTTCTCTTCTAGCGCTTCCAGCAGGCTTTTTACCACTGCGAGCCAGTTCATAAGGGCCCAGGACTCTTCGTGCTGTATGTTCTCGGTCTCTTTTCTGTCTAGCATGGCGAAGTACTCGTTTTCCAGGACTTCGTGCACCGAGTACAGCTTCTCCACCAGTCCGGCCATTTGCACCATCTGAGGAGGCGCTGTTTGCGTGCCTGGATTTGAAGTGATTTCAGGGGGCTTTTGGAGCCCGCTTTTAACGCCCATGTCGTAGGCTTGCGCAGGGGCGCTGTCGTACTGCAGCGGGTATCCTGCAAAGTTGCGCGTTGTTTTTTCCCATTTCTGCGCGTTTCTGTAGGCGCCATCCAGCGCAGAGCCGCTCTCGATGTTGATAAGGTCTGTTATCCGAGACGAAAAGATGCTGATTCCTCCGAGGAGCCCGATGTCAAGTTCTTTCACCTCGCTTCTCATGGCTTCTTGCGTGCTGCCCTATTTATCCCTTCTTTTTCAATCACTCTTATGTTTTATCACCGCACCTATCATGTGATGTGTTTTCAGGTATTCGTGGGGTGTTCAGAGAGATTGCCACGTGGGACTAATCGGGGGCGCTTTGATATAAGATATTCGGCCAGTGGTGATAGCGCGTGGTGTTCTTATTGGAGAATAGTATTGATAATCACTAATACAAATATCAATCACAGATAAATGACAAACTCAAGCAATGGCTCACCGACCAATAGTTCTGATCATACTGTGTCATGTTCTGGCGATAGCGCCACAGTGTCACCGCGATATTGCAACCCCATAACCCACCGCTGCATATAGCGTGAAGTAATAAAAACACGCCTGCAAATCAAACCGCAAAGACCTTCCAGCAAGAAAGGCTGTTGGACTACCAGGCCTTCTCAAAATCGTACTGAAATGGACAAGACCCATCTCAACCGATTATCACACGGTATGCTCAGTTCGCGCCCAACTCGCGCCCGCCAACTTCGCAATCCATGCCGCAGCATGTCTATGTGCAGTTTTATTTTTCGTTTATGAAAAACGTCCAGAACAGCCCAGATCGTGACAAAAAAGCAACAGAGGCGCAGGAAGGCGCAGAGCGGAAAGAGAAACCGCAGAGAAGAACAAAACTTGAAGAGATAAAAGAAGGACAGAACGAGGATGTTTTCGCGCTGGTCAAAAGCTACGACCCACCCAAAAAAACAGCAGGAACAGACTACTCGATGAACATCTATCTCACAGACGAGTCTCTAAAACAGGGAGTGTGCGTTATGGTCCAGATGTTTTTTCGCACCCTGGAAGAGTTCCCCAAGAATCTCTACGAGATGCAGACGATAATGAAGATACCCGCAGTGACCTACAAAACAGAGAAAAAAGGCAGAAAAAACCTCCTACTGGACAGAAGATACGGGTATTTCCTGTTCAGCATAGGCACAGACGGGGTGTCGTACGTTCCATACGGCTCCTACTTAGGAATGCAGTACGCCTCCTCGCTTAACGACAGAGAAGCCATCAAATCCATCGTCGAAGCGTTCACAGAGAAGATTTCGCTGGGGCCGCTCCCGTTTGGGTCTCTTTGCAAGAACACGACGTTCACCGCGTTTGGATACGTGGATAGGATAGTGACAACGCACAGGTCCTCGATAATATACCTCGAAGACATGACAGACAAGGTGCTGAAGCTGCAGGTGTGGGATAGAAAGGCAGAGCTGCTTCCAAAGCAAGGAAATTGGGTGCGGATCGGCGTTCTCATCGCAAAAGAGATAAGAGACTGGGTAGTAACCGCAGTCGTCAGCAGGACGACCACATTCAGCTGGAGAGAAGAGGCAGGCACGGAGATAGAAGAGCTTCTTCGGGTGCTGTCGAAAAACAGAAGAGAGCGCCTGGCAAACAAGATCCTTGTGCACAGCGTCAGGAACATGGAGAGCAAGCAGGCGCAAGAAGAGGAGGAAAACAGGGCGATGATCAGAAAAAGTGTAAGAACAACGCTATCTACCCTGGGACCAGACGACGAGAAGGCGAGAGAGCGGAAGAGATATGTTCAGGACACGATATACAACATGTGGATAACCAAGAAAGTAGAAGAGAGCAGAAAAAGAGCTGCGGCACAGCGCGCAAGCTACAGGATTGTAGATACAAAGACGATAGAGAGCCTCAGAGGAAGAGGCGCCACAGGCAGCGATAGCAAAAGAGTAAAAGTAGACGCCGAATCCATCACGGAAAAGACGCAGGCAGCTGGAGCAAAAGAAGAAGCCCCAGAGAAGAAGCAACAGCAGAACACTCCGCCCGCGCCACCAAAAGAGCCTATCGCAAAAGAGCCCCCAAAAAGGAAACCTGTTACCAAAAAAGTAACACTTTCGCAACCAGCAGAAAAACAAGAAAAAAAGGAGCTGCCATCAAAATCTGCCACCGAAAATAACGGAAATGCGCCCATAGCAAGAAAAAAACCGGAAAATACCCAGCAGAAACCAGAAATTGCCGCAAATGCAGCCAGCGCCGTACCCACCACGCCAAACAGACCGAATGGCAACGGCTTAGCTGTCACCACCACTAACAGCAAACCTACTCCGGCCACCTACCCCTCCGTTATCGAAACGCACGTTGCAACTGCAGATACTCCAAAAGACCTAACAACAGGAAGTCTGGATCTCCCAAATAAGGAAAAAAGCGCACGCACCGCAGACCAACCCGGGCCCCCTCTTCAGACACAAGACGATCTCGTAGACTTCGATATCAGTTACAGCCAGCCCGCTATACCGGAAGATGCGAAGGGTATTTCGCTGCCCGCTCTTTCCTCTCCTATTTTCAGGCCCTTTTCCGACTCTGCGCCTCCGAACCCGCTTCCAACCACACTTAGTCAAGTGGTCAGCGGGGGGTGCTGCGTAGTCGATCTAGAAGCACACCCGGAGCTCGAAGAGGAGATTTCGCGCCTCCCCAGAAAGAAGCTCTACGAAGTATTTGACAAAACAAACGACAAACGCCACGCGTATTTCGACCTCCAGACAATATACCGGACGCCAACCGCGCACCTTCCCTCCATCACCGCCAGAGAAGTTGCATACTACGGGGGGATTCCCGTTGTCTTCGAGCACCTGGAAGCGTGCACCACAAAGACTCTCATATTCCTCAAAGACGCAACATCCACGATCTACATTATCAGCCCGCTTCCTAAATAAACCGTTTATTCCTCGTTTTCGTTCCTCGGCGCTACGTAGTACTTAAGATACCCAAAAGGGAAGCTGACGGTTATGAAAAGCGGAGATCCGCGCTCCATCCCGATCGTGATTCTTTCGCCAAGCAGGCTGAACTTTCCGAACAGCGCAATAAACCTGTACGGCAGAGATATCTCCACCTCCTCCTGCACCTCCACCTGGATCCTTCTGTCCTCTTCCTTCCCGTCCTTCGTCTCGCTGTTCTCGTTGATTCCCGACGACTGCATGTAGTTGACTTCGCTATTTCCTATTTCCGACTCCTGCGTAAACACAAACCCCCTTTCCGGCGTGGCGTGGATCCTCAGCACCTCTCCGAACGTGCCAAGCGCTCTGATCGCTCTAATGAAGTCCTGCGTTGGGAGGCAGAGGGTCGCACTGTACCTCTTGTCGTCCATCTCGTACTCCTCGTTTGCGATTGTCAGAAGGTTGATGCTGTACATGTGCTTCTTCCCCTCCTCCTCCCAAACGATCTGCATCTTCGTTGCCTCATCGTTTGCAGAAAGAAGCATGTGCGATGACGATGTCACCGGGATGTTTCTGAGTATCTTCACAAACGGCACAAGATCCACCCCGAGCGAGATTCTTCTATCGCATCTGAAGTTGTCAAACGCTGTCTTCTTCAAAAATACGTTGAGAATCGAGACCTGCAAATTGTCGATCACTTGGATTTGCACCCCTTCCTCTGGCGTCGCTTTTATTTCGATCTTTTTCACAATATCCGAAATACCATCAAGAAGCCTCTTCAAAAACGAAAACGTGCACTTGTTTCCCTTCTCTATCTCTGTGCTATCCTCTGCGTCAATCACTCCGGTCTTCCCTATTTTCAACTCGAACATAGCTAAAAAAATATTATTCCTGCTATTATAGGGGCTGTGAGTATTCGTTGGCTGTTGCGCTTGGACTGGATTGGCAGGGGGTGGTGGTAGGTGGTGATGGTAGAGTGTGATGGATGGTCACGGTAGGTGTTGGTATAAGGTGGTGAATGGTATTACGAACTAATTCTAGAACTAACTCGATTGGACTACGCCAGCCTCTTCACAATAGACTACCCTAGCCTTTCACCATTCTTCAGATCTCTACTACCACTCTAATTCCTACCACCCACCCTCTCTACTACCACTCCACCCCTTACTCCCTCCTTCCAACATATGTAGGCTTCTTTCTTCCGTCTCTCTGCTCGTATTTTCTCTTGTTCTGTCTGAACTTCACGTACTTCCTCGAGTCATCGACTGTTCCTGCGCTGAACTTCTTGTATTCCGAGTCTGGCAGGCCCCTTTCCCACTTTTCCGGCTTTTCGTCTGTTTTTCTACCTTCCTTCTCCCTCTCGTTCTCCATCTCTGTGCTGCTCTCACGCTCCTCTTTTGCTCTGTTCTTTTCCGGCCCAAGCCCCCACTGCTTCGCGTACGTATCTTTGTCCATAATCACTCTCTTGGTTCTTGACACGTACCCGTAGTCCATCATGCTCAGCTGCGACGCTGTTACTAGCGCCACCGCGAGCGCAACCGCCTCTCCCTTCGGAGACACCAGCACCACCACCTCCTTATGGTCGAAGCTGTCGTATCTCAGCACTCCTTTCGTTGTGAGCTGCCCTCCGTAGCACAGCGAGTTGATCGCACTGTCCTTCACTATGATCCTCGCGTACCCCACCAGAAGCGTCTCGAGCGGAAGCACCACCGCTCTGAGGTACTTCTCGTTTCCTTCTTTCTCGTACAGATACATCGAGTCCAGCACGTCGTGCATCGACACTAGCCCCTCTTCTGTGACCGTTCCGCTTCTGACTCTTCTCAGATCCACCATCTCCGCCTCCACCCCGAGCCGCAGCCCGAGATGCACGCACAGCGTTCTTATGTACGTCCCTGCCTCGCACTCTGTTCGGAACATCCCGATCCTTTTCTCCTCGTCGAAGTCCACAAAGACGTTCGAGTACACGCTTCGCACTCTCAGCACTCTTTTCACAGCGCACTGCTCCGGTGGCCTCTGCAGAAGCGGCCCCGTGAACTCCTTCAGCGCCTCGATGAACTTCTCCTTCTTCACTCTTTCCTTGAACTGCACCACCGCAACGTACTCTTTTCCTGCGTTCTGCTGCGTCTTTGCAACTCTTGTTGCCCTGTTCAGGCACACCGGGAGACATCCCGAAACCATCGGGTCGAGCGTCCCGCTGTGCCCTGTCTTCGCGCACTTCGCTATCTTCTTCACCCACGCAACTATTTCGTGCGACGACGGGTTGCACGGCTTGTCGAGCTTTATCACCCCGTACTTCATGTGCTCTGCCAGCGGCCGGCTGTGCGGGCTGTATCCGCAGGCCGTAGGCGTGTAGTTCAGCGTTTTTATGTTCATGTCTTCCAGCCCCCTGAGCAGCAGCGGCCACTTTTCTGACTGCGTGAGCTTCTCTCCTTCGTTTGTTTTCAGCGCCTCCTCCACTCTTTTCATGGTCTCTGCATTTGCGCACTGAGACAGCTCCATCCTAAAAGCAAAAAAATCTTTGGCATTATTTACATCGAGAATTTTGCGTCGAAAATGAACGAAGACCATCCGCTGTCCCTGCGCGGGCCCAGAGAAGTTATTGGAGAGAGCGCTGTCTCGTGCGCGTTTTCACCAACGGGCGAACTGCTCGCGTGCTCCCTTGAAAACGGTACGCTTTCCATAATAAACGTGGTTGAAGGAGCGAAGTACGGCCCTGTCACGATGCTTGGCGCGGGGCGGGAGAGCCGCGTTGCCTTTCTCGGCCCTGCCGCTGTTCTCCACACGGTTGGAAACCCGCAGGAAATTGCGCCGGAAACGTGCATCGCAGCGCTCGATCTTGAAAAGGGAAAGTACACGAGGACGTTTTCCGGGCACGCCACGCCCGTTCAGAAGATCAGCACGTCTCTGCTCGCTGAGTCTTTCGTGTCGTCTGCGCAATCGGGGCCCGTGCTGACATGGGATATGAGACAGAGGGCGCCTGCGAGATCGATCCCTTCAGGAGAGTTTGCGGCTATCGAACAGAGCCCGGACGGCCGAATGCTCGTGGTTGTGTTCGAGCAGAAGGGCGAGATACGCCTTTTCGACACAAGAGCGTGCTCAACCGGCCCGTACTCTACAAAAAAGCTTTCGGTACATAAATTGAAAAAAGTACAGACCGATTTCGAAGGACAGCACCTGCTCGCCGTGTGCAAGGGGGAGCTTCTTCTCGTGAATCCGTTCAGTGGGGAGGTGCTGGCAAGAGCTGCCACAGAGAAAGAAGCCAGAGCAACGTTTTCAGGGGATGGGAGGTACGTCCTTCACACATCGGGCGACTCTGAGGTGTCCGTGGCCCTAGCGCAGACGCTCAGAAAAATCGGCGGCGTTCAGAACAGGGCGGAAAATACTGACACAGAGGAGATAGGCGCAGGGGAAGCGGATACCCGCAGCGAAGTCGCACAAGGACGCATCAAAGACCTCGTCTTCAACCCGAGGTACAGCCAGCTCGCGGTGGTGTCAGACAGGGTATCTCTTTGGCAGTAGTGAAATAAACGTGTCTGAACGACAGCGAGCGGTTTTAACGACAGGTGGGGTGCCTTGCGAGTACTGCTCGGCAGCACTGAACCAGCTGGCGTGCCCTGAGAAACCACCAGACTACGTCCGTCCTAATAAGGAAATTTCCAGGGTATAGATATTGATACAATAAAAGCGCTGGCGGGTATTCAGCGAATGATTTTTGTAAGACCAGGCGTACCTCCCCAGCTTTATTAATAAGCCATGACTGGTGCTACCCATAAACACCCTTCACTCTTTGATACGCGATGCAGTAAATAGCTGGGATGTCAAAGAGGTCCTACCAACCGTAGAAGTTATAAATTCGCCTTTCAACACGCAGGCTAGCCCTAAACGCCTGCGCTGCTCTAGCGGTGTTACTTACTCTCCGCTGTTTTCTATAATACTGGCCTCTGCTAATCTGGATATCGTCTGCCGGGGTGCCTGCTCTGTCCGTACCCCCCGGAGCTGTACGACCCAGAGTCGTCCGCCGCGTACCTCGAAGAGCTTGTGGGAGCCGCCGGCGGATACCTTCCGAAGTCCGCTCTGTCGCCCGGAGCCCTTTCTCTGCCCTCTGGCTGCAGCCCGTTCTGCGCCGGTGTATACTGGCTGTCAAAAGATCTCCCGTACCCTCTGCTCGCTGTGCCGCGACCCGGATAGCGCTGGTTGTACGAGTCCTCGTAAGGAGGATACGGGTTATGGTGCGGAGGGGGCGGATTGCGGTGCGAGCTGTAATAAGGAGGGGGAGTGCCACGGCGTAGAGGAGGCGTTTCGCGATAAGGCAGCGCCTCGCGGCTTTGAACGTACCGATTCTGGTGGAAGCTGGCGTGTCTATCCGGCCTTCCCCGGGCCTGTGCGTGTCTTTGCACTGCAGCCATGTCTTTGTTGATCTCTGCAACTCCCCCTGTTTTTGCGTACGTGCCGAACACCCTCTTGATCTCCTCGCCTATCTCGTGCGCGCTTCTCTCCGGCTCTGCAACGAGCTTGTACGCCGCTGCAAAAACAGACCAGCCCCTCGGAGTGTCCGACTCGACATGGAACAGCGCGCCTCGGGACATCCACGCGATCTCCTCCAGCCGCCGCACCGTTCCCGCGTCCACTTCCTCCCCTTCGACAATCGGAACGTCTTCGTGCACCACCAACGACGAAAAGGCCGAGGGCGCGTTCTCCTGAAGAACCGAGCGCGACAGAACGAACTTCTTCAATACGGCGCTGAAAACAAGGTTTTCCGACAAGAGCGCTTCGCCGCTTCCGATGGTGACGTACTGCTTGATCATGCTTCTTGGCACCGGCGCGCAGATGCTTAGCGCGTCCCTGCCGTCTCGGCTGCTACGCAGCGCCGCGCCTGCCCTCTCGTCTTGCCGCTCTCTCTCTGCGAATGTGCTGTCCTCGCGCTGGGTGTCCTCTGCCGCTGTTTTTTTGCACAGTCTTTCGTTCGCAATGCACGTGAGATATATCAGCTTGCTGCTCCGGAGGGGATGCTTGGCTTCGTCGCTATGTGCACCGATATGATTTTGCTGTGCTCCCCAAGGCCGGAAACCTCTTCGTACAGAGTGCTTGCGGAAGAGCGCGGCAGAGGGTCCGAAAAAACCACGTTTGGCATCCGGAGCGGCGCGGTTGTTCTGCTGTCTATGTGAAGGGAGAGGCCGGGAGGCGCTCTTCCCGGCAGGTATGCGAACAGCATCCTTGGGTGGGTTGCCGTCTGCTCCTCCAAAAAGGGTATCGACAGGCCGCCCTGCTTGTCCTGGCAGAACAGGAGAGCGCGCGTCGGGTGCTTCTCGCGTCCTCTGCTGTAGCCTTCTGCTCTTTGTTCGCCTGCTGGGTACCCGCGCAGGCTCTCTATGTCTTCTGTGGTGTCTCTTCGTCTCCCCGCGTACGGCCGGCTCCCTCTCTCCTGGTAGCACACAACCGCTGGCAGCGCTGCAAGAATCCAGATGCTCATTGTTTGCCGAGGCGCAGGAGACATATCTGTGTGTTTTAGCCTGTTACCGAAGATCGGCGATGTTTTGCATTTATTTTACATGGAAAGCTCGGGCCCTTCCGCGTGTTCCAGCGTGAAAGATCCTCATCACTGGGCGACACCGCACGCTATCGAAGCTTTAGCAGATAAGCGGATGGCACGCATATCGAGAGTGGCTTTGATGGTGTGGATTTGATGGCTTGTTGGTGTGATTGTGATGACTTGTTGGTGTAGTTGTGCTGAGTCGGTTGCTATTTCACTACTCTGTCGGATGGGAGTATTTACTGATAGTTGGAGGTATTTGGTTGGTGCAGGCCATGCTTTATTCTAGTAACACCTTTATGCTATTAGAGGCTCAATCATAATCGGCACAATCACCTCATCAACAACCACCACAACACCATAACACCACAACCACCTCCACTCCGACACTCTCCCTTCTATTCGCTGCTACCGCTTTTTTCGAGCGGGCGCGTCTGCAGCAGAAAAACTTTCCGTACTTTTTAAAAAAAAACTACCGCACGTTTTCGAAACTTTGCTGCGCCGTTCTGCGGGCCGTCTCTAGAACAGATGTTTATTTACGCTAGCACTCCGTGATGATCTGAGACACGTAGGACTTAGACTCCGCGGGGGAGCTTCTGGGCGAGTGGAGAGCCCTTTTCTTGAACAGGGGCTCGTGCGGCGCGCTGTTGGACACGACGCAGAAGTACTCGAGATAGAAGGTGCAGAGGATAGAGGCAAGGTCGCGCGACGCCAGCCCCGAAGAGACCGCCTCCTGGAGCGCGCCGGAGAAGTACGCGCTCGTCTCTTCGTACTGGACGCGCTCGTTTCTGTCGAAGATCTCGGACACCGCCTCGTCCACGCCGAGCAGAAACCCCGTAAACGACGTCGCGTTCACGTAAAACGCCGTGAGAGACGCAACCACCGCGTGGATCGTGTGCAGCTTCTCCAAAGGCACCTTTTCCTTCAGGACGTAGAACCCTGCGCCGAGAAACTCCGAAAACTCGTCCAGCCGCCCTCTGTCCTCGAAGCTTTGGCGGAGGAAGTGCATGCACCGGTGCATGTTCGCGGTCGAGTTGAGAACAATCGAGTGCTGCTTGTAGCTCTCCAGCCGCAGAGAGACCCCCTTGCTGTGCGTCGCAGTCGACAGCTGCCTGCACAGGACAGAGACCGTTTTGGCCGCGGTTTTCGCAGAGTCTGCCTCCTCCCTGTACGACCTCTCTATGTAGTCGAGAAGCCCGTCAAACCCGAAGCTTCTTCTAATAAGCGAGCCAAAAACCTCTTTCTCAATCGACAGGCACGCCTTCTCCACGCCTCTGCTTGTCGAGAACGTGGCTATGTTCTCTGTCCAGAACCTCTTCATTTCCTGGTACGCGTGGATGTAGTTGCGCTCCAGGAGGCTCTCGAGGAAGGTCTTGGAGACGCACTCGTACTTTTGGAGAAAAAGCTTGTCCGCGATGCTTTCGTCAAGGGACGCCTGCGCAAGCGCGTTCCGAGAAGCGACTCCGAAGTAGTGGTACTTCGAGTTGCCTCTGTTGCCAAGCCTGCGGCTCTTGATGAAGGGGAACGCCATCTTGATGACCTTCCCGAACATCGCGGTGTTCAGAGGCTCGATGCCCTCCTTCTTGAAGTCTTCGCAGTAGTGCTGGTAGATAAGGCACCTCGGGATAGAGCTGTTCTTACACGCGACGTAGTTCAGATTCAGCCAGTTCGTAATTGGCTGGTTCATACTTTCAATGAACATACTCTTAAGCATTGTTTGTGTGTTTACGCGCGCTGCGAACTTATGCGGCCCTGCAGACAACAAACACCAGCACCGGATAACAACAAAGGTTGATAAAGTAGGGGTGATAAGGTAGGTTTGATGAGGTGAGGTTGATAGGGTAGGTTTGATAGACTAGTCCACTGCTTACTTACTGAAGTTTGTTCGCCATGCATGTTTATTGCACCTTAGCCCTGGAGTATTTGAAGGTGGTAGGGCGATAGCTGTGTTATGTTGGATTGGGAGGATGAGTAGTATAGCTGATAGTGTAGTTGGTAGTGCTGGTAGTATATCCCACAGTATATCCCACACTGCATTACCAACAGTGCATTACCAACAGTACATTACCAAGAATATATCCTACAGTATATCCCACAGTACACTACCTATACATTACATCCTATCCCACAATACATCCTATGAAATACATCCTATCCCACGATACATCCTATGAAACAGCTCCCACTGACTAGAAGCCCCTCTACAGGACACAGCTGAGAGCCGCCTACTTCGCATGCCCTTCTATCCACTCGTCGACCACTGGAAAGTTTGAGAGAGTGATAGAGGAGATAGAATAGCACGAAATGTCTCTTCCTCCGAGAAGCGAGTCGAGCGAGAGCTCCAGCGCGATGTTCTGGCATCTTTCAAACCCGTCTATGTCGTTGTGGGTGCAGAGAACCAGAAGAGGAAGCGGCGACTTTCTGTTCCTCTTCATGATCATGTCCAGAAGACGTTTCGAGTTTTTGAGCGTAGAGGTGTCCGAGGCGTCAACCACAAAGATCAGGGCGTCTGCGTGTTTGCAGTTTATATTCAGCAGGTTCTCGTACCGCGCATTCCCCCCTATGTCGTAGAACACCCCGTGGATCCCGTTTTTAACCCATTTCTGCTTGCGCACGCCCATCGTCGGCCTCTCCTTCTTCAGCACGGCCTCTCCGACGTACGCCTTGCAGAAGGACGTCTTTCCGGAATTCGGCAGCCCTACCACGCACAGCCTGATCTTTTTGCTGAAAAAGTAGTACATCAAACACTCCTTTACCCTCTCCAGGCACTCCGTAACTCCCATGCCCAAAAAGAACCTGAGGATATGTAAGAATAAGACCCAATCGTTGTTTTAAATTTTAATTTCGGGATGGAGACGGCTGCAAAGATAAAACCAACACAAAACGTGATACTTGCCGCATCGGCCATAGTAACTGGCCTTTTTTCCTTCATACACACGAAATCGATCCAAGCCGCGATACAGCACCTGGAGGTGCTCATACTCGCGGTCCTATCTGTCAGAGTAGCTAGATCGCAGAAGATAGGAGCAGCCAGATCGGTTGCAACCGCGCTACTTACGTTCCTTACGGGCTTCCTGGCGATAAAAGCAGCAGAAAAAGCGTTCATGGGCGCAGACTTGAGAACGCGCTCAGGTTGGGCCGCGTTTTCCGTGAAAGATATGGCGAGAGAGCTTCCCACAGCAATAATCACGCTAATAATCACGGCAGCTACGATGCTCAGCTTCGGGTATTTTGGGAGCGCAAAGCTGAAAGGAGCGAGAAGAGTCGTGCTCGCAGGGCCCAGAGGCGCGGGAAAGACGAGACTGTTCGTTCTGCTATCCGGAGAAGAGAATAAAGCGCCGGAAGACAGCGAAAAAGAGACCCGCACGCTTCCAACCCTGGAGGAGCATTCAAAAGAGCTTCCGCAGGGGGTGCTTCTTGTGGACATGCCGGGAACAAAAGAGGGAGTGCCGGAGTGCGTTCTTCCCCTCAGCTCCAGCGACACTCTCCTCTACGTCTACAACAAGCAGCCAGCAAAGCTGCCAGATGACCTTCCCTGCAGGGTGGTGAGGATATTCACGGGCGGAGAAGCGCCCGAAAAGAGGTGCGAGTGCGCGTTCAAAATGGTAGACGGACACATTCCACAGAAAGCCGCGGAAATAATCAGAAAAGAGCTCCAGATGGACGGAAGCCAGAAAAGATAAAAGCGAATTTTGGATAATTTTTTCAGTATGGGTATTAGAGAAATAGACACGGTTCCGACCGCAGAGGTGCTAATCGACACGTGTTTGAGCAAAACAAACAGAAAAACGCCGACAGAAATACACAGGCACTACCAAATCGGCAGAATCAGAGAGTTCTACATCAAGAAGGTCAAGTTCACGTGCTACATGTACACCTCGAAGCTGAACGGGATTGTCGGCACTTTTCCAAAGGTAGACGAGGTGCATCCGTTTGTGTCCGATCTGATCAACGTGCTATACGACAGAGACCACTATAAAATGGCGCTTGGGCACCTTAAGACGGTCTCTTCCAGCATTTCCAAAACAGAAAAAGAGTACACGAAGCTGATCAAGTACGGAGACTCGCTGTACCGGTGCAAGCAGCTGAAAAGAGCGGCGCTCGGAAAGATGTCGACAATGGCCAAAAAGCTTGGAAAAAGCCTTGTGTATCTCGAGGAGGTGCGGCAGAGCCTGATGAGGATGCCGGACATCGACCCGACTGCCAGGACGCTTCTGATATGCGGGTACCCAAACGTGGGGAAAAGCAGCTTTATGAACACGGTGAGCAGGGCGAGGGTAGACGTGCAGCCGTACGCGTTCACAACGAGGAATCTCTACGTGGGGCACTTTGACTACAAGTACCTGAAGTGGCAGATAATAGACACGCCGGGGATTCTCGACCACCCGATAGAGGACATGAACACGATTGAGATGCAGAGCGTGACGGCGCTGGCGCACCTGCGAGCGGCGATCCTGTACTTCATCGACGTCAGCGAGGAGTGCGGGTACTCGATAGAAATGCAGCTCGGGCTGTTCAGGAGTCTTTCTCCGCTGTTTGAGGGAAAGCCCGTGGTGTTCGTGCTGAGCAAGTCGGACGTAAGAAGGATGTCGGACCTAGACGCAGAGAGGCAGCAGAAGATACTTTCTGTGGTGCAGGGGTGCCCGGTGGTGGAGATATCGTCGGTTGCAGAGATAAACGTGGACTTCGCAAAGAACACCGCGTGCGAGCACCTGCTGACGCAGCGAGTGGAGGTGAAGATGCAGGAGCAGAGGATGGAAGAGTTCAGGAAGATGCTGGAGATAAGAAGGCCGGCGGAAGACCCGGAGCACAAAAGGGTGCAGCAGACAGAAGAGTTCGGAGTCCGCGAAAGGACACAGAAACAGATGCAGAAGGAAGCGGAGGAGAGAGGCGAGAAGTTCTGGCCGGACCTGAACAAGGGGTACTTTGTCCGAGAGGACTGGAAGTACGACAGAATACCGGAGATAATGGACGGAAAGAACATCGCAGACTTTGTGGACGCGGAGATAGAGGCGAAGTTAGCGAAACTCGAGGAAGAGGAAGACTACTACATCGAGAAAGTCTACGGCAAGAAGTATAACCTGCTGGACCCGTCTGAGCGAGGCAAGAAGCAGAAGATTATTAACGCGAAGATCATTGCGCGAAAGAAGAAAGACATCAGGAAGAGAGCGAGCGTGCCAGAGCGCCTGCAGGTGACCGCGCTGTGCAAGAAGACCGAGATGAAAGAGAAGGAAGCGAGCGCGGACGCAAGCGCTGGAGAAGCGGCGGAGAAAGAGAACGCCGGAAAAGTCGTCGAGAAGAGAAAAGACGCAGGCAACCAGGTGATGAGCCTAACGGCAAAGGAGAAAAAGTATCTTGCAGAGAGGGAGAAGTACGTCAAGGATGTGCTTTTCAGAGAAAAGAAGGGAGAGAGCGACAGAGTGCATCTGACAGAGAGACCGAAGCACCTTTTCAGCGGAAAAAGATCGAACGGGAAGGCGCAGAGGAGATAATAAATCGAGACAGCACAGAAGAGTGTACCGGATGCGGAGGGGGTGCGGGGAGCACCGAAATATGCTAAAAATTGTTCATTTAAATACTACACTACGTTGTACGCGTATGCTCTTCAGTAACAGGTACAGCAGGCGTTTTTATCTACAAGATACCTCCATGCTGGCCCAGGACTATCGAATGTTGCTCTCTAGCATCGAGAGTCTCTCGCAGAGCATGCCTATAAAGAGCGGGCTTGCGCTGTGTTCAATTGCCTGCTCGATCTCCTCTGGGACGGAGGCGCTGGTTTGCAGGCTCTGTAGAAGCCTGTTTACCTCTGCGTACGACTGGACAAACGGCGCAGAGCTGTCGAAGGGGGTTTCCAACGAGAGCATAAGGCGTGCAGAGGCGTAGAGCATGTTGCGCGCAAGAAGCGCGGAAAGAACCCTCTGGCGGACCGAGGGAAGCGGAAACTTCGCGATAAACTCGACAAAGTCGAGCACGAGATGCTCTTTTTTCTGCGCGGTAGACGCGTCCAGGAAGTCCTCAAGAAGCTCAATATCCAGCGCGACTACCCTTGCCAGATGCTCTGCTTTTTGGAAAATTTTTGTTTCCTGTCTTCCTATTATGGAAAACAGTTTTTTCGTGTTCTTTTCGTCGAGAAGCCGTATCATCGTAGAAAGCACGTCTTCGTGCGCGTCTCTGCACAACGCCCTTGTAAGCTCCAGCAGATCTATGCACCGCTCGATGTCGTCCGTGTCCAGTAGGAAGAAAAGCGCCTTTCCCAAACTGGTTCTGAAGGAAGGCGTCTCCTGGTACACCGAAAAAAGCAGCTCTGCAGAAAAAGACTTTTCAACGCACAGAAGAATAAGAGACGGGAAGACGCAGACCCACTCGAGCTCTTCTCCGACCAGAAGAAGCTCTCCGGTGTGTGCAGACGCCCTAACCGCCACTCCCTCGCACCTCTTCTTCTTATTCCACCCAAACGGGTGCGTTAGCGACGAGATCGGGAGCTCCAGCATCTCCTCCTTTGTAAGAACGAAAAAAGACCCTCTTGACACTGCGAGACTCACTGTTCCCTTATCGCTGTGCGCGGTGGACACGTCTTTTATGCCCGTTGTGATGTGAGCTCTGTCTGGCAGAGTTTCCTGCATTCTGTACACCTTCGCGCCGTACAGCGCAAGAGAGCGGTCGAAAACAGGCGCTCTTGTTCTCTTCGCTCTCTCTGCGATGTCGTACTCTGACACAGATATCGAAAACAGAGGAGACCCCTCCCTTCCCACAGATCTCTGCTCCACCGCCATAAGAAACGTCGAAAATACGTCCACACTGACCAGCGAGCTGTTGAGCACCATTTCATTTACAAAAAACGCGTATTTGAAGGTGTCTATGTGGTTTGCAACTGTTTTTCCGCTTTTGTACATCAGAATAAACCTGTCCGTGAAGTAGACGCTTTCAACTCTCATCGTGTACTCGAGCTCGAGCGACTTGTTTAGAACAAGCAGCTCTTTGGTCTTCTCGGAGTGGACATAGATGTGGTTTTTAGCGTTGCATATCTTATCTGGCTGGAACCCTGCCTGGTACCGCTTTGTGTCCGTTCCGTACACGATGTAATCTCCACGTGACGCCAGGAGATCGATCCGCTGGCCTTCTTTTCGAATCGAGAGGAGGGTGTCGAGGCTGTAGTCTACTGGAGCCGACTGCACAGACTCGCAAGAGTGCACCTCGACTCTTTTCGAAAATAGAAACGCGACGTCGTCTGGGCACAGCTTCACAATGGAAAAGAGAGAATACTCTTTCACTGACACGCTCTCCCTTGTGAGGGTGTAGAGCGCCATTGCAGAGACGTCGTGGTAGAACGCGTCCACCTCTTCTGTCGAAAACAAGAGCTGCTCTTCGACGTATACGGCTGCTTTTTTCTTCATCTTGTCGGTTGAGCTGTTGTGCACGCTGATATGCGTTTCTGGCACTGGAGAAGGCTGTTTCTGGGGCGGTTTGTCTATTACATACTCGAAGGCTTGCTTTGTTCTGTCCGAGCGGATGAGGAGCCTTCCTGTTTCGGCGTCCGCCTCCACGGAGATATCGTCAGGAGAGGGCGTGCTGTAGAATTGGTACTGCGCCAAAAGCGTCAACGGGTACGTGTATATCTTGACGGAGGCGTGCTGGCTGGCAGGGGAATAGGTCGCAAATACCATTTCGAAAGAGAAGAGGAAGTCTTCGTCGACTGCGTATTCGGCAACAGGATGCAATTTCATGAGTTTTATTTATGGAAGATAATTTATTTGGCAGTGGGGGTGGTTATTGCACAGAGGATGGTGCGGGTGGATATGATAAATATGACGAGTGGCCATTGCGAATGATTATTAACAGCGACTGCTACTACCGACCACTCCTAACGGCCATTTCTAACACCCATTTCTAACTACGGCAGTTAGCGGTGAACGTTGTGCCAGCGCTGGTGATAATTTTCAGGACCAGGAAACGTCGTTTTGGAATGGGCCAAAGAGGGAGCATTGATCTATCAGGGTTGGTGAGGTGATTAGAGAGAGTATATAGTAAGACAGGTAGAGAGAGGCATGGAGATGAGAAAGAGATTGGCGTGGATTCTGTGCGCGGAGAAAATGGGGCATGGACGTGCTCGAATAGCTCTTCAAGTTCCTCAAGCTCTTCGAAAAGTACGTCTAGCAGCAGCGAGGTGGTGAGTCGGAACGGGAAGGAAGTGAGCAGCAAGAAGAATAGCTCGCAGAAAGATCACGTGGCAAGCGCGGCCAGCCGCAGCAGCACCTCCACACACAGAGGAGCGGATGGCGCTGTTGTGTCTGCAGCGAAACGTTCTTCATCAGAGCAGAGTGCATCGAACGTGAAGAGGATTTCCGAATCCAGAAGATCTAACCCGGATGGTTCTACCTTTAGCGCGAAGAAGAGCTCTGAGCAGTCAGATAAGTCCTCAAACAAATCCAGCAGTAGCGAAATGAAGAAAGCTACCGCATCTGGGATATCACTTGATAGGAAGGAAGCCAGTGCAAGCTCTACCGCGAAGAACAAGAAAGCCCAGGTGAGCGCAATCAACAGCATGGAAAGCAGCGAGAAGGACACTAGGAAAACTAGCGGGTCTGAAAAAAAAAGCAACGCGTACAAAATAACAAAAAAGAACGGAAGCCTTTCGGATCAAAGCGCGCACATAAAAACCAAAGAAGAGCAGAAAACGGCGGCAAAAAGCAGCTCTACCCGCTCCTCCGCAACAGAAAAACAGGAAGAACGCAGGGTAAAAGAGAGATTGGCGATAGGCACAGAGGAATCGGCATCCAAATCATACCAAGCAACCAAATCGTCCAAATCATCTCAAGCATCCACCTCCTCGACAAGCCTACCCGTCTCCCACTCAGCAAGAACGTCTAAAGGAATGAAAAGCGCAAAGAGAGATACGAACACATGCGACACAGCGTGCGAAGTAGAAAGAGCCCTTGGAACAGCCACGCAAAAAGGAACACAGCAAGAAATCAGAAAACAGAGAAGAGCCCGCACTCACAACACAGGAGAGCGATCTGCACTCACCTCCGGCACAGAGATAGAAGGAACACCAAAAGCAGCTCGTCCTCCACTTCGGTCGCAAGCAGAACGGTAAACGGGCACACCACAGTCTCTGGAAGCGTGTCGGCCCGCAGAACAGAAGGGACGCTACACAAGGCGCGCGAAAAAAGCTTCGTGTCCGGAGAGACGGTGCTGTACATTCTGATTCTCGGCAACATGCTATACGCGGTGGTCTATCTGGGAATATACTACTCCGAGAAATCCATCCTGCACTCGGCGAATATTATTCAGAGTAGAGTTTTGGAGACGTAGGGGTGGAGGTGGAGGGGAGGGTGGGGATGATGGTGGGTGGAAGGTGGAGAATGTTTTGAAATTCGATAGGTTGCTGAGATGGGATAACAGGTCGCTGAGATGAAGGCTTCTGGTGTGGGCGAGCCGTCTCTGGTACAAAAGGTAGCCAGGGACCGGTACAAATCGCCAGATGATTGCGCTTTTGAAAGCTAAAGTTTGGAAAGATGGACCAAAAAGGAAATTCCCATAAATGGAAACGACCTGAAAAAACGCCATAAATGGAAATCTCCTGAAAAGGAAATAAGCATTTTCGCATCTATAAAAGCAGAACAGCCGTAGAAAGCATGTACAGAGGAAAATCACCTATGAACGATCAAGATGGTATCGATAACCCGGATTCCATTCCAAGAGTCCCGGACACACACGACCAACACTACTCGGCTGGAACGGCAAAGAAACCTTACTTTAGAGATCTGTCGAGAAGATCCCAATTCACTATGCTGCTGGTAAACTACTGGTACCTTTTTCTGGGCGTGTTCCTGTCAACGTGCTTTCTCTACGTCGCGCTATCCAACGCGAGCAAACAAATACCAGTTGTTGTGGAAGAAGTATTGAAAAATACACCAGCACCAGCGGAGGCCAAGTAGAACTCAGAGCGGATATTAATAACGTCTTAGGATAGACCGAGTCCAGCCCAGAGTCTAATTGAAAGCGTAGCCAACAATAAATGTTAGCTTTTGAATTTTTCTACTTCACACTTTCGCCCGCCAGTTGCAGGTTTACAGCACCGAAAAGCGTCCCAGTGCTTCCAGCACATAAAATACAGCCGTAAAGCTGCAGCGGTGCATAAAGAGTGTAGAGTTTCGGTAAATAGCGGCGTACAGCCGAGAACTCTTCTTCGCCGTACCAATCATTTATTTTATGCGTGTCTACACTCTGAATGGTGCCCTATTAGGTAAAGCGCCGCATCTTTGATACCAATCACCAAAAAAAGCCCGTATCCGTATGTCAACCGCCAAAGTCTCATAGCAGGAACGCGTCAAGCTCTGATATTCTTCCCGCAATCGACGGGAGGTGCGTTGCTCGATTGAAAACATTCAACGGCGTCGAAGCCAGATCGATCTTGCTGTATGCCGAGTGGTTTTGGAACGCCCTGATAACCCCCAAGTGCTCCTTCGATCGGGAAAAAATCTCCTCGAGCCTGCACAGCGTCTCGTAGAAATCCCCCGACCTGTCACTCCGCCACTCTGTCGGCCCTGCGCACTTCAGACACACCGGCATGTACTGGCACTCCGCATCGCACGCTCCGCACCTCCTTTTCAAGCTGTACAGATCGCACACGCTTCTCCCCAAGCAGAACCTCAGCGCGTCCTCTAAGAACTCGTTCGAGTGCGCTTTTCCGCACGCCAAACACGCAAATGATATCTCCTGCTCGACTTTGCAGCACGGAGGCGCGATATGGAGCGTGGGAATCTCAAGTTTTGGCTTTTCTGCGGCTTTTGCATGCGAAAAGTGCCGGGGATCGCCTCCACCTGCAGCGGCCCCTTCTGTGCCAAATGCGCTTCCTTCGTTCTCTTCGCTCCGGCTGAGCTTAACGCCCAGCGCAGTTTTGATTTTCTGCGCAGAGATCGCAGGGAAGTGCTCCACCATCCTGAGAACCGGCGAGAGAATCTGCATCTTGACGTAGTACTCCGTGTCTATCTCTCCTTTTTCGTAGACCGTCTCGGGACGCGATCTGCCGTGCGCTAGCGCCATCACGAACGAGAGAATGTCCCCGCCCTGCACGTCTATCTGCTGCTCTTTTTTCAAACGGAGCGCAAGAGCTACCTGCGGGAGGCTCAGCGCCTGTGTTTCTCCGTACTCTTCCGGGTTTTTCGCAATTCTTCTTCTCATAACGAACTTTTCCCGATTTGGTAATTTGATATTTTCGCGAACAGCCGACATCTGCCCAAGAATCTCCTCCTCGGGGGTCTCCGAGTAGAGAAGCGCCCGGATCACCTTCGATGCGGCGTCCCTTCCGACCTCCGACCAGTCCCTTCTCGAGGTCTCCAGCCCCTTTTCCTCGACGTGTTCTTTGCCTGCGCCGGTGCTAAACACCCCAAAATACTTCTTCTTTGCGAGCATAACGAGTTTTCTGAACGTCTTTTCAAATCCAAGAACTATGTGCGTGTAGCGCGAGCTGATCTTCTTCGATATGTCCAGCAGCATTTCTGCGCTTGGCTCGCCGCTGTTTGTGCTAATTCCCGTATCAACCATGACAGAGTCTGTGTCCCCGTATATCACGCCGTACCCCTCGCCTTCCAGCACGGCTTTTGTGTCTTTCAGGATGTTTCTTCCGCGCTCCGTAATGAACGACGCGAGAGTCTTGTTGTAGAACCTGAACCCCTTGAACCCAAGACACCCGTAGATGCAGTTGGCAACGAGCTTCACCGCGTTCTGCTCGACGTTCAGCGCCTCCATATCTTCATTTTTGGCGGTTTTCATCTTCCGTTTGATCTTTGATCTCTGTTCGATAAGCGCCTCCACAACCCCTGGCAGAAGAGCCTGTCTTTTTGGAGGGTCTGTTGCGGAGAGAGACGCTGCTGTGCTGAAACACACGTTGTACTCTCTGATAATCGACGGGTATAGCGAATTGAAATCGAAAAGAGCCACGTAGTTTTGCAAATACTCGCCTGGCTTATCGAGAAACACGAGCCCTCCCTCGTAGGTGCTTTTATCGCTTTCGTTTTCGCCCTTTTCGTCTGCGTACTTCTTTTTCGGAATCAGGTACCCCTGTGTTCTCATTTCGTGCAGCAGAAGGTGCTCGACTCTTTCCGATTTAAATCCGTTAAATATCGTATTCAGGGTGCACCCGGAGGTTCTTGCAAGGCTTTCAGCCAGCTCCAGCAGAAGGCCCTTCTCAAACACGCAGGATATTTGGTACACGGAAAATCGCAGGAGATTCACATGCGAGATAAACGAGCGCTTCTCATGCAGGTGATGGGAAGACTTCTCGCACTCGTCAAGAATGCAAGAAGGCGCATCCAAGCCAAGCAGCGGGGTGCTCAGCCGGTACCCCTTGAAAATTTCCGCAAGTGAATACTCGTTTAGCTTTTTAACGGACTCCACGAACCTTGGAAGATCGCAGAAAAGAATGTGTTTCAGAGAGGTAGGAAAGGACAAGTTGGAGGGTGCGCTGGGTGCGGTGGATGCGGTGGATACTGAGGTAGTTGCCGAGTTGGCTGCTGGATCACCTTTCAAACCATCTACCAACCCACCTCTCAAACCATCCTTCAACCCACCCCTCAACCCATCCTTCAATCCGTCCACTAACCCACCCTTCATGTCCAGGTTGTAGGAGACTATCGCGTCCACTTGGGATCTCTCCAGGCGGTCTAGAAGATGTTTTGCGGCTGTTTCGGGCGAAGATACGATGTAGACATGTTTTTTAAGATACTCTTCGATATCTCCTTCGTTTTCTGTTTTTCTGGTGGTGTACGTGTAGTGTTCTTCGTTTCTGTCTTTTGAGAATAGAATCGAGGAGGGATAGTTTGGCTCTGTAGGCGGGGATTGGGATGTTTTGGGCTGCTCGGTTTGTTTAACTGGGTCTATATCTGCTGAATTATCGCCATGAAAGCTCTTGTGAGCGTGTTCGAATTTGGTATGCTCGCGTTTTGCTCTTTTTACGCTCGTTTCTGCGTTGCTGCCGGATGGTTCCGAAGTGTTTATCTTTTCGGGTCCGTGATTTTCGCTGTTTTCCGGCTCTGCAGGTCTTTTTGCGACATCGGGCACGCCGACCGTCCTGATCACCAGCGATATCTCTTCGAACGAGGATCTTTTATGCGCGTATATAAAAGCTGTTCTTAGGGGCGGTCTAGAACACTCCAGCGGTCTAATTTGTTCTAGCTCCGCCTCAAAGATTCCTGGCGAAACCTCTTTATACCGGTCTATGCTCACAAGAGCTATTCCGCGTATTTTCTTAAGTAGAATGAACGCCTCCACAGGGTTCGAAAACGACTTGTGTATCGTCTTGCAATAGTTCAGAGGGAACGCGCCGAGCGATCTTTCGTAGCTTGTGTAGAAGACGAGATACCTTCTGGCCTCTCCTATTCTCGCAGGATCCTGCTCAAAACACGAGACTTTTTCCCTCCAAGCCATTTTGCACCCGTCAACCAGCACGAGGTCGCTGTTCACTCTTTCAAGAACTTCGTTTTCGAGGTCTTTTTCTATCGCCTTGTTTTGCGACCTTGGAAGCGCTGCGATTTCTCCTGCCATCTGCGGAACCGTAACCAAGCACCTTTCTCCTGTTTTCTTATCTTTGCACGCGAGGGATACTCCTGCTTTTCCGCTTCTCGCGATGTTTAAAATGTACGCTTCCATTCTCAAATTTTGCATGAGCAGAAGAAATCCGTCTAAATTGTGCAACAGGAAGAAGCCGAACCAAAGAGAGGTGCAAAGATCGTGCAAGCTGAAAAACAGAGCGAAGGACTTCGACATAATCAGAAAAGAGATAGAAAACAAAGAGAACGCGCCCGCAGAGAACCCGCTGCACGTGCGATGTGTCGAATGCGACAGGACGATGGAAGCCGCGACTCTCCAAAAGCATAAGTCGTCAAGAGACCACAAAAGAAGGCTAAAAGCCCTTTTGGAAGACGCGAGGCTCGAAGAAGACCGAAAAAATGGTCTATTTTGAAAGAAGACGCGAAAGTAAGAGCTTTTGCGTTGTTTACAAACAAACAGAGAATGCCAGGGCCGGAGGAGTCAGAGAGAGGAGCAGAGAGAAGAACGGAGAACCCCAGAACATTTAACAGCCTAAACGAGGAGGAGAAGAAAACGTACAGGGTTACCTTTATAGAAAAAAACAGGGAGACTCTACTTCCTTTTTTGGAGCAGCAGGAAATTTTTGTTTTGGGACGGCAGTTCTACACCACGGGGCACGAGGTAGACGCTGCGCAGTGTTCTCTAATCGTGGACAACCTCGTGTCCTTCGTCAAAAACTGTTTCTCCACGATGTACGACGGGTCCACGGGAAAAACAGCCAGCGGGTTCGCGTTCGGAGACGCGAGCATACTCGTGGACTGCGAGCTGGAGAGCGCAATGCAGCTGATCGAGGACTCGGAGATGTGCAGACACAAGGAGCTGTTCAGAGAGAGCGCGCCAGTCAAGGAGATAAACGAGATATGCCACACGATCGACTCGATCAAGAAGAGCTACTTCCCCGTTATAGGAACGACCTCGGGGAGCGAGCGGAAAAAGCTCGTGAAGGAGCTCTGCACGGCACTGGCGCTGGAGATGAAAAGATACAGCCTGCTGACGGTTGCATCTGTTTTCAAGATAGTTTTGAAAAGAGATAGCCCGATCTTTCCCTCCAAGTACTTCCAGTGCTACACGAACGCGTCTGCAATCGAGGACCCGAGGAAAAGAGTGCTCATTTGTAAGTTTATCATAACGTTTTTTTTGTCCAACGAAAAAAGAGAGATCCTCGAGGTTGTCAGCTGCTTTCTCTACGCGCTTGTCAAAAAGAGCGAAAAAAGCGCCTTGAATTTCAAAAATATCGCGATTATTTTTACGCCGCTGTTCTTTATCGATGGGAACTTTTCGACGGTGGGGGACAACTTCAAAGAGCCGTTGGAGAAGCTAAGTCTTTTTCTGGAGTTTTTTTTGGGGAACTCCAGAGAGATATTTCTGGTGGAATCCGAGGGCTCTAGTGCAGACCAAGAGCGTGGAGAATAGACCGCGCAAGCTTTTCCGCGGTCTTTTTCCCTTTTCTTTCACTAATAACCTGTTTTAGGCGCATGAAAAGAAATAAACCGTTATTTTTTTTGTCAGCTATCTGTTGGAGCGTTCCCAGATCGCGGACGATCTCTTGGGCGCACTCGTACGAGACGCCTTTGATCGAGTGTATGAAAATAGCGGATCTTTCTTCCGGCGATCTCTCTTCGATGTGTGTTTTCCGCGAGTTTTTCATGATGTTTTCCAGCCGCGTGCCTTCTGTGCGCTTTTCTTTTTGCACGTATCTGTGGATCTGGTCTATTGTTCCGAGGGTCTCCTCGGTGCTGTGCGTGTTTATCGCAAGGAAGCCTTCCTGCGCTATTTTGATCAGGGAGGTGTAGAAGGCCTTCGTTACGCTCGGCCGGTCTGCAGGGGGCGCTCCTTCGATGAGATATATCTTTCGCCCCTCTATTCTGGAGAGCCTCTGCTTCTGGTCTCTGTATCTCCCGTCGCGAAGGGAGCTGAGGAGATCTGCAACGGTTTTTCTTTCGATCAGCGTTCCGCCGAAGATCTCGCACGAGTTTTCGACTTTCGACCACACGAAGTCTCCTGCGCTTAGCACTCTTGTTTCGGACGCGACGCCTGCGCGGGACAGGGCGCGCTGGAAGTAGAAGGGGTCTTCTCGCCTCTTGTTCTCTCTGCTATCGATCAGCAGAAGAGTGGAGGCCTCTTCTTTCTTTTGCGTGTTTGGCGTTAAGCTGTGTCCGTTATTTTTTTCGCAGAATGTTTTTGTTTTTCCATTTTCGGCACGTTCCGCGGTTTTTTTGCTCTGGGCTTCCAGGCCCTCGACCATATCTCTCAGCAGCTGCGACGTTCTTCTTCCCTCCAGAGTTGTTTTTACCGCGTCGCTCTGTGCCTCGACCAGTTTGTGCATTCGGAGCACTTTCAGCGCCTTTTTGATCTTGGTTTCTGTGCACTCGTACGTTAGCATGGGTCCGTACGTGCCTCTGTTGGAGATGGAGTGCTCTATAGCTCTGTACCTTGCTGCCGATGTGTCGTGCAGCTGGTCTGTGTGCCCGGCGCACGCGCTGTCGATGGCAGAGAGAACAAGATGCAGAAGCGAGAACAGAGGCGGAACGCTCAGCTTGTATCCATCTACGTGCACTTTGAGAACCTTGTTTTTTCCGTTATTTTTTCTGTTTCCAAAAGCGGCAGTTTTTCTTTCACCTCCAATTGTCAGGTCCACGTTGCACGAAGAGTACCTGTGGTAGAACCCGCGAGAAGCCGAGCTGTCCCGTGCGGCTTTTTCAGCTTCCGAGATAGCACTGGGGTGGTTGATGGGGTGGTTGGTGGGATGGTGATGATTGGCATGAGGGTTTGTGGGATGGTGAGGGTTGACATGATGATGATCTGCATAGTGATGATTGGCATCGTGATAATCCCCATTGTAATCACAGGCATTGGTCACATTTCCCTTGCAAGCTTCACCACAATGGCCCTCATCATGACCACTGCAATTTGCATCTTCGCAAAACCCGCTACCAGCGCTACCTCCCTCCTCCGTCCTGGCGCGCTTTTTCTTTGTTCCTTTCTCCTTTGCGGCCTCGATCTCCTCCACCATTTTCTTTATCTTCTCTACTGCGCTGTGCCCTATGTGCTTTATCTTCAAAAGGTCTTCAAACGAGGCGATCTCTTCGCCGTGTGCGTCGAGCTCTTTAATCGCTTTTCTGTAGCCAATGTACCTGTAGGACACGCTACTTCCCTGGAAGTGCCCTTTTTCCCTTTTCACCAGGCGGATAAGCGCTTCTCTTGCTTTCTCTCTGCTTATACCCATAAAATATTTATTTTCATGTCCTGCGCATCATATCTCCGGGACTTCCCAGACCTCCAGCTCGTCTACCGCTCGGTTCTCTATTCGTCGTTCAGGGGGTACCGCTCGGAGGACGGCGAAAGACGGTACACCGAAGAAGAGGTGGCAGAAATCACGTACAGAAGACTTACATCGATGGAGGATCGGAAAAGCACAGCTCCTTTGCACACTTTGGTCTTTGGGCCTTTTTCAGACGCCCAATACACAAGAATAGATAGAGAGATAGAACAAAAGAGAGTAACCGGCGTGCATTCTGCAGAGAGGTACAGAAGCACATCAGAACAGAGCTACCTCGTTTTGAGACTCCCACCCCCTGCAGTGTCTGTGTTTTCAAACCTGCTTCCGTCCAGACTTGCAATTTCCGAACGCGCAGAGTCTTTTCCCATCAGGTTCACTCTGCCTCTTCCGCCGCTATTTCCAGCGGAGGTGTTTTCTTCCCCTTTTCCCACAAAAACCGTTCTGGTCCTAAACATCCGCTCCACGTTAGAGGAGATACTCGTGGAGATAAACGAGCGGTTCGAAGGGGTAGAACACGTGAAATACGCTGGGACGTCTTTATACGTCTATTTCTACTCGTTGGATAGCTCCTGCACGTTCTACGATTATTTTATCGGAAAAACCGTTAACGGGCACGACATATTTATCACGTACTATCCGGACGCCCTTTCTGGCATGTCAAGAAGCCTTGAATCTTGGTAGTGCCATGCTGAGTTTACGAGAGACTGGAGGGACCCAGTACGGGTGAGTGTGATGCGTGTTGTGATGCGTAATGTGATGGGTAGGATGATGCGTGTTTTGTACCGATAAGCGCTACCCATATACGCTGTATACCGATGGACATCGCATATCTATTGATACACACTATGCAAGATACCATTTACTCAGATCAGCAGGGCACGGTCCAGCTGGTGACCGGTTCGCAAACAAGCACAGGATGTCAAGATGCAAGACTCAAAACGCGCTCCAAGGGAAAATAAAGAGTGTTGGTGCTGGGCTGTCATTAAATTGGTTTGTAATTGGCAATTTACGACTGATCTATGGAAGAGCGCATATTGCCTAAAAGGGTAGCTTTCGAAATCAGCATGCGATAAAATAGGTGATCGAAATGGAAAAGAGGCTTCTCCGCCGTTGGAATGAAAAAAGCTTTTTATTGCAAAAAAATCTTTCGGCCGTACGCCGGCACTAATTACGCGGGTCTAGTCAAAAAAACAATATTTCCTTATAGAGACATATTTTGATTAGATAGCGAGAAGAAAACAAAAACGCAATAAAAAGCGCCACCGGCGCTGTTTTCCCGTACGCAGTGCAACAACTTATTTTTCCGGGACGTCCTCGAACTATTCTAGAAACATTTTTACATGTCCGTTCAGCTAACAAAACAATATCTATATTAGAGTCATAAAAACAAAATTTTGAATGCGAGAGGAAGACGTAGCCAAAGAAAGAGCAGAGTACCTGAAATTACTGGCAAAAGAAGAAAGAAAAAACAAAAAACTAGCGTACAAACAGTTAATAGTAGACACAGTTCGGAGGAAATACTCAGAGCTATGGCTTAGAAAAAGACTGATCAAAGAAAAAGTCACGCCGAGGTCGCCCCTCCAAGAAGATAGGAGCGTAGAAAGAGACCTCTTTCTTGTGAGGCCAGCCTCTCTGTGGCAACAACAAACAAGGATGCAAGAGGAAGACACGTACGACTCTAGAACGGTAAGCGGTGCGCCTTAAGCTGGCATAAACGATTGCTAATTAGTTGGATAGAATAGGGGTAGTGGTAGTGTGAGGTTGGTAGCTGGGGTAGGAAAGAAGGATTGGTAGGGTAGTCAGGGTAGCTAGAGTAGTTAAAGTAGTTAAAGTAGTTATTAGTTTAATGTCATACAATTACAATTATTACCATTATTGCCATTAAAATCACCACCACAATTATCACCACGATCACTACTACACCACCACCACACAAACACAATTACCACAACGATCACCACACCACAACCACACAAACACACCACCACCCGCCTTTAACGGGAACAATTGAACTTGTTAAATATGGCAGAGTGAAAAATTTACATGAAAATCCTCAGCATCTCGGAGGAGAAGAGAATATACACGAAGAAAGAAGAGGTCGAAGAGCTTGTAAAAAGAATCGAGGAGATAAAAGAGACACTAAAAGAAATAGATCTAACTGAAAACAGCTTCTCTGCAGAGGCGCTAGCGGAAGTGCTAAAAGCTCTGGCGCAGGCGAAACAGCTCGAGGTTGTAATACTCAGAGGAATTTTCACACAGAGAGGAAAGACCGAAGTGGAGCAGAGCCTGAGGCACATTGCAGAATACGTCGGAGAGCTAGAAGAAGTGCAGTTTTTCGACATCTCAGACAACGCGCTGTCTCTGTACGGGATGGAAATACTCTCGCCGATGATAGGAAAGATGAAAAACCTGAGACACCTCGTGATAAACAACAACGGGATCGGAAGGGGAGGAGGAGAGCATCTTGCAAGCTGTTTGAAATCTCTGAGCAAGATAAACAACAAGCTAGAGTCGCTGGAGGTCGGGAGAAACCGGCTGGAAGACACCGCAAAGCTTGTGGCAGAGTCCCTGAAAGAGTTCACGTATCTCGACAGCGTCAAGATGTACCAGAACAGCATCGGAGCGCTGGTGATCGGAGAGGTCCTGGACGCGCTCTACCCGATGAACATCAGAGTGCTCGATCTTGGAGATAACTTTTTGCTGGAGCACGGCGCAATCGCGCTCGCAAGGTGCATGGAGAAGTGGAACATCGAAGTGCTGGACGTAAGCGACTGCCTGATCGGAGATAAAGGCTTCCAAGCGCTGAACACGAGAATCGGGCACAAAATCAGAATACCCGGGGAGCTCGCAGGACTCAGAACAATAAACCTCACGTACAACGAAATCACGAGCGAGTCTCTGGAAAGCGTTAAAAGCTTCATTGAGAAGTTCCCCTCGTCTGAAATACACCTAAGCGGAAACGAGTTTGAAAAAAAGGAAGTAGAAGAGATAACGGCGGCGGCAGAGCAGTCGGGAGTTGAGGTCGTGTACGAGGAAGAAGAGTCGCTCGTGTTCTCAAGCGAAGCCGAAGGAAAAGAAGAGGAGAAGGAGGAGGAAGAGAAGGAAGAGAAGGATCTGAGCGCGTTAGAAGAGAAAATCTCCGAATTATCCGTTAAGAAAACAGAAAAAAACGAAATAGCGTGAAAACAGCTCAGGGTTACGGAAAAAAGGGGAAACAAAGACAAGCTGTGAGTGCAGCGATACTTTTCAGGCACGAATTTATTCCAATAAAGCATAATTAAGGCTCAGAGGTGTTTCTGTCTATTGAGCGATAGGTGGGGTTGTGGTGTGGATGGGGTGGTGATGTGGTGGCTTGATGGGGTTGTGGATGGAGTAGAGGTCTGACAGGTGTACGGTAATATTTTCCGTGATGTACGGTAATATTTGCTATGATGTACGATATTATTTGCCGTGATGTAGGGTAATATTACCCATCTCTTATACCACCACCACTCACCTATCCACCCACCTACCCATCTATCCACCCACTCACCCACCTATCAAATCACCACATCACCACACCACACCACCACCTACAATAATGATCAGGTGCTGTAAAGCGTACAGCCATAAACATCGGATACCCCAGCCGTGTGCTAGCTTTATCAGATTTATTGAACTCTGCTGCTAATATGATCGTAGTAAAAATACTGCAAAATATTTTTGTTCTATTTCAAAAGATCCAATGGTACGAGTAAATTTTGTTTACTAATAGAGATCAAAGTTTATTTTTTGGAAAATGAAAGAAGGGCTGCAAGATACTCCAAGAGAAGCGGAGCTGCAAGGGGACGCGGACGCGCCCGACGACGCGCTTCGGGAAGTGCACGGAGAGTATTTGAGACTCAAAGAAGCAAAGCGCGACAAAGACGCTGTGACGTACGCCGCGCTGAGTCTGAGCAGAGGGCAAAGGGTCGAGTGGATCGAAATAGAAACAAAAAGCAAGTTAGAAGATTATGAAAGAAAAATCGAGGAGATAAAAAAATTGAAATATATCAATTTTATTCAGAAGATTTTTAAAATAGCTGTTACAAAGAAAAAAATAGTCATTATAGCAGAAAACAGAGGAGAAAAAACGCTCAGAGAGTTTCTAGAAAGCGCCAGCCCCTTGCCAGAGCAGCTCATCCGCGGGCTTGCAAAGCAAATAGTGGAGCAGATCGCGTGGATGGAGGAAATGCACCTGAAAAGCAAAATAGATCCAGAAAACGTGACAATAAGCAGCGCAGGGCGCGTTTTTATCCACAGCAGCTCTATTTGGAAGGAGCTTCTGAAACTTCCGATACACGAAAGCAACGCGCACCCGGAGGAAGAGAGGGCGAGAGGCGCAGGTGCGATCCTTCTGGCGCTAGGCGCAGGCCCGCTCCCCGAAAAAGTCGCTAGACTCAGCCGCGCCGCAAAAACAGAAGAGGAAACGGACGAGCTGCAGCGGGAAATAGCAGAGCTCGTGCTAAAGATACGGAGTACGTGTTTTAAAGAGGTGGTGATGCTTCTTTTTTCGTCTCCGTACACCGTCAGACACCTCGAGGAGATTCTCGCCCTGCACTTCTTCTATCCGGAAGAGGAATGCGAAGATAGTTGCGTGCGCTGCGGGGCGGACCGCGGAGACGCAAGATACTGCGAAGACGCGCTATTGGGAAAAACAGGGAAGCAGATAGAGTCTGTTTACGACCATCTGGGAGGGGTGGCAGTGAAGGCGTCGACGTCTGGGAAGGACAAGTTCGCGTTCCAGATGCACTTCTTCAAAAGCAGCAAGAGCATATCGTTCCAGTTCAACAAAAACGAAGATACGGTGGAAAGCGTCGTGAAAGAGATGAAAGACGAAGGGCTCGCAGAAGAGCAGCAGGCAGAGCTGATAAAAGCGCACATGGAGAGCCTGATCGTGAAAATAGAGGAAAAAGGAGACGGGCTGGACAGATCTGCAGTCCAATGCGCAGATAAGAGCCTTTGTGAGAGCGCAGACGGGTACTTCGATAGAAGCAGCGGCGCAGACACCGCGAATAACCAGGCATGCGAGACAAGAGCCGAAATAGAGCTGCAGGGAGGCGGGGTGCAGAGTTCAGCACAGCTGCAATCTACGCCAAACCAGCTGTTCACGCCAAATGACGAGCTGCAGATGCCAAGCGCGTTTTCCAAACAGGGCGAGCCGATGTCACCCACAGCGTCTGGGCAGCAGTCCGCGTCCTCTTCGGACGAGGGCACAGAGTATCCGGTAACAGAGTGCAGGGATTCTCAGTCAGTTAGCGACTTTGTACACGAAGTTGCGACATACATCAAAAGAAGCAGAAGCGCAGCGGAGGGGTGGACCGCAATGCTGAAAAAACACGACATAAAAACCGTTGGAGACCTAAGAGTGCTCGTAGAGGAGGACTGGGAGAAGACGAAACTGCCTGTCTTCGCGTCAAGGGCTATGAAAAACATGCTGTACGGAGAGACCTACGTGCCGTTTAAAGAGGCGATGCTACGAGTGAACGAGTCCCTGAAGGAGTACAGGAGCGAGAGTCTTGTCGAAGAGCTTTTGGAGGACACGGTGCAGAAATATTCGCGGCCCGAGATGTTTAACGACTGGGCGAGTAAAATTGCGTGCCAGGACATAAGGACAGTTGGGGAGCTGAAGCTTCTGAGAGAAGAGGACTGGGAGCAGCTTGGTCTTTCGGTCTTCTCGTACCGAACAGTGAAGAACGCGGTGTTCCGGCAGACAAAGACTGTAACGCAGAGAATATCTATGGAGGATAGGGAGTGCAAATAGATTGAAGTTCAGGTAAGTCAGGTAAGCTTGAACGAAACGGACAGAGTGGATGGCCTGAGTATTTTATATAAGTAATAAAAGTTGATAGACAGGATCAGGGAAGGTAGATTGCAGGGGGTGGAGTTGAAAAGATTGAATTGTTGATGAGATGGAATTGCAGAGGAGATAGATTGCAGCTGGGATGGAATTGCAGAGAAGGTAGATTGCAGGGGAGGTAAATTAAGAAGATTTTTCGACTGCGATTTTGATAGCCATCTAGACCTCATATCAAGATCTAAAATATATCCGTTGTTAGAACTCATCCGTTGTTAAAAATTCTAACTATCTATACTCACATCTGTTAAAAACGATCCACTTAAACACCCCGCGGTCTGCATCTACCCTGTTACGATAATGATCTAATCGTGCAATATGTCAAAATAGCCACTCCAGCAGATCTAACCGACATAACCCACTCATCACCTTCCACCTGCATAACCCACTCACCCTATCCCATCCGCATCTTAATCTCCAATTCTGAGTTGGTCCGTTTTAAAACGAGCCACGTGTCTTTCAAGTGATTCGAAAGGCCAGACCGTTCCGAACTTCCCCGAACCAATAGCTTATCTACAAATATATCTCTAAGAGGACGTCGGTTTGAGAATGTGATAGGTTAGCGGGCACATATATAGAGCAGGAATTAGAAAGCATGAAGAAAATCCAGGAGCTATTTGAAAGCGACCCTGAGCGGGTGAAGATGCTCACAAAGGAGCTCAGCTCAATCGACGGCTCGATCACAATCGACTATTCAAAGACCCACGTGACAAAAGATGACATCGACAAGTGGGAGCGGCACCTGGAGAGTCTGAAAATAGCCGACAAGATAAAATCAGCGTTTTCCGGAGATAGGATCAACTACACCGAAAACAGAAGAGTCCTTCACACGAAGCTTCGCTCTCAGAGCCTGATCGACGCGCTCGGAGATGGCGCGCAGGAGAGTCCCAACGGCACCCTCGATAAAGAAGAGTTGGAGATACTGAAAGAGTTCAAGTCGATGAAGACCCTGTGCGAACTGTTCGAAAAAGGCGAAATGAAGGGCGCGTCCGGAAAACGCATCAGAAACGTGATCGGAATAGGGATTGGCGGGAGCGATCTCGGACCGAGGCTTTTGACCGTGGCGCTATCTTCTTCCATCTCCGGCGAAAAGACGTTCAGGTACGTTTCTAACGTAGACGCGCAGGAGATGGACTCTGCGACGCGCGATCTCTCTCTGGAGGAAACGGTCTTTGTCATCGTCTCAAAGACGTTCACAACGCAGGAAACGCTCGAAAACGCCAGAATAGCTCTCGACAGAGTGTTTAAATGCTACCCCAAAGGAATCGACACCAAAGACGTTGTTAGATCGCATTTTCTCGCGGTAACGGCTGCAAAAGACAAAGCTGGGGAGTTCGGGATCGCGCCCGAGAATATTCTCGACATGTGGGACTACGTCGGAGGAAGATACTCTATTTGGAGCTGTGTTAGCCTCACTTCTGCGCTCGCAATCGGCTTCTCTTCTTTTCTCTCGATGCTTTCTGGGGCCTCGCTGATGGACAGCCACTTTCTGAACACCCCCGTAAGAGACAACCTCCCGATGGTGCACGCAATGGTCGAGTGCAAGTACTTCAACGAGCTAGGCGTGAACAACAAGTGCGTCGTGCCGTACGACCACTATCTTAAGCTGCTGCCGTTCTACCTGCAGCAGTGCGAAATGGAAAGCAACGGAAAATCCTGCACAAAAAACGGTAAAATTCTAACGGAAAACGACTTTTCGGAGTCTGGGGTGCCTGCGAAGTCCCAGACCGGGTCGATTATTTGGGGGGGCGTTGGAACGGACGTGCAGCACTCGTACTTCCAGCTGCTCCACCAGGGGACAGTGCGGGTGCTGACCGAGTTTCTATTTCCGGTACATCCGCTGGTACAGGTGCAGAGATCTTCTGCGCAGTCTAAAGCCGTTACAACTTCCCACGACGTGCTGGTCTCTAACTGCTTGGCGCAGTCCAGGGCTCTGATGGTGGGAAAGGAGGACGCTGTTCCTGAAAAGCGGTTTTCCGGAGACAGGCCTTCTATTAGCGTGATGTACGACAGGCTGAGCCCGTTCACTCTTGGAATGCTCATTGCGATGTACGAGCACAAAATATTCGTGCAGGGGGTCGTTTGGAACATCAACTCGTTCGACCAGTTCGGAGTGGAGCTCGGAAAGACGCTTGCGAAGGAAATACTCGGGGTTCTGGAGAGTGGGGAGGACGCGTCTATCTTCGACTCTTCAACGTCCTCTCTTCTATCTAAGTACATCGCAAGAAGACGCCCGTAACTATTCTCAAAATAAATGGTAGTTATGGGATGTGGTGTAGGTGTGGTAGGATGGGTAGGTGTGTAGGTGTGTAGGGATGAGCAGGTAGGTAGGATCGTTTTAAGTATACCCCAACTATACTCTAACTATACTCTAACTATACCCTAACTATACCCTAAATATACCCCAACTATAGGCTCATGTCGAAGACCAAAAGACATCTACTAGACATGGGTTATTTCTGCGAAGGTGCTGCTGTACTTACAGTAAATAGCTCCTTATGACCCGCTGGGCTATCATTGCACTGGTGTGACTTGCTCCATATTTATGTTCTCTAGGACGTTTCTGGTGCTGCGACCTACAGTTGGTGCCTTCTAGGGCTCCTCTGGGCGTGAAATTCTTGGTTCTTTTTTGCAGCCTGGCTCTAACTGTTTTTCAACGGGGTCTTTTTTTATTTTATTTTTTGTCTCCCTTGCATATGAAGCTTAGCATTTCGAACCCGCAGAGAGACACGCAGATGGTGTTGAACGTAGAATCTCACATAGAGAAGTCGTTTATCGACAAGCAGATCGGAGACCAGGTCGAGGGAAAGGTGCTTGGAACGGAATGGGAAGGGTACCTGCTCGAAATAACCGGAGGATGCGACAAGCAGGGGTTCCCGATGAAGCCGGGCGTTATGTGCGTTGAAAGAGTGAGACTACTCCTGAAAAAGGGCGACAAGGGGTTCCGGTGCACCAGAGACGGGCTTAGGAGAAGAAAAAGCGTCAGAGGATGCATCGTGTCCGAGGAAATAGGAATCCTGTACCTGAAGACGTTGAGGGAGGGGCCGCACACCTTCATCGGGTTCACAGACGTAACAAAGCCGATATTGAAAGGACCGAAAAGAGCGTCGAAGATCAGGAGGCTGTTCAACCTCAGCAAAACCGAAATGGATCTCGAGAAGTACGTGGTGGGGCACAAGAAGACAAAGAAGAACGGAGAAGTCGTGGTAATCAAGCCGAAAATCAGAAGACTCGTAACGGAAAAGAAGAAGGCGGGCTGGGAGAGAAGAATCACCGAAAGAATCGCGCGGCAGAGAAGAAGCAAAGAGAAGAAGCTCGCGTACAGAACGATGATCAAGGAAAGAGAGGCTGCTGGACGGGTCTACCAATAAATATTCTTTATTGTTACGCACCATCTTTACAGGATGCAGAGGGATGCGCAGGGTGGCCGTAGCTCTTATCTGCTGCGTTGCCGACATGGACAGATGGTAGGGATAGATTGTCTGACTTATCATGTGCGGTTATTAATGATGGCAGCAATGGCGCGGGTGCTGGTAGATACAGGGGCACCTCTTCTATCTCTCTGCTACCTCTTTGCTATCTCTTTGCACATCCCTTCTATCTCTGCTACCTCCCTTCTACATCTCTTCTACCTCTCCTCTACCTCTCTCTGCTACCTCTCTTTGATTTCTCCTTCTTCTGTTTCGCTGCTTCTGTCTTCTGTCTTTTCTGCTTTTCTTTTCCTCTGCATTCTCACGTACTCTCTGTACAGATTAATTCTGTATCTTTTTAGCAGGTGAAATACTTCCTGTTTTTTTCTAGGGCTTTGTTCTGATTCTGATACGAGGCTTTCAAGCACGCTTTCTACGTTTGTTTTTGCTAGCTGTTCTAGAAGGGCGCTGTTTTCTGTGTATATCTTTTGTATTTTCTTCAACAGATCTCTTTTGCTATCCGATCTGGTTTTTGTGCTATCTGGTGCAATCTTTGTTTGTGTTTCCTTTTTTGGAATCTTGATAAGTTTTTTATCTCTAAAGCCGTGCCCCATGCTATTTAGCATCTTCTCTGCTTCTGTTCTGTGCTTTTCTTCGAATCCGGGAATACTCTTCATCCCTTCCATCTTCTCGTACACGTATTCTCTTCTATCCACGTATTCTTCCACTTCTTCGCTATTTAGCATCTCGTACACCCTCAGAATGTTTTTAACCATCCCGCATACCTCCTCTTTACTAATCTCATCTTCTCTATCTACTTCCTGGCTACTCGATCTATTAACACGCGAATAACATCCATCCACCAGCCCGCAAACTCTCTTTACGTTCAGATTTCCTACCACTTCTTCTATCTCCCTCCTGCACCCTCCTCCGCACCCCCTCTCCTCTCTGCGCACCTCTTCAAGCGCCTCCTCTGCCAAGAACCCGTACAGATACTCCGCAAGTTTCGGGTCCTTTCCCACTCCAGCAACCGAGACAGCCCACCGAACAGCCTCCAGCTCTTCGATTTTCTTTTCTGTCGCAACGCTAACCCAAATATTCTGCGCAACTAGAACAGCTCCGCCCATACCTCCCACCCCTTCTGCCCCACCTTCGCCGCCCATCCCTTCAATTTTCCTAATCACCAGCTCTTCCGGAACCTCGCTCCACCCTTCCCCCCTCTTTTTCTCTTCGAACACCCTCCCCAGCGAATCATTGTACCTCATATTTTTTCACTGGCTCGTCCTTAAGCCCAAAAATCTCTCCTGAAAAGATCACGGAATCTGCAGAAGCTGGTTGGATAAAATTCTCCTGAAGAATAGATTAAGGATAATATAGGAGAACGTCATGAAGTACAAAACATCCTACAACAGCAACTACAACGTTGAGGACTCCTCCGATAATGAGCTGCCAAACGGAGCAAGCGACGTGCAAAAGACAAACTTCTATTCGGATTACAGCACTCCAGGACCAGCAAAACACGAAGACAGCGCAGCAAGCGGCACGAAAATAAACTCGCCATTCGCAGTCCTCGCCAACTGCGCAGAAAAGGAGCTGAGGATTCTCGCGAAAAAACAGAGCGACAGAAAAGAGAACAGAGAAAGCTATATCCAAAAAGAGTACCTCGGCTCAGACTCTGATGACGAATTCGAAGTGGATTTTCCAACCACCACCGTGCACGGACAAAAGATGTTCAAATGCGTATTCCAGGGATGTTTGAAGGTGTTCCCGTCTCTAAGCAGAATGAGAAGACACTATATCATACACACGGGAGCAAAGCCTTTCAAATGCATCAACGCGGGATGTCCAAAAACCTTTTCGAGGCGAGATAATATGATCCAGCACTACAAAGGCCACTGTACGTATACTAAAAAATAACGGATGGAAAGAAATCGAGCGAGTTTTTTCTATTTTTATTTAAAATATTTGATACCCCAGCAATGGGAAGAGTCAGCACTAAAATCATAAAAAACGCGTCGAAGCAGCTGGTGGAGAAGCACTATCAGAGCCTTACACTTGACTTTTACCAGAACAGAGACGTGCTTGAAAAGGTGTCCGTAATCCAGGGAAAGAAGCTCAGAAACAAAATAGCGGGGTACGCCACGAGGCTTGTGAAGAGAATCAAGTACGGAAGAGTGAAAGGCGTGTCGATCAAGGCGCAGGAAGAAGAGGAGAGGAAAAAAGTAGAGGCGTTTACGCCGTCCGAAAGCATTTTGGACGTGGAAAAGATCGTGGTGGACAGCGTTACTTTGGCGATGATAAAAGAGGCAGGAATAACAGGGAGCTTTTTCTCACCTTCGACCGAAAGCAAGTAGGCCACGAAGAGCAAGCGGAGATAGGGAGACTTAGGAGAGGTAAAATGGAAGAATAAAAACCAATGGTTCGGATTTTAGGTCTTTGTTGTGGTGGGGGTGAGGTGGAGTAGGTGCTAGTGGTAGGAGTGGTAAGGTGGGATAGGTGGTACGTGTAGTGGTAAGGTGGAATGGGCGGTATAGTGGCTCTAACAACAAACTATCGCCAATTCGAAATAGCCACTGCTACTACTTCCAATAACAAACGAGCAGTAGCATTTCTCTTTGAACATTAACTCTATCATCCTGTCTCCCATCCTTTATTAAAAGCAAGATGGGTATAGCTGGAAAAGCCTTCGTCGTTAAACTAACTTGAATTACCGGTGGGTTGCAATAGTGGCCCAGATGAAAAGTACCAATGAGCGGTTCTAATGGTAGCATTCCAGAGATAACGATGAGAAATATGTTCTGCTGGATAGGGGTGGTAAGTTGAAATATCTTGAAAATTGCCTTATTAGGATATTTGCTGATCTGCAAAAGACATCCCATCATGCCGCCCATCCTACCTCTACATATTCACCCCTCCTACAACCCCATCTTTACTCTAAAAGCGGCGCTGCCTTAAGAGCTACCACCATTCTGAACCTCACCTCGTCTGTGTCCATTCTGATAAAGAATCCTGCTCTTGTGAACTGCCAGTACGTCCCAGGCTTCGATCTCACCGCAGCTTCTGAAACCCTTGCGTTTCTGTACGTTAAAATCTCCCTCCCTCTTATCACCTCCAAAACAACCGGCACCGACGATATCTCTGCCCAGGACACCACCGATGCGCCCGGCTGCTTATCTGTTCTTCTGACAACAACCTCTTCCTCCCCTGCACCTTCATCCTCTGCGATCTCCACCGCTCCGATCTCCTTTAGCTGCACCGCCGTATCCTTCTGCAGCCGGTAGAACGACGGATCCCTCTCTCCTGTTCTGTAATCCTTCCTATCTATAAGCACTTCTCTTTCAGCCAGATTCGCATCCCCAAGTATCCTCATCCTTATCGGATCGAGCACAGCGAAGGTTTTCGGCGACTCCGAAAGATCCTCTCTTATGATACCGTCCAGCACGTTCTCGGATATTTCGCTCGCAGCCGTTGTGATTCCAAGCGACTCCACAAACCTCCTGATGCTGTGCGCCGGCACCCCCCTGCTCCTAAGCCCCTCGAGAGTGCTGAGCCGCGGGTCGTCCCATCCCGAAAACGCCCCCTCCCGTATCTCCTTCGTTATGTACCTCTTGCTAAGAAGAGCGTTCGATATGCACAGCCTCGAATACTCCCACTGCACCGGCCTGTACAGATCGAGCGCATCGCAGAGCCAATTGTAGCTTTCCCTCGAGTTGATAAACTCCGTTGTGCAGAACGAGTGCGTGATATCTTCGAACGAGTCTGTTAGACAGTGCGTGAAGTCGTACGAAGGGTAGATCACCCACGCGCTGCCCGTTCTCGGGTGCGGGTGCTTCACCACCCTGTACGCCACCAGGTCCCACAGCTGCGGGTTATCGCTGTCCATGTCCATTTTCATTCTGAGAACGGCCTCTCCTTCGTTGTGCTCCCCGTTTCTCATCTTTTCGAACTCTTTCAGGTTCTCCTCCACCGGCCTATCCCGCCACGGGCTGTGCGCCTTCTCCTGTGTGCTGTCTATTCTGCTCTGCATCGTCTCTTTTCGCTTTTCCGACACGTCTTCTCTGCTCATATGGCACACGTACGCTTTTCCCCTTCTGATAAGCTCCACTGCGCACTCGTAGAGCCTTGGGAAGTAGTCCGACGCGTTTGTAACGGCGTCTGGAACGTATCCCATCCACTCTACCATCTCTTTTATCCTCTCGTAGTATTCCGTTTTTTCCGCTTTTGGGTTTGTGTCGTCGTACCGCAGCGATATCCACCCCCTGTAGAACTCTCTGTACCCGAAGTTGATGCTCAGCGCCTTTGCGTGTCCTATGTGCAGGTGCCCGTTCGGCTCTGGCGGGAACCGCACCCTCACCTGCCCTCCTGTTCTCTCTATGTGCTGTCTCAGTATCTCTGCGTTTTTCTGGTAGTTTGTGAACGGCGTGTGCATCGTCTGCATCTCTCCTTCTTTGAACCGCGTCCATTTTCTCTCTTTGCTGCTCATCAGCTCCTCTGGCACCACGAGTCTCTGGTACGTCCTGTTGATCGTTCTTGTTGGCGGCTGTTTCATTTCCGACATCTTCAGAAGCTCTTCGACCATCTCTTTCAGCGTCTCTTTCTTCTCGCTCTTTCTTGCAGAGGGCATCTCCACTGAAAGCGTCTCCAGCAGCTCTAGAATAGCTTTTGGCGAAACAAATTCGAGTCTTGGGTGGTGCTTCAGCTCCTTCAGTATTTTCGCTTTTGCTTCTCCAGCGTTCTCCTCCACTATTCCCGCCGCCACTCTGACAAGCTCCTCATGCGTCGGCACGTTTTTTCTCATCTGCTCCTTTATCTCCTCTGCATCCGCGTTTGGTCTGCGCGCAATAATGCTTCCGATGTTTTTTATGTCCGTTTCGTCTTTTGCTGCTTCCTCCAGCACCAGCCCCATGTACGTCTCCGCCTCTTTTTCCGTCTCTGCTCTCTCGACTATCTTGTACGCGAGCTTTTTCTGCTGCTCTGTCATCTCTTCGGGTCTTTTCTCTTTGGAGATCCTCATTAGCCCGTCCACGACTCCTCTGATCCTCTTGTTCTTCAGCAGCTCCTTCGACTTCTCCTCTCCAACGCCTATGCTTACCAGGTACGCGGTGTTCAGCGCTTCTCCGTGCGTCTCTTTTTCTTCCAGCGCTCTTATCGGCGCTTCTTCTCCGCGCTCCTTCTCCGCGTCTGCTCGCTCTTCCGCCTCCCTCTCTGCTTTTTTATTTCCTTCTGCCCTGTTACTGCTATTCTGATCCATATTTAAATAAAATTAATTCAAATATTTATGATGGTTGTTGTGGTGGAGAGCGTCACCATAACGATGCGCGGCGCGCTTGGGTGGCTGCGAAAAGCCCCCTCTTACGAAGTGTTTATTGCAGCCGGCAACAAATCCTCCGTTAAGGTAAACGTGAAAAACAGAAAAAACTGCCATATAGGCCTTGCATACGAGACCGAAGAAGAAAACCCCGTGGTGTTCCTGATGGTGAAAAAAGACTCTTTTTGCATCCCCGTCCTGATCGGGTCGTCCGTTAACAGGGTAGACGGCGACAAGTACTACGCCGATGTGTGCATCAAAACGGACGTTGGAAGCTATTTTTCGTATTTCGAGCGGAGAAACGGAAATATCAACCCGATAACGAGGTTCTCCTCGGCCTCCAGCATCGCAGGCGACGCTTCGACAAGGGTCATGTACAACGGAGAAACGTACACCGCCAATATAGAAACTATGGACACAACAGACTACGCCCCAATTCTCACCCTAGAAGAAGTGGCAGTAGCGCACGCGCGTGCCAAAGCGAAAAAACCCCCGACAAGCATCGAAAAAACATACGAAGACCAGAACTACACAAGAAAGATACGCAAGCTCAGAGGCTCCCCGGAGATGTTCATCCCGATCTTCTCGCACTCCAGCATGGACATCGAGAGGCCGTACATTTTGGAGACCCTCTACGCAATGTACAGAATACCGCACCTGAAAAAGACGCTGAGAAGAAAAATCATGATCAGGTTTATAGGAGAGCTGGGAGAGGACCACGGAGCGCTCAGAAAAGAGTTTTTCGAGATTGCCGCCTCAAAAATGGTGCAGGACACGCGTTTCTGCATCGAAAACGGACTTTTCGACTTCACGCCAACGCTTGATCTTGAGAACATCAGAAGAGGGAGCGCCGAGAAAAAGGTGCTGGACGTAGAAGACGACGACTTCTACTCGTTTGTTGGGTTCTTCCTGGGCCACGTCGTGTTCCAGCAGGTGCAAATAGAGGTCAGGTTCACGAAAACCTTCTGCAGCGCCATTTTGAAAAGAGAGTGCAGGGAAGACGACATAGAGGACGTGAATATCGCAACAAGCATCCAGTGGATCAGAGAGAACGACGTGACCGACGCAGGGCTCTATTTTAACGGAAAAGAGCAGGTCACCAACGAAAACAAAGAGAGATTTATCAAAGACGTGGTGCAGAACGAGCTGTACCAGAAAAGAGGAGGGTACCCGCGAATGACCAAATGCTTCCACACGTTTGTTACGTGCGAAGTGCTCTCGTTCACGCCAAAAGAGCTCAGCAGGCTCATATCGGGAGTGGAAAGAGTCCCCATGGAGTATCTTAAAACAACCGCCATATACAAGAAATGCACGTCCGCAACCAGAGAGGTCGTCTTTTTCTGGGAGATAATGGAGGAGGAGAGCGAAAAATTCAGAAAAGAGATGCTCAAGTTTATCACGGGAAGCTCTTCGATCCAGCACCTGCCGGGAAGTCTTAACGAAGCTATTGTGATCGAGCGGGTGGACAAGCAGGGATCGCTTCCAACAGCGCATGCGTGTTTCAGAAGACTGGTCCTGTACAGCTACTCAACGAAACAGGAGCTCAAAGAAAAGCTCCTCTACGCACTTAGCGAAGGCAGCGGGTTCCACTTTGTTTAATAAAGATATGGGTGTTCTAATGCTGGTTTTGGTCTGGGTTGGTGAGGGGTTGGTGCGGGGTTGGTGATAGTGGGTTGGCGATAGTGGTTGGTGGTAGTGGGTTGGTGATAGGGGGTTGATCTAGCATAGATATACTCACCTATACTCATCATATCACCTACCATATCACTCACCACCTATATCTACCATATCACCCACAACCTATCCCCTCACCTATATCTACCATATCACTCACCACCTATACATACCACACCCACCCACCATATGCCCCAGCTGTGCCTCTTTTGGTCTCTGTTTATACGGGTCTTCTCGTATGTTTGTTGGTAATTCAAATGGAAAAGACCGAGTGTGCGAAAGAGCTCCCTTTGAACACGCGTGTTCTTGTGCTCGGGTCTGTGTTCATGATTTTTCCTGTTCTTGTGTACGAGCAGGCTCTGTTCACGAAAGAAGAGATCACGGCGTCGCTTGCTGGGCATATTTTTGGGCCTCTGTTTGTTCTGGCGTTTCCTCTTTCGTACAAGTTGCAGTTTATGTTTGGAAGCTTTCTCACGTGCCTCTCCTCTGCGCTTTCGTTTCTGTCTTCGTCTTTTCAGCTTTCTCCGCTTTTTGCTTCGTTCGTTCTTGGGCTCGCTGTCTCGTATTTGAAAACGGTCGCAGGGCTCTTTTGCAACGCGCTGTGTTTGAAAAGACGTAAAAAGGAGTGCGCTGCGCTTCTGCACCTGACGGTGGCCTGGGTGTATTTCTTCACGTTTTTTTCTCTTCGCTTCATTCCGAGCCTGATCAGGCTTACGTGCTCTACGCTTTTCGTCTGCATCTTCACTCTCCTTGGCTCGTGGATATCGTACAGATGCATCATAGAGACGCCGGAGGAGATCGCGTATGCGCGGAGCGGGCAGAGGAAAATAAGCGGCGTCTACGAAGACCTGAACAGCACGCTGCTCTACCTTAACGGGCCGAACGCGCAGGACACAGACGCGATCAGGAAAGAGTACAGGGAGATCATGGAGGCGAAAAACGCGTCGCAAAGGGGGGTTTTCGACAGGGCGTCCTGCGTGCTGTCTTTTGTTAACGTGTCTTTTATTTATGTGGCATTTCAGAGAGCGGCTGGCGTTGAAGGGAGGCACTCGCTGTACAGGGTGTTTCTCGGCGCAATGCATCTTTGCAGCTGGTCTTTCACGTACGCTTCTGGGACCACTTCTTTGTCCTGCATGCTGATTCCGGTGCTTGCTGTGTATTTCATCTGCGTGAGCACGAATAACTACAGGGAGCTCGGACTTGCGCTCCTAATGTTGTTTGGGGTGACTTTCTCGCCTTCTTCCGCGGTGCTGTACAGAATGGACCAGAGCGACAGGGTGGTGGGCGCGTTTCTTCAGGGCGTGCTTTCTCTATGCCTCTTTCTTGGCATCATGTTTTACATCTTCTAGTGGCGTGTGCCTGCGATTCTTCTAATAAATGTGTGGATTGTAGTGTGGGTAAGCTGTGGAGTGTAGTGTGGTTATGTGGGTAATCTGTGGAGTGTAGTTTGGTTATGTGGGTAATCCGTGGAGTGTAGTGTAGTTAAATGAGTGATCTGTTGAGTGTAGCGTAGTTATGTGGGTAATCTGTTGAGTGTAGCGTAGCTAGCTGAATAATTCTTGACAAATCTGCCTTGCTAATAACCGGCTGCGCCAAATATTCGAAAAGCGTTCCGTAAAAAATTACTAAAAAGTACCAGAGTGTTTCTGGAACTCGCGAAAGCTGGAACACGCACTCCCTGGACGGCATCGCGTCCAACCGGACACAGAGCCGAAAAGATGCGCGGCAGAGCGCTCTGCTGCTGATGGAGCCGCCAAAACAAACACAGGCAAGAGACGCGGCTTAAATTGCGAACCAAACAAACATCATGGCTTCTCTCGTCAACATGAGGTTCGTCTGCGAGCAGGTTTCGTTTCCCGTGTGCTCGGTTCTGTTTGACAACAAGGTGCACGCGAAGTACCCTGCGAGAGCGATAAGCGTCGGCGCCGTCAATATATATTCTCCGTACTCTGTCATGTTTCTTGTCCTGGCCATCTGGCTCTCCTTTATTCTCGTGCAGCGGACCTCCAGGATGTACTCTTTTCCTGCAAGAAGAGAAATGCTTCTGTTTCTCCACGTCTACATCTTTGCGCTTTTTTTGGACCTGCTTCTCTGCTGCGGCGTTGTCAGGTACTCTTGGAAGTACCTGTACGTCTCTGTCGTGTCGATGCAGCTGGCCTGCGTCGTCTCGTCCTTCGTGGCAATGATGTCTACGGGGCTGGTGTGGATATTTCCAAACCGGATGTCGAGCGTGTGCACGGCTTTTTCGCGGCTTATGACCTTTTCCTCGCTGTCCATGGCGTTTTTTGCCATGGTGATTTCGATCCCGCTCTCTTTGGGAGTGTGCGTCTTCACCCTGCTGTACGCTATGCCGTTGTTTTTCTTCTCTCTGTTCTGCTTCACGCAGCTTGCGAAGCTCAAGCAGCTCAACGCGGAGGTGTGGGCGTACGGCGCAATCGTTGTCTCTGTGCTTCTTTTTGTGCTGCTCGGGATGACGTCGTATTTTCTTGGAATGGTCATCGTTCTGATCAGCGACCGGTACCTCGACGGGGTTTTTCTGGCGCATCTGATATCTTTTTTCGGGGTGCTGCAGATCTACAACCTGTGGAGCATTGACAACGAAAAAGAGATAGAGTGCGTCAACACTGTGAAGACTTAGCGGAGAGGGGTGCAATGTATATGGGGTGGAAACGGGCTGTGCTGGATATGCATGGGTCGGATGAGCAACCCAGTGAGCGATAGTGGGTAATTTAGAATAGATAAATGTTTTGTCAAGATGGTTTTGCATTGTAGATTGGGGGGCGAGAATTTGTGTGTTAGAATGGGTAGGTCTGCTAGCATGGATTGGTGTGATAGCGTGGATTGGTGTGATAGCGTGGGTAGGCCTGCTGGCATAGACTCATCTACTACTATGCATCGTTCTACTGCCACACCTCAATTTACTATCATCCCTTGATCTGTTAAAAACCCACACTGCCACCTCGTACCATCCGTGCATACCCAACGCATCTCTCCGACTCGTGCAATCTTTTCTAGCAGCAACCGGCGTAAAAATTTGAAATGAAGAAGCCGAAAAGGGTCTCGGCGCTCAGGCTGCTTGTGGAGCATGGCGAAAGGACGGAGGCAGAGGGCTGCGGCTCTGCGGTGCTTTCGACAATCAGAAAAACGCTGAGCGGAAAGCGCTTCGAGACGGTGCCCGAAGAGACCAAAGAGAAGCTGGGCATGGCTTTCTGCGCCGCTATTGATATCCTTGCAAGAATAGAAGGCAAGACAGGCGCTGATATTGTGAAACCAAAAAGTTTTGCAAAAGATTCCGAAAACAAACTGAAGATTTTTATCAAGAATCCAAAACAATGCGACATCGAGAAAGCGGCGGCAAGAGCACCCGCGCTTGTTTTCTGCGCTTGCTACGTTATTTTCAAAGACCCCCCATCAGATTTCCTATCTAAAGCCACAGAGATCTTCACAAAGCTTCTAAAAACGCACAGCAGAGAGCTTGCAACCCACCTGCACCTGGTTTTAAAGTGCGTTGCCATACTAGAGGAGAACGGATGCAAGACGCGGAAGAGTGGATCCGGCGCAAAGGGTGCAGAGAAACCCCAAAAAACGATAAGAGCGCTGGTTGCAGAACAGTTCAGCGCAGAGGAGATCTCCCGCGCGCTGAGAAAGCTTCTCGGAGCCTCTCGCGCTTTTCCGTACTCGCATGCTAAGCCGCTTTCTAAGCTCCTTGCAGAGGTGCGCTCCAAAGACGCAAGCATCCTCAAAATAGCGAACGAGTGCTTAGACGGAAGAGGCGATCTGCTTATGATAAAGACCCTAAACGAAATAGCAAAAACAGATAGAACTGAAGAGGTAGTCGGGATGGCGCTAAGCACCATGAGAAAGCACATGGCAAACAGAGAAGAGGCAGAGCATATGCCGCTTGTATATCTGCTAGGAAACCTTCTCAAACAGGAAAGTGTCCGAGAGACCGCGAAAAACGAGATTCTCGGCGGGATTTTCGAGGAGTTTCGAAGAAGGCCTAATCTGGCGCTTCTTAGAGCGGTTTCCTTCGGGTACCGTCTTTTACCGCCGCGTGGGAAAGAAAGCGTGCAGAGATTTCTCTTGGCTGCTCTAGAAAAGTACAAAGATAACGGAAAAGTGCTTGGCGAAAGGATCATTCCTGTGGTTTCTAGCGTCTTGGAGGCATCGGACGGAAAAGTCGCCGAATCGATCGAAAAGTTCCGCGAAAATATAGCCAGTAGCTTTTCTCTGTCTCCCTGCAACGCGGAAAGCTACGAGGTTGTATTCGGACATATATACAGAAAAGAAGCAGCGCTCCTTGCGGCGCTGGAGAAGATCGAAGAAGGCGGGCAGAACGCGTCTAAGCTGTTCGTACTACTGCTGAGATCGCTAAAAAGAGCGCAAAAACTAACGGAAAAATCAGTAGAAAAGATCGTGCTCGTGATAAGATCGCAGCTGGCGCAGGGAGAAAAAGCGGTCGCAGATAGCGCGGGATGCATCCTCCCGCTTATAGACCAAGAGAACCGCGCAAAGTGCGTTAGAGACTTGCTCGCATGGGCCTGCAAGACAGCCAGAAAAAGCGATAGCACCCAACATGAGACGGAAAACAGGAGAGGCGTAAAAAGAGATAAGGAAACCGCCTACAGAACAATCGCAGCGCTTTCAGGGCATGTTGAAACAAAAGAGGCGCTATTTGGGCTTATCTCAGAGCTTGCAGAAGAGAGCGACGCAGACAGCTCACGGCATCGCTTCCAGGCTCTGAACGCTCTCTGCAAAGAGATCGGAAGGGTTAGCGGAAAAGACGCAGAGTATCTACCCTCTATTCTACCCCCGGAAGAGATTAAAAGATGGATCGAGAACTCGCCGCCTGGAATGCTTCCAGCTGTGTACACGCTTGCGCTAACTGTCATATCGGCAGAGGGCGCCAGAGCCACCGCTGGAGAAGAGCAGTGGATTGGCGTCTGCCTGGCTGCTGTGGAGCGGGTAAAAGAGTACGCAAAAGGGAAGGGAGAAAAAGAGTCGGAGCTGATACTGGAAATTCTGAAAACAGCAGCACCCCCCAAGAGAGATAGCGTTTTAGACACGCTCGAGGTGCTTCTGTCGACAGAGCGCGCCTCCAGAAGAGACAGAGTAGCGAACGTCCTTGTAAAGACGTCCGAGCACAGCCTGGAACGGTCTGTGGTGGCTGTTGGATCTATTTATGGTAGGGAACCTGAAATCGGAAAACTATTTGTGGTAAAAAATTTGGCAAAAATAGTAGACGTCTATCTAAAAAACGAAAAACCTTGCAGACCTGCTATCTGCCACGTTCTTCCGGTGGCAGAGCACGCGCTGCAGTCAAGCTCGCGCCTGCTTCGCATTTCGGCGTGCAGACTTGCCGATCTTCTGCACAGGTCCTGCTGGGGGCTGCCAAGCGACTACAAACTTGGCGTGCATCTGCTCAACCTCGTTCTGCCCCTTCTACTGGACGAAAAAACGGCGTCTGCAGCCATCTCGGCCGTTCCGTCGTTTTCCAAACGGCTTTCTCTCGCAGTTGTCTCTTCGTATCTCACGTCAGGGCTCTACCACCCCGTCAAGAAGATCAGAAAAGCGTTCAAAAAAGCGTACGAAAAAGCGGCTTTTGGACATTTGGAGGCCTCCTCGCCTGCGCAGGGCGTCCCAAAACTGCTACACGCTGCAAAATAAATTTCGCAATGCTCTACTACGAACCGCACGAAGACACCTTCCTTCTCGAAGATGTCGTCAGAACAGAGAGGCTGGAAAGCCCAAAGGTCATCGTTGAGGTTGGCTGCGGGTCCGGACACATCAGCAGAGTCCTACGAGAGATGTACCCCGCGGCATTCGTCATCAGCACAGACGTGAACCCCTTTGCGGTCCAGCACGCATCTTCAGCGCTCAGCAGAGCCAACGGAGAAGCGGTGCGGACATCGATAGTTGCGGGAATACGAGCGCAGATAGACGTGGCGTTTTTCAACCCGCCGTACATTCCGAGCCCGCCAATACGCAGAATGGAGTGGATCGACAGAAGCTGGGCTGGCGGAGAGGACGGCATGGAGGTGATTTACATGTTTCTTGAGGAGACAAAGGACGCTCCTTTGAGATACCTGCTTGTAACGCATTTCAACAGACCAAAAGACCTGATTAGAGAAATATCGATGGAGCACACGGTGAAAGTAGTCGGAGAGAGAAAAGTTCTTGGAGAGCATCTGCTGGTGCTGAGAATAGAAAAGATACGCAGCGAAGCTTGAAAAGACCTTCGCACCTTATCAGTCTGCAAAGAACGAGCAGTGGTACTTGTGGAAATAGCTGGAGCTGTAGCGGGTTTTTCGGATTTTCTGTATTGTAGAGCGAACTTTTCTGCTCTCTTCAAACAGGTGGTAATAAGACGGTCTATCGCTGTTTCTAATCGAAGCGCAGAGTTTGCAGCAGCTCTTTTCGGCGATCTCTTCACCATTTCTGCGTACCGCCATGCCTCCTTGCTCACACCAATTAAATCGACGTGAGGAGGTGGAAAAAGAAGCGTGAGAGAGACCGGACGTGCGGCAGGATAGAAGGCGAGATTAGAAGCAGAAAAGCTGCGCGGTCTGAGACTGCTTGAATGAAATGAAATAGACACTCGCAGGTTTTATTCCCGCTCTTGGAGATACCATCTAGTTTCCGTTCATTCAGGTTCTAATTTTATTCTATACGCTCTAGGATGTATCTCTAGTGCGGCTTGAACTACTCGGCGGGCGTATCAGTTTTCAGAGATCCGCGGTTTTCTGGATACGATGTATTGCGCCGGATGGAATCAGAACAAGTCGGCATCTGGGACGGTATGTGGTGCTCCAAGGCCTTTCCCTACGTCTGCAGAGAGAGGCTACGGCCTAATTCGAACAGACACACAAATACACGCCCGTACCACTTTCTAAACACGAATCGCCTTTCGCTCCAAAAAAATCCGAATGCGTTCTCTAACTTTTTCATAATTTGTACCGAACGCTTTTCAAATTCTCATCACTAACGTGCTAATTCTCTTCGCTTACCCGCCAACTCTCTTTACTCAGCCGCCAACTCTCTTCACTCGCTCTAGCAGCTCGAATCTGAGTACGACCCGTCCTCGGACCCTTCGTCTTCGTTAAACTGTGGCGTTGGCCCAAAAACGGTGGGCGGCATCACCAGAAGATACGCGCCTCCCTCGCCTACGACCCTTTTCTCCAACTTCTCCAGCAGCTCCAGCAGAGTTCTCCCACCGGCGTCGCTATCTTCAGACATGACCGAAAAAGAGAACACCGGAGAGGAGACGAGAGAAACATCCACTTCGGGATACTCTTTTTCTATTTTCAGAAGGATTTCCTGAACTACTACCACGCCGTCTCCTTTGCTGCACTTTGTTTCTGCGTCTGCTCTGACTTTAACCTTTGGTACGGTGAACTTCTGTCTGACCAGCTTTTCTATCAGGTCAAGAAGCTCGTCGGTGATAAACTCTGTCCTTTTCATTTTTCTCTGAAGCATGCCTTCTCCCATCAAAGCCTCTCTGAACCCCTTGTAAAGCGAGCCGAACTCTTTTTCAGCCTCCCATCCGAAGTTTTCGTACAGATCCTTCAGCGTGCACCCAGACTTCACGCATATGCTCTGCATAAAGCTGTGCGCTATTTTCCCTTTATAGTACCTTTCGAACGCAGCGAGCTTGTCTTCGTAAACCGCTCTCTTTTTGCTTAGATCGATGTATCCTTTTTCCTTGTCGACTTTCACAACAGCAAACGCGTCGAGGCTTCCTATCTTGATGTACTTGTGGATGTTTCTGGTTCTTTTCTTAAGTAGCTCGCTGTGAACGATCAGCCCCTCCGTGTCATTGTACTCTGGAAGGGTCACATACGCTCCTATTTCTTCCAGAGACTTAATTCGCCCTACAACGGTATCGCCTTCCTTCGGATATTTTTCAAAATAGTATCTATGTAATTGGGAGTTCTCCATGGGATGAAAAATATAAAACTAAATTTAGATTTTTTATTCGATTCTGGCAGTCCAGAGCTGAATTTAAATATTAGGGTAGCTGGGGACGTGTTGGCTGCCCTGGAGCTGCAGATCTAAATAATTGAGCAGATACCTGGCGATACAGAATAGGCAAGCTATGGAATATGAGCAAATACGCGTGGTAGTTAGTACTTCTTCAGCCACGTGCATACTAATTAGTGCGATAGATCAAACAGGGGGGACAGAGTGGGTGATGACTGCAGAGTGGATAAAGGTTACGAAGTAGAGGATGATTGCAGAGTGGAGGACGATTAAAGAGCAGAGATGTGCAGCGATACATCGAATGGAGATTGGCAGAGCGGAGATTATCGGGCATGGAGGTTAGAGCGTTACGAAGCTGCTTGTTGGCAGCACGCAAGGTCCGTTTTCATTTACTGATAAGATCCTTCCTCGCACCCGCCCCATCCCTCGCATGTAAGTATTAACGACGATAAAATTTGCCAAAGATGAAAGCGAGGCTCTTAATTCTCCAAGAGCGCAGAGCAAATGGGGCAGAAGGTGAAAAGCGGAGAAAAAGAAGAAGACAGACAAGAAGATACGAAGAAATAGGTAGAATCATGTACATTTCAAACAATAAAGCAGAGACTGTGAAGGAGGTAGCGAAGGAAATCGAGAGAAAGTATTTGTCCCTTCTTGCGCTTAAGGCGCACGTTGAAAACATCGCAGACAGGTCCGGGTACGTATTTGGAGGGTGGGTGTCCGCAAAAGAGATAACAGAAAATGCGATAATACGCGTGTACATTTGCCCGTCAGAGTGCAGGCAGTGTAGAGATAAGAGAGAAAGTGTACGCGGGGCGGTCAAACAGCGAGGCAGTAGAGGTGAGGGTGAGGTTACAGGTGAGGATGAGGGTGAGGTTACAGGTGAAGATGGTGATGGTGATAGTAATGACGATCCTGATGATAGTGGTAATGATAAGGACAAGGATGACGACGACACAATATCATCCACATCTCACTCATCATCCCCACCGCATTCATCACCCACATCTCATTCATCAATCCCACCACATTCACCGTCTTCAGAACAGAAAAAACATAATGGCTTTTCCAAATACGGAAAGACGCCCAGACAGATCATAAAAGCTGAAGCGGTGCAGGAGAAACAGCAAAGCGCGGATACGGTCATTCTGAAAGCTCTGACAAGCAAGAAACACGTCTCCCAAATCATCAAGAAGAACCCAGCACACAAACATGCCCAGCACCCAGTAAACCAAAGAGAGTCCGCAGCAGCAGAAAAAGACACGAAAGAAGACCGAAAATACATAGTTAGAAGACCAGGCGCAAAAGACCGAGGGAAAAAGATCGTGCCGCCCCCGAAGAAATACTCCAAATTTCTGTAATATCGCGCGGGATACTTCTTCGCAATTTCAATAACCATTTATTCCACGCCTATTTATAACCACGAACCACCTACCGGTCCAGGCGACTAATTAATAAAGTCTCGAACACTCAATGGACTTAAGCCAGCGCAGCAGTTTTATTTCATGCACTTGCAAAAGATAGAGGAGCGGCTCCTTTCCTACCACAAGCCGACAAGAAAAGAGGTAAGGACGATATGCAGCAAAGTAATGGACATTCTTGTTCTCGAGCAAAACATCGTTCGAATAGACCCCCCGGTGGTTGTGTGCGGAGACATCCACGGGCAGTACGACGACCTTCTCACGATATTCAAAATGAACGGCACTCCAAAAAAGACAAAATACGTATTTCTTGGAGACTACGTCGACAGGGGGTCCAACTCGACCGAGACTGTCTCTCTTCTGCTTCTCTACAAAGTCATGTACCCAAACAACATCGTTCTTCTTAGAGGGAACCACGAGTCCAGAGAGCTCACAGAAACCTACGGCCTGTACAAAGAGATAATGCTGAGATACTCCACATGCAACATATGGAAGCTTTTGTGCGAAACGTTCAACTATCTGCCGCTCTCCTGTCTTGTTGGAAGCAGGATCTTTTGCGTCCACGGGGGAATATCTCCGTTTGCGCTGACTTTCGAAAAGATACTGAGAATCAACAGATTTGTCGAAGTGCCTGCGTCTGGGCCGATGGCGGACATGCTGTGGAGCGATCCTGGGCAAAGCAACGGGTGCTATCCAAGCGACAGGGGCGCAGGATATATCTTTGGCCCAGATATTGTCCAAAAGTTCCTTTTTCTCAACGACCTCCATATTGTGTGCAGATCGCACCAGCTTGTGAACGAGGGGTACAGGTTCGCGTTCAGCAATAGGGAGCTTGTGACGGTTTGGAGCGCGCCTAACTACTGCAACAGAATGGGAAACAAGGCGACGGTGCTGAGAATAGGAAAAAACCTGAAAGTGGACGACGACTCGTTCGTGTTCTTCGAGCAGATTTCGAGACAGACAAAAGAGGTCGCATCGCTTCCGTACTTCCACTAATGGGTAGCGCAATTTTTTCAAACATGCGAGCGCGGAGAGTCAAAGCAGATAAGAGGGCGGAAGAGTACCTGAAAAAAAGAAAAAAAGAGGCGGTAGAGAGAAGAAACAGAAAGAGCGCGATAAGGCGGGCTGCTGTTGCGGCTTTTGCCGTTTTCATAGGGGGCGTGGCGTACTTTCTTGTGGGAAAGAGAGAAAAAACAGCATCTAAAGGCGTCGGGAACGAGCAGAGCGAAGAAGCGGCTCTGAGATACGTCGTTTCTTTTCCGCATCTCTATAAAGAGCCGTCAGAAGTCGATATCGGCACGCCAATGAGGGCGTTTTCAAAAATCATGTCTGAGAAGGAGGTCAGCGCATACAGAAGAAACTACGTTGTTTTCCAGGCTAAAAAGGGCGCGGACCTCGTGGCAAGCGTGTTTATCCGCCCAGTGCTGTACCGGGGGAGCGATCCAGGCGCGCGTCTTCAGCGGCCCATTTGCGAAGTATACAACGTGTACGTCTCTCCGAAGCACCGGGGGAAGAAGAGATCGGTCACGCACATAAAAGAAGCGCTTAGCTACGTGCAGTGGGTTTACGACATCCCCGACACCTCGCTGGTTGGCCTGCACATCTCTCCAAAAGACAGGATGATGGAGAAGGCGTACGCTCTGTACAGGACTTCTGGGTTCGTTAAGGGCTCCTTCTCCACAGACGGCCCGCCGGACTATCGCGAGCGGTGCGAGGAGCTCGACAGGATGGAGTACGCTGACGACGCAATCGAAAAGCATCCGTACTTTTTCAAAAAATATTACGGAAGACAAACAGAAAACGGAGAGAAGTACTTCTGCATGTTTACACCGCTCAGAGAGTTCTACAGAGCAGCAGAAAAGAGCTATTTCACAAAAGAAGACTATCTTCTTTATCTCAAACAGGGGCAGAGGCTCAGGAGAATGCTCGAGTCTCTCTATCGCTACTGAGCAAAAAGGACGCAGAGGAATCTTTGGCATTAGCGGCCTCTATCCGATCGCGAAATTATAAGATACTTTCCAAGGCACAAATATGCGATAAAAGAGAACTGAAATCGCAACACGCCTTCTCACCTGTTGGTATAGGAATAATCTAATGTAAGTGAGGGATATCTGAGAAGGTATAAATTTTTAATAAACCACAGCGCTGATACTAACCCATGTTCAGTGAGGTAGTGATGGGGTGAGTACAGTAGGGAGTTATGGTCAGTACAGTAGGGATGTCTGACCAGTATAATAGGGATGCCTGGCCAGTACAATGGTGAATTATGGTCAGTGCGATAGTCAATTATGATCAATACAATGATGAACTATGTCCAGTAAAATAGTCAATCATTATCAGTGCAATAGTGACACCTAGCCAGTAACACATCTATTAACATTCTATCTCCTGTCCATAACGTTGGTCAAACGGGTGAAAGGTCAAATGCAAGTGAGATAGACCTTCTAACGGCGAAATGGCAGTGGCATAGACCCGCTAACGAATGGTCCCTAAACACCTATTATCATTATATACAACAAACAACTACCGCGCACCATTAAACGAAATAACTCCACGATCTTTCCACCGCCACCGCACCTGCCCACGCTCTCTCACTTTTCGAACCTATTCATTCCTATTTGCGATTTCAGAAGAAGCCTGTCCTTCAGCGACTTGTGAAGCAGCTCGTATATGTGGTACGTGTTCTTCTCCAACCCGCTGAGAACAGCCCTTCCTCTTGGTATAACGATGTACTCGCCTGTTTTTATCTCCCGGATCCTGCTGTACATCGAGTCTGCCACCAGAGTCTCCCCTCCGTTCGCGATAGAGCACAGCCGCGACGCCTCAATCACAGGCTTCCCGTAAAAATCGAGTCTTTTTGTTGTCGGATCGTTCTCCACCACGCACGCGCCCCTGCTTATTCCAACGCGTATTTGCAACCCCCTGTAGATCGGGTGCTTTTTCGAGTACACCATCGGGCTGTACTCTACCGCAAGCTCCAGCCAGTTCTTGTGCAGTAGAGCGCTGTGTATGAGCGTTCCAAACTCCACCGCGCACTTCTCGTCGTAAAACACCATCATGAACGCGTCTCCTTCGGTCTTCACCTCGTACCCGCCAAATTTTCTCATCAGCTCCCTTATCGCGTTGTTGTGGATCTTCGATACTTCTCTCATTTTTATCGGGTCTGCCGCCCACATCTTCGTGCTGTTGACAACGTCTGTGAACACCACCACAGGCACCTTCATCTTCTGCGATGAAATCATCGTGTGCGTCAGCATGCTCCCGAGGAACATCGGCGCAAACAGCTCCGTCCGCTTTTTCGGAAACACTTTCTCGTGCTCCAGCGGCACCACCAGCGCCGTAATCGACTTCAACTCGTTCGATATCAGGAACTCCGACACTTCCGATATCGACTTATTTCTCATGTACACGGTAATAAGCTCCGACATCGAAATCACCTTCAATATGTACTTGTGCAGCACGACAACGCACTCGTCTCTTGGGTTTCTGATAAAACACGAAAACCCCATCTTCTCTCTTGCGTTCAGAGAAACCGCCTGCTCTCCCCTAAGCAGAACGATCTCGGCTGTTGGCAGCCCCGTCGCGTATATGTACCGCTCCGTTATAAGAACAAACGAGAGAATGTCCACTTTTTCCGGATATATCCTCTGGACAATCTCCACAAAGAGCTGGAGCACTTTTTCCTTCATCTCCTGCGGCCATTGTCTTTCGATGTTATTTTCTATCTCTTCTTTGAACATCTCCTCTATTGTGTCCATAGCTTCAAGGATGAGGCCGTGCAGTCTTTTGCTTTGCGAAGAGTAGTACGCAACCATTCTCACATTTAACGGTTTTTTCTTCCTTTCTGTTCCGAAATCGATTGTGAAGAACTTCTCGGCGCACTGCGCTGCTCTGATCGACGCCAGCTCGGCTTTCTTCTGCATGCTGTAGTACTTCTCTCGGGGGATGTACGCTTTGCACTTCTTGCACTGGTTGTGCTTCTCAACTGTGCTCGGAAGCTGTAGGAGCGCTTTTTCGCGTTTGCGATAGATAACAAGCACGTTTTCCTGATGGTGCAGCGCTTCTTTCTGCGAGCTGATGCTGTACAGGGGGTTTCCAATGATGCAGAGCGCGCGCTTTTCCTGGTCTGTCTCCGGCACTTTGCTCTTCTCTTTCTTGAACAGCCTCGGCACGATCTGCACTCCGTTATACGACAGCACTGCCAGCTTCAGGTGCTCCAGGCTCTCTATTCCCTCTACCTGCTCCAGCATGTTAAAACACGCGATGAAGCATACCAGCCCCGTTAGCCTCTCGATGTGCTTTACCTCTTTTATCTGGTTTCCTGCTATGTTCAGGTGCCGCAGGGTCTTTTGGACAATTGGCGGCTCCACCCGCAAGATCTGGTTGTACGAAAGATTCAGGTACTCGATCGAAAGCTTCCACACCCTGTTGGAAATCAGGTTCAGAAGGTTGTACGGAAGAGAGATCGAGCGCAGCTGCGGGAAGTACTTCTTGCACTTCACTTGCTCCGTGAACGGAATGTACGTCAGCGAGTTGTGCGAGCACAGAACTATCTCGAGATTTGGCGCAACTATGTTTATCTCTTCCATTCCGTTATTGATCAGCTGCAGGTATTTCAGGTGCGGAAAGCTTCCGATAAACTGTTTCATCTCCACGTCAATGATCGAGACTTTTCTCAGACTCGAAATAGCTCCGTATATGCGCTGTGTTCTGTTGATCTCTCTGATGTAGAGGATGTTTGCGCACCCTCTGAACACCAGCATGGGGTTTCCGAGGAGGTTCAGCTCGTTGTACACGTACTGGCTGATAAACTCCGAGATGCTGTTGTTTTTCAGATTTAGTATCGGGATGCGGAGCGTCTCTTCTATCATTTGTATCATGTTGTTCGACGCGTCTAGGTGGCTTAGTCCGAGCCTGTTGATTCCGCGCGGTATCAGAGTAATCTGGTTATTGGAGATGTTCAGGTGCGTGACTCCCCTGAGCTTGAAAATGAACGAGGGGAACTCTTTCAGTCCTCTATTGGAGAGATTAACGGCGACTCCTGGGGACCGCGGCTCCAGCAACTCTTCCATATCTCGCATTTTACGGTACCTGCTGGCGAACCTGTTCAGGGGTTTTTCTGGATGGTGTTCTCTATCCGCCTCGGTATCTTCCTGATCTTTGCTATCTGTGTTGCTGTGTTCTTCTCTTTCATCGGCGATCTTTTCGATTATCTTCAGCACTGCCATCACCACTCCGATTGTGAATTGAAGTACTTGGGTTAACGGTCTTTTTATATCTTCGATTTGGAGAAGCACGCTGTTCGCTACCGTGTTTACTATGTTTCTTAGAACGCACAATGAACCATCATCACTACTGTAGGAGAGATCGTTCTGGTCGTCAACATTAGATGCGTCTTCCTTATATTCCTCTTCCTTACATATCTCTACTTTGTAAGCAGCTTCATTGCATTCATCACCCTTACACACCTCTTCCTTATATTCCTCTCCCTTATACCGCTCTTCATTGCATATCTCTACCTCTTTATCCTCCTCCCCCTTACACTCCTCCCCCTTATCCTCCTCTTTTGTGCAGTTGTCTCTGTTATCTGCGTCTATTTCCGCGTCTTGGGTCTTCTTTGGTGATCTTCGCTTTCTCTCGGTTTCAAAGAGCTGATCGGATTCTTCTTCCGCGTACTCCTCGCTTTCTTCCACTTCCTGGTACACTCTGTAGATTGGAGGATCGATGTCTCCTCTTTTCCTGTTGTAGTGCCTGTAGCGCTCCTCCATTTCGAGCTTCTCTATTTCTCTGAGCACTTCGTCGTTTCTTGAGGCTAAGTACTGCGTCTGGTTCATCTCTTTTGGCCTTTCCAGCCTCTCTGCGTTCTCCACACACTCTATCGTGTATCCTGTTTCCTCCATTATCATGTCGTCTTCGGTTATCTTTTCCTCTACCACCCTCAAGAATGCGTGCTCAAGCTTCCACTGGACAATTTCATCCAGCACAACCTCCTCCAGCCTGAAATTTTTCACCTCCAGCGGCGTCTTCAGTGCCAGCACCATGTCGTTCTTTGCGACTTCTTCTTCCTCCATTCCGATGATCTCGACCACCTCTCTTGTTTTCATCCACGGCGTGATTTCGATTTCGAACAGTTTTCCGAACACATCCACCTTCAGCGTCCTGTTTCTGTCTATCACGTACGCATCTATGAATTTTTTAAACGGTTCCTCGTGGAGCACTCTTATACTCGGGTAGTAGGTGCTCCTCAGCTGGTACACAAACATTCTTTTCTTGACGTACAGCGGCTCTTTCTTTTTCTTCTCGCTCTCTTCAAACACCTTTATTTCCAATGTCTTTCTCGCCCTCTCTTCTTTTTTTGATAGCTTTTCCTCTTTTGGCACATATCTTCCCCTTTTTATTCTCATCCAGATCATTATTTCCAGCTCGCTGCAACCCCTGCAAAGCGCTCTCTTCAGCTCAACCGACATGCCGAAAAGCGCTCTAAGACGCTCAAGCACCACCGCTACTGGCTCCCACAGCCTGTCGCTCTTTGAGGAAAATTTCTTCACTCTTTTGCATCTGCACCCATCCAACCGACAAAAAACACAAAGTTCATCTTCTATCTCTTCCTTTTCGTTTATTTTATCTGTGGCTTTACTAGATACCCCCGATTTCCTACCATCCATTCTCTAAAAAAAATGCGGATGGAATTTAAACCCCACCAAATTCTTTTCAACTGCTACCACAGAACGCCCACTTATCAGCTGATACTGCGAGATGGCAAACTACAACCCTGTGCAGCTAGGGCGAGTTTGATGGGGGGTGCTGTTGGGGTGGTATTGTTGGGTAGATAGTTGGGGTGGTGTTGGGTACTAGAAAAAACAGCGAATATTTACCATTTCATAGATGCAACTATCTCATCCACAATATCCATCACATACACTCCGACTCTACCAACACATCCTGTCCACGCATCCTATCTCATCCACCCATACATCACATATATCTACCCTATCTCATCCACTCATGCTGTCCAACCATCCACGCTATAACATACATCTCCTCCACCACCCTATCACATCCACACCTACTCCAACTCTTTGTTTTTCCTGTAATCTTCCACTGCTGCTTTGATGGCGTCCTCGGCTAAGAGGGAGCAGTGAAGCTTAACCGGCGGCAGAGAGAGCTCCTTTGCTATGTCTACATTTTTCACCCTTAAGGCTTCGTCTAGGCTCTTTCCCTTTATCATTTCCGACGCAAGGCTGCTCGAAGCGATGGCAGACCCGCATCCAAAAGTTTTGATTTTCACGTCTTTAATAATGTCGTCTTTCACCTCAATTTGCAGCCTCATGACGTCTCCGCACGCAGGCGCTCCCACCAGCCCCGTGCCGACATTTTTAACGGTTTTTGCAAACGTCCCCACATTTCTTGGATTCGCGTAGTGTTCGAGCACTTTCGCGTGGTACTCTCTTCCTATCTCCAGTAGCAGCGCCGGTCCCATACAAATTTTTCAATATTTGGTATATTTATGCGAAAAGTTTTCTTTTATATGGCAGCAAGCGCCTCGTACAGCGTCGAAGAGATTATCGAAAAGCTTTTGAAGGTGCAGCCAACGTCTTCGACCCCTCGAGTGGAGCTCACCGACGGAGAAGTGAAGTTTTTGTGCAACAGCGCCAGGGAAATCTTCATGAAACAGCCAATGCTGCTGGAAATGGAGGCGCCCGTCAAAATCTGCGGAGATATCCACGGGCAGTACGGAGACCTCCTCAGAATATTCGAGTGCGGAGGCATGCCGCCCACCAGCAACTATCTCTTCCTGGGAGATTACGTCGACAGGGGAAAACAGAGCCTAGAGACGATATGTCTTCTTTTGGCGTACAAGATAAAGTATCCAGATAACTTCTTCATTTTGAGAGGCAACCACGAGTGCGCAAGCATCAACAGAATTTACGGGTTCTACGAAGAGTGCAAGGACCGGTACACGTACAAGATATGGAAGAAGTTCACAGAGACGTTCAACTGCATGCCCGTCGCAGCACTTGTCGACGAAAAGATCCTCTGCATGCACGGAGGCCTCTCCCCAGACCTCCAGTCGCTGAACCAGATCCGCGGAATACGGAGGCCAACAGACGTGCCGGACAGCGGGCTGCTTTGCGACCTGCTGTGGAGCGATCCAGATAGGGGGGTACATAAATGGGGAGAAAACGACAGAGGCGTGAGTTTTACGTTCGGAAGCAGCGTGGTGGAAGAGTTTCTCGAGAAGCACAACCTGGACCTGATATGCAGAGCGCACCAGGTGGTGGAGGACGGGTACGAGTTTTTTGCAGGACAGCGGCTGGTAACGATCTTCTCTGCACCGAACTACTGCGGAGAGTTCGAAAACGCAGGGGCAATTATGGAGGTAGACGAGAACCTCGTGTGCAGCTTCAGGGTGCTGAAGCCTCTGGACGAGTGCGCGTAAATATAGACCGGTAGAACGGGCAGCGCTAGATGTGAAGTGCGGCAGTACACGAAAGAAGTTCAGGATCTTTGTGAACCGCCTTAGTGTTTGAGTATTTATAGAACTAATTTAATAAATGTTAGTGCTAGTTAAGGGGTTGCTGTAGATTGGACAGGGAGTAAGCGCTGTGGAGATGGCTGCCCGAGCATCCTCCGCCTATGTGCACAGGTGCATCGAAAGATTCCGCTCCACTGCACCATCTTCCGAATATCAAAATAGAGAACGGATGCGAGTCTGCTGCTATTTTCAAGAATAAAGCAGAGGCTGTTTTGTCACTTTAACCTCAACTACTTCTATCACTATCAAATCTCAAGTACGAGTAGATTTCTGCCTTATCTTCACTTTTCGTCTTTTTGCTCATGTTCTAGCTTTTTTAGCAGCGCGTCTTTCTTCTGTATCTTGTAGATTCCGCCGGGTACGACCTGTCCTTTTTCCATTCGCTTTTCTATCTGCTCGATCTCTTCCAGCTCTTTCATGATTCCCTGTATCTTTTTCTCTCTGATCTTATCTTTGCTCTTGATTATGTGCGCTGCTACCCACGTGCACGTTGGCTCCTCGGTTGGTTTTCTCTGCGACGGCGGAACGTACGCGAGCTTCTTCTCTATCTTGATCTTCTCAGGGGGGTTGTCTATTCCCTTAAACGGCATATCTCTGCCGAGGAATCTGCAGTCGACGAGCTCCTTAAACTCCCTTTCGGCGATTTTCCTCGAGTAGTAGTCGAACAGAACTACTTTGTTATCAACTTTCATCTTGTTCGTTACGCCCACAAGGTAGAAGTTCCCGCATGGCGACCACTCCACCACCGAGCACCCGATAACTTCGCTTTCCGACACGAATATGTTCGTTGGGTGCTCGAATATCTCCATTGTACCCGGTAAGTTGTTCATTCCCGCGAAGCAAACGAGGTTTTCCTGTCTGTTGAAGAACATCTTGTTTCTGGTGCCTCTTTTCATCTCCTCGGCTTTTTCGAGCCTCTTATCAAAAACCGTTACTCTGTTCGGGATCTTTCCGTGGCACACTGCGAACTTCTCTCTCTTCAGAAAAACAGCGTCGGATACTGGGCTCTCCACGTCCACCAATCTGAACGTCATTCTCTCCAGCCCTATGTGGTACAGGATCTTTTTGTCGTAGTACGTCCCGCTGTCTCCCGATACCGAACACAGGCACAGAACGTTCTCTGTTCCGTATCTTCTGTCTGTCAAGAACGTGGCGCTGATCATGTTGTACACGCCGAATCTTTTCAGTCTTTCTCCTGTTTCTGTTTTAATACACTCTATCTCTCCTTCTGTTTTTCTCAGTATCCGAACGCCTACAATGTGCTTCTCTGTGACCACGTAGCTCATTGGGGCAGGTATCTTCAAGTCTCTGTCCTCCATTTTTTCGAAGCTGACCACCTTCAGCGTCTTCTGCCTTGGTTTTTTTACCACCAACGGTTTTTGCTCAACGTCTCCCTCTCTGTTCTGCGCTTTCGACCACATCAGCTTCTTTCCTGCGGGCTTTTCCGCCTCCGCTGCAGCCTGTCCCTGCGCCGCCTGTTTCGCTGCTCTTTGCCTCGAAGCCTCGTCGCTCCGTCCGCCGCTTTTTCCATCTGCTATGCTTTCGACCAGCTTTTCGTCCGTCTCCTGTGTATATACCAGATGGGTTGACGAAATTTCGAAGTGTACCGCGTCCTCTACCACGTGCGCTATTTCGTTCTTCTTCACTACGTATATCTTCTGGTTTTTTGTCTGAAACGCAACGTGTTCTCCATTCGGGCTGAATTCGATTCTTTTTACGTCGGGTATTTCGAACATCTTTTTTGACCCTGTCTCTGTATTTACTATGTACGACGAGCTTTCTGTTCCGTACGCAACCATCTCCTTATGCACCCTGCAAATAGTACAGGGAACTGGCTCGCAGCTGCTGTTGAACGTGTCAAAGTATATCCCTCCATCTGTCACCGAAAGAACTTTACTTGTGGGACTCTCCATGGTCTAAAAAAAATATTTCTTTACTGCATTTATCACAAACATTCTTTGCAGTAATTATGAAGCAGATGAGGTGGTAATTATGAGGCAGGTAAGGTGGTTATTATGAGGCAGGTAAGGTGGTTATTATGACTAGCAGATGAGGTGGTTATTATGATTGGCAGATGAGGTGGTAATTATAGTGATGATTATGGCTCACAGTACAGGTAGTAATTATCATCCGCAGTTCACATCGTAATTATCGCTCGCAGGCCAAGTGGCACCCCAATACCATTCGTAATATACTTCTACCTAACCCATAAATTACCATCTCCTCCAAAGTACCACGTCCACCATCCAACCATCATTACACTCCCTCCACCAAAAATAATCAACAGCTCCTATTTATTTCCATTATAACACAGATCGATCCGTATCTGTCTCAATAGCACCGTCCAAACAGCCCAATGCACGAAGACTTCTCTGCGCACCCGATGCAGCTGCCCTCCACCGGCACCGGCGCATGGAACGGGATGCAAAGCGTCTTGGCTCCTACCGCCACAACTTTTCCCTCTTCGTCCTTCTCGGTTGTTCTTGCCTTGATGCTTTCTTCGCACTTCTCTTCTCCGCACCACTGCGCATACGCCATCTTCTTGCTTTTGAGCGCACTCATCAGCTCCTCTATTCCAGATACCGAAACAAGCGCTGCGTCTCTTAACGTTCTCGCCTTGTGGTACATTGTGCTCTGGATTGTCGCGAGCTCTTTCCGCACCATTTCCGTTATTCCTTCCAACGGGATGCTCTTTCTTGTTCTGTCGCTTCTCCACACGACCGACGCCTCCTTTTTCTTCATGTCCTTTGGCCCGATCTCTATTCTCAACGGCACTCCCCGCACTTCCCAGTGGTTGAATTTCTGTCCCGGCGTGGTGTTCTGCGTTAGATCTGACTTGACCCTTATCTTAGCCGCTTCCAGCTCTTTTTCTATCTCCACCGCAGCTTCGAACAGCTGCTTCTTCTCCTCTTCGCCCACGCTCTTCACGACTCCGCAGACGACGACTACCACCTGCACCGGCGCTATGTTCGGCGGCAGCACCAGCCCGTGGTTGTCCGAGTGCGTTAAAATACACACCCCGAGGCTTCTTGTCGTGAGACCCCAGGAGTTCTGGTACGCGTACACGAAATTTCCGGGATTTTTCGGGTCTTCAACTTTTATGTCGAACATCCTCGAAAAATTCGTTCCAAGCGAGTGCGAAGTGGCCCCCTGCACTCCTTTTCCCGTTGCAGGTATGAACGCCTCCACAGTCGTGGTGTACTCTGCCCCTGCAAACGTTTCTTTCCTGCTTTTTTTTCCTCTGATAACGGGAACTGCCAAAAGGTGCTCGTACACCTCTGCGTACAGCTCCAGGATGTGGTAAACTTCCCGGTCCGCCTCTTCGTTCAGAAGGTGCGCGGTGTGGCCCTCCTGCCAGAGTATCTCTCTTCCCCGAATGAACGGCATGGTCTGCGTTGTCTCCCACCGCAGCACGTTGCACCACTGGTTCACTTTCATCGGCAGGTCCCGGTGGCTGTGAATCCACTTGGCGAAGTACGGGTATATGATGGTTTCGGAGGTTGGCCTGATGGCGACGGGGTTTTCGAGCTTCTTGCCGCCACACTCCGTGATCCACGCTACTTCTGGCGCGAAGTCTGCGATGTGCTCTTTTTCCTTTTCGAGCGCCTGTTTTGACACCAGCAGCGGGAAGTACGCCTCTCTGACCCCTATTTGTTCGATTTTTCGCGTGAAATGCTCTTTTACTACGTTCCACATCACCATTGCGTTGGGCCTCAGCGCGTAGCACCCGTTGATATCGTGGTAGTCTAGAAGCTCTCCCTTTGTTATTGTGTCTTTGTACCATCTTGGGAAGTCCTCGTCCTGCGTTACCTCAGCGGAAAACTTTTGCGACTTCGACATGGGGTGCAGGATTTTTCTCAATTTATCCCGATTTATTAATTTTCGCCATGGACCAGGACAAGATTTCGGTGGAGCATCCAGAAGTGGTCGTAAACAAAGAGACAAAAAGGGGAAGAATACACATTCGGAACAGCTCTGGCTCGGACTACGGGTTTAAGATAAAAAGCACGCACTCGAGCATGTACCTGGTTAAGCCAAGCATCGGAGTTATCGAGAAATCGAAGGACGTTAGCGTTTCGGTGGAGCTGCTCGAAAAAGACGAAGACGTCACGAAGCACAAATTCCTGGTTCAGCTGGTTCCAGGCACAAAAAACATAATTGAGGAAAACCTGCAAAAAATTTTCTCACTTCCCGGAATAGAAAAGATAGAAAAAAAGCTGTCTGTGCGATACGCAGTTTCGGAAAAGAAGGAAAAAGAAGCGCCCCAAAAAAGCGAAGAAAAAAGCGTTTTTGTTCTTATTTCCGCTCTGGCTATCGGGTACTATCTTTGTGTTCTAATGGGAAAGCTGATATTCGGGTTCTAGCACTAGGCAGGGTGCGCGATGGCACGGCACTGCGCGGTGTAAAGGATGGTGCTGGGGGTGCCTGATTGGCGGTTAAATAGCAGATTTTCAAATGAACGCGCTATTTTACCAGCTGCTGCAACTGTACCAGCTCTTTCTGCGCTGTATATCCCCGTCCTAGCACATCCGCCGCACGACTCATATCCTCGTACAGCTTATATTTGAGAAAATTCTCAGGAGAAGTTATGGAGAAAAAAGAGGAGATATTTGGCCTGCCTATCGATGAGTACATCAGCCCGGAAGAGAAAGAGAGGCAAGAAGAGGCAAAAGCGCTGGATATCTGTTCTGCAGTTGAGAAAATCCAGGAAGAACAGTCCTCGGTCTCTCGCGGCATCCACAACCTTTTGGAAAAGATCGCAAACAGGCTTGCGCTATCAAATGCCACCGCGCAAACCGCGCATAAAATAGACATCGAGGCGCTAAACCTTGTGAAAGATATCGCGACCCTGGAAAAGCTGCAGAATATAAGGCTCGCAAACGAGAGATCGATACTGCGCCTCGAAATAGGAGAAGCCCAGCAGATAGCAGAGGCGCAGCTCGCGGCGTCCGAAGCGACAGCGGCAGAACTCGCGGGCTGGATCTCGCGCACGCGAGAAGATCTTCGGCGCATGGAGAAAAACGTTGTAGACCGCAAAACGCTCTACGAAATACGGTCTGGCAAGAGAATAACGGAAAGATACAAAGAAGCCGCAAAAAAAATCGATCAGATCGGAACGCTCGCAAAATCTATCTCTGCGCTACTCTCCGAAAACGCGTCTATCTTCTCCAAAGAAGAGGAGGAGGAGAACGGCTTTGCAGACAGCTTTGTCAGGCTTGGCACGCAGGAAGACAGGTCGATCCTGCATCTGCTATCTCTTTTGCCAAATGCGGAAAATCAAAAGTCGAATAATAGCGACCGAGATGTGGAATGAGCAGACGAGCGAAAAACTCCGCCCCAATCTGCACTTCCCTTCAGACACAGAGCCGCCTACGCTTCAATAAACCGAAAGCTGGATCAGAAAAAAAGGAGGTCTATTTCAGGGGGTGTGAAAGTCTATCTTTACAAATTTTTCAATTCCCTCTTTTGGACATATTTGTTTAAATTGTGAAATTTTTTCAACGCAATGAAAAAATCCAAGCAGCCAGAATTCCGAAAAATCTTCGACAATTTTCACAGATACAAGAACCCGGTCACTCTGCTGTTTTCCATAATTTCAGATCTCCTTGAGCTTCTTCTCTACAACGCTATTTCCCTTTCGAGTAAAAAAGCAGAAAAATCTCCAACGGAATTCAGCAGCATCAAATTATGGCCGTTAGATAGAACACGAGCTCCGGTTGCACCCCCTGCTCCGGGTGCTCCACCTGGTGGTCCAGCAGCACCACCCGCGCCACCCGCTCCAGCACCACCCGCAAAGAAGCCAGAGGAAAAGCCGAAGGAAGTCAAAAAGCCCGAACCGGAGCCTAAAAAAGAAGAGAAGGAAAAAGACACCAGCATTCCAAAAACGCACAAACTACGCGAAACAAACACCATAGTATTCGACTTAACAAAGAGCATCTATGCGTTTGTCTTATCCATATGCAAGCCATTTAAGTTCCTTATTCCGGTTATCGTCTATCTCGTAAAGAACCCGCTCACAAATATGGTGCTTAGACTTGCAAAGGTGCTGCTCTGGCTCTCAGCATTTGCTACTAAAGAAGTCGCGTACATCTTTACGGCTGTCGTCCTCCTCTTAGTTTCACCGGTTCTAATTGTGCTGTGGCTCGTTACATGGGTGGTGAGATTTATCTTAAGCAATATTATCTCCAACACAGGCCTAGTCTACACAAAAGTGGATCTTTCATGCCAGTATTTAGAAGGAGTCATTGGTAACATTTGGAATAACCCAAGGGCCTCTGCCAAAAACCTGCTTCCGGCTGTTTACCGGCTGTTAACGGGAAATTTCATCGTAAACTATTTCAGAGCCGGCGGAAACAATGGTAAACTAAGGAAAACAGCAGGCTTCTTCGTAGGAATAATCAGGATCTTTTTCATCCTGGTTAATCTCTATGTGTTTCTGTGGCTCACGTCTGCTACGTTCGCTATTCCCCTGGTTGTGAAAACGGGAATCTACGTGCTCACTCTGTTTGCAAGCCTGCAGACCAGAAGAGCGGTATTTGCGGCGATTATTCTCTTCTTATCTATTGTTCTGTCGAGCGTATCGCACAAGTACATCAGCTCTAGCGACGTATCTATGCACCCGTCTCTCGGACTATTCGATATGGACAGCCTTATCAAACAGCTACAGAGAGCGCCGATAAGAGGAGACGCCAAAAACATCGTGGACTTCTGCAAGGAGATAGTCCGCACGCACATAACCATCGTTATCACCGTTGGAGGAATGGCGGTCTACTCTCTGTACCGCGTCTTCAACTTCGTGCTGACCAGCAAGATCAACATCGGGCCCGGGAGAAAAGAGCGCGACATGCAGGACCTGTACCGCGAAGCAAACGTGGAAAAGCACAGCAAGCTGTACCTTGCTTCAAAATTCGTTATACCGCTCTGCCTCCTTTTTTCAGCCGGCGACGTGCTCAACATCTTTTTTGGAAACATCAAAAATTTCCAGCTAAATCCGCCAGAGTTCCTTATATGGATATTTGTTGCAGAAATTTTCGTTGATCTCAGAACTGTCCTCCTGAAAAGCACCCTTGTAAACACAAGACAGGTGATGCAGATATGCGCCATGTTCGTCTCCCTTATTATATGCACAAAAAGTCCAGAACTTGGCAGAAAAGTGCTTCTGATGTACGCAGCGTGCATCCTCACCTGCTCAACCGTCACAAGAAGGCCAAAAACCAGAACACCAGGGGCGTCCGAAGACATCCTCTCCACCGTTTACTTTTTAGCGCGAATTCTCCTCGTTATCGCCCTATTCTACTTCGCACATCTCAGGCTTACCGACACCGCCCTAAGGCCGTTCCTCTACCTCCGCACAACCTCCAGCCTGCTCCTGCAACTAACTGCCTCTCTGCTAGAGAAGACGAACGCCCTTGTCGCCTACCTACACGCACATATTGTCGCCATGTCCTCCCTAAGAGCCACGCCATACTGGTACAGAGATATTCCAATGCTTGGCTCTTATCTATAAGATCGCCTTCTAAGCAGTGCTGGATCGGCGCATTTTGACAGCTTTCCGTGCCAACTAACTGACCCACAGCTCTAAAAGAGAGTAGGTAGCGGAAAGATCTCGATAAAAAACAGACCCAACAAGGCAATTTTCAGGATACATGTGATCTGAGTATAAACAGTTAAAATTTTTCAATAAAAGACCAATTCTTAGAATCGATAAATTTTGAACTCTTAAAAAAACCACCCACACCCGTATTTCCCGTTAATACCCCTCACAGTTTATGCACACCTCGAGACTAGAAGATGCACACCTCTCATATCAGAGACCTCTCGCTAGAAGATGCCCACCTCACATACCAAACACTGGAAGATGCACCTCCCATATCAGAGACTAAAATTTTATTAAAAACTATCCAGTTAAATACCCCTGCACTTACACTTCTTAATACCACCGCATCCCAACCGCTCACACTTTCTTCCACTTCTCCAAACGCATCTGCATCGAAATTCCCATCGCCATCATCTCCTGCGTCAGCAGCTTAAACGCATACGGCATGTGCACCGCGCTGATATCTGTTCTCGTTCCGCAGTTCTGGCACGAAAATATCCCCCGCTCCCTATTCCCAGCACAAAACACTCCGCACGCGTTGCAAACAAACACCTCGAACTTATCGCTCACATCGCACAGCCTCTCCCTAAGAAAAGACGCCGCCCCGTGCGATATCATACAGTCCCTCTCCATTTCCCCAAATCTCAGTCCTCCCTCTCTGCTCCTTCCCTCCACAGGCTGCCTCGTTAGAACCTGCAGCGGCCCCTTCGCCCTCGCATGCATCTTGTCAGCTACCATGTGCTTCAGCCTCTGGTAGTACGTCGGTCCAATGTAAATTTGACTTCGGAGTTTCCTACCGCTCAGCCCCGAGTGCATCACCTCCAGCCCCCTCTTCTGAAAATTGAACGTCTCCAGCACCTCCCCTATCTTCTCAACCGACTGCCCTGCGAACGGAGTCGCATCTCCCTCCTCCCCTGTCATCGCGCTAACTTTCCCAAGCAGACACTCCACCAGGTGCCCAATTGTCATTCTACTCGGAATAGCGTGCGGGTTGATGATGATGTCCGGCGTTACCCCGTCCGAAGTAAACGGCATATCCTCTTCTGGCAGCACAATCCCTATTGTTCCCTTCTGTCCGTGCCTCGACGCGAACTTATCCCCCATTTGCGGTATTCTCAGAGACTTTATCCTGATTCTAACGTACCTGTACCCGTCCTTCGTTGTAAGCACTACGCGGTCCACCACTCCTTCCTCGGTGCCCCTCATCGCGGTGCTTGCGTCTCTTAGCCCCTCAGGGGTGCTGACGATTTTTCCGATTAGCACGTCCTCTCCGGTAACTCTTGTGCCGGGTAGAACCATCCCGTCCGTGTCTAATTTCTCGTAGTTCAGATTTTTCATCCTCTGGACGCTTCTTCTCTCCGGTTTTACAAATAGCTCCTGCTCGTCCGGTTTCGCCCGCGTCTCTAAGTCGCTGTACGTCCTGTAGAAAAAGCTCCTGAATAAACCCCTATCTACAGATGCCCTATTCATTATCACACTGTCCTCCTGGTTGTACCCCGTGTAGCACGCGATTGCGACTATTGCGTTCTGTCCGGCGGGTAGCTCTCGGAACCTCAGAAACTCCATGCTCTTCGTTATCACCAGGGGCTTCTGCGGGTAGCACAGCACGTTGCACAGCGAGTCCATTCGCATCAGGAAGTTTGTGGCGTAGAGCCCCATCGCCTGTTTTCCCATTGCGCTCTGGTACGTGTTTCTTGGCGACTGGTTGTGGTCCGGAAACGGAATAATCGAAGCGCACACCCCGAGGATCGCCGCCGGGTGGATTTCGCAGTGCGTGTATTCGGTCTCCGGGAACTTTTCCACGTCCTCAGGCCGTACCGCGATCATCGCGCACTCCTCCTCCTCCACGTCCAAATACTCCACGCACCCCTCCTCTACCATCTGCGACCACTTCAGCTCTGCACCCTCCCCTCTTCTTCTCATGAACTCTTCGATTTTCAGCGCTCCCTTCTCCACTATAAACAGCGGCCGGCACGCTCTTCCCACGTCCGTATTTATTCGGATCTCTTTTTCTCTCAGATCCCTCACAATTCCTATTTCCTGCGATATTTCCTGCCCTCTTCTTAGGGATTTTAGCGTCTGCACGAGCACTTCTGGCGATCGGTGTACCCCCACCCATGAACCGTTCACAAACACCTTCGTTGTGTTCGAGATCGCGGACGGGCTCACCTCCTCCAGCCCCTCCAGCCCGCACTCCTCCAGCAGCTCCACAATCTGCGTAGAGCTCGTGCCCACCGACACGTGCGACATCAGCGCGAAGTTCTTCACCAGCCCGCACGCCTGCCCCTCCGGAGTCTCCGCCGGACACACTATCCCCCAGTGGCTCGAATGCAGCTGCCTCGGCTTCGCGAGTTTTCCGTCCCTCCCGATGGGGGTGTTGACTCTTCTCAGGTGCGAAAGTGTCGATATGTAATTGTACCTGTTCAGGACCTGCGATACCCCCGCCCTCGACTGCATACCCTTCGTTTGGTCTCCCCAATTACCCGTTGCAAGCGAGTACCGCAGCCCGTTCGTGATAATCGAGGACCTGAGCCCTACCACTAAATTGATCTCTCTGTGCCCGTCTATGCACTTCTGCATGTACTTCGCAAGCTCCCCTGTCATTTTTCTAAATAACATCCTGAAAAGCCCTGTCATTAGGGGGCCCGCTAGGTCTAGCCTCTTTTTTCCGTAGTGGTCTCTGTCTTCCTGCTCTTTTCTTCCGAGCGCTACGAGAAGCAGCTTGTTTATGGCGTACCCGAATAGATAGGCTTTTTTCGTCTCGCAGAACTCTTTTGTTCCAACGTGCGGCAGGAATTCTCGCTGCAGCAGGTTCTTTGCGAATTTGATCCTTTTCTCTTTCGAGCTTCCCGCTGGCGCTGTTCTTTTGCCTATGTAATCTAACGCTACTCCCTGGTCCTGTATAACAAACGCCTCTTCTATGCTTGGCTTCAGCATGTTCAGCATTTCGGTGTCCGACATGTCGTAGCAGATGTGCTCGATTATCTCTTTGTCAGATACGAACCCGAGGGCTCTGAAAACTACCATCACGGGTATGTCCTGTTTCGCGTGGGACAGCAGCGCTCTCAAATATACCTCTTTTCCGCTGACGTCCTCTGCGTTCTTGGAGACCAGCCGGATGCTGAGCGAATACGGCATCTTGTACCCTTTTTCTGCGACCGATCGGATATCTGCTGTGTACATAAAAGGCGATAGCGGCCCTTTTTTGAACACGTACACGAGGTTTGTGGCCATCCGCTCGTGCGCGATCAGGACTTTTTCCGACCCGCTGACGATGAAATACCCCCCCTGGTCGTACGGGCACTCCTCCATTCTGCTTGTTTCGTTCTCTTCTGCGCCGTGGTAGACGCAGAACGCGGAGCGCAGCATTACGGGAACGGAGCCGACGGGCACTCTTTTGTAGACCTGCACGTCTGGCTTGTCGTCTCCCACCTGCTCTGTCTTTGTTATGTCCATGTAGAGAGAGGACGCGTACGTTAGAGATCGCGTTCTGGCGTCGTTTGGGAATATCGAGGTCGTTCTGCCGTCGGACTCCGTTACTGTGGGCGGCCTGCTCATGTATATCTGGTCGAACTTTATCGTGTACCTCTTTGCCTGCGTTTCGTCTCCGCTTGGGCTGTGGGCGAGAACCGTAACGGTCGAGTTTTCGTCGACGACTTCCTGGATGGTTCTCTGCGCAAACTCGTTGTAGGAGTCTAACTGCTGGCGGACCAGTCCTTTTTCTCTGAAAAACGCCGAAACAACGCTCCAACACATCTCTTGTGTTATCTTCTTCATTTCTTTAAAAAATAAATTCGAGGTAAATGGAGGAGGTGTCGCTTTTCAACGTCTTCCAAACGCCGCGAGAAGGGTTTTCTGCTGCGAATCTGAAGCACGTCTATTACGATCTGATGAAAAAGGCCCACCCGGACTCTTCTTTTGCACTTCCGAGGGAGGAAAAGGAGAAGCTCTCTTCGTTTATCAACAGCTCCTACAACAAGCTGCGAGATGACTACGCGAGGAGCGTTTACGAGTACTCGCTGAAAAACAACCAGAATCTTATCAGGAGGCGATTTGATGGCGCTGGAAAGATTTTCGGGCTTGGAGACCCCCTGGTGGTGGTCGACTCGGAAAAGGAGAGGGTGGGGTGCGACAGAAAGAGCGCCAGCACAGAGTTTCTCGACAGTGTGCTAAGCATGGAGGAGGAGATCCTGAATGGAACAGCGCAGGACAGAGAAAGAGTGCAGAGGAAGGTGGAGGAGGAGATCGAAAAGTGCAAACAGAACAGCACAGATCTGCAAGAGCTTGTCAAATGGAGGTATTATAGGAGATTGCAGGATGCTCTAAAACAGAAAGACCTGGAGTGAAGTGGAGATGTTGGGATGAGGTGGGGTGGGATTGGTGGGTGGATCGGTGGATAGGTGGGATGGATGGTACCATTTTAAGTCTAGCATTCACCCATTACTCATATCACCCATTACTCATATCACCTATTACTCATATCACTTAACCTCATACCACTCACATCATTCATACCACTCACATTACCCTCATACCACCCACCTGACTACCACCTGATCCTGATGCAAAAACTGGTGCTAGATGTAAATCGTGACAGGTTGAATTTCCGCCTGCAGCTAAAAACGCGCTTTCTATTTGGAAGTTTTTTCGAAAGCATCCGGTATCTAAAATAAAAAAAAGTACCGAATGGTTTTTTATTCCAACCAGCACGCGTCCCGCTGGCGCAGAACACCACAGAGCTGAAAATGAGAAGTTTTCGTTGCCATTCGAGGTGAGTAGTCTCCATTGCCATTCGAGCTGAGAGATGTTCTTTGAATCGAACTATCACAATTTACACCCGCTCTACCACTCACTCGACCACCCATACCACTCCACCCCACCTCATCCTCATCTACCCTCTTTGTTCGATGCTACTTTTGAGCCCGTAGCACTGTGGCGCAGTGGAAGCGTGTTGGGCTCATAACCCAAAGGTCGTAAGTTCGAGCCTTACCGGTGCTATTTTTTGCTTTCTTTGTTTTTCCCCATGCACATTCTTGTCGCGCTTCCTCTCGACACGCTTGTGGACAAAGAACTCGTCCTCTCCTGCGTCAGAAAAGAGCTCGGCTCGTGCGGCCACGCGTGCACGATGTTCATGCTCCCGGAAATCCAGAGCGGCTCGATCGACTCTCTTTTCGACGCCGAGGAAAGAATTAGAGACCTCGAGCGCCTAACACAAGACGCGATAAAAAAACACCTCAGCACGTACTCGGAGCTTTCCTCGTCCAGAGTAACGGACCACCTCGTTCTAAACAGGTCATTCGACTACTTCGTTAAGTCTTTCGCGTGGAACGAGGCGAAGTACCCCCTCACCGCGAACATCACCTCGCTCATATCGTCAATGGAGCAGGAAATGGGCTCGCTCACAGAAGCGTACGCGAAAAGACACAAGCAGTACGCAGAAGAGCTCGCAGCAAAAGAAACGGTCGAGAAAAAAGCCTCCGGCTCGATGTACGACGTCGACGTCAACGCTGCGGCGTATAGAGAAGAAGAAGAGGCGATCAGCAACTTTTTCAAGAGGTACTACATCGGCGTACGCGAAAAATTGAAGGAAAAAGACGTTGAGGCGTTAAAACACATAGACGGGCTGTTTATCGAGTCCAGGGCGCTGGTGTTCAGGTGCATCGACGGAGAAATATACGAGGTGCTCGGAAGAAAAGACATATCGGACCAGATCACGCGAGAAATAGAAGGAGAGGGGTACTGCGTTAAGAGATACTTCAGAACAAGGGAGGAGTACATGGGGCAGCACTGCGAAGAGGAGAAGTGCGTGTGCAGGTTCGAAGAGGTAAAAGAGTCGATGTACAAGATAGTCTCTTCCAACGCGCCAAAGCTGTACCAGATACTGATGCACGTAAACTACCTCGGGCTGTACATCGAGTCTATTTTGCGGTTCGGGACGCCGGCGACCTTCGGGTGTTTTACAGTTGACTTCAAATACAGGGCGAAAATTCTGGGAAAGTGGAAAAGGGTGTCGAAGGGGTGGAAGTACTCGAGAAGGGTGGGAGCGGTGGAGAAGGAGCTGCAGTACGGAGAAAACGAAGTGGTGTACGACTTTGTGTACAGGATAGTGGAGGACTTCGAGGTGCCGGGAGATAAAGACCAAGAAAAAACAGAAGAGATAGACCAATAGGAGAAGAGAGCCTAACCAATCGGAGAAAAACAGACGAAATAAATAGGGGAGCTAGAGAAAAACGATGAATGAGATGGAGTTTGCGCGCACAACGGAGGGAGAGCTGGAAAAAACTGTTGCAAGTTTCGGGGATCGCGGAGATGCAGGGGGATCGAGGGGATCCGAAGGCGCCGGAGAGAAAAAGACGCAGCAGAGAGGCGCAGGCGAGCGCGAAATAGAGCGCGCCTCGAGCAGGCTGCGAACCGGGGAGCCAGAGGGAAAGATAGGAGAGATAGGAGAGATGTGTGCAGAGGAGAAAAAAGACCTCTTACCCGAAGAGGAAATATTCTGCCGAATTTGCTACTGCTTCGAAAACTCGTCTGGAAGCCGGACAGACCTGATCAGCCCGTGCGGGTGCAAGGGAACGGTGAAGTACGTGCACAGAGAGTGTCTGAGAATATGGAGGTACAGGGGGAAGCTTGTGAAGGACATAAAAACGTGCGAGCAGTGCAGGTGCGAGTACCTGGTGGAGGACGAGAAGAAAATCTCCGCTGTGATTATTTGGATATCCACCGCCGCAACGGTTCTGTCGCTAGTTCTTGCCACTAATCTTTTTCTCCTGTCGACAGCAGACACGTTTGTTTTTGTGGCGAGCGACATCTCGTCTGTCTTCGGCGGAATGGACGGGAAAAGAGAGTTTCCGTACGAGGGGCCGTTTATCATCTGCAATATGGACAAAGCGCCTGGAAAAGACGCCGCAAATGAAGAGAGAAGATTAATACTTCGAAAAATCGTGTGCCCCAACGGGAAAGAGCACTACTTAGAGGCGCCAAACAGAAAAACGCACGCGTTCAAAAACATTTCTCTACTTAACGTCAGAGAGAACGGGGCATTTTCCTCGATTAGCGCACTTGCGTTTATTTATGCGAGCCTTGGAGAGAAAAAGCTGCTTCTTCTTTTCAATCTTCTTCTGTCGCTGTGGAGAGTCGTCTCTATTGGACAGGGTATCGATTGGGCGGTGTACTGTTTTGTGGTTTTCTACGCGTACGTGAGGATATTTCGAAAACTCTACAGAAAAATAGATAGCTACTGCATGTACATGGCGAACCTATATTGAAGCGCAGAAATACGAAGAGACGTGCTGGCTGCTAATAAAACTCTGATTTTGACACGGTCGAGAGACTGGGATATTTAGATCTGGAGAACGCACTGGCGGGTGCTTTTGGCGATCAGCACCAACGCAACTCCTTATTCACAACCTCTCAGAGTATTTTCCATGTTTCAAATGCTATCGCGATTTATTCGTCTAGATAGCAAAAGATATGTCACGTAGCATTGACTGGGTAGAAGTGGTTATCTATCGATTGTCTAGTGCTGGCCAGTTATCACATCTATATCAGATCACACTTACAATCACATCTATCACCCATCACCTACCGCCTACAATCACACATATCACCTATCACATGTATCACATCTGTCACCTAGCGCCTATCACATCTACCACCCACCTAGTCTATATAAGAACATCCGTGTACAGGTCCGAAATAGTGCACCTTGGAGAGTTCATGGCTATCTCTTTGATCGTGTTCATCTCTACTTCTGCTTCTTTTTTCATTTCCTGGACTATCTTCTCCGCCTCTTTTCCTAAGTACTTTTTCATCTCCTCTATCGAGTCTTTTTTCCTGTGCTTCTCGATCTCTTCTGCGTCTCTGTACCCTGTAAACGTGTCTGACATCGAGTGGTCGTTGTACCTGTACGAAACCACCTCCAAAATCACCGGCCCCTGCTTAATCGCGTGCTCCCTCGCGAACCTGAACCCCTCCCTTACCACCGCCGCGTCCACGCTATCTATTCTCACGCCAGCAATGAACGAAAATCTGTCGTAAACCGATGCAGACGCGCTAACTCTTTCGATGTGCGTTCCCATTCCGTATCTGTTATTCTCGCATATGAAGACAATCGGCAGCCTCCAAATCGCCGCCATGTTCATCGCCTCGTACACCTGCCCCTGGTTCGCCGCCCCGTCTCCAAACACGCACACAACAACACTGCTGCACCCGTTCTGCTTCCACGCGTTTTTCGTCCACAGCCCGGCCGCGTCGCCTTCTGCATCGCCTTTGAAGCATCTCGCATCGTTCAGAAGCGTCTTGTACTTCGCTGCAAACGCTGCGCCCACCCCCAGAGGCACCTGCGCGCCAACTATCCCGTGCCCCCCGAGGAACCTTTTTCCGAACAGGTGCATGGACCCGCCCTTTCCCTTCGAGCACCCGTCGGATGATCCTACCTGCTCGCAGATGATCTCTTTTGGGTCTATTCCAGAGACCAGCGCGTAGCCGTGGCATCTGTAGCTCGTGACTAAAACGTCTTCTGGATCTAAAAGCTGCGAGATGCCTGCTGGAATCGCCTCTTGCCCAATTCCGAGATGGCAGAAGCCTCGGACCATCTTTTTTTCGTACAAAGACGCGAGAACAAGTTCCATCTCTCTGATTCTGATCATTTCTCTGCACATGTTCAAGGCGTCCTCTTGGGAGACGTCCGCTTTCGCCTCTGGGCCGCTCTCGATCAAGTGTAGATCAAACATGAAAAACCATCTCATGTAAATAAATATTGAACTGTGCCTGCAAATTTGCATTAGCGCATCGGGCTGTTCAGTTAAGGTCTTATTAAATGTGTGGGCTGCCGTATTTAAGCGAGTAATTTGCGAACTGCAGGGGGGTTGATAAACGGTGAGTAGTGTTAGCAGGAGGTGGTAAAAGGTGGGTGTTACGAGTAGGTGATAAGTGATGAGTAGTACTAGGAGGTGATAGGTGGTGAGCAGCACTAGCAGGTGTTAATCAACAACCACCACTTCCAATAATCAACAACCACCACTTCCAATATGCCACTACCATTACTTCCAATATTCCACGACTACCACTAACATCTTTATTCTTTATCGCATATCTACTGTTAAAACTACCACATCGGGAAATTTCCTGATCTGGTAATTTGTCAAAATATGCCAATGCACTACATCTCGATCTAGTGCCGGCTTTGGTTTCCGCTGGCTCTAGTCTTGTTTTACCTCCTTTCCTTCGTTGTTTCTCTTCGATCTTCGGAATACTGAGAAAAGCTTTGACAGCCCTCTGTAGGTCATTGTGTCTCTGATGGTTTTTGCTCGCGACTTCTCTTCATCTTTGTCTCCGTCGCTATTTTCGTCTTTTTTTCCGGACTCTTTTCCGTTCTTCTGTTTTTTCTGCTTCTTCTGCTTCTCTTTCCTGCTTGTTCTGTGCAGTAAAGTCGATGCTACGTCAAATACGACGAAGAACGCTAGCGAAACAGCGCAGAAAACGAGAAGCGACGGCATGAAGAACGCGATTCTGCCTTCGTGTTTTCTGTTTCTCGTAAAGATCTGCATAAAGTCTGCAGGCGCTTCGTCCAGAATCCAGTTGTACGCTTCTCTCAAGGGCTTTTCCGTGAGAATCTTGTACCCGTTGACCACCAGCATCTTCGCCTGTGTGGGGTTCACGTCTATTCCGAACCTGTTCTCAACGCCTTTCTTTATCATGTAACACTCTCTTAGCAGCTTGGCCTGCGTCTCCTTAAGCGCGTCTTCTGTTGTGTTCCTGTTTATTCCAAATAGCGAGAATATTGTGTGGTGTTTTCCTGATTTCTGCAGCATTTCGATGTATTCTGCGACTTTGTTCAGCGCTTCGTCCGTCGGAATGCACGTGACAAAGAGCGCAAGCAAGCAAAGCACTACTCCCTGTTTTATCATCATATAAAGAAAAAATTATTTAATCTATATATAGTGTGGACCTAGGATATTTAAGTGGATAATTTGTGAACCTTGGCGTACTTAAATGGGTAAATTTGTGGACAGTGCAGTATTTAAGTGAGTAATTTGTCGTCCGTGCAGTACTTAATTGATCCATTTTTGCTGCTGGTCATAGCTTAGCAATAGACCCGATAAGGCACCCCTGCACTTACAATAAGTATCAGCTACCCTTCGATATGAGTCTGCACTTTGCCTAAAATATTTTCATGGACACCCTCCAGAAGAGCAAAGCTGTGATATCCGAGGACAAAATGAACAACTCGATCGAAATAAGCATCAAGGACGAAGAGCACACTTTGGGAAACCTCCTTGCCACAGAGCTGCAAAACACAGAACACGTCACATTTGCAGCATACAAGGTCCCGCACCCGCTGCAGAACATTCTCAAAGTGCGAATAGAGGTCGAGGGCGAGCGCTCTCCCCTCGACTCAGTTAAAACCGCCTTAGAAAAGATAAAAAGAAACTGCGAATCTCTCCAAGCCTCCATCTCCTTCTATAAAAAGTAGCACTAAAAAATCTCTACCAATAGCCCCAGATACCTACGTCTCCAACTACTACCCGATATGGTAAAAATATTGATAACGTACTACGCTCCGATCCAACAAGTAAAACAACAAAATTGCCTCTTTATGTACCGCCCTTAACAGAACGCTCTGATCTTCTAATTCTCAAATCGCCACCACTCGTCTGCATCAAAAACAGCCAATCCCACATCCTCTCCGTCAGAGCGCATCCAGCACCGGAATAGGCACGCCTCTCGTTATCTTTCCTGCGCCAATCAGCCTCCAGTGCCCTCTGAGCTTCCTGGAAATAGACACACTTGCGCCAATCTCCGCGCATATCGGCGTAGCAAGAACAAAAGACGCCTCGGATTCGCTCGATACTGTGATCTGCACCCTGCTCGAACAGCTTCCGATGTTTATCAGAATCTGCTCCTTAACCGAAAGAGGCTTTGCCAGCACCGGCGACTCCGCCACTAACTTCTCGAACAGGTGGTACGAGATGCTCATTTCCTTATACACGTCGGGAAGCGATCCAGCACGCCCCAGAACCTGCCCCACAAGCTTATCTCCCCTGCAGAGGAAAGGATCGAGCTCAGTTCGTATTCCAATGAGGCCTCCAGGAACCGCTACCTTTAACTCCGTAGATTCTGCGAATAAAGAGACTATTTTCGTTCTGACAGGGCGGCAAGATAGTTTCCCCTGCACTTTTTCGAGTATTCCGGGCCTTATCTCAAGTACCTCTCCGGTAACCAGGTGGCCTTTTACCAAACACCCTCCGATCACACCCCCCCTGTAATTAGACGGCTTGCATCCGGGCTTATTTATATCGAAGGATCTGATGACTTGGATGCAGGGGGGCGAGCGGTAGTTTCTGTACGGCACCGGGATGTAGTTGACAATAAAGTCGAGAATTGCGTCCATGTTGCACCCCATCTGGGCGGAGGTGGGAATAACAGGGGCGGATCTGGCGATCGACTCTTTTGTGAACTCCTTGATTCCATCGTAATTTTCCAGCGCTTCTTCTCTTGTTAGGAGATCTATCTTATTTTGCAGCACGATTACCTTATCTAGCTTTACGACATCGATTGCGTTCAGGTGCTCTATTGTCTGGGGCTGCGGACACGGCTCGTTTGCTGCGATGATGAGCATTGCCGCGTCCATTATTGCGGCGCCGGTTAACATCGTGTCCATAAGAACCTCGTGTCCGGGACAGTCCACAAATGAAACGTGTCTTTCTAGCTCCATTTTTCCAGAGCATCCGTCTTTTGGGCACTTTTTAGGAGGGCTCTGGGTGCTGGACGTGGATACGTAGCACTCTGGTCGCCTGCACGCGCCTCCAACGCATTTGTATATCTTGGAGTTTGCATATCCAAGTTTTATCGTGATATTTCTTTCAAGCTCGCTTTTAAATCTAACGGTTTTTACTCCGCTGATCGCTTTGACTATTGTGGACTTGCCGTGCGCCACGTGTCCTATCATTCCAATATTCACTGTTGCCTGGTTTTTCATAATTTCAGGATTAACAGGATCTAGCTCCACTCCTCCAGCCACTACAGCATCGCTCATGCAAAAATAAAAAGATCCAGAATAAAACCCAGTGTCGCAGCATGGCGTGAACAATAATTGTATTGTAGTTTAGAACTAAGCAGTGGTACGACGTGTTATCTGGTATGAATTAGCACTTCAGACCGTACGACTTATCCCCCCTTCCATCCAAGCCACTACCATCAAACCATCCAAACACCTAATACTTCTGCGACTACTTTTCTACACCGTTTAGAATGTACTTCAGCGCAGAGAAGTGGCTAAACAGGGATATTTCAGTGCCGTGGATTATTTTCGCTTCTCCGGTAGTTTCAAGGGTGCCTATTACCTGAATCTTCTTTCCCGTTAGGCTTACCGATCTGTGTTTCTTCTTAATTGACTCAACGAATCTTTTTGCGTGTTTTTCCGGTACTCTCGAGGTATTTAGCACCCCTTGGCCAGATACATCCGACACTAAGTATCTGTACTTTGACAGTTTCCCGTTCACAAGCAGAACAAACATCCCTTCGGTGCTGGCGTTCGACTGGATGAAGTTCAGGAGCACTTTTCCGCTCTCTTTTGGCTCGCTAAGTCTGCTAATTGTGTCATAAGTTTCTCCTTCCATTTTTTCGATTTGAATGGGGGTCCTATTTGCCGGGGCGCGCGCTCTTGCTCCTGCGCTCGGAAGGTCTTTCAGAAACGCGCTAGTTGAATACGCCGTCTTTTTCAGGTCTATGCCACCAAGCGAGGCCAAAGGCGTTTTGAACATTCCAGAAGACGCGTTTTCACGCCAAACCGTCCAGGAACGAGCTGAAAAACTACTACGCATGAACACAGAAGGAAAATCTGTTAGATCGAGCTATATTATCCAGAAAATATCAAGTGCAAAAGAAGTGCTCCTACGGGAGATCGAGTAGAACACTCCCGTTCGATCAACTCTAAATCTGTCCAGATATCTTTGCCATACTATCTATCCTGATAAGGTAATGTTCGAGGTACACATATGTTGGTGATTATCATGTTTAGATGGGTAGCTACTGATTGGTGTTTGACGTGGTTAGATGAGTAGCTATTGATTGGTGATTAGCGTGGTTAACTGAATGACAGCCAATAATCATTTACTATTTGGTACGAATCTGCATGATCTTTGAAATGGCAAGGAGCACTTCCCATCTATCTCTGCACGCATTCAACGAATAAAACACACTAATAACTCTTCTCTATCTACATTTTATTCTTCAATTCAAAATAAGATACTTGGTGTTTCCTGCCTCGAAGTCTTCCCTTGTGTTCACCTCTTTTATCTCGAAGTACTTTATCATCGTCGTCAGAACGGCCCCAACATATGCCACATCGGACTCTGGCAAAAGGTTGTGGGGCATCGCTTTCTCGAAGTACTGCGGGAACCCCACAAGGACGTATCCGCTTCCCCCTTCCGCCTCTTCTCCCCTGCTCTCCTCATCCAGCACAATTACGCCTCTTCTTTTCAGCTCATTCTGCACCTCTTCTCCAAGCGACTTATCGCCTCTGATGTACATAGAGGACGTGCTGCTTCTGCAAACGTGCGAAGATGCGTGTTCTGCTATCTTGTCCAGCACCTCTTCGAGCCTTCCTCTGCCCAACGCGCCGCCTCCACCGGCTGCATTTGCTTCCTCCGCCTCTATTTCTTCTTCTCTCGCGTCTTTTTTCCCTTCTCCCGTATCTTTTCTCTCCTTTTCTGCTTTTCTCCTGCTGCTTATAGACGCAGTGCACGCCAGGGCCGATTTGTTGACGAGATCTACGGAGTACAGAATATCTCCGCGCGCTCCATACTCCAGCTCTACCACCACGAGGTTCTGTATTCCCACTGCTAGCGAGACGGCAACGGAGGCGTACATCACGGAGATGGACTCTATCTTCGAAGACGAGAAGAAAAACGACGAGATATTCTCTATCTGCTTCTTGTTCATCGCGCTCGGCACCATCAGAAACAGGTGCAGCTTCTTGTCGAAGTATCTTATCGCCTCCTCTCTGCTGCAAAAGTGGTAGGATACCCCTGTGGAGAAAACTTTTAGCACGCCTTCTTTGGTGATTTCAATAATGAGCACTTCTGGTTCCATTCACCAACAAATAAAAAGAAAAAAATTTAGGGGAAAAAATGGGAAGAGTTCCGGACAGAGAAGACCAAAGAGATGAGAGCGGCAGAGACGCGTCTGCGGGCGAGAGAAAGGACAAATACCAGAGCAAGGACGGCGAAACCGCCAAAACAGGCGAGAATCTGCCCGCCAGCAGAAAAAAAGCGCTTGACGAGATAGAGGCGGCCGCTAATCTAGAAAAAGACAAGAAAAACGAAGAAAACAAAGAGAATGCTGAACAGAGAGCAAGACCAGCTGCGGCAGAAAGGCTAAATCGCGCGCCTCTTCCTCTCAGCACCGCAGGCGGGGGAAGGCCTGCAGCCCAGGCAGCAGGCGCCGGCGCGAAGGGCTCTCAGATAACGGCGGGGTCTGTTATGGGCGTGATAAGTTTTCTGATCATGGTGATAGGGCTGTTCTTCATGCTCAAGAGGGAACTTGGAAAAGAAGGCGCAGGGGGCGCGAGCTCTAACGTCTTAAATAGCTACAGAAACACGGACTTCAGAATAGAACAGATAGAAGAGTACAAGAAGAAGTTTGGGTACGTGTCCATAAACGACTGCAAGTCTGAGCCGTACATGAACCTGGAAGACGAGTTCAACGACTTTGTTGAAAAGAACATTCCGATTTGCCTGCAAAAGAAGGCCGGTATCATAGACGCTGCAGGAAAGAACATTCTGCTGTACGGGAAACCCGGAACAGGAAAGACCTTTTTTGCGAGAAAGCTGTACTTCATGCTGGCGATGAACATCCAGGCGAACAACATCAAGGAAAAGCTGAAATTGCAGTACCTGGACGGCAGCAACATCGACGAGCACGTGGACGAGCTGTACAACTGCAACCAGGCAGCGGAGATGTACAAGATATCGCCGAGCATGGTGAAGGGAATGTACTCCGGGCAGTCTGAGCTTCTGACAAGGGAGCTGCAGAACTTCCTCGAGTGGAGGCAGCAGTATGTGACGGTGCTTCTGCTTATGGACGAAGCAGACGCGTTCCTGCCGCGCAAGTCTTCTGGCGACGAGGGAGGGTCTAACCTCGACAGGTCCCTTGTGTCGCAGTGGCTGGAGTGGATGGACGGAACGGTGAACAAAGACACGCAGAGGCTTTTTGTGATTGCGACAACGAACCACCTGTCGCAAATAGAAGAGGCGATGCACCGAAGATTCGGGAAAAAGATCGGGCTGGCGCTGCCAACCGAAGACGAGAAGAAGGACTACGTCAGACAGTTCATCGTTCCGCTTATGAAGGTGGGAGTGAGCGCAAACAACAAAGAACAGATCACAGAAGATATCATAAAGGCCTCGAAGTCTATCTCCTTCAACTATCTTAGCGAGATAAGGCAGAACATCCAGCAGATATTCATGGCGAAGAGGAAAAAGGTTGAATTCTCCGAGGTACAGACAGAAATCACAAAAGCAAGTGAAAAAGCCGTTGAGAACGAAAAGAAGATAGAAGAGGACAACAGGATAAGAAAAGCGCAGAATAGAATCGTGAATGACACCGTGGACAACCCGAAAACAACAACAGGAAGCGCAGACTCCTACAGATACCGCCCAAGAGACGTGGACAGGCTTATTATAAGTAAACAGGAGCTGAACGAGATAGAGAAGAAAGTCTCGCTCAACGACGATGGAGAGATCGCAGAGAAGGAGCTCAAGGAAAAAGTCTTCAAGCATCTGGAGAGATTCGCTGTGGCCAAGAAGAAGAGCGAAAATATTCCGAAAGACATTCTCTCGAGAGCAACGTCGCCTCAGAGACGCACAATTAGATACAGGAAAGAGGGAGAGAAAGGTGACGCTGGAGATCTCGAGTCGAGCGATGAGGGTGAAGAGGAGCCCAAATCAGCCGGGCTTATGTCGCGGGTTGCTGGCGGAATCAAAAACAGGATCGGCTCCTTCAGCTTCCCCTCTGGGTTCGGAGAGTATCTCAGCGGTATCATTGCTTCTGGATGATCGGCGTCGGTTGTTGCTGCATCCTGCTGGAAAACCCTACAGAACACATAGAGCTACCTGCTTTATCAGGAAAATATCAGGTACCGGTGGGCTTGCCGCTTTTGGTACCTTTATACCCGATATAGAAGAGAAAGCGCGCAGATACAGTGGATAAAAGACCGAAGGCTCTTATTATCTTTGTTTTATACCTCATGCAGAGATGCAGGTGACACATATCACGATGGTGCCAATAAAGGTTTCGGTCTTGAGCTTGTTTCGAAATGTTTTCAAATAGAGAGAGCGCGCGCGAAGACTCTCCCGTTGTGGCAGAGCCCGGGATATCCCTCCAGGCGCTGGCGTCCCCGCTCGAAGAGAGCGTAGAGGCCTTTGCGCCTGCAGGAACTCGCTTTTACCGCCAGACGCCTTTTGCAAGGCACCGAAAAACGGCTGTGTCTTCTTTTTTTGCCGTTTTATTTTGCGTTCTCTTTTACTATTTCGGGTCTTTGTTTCTCTCCTCTCTTTTTACAACGAAAAAATCTCTTCTGTGCGCCTCTATTGCGCTGTGCGCGACTCTCTTCTGGTCCTTCCACATTCTTCCTCTCGACGTCTCCTCGGCTCTCCTGCTTCCCGTTCTTGTCTTCTCCGGGGTCCTTACGGATCAGGAAATTTTCTCGGGGATTTTTTTCTCTTTCAGGGAGATAGGAAAAATTTTTATATCTAACATAACGCTTCTTCTGCTTGGCAGCTGCCTCCTCTCCGTCTACTTCAAAAACAGCGGCGGAGAAGCCCTTGTTCTCCCATATCTTCTTGGAGGAGGCTCCCCGCCCTTTGCTCTCTTCCGCGCAATGTCGCTTTCTCTGGTCCTCTCCTCCGTCATGTCCAACGTCACCGCGCCAATCGTCATTGTTTCGATTCTGCAAAGCTCCTCCGCGCCTCCAAGTCAGGCGGTTGTGCTTGGCGTCGCACTTGCGTCCAACATCGGGGGGATGCTTCTTCCAATCAGCAGCCCCCAGTCGATTCTCGGATCCTCGAGAATGCAGGTCGGGTGGTCCGAGTGGGTGTTTTTCTCTGCTCCTGTCGTGGCGTCCTCCTTTCTCCTCGTTTTTTCTCTGCTTCTCTTCTTCTTTCCCGTTCCAGAGCCCGAACCGCCTCTCAAACCGGCGTCTTTTCGATGTAACTCCGTATCTCTTGCGTTTACGACGCTTTTCTGCGTCTTCTGCTGGGCGGCGTCTTCTGCGCTTCCTTCTTACGGGAAGCTCTTCTGCAGCGCTCCCGTCGTCTTTTTATTGTGCACGCGGGGATCTTTGGCGGTTATCAATCGGAAAAATTTTGAAATCATCTCCATCGCGATTTCGGGAAGCGCCCTGGGGAGAGCGATCGAGCAGACGAAAATGCTCGAGCAGTTGGTCTCTTCTGTGCTCGTTCTGAACAGGTCCAGCGCGATTCTTCTGACTGTGCTGTGCTCTTCGCTTTTGATGATCGCGGCGTCTTCTCTCGTGTGCCACGCGGTCAGCGCAGTTGTGTTGCTTCCCGTGTTCCAGCAGCTTGGCGCAGCCATCGGAAGGGAGAAGCTTCTTCTGGGCGCCGTGTCTCTTTCGTGCTCGTGCGGGATGGCGCTGCCAACGAGCGGGTTTCCAAACATCCTCGCAAGCAGCGTGAGAAACAAGAGGGGAGAAAGGATGGTGGGAGCGCGTCTTTTTATTGCGCTTGGCACGCTTTCTACTCTACTGTGCTGGGTGTCTCTAAGTACTGTGGGAGTGTATATAATGACTGTGCTTGGGTTCTAAATTTTTCATGGTCCAAGCGAGGGAGAGGGTGCAGCCGTTCGACGAAAAAGAAATAAAGCACGGACTGACAGAAGTTAGCACGTTCGAAGTGATGTTTCCTAAGTACAGAGAAGCCTACCTGAAAGAGGCAGAAAAATACATCAAGAAAGCGCTCGATGCGCAGAAGCTAGCGGTATTCTTCGACTACGCGAACAGCACCGCAACGGTGTCGACAACAAACAGGACGAAAGACCCGTACGCTGTGATAAACGGAAGGGACGTGATGAAGCTGGTGGCAAGAGGCGTCCCGTTGGAAAAGGCTGCCAGGCTGTTTGAGGACGGGGTGTCGTGCGATATTATCCAGATAAACGACTTGGTGAAGAACAAGACGACGTTTATCAAGAGAAAAGAGAGGCTGCTAGGGCCGAATGGGAACACCGTGAAGTCTTTGGAGCTGCTGACAGACTGCCACATCCAACCCCAGGGGAACACCGTTGCAGCAATCGGAGACTACAAGAGACTGAGGGACGTGCGGAGAGTCGTGCTGAAGTGCATGGAGAACGTGCATCCGATATACGAGCTTAAAAGGCTGATGGTGATCAGGGAGCTGGAGAAAGACCCGAACCTGAAAAACGAGAGCTGGGACAGGTACCTTCCGCAGTACAAGAAAACACATAGCGGAAAGGCGAAAAAGGGGGCAAGAAAGGAGAACAGGGCGAGCACAGGCGAGCTGCCGCAGCAAGAGCCCAGGAAGATCGACAGAGAAATGGAAACAGGGAAATACTTCACGAAAGCGTCAAAAAAAGAGAGAAAAGAAGGGAAGACGGATAAGGGAATGGATAGGGTGGATAAGAAAGATGGGGTGGATAAGGTGGATAAGAAGGAATAAGCAGCACTGCGGTGTTTGGTGGTGGTTTGATTGATGGTGTGTGGTGTAAGTGGTTTATCAGATATGGTACTGCATATTATGGGTTACCAGATATGGTACTGCACATCGCTCTGGGTTACCAGATATGGTACTGCACATCGTTACACGCATCACACCACCCGTAATATCAGGGCTCGTGTTATGGGCACTTGAGCCTTAATAAATATCCTGGGTTATTCTAGAGCTGGAGTATTAAAGACGCCGTGTTTTTGTGCTATTGGATAGATCGCCGTCGAGAAGTTCGCGCGTTTCTGCTGTAGACGCTCCGGTGAAAATGTAAATTTTAGCAATTTGCGGTCCGTAACTTTTTGCAAAAAGGTACGCTAGGCTTTTTTATAAATTTATTCCCCGCTTCGGTTTAACGTGATGTAGGGAACAGGTAGAGGCGGTTATAGCGTGTTTGCAAATATGTTGTGTCTGTAATTGTGTCATAATGACTGAAAATATCCGCTCTTTATCACAGCGTCAAGAACACTCCCAATCAAATATCTAACTCCACACTATTTTAGAAGAGCCCCTTCTGAGCACGCGCTATCTGGGCCACTGGCGCCACTGCTCCAATCGGCAGATATAGTTTCAAAAGACCCTTACAGCCCCTCACTCGTGATCAAAAGATCTCAGAAAAATAGAAAGAACGCACCCGAATAGTTTCATCTGATTTAATTACCAAGAGTAGTAAGAGGGGCGAAACACGTTCACGCCCACCTCTTCGAGCGCGTTCTCCACGTCTGAGAAGGTCAGCGTCAGTTTTTTCTCCTTTGGGATCTTTTTATCTTTCAGCAACGCACGCTGCGCAATTTTGTGGTACTGGTACGCGTAGCTCACCACGTCTGTCAAGAGCTTCTCGGTGACAAGCGCCACGAGCTTCTTCAGCTTCGGGTCATCCAGCGGAATTCCCGCCTTTGCAAACGCAAACTGCATCGCCTTGTCCGGAATCAGCGGAACGAACGCGTCGAGCCCCTCGTGGATCTTGTTGAATGTGTTGTCATCCATAGCAAAGAAAAAATTCACGGTATAAACTTCGTTCTGCTTCTGCAAGACGGCGCAAGCGCGGTCCTCATTTCGATCGAGTCGCCCCACGTCAGCACCGCCTCTTTTCTCCTCTCCCATTTCGCTGTCTCCTTTTGAATGCACAGAGACACCTCTTCTGCGTCCACTTTCTGAACATTGAACATCTGTACAAATATTTGTGCAATGAAAAATTTATGTCGGTGCTAGAGAGAAAGAAGGACCTATTTGAAGAGGAAGAAGAAGTGCTCGTGCACAGACACATCCAAATAAAAGAGCTGAAGAAGGAGGGAATAACGCAGGCAGACATACAGAAGCTTGCCGAAGCGGGATTCCACACGGTAGAGTCGCTAGCGTTCACGCCAAGAAGGACGCTTATGGTGATAAAGGGGTTTTCCGAAACAAAGGTCGATAAGATCGTGGAGGAGGCGAAAAAGCTCGTGCCGATGGGGTTCAAAACCGCAACGATGATCCACGAAAAACGATCGCAGCTGGTGCTTCTCACGACAGGATCGAAAGAGCTGGACAAGCTACTCGGCGGGGGAGTGGAGTCTGGAGGCATCACGGAGATATTTGGAGAGTTCAGAACAGGAAAAACGCAAATATGCCACACGCTTGCAGTCACGTGCCAGCTGCCGCTGGAAAGAGGAGGAGGCAGAGGAAAATGCATATACATCGACTCTGAGGGAACATTTAGGCCGGAGAGGCTCATTTCAATTGCGAAGAAGTACGGGCTGGACCCAGAAGAGGTGCTGGATAACGTGTCGGTGGCGCGGGCGTACAACAGCGACCACCAGTACCAGTTAGTTCTATCGGCAGGCGAGATGATGTCGCAGGCAAAATACAGCGTCCTGATTGTCGACTCGGCTACGTCGTTGTACAGGACGGATTATAACGGGCGAGGAGAGCTGAGTCTTAGGCAGACGCATCTTGGGAAGTTTCTTCGTCTCCTGATGCGGCTAGCAGACGAGTTTGGGGTGGCGGTGGTGATCACGAACCAGATGGTGGCGAAGGTGGACGGAGCAGCCGCAATGTTCTCAGCAGAGACGAAAATGCCAATAGGAGGACACGTTATGGCGCACTCCACCACAACGAGGCTGTCACTTCGAAAGGGAAGAGGAGAAACGAGGATCTGCAAAATATACGATTCGCCGTCGCTTCCAGACTCCGAGGCGGTCTTTGCGATTTCCGAAGATGGGATTGTTGACGCAGCGGAGTAGAGCAGCCGCTAGGCGGGTATATGGGTGCTGGATTGTCGCGTAGGCCGTTAGAATACTCCTGTCACAACAACTGGATATCCTAATAAGGTAATGTTCGCGGTATAGATATGCGATAGATTGACTGAAATGGAAAAACTACCTTCTGAAACCAGAGGGTATCCATTGTCAGGAGTAGTGTCTAACATAGCCGATGAGAGCTACCAACGTAACTATAAATAGTTCTAGACAACGTTTTAACGCCTCTTAGCAGTTTTATCAGCTGAAAACTTCCATATCTGTTTTATTTTTAATCCAGTACCGGAACGGCCCATGGCTTATGCAGGGTTTTGGTGAGTTGTGAAGGGTTTTGGTGAGTTATGCAGGGTTGTAATGGGTAATGGGCATATATTATTACCAGTACTGCCCATCCCCTTTCAACTTATCGCACATTCCCTCTCAAATATCAAATGTCCTCTTTAAAATATCAAATATCCCCTCACAACTTCCCGCACATCCCTTTTCAACTTCTCACTCCGTCTCAAACTCGAACCAGAGCACCGCTACACAAGAAGTATTCCGTTGACACACCCGTCGTTTTCTGGGTTGTTCGTTATCTGCGCGTATTTTCCCCAGATTATTCTTCCGGACTCCGACACCATTCCGAGCGCGCTGGTGTTAACTTCGATGATTGTTCCTTTTGTGAGCAGCCCAAGCGACGTCATAAGCTGGGAGTTTGGGTTCTGCTTCACTCCCATTATCGGAAGCAGGAAAGTTGCTTTCATTTCGGGATGCGTGATGTTCGCCTGCGTCATTCTCAATCCCGTTGGCCTGATGAATCTTTCAAACTTGGGAGGCTTCCTTGTAAAACTGTCTCCAACAAAACACGGCTTGGTCACAACTCTCTTCCACTCGTTTTTTCTTCTCTTTCCGCTTTGCATCACTCTGAACGCCTCGGCCTCCGATATTCCGCGCACCTGCGGCAGTGGCACCGTGTATTTTCCGGCTTTGTTCTGCCTCTGTTCCTTCAGCTCGGTTGTGATTGCCTGGATCGCGGCTTGTTTTTCTCTGTCTAGCAGATATGCGGGAATTGCTCCGTCTGCGATCTTCTCTTCTCCGATCTTTTGTTTCTTCTTCTCCGCTGTGATCTTCTCTTTTTTCAGTTGGATCTTCTCTTTTCTTCGTTTCTCGTGCATTATGATCGCTTTCATCCCGAAAAGCTTCTTGGAGTCTCTCGATATCTTCTTCGGCATTCTTGCCTCTCTCTTCTCTTTTCTTATCTGATAGTCTTCCCTTCTCCCGAACTCTTTTATTGCTTCCTCTACGTAGTTGTTCTGCGGCATTGAAAATTTTAATGTCAGAACCAAATATAGAGTATTCGAGGCTGTACTTTCCTGAGGAAGACGCCGATGAAAACCTTCTGGAGCGCGTTTACAGCGCTTTCAAAGGCATGCTAGAGAGACACGAGCTTTCTCTAAGACAAATACACGAGGACATCGCGATTAATCCAAAAGACGTGCTGGGAGAAGAGCAAGAAATAGATGGCGCCGTGCTAGACCACATAAGATGCGCGCTAACAAGAATTATTTTCGAAAAAGAGGGGGTGGTGCAGAAGACGTATGTGAAGGTCTCTGTATTTCCAGAGCCGGTTGCGTTTTCGCAGCTTAGACACACGATGGTGGGAAAGATCTTCTCGCTTGTAGGGGTGGTCACAAGAATCGAGAGCTCGAAGCCGGTAGCAAGCGTTATAACGTTCAAATGCGGGAAGTGTGGGCTGGAAATAGAGTACGCGCTTAAGTCCGGCGGAGTGTTCGACAGGCCAAGGGTGTGCGAGGGAAGGTGTCCGTCGAAGAGCTTTATTCTTCTTAAAGACTCTCCATCCAACGTCTTCACCGATTATCAGCGGATCACGCTACACGAGATAGATCTGAACGAGGAAAAAGACGCAAGAAAGGGAAGAACTGTGCAGTGCATACTCAGAAGAGAATTTGTGAACACGCTTCTTCCGGGAGACGCGATCCACGTACTTGGGGTGGGCGTCGCAGAGGAGAACGAGGCAGAGCAGTACACGCTAGCAGTCGAGCTGAACAACATGAGGTTCCTTAAGCAGAGAGACACGCTGCAGGAAACAGGGGTCTTCAGCGAAAGCGAAACAGAAAAGATACTGGAAATGTCCCAAAAAGGAAATATTCTCGAAAAACTAACCGAATCTATATTTCAGGGCATTATTGGGCACCAGAAGGTCAAAGAGGGCCTGCTACTCTCGCTCGTCGGCGGATCCGCCGCAAAGAGCCAGACAAGGCGCAAAGAGATACACACGCTGATGGTTGGCGACCCCGGAATGGGAAAAAGCAAGATGCTGAGGGTTGCGTCCTCAGTTCTGCCAAGAAGCAACTACGTGTGCAGCACCACCAGCACATCTGGCGGAATAGGAGTCTCTGTCCATTCGAAGTCAAAAGAGTACGTGCTGGAGGCAGGAGCTCTCGTTTTGAGCGATCTCGGGCACTGCTTTATCGATGAGTTGGATAAGCTGGGCTCTCCGCACGTTCTATTCGAGGCGATGGAGACGGAGAAGATCAGCGTGGCAAAGGCAGGACTAGTTTGCACAATGCCGTGCAGGTCATCTGTGATTGGCGCAGCTAACCCTTCATTTGGAAGATACATCGAAGAAAAGCCGTTATCTTCGAATCTTGGGTTTTCCGAAGCCTTTCTGACGCGGTTCGACATGGTGTTTTTGATGCTAGATAAGCCCGAAAAAGCGTTTGGAGATAAAGTCTCGTCGCATATACTATCGCTACACGGGCAGAGAGCAGAAGAGAGGCCCGAGAGCGGCGAGTTTGAAGGTACCGGTACAGAAACCCGCAGAGACAGCCAGAGCTCTCCAGCAAACCGCGTAGAATTCGAGTACCACACGAGATCTGGCGGGCTAACTCTCGAAATAGCCAAGAAATACGTCCAGTACGCGAGAGAGAAGGTGCATCCTGCGATATCCGAGAGCGCAAAGTCTCTTATCAGCGAGTTCTACACAGAGCTCAGAGCAAAAGAGACATACAGGGGCAGATGCGTTCTCCAAACGCCAACGCCGCGGCTTGTAGGCTCCATATCGAGGATAGCGGAGGCGCATGCAAAAATACACCTGAGAACAGTAGCAACCGCAAAGGACGTAGAGTTTGCCATAGACCTGCTAACGGTCGAGCACCAGGAGAGGAAAACGCACATAAAAAAAGGCGGCCTCCACATGCAGCTGATTTCCCATTTAAGGCAGTTGCAAAAAAACACGATCACCTACAAGGAAATAGTCGAAAATTCAGGATTTCTCGATATTCCGCCAGAAAAAATAGATTCGCTGATAGACTCGCTAAACAACGCAGGGTATCTGCTCCAGCAAGCGCCAAATACGTTCAAGATAGTGCGATAAAGGAAAAATTGCTTTTCAAAAATTAATTAAATGTCGGACCTTCCGTACTACTGCCACGTGTGCAGCCGTGTTGTCTACATTGAGGAGAGAATCGAGTGCCCAAACTGCAAGCAGACGTTTCTGGAAATATACGCGCCAGAAGACTCCGGCAGCTCAGACGACGGACGCAGCAACGAAGTGCGAAGAAACAGAGGGTGGTCGTTTTTTTCCGGCATTTTCGGGACGTTTCAGAGGCAAGACCGCCGAAAACCAAGACAAGCGAAGAAAAGCATCACGTCGGACAGAAGGAACTACGCAATTGGGCCCGAAATAGACGACATAATCACAAGATTAAGAGAAGAGAAGAAAATCGAGGAAAAACCCGCAACGGAAAACCAGAAAAACAACACAAGAACAGAAGTACCCCCAGAAGGAGAGACCTGCATGATCTGTCTCAATGCAATAGAGGGGCAGGGAGTGCACTACCCCTGCGAACACTTCTTCCATCCCATCTGCTCGGAAGCCTGGCTAAAGCTGCAGTCAGAGTGTCCAATTTGCAGAAAGTCATTGTAGCCGAACAGGGGGGTGTTGACTGGTTGTGATTGGAATAGGATATGGGATGGTATGGTTGAAGTGGGATAGGATATGCAACGGGATGTGTTATTGTTGGAGTGGGATAGGATGTGCAATGGGAGTGCTATCGCTGGGTAAGCATAGTTGGAGTGTGCTATAGTTGTAATGTACTGCTTATGGTTGGACGTGTCGATCTTTTGATAGATGCTGTAGATGGTCGGTATGTTGGAAGGGCGGGATGAGTGCCCAAGAGTATATCTACTATATATCTAAGGTTTATTTTAGCACAAGATAACGCCTGACTACATCATACCACCTGACTGCATCATGCCACCTGACTGCACCACAAACACTACCCCATTAAATGAAGGTATTTGGATCCGGAGATACCTGAGCTGCCCTTCGCTATTTCAGTACTGCTGTGGTCTTCTAATCCCACCTGCATCTTACCGATATCGCACCAGATCTGTCTAGCGCTAATACCAGCAGGTGCTACAGCCCATCTATCCTAGTAATTATATTTTTCTAATAAACCAGAATAGCGCATATTTGAAAATACCCCATGTCCTACACTCTTTCTGCTACAATTAGAACATACCAAGAGGAAATAGCTAAGCAGGTAGTTGAACTGTCAAAATACAAGCCAAAAGAAGAAATTAGAGGAATACTTGAAAAAGCCTCCAAAACCATCAACGTGTACGCTATAGACCACAGCAACTCTATCCAGAAATACTCTAAGTATCTCAAGCACGTTAGGTTTCTCTATTTATCATGCAACAAGAGCGAAACACTCTGTGCCCGCTGCCAAGACCTGCAAACAGACAAACACGCCGTCTATATTACCATTCCCAGCACCCCCATCCCAAACCCCGAAAGCCTTTTCCGGTCCCTAAGTCTCCCCGAGTAGCCCCACACGTTAAATATTTGTTTTATTTGCACAAAATCACGATGGAAGAAGCAGCCAGGAGCGTAGAAGAGAAAGAAGGGGTGAGATTCACGTGGAACAAGTTCTCAAACTCAAAAGCAGAAACATCAAAGCACGTGATTCCTCTTGTGTGTCTCTACACCCCAATGCACAGCTACCACGACAGATCTCTCCTTCAGGTGAACTACACAGCGCTCAAATGCAGCAAGCCGGAATGCGCCTCCGCTCTAAGTCCCTTTTCCGAGCTCGACTTTGCCACAAAGCACTGGAGGTGTCTATTTTGCGGGCGGATGAACGCGCTACCGCAGCACTACAGGAACATAACGCAGGACAACCTCCCGTACGAGCTATTTGGAGAGAACACAACGGTATTTTACAAAAACAACAGAACCGCGTACCAGGGAAGAACGTACTGGTTCGTGATCGACGCGTGCAGCTTCGACGAAGAGAGACACCTTCTGCTCAAAGAAGGGCTTATCACCGCGCTAGAGCAGATATCAGATAGCGATTTTGTGGGAGTCATCAGGTACAGCGCAAACATCGAAGTTTTCTCGCTCGAAAACACCACAACAAGCAGAATACACGTGTTTCCAACGGTAAAATACACGCCAGCAATACTGCAGAAGGCGATGAGCAGCGCAGGCGTCGAAATGAGCTCTCCGCTCGCAAAGTTCACGAGAAGAAAGGGAGAGTGCGCCAAGTACTTAGAAAACCTCTTCAAGAACGCGCAGATAAACACATTCCCGGTGCCTGTAATAGAAAGAGCGAAGAGATGCACCGGAAGCGCGCTAGAGCTCGTCAGTGCAATGGTCCAGAGCACGTGCGCAGACGGAACAGGACACGTGCTGCTGTTCACGCAGGGCCCCTGCACCTACGGCCCCGGCGCGATATCGCCGCTCAGCCTAAAAGAGTCGCTCAGAGGGGGAGGCAAAGCGATCACGAAGATGTTCGTTAAAGAGATGCTGTACGAAGACGTCGCAAACGCAATGGGAAAAAAAGGACACGTGATAGACATACTCGCAGCGGGCATCGACGACTTTGGATTTGCCGAAATGAGAAGTATAACGGAAAAAACAGGAGGCTTCGTCGTGTTTGCAAGAGACTTCAACCGCACGATATACACAGAAACGATCAAAAGGATGTTTTCCAGAACAAGAGCCCCCGGAGCAACAGAAAATAGCGAAGAGCTCGAAAACTCAGCCGAACACTCCGAAGCTCCGATGAAACGCGTCTACAACGCCAAAACAACCATCAGAGTCTCAAAAGGGTACAGAGTAAAGGAGGTGATAGGCCACGGGGTGGTGATGCCCGAAGAGAAAAAAGGAGAGCCTCTAATTTGGAGGCAGGGGTCCCTGTTCGAGCGATCCACCAGCGCGTTCGTTTTCGAGCAGTTCGAAGACGGCCCCCCCGGCGCCCCTGTACACGTTCAAATATCAACGGAGTTCAGAGACTCCAACGGAGAAAGCTACGAGAGAGTTACTACGCTGGTGAGGTCGTTTGGAAATGGCGCGGACACTCAGCAGCTCATCACAGGGTTCGATCAGGAGGCAGCATGCGTGTTCAAAGCAAAGGAGCTATCGGTGAACGCAGATAACGGCGATGGCATCGATGTGATCAGACAGGCCGACAGGTGCCTGATTCGATTTATGCAGAAGTTCTGCACCTTCGAAAGAGACTTGCCGAACACTCTCAAAACTCCGAACACGATGGGATTTTTCCCGGAGTTCATGTTTTTCCTGAGGCGGCTTCCGGCACTGCACACCGCTGGCCTGAGCTTCGATGAAGTTGCGTACCAGAGAACGGTGCTGCTGGATGAGAATCTGGCATCTACGATGTGCATCATTAGGCCGTGCCTGGTATCTTTCCACTACACGGGGGAGAGGGCGCCGGTGGAGCTGGACTCGCAGTCGCTTAGGCCCGATGTGTGTCTTCTTGTCGACACTTTTCACGACGTGATGATATGGAGGGGTGAAAATATCGTTGCATGGATGAAATCTGGACTTAGAGAAGATCCAGAGTACTGGTACTTCAGGGACATGCTGAACTCGGTGGAGAGGGAGGCGGAGTCGATTGTGAGCGGGAGACTTCCCGTTCCGAAGTTCACGATATGCGACCAGTACAGCTCGCAGGAGCGGATACTGCTGTGCAAAGTCAATCCGTCGGCGTCGTTTTCGAACAATGCGCCTGCCGAGGGGCAGGTGATAGTTACTGAAGATATCGATTTTTCGAAGTTCTACGAGTATCTGATCAAACTTGCTGTTAGTAGCACATGAGGGAGTGCGGAGAAGATGAATAAAGTTGGTGTTCGTATCGGAGTGCTAATGGAGCGGGGTGGATGTGTCGGTGTTTTTTAACGGTTGTGGAATTTCCCGATAAGGTAATTTTGAGGGTGGAATAGTGCGATATCTTATGTGAGTGTAGTAGTTAAATTTTTAAATATATGGTGATTTGTAGACTACATATCAAAGACTAAAAGGTATTTATTAAAAATTATTCACTTAGATACCCCTGGTCAACATAGATGACAAATCCTTACATCTTATCAAAAAGTTTTCGCAATGCGGGTTTATTACTTCTCCATCTTGTTTAGCACGTACGGGCACTTCTGCCTCTGGGGCTTTTTCGATGGGTCGGCGCACTCTTCCGGAAACTGCGCCTCGTACTCCGATAGGCTCTCTTGCAGCTGCCGAGGGTTTTCTACATCCACGTCTATCTTCAAGATACTCCCGTATCCGTCTTCCTTGTCTTTCTCTTTTGATATCTCTACCACCGCGCACACGCTATCTTCACCTTTTTTACCGGGGTATTTTTTATCTTTACTAATGCACAGTACGTACGGCTGATCCGAGGCCATTTCAGACTCCATCTCTCCTGTTACCGCCAAGCCTCCTTCTCAGACACCAGAAAGTCGCATCCGTACGCGCTGTCTGTCCCCTCTGCGAACATTTTCATTACGCTGAACGTCCCCATGAAAAATAAAGCGCATATCCCTGCTATCGCTACTTTAAAAAAATACATAGCCAGAAATTTTTTTTCTTTATCTAGCTGCAACTATGTGATACCGGATCCCCACACTAATCACGATCTGCGCCCGCTGCAAAGACCGCCCCAGCCACCCATTTTCATCTTCTTTTTATGCCCGAACCTTACCCCATCGGGAAACTACCCAATCCGGTAAGTACCCCTCTCCTCTCCTCCCACCGTTCAACTATGATTACCTCTCTCTATTTATTGTGCTTCTTTCCGCCCTTATATCTAAACTGTGTAACAAGCGCTAAGTGGTCCGACGGGTAGTGGTGCGTTGGAAGTCCAACTGTCTTTGATATGTACTCTTCATCCACCGCCCCTAGCGAACACACCGGAAGAAGCCTCTCACTGTACCAGATATAATCAATCACTCCCATAAACCCCGGCGTATAGTTAGTAAATCCCATATTTACAAATGAATAACTGTCCTTGAGATCCATCGAGTGCGTGTACCCCCTCGAGCTGTACGGCTCGTAAGACAGCCCCAGTAGGTCTTTGCAGTACGGGGGAAGGTGCCCAGATGACATCAGCTCGTACAGAGAAGAGCTTGGCTGCGAATTAAAGTCTCCGCACACCACCAAGTCCGCCCCTGCGTACCTTCCAACAATTCCCTCCACCTCCTTCAGCAGCATTATTCCCTGAAGCGTCTTAACGTCGCAGTATTCGGCGTCCCAGTGGATATGCGCGTTAGCCACCACCACGTGTCCGCCTCCCTCCCTTTCCAAAACCACAACCAGCGCGATGTTATCCCGTCCGAGCATTCGATTTGCGATGTGCTCGTTCTCTCCTATTGTCTTTTGCGAAAAAAGCTGCGATAGAGGAATGCACCTCTGCTCGACCATTTGGAACCTGCCTCCTTTCCAAAATATCGCGCACCCGTCGACTCCTCTTTTTTCTGTTTCCGACATGGTTCTAGCTCTTGACTTCTGGTAAAACACCGACTCGTACTCTCCTCTTGCCTTCAGGTTCTCTTTGAAATAGTCTACGTAGCTTGCGGTGTCCATTTCCTGTATGCAGAGGATGTCTCCGTTGTACGAAATAAGCTCCTGTAGGATGGTTACTTTTCTGGTCTCCCACTGCAGCGCCCAGGAGGGGACGTACGCGAAGTTCTGGCTTCCCGTGTACGTTGGGCATAATATGTTGTACGTGACAACGGAGAGCATCCCGTTGTACCCTGGCTGCGGCGCGTTCTCCTTCGAAAAAAAGACCCACTCTCTTTCCCAACACGGAAAACTCATAGATACGTTATCTCTGCAGTATCTGATCACTCCTGTGCCTCCAGACGTGTTGTAAACCATCCCGATCTGTCCTATCAGCGGGTTTTCATCTAGATCGAGTTTTTCTATCTGGTAGAGCATCCCGAACTCTGCTGGTACAGACGATATAAAATTGCTACCGAGCCTGAGCTCTTTCAGGTTGTACAGCTTCCCTATCTCCTTTGGTATTTTTTTAATTCTGTTGTACGATAGGTCAAGTAGCGTTAGGCTTGTTAGCTTCGATATCTCTAGAGGTATTTCTTTCAGCTGGTTGTGCGACACGCACAGGGAGACAAGTCCCGTCCACATCCCGCACTTCAGCGAGAGCATTTTCAGCCCCTGCATTGAGAAGTCGAGACCTGAAACCTCGTCCATCACTTTTTCGCTTTCTCTCTTCTTTTGGCTCTGGGGCTGGCTTTTGAAAATTGTTCTATTAGCGCCCCTTGCGCCGATCCCCATACTATTGTATCTTCTGCCACTCCCTCCCTCTTCTTCCATTCTTCTTCTCAAAAATAAAACAAAAATAAAAAGGCCATGCCGCCAGAAAATAGCACAGAGATCTAGATCCGCCGTTATGCTGGCCGAGAGGCGTGCGTCTGTACCTATCCGCCATTCCCATCTACCTCACCCCTGCCAATCTACTTCACCCCTGCAGATTATACCCCCTGCCATATCCAGAAAAAACCAAAATCATCATAAACTGATTTTTAATAGTAGTTAGCTTGGAAGCACGCCTTCTTTCCAAACAGGTCTTCAAAAACTATGCGCATGGGTTCGAATCTGTTCTCAAGTTCTTCTTTGTTCTTTCTATCTACTATTATTTTCTCTAACTTACTTCCATCTTCTCTAACGAGCGTTCTTCTGTCAACTATGTAGGAAGGCACCACTAGGTCCTTAGCAATAAGCTCTTGGTAGTCTTTCAGCGTAGGCCCTGTCCTGTTTCTTTTTTCTCCCTTGACCAGCCCGCTCGCTACTCTTCTTCTTATCACAAAAACAGTTCCGCCCAGGGATCCCTCAACGCCTTCGATCACCGCCTGCACTTTCCTCTTCAGCTCTTTGATTATAACCCCTGGCACAACTATCAGCGTTACGTTCGTGCTGTCTTTTGTTATTTCTTTCACCTCTATCTTGTTGATGGTCTCTTCGCTTATCTTTTTGTCTCCCAGATTCTGTCTGACTATTTTAAGTATCTCGTCGTACGACTTCGGCTCTTGGCTCTTTGCGCTTTGTTTCTGCGTCCTATCCTTCGGGTTGTTTGTCATCTTCAACTGCAGGGATTAAAATAAAAGAAAATATTAAAAATAAAATTTACCGGATACGCCTACTATGAGGGTGCGATAATTGGGGTCTGCTTATTACTAATGCATATCCAATATTTACTAAAAACTGCTACCCATCCGTTGCTCATGCTAGCCCTGTCCATCTTTTGTGTTATTACCGGCTGTCTTTTATGTTAGTACCGCCTTCTTAATAAGGTACCCCTGCACTTACAAGCACAGTTCGCACAATATCCTCTTCTCAAAATACCTACTGAGATAAGACTGAGATGGGCTAGAAAACCTCTCCGTCTGATAATATGTGCCTCAGTAGAATATTGCGTAAAAGTCGTTACATGTGACAGTGGTAGTTTTATCCGGAGACCCGTTCTGAAGTGTATTGCTCAGACTCTTCCTACGCGTATTCAATATGACTCCTTCACATATACCACTCATCACCCTATTACCTATACCATTTACATCATCTAGTACCCCATCACCTATATCATTTACACCACTCCATTACCTGTACCATCTACACCCATCTACCACTCATCACCACCTACACCACTCTACCCCCACAACGGTCTCCTCTCTTTAACAAAATATTTTCTTTTATTTTTGCTCCCCTGTATTGAGAATGTCCAAGTCAAAGAACCACACAAATGCTAACCAGAACTACAAAGCGCACAGAAACGGCATCACGCGCCCCAAGAAGCACGAGCTGCTTCCAACAAGAGGCATGTCGCTCGATGGAAGAAGAAAACTCACGGAAGAGCACAAAGCGATGTACCCGGTGCCTAAAAGCTCCATGACTTTCGAAGAAAGATACGCAAAAGAAAACGAGAACCCAAGAACCAAGAGAAAAAGAATGATCTTCAAAATAGGAGTGGCAAAGATGGCGAGAGGCGGAGTATATCTCAACTAACCCATATCTGAGCTCTGCCGCGAATAAAAGTGGCGGGAAATAAATCGTCTATTTAATTTTCTTTGAATTTTGGCTGCATGGGTATACCAGGTCTTCTTCCAATGCTGAAGGAGCACATGGTGTATAGGTCGATAGGAGAGCTGGGGCCTTGTGTTATTGGGGTGGACGGGTACTCTTGGCTGTACAAGGCGGCGTCGAATTACGGAGTGGACCTGTACTACGACCCAGAGGACGCTAAAGTTGTTAGGAAGTACGTGCAGTTCTGCGTTAGGAAGTGCAGGGCTCTGATGGCGCATGGGATCAGGCTGTATTTTGTGTTTGACGGGGAAGAGCACCCGATGAAAGAAGAAACAGCCAAGAAAAGGAGAGAAAAGAAGGAGGAGGTAAAAAGGCAGATCGAAGCGCTCCTGAGCAGAGGAAAAAAAGCGGAGGCAAAGGCGCTGATGAACAGGTGCGTTAAAGTAGACCGGAAAATGGTTGAGAACTTGGTTACAGAGCTGGAAGAGCTGAAAATACCGCACATGGTGGCGCCGTACGAAGCAGACCCGCAGCTGACATACTTGGAAAGGGAAGGGTACGTCGATTACATCACCACAGAAGACAGCGATTTAATTGTGTACGGGGCCAGGCGGGTGCTGTTTAAGCTGAACGAGCTGCAGGGCGCGGAGCTGTTCGATAGAGAGAAGATCATGTCGAGCGGGGGAAGAGATGTCAGGTGCCTGCTCGAGAAGACAAAAGAGATCGCCGCTCTCTCGGGATGCGACTACACCGAAGGAATCAGGAAGATCGGGCTGATCACGGCGCACAAGCTGATGCTGAACCACAAGAGCGCAGAAGAGTGCATCAACTATCTGTCAAAAAAAGATAGCGGCATTCTCGGGCACCTGGATAAGTGCACAAAGGTGGTGTGCATGTTCTACTTCCACGTGGTGCAGGACCCCGTGACAAAAGAGAGAAGGCATCTGACAAGTTTGGAAAGCTCGCAGGAAGAGTCGGGGTGGAGCGCTCTTGAGGACATTTCGTTCGTAGGAAGCTTAACTGGTACAGAAAATGAGGAGAACGCGCTGGGCAGAGGAGAGCTGCTGAAAGAGATCGGAGTGCCGCTGGTATGATCGGCAGATGGTGCTGAGAAGGTGGGGGTGTCCTGGAGCTCTCTTTTCTGGGTTTATTTGACAGCGTTGCGTAATTGCTTTGGATCTCAGCGCTGCTCTATGAACAACCTTCTGCGCTCTAATTCGCACCGGCTCCCTTCTGGTTGTATTCGAAAAATAAACGGTACTTTTGCAAAAAAAGTTACAGAACACTTTTTTTAAAAACACGGCAACCATATACAGCAGTACCGATTCTAGAATATTGCAAGCGTGGCAAAAATCAGCGGTATTTTTAAGGTTCATTTGTTTATTCTGTTAGATATGGGGTATTCGAGCGAATAATGTAGTGAGATATTTATGGTTTATTAAGGCTGAGAAGGCACACCTGCACCTGCATCCACCAAGAGAGTACCCAACAGACCGCATGCCAACACAGCGCGCGTCTCTTCTACACTCCCCCGCTAGCTCTTCTCCCGCTTTTCGTCTTTGTACATTGTTGCGCAGTAGTTTTCTATCCTGCTCGAAATCGACGAGTTCTGGAAAAGCGCTTTAAGCCCGTCCACGTACACTCTGTCCCCTCTGCCCACCGCGTCCAGCGCGTAGAAGATGCTCTCCAGATCGAACACGCTCTCTTTGTTGCTCTTCTCTCTGATGCGCTCCAGCCTGTCCTGCATAACGGACACGTGGTACCTGAAAGAAAACCTCTTCTGCATCTCCTCGCACCTCTCTATGTTGTAGAACAGGTACGTGCACACGAACTCCTGAACCACCCCTGCTGTTCTCTCCACTAGCGCCGTGTTAGACCCCAGGAAGTGCACAAATCTCCTGTCCAAAATATCCCCGGTCTTTACCAGCTGGTTGAGGCTCACCTTCGCAAGGGCCAGAAAATGCGACGCGAAGTATCCCCACGCCCTTCCGAACAGAAACGCGATCTCCTCCCCGATCACTCCGATTTTCTCCTTCTCTTCCGCGCTTCCCGCGCGCGTCCTTGCCTGCGTGCTCCTCTTGATGCTTTCCACCGTCTCTGCAGCCTTCTCAGACAGCATCAGAAACGAAGATACCGCCTTGAACCTCTGCAGGCTAAAAGACGCAAACATGGACTCTCCGAGCTCGTCGGCTCTCTCCGGGTCGTTCCACTTAAGGATTTCCTCCGACACATTCTCGTTTTCCAGGTACCTGATGTTCTTGTACTCCGTCTCCCTGACTTTTGCGGCTGCTCTGAAGGCGTCCTCCAGCGATTCTTTCACCTTCTCCAAAACAGCCTCTGCGCACACTCGGATATCTCTCTCCAGCCCCTCCGACGACATCTCTGCAAGCCCTCCAAGCGACTCCAGCACCTCCGCGATTATTTCGTTGTACTTCTCTAGGTGCGACGCCCCGTGCATCTCTTTTATCTTCTCGTTGGCTTTTGCTATTCTGCCAAACAGGACCACGCGTTTTCGTGCAAAGCATCTGGCAACGCCGGACTCTCGCAGGCTCTCTGCGTTCTGAGTCTTCTCCGGCGCTATTTCCCTGTACGCCGCTCCCAGCAGCTCTGTCAAAACGAGAGACACCCCGTAGACACACATGCTCGCCTCTTCTGTTGTGAGCTCGTGCACGTTTATCACTGCTCCTGCACCCTGCGCGCTCGGGCTGCTCTCTCCCGTCTTTTCTATTCTGTACTTCTCCAAGAACTTCTCTCTGTACATTCTGGTGGACTCCTTCGTTCTCCCAATCCTTCCAATGGCGTAGCTCAAGTGCTCCTCTTCGTTCACGTGTGCGCTCTCCCCCAGCAGCCGCTTGAGGAACTTCGACAGCCAGAACACAAACAGGTCCAGCACGTTCTCCTCCTTCCATCTCTCTTCAAACAGCGGCATGCTGATGTTTGTGTGCGAGACGTTTTCTTTCTCAACGAGCGTGATTTCCGAGTAGAGCTCTGCGTTGTGCCTGTAGCTGCTGAGGAATGGGGCGGTCTTTCTGTTCCTGCCCATTAAAATGACCTCCTTCGCTCTTTCCAGCACAGCCTCGACCTCTCTCGTGAAATCTGCGAGGATCTCTTTCAGCTTTTCTCTCTCTTGCTTGCCCTGCACGCTTTCCGGGCCGTGCATTTCGTTTTTCATCTTCGTTGACGCCGTGTTGATGGCTTCGATCAGCGCCTCCTGCACCAGCGCGTGCAGCAAGTCGACGATAGACCCGTTTACCATCCGGTACGTTGTCGCTTCCATCTGCGTGAGCTCTTCTCCCTTCTCGATCTTCTCTTTTACTTTTTTCTCTATTTCCTTCTTTACTTTCCACACGCCTGCTTCCGTTCTCTTTTTGATCTGCTCTCTTGCCGTTTCTGGCTCGACGTGCCTGATTTGCGCGAGAATCTGTGCAAGTCTGCCGGTGTATACGTCTTTTATTGTGAGCGAGTCTAGCGAGAGCATCTCTTTTTTGAGCGACTCCTTCGCGTCTTTTTTTCTTTTCTCGTCCTGCCTCTTCAGGTCTGCCAGATACTCCTCGATGTCTCTCGACTCGAGAACCTGAAGCATGTGCGTTACCTTTTCTTCCACGCTTTCCAGGTCCTGCAGCGAGTCCCTGAGCGCGGAGTGCACTTTGTAGTACTCCACAACAGAGTTTTTGAGCAGCTCTGTGTTCTCCTCGATCAGAACCTGCATTCCCGTGGAGAGCATTTCGTGGATCTCTTCCATCTCTTCCCGTTTTTTCTCTGACCCTGTCACTTCCTGAAGCACCTGCGCGGGCGCGTAGTTCTCGTGCAGAACCAGCGGGAAGTCTATCCTTATCTTTCTGAGGGCGCTCTCCAGCTGCTTGAGGTCTCTGGGCATCCAAACAAAAAATTGTCTTCTCAAATATTCTCGTATAGAAGCGCCTCGGCAGCTATCTCGGACGTGGCAGCTCCCCAGGGCTCCTAGAACATATTTATATGGATGCGCTTGCCGATTGTGTTGTTGTAGTGCGAAGCTGTACCTTGTGAACCGGTGTTCGTGTCCTGGGTGGGCCTCTTGCAGGCGCCACTAATCACGGAAATGTAGAGCCACGTCAAAAATTAAAAGACGGTTATTGTTAGGAATGGTTGTGCGGTATTGGTACTGGTCAGTATTGCTACTGGTCCTGCAGTATTGCTACCACTCCTGCATCGTCAGCGGAGAGGCGCCTTCTCTGGAATAAATTCGCATTTGCACAAAACTCGCGCTGCTCTAGAAAAAAGCCTTTGGTAATTTTTTTTGAAAAAGTACAGAACGTTTTCGAATGTTTATTTTTGAGCAGACTGCCCGCTATTCCGATGCACAGGCACGGAAAGTAGGCGCATCGCAATCACTCCCGTCTATAGGCAACAACGCAGACTAGTTTACGGCTGGAAGGGGCAGGTGTTCTGTGCCATTTCAATCGTTTATTTTATCGCACATTTATACTTGAGAGTTATCCTGTTAGGATCATTAGCTAGTGTGGTACAGAGATGTCAGTGCATTTTGCGCCAATCCAGCAGTACTAGCAAGGGACGGTGTCGGAACTGCTCACGGGTTATTTGCTGCCACCCATCCTTTCTTAAATCGTCTCCCACAACACGAACCATCTCTACTCCTCATTCTCGCTTCTGTTACCCGCGTCTTCACCCGTCATGTCTTCATCTGCCATATCTTCTTTCACTCTGATCTCGCTACGCTCTATCTTCTCGACGCTTCTCTTTTTTATGTTGTGGTATCTGGCCCTGCACTGCTTGCTGCTCCTGCCCGGAAAAGCCGCCTTGAGCCCTGCCCAGTCTGGGTCCCTCGCGCTGCCCATTATCTCCACCAGTTTCCTGTCCTCTTCGCTGGACCACGCTGTAAAGTTGATCCCCGGGTCCAGCGTAAACAGGTACCTCTCTCTGCACTGGTACCCGCTTCTTCCGGGCACGTGCTCTTTGATCTTCTTCCAGTTTCCTTTTTTGTGCTTTGCAACCGCCTCGATCAGCGCCCTGTCCTCCTCTTTCGTCCACCTTCCCCTTTTAAAGTGCGGAACGTTCCTTATGTACTTCTGCATGCACTGTCTCGATGTTTTGTTAGAGAAATACGCAGACACTTTGATCCAGTTTCCCACCCCTTCCTGCTCCACGGCTCTCTGCAGCAGCTCGTACTCTTCCGCTGTCCACTGCGACGACACGCTCTGCTTGTTCTCCAGCTGCTTGTACCGCGCAAACAGGGTTATTGGTGCTCTCTTGATCTTTGCGCAGAGAGCTTCCCAGTCGTGTTTGCGTCTAGCGATTTCTTTGTCTTCCTGCGGCGTGAACGGCGCTTTGTCATAGTACTTGTTCCGCTCGCTGTACCACTCCTTCTGCATCTCTGCCACAGATACGCAGGTTTTCTTCGATATCTGCTCCCACACCTCGGATCCAGCCGAGATGTTCGCATTCCCGCTCTCTTCAACGGCTTTCAGCACCTGGGCCATTGCGCTTGCTTCAACGCCTTTGGAGCGCGTCTTCTTTCTCAGGCTCTCTTTTCGCGCCTGGTCTTTCTCTTCTGCGTCCTCGAGCTGCTCTCTTCTTCTGATCAAAGACGCGATCTCTTTTCCGCTGCTCTGCTCTTCTTTCTTGGCTCGTTTTCTAGCAGACGTGAAATACTTCTTCACTTCGACGCACAGCTCCAGCTTCTGCAGAAGGCCAAGGTACTCTTTGTGCTTCTCTTCCTGGAGCCTCCTGTTCGCATGAAGAAGCCGCTTTTTTGCTCTCTCCTCTTCACTGTGTTCGAAGAAGCTGCCGTCCATCGAATTAAAAATTCCAAGAAACAAAGAGGCGCTGCGCTACATCTGGCGTATGCGATAGCTCTGCTCAAGCCTTTCTGCCGGAGCCCTCTGCCTTGCGCTGGATCCTGCTAAAGTGGTGTCGCTTTGTAGAAAGAGCCGTAATAAATAGCGCAAAGTGTGTAGAAAATAGCCCCAGAGCTAGAAAATCCGGCCCGGATGGTTTTTGTCTCCTGGTTTGGGAAGATTTCTCTCCCAACAAGAATACTTTATTGTTGTTGCCCGTTGAATCGGAGCTTGAATTATACGCAGCAACGGGTGGCATTGCTATTCTAGAGACCGGCCGTAGCGGGTGCAAGACCAAACGCCCTCCACCCAGGTCGGCCCCAGCAGCCCCAGCACAGACTGTTCAAGATATAATGAGAAAGGGTGAAAATTTTATGGTCTTGAAAAGAGCTGCAACAGAAAAGACGCTCGGAGACGTTTTCTCTATAGCGAGCGCAATCCACCAAAGCATCAAGGGACAGCACACGGGCACGCTGGATAACAAAATCGGCATCTTTTCTGGCGGAGAAATATTCAGAAGGTACAAAGACCCCGTTCTAGGCATCGATCTCGGAACAACGAACACATGCGCCGCGATACTAAAAGAGAACACGCCTTACATCATCGAAAACCAGAGAGGCGAGAGAACCACCCCTTCGGTTGTCTCCTTCATTGGCGGCAGAGCAGTTGTCGGGCAGGAAGCGAAAAGAAGAGAAAGAGAAGACCCCAGCAGCGCTATCTCATCCTCAAAAAGGCTAATTGGCAAGAAGTACACGGACCCAGAGGTAACCGAGCACTCGAAGCAAGTTGGGTACACCGTGGCACCGCACACAAACGGAGACGCGTGGGTCGAGGTGGAAGGAAAGAAATATTCGCCACAGCAGATAGGAGCAGAGATACTCAAGTACATGAAAGAGTCTGCAGAAAAGCATCTTGGAGAAAAGATAAGGCGGGCAATCATCACGGTCCCCGCATATTTCACAGACGCACAGAGAAAAGCCACAAAAATAGCAGGCGAAATAGCAGGCCTGAAAGTGCTGCGCGTGGTAAACGAGCCCACAGCTGCCGCTCTCTCCTACGGAATAGATCCCAGCAAGAACGGAACAGTCGCGGTCTACGACCTTGGAGGAGGCACCTTCGACGTATCGATCCTCGAGATAAAAGACGGCGTTTTCGAAGTGCGCGCCACCAACGGAAACAACCACCTCGGCGGAGAAGACTTCGACGCGAAAATCGTGGAGCACCTTGCAGGCGAAGTCTCAAGACAAACAGGCTTCAACCCGGTCCACGACGCACTTGCTATGCAGAAGCTTAGGGTTGCAGCAGAAAAAGCGAAGTGCGCCCTCTCCACGGAAGAGACCGCAGACATCACAGTGCCGTACATTAGAATGGGAAGTAGTCCGCTGCATTTCGAAACTACCTTAAATAGAAATACGTTGGAAAAAATCGCAGACCCGCTTATCCAGAAGACGCTTCTTCCGTGCAAAATAGCAATGGCGGACGCGAACGTGAAAAAAGGAGAGATCGACCATGTGGTGGTGGTCGGCGGAATGACAAGAATGCCAGCTGTGAGAAAAGCCGTGGAAGCCGTTTTTGGAAAGCCTCCGATCACAGGCGTGGACCCGGACGAAGCAGTGGCAGCAGGCGCAGCGATCCAGGGCGGGATTCTCTCGGGCGCTGTCTCCGATCTGCTTCTCATAGACGTAGCGCCGCTAAGCCTCGGGATAGAAACACTGGGCGGGATTTTCAGCAAGATAGTCGAAAAAAACACGCCCATCCCGACCAGAAAGACGCAGACGTTCACTACATCGGAAGACAGCCAGAGCTCAGTCAACATCAAAATATACGAGGGAGAGCGCCCTCTTGTCGCGTACAACAAATACCTCGGAGAAGTCGTGCTCTCCGGAATACCCCCTCTGCCAAAAGGCGCGCCAAAGATAGAGGTCGCCTTCGAAGCGGACGCAGACGGGATATACACCGTCACAGCGAAAGATAAAGACACAGAAATCAGCAGAAACATCGAGATACAGCCCTCTGGCGGACTAACGCAAGAAGAAATAGAAGAGATCATCAAAGAAGCAGAAAAGAACCAAATAAAAGATGAACACGAGAAGAAGCTGGTAGAGGCCAAGCAAAAAGCAGAGGAGTATCTGAAAGAGCACAGAAAAATCAGAGAGAAGTTCGAAAACACGCTTTCGGAAGAGACTAAAAGCGTTTTAACGGAGCAAGCGCTGAAGCTGCAGCTGCTTCTGGAGGAGCGTGCGCCAACAGCGGAGAAGATCGGCGAAGCAATGGCAGAGCTAAGAAAGAAAGCGGGAAAGGCCTGGGTTTATAAATAAATTAGTATTTTGAAAACAAAGAAATGACAGAAGAGAAGACGCCACGTCTGAAGCAAATAATCGAAAGCAGCCCCGAGAACAAAAAGTGCGCAGATTGCGGAATGGCTCGCCCGCAGTGGGCCTCTACCACCGCGGGGGTGTTCATTTGTCTTAACTGCGCAGGGGTGCACCGCTCGTTTGGGGTGAGAGTTAGCGTGGTGAAAAGCGTTGGAATGGACTCTTGGCCTGTTTCGGACATCAGGAAGATGGAAAAAGGAGGAAACGCGAGGTTCAAAGCGTATTTGCAAAAGTACGGGCTGGAGAGCCTTCCCAAAAGCCAGCTGTACACAGACAAGAGGATAAAAGAGTACGCGCAGAGCCTTGACAGGGAGGTTGTGGTGGAGCCTGCAGAGGAGAAAAAACGCAGCGCAGATGACGGAAAGGATAGAACAGCAAGTTCAAGAAAGAGAAAGTCGCCGCCTGCTGTAGATACGTCCTCTGCGCCCTCTTCTTCGTTTTCTTCTTCGTATGCGTCGGTGTACCCGAGCATTGGCGGGATGGCGTCGGTTGAGTCGATACAGGGTGCGATCACGGACATGCTTGGAAAAGCGGCGGGGTACGTGTACACCGGGGCCGGCATTCTGAACGAAAAGGTGATAGCCCCGACCTCTTCGATAATCAAAGAAAAGAGCACACAGATCACAGATTACATAAAGGGAAATGAAAAAACCGAAAAACAAAAACACGAGACAAAACATTTTTCTTCAAAAAAAAACACAGATACAAAATTTGATTGACCGCAGAGTTGGCACTTTAGAGATTCTGAAATAAACAGATAAAAATAGCTTTGGGCTTGAGAAAAGCTCTTTTTCGTCCCAGTTGTTTTTCTGATACCTTGAAAATTACCAGATCTGCAGATAACTTGTTGGCGCGGAGTATTCGAGCGGGCAGTTATTGGTGATATTCGCAGCCTATTGCGGAGAAGGCGCCCTGCGCTCGCATTCACTTAAACACCCTGAACAATAGAGCAAACATCGCGAAAATACCCGAAAGACCGCGCGCAGAAATGCCTCAAAGAATTTATCGCGTTTATTAGATCACTCCTTCACTTCCACCTGTATGGACACCTCTGGGCTGTTAACCACCTCCATAATCGACTTGAACCCGTCCGAAGTGCCCGTTACCTTTATCTGCTTCTTTCCTACCTTCATGGTGTACCTGTCCCACGTGTTAGACCCGTTACCGCACGGGCTTTTTCTCGTCGTGATCTTAAACTTCTTGTTCTTGAAGGACGACGGCCCCTTGCACCCCATGCTCTTCTCTTTTGCCAGGTCGTAGATAGTGTATGCCACTCTTTCCAGCTCTGCTATGTTCCTACTCACCATTGTTATTTGGAGAGTGTGTGTTTGTATCTCGTTTGTCTTGTCTAGCTCCTTGTCGTACTCCTTTTCAGAATAATTCGCCATGACAGGGGAGCAAAAACTAAAAATAAAACGAAGAGCAAAATGAAGTCCGCCAGCACAATTAGAACCAGACACGCAAAGTTTTCAGCAGGCGTAGCGGTAGAGCTGCACTCCACAACCGCCCAATCTTTTTAGCACCGGGCCCCTCGCATCTACGCTAACACGCTAAATATTTACGACCACGCCAGCAGCTCTCACATCCTACATAGAACACTTCGAAGAGAATACGCAAAGTTCAGCGCGTTATGGAGTATCGAGCGGACAGTTTTTGTTAGTACCGCCCATCGCTTACCTTGACACTACTCATCGCCTATCTTGTACCTGTCCATTAAGGTACCCCTGCACCCACCCGATTTTTGGCCTGCCAGCGGTGCGAAATGATCCAACGGTCAAACTAGATCGATATGCTTGGGATTTTTTAATAAATGTAAGAATTAATCATCTATCCTAACTATCGGAGCATAGTATTGACAATCACTAATACAGATCTAAATCACACGTCAGACAAATCAGCTGGTCCTCCAATCAAATTTTGCCACCTACTTAGACAATTTAAAATCCGATAAAGATGAAAATCTCAGGCAATGGCGCAACGACCAATGCTAGCAATAAATATCTCCTAGTCTTTGGTACGAAGTCTACAAAACATTTGGAGCCCGCCGTTGCTCCATGTGACTCTTACTTCTATTCGCCTTTTTCCTGGTTTTCGACCATTAGCTTTGCTCTTCTGAATAGCTCCTCCTGCTCTTTCTCCAGCTCATCCTGTGTCAGGCCGGACTCTTTGAACTTGTCCTGCCTCGACGGCCGAAGCTTCGCCTGCTCCTGGTACTCTTTGTAATTTGTCTGGCACTCTTCAATATACTCCCCGTACCCGAGCTCTTTCAGCGCTGAGTATATGTGTTCGTGCGTTACCGTCTTTTTCTGCTCTTTTTCGCATATTCTGTTCGACTCGGTGGCTATCACGTGAACAAACTCGATGCATCCGAGAAGAAGAGCGTCTTTCACCTCTCTTGTGCACAGCATTGGCGCAGACAGCGTCTCTGCGATTATCTTTTCAACCGACGCCCTTGGCAGCTTTGGCTCCGTCTCTGCGGGCTTTCCCTCATCCTTCTCCATCAAAATAAAAAACACTTGGTGCTTTAGTATTCCACAAATACGCCTCTTCTGCTGCTGTTATTTTATTTGAACGGGTGGTTCATAAAGTCCTTGAAAGACGTTTGCTTTATCTTTCCGATCCCTCTGGTTGCAGCCTGCCCTCCTGAAACCTTCTCGACGGCTTCTCTCAGAGTTGCGTGCGCTGGAATCAAAACATTCGCGTCTCTTGTTGTCATTCTCGGCACCCCCGACAGGAACAAAGTTTTTCTCACGTACTCGCTGTCTTTGTCGTACTCTATCTCTGATTTTTCCAGCTTTATCTTCTGCTGTCTCAGGAGATGCTCGTAATTTCTGAATCTGTCCTTCATGTCTATCCGCGCCCCTGCGCCACTCCCGTTTCTCTCCTCTTTCTCCTCTGCGTGCATTGTCTCTATGTACCTCGCGCTTTCCTGTGCAGACGAAGACGCCAGAACATCTATTCCAAACGACAGGCACTCTACCTGAAGTTTTCCAAAAGCGGTAATCGAGGAGCTAGACGCCACCTCCACGTCCATCAGAACAAGAACCACCGTGTGCCGCAAGCTCTTTTCTGCTTTCAGCGCTTCTATTCTTTTGTAGACGTATCCTGGATGCATCAGATGGAACTTCAGCGAGAGGTACAGCACTCCGAAATAGGTTCCCGGCTCGAAGTCGTGAGAAGACTGTACAAAAACGACTTTAAACCTCGAGCTTCTCAGGTACCTTAGCAGAGCGTTTCCTCGTTGGCTCTCGTGCACTCTCAGCCCTCTGCTTGCCATATTTGAAAAACTCTGCCCATCAAAAGGGCGTCTTCTTTGTTGGAGTAGTACTCCTTCTCTACCAGTATTTCCTGGAACCGAAACACGCCTTTGTACATCTCAATAGCGGACGTGTTCGACTCTCTTACGTTCAAATAGATCCTGACACGCCTGCTGGCGGTATTTTGGTCGGTCGCTGGGGAGGCGTCGGGGAGATTTTTCGTTTCCAGGGCGGTTTGCGGCTCTCTGAGCTCTTTAGCTGCTTTTTTGCCCAGCAGGACGCATAGCCCGTGGATTGTCGCGCTCATCAGGAGCTTTCCTACGCCGTTTCCCCTGTACGGCTTGTCTACAGCGATCGAGATGAGATATCCTGTGGGGAGGCTTTCTGCGCACACCTCTTTATCGGCGCTCTCTTCGGCGTTTGAGTCCTCGAGCTCGTTCTTTGGCTTTCCGATGGAGTATCCAACGAGCGCGCCTGCGCCCGTCTCTGCGACAAAGCACGCGCCAGGCGATATCAAAACAACGTACAGCAGAAAAACAAATTGGTAGTTTTCCGGTAAGTTTCTCCTGTTGCACCGAGACACCTCGAATATATCAGTTGGTGACATTGGACGGATCCTCACCATTCGAATTAAATTTTTATGGGACTGGAGAATCTATCAACGCAGACCACGGACGACTTGCACAGAAGGCTCGAGATCCAAATAGCGAAGAAAAAGAAGCTTGAAACAGAGCTTCTCTCGATCAACAAGAAGATATACGCGTACGAGACGCTTTTCTTGGACGACAGTGGGGGCAGAGTGCTTCTGAGAAGACCGGATGTGCCGGCGTATAAGCGAGACAGAAAAGTGGGAATTAACGATAACGAAAGGCCGTTTACAAGCGACCTTCCTAAATGAGCAAGAAGATGGCGGATGGCGTGGGTCGGATGAGATGGCACCCGAAATCGGGATAGTCCACGCAGATCCAAAAATAAAACGTGCATTCTAAGGCGGCTCTTAGCCTGGATGTCTACATTTATTGATTACTGGCCATTGCTTAGGGCGCTAATACCTGTTCTGTTAAGATAAAGGCGTCTATTATATTCTGTGCCATCTAATACCTGCTTACCTAGCAAAAATTACTTATTTCGTCTGCGCTTGGAGGGAACTTTCGGTATTGGCATAGACTCGGATGTACGTTTTTCTTCTGCGGAGAAGGTTTTGGTAAGCACATTTGTATCGTTGATGATAATCTCCAACAATTTGAGGCGGGCAAACTTCGAAATGTATGGCTTGTCAACTTTCTTAAGCGCCCATTTTACCATGTCAATACACTCCTGGTTTTTATCGGTTTTGCATTTCAGAACTATGGTCATGGTGTCCGAGAAGTTGCACCACTTGTGCGAAGCAGTGAGCACATGACTAAAAATACGCAAAAAGCCACCAGGGTTTGCATCCTTAAGATCTTTCAGGATGACGTGCACTTCAACGTTGGCGACCTTGAAAAGCTCATTTTCCCGAATTATTTTAGAATAACCGGCTTTATCGTTGGCAGTTTGGGCCAAACTTTTTGTACTATGGGTCTCTTCGTTATGTAAATCTACAATCATGTTTGCTATGGTTACGAGTTGGTCTTTGTAGTGAGTTAACATATAGGATATAGATTTCCTATCCACATGTAGATAAGGAATGGGGATCTTTTTAGGTTCAAGATACTTTCGCCATATGCATTGTTTGTGAGATACTTTATCAGATCAAAGGGATTTTCTTCTCCGTATTCTTCTCCGTATTCTTCTCCGTATTCTTCTGCAATATCCGAGCACCGCGTCTTTTGAAACAGGAAGAGGGAAATGACTGCTGCAGTTACTAAACGTCTGAATATCGAAACTTTCATTGTCTCTCCGATACCGCGCCTTTATACATAATGCCAAGCAATCTATCATAAATGGCTCCTCAAACAATTAACTTTCTAAATAATCAGCATAATTCTCATTCTACTAGCAGAGTTTTCCAAATCGCTTTCTGGGGCCATTTTCACTTGGTACAGTCATAGGATAAAACTTCGCACCATGCACAAGAAATAACATGCTGCGGGTACCTTGCCGATAATTTCTAGCAGTTGACACTGCTGACCATGGCTTAATCAAAATGGTGCATTCTAAGATGCCCTGACTTAGAACCACTATTCACTTAAATACCCCACATCCA